>Ga0222712_10000014_pt1 | contig 238732 bp, 309 predicted proteins | sample C33_657DmetaG_FD_165043 | JGI IMG/M metagenome (GOLD analysis project Ga0222712, IMG submission 165043) | Estuarine water microbial communities from San Francisco Bay, California, United States - C33_657D | ecosystem: Environmental > Aquatic > Marine > Unclassified | place: USA: California...
CCTCTTCCTTTAAAAGGTCTCTTAACTTTATCATATTATCTACCCTGTCCTCTATATTGTTTTGGTTTTGGAGTATGTTTGTTATAACTCTTTGTACCAGAACCTGGACCAGTTTTTCTCTTGCCAAATGTTGTTTTTTGAGAAGAGTTTCCGCCTTTTGCTTTTGCCATAATTGGTTATTTCTCCGATTTTACTTTACTTACTTTGCTGATTTCTTACTTTCTGCTTTTTTAGTTGCTGGCTTTTTAACCTTTACTTCTTTTGCAACTTCTTCAACAACCTTTGCTACTTTTTTAGCTTTTGCTGCTGTTTTTTTAACAACCTCTTTTACTTCCTCAATTGGTTTTTCAACCACGTCAGGAATGTTGTTGTTGTTTGCGTCTTGAATTTTTCCTTTTTTCATTAAAAGGTAAGTAACCCCACCGGCAACGGCCAATACAATTACTACTAATGCTACTGTGCTCATTTGTTTTTTGTTTTAGTGAACGTTTTAGTTAAATATAAATATAAAAAATTTTTAGTTAAATTTAAGTCCGAAGAATTCATAATTTTTATGCACGGAGTCAATATCTCCCAATTCAATTGCTTCTTTTTCTGTTCTATATATTGCATCTACAGGACATTCGGATATACAGGCACCACAATTTATACAATCATTTGGATTTATATACAATTGCTTCCCTTGCTTTTCTTCTTCTAATAAGTTTTTTGCACCTAAACCATTATCATCATTTTTTATTGGGCCATGTATACAATCGACAGGACATACCTTTAAACATCCCATATCAATACAACCAACACACTCTTTTCCTATAATATAACTCATAGTTTATTTAATAACCACGATGATGATTGAATTTTATCTCCTAAACCGAAAATCATTTCTATACCTAGTTTTTCACAAATTGATTTTTCACCAATTGTTTCGGCTGTTTGGTCTCCACCATTTGTAAATAAAATTCTATCATATTTGTGAGACTCGTGTCTATGTATAAATTCTATTGTTTTATCTACAAATTTATTTTTATCAATTGATATAATTACATCATCAACTGCTTTTATATTTTTTACAATTATTCTTCTTTGTTGTTCTGTTAAGAATGGTTTTGAACCTTTCAATTCTCTTTGTAAATCATTATTAACTATTACATATAGAAAATCCCCAAGTGCTTTAGAACGATTAAGATATTCCAAATGTCCTTCATGTATTGGATTAAAATAACCACTCACTATTACTAAAGTTTTAATCTTCCCCATATAATGAAAATCTCTTAACAGGTATTTCTACTTCTTCTTGCTTAATAATTTCAACCGTTCCTTTTCTTGCTTCGATATAAAAATTAGTATCGCCTGTGTTTTGATACCAAGCTTCCAATGCATCGGTTAGAGATGAATAAATTGTTCCCTTTGGAGTTGTAGCAAACACCCATCTGTCTCCCGGTGGAACTCTTTTTAATACAAGCTCTTTTTGTTCTTTAATTTCTTTTTCCATTTTTTATTAAATTTAAAACCTCATCTTTTTTGTAATAACAATCCAACATTTTATAAAACAAATCTACATTGTTTTTTAATTTATGCCCATAATTTTCTTTTAGATAATCATAAACCGCATTGTTATTTCCTAATTCTATTTTTAATTTTTTCAACTCATTTGATGCATCATATACGGATTGTATTATGTCTCCTTTATAAAATTCCGAATTATAAAACCAAAATCCCATATCCATCAAATATTCATAAATATCTTGTGGACCATACCAAATGAAAAATATTTCTTCCTGACCGTAAATTAAAGCTTTTGTGGTTTTTTCTGTAATATATCTTCTATCAAACATTCTGGTATCATGTTCTTCATTATTACCATTGTGTTGCATTGTTTCAAATATAAGATTGCAAGATGCCATTTTATAATCTATATATCCTGATATATGATTTAATCCCCACAAATTAAATCCTATTTCATATTCATTCGAATATGGTTGATATAAATTTTTATAGTTGTAATCTCTATTTTGAAAACTAATTAAATCATTTTGTAAATCATTTTTAATAGTATTAAAAATTTCATCTCTCCACGATTTTCCACCGCCTTTATGATAACAACCAATTAAACCTAACTTATCAGTTTTTATTTTGTAATAATTTAAATAATTAAATCCATAAAAATAATAAAAATAGTTTATGTTGAAAAGCGGTTCATAATAAAAATTAGGATGTTTAAAAGAAATAGATGCAGAAGATAATGCTATATTTCCTGCATCTAAAAATTCTTTTAAATCATTATTGTAAATATGATAATTTTCAACAATTTGTGATTGAATTAATAAATCATATCCAATCATATTTTTCCATTCCTGAAATGTGTGATATGCTCTAATTTTGATATCACAATTTTGAATTGTATCTGATGGTCTATCGGTTGTATTTTGCACAAAAATAAATTCATCATTTGAATCATTCAAAATAAATTCTTTTTTATCTTGAATTTTTTGAAGATTTAGATTTTTTATACACCATAGTATATTACTAATATCTTCCAGAGAACCAAAATCAATTCCAATTTTCATTAAAATACTTCGATGATTTTTGTTTCTGATACTTTTACTACTTCATATTCCAACTTAACAGCATCTTTAGTAAATTTATTTACCAACTTAGCTTCTGCTTCTGTGCAAGACATTGCATCTACCAAATACTGCTCTTTGTTTTTCTTAATTTTACCTTTTGCATCTTCTACTTCTACTGCAACTAATACTGAATAATACTTTGCCATAACTTTTGTTTTTAATTGTTAATAAATAAATATACGAAATATTTTTGACATTACCAAAAAATCCCCCACTTTTAGGGTGAGGGATTGTGAGTATATTTGACTGCGTAAATTTTAATTACTACTTTTAGTCTCTTCTACCGATGCTTGACGATAATCTGTAACTACTTTTTTTAAGTCGCCGATTAAGGTTCTTGCATTTTTTTGTGATACCTTTGTTGTCTTGTTGTGTTCTTCTTCAAATTTATTCCACAATTCTTTCATTGTTTGGAATAATTCTTCTTTTTTACTAGCCATAATTGCTGTTTTTTGTTTGTTAAGTAAATATAAGGAAAAAATTTGATACAACCAAATTATCTTCCTCTTTTTCTTTTTAATTCTAATTCTTTTAGATAATGTGCTTTCCAATGATATTCAACCGAAACGGGCCCATTCGGGAATTTCTTCAAGTCATATTTCCAAATAGATTTAGATTCATCATCTTCAAATATGTATTCGAATTTTTGCGATTTTTCCGTTTTACTAAGGTTTTCTTTAGAACTCTTTATACTCATAAGTTAAAAAATTGTGGAAATTTAGCAATAAGATAATCTGCGAATAATTTATTCATTTTTTTAGACCAATGAAAATCGTGAATTGATCCAGATTCACCATTTGTTTCAATGTAATCCATATGCTGCGTATGCCATTCTTTTAAAGAATTTTCCAAATGCTTTCTACCCTCAACTATATTTTCATCATATTCGTTTGTCCAACTTATTATATAAAGTTCAAATGGAAAATATTTTTTAAATGAATTTAATATTTCATTCATATTTTTGAGATTTGCATTTGAAGCAGAAATCATTGAATTTACATCACCGATTGATAAGTTGGATATATTTTTTTTAATCTTATCAAATTCACTAGCATCTAAATTATCCAACAAATCTGCATAATTTTTTGTTGGTTCAAATATAGTATATGGTAGTAAAGATAGTGGTTCTTCCAGTTCTCTCTCACTTTGTGTGGGAGCCGCAGCGTATCCTAAACTTCCTATAAAATAATCCAATAAAGATTGTTTTTCGTAATCTTCACTTTTTAACAAATCGGAACTCCATTCAACATCCCATACAGGATTTTTTAATGGTAATCTCCATCTACACATTGTTGGTAAAAATAATATAACTAAATCGGTAGCTTTTATTTTGTGTAAGTTTCTTAAGAAAATATCAATTATAGTTTGTGTATCTCTACTACCTCTGGAACTTATGTATATTTTTTTTCCTACAAATTTTTGATATAAAATCCATTGCCAAGAATTTTCTAAAAAATATTGGCCTGTGAATGAATCACCAAATATCCACAGCTTTTGCTCACTACCATTTTCTTTTGCTCTTAGTGTAGACATAATTATTTTAAATCATAATGTGATTCTCTGTAAATTCTATATGAATCACTATCAAAGTGTTCCGTAGATACTTCAAATACTACCGAATTATCTTCCATTGCGACCAATTGGTGTGGTTTACCTTTTTCAATATAAACAACATCGCCCGTTTTAAGTATATTTCTAACACGTTTTCCATGTTCGGTATCAATGTAATGAAATTCAAAACTTCCACTTTGGATATACCAAGTTTCGTTTTTAATCATGTGATAATGCATTGAAAAATGATTACCCGATTGTGGGAATACTAATAGTTTTCCACAATATTGAGGGTCATTGTGAATCCATAATTCGTAACCCCATTTTTTTTCTACTCTTACTGGTTTAGTTATCATACTGCAAAACTTTCCCCACATCCACAAGTTCGGCTAGCGTTGGGGTTTATAAATTGAAAACCCTTACCATTTAAACCATCTGAAAATTCCAATTCAGTGCCGAATAAGTATAGTAACGATTTATTATCTACTAAAATTTTTACACCTTTATCTTCTGCAAGGGTATCGTTTGGTTGTTGTTCGGTATCAAATGAAAGGTCATAAGATAATCCACTACACCCACCACCCCTAACGGATACTCTTAAATAAGGTGTTTTAAAACCACTTTCTTCAATTAATGATTTTACTTTTTTTGCTGCTGTTTCTGTGACTGTAATCATATGTGTGATTCTTCAAAAACTAATTCTTCTAATCCTTGTTTTTTTCTATAATCATTGATTGCAGATTTGATTGCATCTTCTGCCAATACCGAACAATGTATCTTAACTGGTGGTAGGTTTAATTCTTCTACCAAATCCATATTATCAATCGTTACGGCTTCATCCAAACTTTTTCCTTTCAACCATTCGGTTGCTAAAGAACTTGCTGCAATTGCTGAACCACAACCAAATGTTTTAAATTTTGCATCGGTTATGATATTATTGTTTACTTCAATTTGTAATCTCATTACATCACCACACTCTGGAGCACCTACCAATCCTGTTCCTACATTATTTTTAGATTTGTCCAAAGTTCCTACATTTTTAGGATTTGAATAGTGGTCTAAAACTTTGTCACTATATGCCATATTATCTTATTTACTTTTATAAATATAAGTAAAATTATCCAATTTGCCAAGTTCTTAATCCAAATTTATTCCAAGTAAATGGTTGATGATAACCCATTTTTAATTTATCCAATGCTTTTATTACATCATATTTTGTATTATTAGGACAATAGAAAAACATAAATCCACCACCGCCGGCACCACTTATTTTCCCACCGGTTGCACCTGCTTTTAGTGCAGTTTCATATAATAATTCTATTTCAGGAGTGCTTATTCCTTTTGCCAACATTTTCTTTTGCTGAAATCCGTAATCCAATATTTCACCCAAGTCATCTATGTTTCCTTTGATTAAGCAATCTTTTATCAACTTTGCTTGCTCTACCAATGCATGTAATGATAATGTTGATGTTTTGTTTTGTTCTTTCATTTTCTTTACTTGCTCTTCCAACACATCCGAACTTTTCCTTGTAAAGTTTGTAAAATAAAGAACAACATTGTTTTCTAATTCATCTTGTACACTATCTTTGATACGAAGTGGATTTACGATAACATCATCTCCTTTGAATTCCATATAATTGAATCCGCCAAATGCAGCTGCGTATTGGTCTTGCTTACCACCATTTTCTTTTAATTCAACTCTTTCAATTTGAATTGCCATTTCAGCAATATCATATTCTCCCAATGGTAGATTGAATAATTCCATATACACTCCAATAAGAGAAACAATTAGAGTAGATGATGTTCCCAATCCACTACCAGTTGGAACATCTTGATTGGTCACTATATCGTAACCAATTGGGTCTAATTGAAAGCGTGTAAATATGTGATTGTGAGTTGCTTTAAAGAGTTTTAATCCATAAGAACAATCCAACCAACTACTAAACTCATGCTCCTCATATTCATCCTTATTTACCCATTTAAATGTAACTTTATTATCATCTCGTAATTGTAGAGATGTATGTGTAAATAAACGAATGGTAGTATTGATTACTGCACCCGTATGATATTTACAATAATCGGGCATGTCTGTTCCACCACCACCGAAACTAATCCTGAATGGAACTTTGCTCCTGTATATTTTCTTCTTCATCTGGCATTCCGTTTTCTTCATACCAATTTTTTACATTTCTTTCACCTACTAATAGGAAAAAACAATTGTAACAAAGTGGTCTAATATTATCTAATTTTCTATTATTTAAATTACCATCTAAAAAATCTATAAGTAATGGCATTTTACCATCTGTAATTCTTTCTTCACTAAATCCACAACTTCCACAAACTTTTGGAACATATCCACTATCAAATAGTTTATTTTTAAATTTGTGAAGAGGATATCTTAAATGCTTTCCTGCAATTAAATCATCAATGTGATATTTTTTATTTTTTATCTTTTTTGCTTTATGAATTCCAATTCCATATGGATTTTTTAAATCTTCAAAAATACCATATAATTTCGCATATTTTTTATAAGTGTTATATGATACACCCAATAATCTTGCTGCTTCAAATGCTGATTGTGATTTTTCTTGTGCTGCTTTTATTTGAGATTCTAGTAGTGGTTTTGCACCGACACCACGTTTCCCCTTTGGTTTATCTTCCAGATTTGGAAAAAAACTTTCTTCTATTTGTTCCATACTATTAACATTTAATTATACTAATAAGTATATCAAACTAATATTTTTATTAGCTTATTAAATGTGTTTTCTGGATTATCAGATGTATCTAAATTTACAAAAAATTCAATAGGTGGTTCGTAATCTAATGCAAATTTATCTTCTCTACCTCTCATCTTTTTTGTGTGACAGTAGATTTCTTGCACCTTGCATTCCGATTTGAATTTTTCTCTTAACTCTCTATATGGTGAAACTAAACTAATAACAACATCATTACCACAACTATCCAAATATTTTGCAATATCAAATGCTTTATTGATGTTTTTATATCTACCTTCCTTTGAATAATCTGTATTTGGAAACAATTCTCTTAATTGGTCTCCGTCAATATGAAATACGGATTTTCTCCAATTCTTCTTATCGGTTTGTAACCACGTTTGTAATTTTTTTGCCAATGTAGTTTTACCACTTCCTGGCTGACCTGTAAAAAGGTATATCATAACTTATTTTTATTTTATATTATCCGGTACTATCTACAAATTTAATTTCTTTATGTGTGAAACCAGCTGGATTTGTTCTTGATTTACTTCTTGCTCTATGCGTATGTATATAATATCCATTTTTATCTACACCCATACTAAATCCGGATGGTAATCCTTCTTCTTCAATTTTCTTTTGTAAATCTGGATGTATTTTTAATCCACTAACTCTACCACTACCAACATCATGTTTCCAATCACTATGATTTTCCATAGCATATTTTCTGCATTCATCGGATAATCCTCTAACATATTTTATTTTCTTTTGAATATTTTCAGTACTATTATCATCATCTAAATTTTTCCATTCTTCTTCTGGCATTATTCCTTTTTTTTCCTTTTCAGAAAAAAGGTCTGATAATAATTCTTTTAATAAAATATGTGACATAACTTATTTCTTTTTTAATGCGAATTGCGCTGCTTTAAATGCTTTTGTATTTTTATCGTATTTTAATGCTGAACTTATTTTAATCATTTTATCAGTATCTGGATTTTTAATCTTTTTATCCAAATCTTTTGGTAATAACGATTTTAAACTCATATCATTTCCTTTTGGTTCTGATTTTTTGGTTGGCATTGGAGTATCTTTTTCTGATTTTTTAAATGTATTTTTTGGAAGTTCAGGTGTTTCGTGCTTTACGTGCTGAACTTTCATTTTTATATTAGGATATTTTTCTTTTAATTTACTCACAGCTGTTACGTTTTTGTGAGAATCATCAATGAAGAAAACATCATCATATCCTTTTTTAATTTTATCCTCTATCCAATCTGCTTTCTTTTGTGGGTCAGAATCGCCCAATGCTATAACATATATTCCTTCCAATCCAATATCTTTTAAGTAATCTTTAACTGGTTTATATGCACTTCTTGCAGTAAGTATTACAACCTTTCTTTCTCCTTCGGATTTTGCTACCGTCTTTAATAATTTGGTAATTCCTTTTATTTCTTGTGGTTGTTTTACTTTTTCAAAATCAGAAAAATCAAACTTATCATCTGATTTTGGTTCATAAACGGCATATTCACCCGGTGTTAATTTTGATTCTTTACCATCACCATGTTTAACATATATGTGAGATTTTGTTTTTACCAAAGTATCATCAAAATCAAATACTCTTAATTTTTTGCTTTCCGCTTCTTGTATTGGTTTAAAGGCATTAACAAATGGATTGTTGTAAATTTTTCCAAATTCAACTTTCATTCCATTCCATAATCCTTCTATAAATCCGTTCTTAACCATTCAATAATGTCTTTTTTGGTTTAGCTTTTTTAGAAAGTTCTTCATTTTCTCTTGTAAGAAATTCTACTTTAACAGTCAAAGCTGCTACTTGCTTTGTTAAATCTAAAATCATATTTCTCATTTCATCCTTTTCTTTAGATGATTGAGCTAATAATGCTTCTAACTTTGCGATACGGTCTTTACAATCATGTCTGATGAATTCATCATCTCTTTCTTTACGCATTGCTCTCTTTTCATAAAAACGAAAAGCGGTTGTTCCACCTAATACCGAAATTGCCGTAATTAATACTGAATATATATTTTCCATTATTTTTCTCCCTTATCACCTAATTCGTGATAGCCGGTGTTAGCTTGATTAATAAATTGCATTGCCTGTGAAATATGGTCTGTAATCCAACCTGGAAGATTTTTCTCTTGTGTTCCGATTTTACCTTTAAGTTCGGTTGCGTTTTTCATTATATCTTCTAATTGACCCATAGCCATACCAACTTCGTGGTCACCACCAGAATTTTCTTCGTTTGCTTTGTGTTTAAGCAATTCGGTCATTTTATTGAATACTTGCTCTCCACCATTTTCTCCCAAACGATATGCTCCACCAAGTTTTTCGTAAATTTTGAGTTTATTTTTCATTGGCATTTGTTTTTCTGCCAATTTTTTCCAAATTTTCGGATGAGTTACTTCAAATTTCATATTATATTTTGTTGTATATACTGATATAAATATTGAAAATTTTATTTAAACTCATCTTCTTTTTTTCTCACAAAAGATAATATTGCATATCTACCAATTCCACCCACTACTTCCGTAACCATATGTGGTATATCGAATGATTGTAAATCAATAATAGCAACGGTTCCAAATGTTGGAATCACTTTATCCGTATTGTTTAATATTAAAATTCCACCATCTTCTTCACTATATGTTTCATTTAAATAAATAAGTAATGCACATATTCTACCGGTACCCGTTCCATCAGAATGATTTTCTAACAAACAATTATTATTATAATATGTTATACTACTTGGTGATGAATATTCTTGCATAGGATTCATATCAAAATAAAAATCAATTATCTTTTTTACCAATGAATCATATTCGTTTAAAGAATATTTAAGATTTGCATCTTCTAATACTCTACTCAATCCTCTAAAAAACCATAATTGTGCAAACTTTTTACTATTTACTATTATTTCATTTTTTTTAAGATTTGCATTTTCAAATGTTGTAAAATCATCATTTACACAAATTGAATTTTTACCATCAGGTTTTGAATTATATAACGCATCACCTCTAAAAGATGTCATATGTTTTTGAAAATTGGTAGTATCATTACATTTTAATACTTCCAATTTCTGATATTCGTTTTCATCAAAATCTTTTAAATTAAAATAAGTAAAACCACTTTTTTTTAATTTTTCCTTTGATTGTTCTATTGTCATTTTTGAATAAATTTATTAATTTCCGATTCCCAATTTGAATGAGCTATTTTTTTAAACTCATCTTTTCTATCCCTTAATGATAAATATTGTTTTATAGATTGATTTGGTCTGTTCTTATGATTTTCACCTACAATTAAATTTTCCATTACAAATTGACCTACATTTTCTCCGTTTTGCGCCATAACCATACCACATGCCATAACAAATGTATCTTCCAATCCATAGTGTCCAAATGATTCGGGTATACCAATTCTATCCAATAAAGGTTTTGATATTAATGTAAACCAACCACCGGCAAATTTTAATTGATTTATTTGTGTGATTTCCACTTCTTCTAATTGTGGTAATCCTTCTTGATATATGTCGCATTCTAAATGATAATTAATTGGTTTATTCCAATAATTTTTATTAGTAATTATGTCCCAAGTATTATCCCATTGTTTTACAAATTGTGGAGTCACTATAAACATATCCATTCCAGAACTCTTTATCATTTGATATGCGGATGTTATGTAATATAATGTAGTATCTTTAAATACAATATCCGTATCTAACCAAATAAAAAAATCGGCATCTGAATAGTTTTTCAAGCTCATTCTTCTTTGAGAAACACATCCTAATATTGTTGAGTTGTTATCAAATCTCAATACATATTCACCCCAATCTAAATACTTATCACACAATTCCGTTGCTCTATCTCTAAAATACTCTTTCGGTAATTTAGAATTTTCCCAATCGGTTAATTCATCCGATAAAGATAGTGTTAAATCTATTTTGTATTCTACGGATTTATCTATGTAAGCCGAATTTCTTTTTAATCTTTCCAATGTTAATGCCAAATCTTCCAATTCTTGTGGAAGTGCAAATATACTAATTATACCTTTCATAAATTTCTTTTTTAATTTGTGGGTCTCTATCGTATTGATGAACTATTGTAAATTCATCACCTTTTTGATTGTAGAATTTACCATCTTTAAACATTGGTGTTGGTTCGGTTAATGAAAACTTATCTTTATTTATCCAAACCGTTCCTAATTGTGTTGCAAATCCTCTTTCTTGTTCTACAAACTCTACACTATGTTTATAATGGTCTAATCTCAATAAAACATTATATGCAGCTTGGTCAGAAAGTTGTTCTGGGTTTGCAGTTGTTTTACTCCATCTATAAATGTCAATAAACAAATCTCTCATTGCTTCTCTTTTACCAACAATAGTTCCTGCACAATAGCTGATTTCTTCTTTTATTCCATATTCCCATTCCATTGGAAATGTTGTTCCACTATTTACACAAGCCCATGGGTCATCTTTTAATCTAACACATTCACTAAATGCAAGTATATCTCGTCTCATCCATTTATTCAACCATTCCGTTGGGTCTTTTTGAAATATAACATCTTTCACATCAGTCCAAATTATTACATCCGTTCTCGATGCGTGTAAAAGTGCATACATATCTCTAAATCTTTGTAGAATGATATGTTCTTGTAATTGTCCCTGTGCAATTAACCAATCATTTTCCATTAAGTAATCTAATACTTCTCCAGAAACATCATAAACCAACATTATCTTATCACCATTGAATCCACTTTGTTTAATCGACTCAACATATGGTTTGATATCATCTACTCCATATTTTGTTATACAACCTACTATTGTGTATTTCATTATAATCCTTTTATTATTTCAATATCTTTTACATAATCTGCAATCTCATAATCTCTCCAATGTGTATAGTTTGGATATAAATCCGGTCTTTCGTGATACCAAGCTTGTACATGATTTGGATTTTGTAAAACTTCATATCCACCTACCATTATAGTAAGTTGTGCCAAACAATCCGACCATCCTATCAATTTTTCATAAGATGAAATCATATCGTAATTTAATTCTAATACAGGTCTAAATTTTTCCCAACTCTTACACCACTTATCACAATCTATAATAAATCCTCCACCTGCACCATATCCTTTTCTACCAAATATATTTAACGGTATATCGGTATTACCACCCAATTGATTAACTATATCCATTAAATATTGTGGAATAACATTTGTATTATATTCAAATCCAGCAATACCAAATTCACATTGTTTGATAATACTGATTGGTTTAAGAATAAAACTATCTTCTTCCAATACTATTAGAAATTTTGAGTCCGATTTTTTACAAGTCCAATATATGTTGTCGCACCATAAAAATGCATTATCTTTTGGCCAACAATCTCTACCAACATTATGTTGTTGATGATTTCCAGGATAACCTATTTGAAATGGATTTTTTGAAATATCAGCATTCCACTTTTCTGCAACCTTTTTATAGTTTTCAAAATCACCACCATCATCTACTTTAATGAATATATCGCCTTCTGGATAAAATTCTTTAAATTTACGAAAAGCATGGTCAGCAGCTTCCCAATTTTTATATCCCCACAAATATGCGTTTAACCAATTAGCCATGTCTTGTTAATTTATAAAATGGATTTTCTAAACTAGAATAATATTCATCACAAACATATTTAACTTTATCTTCTCCAACTATTTTTTGTATAGGTCTCAACATATTATGCATTGCAATATTTACACCTTGATATGGGTTTGTTTCCATATCTATAATTGCTTGTATAAAATCATTTGTCATTGAATGTGGAAAAACATAAAATGTATCACATACTAATGGCAATGTTTTCATTATAGGTTCTCTAAATAGAAAATTGAATTTATCAATTTCAAAATTAAATTCTTTAAATGGATTTATATTAAATGAAATATCAAATCTAGTTGAAATAACTAAATCCAACTTTTCATCAACTAATTCATTTAATGCATTGATGTATGTTAAAGATATTATTTTCATTTGATTTTCAATAACATCGCCGCCACCCATTTTATTATAATTTGGGTCTAAAAATGTTGATTTAACTGGATTGTAAGTTTTTATAATATCTTCTCTTTTTGGAGAATCATATGTGTATAGATATGAAAATAGTTCATGTCCTTCTTCTATCAACGGATTTACAACATTGGTCATAAATCCTTCCAATGCATCTTCATAATTTCTATATCTACCAACCTTTCCATCGTTATACGAAACTCCAACTAAATTAATTCCTATTCTCATATAACTTCTATATTTGGAAATAAAACAATAAACTGACCTTTATACCCATCATTTCTTAAACTTTCGATAATAACATCTTTAAAGTTGTGTGCCAATATTAGAATAGCATCGACATGATTGTTTTTTAAATATTCTCTACTATGAATTTGAATACCTGTTCCAGGAACAAATTTACCTTGCTTTAAATCGGTATCATCTATTATTGCATCCAATATATTATGGTCTATCTTTGCACTATTTAAGAATATACATCCCTTTGCAGCTGCCCCAAATCCTACGATTTTTCCACCAATTGATTTTGTAATTCCTAAATATTCTCTACAAGTTTGAATATGCCATTCAATTTCTTTACCCCAATTTTTATAATATTCTTCCGTTATTTCTTGTTCTTCCGAAATGAACTTTTCTACATATGAACATGGTTGCCATGCTTCTCCCAATTTTCCAATATGAGATATTAATAATCTTAAACTACCACCATGTATGGATTGCGGAGTTACCTTTATAATTCTTAAACCAAATTTTGCAAATAGTTCTGCCAATGGTTCTAATAAATAAAAATAAACATGTTCGTGATATATTTGGTCATATTGTTTTGTTTCCATATTTGTTTTCCAATATGGGAATTCCAAACACCAAATACCATATGGTTCTAAACTCATTGATATAGCTTCTACAAAATCCACAATAGGTGGGGTATGTTGAAATACATTTGTAGAGGTAATCAATTTAAACTTTTTATTTAACTTTTTTGCCGTTTCAGTTCCCCAAAATGCATTATGAGTTGGAACACCCTTTTGTTCACTTAACTTTGTAAGATTTTCTGATGCATCCACATTTAATACATTTAAATATGGTTTTAGTTTTAGAAATGATTTTAACAAAGTTCCATCATTTCCACCAACATCCAATACATTATCATTTTCTGTTAAATTCAAATATGTATCAACAAATTTAAACATTTCTTCGCAATGGTCTGCATATACTTTTACTACACCCGATTTATATGAGTATTGTGAAAACATTAAGTTCGGGTCTACATTTTCAGTTAAACACGATAATTTACTCTTTTTAAAATATTGAACTGATAATGGATATTTTTTACAATTCAATGATTCTTCTTTTGTATCACATAAATTGTTTACCAAAGGCATATCGCCTAAATCTATATAAGTAAATCTTTCCGAATCATTTGTAATCGGACAATTTGTAATCTGTTTAACTTCTTTCATTTATTTGTATAATTCTTTATATTTTAAAATTTCATCCGTGCAAATTCCATAACAAATTGATAAATCACCATTATAACCCCATTCTGGCATACAATATATTGAATTTTTCAATGCTTGTTTTCCTGGATATACCCAAACCATCCCATTTGAAACTAAAGTATAATCATCATTTGCATGCCAAAAATATTTTACATTATTCCATTTATTTAATTTTTCTAACGCTGCGGCGTTTTTACAATGCATCCACAATTTTTGATTAAAAAGATATTCCGTTTTTATTTTATATTGTGGTTCATCGTGTCCTAAATACCAACCATCCGATGTAAACCAAACATCAATTTCAACTTCATATCCATCTTTTATTGCTTCTGCTATGTAATCAGGATGATTTTCTCTACTTGGAATTCTTCCGTCAATATTTCCTCTATGTGATATTAATACCATAATTTATTATCTCTTAATAAATGAAAATTAATATTTGGGTCTTTATATGATAAGTGATGTAATCCTTTTCTTTTTAAGAAATCTGTCCAATTATCTTCTGCACAACCTATTTGGCCTGTTACTTTATGATGTGCAACTATATTATCGAATATATTTGGAAATATTAAATCTGCAGTTTCTTTGTTTGTTACACATAAATTATCATCATTTTTATCCCAACCATTCCAATGATTTACAGCTACATTTATTTTTGTTAAATCCAATTTAGATAAATTTAATGGTAACCCACCCAAATCATATCTACTTCTAATTACACAATCATATTTTGTATCTGAATTTAAAATTTGCTGATATGTTGATTGCCAACCATAATACATAGGAAAACTTCTAAAATTACCTGCTACATCAAAATCTTCCAAAGGTCTGGAATTATCATTTCCAGGATTGTCAATTCCTTTTCTATATTCTGTAAATTTGAATGGTTTTTCTATAAAAAGATATTTGTGATTTGGATATACTTTAGAAACTATATCACTATCTTCGTGATTTGTTAGTTCATCTGGTTTACTATACCATGCATGCAAATAAAGGTCTACATCATTATTATTTAAAATATATTTCCAATAACTATCATAACCTTTTTCAACTTTTCTGGCCAAGCCAGTCAACATCAACGCTACTTTCATTATTTATGATTTTCTAAGTAATATGTTAAATCTTCAGGTGTTCCCAATCCCCACATCTTATCAATGTTAAATGTTTTGATTTTTTTATCATCACCAATTGCTTCATTGAAAACAGGACAAACATAAAACTCATTGTTTACTCTGATATTCTTTTCAATCATTTGTTCTGCATATTTTACATAATCAGAACCTTTAGCCCAATAATAAACACCAACAGTTGCTATATCTGAAATTGGATTCTTTTCAGCTACTTCCGTAACATACCCATACTCATCCACTTTAGCGAATGACCACTTTGGATGTGTTGCTGTAAATGTAACAATCCCACCATCAACTTTTTGTTCAATCATCTTATACATAAACTCATTGGAATCCCACTCTAAAAATTGGTCAGAGTTTGCCATAACTAATGGTGCATCGTTATCAATATATTCTTTTGCTAATAAAGTTGTGCATGCAGCACCTTCTGTAATTCCATCAACTTCTACAATCTTACAATTTGGAGTGATTAAGTTTAATAGAGTATCTAAATTATATTTTGCTCTATGTTCTTTCTGAACTACATAAATGAAAGTTGCATCAATGTTCAAATTATCAACAACAACTTGAATCATTGGTTTACCTTCAACATCAATTAGGGGTTTTGGAAATGTATATCCTGCTTGTTGAAATCTACTTCCTGCTCCTGCCATTGGGATAAGAACATTCATCTTACCACCTTGCCATTTTGGTATTTTCATATTTGTCCTTTGTTCTAATTTACTAATAATTTTCGATAATACCAAATCTTTTGGATTATCTACTCTTAATACATTTGCTCTACTTCTACTCGCAGCTAACAAACCATGTGGTGAATCTTCTACGATTAGAGTTTGTTCTGGCAAAACACCCATCATACTCATTGCCTTCCAATACATTTCAGGATGTGGTTTAGAGTTCTTTACATCCTCATTAGAGATGATTAAATCCATATACTCAATAATACCAATCTTCGCCAACATTACCAATACTGACCTTCTAATTGAGTTTGATGCAACTGCTAATTTATAACCTCTATTACGAAGCTCTTTAAACAATTCAATTTTATCTAAATCAGGTTGTAATTCCGATATTGCATCAATCGTAAGATGTTGCTTTCTATTCCAAACGGTTTCGTATGTATTTGGGTGTAATCCTTTATTTTGTGTAAGTAATTCTAATTTTTGATTCGTTTTTAATCCATCATATATTGAAAGGTGTTCTGCTTCTGAAATTACATACTTATCACTTTTACCAATTTCCCAAAGAGCTTGGTTTAGTGTTTTAAAGTGTATATCTTTGGCCTCAACCAATACACCATCTAAATCAAATATAATTAATTTTATCATTATCTTCCGTATTTTTGCCAATCGTTGTGCATAAATAAACCTTCATTGTGACCAACTTTATAATTCTGCTGTGCCCACCACTTACTTATATTTCCTTCTAATCCGATACCTTCTCCTGCAAATGGTCTAACCACATCTAAGTAAAATTGTTTTTTATAAAGACATGGATTGTTTGTCCAATTACCATATCGAGATGTGGTATGAAACATATCTTCACTCTTTTTAATGTGTTCCGGAAACTTTTCAGCCGGTTCACACCAATGAACTGAATCCAATAAATGCGGCGATGTGCATTCAATTTCTTTATCATAATATTCCAATTCTCTTCCTTGGTATTGAAAAGAAAAATGTGGGTGGCCTGGATTTTTCCTATGTCTTAATCTAACAACATCCAATCCCATTTCAATTGCTTGATAACTTCTCTTTAATGTGTTATATGTGGTTTCTCTATCCTCTATCAGATTCCAATCATGCTCCAATACTAAAACATAATCGGATTGTGCATTTTCAGTTAATCTAATGAATGCTTGTCCGATTCCAATGTTCTTTTGTAATCCTATAAAATCTAATCCAAAATGAGTTGCAATTTGAATATCTTGTGGTGTTACTTCCTGAAATAGAATAGTAACATCATTTACCATATCAAACAAACCATTTTCATAATATGTGGTTAATGTATCTACTAATACTTGTCCACTATGCCAGGATAATATTCCTATACTTATCGGTAACCTTTCCATTTTTCTATTAATTTATCTACTCTTTGTATTTGTGTATGATTTGCTATAACCTTTGCCATTCCATTATATGCAATTCTTTCTCTTTCTTCTTCGTTTTCATTGTAATAATTAATCTTTTCAATACAATCAAACATATCATTATATAATACGATATCTTGTCCATCAATGAATAATTCTTCTAACCCCCTACTCACATCCAATCTATCGGTTAATACCATTTTACCACAAGCCATTCCTTCAAATATTCTTCTTGTAATTTCACCCCATCTACTATTTTGAATAATCATTAAACCTTTATTCAAAAATTCAGTATGCTCCTTTGCTTCCATTCCGTTTTTATTTCCAATTACACCTTCTGCCCAATTGGTGAGATAATCTAAAAATTGAGAACCACCAGGTCCTCTGCTCGTTACCGCAACATATTCGGGTTCTAAATTCATTGGAAATTGAACTGCAGTATCTGCCCAATGTGGTATCCATTCTGCATCTATACCTCTTTCTCTGTATTCGGCTGCCGATACTCTATCCGGTGTAATTGTATAATGAAAACGACTTGCTTTTGGATAGTTTCTTTCAAAATTTTGTGGGTCATCACCACTTTCCTGTATCCAACATGCCGATGGTTTTAAACTTTTATCCAAATATGGTGAATCAATTCTACCCCAATCCATAAACAATACTATATCGGTTGGTGTATCTTGTTGAATCCACAATTGTAATACAGAATCATCATCTGCAGTAATTGGAACTATTTCAGTTTCCCAACCTCTTTCTTTAAATTCATTCAATAAAGATAGTGGAGTTGACCAGGTTTCGTTTGGTTTGTGATTATATATAAATGTTATTTTATTTTGCATACTCTTCTTTTTTAAATTCTATATCATAATGATTTTCACCTGTTCTATTGTATGGTGAGTATGGATTCCAATTTTCACCCATACTTACAAATTGAGTTTCTGCATAAAATCTATTATTTCTTTTTACAGAGTCCAATGAAATTGTTTTTGCATAACTACCTTTCATCCACCAAAAATTTCCTGAATATAATTTCCAATTTGCTAATTCACTATATAAAACACCATATGTGTTAAAATCACTTTTTTCAAATATTTTAATAACACTTTTTACCTTTTCTATATTAAAATAGTTCATCAACTCTCTCCAAGTTTTTATGTTTTTATAAACAGCTTCTTTTTGTTTAGATGCACCCTTTGTATGAATATACAAAATATAATCAGAATCTTTGAAAATATTTTTATCTTCTTCTATTAAATCTAATGTAACAAATTCATTACCTTTACATCTAATATCTCTTATTTTATAATTTGGTTTATTAAATTTATAAAATTTTTCAATAATTTCCTTTGATGATACATTTTCATTTGCAATTGATATTCCAACATTAAGTATAAATGGAAAATTAAAATGAGTTTGTATCAGTTTTAGTTGTTCATCTATTATAGATTCAACACCATCAATAGCATATATGTGATAATAAATGTATACCATTATAAAGTTTCGTAATAGTTGTTTTGTTTTTCTTGTCTTTCTATTGTCTTTGGATGTTTAATACAATACACTTCATCCGTTGGAAATGCAGTATATGATTCAAATCCTACAATTCTTTCGTGCACCTTTCCACTCCATCCAATCTTATCTGAATTTTTATAGATACGGGTTTGAACATCTGGAAAATTTACCCAACCTTTTTCATTTACATTCCAACCCCATTTTTGAATATGTGTTTCGGTTAATCCTTCAACAGTATTAATTCTAGGAACTAATATCAAATCTTTATCAGTATTAGTATCTAATATTTCTTCTAAATTTACAATAAGATTTGGGTCTAAGTATTCATCAGCATCTAACTGAAATATCCATTCACCTTTACATTGTGAATTTAAAAGATTTTTCCATTGTGCAAAATCATTATCAAATTCCGATTCAATTAGGTTAATGTGATTTGCTTCACCTTGTAATTCCAAATATTCTAATAATTCGGTAGGTGCTTTTGGTGTATCTAATAAAACTACAACTTCTGAATTTTCTCCTTTGTAGTTTAATAACTGTGTAACCAATCTAAGGGTTTCTTCGACTTCGTTACAAGCCGTTATTGCGTAACTTAATTTCATTTATGTAACTTTTTAATTTATCAGTAGGTTGCCATCCTAATCTTTCGATAGCATCATTATTAATTCTCAATGTTTCTCTATAATTTCCTTTTTGGTCAAAAATGTTTAATTTAGTGCAATTAAATTTTTTAACAAACATATCTGCAACTTCATTTATAGAATAGTTTTTACCCGTTCCTAATTCCCAAGCATCTTCGTGTTTTTCATCACTTTCTGCTATTCTAATTAAACCATCTACTATATCATCAATATGCGTAAAATCTCTTCGTTGTTCACCGTCACCAACTATTGATATTGGATAATTTTTTTCAATTTGACTTCTCCACTTTCCAATCACCGCTGCCATATGTGAATCCACTAACTCACCAGGTCCATACACATTATAAAATCTAACTATCTCCGCATTCAATCCATATACCCCCTTAAACATCTTTATCCATTCTTCTCCCATATGTTTACTCATAGCGTAAGGTGATAGTATTGGATTATGATGTCTAGAAGATGAACCAGCATAAATCAATTTAGATTTGTTATGATAAACGTATTCAATTACTTGCTTTGTTCCATCTACATTTATTGAAAATGTCAAATTTGGATTTTGAAATGATGGTTGTATTCTACTCAATGCTGCTAAATGAAATATATAAAGATATGGTTTATCATCTATGTTATCCATTGCTCTAATATCACCACCCAAGAAATTACATGCTTCGGGTATCTTTGCTTCTTTACCAATTGAAAGATTATCTATAACATCAACTTCATAACCTCTTTTAATTAATTCCAAAGTTAATGCGTATCCTATAAAACCACAACCACCTGTAACTAATACTTTTTTCATTCTAATCTTTTATATCGTTTCCACCATTTGTATAATGCCATGCAGAACCACTTGGGTATCCGTATGCGGTTGATGTTACTCCGAATCCAAATGGTGGATTATTTGTTGTAATCGAACCACTGCCCCACGATACTAAATTTGGATTTGCTATCGTAACAAATCCAGTACCAGGTGTTGTTGTAATTGTAGTTCCAGTTGGCGTTTCTTCTCCTTTACAAGTTACTTTGTATGGATTATATGGGTCTACATAATGTGGATATTGCCATTTTGGAAACGGGTCTATCACTGGGTTTATTGGAGTTGTGTCTAGCGGATATGGTGTAGTGTTTGGTGTTCCAAAAGGAAATGATGGAGCTGAAGTATCATCCTTTACGTTTTCCAATTCTTCTTTAATTATATCCCATTGTTTTGGTGTAGGAGAATACTCATTACATGCTGTAATAAATCCTTTTAACCAAATTGTAAACTCTTTTGATGTCATAAATTATGTATTTCTTTTTTGTGATTTTACATCTATTCCTATTACATTTTTATTTTTTGGAGTAATTTCATTTACATCCATATTTAATTCAATCACCTTTCTTAATCCACTTATTTTATAAGTTCTATATGAATCTTTTGTAATTGTTGGCATTTTAACTATTGTTTTTTCGTAAATTTGTTTTGCATTTCCTCTCATTTGCAATCTTTCAGTTTCTTCATTTACAAATTTACCAAAAAATCTTTTAATTAAATTTGGATTTACATTTGATACCTTTATACAATGGATTATATCTTTTGCTTTTGATACAAAAAGCGTAAATACAATTGGGGCGGTTGTTTCTGTAAATCTACCCTTATCACCGTCGACATATTCGTATTCTTTTATTAAATAGAATTTACCCCTAGTCATTTTATTAGGCGCAACATTATTTCTATCATCTACAAATTTACGATATATTGGATTGTAATTGCTCATTATTTATTTAACATTTTCAATTTAGGTAGTTGAAGTTGTTGAAACTTCGGTTGTATCTTAGTATAAATACCATACTGATTTAAAATACTATCGAACAATTTAGTCATTTTTTCTAAACCAAAGTTTTGTTTGTTTTGCTTGCCTAATTGAAAAGATGCTACTTTGTATTTATCATAGTTTTTATAAACATCTTTAATACTTTGTAATGCTTTTGAAATGTTTACATTAAACCATTGTGATTCTTTTAATAAGAATTGGTCTGCTGCCGATTCATGCACATTTTTTAATTCACCATCTAATAATACTGCTCCCTCTTTTAAGAAATCCAAATGGCCACTCCAATTAGAAACGATTACTGGTTTACCCGTTAAACTAAATTCTAACAAAGGTCTACCAAATCCTTCACCTTTTGTGAAGTTTAACATTGCTTTTACTTTTGGATGTTCATACAATCCATTCATTTCCGATACACTCATATCACCATGTATAAGATATACTGGAACTTTACCATAATCTTTTCCCAATGCAGCTCTAATTTTAGCAATAGTATTTTCTCTGTCTATTACACTAAATGTTGCTGATGATGTTTTTAATACTAATGCAGGCTTTACTTTTTCATCTTTGAATGCCATAGCAAATGTTTTAATCATCATACCAACATTCTTTCTATCTTCTCCTAAATCACCCTTCAACCAATGTCCTACAAATAGAAAAACAAAATCTTCTTTAATTTCATCTAATTCTTTAATATTTGTAACAACATTAGTTCCAAAGTCATTTTCATCAAAACCCTCAAATAAAACTTCAACTGGTTTCTCAATTTTGTGTTGACGAATTAATTGCCCCTGTTGGTTTGCTTCATTATAAACTGTTCCAACTAAACTAAGTTTTGCATGCTCAGATGGTGTAATAATTAAATCCATTCTATTACATCCCTGTATCCAATCTAATGCACATGCTGTTGTTTCTATACCTGCAGTGATTCCAATATTGTAATGCCCCAATTGTTGAAATTCATTTGGAACAGTTACTTGCATATAAATGTCAGGTTTTTCTGTTATTTTTGGAATGATATTATCCACAATCCATTTGTGAAATTCATTATTATAATTTAATGCATCCATTGGTGTTTGTCCCCAACGAGTGCTTATTACTTTGATATTAAATTTATCTAATTTATAAAGAGAGTGTAAAAGGTCTCTCGCGTGGTCACCATATCCACTTCTTGTTGCTATTGGTGCTTGAAATATTAATGTTGGTTTCATATTATAACTTAATTAGATTGTATTTTTTAATTGGTTTCCAATTTGCGAATGCACCTTCCATACCCTCAACCAATGCATTACACATTGCTTCTCTACTCAACTTACCTTCACTCATAAAATGTTTTCTACCTTTTAATCCCATTTTCTTTCTTTCTTCTCTACCCATATCATACCATCCTCTAATTAATGGTGCTACATCCTGAAAATCAACTCTATCATCAAAGATATATGGAGTAGGAACTGAACCTGTTGTTGAACGAACTGGCCACGTTGGTGTTACCCAATCACCCCAAACGTGTGTATTCTTTTTATACTTATCATGTAGAGAACCAATTTCAACATAATCATCTGCGGTTAATAACTTACCACTTCCTTTCTCTCTAAATCCACATTGGTCTTGCAAACCACCCGTTACCGTTACAATAATTGGTGTTCCAGCCATTACCGATTCTGCAGTTGCTAATCCAAACCCTTCGTTTGATGCTAAGTTAATCGTAACATCTGCTAAATTATAAAGATAGTTTAATTCCGTTTCTGTGTATCTATTTGGTGCAAAAATGATATTTGCATCAGGCATTAAATGTTCTGCGACTTTAGGTAAATCAGTTCCATTTTCATCAACAGGAGTAGTATGCATTAACATACAAACTTTATCTTGTTGTTCTGGTCTTAATGTTTGTCTAAACTCCTCAAATGCCAGCATTGCATCAATTGGTTGTTTTCTTCTGATATTACGATTTGACCAATACAATACAAAATCGTAATCTTTATCTCCAAAAATACTTTTCTTAAAATCTTCAGGAACTTCTACAGGTTTATAATCTTCCGAATTTATACCGTGTGGAACATAACTTACTTGCCAATCTTGTAATTTATTCCAATATGGTTCTTTATCCCACGTACCGACTCTCTTTACGATGCCATATGTTTGTTTGGAAATACACCCCAACCAATCACAACTTTCATAATAATCTCTATTGTATTTTGGGTCTGGTAAATCATCCCAAATGTGATAAAAGAATAGTGGTGTAGTTTGTCTAATCTCATGTGCCATTTCATATAACCAAATCCAATATCTCGGGTCTGTAAAGTGTAAGATAGCATCCGGTTTTTCAACCATCAATAACTGTCTGATTGCATCTGGATTACCATACCCGTCTGATGGATATATTTTCACATTTGCATCTTCTACGCCTGTTCTTTTTCTAACATCTTCATTTAAGTCTAAAACCTTTCCAGCTTCTGGATGTTTGATTGCAGCTCCTAGTTGAACCCAATCATACTTATCAACCGTTCCTAATACCAATTGTTTGGATACATTGGCAATACCACTTGCCATTCTTAAATCATCCGAAAGTAACAGAATTTTCTTTTTTGCCATAACTAATTTTAAATATATATTGCTTTTAATTTAAATTTTTTAATCCTCTATCACATATTCCTCTTTCAAAGAATTCGCACCATTCGCAAAGTTTGGTTGCTTTTTTGGGATATTCTATGTTTAGATTATAATTACCATCTTTATCAAAAATAGTATCCACAAACTCTTTAAATCCTTTCCACGCTTTATTTACCGATACTTTACCATTTGCAGGAACATGCTTGCTCATTCTATGTGTTGGGATATCCTCTCTTACTTCTACCTTTCTTTTTAATATGATAAATTCAACATCAATTACATCTTCGGAAATGTTTAGTAATTCTGCATAGAATTTTTTGTATAGTAATATTTGTGCATTTTTAACTGGGTCTGATTTTTGATATTTACTCCAACCTCTTGTGGAAGTTTTAAAGTCAATGATTCTATATCTACCATTAAATGTATCTCTGATAATCAAATCTATAAAACCCATAAAGTTTACATTCTCTGAAATCTTTGTGTTTATGGGTTGTTCAATTGCTACCAACTCATCGTGTTTTAACGAAAAGAATTTGTTAAAGTTTTTGGGTTTTTGAAACCAATCTAATAATACTTGTCCATCGTATAAAAATTCTATCATTTCTTCCTTAGTGCAAATATTAGAACCGATTTCACCACCAGTTTCTTTTAAGTAAGTCTCTCTCATTCTTTCTTTTAAGAACTCACCCAAATCAATCATCTTATCCGCTTGTGATTTTGAAATCCTTAAACACTTTTCTAAATAGTGTTGTAAAGTTTCGTGCATTGCTGTTCCAAATATTGAATGTATATTTGAAGATGATTCTGATAAACCATCTATGTATGCTAACTTATATTGTTGTGGACACGAACTCCACATGCTGTATTGTGAAAATGATACTCTTGCCATAATACTTTTAAGATACTAAAATTATTCGTAAACACCAAATAATTTTTCAATATTATGTTGAATGTATTCTACCCATTCTTTACACCCATCTGAATTTGGATGTCCTTGATTTCCTTCAAAGAAAAAATTAGGATTTTTATATTTTTCTTGTCCTAAATTTTCTAAATAAATTTTAAGAGTTTTATCTTTTGAAATATAATTCGGAATTGAATTTATATAATCTATAATAGATTTATGTATAACAGGTTTTGCTTCTTTTTTATAAAAAATCCAATCAGGAGATTGTTCCTCTATAACATCAACATCCCAACAGTCGTTATTTTGATTTGGATTTATTAATTGCCACTTATCATTTACTTTTTCAGGTATAACTTTTGTAATTCCATCAAATATAAAAAATGGATAATTATTTTTATTAAAAAAATCCACCAAAGATATAATTGCATTTATTGATATTAAAACCGAATTGGTTACATTCATATAAAATGGTGCCAATGCAAATTTGTTATCATAAATAAATTTAGTATGAAATGATGATAAATCCCACCCATTAAATCCATTTTCTCTTATAAATTGTGCGGGCGTTATATGCCAATATTTTGGAAAACCATTTACATCTGGAAAATCCAAACAAACCAAAGTTCTTAAACACTCACTTAATTGAATTCCAAAAATAGCATTTTCTGCTATATCTCTATTCACAGTTGCGTATTGTATTAAATTTGAACTTAAAAATTGATTTCCTGCACCACCGACTCCCAAATTAATACATTCTAAATTATTTCTTTTTGAAAAATAAGTAGCCCAAGAACCCTCCTCTTGTAATAAATGCCCATCTGTAAATGAACAACCTGTAGCTACCAAATATTTTTTATTAAGCATTATATTTTCAACTTCAGTTTTGTAATTTGTTTTTTATCAGTTCCGTATTTTTCGCAAATATATTTTATATTTTCTCTACCTTCTCTTGTTGAGTATAGAACTTCGATATATTCCAATGCTTCTTTTTCTGAACATTGAAAATCTTTTTTGATTAAATCAATTAAAAATTCTTCGTATTTATCTTCGGATTTTCCTTTTGTATATTTAAGATATTGTTTACCTTTTGGTATAACGCTGATATATAACTTATACATTTCCTTTGGTTGTAATGTTTGTGTCAAAGGAAGTAAAGTTGCAATCAATTCTACCCATTCTGGTTTCATTGAAAGAAATCTATTAATCATAAAGTTACTCCACGATTTTAAATCTTCTTCCGAAAGTTTATCAAAATACTTAGGGTCTTGCTCCGCAGTTATTGCATTTAAATGGTCAAATAACTTTTTTGCAGCCATTATTCTATGATTTTAGATTCTTGTAATTCTTGTGGTAACAATTCTTGTAGTGGTTTTCCACAAGCTGCACACACATACAATTCAATAGGCATAACCGAATCTTTTGGTGCACCTGTTAATAATCTACTAATCTTTTTGAATCTATAACCTGGTAGGAAAATTTTTCCACCACATTCACAATCCATATCTCTCGCATCATTTAAATTAAAATTCGGCGGTAATTGGTTCATTCCTTGTTCCATTATTTTATAATATTTAAAATTTGAATAATTGTGCTCATAAACACTATTTCTTTATCTACTACTAATGCATCTTTTGATAATCCATCTGCAATAGTTAAGATTACATTTGCGGTATTTCCTGCCGCATATTCATCTACTTTATCATATAACATTGAATACATTTCTGAATAATCGTTTAGATGATTATCCGCAACTGCCTGTCTAATTGATAAAAATAAATTTCTTTTATCATTTGATGATTTTAATAAATCAATCAATTTAGTTTGAAAGTTTGATTCAACCATTACTTTATGGTCTACTTTCAATTCACCTTTAGCTGATTGTAGTTGACAGGTGTTTAAGATTCTACGAATGTCCGGATAGTATGAATTAATAATATCTGCCACATTCTTAATATCGTATTTAATCTTTTCAGTATCTAATATTTTTGATACTTGCACTGCCACATCTTTTTTAGTTGGTGGAGTGATTGCAAACGATTGACATCTACTTTGAATAGGGTCAATAATTTTCTCAATGTAATTACAAGTCAAAATGAATCTACAATGTTTAGAAAATGTTTCCATTAAGTTTCTTAGGATTGCCTGTGCGTTTGGAGTCATATAATCAAACTCATCCAATATAATTACCTTAAATCCTGCGAAACCTACCGAAGATGCAAAGTTCTTTACCTTTGTTCTCACAGTATCAACATTGTTTTCATCCGATGCGTTGATAATCATATGGTCACACTTAATCGTATTTACAATAAGTTTTGCAAGTGTAGTTTTACCCGTACCCGCTTTACCATAAAATAATAAATGTGGAATATCATTAGTATCCAAATATTGTTGGATTGTTTCTTTTACTTGCTCATTTCCTACATAATCTGCAAGAGTTTGTGGGCGGTATTTCTCCACCCATAAACTATGTTCTCTTTTGCTTATATCGTTTGCGAAAAAACTCATATTACTTTCCTGTTGAACCGAATCCGCCTTCGCCTCTTTCGGTGTTAGATAATTCTTCTACTTCTTCAAATTCAATATCGGGATAAGGTAAAATTATAATTTGTGCACCTCTATCTCCTACTTCATATTTGTGTAGACCTGTTTTTTTAAATGTCGCCTGTAATTCACCTCTATATCCACTATCAATTACACCCACTGCGTTTGACAAAATTAAATCATATTTTCTAATAGATGAACGAGGGAATACCAATCCTAAAAATCCTTCAGGTATTTCCATAGATATTCCAAATCCATAAGATATATCTTCTTTATTTTCACCAATAATTGATGTAATAACTAAATCCATACCGGCATCACCGGCTTTTGCATAATTAGGAATTACTGCTTTCGGATGTAACTTCTTGATTTTTACTTTCATTTTCTTGTTCTTTTCTTAGTTTTTTAGTTTCTTCACTAATTGCTCTTGGGAAAATTTTAAATTCCATACCATTTTGTTTAAATGTTAAAACATCATTTTGGTTTGGTTGAATTTGTAATATCAATGGAGATGGTTCCGCACCTTCTGTACTCCAACCAAAAACAATTGGTTCATTATTGAAGAATTGAAAACACCACTCTGCATCCTTAATTGGTTGTGGTTCTGGCATTATAACACTACCTTGTGGTTGTAATACTTCTTGTGCCATTTTATCTATTTCTGGACCTAATGTTGATTCTAACATTTCTTTTGTTTGTTCGTCTGTCATTTTATTAATTTGAAATTTCTACTAAATAGTATTTACATACAAAATCATCAATTTGAAATTCAACATTTGATAAACCATCTGTTGAAACTTTTAATTTTGCATTTGTTGCTTCTTTGTTTGCTGTCAAAATTTCTTTCAAATATTTTGATGAGAAAGAAATTGGTTTTACATCACCATCGAATCCCTTAATTGCAGTAAATGTAACTCTGTTTGTAGAGATTGAAGAATAACCAATTGCCATCTTCAAATCACCACCTTCGGTAAATACTGTGAAAGTGTCTACATCACTCAATGCACCCTTTGCTTTAATGAAACGGTCTACCATCTGAGATGTCATATCAATTGTAATTCCGAAATCAGGCAATGCTTTCAAATCTGGAACCGGAGGAATAACACCCAAGTCGGCCAATTGATAAGATGTTTCAGTATCATCCGAACTCAACTTAAGAGTAACTGCTTTATCACCTGCTTTATCAACTTTTAATGCGATATCATTATCCAATACACCAATCATATTTTTCAATAATGATGTTGTATAGATACCTACATTAAAACCAGTTGATGTAAATGCGTTAAATTCTACTTCACCTAAAAGAGTTTTATCATCTGATATAAATCTAACTGATAATTTCGTTCCTTCTGCATTCCATGCTACTGATTCAATCAATCCACCTAATGAATACTTTTGAATAAATTTTAATAAATTTGCTTTGTTCATAATTTTGTTTTTTTAAGTTTTATGTTTTTTAAATATACGAAAAATATTTCTAAAATTCAAATTTTTCTTTTATATGTTTAAATAATTTTGCAACATAGATTTCATTTTCACCGCCTGTTGCATGTAAATTTTCATCTGGAAAATTAGGATAATCACCATCAAATCTATTTTCATCGGTGTAATCAGTTCCTACAAAAGTTCCATTCCAAATAAAAGGAATATCTTTTGATTTTAAATAATATGTTATTAATTGGTGGTTTTTATACCAATTTATAAAATCTTCTTCTTCATTTTGTAATTCTATCATCTTTGCCCAATCACGTCTACCAAATGTATCTTCATCAAAATATCCCCAAGGAGTTGGATGATATGGTTCAATACTACCATCTGATTTGTAAAACTCTCTTCTATATGGGTATGTATACATAACCAAAACTAAAGATGGTTTTAAAGTATCCGACCATGTCAATATTGTTCTTGCTATATAATCATTACTTCTACCACTTATTCCTAAATTTAAATCCACACCATTTGGAATTTTTTTTGATATAAGATGTGGCCAAGTTTGATGATTGTGCACATTTATACCTTCGGTATGTGAACATCCAACGGACATTATTCGTATACCTTTCTTTTTTGGAGAATCTCCTCTAAATCCTAATTCGTTAAATGTATAATAACAATTTCCTTCATCAGAACCGTTTCCCAATATTTCTTTGTCTACTCTTTCTTTTATTGACCATTTGTAGGATGCAATATCAAATTCTTCTGGATTCCAAAATTTAAGTGCCTTCATAATTAAAATGCGAAAAATTTCTGTGCTGTTTTTGTTTCATTTGATACTTTCTCCCACTTCAATGCGTTGTAAAAGTCATCAATCTTATTTTCTAATTCTGCTTTGTAAATTTCATCTCTATCAATATAAGTTTCGATAAAATCCATAACCTCTTTAGGGTCATTATAATCTTTAAATGCCAATCCTTCCAATCCCAATGGGTTTGTTTTAAGATATACCCACTTTACTTTATCACCATCTCTGATTGGTTCGTGTTTGTATGGACAGTTGAAGAATTTTAATAATCTATTGTATGCTATTCCGGCTTTAACGTGTGCAGGTGTTCCTTTCTCAAAGTCTGCTATTGCTTTACCTTTAACCCAACTACCGTTGTCATACTTACTCAATTCTTTAATTGCTCCACCCTTTGCAATTTTGTTTACAGGCAATCCTGCCATACTCTTTTTGAAAGTAAGTAATGAATCATCTATAAATGCGTTATCCTTACCCATTAAAATATCTTTTAGAGTTCTTGCCATAAACTCCTGAAATGCTTTTGGAAACGAAGAACGAACTACATCCAATCCTTTCACATCCAACTTATCACACGGAATACCATTCTTCAAAATCATCCATTGTGCGTATCTTTTCTTTGCTACCCAAAATCCTGCTTTACTGATATATTCTTTTTTAATTTCAAATCTATGCTTCTCTTTTGGTATGAAGAAAAATCTCTCTGCCAACATATCATAGAATTTGTTTAAGAATGTTTGGGTTTCCTCTGCAATAGTGTTTACCTCTTGTGCCATTCTTTCTTCATCAAAGTTTTTATAATCAGGGTATCTATGCTTTACCAAAGGTTCTGCCATCATATAAATTGAGTCGGTATCTATATAAACATTGTAATCTTCTTTTGTTCCTAGCTCTTTCCAATATTTGATGTTTGCCATTTCAGCTGTCTTTTTAATTACAACTTGTCCTGTCAGAGTTACTGCTTCTGCATTATCTACATCATAGAAACGAAACGCCGGCAAACCTAATACACCATACATTGAGTTTAGTAGAATTTTTTGAACGTGTTGTCTTTTACCATAAAACTCATATTGTTCGGTATTTTTTTCCTCACCATATTTCTTTTCTAACTTACGATATTCCACACGTTTTTGAAACCAATCGTTTAGAATATCTGCAATCAAACCCGGCTTATCTTGGTTATATAAAACTCCATTTGCTGCAACACCCAAATTACTATCTTTAATTACATCTGCCAATTCCTCTTTTGTATATTCGTATGTATCATCTTTTCCAACGATTGTATAAGTTCCTACATCTTCACCTTTAATCCATCTTTCTGCATCCCAATTTTGTATCTTACCAATCTTTGTTTCAGGACTGATATTCAAAGTCATAATGATTGATGGGTATAGAGATGTTAAGTCCAAGTCATAAATCCAATCATACTTTCCAACGATAGGTTCTTTTACATATGCACCAATGAATTTTTCTTCATCATTATCTCGTAGTGCTTGCATTCTCTCCTTTCTATCTTTTGGTTTATTGGTTGCTACTAATCCTTTGTTTTTAAGATAAGATAAACACGCTCCTTCTAACCACTTTGATGAATAGATGTAATCTTCATACGGAACATAACCGGCGTGACAAATTGCCCTACATAACTCAATGAATTTCAGTTTTGCATCCATTGCCACAACAAGGTCAACGTCCACAATGTTATACTCAATAAACTTTTCTAAATCGTTTTCGAATAAATCATCCAAACTACCTTCATATTCTACTTTACCTCTACCCAACTCTTTTGTTGCTATGTGGTTTAGGGTGTAACTACTTTCCAAACCAAAGTTGTATTGTTTATACAAATTGATATAATCTAAAATAGATACACCACCGAAAGTCCACTTGTCTCTGTAAGGTGAGTAAAAACATTGTCCGATACGGGATAATCTTTTCGCATGTCCTTCACCACAAACATTTTTAATTCTATTATACAAATATGGAATATCAAAAAAGTCTATATTCCATCCCGTAAGAATAGTTGCATTAACTTCTTCGTAGTAATTAAGGAAAGCAAATAGGAGATTTTTCTCGTTATCGAAAATGTGAACACTAACTTCTCTACCATCTTTGGTAAACTTGTTCTCATTTTTCTTAATTTTTCTTTGTTTATCTAATACGAAAACATCAAATAAATTTGTTGCACTATCATGTGCAGCAATTGCTGTGATTTCGTTTTGAGCTTCTTTTGTGTTTGGTAGACCTGATATCATTTCCACCTCAATGTCAAACGTCATTATTCTATGACCTGTGGATGGGATATCACTATCATACATATCAACCAATACTCTTGTAGTTTCCGGCACATCACTTTCAAAAAGGTCATCTGCCTCATCCTTTTCCCACTTTGAAATTCGTGTCAGTTTATCACCATTCATAGAACGATACTGTCCGTATGGGTCTTTTTTGTATGCATACTTTCGATATGGCATTGTAAAGTAACCACGGGCATCATCCCAAATGTGAATTGTGTTTTTTGTTCTTTCGTAATAAATGTTTTGATACATATTTTATCTTCCTACGTCTGCTAAAAATTTGTCTTTCATTTGTTCCCAAGTCAATCCGATTGCATCCGCGTAAAACAGAGTTTCTGGTTTTAATCTACCTTCTTCGTGCAATTTTGAATATCGTTTGATTGCTTGTTTTTTCCACCAACGGATTGTATAATCATCACCTTCTACAAACTTATCCTTCATTACTAATTTATCTTCAGTAATTTTATCACAAAGGAATTCATTTCCATTTTCATACATCATTGCGAAGTATACACCTCTTTGAAATCCGTGATGATATTGGTCTGCTTTAATACCCAATTCTTTGAATATTTTTGTAATTATCTTTTGTTTAATACCACTTACAGGTCCGTTTCTATCATAACCCATATTTGCACCATTTCTTGCTCTTTCTTCGGTGATTTCTTCTGCATACCAATCTGCTCTATTCACCTTCAACCATTGATGCCAAGGGTCATAAAACTTATCATCAGGTTTAATACTAATCTTACCCGCTGTTTCACCTAATGTTTTGAAATGTGGAATAGCATTGTATTGTGAGTGAATACCATAGAGCGATGTTGTTCCAACTGCGATTAGAACATTCTCATATTTTTGTTTCCAATGCTCTCTAAATGCGGGGGATGTTGTTAATGCTGATACCAATTTACCACCTAAAAAGTTGTAACCCAAAGGTTGAGTTGCGATAATAGATGTTCCGATTGCGGTATTGTTTAACTTACCTTTTTCGAATTTATCTTCTTTAGTCCACCCAATATACTTATCTCTTACACCCATTGAAGTAACGTCCGAACCCAATGATATTACACCCAATACTTTACCACTTACTCTATCCTTTACGAATGCTTTTACATTTCTACCCGGATTTGGTGTGAACTCCATTGAACTAATTAACTTTCTCATATAAGTCCACTTAGTTGCTTCTTCACCTTCTTCAACGATTTCTACATAAGGTTGCATGTTTTGAATTTCTGCAATAGTTCCTTCTTTATCGTTTATATCTTTCGGTTTCCAAATCTTATCGTATTGTGCATGAAGTGCAGGAAGTAGTTTCATACTACCATGCAAATCTTCATTCCACTCTAACCATTTTTTGTATAGAGTTTGTTCCTGAACGGACATTGCAAATAGGTAATCTAAATTATCTATCAATGCTTTTTTCTCTCTTTCGAAATCAAATGTTTCGGTATTTGTTTCTTCGCCTGTGTCCCAAAATTTCATATTATCGTATTTCTTTTTCTGTATACATTTCTAATTCAACATATTCAACATGCGTTCCATTTTCTTTACGTTGAATTTTTTCAAATCTATTTTTTAATTTAGGCCATGTTTTATTTTTAACGGTTTCGCTTGGATGTGTTATATAAACTCTTATAGATTTTTGTTTTTTTAATTTATTTATTTCTCTATCTTCTTGAGTATCCCAATAACTTATTAATATACGGTCTAATGCTGGTGCTCCACTTGAGTAATGACATGCAAAAATATCATTTGGAGTATTTTTAATTAATTCATCAACAATATATTTGTGGTCACCCTCATAATCCATAACAATCATATTTGATTTTCTCATTTTAATATTAATAATTTCTTGGTCTATTCTATCCCAAACATTGTATACATTTGCTGGTGTAAGTCCACGTCTTATCCATTGTGCATAAACTTCTTTAGTTTTCCAAGAATTGCCTTCTTCATGTAAAAATAAACCTTCACGAAAAGCATCATCTTTTGAAAACGGTTTTGATGCACGTTTTTCAGAATTTAATTCATTTCCTAATATATGCAATTCTATATCTGAAAACTTTTGGTGTATTTCTTCTGGTATAAAGATACAATTTATTTCTGCTTCATCAAATGGAGTCCCAAGTTCCCAATATGAAGTTATTGTGTGGTTTCCACTTATTAATAAATAATTATAAAACACACCTTTATATGTTCTATTTTTTAGAAAAATTGGCGGAGATGTAAATTCGGAATTACCCTGTATTGATAATCTACCTTTAATTTTATCCATATTTTCTCTATCAAGAGTTTCCGCTCTTACTTGTAGTTTTGGATGATTATATAAATCACTAATTGAATTTTTTTCTAAAAGAAAATTAAATCCAAAGATTATATTGTTTAAATTATCTGTATATTTTAAAATTTGAAAATCATTGATAGTTTTATCATTTCTATCATCTCTTATCCAATCTAACTCTAATGCAATTTGATTTATTAATTTATAATTAATTTCTTTTGTACCAGGTTTACCATTTGATAAATTATAATAATCTTTATTATCCCTAGCATTTACTTTGGAAAGTAATTCATGCTCTAACTGATACATTTCTTGCACAGACCCCCATTTAATAATCGTTAAAATTAGTTGAGAATTATGGTTTGTTAAAATTTTTTTAAATTCTTTGTTTGTAGTAGATGTCCAATAAACTTTTCCGGTATCTAAATGCATACCAATATACCATTTTTTGTTTATAACATCATAATATTGGTAAACGCAACTTGTTAATCCGCTTTGTGGTATTATATCACCATCTATTTTTATAATTTGTTTAGGTCTTAATAAATCGTGTTGTAATAATTCAATAAATTTAATTTTAGAATTTTTTTTCATATTTCAGATTTTATTTTTGTTATAATCTAATATACGGAAAATATACCACATTACCAAAACTTACTTGCTAATTCTGTTTCGGGTGCTATTGTTAGGTGATGTTCTATATCCTTATTAAATTCTTTTGCGTTCTTTGGATATTCTCTTACTGCGTGTTTTAGTGATTTTAAGATTGCTTTCTTTTCTTTTTTATCACCTGTAATTACTTGCACATATCTATGCTTTGGTGGTTCTTCCCTTCTCCAAAACTCTTTATATCCTTGCTTTCCGATTTCTCTACGAAGGTGTTCTAAATTACCACTACCCCACATTGAGAATACTGTCCTACTATGAATCCAATCGTATGGGTTGTTTGATAAAGATATTCCGTAATTGGGCATTAAAGCAATTTCTGTGTTCATTCCCTGATATATCCAGTTCGTTGCTTGGTATATACCACCCAAATGTTCCTGTCCGTTATCTGCGTAGGAAATCAATACCTTAATTGCTTTATCGTTTTCTCTAAACCATTTGAATGATTGTCCGATTGCATAACTTTCTATGTTAGCACCATACCCATCATCACAATAAAGACGAGTAAGTTCTAATACATTATCTTTTGTAAGTAATTCGGAAATAGAATTTGCTGCTCTTGCACCTACTGGAAATCCGTAAACTAAACATCCGATTAACTTTTCGTTATCTCCTAATGCGTTTGATTCATCGGTTCTATAAAATATACCCAAAGAGTATCTACAAGCCGTCCATGCATGCGTATAGTGTTTTTTAACTATAATTTCTTTTGCAATTGATGGACTTATTTCTCTAATTGTAACTCTGGATACATCACAATATTGTTTGTTTGCTTCTTTCATTATTTAATAACCTTTCTTTCCAATTTTTTACTAATGGTTTTACAAAAACTTTTTTTATAGGCGATTCGGTAACAACATAGTGTTCTCTCCCCACTGCATACTTTGCTATAGCTGCTTCTGGATTAGTTCTAGCCAATTCACCTCTTGCAGAATTTTCTTTTTGCCATAACAATAGTGGTGCCTTTTTTATAGAATTTCCTAATGTTTCACCAATCATTACCCAATTATCGGCCAGATATACTGCACCATTTCTTTTATTTTCAGAACCTTCAATAAGCGGTTGGACAAATGTTTCTAATAATACTAATTCATCACCATATTTTTCCTGCCATCTTTTAGCACCATCTTCTCTTAATAGTTTAAGTGCCATTGTTCCTACATTTTTAATACCATTATCAGGCACTAAACAAAATCTATAATTATTTGCTACCTTATTTGAATTTATTAATCTAATTTCTTTATCCCAACCAATCCACCTATCCCTTACACCGATTGCTAAAACGCAAGAAGATATTCCTATTGCGCCGATGGGTTTACTATCTGATGTTCTATAAATTAAATAATTAATTCTTCTCTGTGGAACATCTTTATATTTTACATAAGAATGATGTGTATCTATTATGTTTCTAAAAATAGAATTTTGTTCTTTATTTAAACATTCTTGTAAAAATATTGGATAATCATATGTTTTACTAAAATCAAAAAATGACATTTTAAGCTTTTTCATACGGCCACTTTAGCATATGTTGCCATGTTTGGTTTGTAACTATTTTTTTAATATTAGCAGGTGATACACCATTATTTCTAGCCAATACTTTTATATTACGATGTCCAACTTTCCATAGTTCTCTAATCGTTTCAACTTGCTTTTCAGTAAGTTTGTGCATCGGATGCGCTTCACCTTTTAACATAACCCTAATATACGGAATTTTTTTCATTATAACAAATTCAATTTTTCTTTTAATTCATCATAGATAAATTGAGCAATATGTTTATACCCTTCTAAATTTGGATGTTGATTTCCTTCTATATTTAAAGGAGAATACCAACAATTATTTTCAAAAAGAGGTTTTTGAATTGCTTTTTCAACATTTTGTAAATATGATGCAAAACTATAATCAGGTCTTATAAATCTACTAAAATCTATATTAATTGGTTCTTCATCATTAAACGTTGGATAGAATGCATTAAAATAATATCTGTTGTGATTTTTTAATATTTCATCTATTTTTTTATAATCATCATTTGGACTAGTTGTATTTCTATATGGAAATGAAAATGCTACAATTATTAAATCATCATCCAAAATTTCATCAACATTCTCTTTTATTATTTCATATATTTCTTTATTTCCTATCGCACATTGTCCCATATTGATAAATGGTATATCTAATTTTTCTGCCAAATATCTTGGCCAAGAGTTCATTCTTCTATAAAAATCTTCAAATTTATTTGGATGCGCTGAACCTTTCCATTTTATACTATCACTAACACCATAACCATGTGTAAATGAATCGCCAAATGCTACTAATCTCATACTATTTTATAGCTTCATTAATTGCATTTTGATATGCTATCTTTGATTGTAAACCAGTAAATCTTTCTAACAATTCACCATTCTTTTCAATGATTACGGTCGGAACTGATGTTACTCCGTATTTTTCTACTTCAGATGTATATTCATCTATATCAATATCTTCAAACTTTACATTTGGATATTTACCTTTGATTTCATTCATTACAGGTGCTAACATTCTACAAGGTCCACACCATACTGCGCTAAATTTTTTGACAGTTACCATTTCCGTTTATTTTTGATTTTAAAATATCATATTCTTCCAACAATGAATCTACTATTGGATGTCTATGATTTGTTAATAATGTTTGTGATGTCATATCTTTTACTTTACTTGCTACTGATATGAGAAATTTAAATCCACTTTCTCCCCTGTTTTTCAAATCCACTTGTTGCGTATCGCCACATACTACCATTTTACTTCTCAATCCCAATCTACTTACTATCATTTCCATCTGGTCTGTTGTGCAGTTTTGTGCCTCATCTACGATTACAAATGAATCCAAAAACGTTCTACCTCTCATAAATGCAACAGGAACAATTTCAACTTGTCCGTTTTCTATAATTTCATCAATCTTTTCTTTGTTGTAAAGTTGATAAAAGTTTGCATATATTGGTTGCATCCAGGGTTCCATTTTTTCTCTCAAGTCACCTGGTAGAAATCCAATCTCTTCTTTGCTAACGGTGGGTCTTGTGATGATTATTTTTTGTATTGTTTTTTTAAATAACATATCCAATGCAACCTGACAAGCTAAAAGTGTTTTACCACTACCCGCTTTACCACTAAGAATTGTTATTGCGTTATTTAAAATTTTTTCTTTTGCTAATTTTTGTTCTTCATTAAGTTGTAACTGAAACTTTATTGGTCCTTTTGGTTTTTGTTTCTCTTCTCTTATCTTTTCAGTCATTTCTCTGTGTTTTGCTGATTGATTTTCTCCCATACCTCATCAAGTTTTTGATTTCCTTTTAAGTATTTTGGTTCATATGGACAATGGCGGCAACCACTACCACAGCAGTTGCCTCGTTGAATATGATATTCAGGAGTGAATACCACTCTACCATTTTCCAAATAATATAATGTCTTATCATCTTTATTTAACTTCACACGCACCTCCTGCACAAGCTAATTCACCACTTAAGTCCGTATTATCTGCTAATTCAACTACTTTTGATAAATCAACATCGTGTAAAGATTTCATTAATTCTTCATATTTCTCTTTTGTACAATCTTCAAAAGGAGCTTGGATATAAGTTCCACCATCGTAAGGTAATACCGAAAGTCCATTGTAGAAATCTTTATTTTCCCACATCCATTCACCAACCGCATCCCATTCATGCTCTCTAATCGAAACGGTTGCAGATACGTTGTGTGTATTGTTTCCACTTCTATGACCTGGTTTAATCCACTCACTATGCACTCTCTTAACTCTTTCCAATAATTGAATTGGTGATTCGGTTCTAAAGATTGCAGTTTCAGGTGCTTTTTGTGGAATACCAATTACTGCCGTATCATGCGGTCTAAAGTATTCATCTTCTACTAATTCGGGATGATTTAACATAAGATATTGGTAAATACTTTCATTCTTACCTACTCTTACTCTACGAATGTAATAATCGTTGTGCCAAGCGTGAATACCTGATGATGTTCCTAAAGTTAAAGATGTTGTTCCTGCAGGTTTAACAGTCGTTGTTCTTGCTGAGTGATTGATACCTAACATATCTGCAACTCTTTTATTTTCTTCTTTAACAACTTTTGCTGCTTCTTTCATATTCATTTTCAATACCGCACCACTTCCGATACCTGTCATAGATACGCCAATAAGTGCATCCTTTTCAGTTGTTCTTTGCCAGATTGGTCTTAAATAATGAAAATCAGTATAACCTGCTTGTAATGTTCCAATGAATGATGCTGCTTTAACTCTTGCATTCAAATCGTTTTGGTCAACTACATCACTTACATTAACTTCACATAAATTACAGAATTGGAAAGGTCTTAATGCAATCTCACAACATGGATTAGTTCCCCAATCTTTGTCGTTTGATAAGTAGATACCAGGTTCACCTGCTCCACTTGCTTCAATTCTTTTCCACAAGTCCATAAAGTAAGGTTTGTCAATTTTATGTCTCATCAATACTGCTGAGTTATTTGCTCTACCTCTTTGTGGATTTTGTTCCCACCATGCACCACTCTTACAACTAATCATTTGTTCATCAGTTGCAGAGAATAAACAAATTAATGCTGCTCTACGAATACCACCTGCCAATACTGCATCCGCAATGTGGCAAACCATATCATGCACTTCTATTGGAGTTAATTTATCTCCATCTTGCTTTGCATCTAATATACCTTCTAATTTAATCAAACACTCTTTAAGTGGTTGAGGACCCGGTGCTTTACCACCTGATGTAATCAATCTTGCACCTTTTGGTCTAATATCTCTAAAATCAAATACTGGTTTACTTCCGCCAAAGAAGTATGCTTTTACCATTACTGAAATAGCATCTGCCCAACCTTCGATAGAATCACCAATCAAAAATCTTCTTGTCTTATCTACGTTTGGTTTTCTAATTTCAGGCAATGCATCAACATGATGTTTTTGAACCGAATACCCAACACCAGTTCCACCTAATAAAAGGAACATAATTTCTGCAAATACTCTGTAATCATCAATAGGTGCAAATGCACAATTGTAAATTCTATTTGGTGAAATCTCAATTGGTTTACCAGCAAACTGCATAGAACGCATTGAAGGTAATACCTTCTTGTCATACACGAATTTGTAATTTTCTCTAATTTCGTTTTCTAATTTTGGAAACTTCTTAATATGCATATCCATATTACGAGTTACCAATTCTTCCCATGTTTCTCTTCTTTGTAGTTCCGGCTGATACTTAGCGTATTTCATATACACCGTAATATCAGATAAAATTCGTGTCGAAATGTCCATTGTTTTGTAAATTTTTTTTATTTTTATTAATAATAATTTTTTCGGAAAAACCCGAAAATGTAAAGATAAATATGGACTCTAACGGACAATAGTTCCATTTTCTTTAGTAAATTTTAGGTTTTTTTCAAAAAATATTTTTTTATTTTTTAATACTTATTACCCCATATTTTCTACATATTTCTTATGTAAAAGTTTCTTTTCCAATCCTTCACCATTCTTACTTTCTTTTGTAGCTGCCATACCATCTACTGATGTTGCTGCAAATACATCCATAACACCATGAAAAGTATCTATCTTAGCAGGAAATGTCATACCATCGGGACCAAATCTATTCTTTACAATGTGGATACGGCCTGTGTTTGATAACTTATCTTTGGTCTTTCTACTCACACTCATAATGAAATCGGCAGTTTGAACTTTTTTATATGAATCCCCAACTGAATCGGCTTGGATAACTTCGTGGTCAATTGCTGCTCTATTAGTTTGTGTTGCTGTCCAAACAGGAATACCTGTCATACCACTCAATCCTCTCAATTCTTCATAAATACCACCTAATTCTGCGTATAAACCATCACTAGCTCTATTACCACTCTTTAACAAATCGGCGTAATCTATAATGATTAATTGTGGATTGAAACCACTTGCTTTAACTTTATCAATATGTGCTGATAATGTTTTTGCCGATGCGAATTGTGGTGGATAGTATTTGATTTTTACTCTACCCGGTGTTTGTTTTACTTTACGAACAATATCATCTTTTCTTAACTTTTGGTCTGCGGTAGCAATGTTTGTAAGAATTGTAATGTATCTTTGTCCTACATATGATTCCGATAATTCCAAAGTGTAATGAAGAACATTAACACCTCTCTTTAAAGCCTCACATGCAATTTTGGATAGAAACCAACTCTTACCAATACCAGAAGGTGCCATAACTACTCCTAACTCACCTGGTCCTAAACCACCATCCATTAGTTCATCAATAACATCCCATCCGGTTCCTACCGAATCTCTTTTAACTTCCTCTAAGATATTTTCAAAGTCATCAATGAAATCTAAACCCAAATCATTTTCTACACCTACTTTAGATGCAGCTGTCATTGTGTCTATAATCTTATCATATTGACCTGATTTTAGTAAATCAACAGATTTTAAGAGGGCTTCCTTAACCTTTTGATTTTTGGCGAAGGTAAGATACTCTTTCTTAACATAAGGTAAATCATCGGTTCCTATTTGCTGATAAACACCCTTTAACTGCTCAATGACAGTTTGTTTCAAAACCTTATCTTCAATCTCTCCCACTTTGATTTTGAAAACCTCCATGGTCGGTGTTGCACGAAACTCATCAAAGTAATTTTGAGTTTCTTTTACAATCCATTGGTTTGCTTGAGATTCGAAGAATTCCGGTTTAGTAATTTCGTTTACCTGCTCTAAGAATTTTTCATCTGAAATAAATGAAGCAACAACTTTAGATTGATACGATTGACCATATTTCACCAATGTATCTACTGCTTCCATTATTCTTTAATTTTTTCTTTTCTTAATTGCTTTTTTGATTTAACCTTCTCAACTACTTCGGTTGATATAACCTCTTCGGTTTTTGGTTTTCTAGTTGCAAGTTTCCATTCTGATTTTGAAATAAACATCCAAACACCACTTGCTACTTTTTCTTCCGCATCTTGATTTTCCGTTCTACGGATTTCGTTTAAATCGTAATTTTTAGTTTGTTTAATACATTTAATACACTTCATAGTTTGTTTCCTCCATGTTTTTTTATTATCTAATAACCATTAATATTTCCGATTCTCTAATTAAGATATATTTGTTTCCACCTATCTTAACTTCTTGTCCTTGATGATATCCAGGTAGAATAACTTCATCACCAACTTTTAAACTCATTGGGATTGGAACGCCCGCTTGTGTAAATAATCCATCACCAACCGCTTCTACTTTTGCTCTTTTAACATCTTCTTGTCTTGCCGAATCCGGTATAATAATACCACCTACTGTCTTTTCCGATGGTGCATCCGTTTCTGTTAAAAGAACTCTATCACCCAACGGTTTTGCTAATTTGTCTGCCATAACTTTTTATTTTTAAAATTTTGAAATATGTCCAAATGTGGATTGTAACCAATCATTAATATCTTTAAATGCATCCACAACACCATGTCTTAATCCTGTTTTTAAGAAACCTTGTTTATCAAATTTAGGAGTTGGTTCATCGTATCTATCCATAATTTTCATACGAAGATTACCACTAAATTCAGGTTCCGCTAACTGCATTAATCTACGATTTCTTTCGCAAATTGCCAAACCATTTTCAAATAATTCGTGTGCTTTTACTCTTTTATCTACATTCTTACAATATTCCAACATACTTTCAGTTGTATGATAAGTTTCTTCTGCAAGAATTGGAAATGCTTTGATAATTGATTTGATACCCAATCCATTGATACCTTCAATACTATCGGATTTATCACCATCAATCATTCTGAAATTGATAAAATTGTGTGGATGAATACCAAATTCTTCTAATACTACATCAGGTGTATATATTTTCTTTTTGGTAGGTGAGTAAACACTTACATCCTTATTTACTAATTGTAAGAAATCTTTATCTGAGGACATTAACACTACTTTCTCACCTTCTTGTCTTAATTGGGTAGCGATATAACCCATAACATCATCTGCCTCAATTCCATCATATAACATAATGGTAACAGGTAAATAAGTTAATAAGTCTGCCAATCCCACCATCTGCCTTCTCATTGAGATTTGTTCATCCTCAGGATTCATATCTCCACCAGTGATAGCACGATTAAGACGGATTTTGTTTTTAGCTCTATCCGCCTTATATCCTGCGTAAATATTTTGTCTGCTTTTGGAACCACCCTTACCATCAAATGTGATAATAACTCTGGTAGGGTTAATTAAACGGATAGCGTAGCCGATACTCTTAAGAGTGCCGACTATGCCTCCAATATGGTCACCATTATCTGAAAGATTTGGTGCTGTTGACCAAGAACGAATGAAGGTATTAAGACCATCAATAACTAAGGTTTTTGAGTTTTTATGTAAATCTCCAAAACTCTTATGTTCTTCATCTATTTGTTTTAGTATATCTAAATACTTTTTATTAATCTGACTCATTTGCTACATCCGTTGTTTCATCAACTTCCTCTGAAGCGGAACTTTTATATTGTAAAATTGTAACCTCACATATCTTACGATAAATTTGGTCTTTTAATTCTTCGTTTTTTAAAATCTCTGCGAAATCCTTTGATTGGAATTTCATAACCTCACCCGTATCAGTATCTATATACTCATACCATGCTCCGGCTTGCTTTACTAACTTATTGTCCTTCATTACTCCTAACCAAGAACCATAGTTATCAATTCCTCTATCGAAGAAAATAGAGAAATCTGCATGTCTTAATGGTGGTCCTAAACGATTTTTGATAACCTGTGCTCTCACTTTGATACCAACAATCTTATCACCTACCTTTAATTGTCCCATAGATTTCAAGCGTAATCTAACAGAAGCATGGAATGCTAATGCTTTACCACCTGATGTTGTCCAAGGGTCACTAAATGCCATTGCGTTCATCTTTTGACGAAGTTGGTTAGTAAACACTAAACAAATGTTTTGTCTACCAATCATATTCGTAATCTTTCTCATCGCTTTGGAAATGATGATTGCTTTATCAGTAGCATAACCATCTTTATCGTAATCAGCTTCCAATTCTTTCTTAGTAGATGCAGCTGCAACTGAGTCAACTACAATCGTAACTAATCTATTCTTATCGGAAGTTCTGATTTTCTCAATGATAGTTTCACAAGCCTCAAAAATACCTTCAACCGTATCTACTGAAACATATAATAATTTAGAAATATCAACACCGATTGCTTCCAAAAACTCCCTATTAACAGCAGTTTCGGTATCAATCAATACGGCTACTCCACCTTTCTTTTGTGTTTCAGCAAGGAGATGGGCGGAGAGCAAAGATTTTCCACTTTGCTCTAAACCCGTAATCTCTGCTATACGGCCAACAGGCAAACCACCATAAGGTCTGTTTGAAACTGCTACATCCAAAAGAGCGTTACCCGTAGATAACCAATCTTTTACATTAGTAGGGGCATCACCACCACCATCTGTCAGGAAGTATGCAATTCTACCATCCTTATTTTGTTTGTTTAATGAATCTGCAAGAATACTTGCTAAATCCTCTTGTACTTTGGCCATAATTGTAACCTATTAATTGTTAAATAAATCATCAAATGCTGATGCTACATCATCTGCTTTTTTAGCAGGTGCTTCTTTTTCCCAAGGAAGGTCACCATATTCCTGCGTTCCACCCATATCAGTCGAAACTGAAGATTGTTTTTGTGCAGCAGGTTGTGCCTTTGGTTTTGGTGCTTCTAATTCTTCAACAATCTCATCATCTGCTATCGCTGAACCTGGATTCAACCAATTTTCCAACACTGTCTTTAGTTCAGCGTAAGATAATTCAGAATATAATTCGGTAATGTTCTTTTGATTTTCCAAAAGAGATTGAACCGTTGCAGGGTCATCGTGTAATTTAGATGTTGCTGGTTTGATTCTGATTGCTGTTGTTGGATATGCTGCGTTTGATTCTTCTGCAGAAGTTACATCCAATACGATATCTCTACCTTGCATTGGGTCTGTAATATCTCCGTAATCAGGATCAGCAATATAACCCAAGATGTCTTGGTAAACTGTCTTACCAAATCCCCAGAATTTAACACCTTCGTTTTCTTTACCTCTTACGATAACTGGAACGAATGTTCTTAATTTTGGTTCCATTTTCTTACCTGCTTTCCAATCATCGGTATCGCCTGTTCTTTTAAGTTTTTCTGCAAACTCTACGATAGGGTCAGGTCTACCGAATGACATCGGAGATAAGTAAGTTTTGTTGTTAATGTTGTAGTGAAAATAAAGTTCAATGAAAGGTAAATCTTTGTTGAACTTATACGGAACGATTCTGATTTGAGATTTTCCGTTTGCTGGCTTCCAAATTGAGTCAGACTTCTTTGTGTTGTTTTGTAGAGAATTAAATCTCGACAAGGCCAATTTAATGTCCATTTTTGTTAAGTTTTAAAGTTTAAAAATTTGTTTTAAGTTTAAGGTTTTATAGCTATATCCTATATAGATATATATAACCTTTTGTAACTTTTACTATGTAAATATAAGGAAAATTTCCCGAATTACCAAACTTATTTTTGAAGGTTTTTTACCTTTCTTTCGAGGTAAAATACCGCTTTTTTGAGGTCCTCAAGCTCCTTTTGGGGGTCTTTTTTACCTGCTCTGGCAACATATTTCACCACATTGAATAAATACGCATCTTTGTCTAATCCCCATGCTTCACATACCTTAATAACCTCATATGGATTATCCGCACCCCCATAGTGTTGAGGCCCATTTACCATTTCTTTTATATTAGAATTTTCTACTATTTGTTTTGCTCTTTCTACTTTTTCTGGAAATAATTGGTCTTTACTTATTTTTGGTTTTGCTGGCATATTTTCTTTTTTTACTTTTCTTATATCTGATATAGGTGGTGGAGTTGGTATTCTTGGTGCGTATAACATAATTTATAATTTTATTTTTTCCAGAATTGATACCATTTCTTTTTCTTCACTTCAGGCTTTGCAAATGGTTGTCTACTATCCCAAATATTTACAATACCACCATATCTTACTTGCATCATCTGACAAAATAACTGATGATATTCAGGTGGTATTTTTTCAAAATCTGCTTTTATTTCAACATCTAATACTAAACTCTTAGTATCACCTGTCATTAATTTTAAATAATCATGCATTTCTACAATTGTAGAACTTTTTATCATTAAGTGACTCCCATCACCAATGTGAAACTCTCCTGGTTTTGTTTTTACTTTTGGTGCCATAACCTATAAATTAAATGCTTTTAATGTGTGTTCAAATGGATTACCTTCGATTCCTTTTACCAAATCTAACATCATTTGTGCTAACTCTCTAACTTCTAATTGTGCATGTTCGGAATTTCTTAATCTTTGAAAATGAACAAAAGACCTGAAATTAAACATAACATCCATATCTATTTGAGAATTAAATGATTTGAAGAAACGAGCACTTTCTTTTGCTCTCTTTCTACCCAATATCGGAGTTAAATCTTCTAAAGCTTTATGATATAAAGCATTTCCCATTTCGGCATAAACATCCAAACGTCCTCTCCATTCCTCTGGCCAATCAGTAGGTCTATACATCTTATCTTCCTTTAACTCTTTGTATCTTGCACTTTCACCATTGATACTAACTCCTATTCTATGTTTCAACAAATGTATGTGAGTGGCTTGGTCAACTGTCACTAAAAAATGAAACGAACTTTTTTCAAAGGGCGTTTCATGTCCTTCACTTGCCAACATATTTAATAACTTTGGAACTCTATTTATCTTTTCTTCCGTTAAATCTCTACTGGTAGATGTCCACGCCGATTGTGCATGAGTTAAATCACTACCATAGTAACCTAGTAATTCTACTTTATTTTTCATTCAATTTATCTTTTAATTTCATAACCAAAGAGCATGTTTCATACTCTTCAAAATCAATGAGGGTTTGAAGATTTTCATCTAATAAATCAGTAAATTCTCTGCTATCAATTGAAAGTGTAATAACCAATATGTTTTTTATAATAACCTGTGCAAAATCAACACGCTTCTTTTTATATTTTATACCATAATCAATTCCTTCAACTATGGCCTTTGATATTTCCCTGCGATGTGTTTGGAATATATCAGAAGGTTCTTCTGCGTGTATTTCTATTGGTTCAAACTTTTTTCTTTTTCCCATATGTCTAATATAGGAAAAATATTTTAATATTCCAAATTTTCTTCTGTTGTATGTATTTGGATAGATTTAAAAACTTTAGTTGGGATTTTTTTATATCCTACATTGGATGTTGTCAATATACAATTTCTAAATTCTTCCCAATCAATCATATAAGAATTATCCAATTGCCCACCTGTTTTGGATTTAACTACCTCATTTAAAGCGTTAATTGTATATATTGTATTTGATTGCTTCTTTCTATGAACTAAAATAGTTTTCCATTCAGAAGGAATTGCCGCAGACCCTTTTTCTACATTGAATGTAATAAAGACCTCTTCAGGTTTTAGTTTACTTTGTAAAACAAAAACATTTGGATTAGTAAAAGTATAGTTAGTTATTATAAAATTATATGATTTATCTAACTCTTCCTTTGTTGTAAATAGGCAAAGTAATTGTGTGTTCATCTTAAGCTACTCCATTTTTTCTTTTGAAACAGTTTATGGTATCTTTATCCCACTTATAAACTGTATTGAATCTTCCAGTTGCACCTGTTTTACTTCTTTGTCTTTTTTCTCCAATACGAATCTTTTCACCCTTATCGTTTAAGAAGTATGCAATTCTAACCGAACCTGTAATTTGATTTTCTTTTGATAATTGAAATTCTTCTTTTGTAGAACCAAACTTTCTAATAAAATCATCCATATTGTTTGTATTCATACAACTAGCTATAATATCATTATTAATTACACCAACACCACAAACTACTTCAAATAAACCACCATATGCAAATACACCATGTTTATCACCCATCGCACCTGCCATATGGAATTTTTCAATAAAGTTTGTAGCATCCATATAATCACCCAATCCAACTTTTCCTCCTGATATTGGAATTTTGATTTTATTCATTTCATCCAACATTTTTCTTTCTACCGCAACTGAACGTTTTCTTATATTATCTATTTTTTCAGCAACTAAATAATCTAAACCATAATGTTTTTTCAAATCATCAACAACTCTTCTATCTCCCGATGATAATGATTCTGGATCGGTTGCGGCAACTTTTAATAAATTTTTAATTCCGTCACCACCTTGTCCGTATTTTTTTGCTATCGCTGCCAATCTACCTTTACCACTTGATGATGTATTAAATTCCAATGCAAGTTTATATAATTCTTTAGGATTTTTTGTCATCATTTTTTTAGCAGGTTCTGCAACAACGGTTTTCAATTCCGATTCGATGGCATTTAATTTTTGAGTTTGTTTATCTATTAAAGATTTTAAAGCCTCACCATCTTTTTGTTTCATTTTACCGTTTTTCACCAATTCATCTATTTGTTCTTTTTTAATAGAACCTTCTTTTTGAAATGATGATTGTGCAACGATTGCATCAAATGAATCTTTATCGGATGTGAATTTAATCATCAAATCACCCGTCTTTTGATTATATACAAATTGAGATGTATCCGATGGATTTGCTCCACCACCACCTGCAGCTACTAATTTAAGTGCTATTTCTTTTGGTATTTCTCTACCATCGGGTGCAAATATTCTATTAGATTGTCTAACCATATCCATTTGCTGTGCCTTTCCGCCGGCATCACCAAAAAATCCATTAACAACACAATCTTCTTCTTTCCACTTATTTGCCTTTATTCCTTCTTTTATTTTTCTAGCTTTAATCAATCCACCATTTGCTGCCATCATCAATCTAGATAATTGACCATCTGATAATTTATCAAACTTACCTTTGCCCGCCGCTCTAAATTCTCTTAATTGTTTAGCGTTTACACTTGGAACAGCGTTTTCTTGTCCAGCTATACCTGTTTTATCACTTGCTTCTAATAATGCCCCACCTTTTAAATTTCCATATAAATGTGCAACCGCATCTACTAAATTCTGATTATCATTTTCCAATGCCCATTCACACACATCACATGAACCATTTTCATTTAACATTGAACCGGCATTACCTGGAGCTGCTCCTGAATCATCATCTCCTTCGGCTTTGTGATATCCTTTTTTATAAAATCCTTGTCTACTCTGTCCTGCTTCAATACTAATTCTATCTATTTCAGGTTTAATTTCTTCTGGTTTTCTACCTTTACCACCGGCAAACACTTGCTGTCCGCCACCACTTACGCCAAATGCGTTTGGTTCGTTTGGTTTTGTTGCAGGTTGTGGTTCTGGTTTTGTTGATGTGCTTAATTTATCAATCTCATTATCATTATAGCCGGCTTGTTGAAACATAGCTTGTGCTTGTTGATAAGCGGCTTGTTGGCCAGCACTATCTGAATTTTTATATTGTAGTGCTGAACTAACTTTAATTTTCTTTTTTGTATCCGTATTTGTAACTGTTTGGTTCATTATTTTTTCAATAGGAACTTTTACAGATTTCTTTTTTGGTTTTGCTTCCTCAATTTCTTTTAAATATGAGAAATATACTCTTGCTTCATTTGCAAGTTTAATTGGATTAGAAACTCCATTTTCTTTTAAAATTTGTGCTAATTTTGTAACTTGTTCCTCATTTGTTAAGTCGATAATACCTTTATCTACACGATATTCTAACTCTTTTAGGATTTCTTGGAAATTTATTGACATATCTATTCTATATTAACTTAAGTATAATTATATGATATAAATATAATTTTTTAACTAATAACCTCTAAATTGTTGTAATTAGTTCCTTCGTAACTTCGGACAGGGAACCCACCCTTCTCCATTATATTTTTCACATTCTCCATTACTTTTTCTCTTTCGACGGGGTGAGTATCAATTAAAAACGCATCATAAGTGTATAAAACCATCTTACTCATTTTACCTGTTTGGTCTAAATAATCTAATACCTCTTTAATTTTGATGTAATTCACTTCAGTTTCCAACGCTTGTAATAGGTAAGAAAATACCTTTTGTTCAGTTGCACCTTCGATTCTTCCGAAATGAATTTCCCTCTTATAGAGAGGTGTCGTTAGCCGGCCGGTGATTATGAACTTTTGGTAAACCGATTTGATGTATTCATCTACTTTTTGAAAGAAATCAATCTTTCTTGCTTCATCATCTAATCCCCCATAAAGATATCGGAAAGTCAATAACTTTGCTTCCTCATATGGTAGACCGTAAAGGTTTGCAAGGTGTTGGTGAGCGGTGATATCCTCCGGAAACTTATATCCAATCAATCCGGCAATCAATCTAATGTGATATGATTCGTAATCGAATTGTAATAAAGTTCCTTCGGGATGTCTACTTGTGAAACACTCTCTACTACCATCGGATTTGTTAAGGGCAGAGTAGTTTATACCCATATGTCTATTGGAAGGTCTACCCGTTATTGTGTATGGATTGTATTGTGTGTATACCCTATCGTTTTTGTGGAGGTATTGCTCGGGATAATTAAAACTATCAATAAATTTTTCTCTATCGACTTTTACCCCAGCCCCTTCCAACCTTCCCAATGTTTGGATTGCTGATGAATATCTTTTATTAACTTCCGTTTTAAGTGTCAGATTTGGTAAGGTTTTTAACAACTCATACCACTTCATTAAGGGTATACAATCATTTAACTCTTTAAAATCATTTCTATACCCCTTATAAAGCGATTGTGCGAACTCATTGAATAGGAATGGTTTTCCGTATTCCTCAAAATATAACCACTCAAAATCGTATCCACATTTGCTTACATACCTACTATCCAAAACAACAGTATCAGCACTAATCAATTCTGGAATAAAAAAGTTTTTAACTTTATTTGCATCTATATGATTAAAATTAATAATACCATCACCTTCTTCAGTTCGGTAATATACAAACGATATACGAGTACCCATTGGATGTGCTTTGTGAGAACTCCATACGGGTATAAATAATTTTAATTTTGTTCCACCCTTTAAAAAAGAAAGTAGGGTAGATTTATCTTCTATCAGATTCATCATACCCTACCAATATACTAAAAATATTTGGGATTACAAAATTATTCTCCCCAATGTTTTTTTCTCATTTCATAAAGGTCAACCGGTTCTCTTTTCATTTGATTACCTGGATTAAAATATGCACCCTTCTTTAAATACCCACCTAAGAAATTTCTTCTCATTCTAGTTGTATCTTTATTAGGGTCGGAACCATGCACAACATGTGAATGCAATAATGCAACTTGTCCTTTCTTTAAAACACCAGGAATTTTACGGAAATCATGTCCTTCTGGCATTACACAACTCTTACCTCTCTCACTTCTCCAATTTAATGTGTTAGTTGCTTTTCTTTCTTCATTATCTTCAATTGGTAAAACTGGTAATCTATGCGAACCTTCATAGTTCCATACCGAACCATTTTCAGGGTCGTGATTATCCAATGCCAATGCTGTATTAATAATTTCATTATGTCCACAACCTGTGTAGAATCCATTTTGGTGCTGGTCTCTACCCAATTCGCCTTTTGGTTTAAAATATGCCCATGTTTGCATACCCACAATATCACCTTCCATTAAAAACTCACATGCTTCAATCAATTTTGGATGTGCCCAAACTTTTTCACATAAATCCGATACTTTATGTGGGTGCATCAATGGTTCGAACTCTTGCCATTTTCCAGCCTCAGCTTCATTTCTTTCACGTCTGATTCTGTCCAATTCTGCATTAAGTTCATCACATTCTGCTTCGGTAAGTAATTCTAAAGTTGTAAATCCTCTGTATCTCCAATCAAATGTCATTTGTTGGATTTCTAAATCCGTAAGATGTTTGTATTTGCTCATAATAACTGTTTATAATTAAATATACGATTTTATTTTTATTTTTCCAAATTCTATATGATTTTTATCACCCTTTGTAAAATTGTAAAAGATTTGGTAAATACAAACCAATGTTTTTTAATTTTTGCGATGCCAACGATATTGCTGCTTTATTTGAATTTGATACACCCCTATCATTAATTTCACCATTTGGTTTATATGTAATAGTTAGTGGTCCTCTAATTCTCCATTTTAAATCAACACATATGAAATGTGGACTTTCTAAATAATTCTCATAATCATTAAAGTTTACTTCGTATACAAATCCAGCCATATCGGATGTTTTTGTGACAAAATATCTCCTTATGAATCCTATTTGATAATCGGCATCCGATGGAGTTGGTATGAAGTTTTTAGGATTCTTAATATTAAATTTTTCTATGTCTTTTAATTTAGAATACATATTACTCTTTTTTTACAATTCTATATCCAGCTTCTATTGTTGTTTTCCAACCTTCAGATGAAATATTGTGTTTTGTATTTGTTATTTGAAATACCCCCGTTTGATTATAAATTTCTGGAACACCATCTACTTCAAAATATTCACCACAACTTAATCCAGATAACCCATCTATTTCCAATGTAATATCAATTGGTGCCAATGTGCTTTTTGGTTTAATACTAGCATTCATTTTAGCTCTTAAAAAATCATTATCCTTATATACCAAAGTTATATTACCATTTTCTTTTTTGAATTTTGTTGATTTTGATTTTATAATTTCAGATAAGTTTTGAGCCTCATTATCTTGCTTTTCAGCGTTAGGGTCTACTTGGCCTGTTGGTTTTGCCGTTATCTCTTTCCAAGTTTTATTAATAGATAAATAATCAATTTGATTTATAGAATAATATCCATCTGCGTTTGTATATAAAGAAAAATCTATACTTTTATAAGCTTCTACGGGAAGTTCTAATTTTTTAACTTCTTCTTTTGTTTTTTTCTTTGCTGCGGCCATCAGAGTTGTTTGTGCATTAAAAACCGTCCTTCCTGCCACCAAATCACTTAATTCAAAATTAAAAGAAAAGTTTCTTACATTTGATTTAATTGTACCCGGTTTAAATCTATAAATATCGCTCTTTGCAACTGCACCAAATGTTCCACCCCTTGCATCTAATATAGTTGCATTATCTCCCAATGAACCATCTTTTATATTTCCATAAATTAAAGTATAAAATCCATATCCCGCATCATTTATCATATTTAATACCTTAAACAAAAATTCTTTTCTTGTTCCTGATTTTTGCCACATTTCTACAACTCTAATATAGTTTAGAAAAATATTTGCAGCATTACCAAAAACCATATCCGTATTATTTTTATCCACTTTTGGTATTTTTATTCCATCAGGTGTCCATAAATCATTTACAGGAGTTGTTCCATCCATTAACCTCAATTCTATTTTACTGTTGCCACTACCAATACTTCCATCTATTGTAGTATCTGTAATAAATGAAATTTGCGTTTTATCCGATTTAACAACGGAAATGCTAGCCATTGTTTTGTTCGGAAATACAACATCTTCATTCGAAGAAATTATATTTTTGTGATAAAATATAGGAATACATTGTATTGGTTGTTTTAGAGTTTCATCTTTGTAATACTCGGGTATATCAAATCTAAATGTTTTTGTATCAATATTTCCATTGGTATTGATAATATAATTCATCAATATTTCAATTATAAAATGCAATGAAATATATGGTTTATTTGATGTTGCCGTGTCAGATTGTTTTTCATTAAGTTTACCAAAATTAAAAAGATGATTTTTCCATTTAGCTTCTGGCGCCATTGTTGGTTTTAATTCTGGTAAGTTTAAATCAACTGATATGGTTTCCAAATATTGTTCATATACCGTTGTACCAGGCGGTGGTGGTGAATATGTATTTGAATTTTGTCCACTTTTTTGGTTAAGCGGTATTGCCAATGTCATTTGATTTCCCTGTGATATGGTTAAATTAACGGTGTATATTCCGGATTCATCTACTTCAAAGTTAAAATCCGTAACTTTCCCCGCCACCAAATCATATGTTCCCAAAGTTCTACGAAGTTTACCTAAATATACAGATAAAGAATCCGTTGTTGCTCTAAAATAATCAGAAAATCCTTCTGTAAAACTCTTATAATCTTTTTTATCAATTAATGCATCTTGGATTCTATTAAAATAATCTCCATCTGAAATTTTTCCACTTCTTTGTATTCTATCAAACACAGGAATTTTTTCAGATTCATTTTTTTGTTTTATATCCGTTCTTCTATCTAACGAATTATCACCATATTCTACCAATAAATTCATTCCTGCTTTTAGAAAAAATACTTCAAACATTTCAAGTTGTTTCAAAGTAAAACATTTGATAGTAAGTTTTGCCGATTTTAAAGTATTATTCGAACCATCGGTATCTATATCCAATCCCTCTATAATTGGTGGTGAAACTCTTCTATTTGTTTCACCTTCTACGATAATTTTTTTACCTTTAAAATCATATCCTATTGATGTTTCATTCGTTTCATATAACATTTTTGGGTCAGATTGGTTTGTTATAATACACCCATGATACATTGCTGCCGTATCGGTTTGTAGTATTTCTTTAAGTGCATTCTCTTTTTCTTCGGCACTTTTATAGGGTTTTGATTTTACTACTTTTGCACCACTTGTTAAAACAATAAACGGTGAAGAAATATGTTTTAAATTTTTATTTAATTCTCTTTCTTCTAAAATATCCTTTATCCAAGGTTTTAGTGGTGCTAAATACGGAAATCCCATATAACTTATTTATTTATTTTTTGTAAATCGTTTAAAATCTTTGCAACATTTGACGGTATTCTCAATTGTATGCCGGCCTCAACATAAAAATTTGCATCATTTATATTATTAGCAGTTGCTATAATCCACCACATAGATGGGTTTTTATAATATTTGTCCGCCAATAAATCCAATCTATCACCTTGTTCGGTAATTATGTATATATCGTTATCATCAGGAAAAACTTTTGGATATATAGTAGATTCCATATATCTTTTTTTACCTTTAGTTTCTTTTATATTTGTATAAATGTATCTATTTGCCATTTAATTTTATTATGTATAAAATAATTTTAAATTATCCAATAATTGTTTTGCTGCTTCTTTCTTTTTTTCAAAATCAAGAGTTGAAGCTGTTTTTATTTCGTTACCGTCAAAATTATATTTAAATCTACTTATCTTTCCTTTTGTTTCAACCGTTGGATTTTCGATAACTTTCATACCAAAACTAATATTAACGACCGTAGGATATGCTTTGTCTTTAGAATCTTCTTCGAAATCATTCAATGCCCAAGATGCATTATCATCTATATTAACGGATAAAGTATCCATAATACCAAATACATTTTTATAATAACCATCTATTGTTAAATAAATAAGGTTTGGACTAAATGCAATTTGAGAAGTTTTGCTATCCGCATAAGTCATTGTTGAAAGTTCATCATATGGAAACATTAATTCTTTTAAAGAATTAATTTTTGTAATCATTGTTATTTTTTCCGTTTCGTTTGTGTAATATAATTTTAATTCAAATTTTATATTTCTTTCTATTCCCGAATATCTGTATGTATTGAATGGTGACCCCACATATTTAAAACTATTTACTTCGTTAGCAAAATCTTCTGATATCCCACTAATACTTCCTGGTAAAAGTATATTATAATCTTTACCATATGGTTTGATGGTAACACTTACGATTCCAGCTTTATTATTATCTTTTTTCCAATTATCCAACTTATCATCATAAACAATAACAGTTGAATTTATGGCATCATTTGCTGTATCATATGTTCTAGTTATATCTCTTTCCGTTATTCCTACCTGTGCTAATTCTTCTGGTCTGGTTTTACCTGTATTGGGTACCGAATCTGTTCCATATACGGGTTCATATTTACTAAAAATATAATCTTCGTTTCTTAATTTAGAACTTCCTAAATCTTCTGCAGTCCATTGTGGACCATAAGATTTACCTGCATCCGCTTTTTTAAATTTTAATTTTTCTTTTAATCTGTTAATTCCTTTTTTACTACCAAATGTATTTAATGCCCCCGCTGCCAATGCTGCAGCTGCTCCTAATGGGTTACTACCTCCTTGTTTTATTTTTCCAATTATAGAATCGGGTGCAGGAGATTGTTTTATATAATATTTGGTATTTGCTTCAACGGAATCCCTTAACAATGCCTGTGTTACTGCGGGTAAGGTTACTGGTTTTGTTCTTACACCTTTTGGTTTTCTAAAAATAGTATCAGAAACTCTATTAGGATTTCCACCAAATGCTCCACCTATTTGATTACCGATAAGGTCGGCCAACGCATCCGGTGAAGAAGTAAGTAAAGCAGCACCTCTTGGTGCATTGATTATACCTCTACTTTCAATCAAAACCGTTCCGGCTAAACCGTATAAGTCTTTTTTTTGCTCTTTAAATAAGTCTTGGATTGTGGCCATTATTGTTTTCTATTTACTATAAATATTCTAATAGAAAAATTGTGATAATATTATACAGGACCACCTTTACCACCATTATCACCCTTATCACCACCCGTTAGATTATTGTTCGAATTTACTTTATTTATCGTTCTAGATACTTTTCTACCATCTAACATAATTGTTACTTCTCCACTTTGATTACCATATGCTGTAGCCATTATTTTTATCAAATCATTGAGTTGTTCTTGCATTGCCGTATTTTGCGTTGGTAATCCTTTAGAATTTGTAATAGTTTTCGTCTGTAGCATAATTGCTGCAGTTTGTTTTGCAGAATCAACTTTTGCTTGGTCTATAAATCCTTCTGTCTTAGTATTTGTTGGTCCGAATATTTTTTGAAGTTGAACACCCATTAACATACCGGTCATTCCCCCTGCTAATGCAGAACCCTTTGTTGATGTACCTGTTGCTCCAGGACTAGCTACTTTTGCTCCGCCGCCAGCTGGCGCCGGTGTAGATGCAGGTGTACCACCGCCTGCAGGTGCTGCGGTTGGTGCTGCAGCTGCTTTAACTGCTTGACTAGTTCCCACAATTGCCGTTGCTTTTGATGTTGTTCCTGCTGCTGATGGTGCAGATGCAGCTCCGCCACCGCCACCGGCTGTAGTTTGTGGAACTGCTGAACCCGGTTTACCAAATAACCCCAAAGTATCAACTAAAAATTCTCCTAAAAATGTTGGAACTCCCGGAAATAAATCACCCAACCAACCAAAAACGGTCGAACCAAGTGTACTACCTAACATTGCTCCAATAGGTCCTAAAAATGTTCCGCCAAGTGCACCACCCAATATTGAACCAACCAATCCCATAACACTACCACCCACATTTTTATATAAATCTGGCAAAGGTCCTTCATTCATTGTTACCAATGCTGAAAGGTCTTTATACATACTAAATCCTGCCAATGCAGTTCCTAATGGTCCTGCTACTTTTCCGGCCACCGAACCCAATACTTTTAATACACCACCAGATTTACCTATAACATTACCTAAGAATTTTTTAGGATTTAATTTATCCCAAAAACTCATTTTAGGAGTTGAAATAGGTGCGGCTGCAGGGATTTTTGGTGCAGGTGGAACAGATGGTGCCGCAGGTGCTGCTAATTTTGGCGCAGGTGCTGCAGCTGGTTTTGGAACTGCCCCTCCTCCACCTCCACCGGTTGGTTTTGGTGCAGCTGCCGCAGGTCCGCTTGGTGCACCACCTGCGGGTGCAGCTTTAACTTGTTGTAATGCTTGCTGCGATGTCATACCAGGATTCTGAGCCTTCATCTGTGCAACTTGTTGTGCTCTTGTTGGTGGTGCCGCAGGTGTTGCTGATGCAGGTCCACCTGTTGCAGGCGCCGGTCTTGATTGCATTGCAGTGTTTCTTCTTTGAGCCGAACTTTGTTTATTTGTATTTGTTCTACTCCTACTTCTTCCACCTTTTTTACCTTTTTTGCCTGGTATCATATCAACCAAATCTCCCAATGCACTAAATCCACCACCGGCACCAAATGCTAATAATGCAGGGATAAGTTGTGTAAGTATAGTATTTCCTAAAGTGGCTAACTCTTGTTGTAATTCGATTTCTTGTCTTTTTCTATCGAATGATAAATCGTTTTCAAATTGTTCCTTTGCTTTTTGCTGGTCTAATTCAAATTGTTCTTTATCTTGTTCTAATTGCAATTGGAAATTTGCTGCTGCTGCCGCCTGTTGTAATGCAAATTGTTGATTTTCCAAAGATATCTGTCTTGCAGTTTCTGCTGCTAAAAGGTGTTTATTTGCAGCATGTATACTTGCTTTATCTATTTTATTTGCAGCAGAATCCAAAGCTTCGGCTGATTTTCCACCTCCTTTACCAATCTTTGTTAGTTCACCTAAATCCATACCCGTTGCCTCTTGCAATGCTTGCTTTTGGAACATATCCATTTGAGCCGGGTCTAAACCTTGTGCTTGTAATGCCTGCATTGCACCGGTTGTATCACCTTCTGCAAATTTAGCTCTTACTTCGGAAAGGTCAACTTGCTTACCCAATAAAGCGGATAGTTGCATTTCTTTTTTGATACTATCCTTATAGTTCAATACCATACTTTGTCCTGCTTTAGCTATCTTTGAGAACGATACGCCCAATGAAGATGCGTATGATACCTGCTTTGCTAATGCCTTTCCACTATTTATATTCATTTCTAATGCAATTTCACTTGCATTAGCCATTTCTTTCATTACTGCTCCTGGGTTAAGGTCTAATTGTTCTGCCATTGCCTTAACACCTTGCATCATATTTGCTGCCGTATCTGCAGTCACACCATCCATTAATTTGAATGATTCGGATATACCGGTTGCTTCTTCTGCACCTATTCCTGCAAATTTAGCAAATGTTGCCATTTCAGCACCCAATATTGCTGATTGTTTTCCACCCACACCCATTTGAGATGCAATGGTCACCGATGCTCCTGCAATATTATCCGCACTAATTCCTGCATTTTGTAATTCATTTGCTGCAAATCCAAGATTAGGAAGTGCTTTACCAAAATATGCCATACTAGCCTCACTCTTAAAGGTCATTGCTGACTCTTTTTGTTTATTAGCCATTGTTATGCCATGTCTTTTGGCTTCATATTGTTGGTCTAATGCAAATGACTTTTTCTTAAACTTTTCATCAGTTTGAAATTCTAGTCTTTGTAAAGGTTGAGTAACTTCATTAAATGTTGCTCTCTTACCCTCTTGTTCAATATCCAAACGGTCTTTAATACCAGGTAATGCTTTTTTAAGTAAACCACTTTCGTTTAAAAATTTACCAGCTGCTGCGCCTAATGCTGCAAGTGCTCCTGCAAATCCAACTTTACCAAATTTACTAAATACATCCAATAGTTCCTTACCCATTGGTAGCATTCCTCCAATTTGTCCTTTTATTTCTTCAAAACCTGATTTTATGTTTGCAGCCTTTTTATTTACCCCTTCTAATTTTTTTCCAAATTCATCGGCATGTGAAACCATTCCCTGAATTTCTGCTGCAACTTTTTTACCTTCTTCAGTTGTTAATTTTAATCCCTTAGATACATCATTGAATGCTTCTCTTTGCTTTTTTATCAATTCAATAGCTTGTTCTTCTGATATGTTTTTTTCTGCAACTTGTCTTTGCACATCTGCTATTGATGTAGAATAATCATTATAAGCTTGTTTGTATTTTTGAATTTCTTTTAATTCATCTTGATGTAATTTTTTTCCATCACCAATTGCTTTATTTACATTTGATAATGAAACTTCAAGTTGAGCAAATCCGGTATTTATTACACGCTGCGTTTTACTAGTACCCTTAAAAGCGTCGTTCATTTTTTCCAATCCCTTAACTAACTGAGATTGGTCACTAACCATTGCTTTGGTTTCTTTTCTTAATTCCTCAATTGCTTTCTTTTGTTTTTGAACTTCTTGAGTTGCTCTTTTGGATTGTTTTGCGTTTTCTTCAAGTCCTTTATTTACTGATTGAATACCTTTTGCGGCTTTATCATAATCCGCTATCATTTTCTTTCTAGCATCAAATGCTTTCTTTTCATTATCACTCATTATAGAGTAATATGATTCCCATTGTTTTGTATATTCGACAGCAGCATCATATTCAGCTTTATGAGCAGCTTGTGTCTGCTTCATTAAAGATAAATTATCCAACATTAACTGTCTGGACTTCTGTAATGCTTGTAGTTTTTTTTCTTCTGCTGATGCCATTATTTAGGAAAAATTATTTCTTCTTATTAATTCTTCTATTAATAGATTCTTCCATGTAACGATTTAAAGCTTTGTATATTTGTGTATCTTTTACATCCATAGCTTTTACATTCTTCCCAAGTCTAGAACTAACATCTTTATTATATCTGTCTAATCTATCATTAAAGTCACCAAATACTGCCGCCAATTCATCATCATGCTTTTTTAGAACATCTAAAAAACTATCTTCTTTTTCTTGTGATTTTGCTCCTAAGAATCCATTTATTAATCTTTTAACAAATGATACTTCATACAAATATTTTCTATTAGACATAGCTAGGTTGTTTACTATAAATATAACTTATAATATAAAATGGAAATTATCTTCTCCTTGTTCTAGAAGATGTTGTTGTTTTTGATTTAGCCAATACTTTATCGTTGGCCTCTTTTTCTTTTTCTTTTGCTTCTATTAATTTATTCCAATAAAATTCTCTCAAACGAATTGGCATAAAGTAAACATCATGCCATGTAAAACTACCATTGGAGTAGTATAGCATTTGAAAAATCTTATCATGTAAAATTATAGAATAATTACTCGGTAGGATAAAAAAAGTCACTCCCAAATGGTATAGGAAGCGCCTCCGTTTCGCCCGTGTAAGGTGATGTGTATTCAAATTTAAAATCCAAATCAGGTGTTACAGATGCGATATATTTTCTTAATTCTTTTGAATCTCTAGCTTGCAATTTATTAGTTACAAAATTACTAATATATCCCATATCTCTGTTACCATCTACTTCGGTGATAACTCGTCTATATCTTGCTGTGATTTCATTACTTTGCTTAGTAATTTTTTCAGCTGCTTCTACATCTTTAGTAATTGCTGCTTCATCACCATGTGTTAATAACCTAAATTTTATTTGAGTTTTACTATGTGGTAATGTATAAGTAAATTCATTTCTTCTATTCAATAAAGAATAATCAACTTCTTTAATTTGAATTTTTGAAAGGTCTACTGACCACTCTACTTCTTCTCCGTATTCTTTATCCGTTACTTTAATTTTATATTCTGGACCATATGCCAACAATCTAGTTGCAATAAGAATTGCATTCTTATCTCCCAATAAAAGGTCATCAACTCTTACTCCTGGCTCAATTAAAACAGATTCTAATAATTTTTCAATTACTTGGTTTCTTTTAATTAAATTTGGAGAAGTAAGAATATCTTCTTCTTTTGCAGTTAATAACTTAATTGTTACTTCACCTTTTGCTAATGGTGAATTTTCAGGGTAGCAAAGTCCTTTTGATGGTAATGCTATAATTTCTGTTGGGAAATCGTAAGTTTTAGTTTGTGTTGTAACCGGTTGTCCCAATCCTCTTGTAACTTGTTGTTCAATGTTTTGTTCCATATTAATATATAACTTTGTTTATTATATATATTCTCTTTTTGAAAAAATAAAAGGGAGAACTTTTGATTCTCCCTTCTTTTTATTTGTTTTTTATAGATTAGTATTCTAATACTGCGTAATCGTATGCCAATGTTAATTCAATTGAAACAGGATCATTTGATGCCCAATCCAACTCACCGAAGTTTGCTGAAGTGATGAATGCACCTTTTAAAGTCCATTGTTCAACTTTATCACCAACTGGTCCTAATAGATAGAATGTAATATCTTTCTTATAGAAAGCTGCGTATCCATCTCTACCTGTTAATGACTCATGTGAAGTTCTAATCCACTCCATAACTTGCTGTGCTCCAGAAGGAACAATTGGGTCATAAAGGGTAATATTCACATCATCCCATGTTGATTTACCTTTAATCTTTCTCTTTACATTGATGTGGTCTAATTCTACTACCTCTGAAGTGAAAGTTGGTCTACTTGCAGTTTTGATGATGTATGATTCGATACCATTGATTTCCATAATGAATCTGTTACCTAACTTTGGTTCAAAATTCTTATAGAACATTTTATCAAACTCTAATATTTCTGGCATTTTACTTTATTTTTATGTTATTCTTATATAAATATTTACTTTTCAAATTATCCGTTAAAACTTGCACCAGTTGGTAAGATATTGAAATCAATTTGAATGAATTCAGCTGTCTTAGTTGGTTGTAAGTAGATAGCTCCTTTTAAAATGTTTCTATCAATTACATCCGGTGTGTTGTTTGTTTCATCCATTACCACTCTGAAAGCGTAAAGACCTTGTCTTTGTTGGATTGATTCTAAATAAGGATTAACAATATTTAAGAATCTATTTCTTGTTTCAGAAGAGTTTTGTTCGAATACTAAATATTTTGAAGTTGAAGCGATATACTTTCTAACAGTCAATAATAATCTTCTTACATTGATTCTATCTAATGCTGATGGTTTATCTTGTAAAGTTTTTTGACCCCATACTACGATACCTTGTCCAGGGAACTGGCAGATTGGGTTTACTTTACCTTCATATAATGTATCTCTTTCTGATTGAGTTACTTTATCTAATACACTTACTGCTCCTACTAAACCACCTCTATTTAAACCTGCTGGTGCGAACCATTCAGCTGCTACTCTATCGTTTGCTGCGAATACACCTGGTAATAATACTGATGGTGGAACTGTGATAAGTTTGTTTGTGTTTGTATCAATTGTTTTGATATATGGATAGTAGAATGCTGCGTAGTTAGTATCTACTTCACCTGCTTGTGTTACAGTTTGTGCTAAAGTTGTTGCTGAATCACCTGCTTCTGCGATGAAGAATGCGTCTGCTCTTCCTTCAACCATATCAAGTATTGAAGTAAATACAGATGAATGTAATCTTCTGTTTACGTGTGGTGCTACTACCATATTGATATCATATTCGTCAGCGTTAGATAATGCTGCGATATGCTTACCATAAGATGCAATACCTTCAGTAGATGCTGGGTCAACAACATCCGCTGCTGCAGTTGCTGGTGAATATCCATCAAATCCTTCTTGGAATGCTACGATATATTGTGCTGAAGTTGAACCTACTGCCAATGCTACTCCGTTTGTTGCAGCTGAATCCAAACCAAAGATTGCGTTTGAACCATTACCTGCTCCTGCTGGAATTGGTTTTAAATAAATTTTATTATCAGTATTGTTATCCAAATCAATACCACCAAACTGTGTTGCTGATGATGTTACAAATGATGCAGTTGGTATTAAATTATTATATGCTCCTGCTACAACTGGTAATTTGTATTTAGCATGTCCGAATGGAACTGCTTGAATAGGAGATACTGTATTTAGATTTGCAATTCTAACATATTTTGAATTGTTTACCCAATCACCTGTTTCTGTTACTTTTCCACTTGATGCAATTGTTCTTTTTCTATCACCGATTACTCTACTAATAAAATTTGGAGAGTTAGGGTCTAAATTTACATTTGCAAATGTTTCTAATACTGTCTTTTTCTTATTAGTATCTGCGAAATCTCTAATAGTTACTGTGAATGTTCCGTAATCTGTTCCGTTTACCGAACCAGCTGCTTTTATATTTGAAATACCTACTTTTATTTTTGTATTTGCTGCATTACCTGCACCGATTGTTTCAAATTGGAAAAGGTTATGTCTTTCACCACTTATTAATTGTGATACAATCATTGGTGTTAAAGCTTCTTGTGCTTCAAATGTAAAATCTTGGTCATCTAAAACAGAAACCGAAGATGATACAGTTGCACCAAATGCAATTCCGTGGTTTTTAAAAAATCCGTATACATATCCACCCTTTGCACCCAATGGATTTGTTCCAAATACAGATTCAACATCGTTTGTGTTGCTATAATCAACTGATGCAGTTCCTGTAAAATTACTCGAACCCGTTACAAACATAATGATATTACCACTTCCTAAATTATTATTTCCAGCTGTTGTTGCTGCCGAACCACTTAAACCACTTGTTAAAGTATTTTTATCAGTTGGGAAAAGTATCGCTACTGATGATGATACTAAACCTGTAGTTTGTCCAGATGAACCAGATGTAATAGTTATCAATAATGGATTATATCCTGTATATCCATCAACTCCTGCAGTTCTACAAATAGTTGCAACCCCCGCTTCTCTTAAATAGTTTTGAACCGCTAATGGTGTATAATATGTGTCATCAGCTGCTCCAAAAAGAGTTTGGAATTCAGCTTGTGAGTTTACAATTGTCGGAACTAATGGTCCTTCTTTGAAAGGTCCGATGAATGCTGCACCAATATCAGCAATACCTTGTTGTAAGAACGAAAGGTCGTTTTCTTTAGTAAATACGCCTGGTGATACTAATTTCTCTGCCATTTTATATAATTAATTTTTAAAAATTTATAATTCTCAATATAAATATAATTTTTTATTTCAAAACAACAATTACGGTCTATATGTTGGTTGGAAATAATTGTATACTTGTGAAATCTCACTTGCGGATAATACTCTATTATAAAATAAAGTAGGTCCTAATTGACATTTTGCATAATTATCAGCTCTACCCAATTTAATATCATAAGTAGATGTTGCGTTAAATGCCGAAACTGTGCCCGTTCCTACACTACTACCATTTAAATAATATGTTATACCAGCTGCTGCTGATATTGTAACTGCCACCATATGCCATGTATTCAATGCTGGTGCAGAAAATGTTTGAACTGAATTTGAAACCGTTCCTCTTGCAGTTGCAAAATGGAAACCATCCCATGCAGATGCACCACTACTATATAAATAAAAATTGTAATCTCTATCCGCACCTTCTTTTGAGAACAATCCACCATAAGTTGCACCTTGGTTTGCAGTTTGTCTAACCCATGCAACAAATGTCATCGCCGTAACATCAAATTGAGTAATACCACCATTGATATTTGAGTTTCTATCTTTAAACCAAAAAGTTCCACTACCATCCAATGTAAAATATTTATCAATTCTAGTTGCTCCGGCATTATATGCTGGTGAAGTTCCACTATATCCTGCCGAGTTTGCAACTCCAGAAGGTCTTACACCGGTATTATATCCACTCAAATCTAACCAATCCGTTGTTGGTGTGCCTGTTGATGGAAGTGTTTGTGATGGGAATGAATATGCTTTTGATGGGTCCATATACATTCTTAATCCAGATGATGGAATAAATGGTTGAGTAATTGTTCCTTTATTATGAGAAATTGTTTTATTTGCCAAATAAACATCGGCGTTTTCAACATTAATTGTTACAATTTCAACATCTTCTATTATAGTATCAATATCATAAACTTCCACCTCTGTCAATCCTGATATCTCATCAAATGTTACTACCAAATCTCCAGGTAGAACATCTTCCATATTTTTAAATCTATATTTTTCAATTTCAGCATCCCAAACATAAATTGGGTGAGTTCCTGTTGCTTTTATTAATCCATCGTTAATTTGATAATATCCACTTGCAAAGTTAAATACAATATCAGATATCACCACTTCTTCATATGAACCCGTTGCTGTTTCTAACATATGAAATCTCCATTCAACTTCTTCCGTTTCCGTTGGTAATGATTCATCAGGTAATCCCATAGGAACCCATGCTTTAATTGTATCACCAACAGATAAATCTTCAACATTAACTTCCGTTCCGTTTGCTTTTGTTACTTTGGTTCCAAATAACAAACAGAAATCAGGTTGGTTAATCGTATTATAGACATCAACCGCATATAAAGTTTTGGTTGTTACAGTTCCATAATTAGCTGCATTTATATTATAACCATCTTGATACTTCATTGTTAAAACAGCTGAAGCCTCCGAGTATGATGATTGATTTATACCTGCAGGAGTAATTGGAACTATCGTTGGACCTGTTCCGAATGTATTTGAACCTGTTGAGAAATTTGCGTTATTAAATGAACAAGTAAAGTTTGCTAATTGTTGTTGAACTTTATTGTAAAAATAAGAACCGGTTTGTGTAAATGAAAATTGTGCATTTTCCGTTGTACTTTCTACTATATAAGTATAAGTTGGTGGAGTCACCGTTATTTCATTTGTTGCAAAAGATAGTAAATTTACATTACTACCCGCACTACCACCAGCAAGTCCACCTAATGAAACTGCTCCCGGTCTAGCCGAACCACTCACTGCTCTATATAAGTTACCTAATGATAAGTTTGTTCTTGCCATCTATTAATGATTATAATCCATTATAAATATCTAAAAGTTTTTCTTTCCACACTTCTTTATTTGAAAAGTGTTGTATCATCCAACTTTTAAGTTTTTCAAATTCTTTTTTACGGGTTTCGTAATCATCCTCACAAATCGTTTGGTAGGTCTGCTTAAATGATTCCTTGTCAGTCGCTTTGTATTTATAATCAAGTGGAACGTGCCACTTTTCATGTAATATCGGAAGCTTTCCCCAATCCACTGCTTCAAAAATTCCGTATCCAAATGGTTCAAATTCAAAGCAAGAATGAGATATTCCCCAATCAAGTCCGTAGAACCTTTCCTTATGTTTGTAATCAAATTTATAAATTTTTGATTTTCCGAATCCGTATCCATATTTTTTTCTATAATATTTGTTAAAGGTTTCTGAATTTGTAAAAATAATAGATTCTAATTCATCCAAATATTCTACATTTTTTCTACCTTCTGCTCTTGCTGCAAATCCTATTTTGTTAGAATTTAATAGTTCTTTGTTTTCAATAAATTCATAATAATTTGGTATTTGATGTAAATTATCCGTTTTATATGGAAAATTATATAATCCTACCCAAATTTTATTTTTTATTTTATTTATTAATTCCGTTTCCCATTCCCAATTACCATACCAATGCAAATATTCATCTTTATTCATTTGACCCACCATTGATACTTTTGTCAAATTATGGAAAACAATTGAATCTATTTTATCTAAATTATTATGAATTGCGGTAGTTGGTGTATAATGTCCGTGCAGTATGTGAATTTTTCTTGCACTCTTTAATATTTTATCAATTTCCAATTCATTTGTTTCCCAAATATGGTCAATGTTGATTGGAAATTCTTCGTAATTATCAGGTTTCTTTCTATGGAAAAGTAGAAGTGGTTTAACCTCTAAATGTGGTGCCACTTCTTCTATCCATTTCGTTACCCATATATCAGCACCGCTGTTGAACCAAGGGCCTCCAGCGGTGGTGTAATAAACATCATACATTAAATTATAACCCTTTTTGTCTTTTTAAATCTACTACTTCTAATTGTAGTTTTTCTATTTGTAATTGTTGTTCTTTGATTGCCTCTACCATTAGACCCATCATCTTAGCGTAATCCAAACCTAAGTATCCATCTTCTTTCTCTTTAACAACTTCAGGTAATATCGCTTGAACTTCTTGTGCTATTAAACCCGTTTGAGGTGCTGCTTTGGTTACATCACTCACATCATCATTCCATTCCCAAGTTACACCATTCAATGTTCTTACTTTTGCTAACGCATCTGTAATTGGTTGAATATTGTTCTTATATCTTTTATCCGAAGAGTAATATGCTGTAATATCGCCCGTTGCTGTGATAGCACCGTTGATTGTTAAACCTGCGAAAGTTGGAGATGCCGATGTTGCTACCGATTGTCCGATAGAAATTGTATGTGCAATTCCTTCACCTGTTGTTGCGCCCGTTGTTGATACGCCCGTTCCTGCAGTTATTGTTGCTACATAGTTACCAGATGTTCTAGTTCCTAATGCAATATCACCCGTAGTAGATGATACATCAATTTGAGATGAACCCGAAACAATACCATCCAAATTAAATAATGCATCAATTTGTGCAGAAGATGAAATTATACCATTACTAATTCCACTTAATTGTGTGAAATTAATTTGTGATGAACCTGTTACAACAGTGCCAATTGCGGTTCTAATAGTTTCAGCAGTTATAGTTCCTCCTAATGAAGTAGATTGTCCTGCAATCGTAATTGCGTTATTAGTCAATCCAATTGTAGGAGTTGCTCCTTCACCGGCATTATTTGATAATGTAATGTTTGTTCCTGCAACTAAACTTGCAACATAATCACCCGTTGTATCCGAACCCAATGCAACTGAATTTGGTTGTATTGTTGCAAAACCAACTGAGTTTATTGCTAAATCACCACTAATTCTGCTAAATACAGAAGAAGAGTAATATGGTAACATTGAGCCAGAATCAACTGAGAATGTTCTAGTTTCTGCGATTGTTCCACCACCAATTAAACCACTTCCGGCAGTCATTGTTACCGTTGTGTGGTCAACATATTTATTTGCATCATATCCACTTACTCCAGTAATTGATATTTGTCCTGAACCCGTTACAACTGTTCCTATTGCAGTTCTAATAGTTTCTGCCGTTACTGAACTACCTAAAGCGGTAGATTGTCCTGCAATTGTAATGGAATTATTTGTTAAACCAATTGTTGGGGTTGCTCCCTCTCCACTATTATTGGAAAGAGTAATATTTGTTCCTGCAACTAAACTTGCAACATAATCACCTGTTGTTTGGGTTGATAATGCGATGTTTCCTGCTGCGGAACCTAAATTTATTTGAGATGAACCCGATACAACGGTATTAGTATTTAATTGGGTTTTAATACCAGTAGACCAGTTAGTAGTTGCTGTTGCATCTACTTGAGATGAACCACTCACTACACCATTGGTTGCCAATATTTGTCCACTAAATGATGTACCTGTAAATGCTCCTGCTTTAAAATCTGCCAATGCGAATGAACCATGTGTAGTATCTATTGTTCCAGATGGTTCAGGAGTATATGCCTTAAACACTTTCCATGCATGTCCATCACTTGCATCACTAAATATACCAGTATGTCTATATACACCATCATTGTAGTTACCTGCTATACCCAAATCAGGATCAGTTACGGTTGAACCATCATTTAGATAAATCATATTATCAGCTACTGCCAAATTTTGCGAACTGATTACCGATTGTGTTCCCCAAACTACTATATCTCCTAAAAAGTTAATTTTAGAACCCGTTACTGATAATGCTGCGTTTAATGAACCCGTATATGAATTTAATGAAGTATTACCATTACTAGCTGTGAATGAGTTAATATTATTTATTGAACTATTTACACTTGCAGATGTAGATTCTAAATTATTTAATCTACCATTTTGCGTTGTGTTGGTTGTATTGTTTGATGCAGTGTATGCATTTATATCCACAATATGACCATTTACACTTGCAGTATAGGTTTGCAATGTTGAAAATTTAGTTTCAACGGATGCGGTATATAAAGCTAATGTTGCTGCTTTTGTATTTTCCGATGATGTGAAACTATTAACCGATGCAGTTGCTGCTGCTAATTGGTCAATTCTTGTAGATTGTAAAGTATTAGTTGTATCGTTTGAACTTGTATATGAATTCAATGATGATAATACATCCACTATTTGTGCAGAACCACTTACTATACCATTTGTCGCTTCAATTCCACCTACAAATGTATCAGCATAAACTTTTCTACTCGCACCATTATAATAAAACGAACCCGATGGGTGAGTTATAGGTGTTATATATGAATTTGGTGATGGATTGGAAGAAAATATAGGATATAAGGTGTTATCCGTTGTTGCTCCTGTTGTTACAACTGCAGTTGTTTGTGCGTAATCAGCAACACCTGCAACATTTCCTTTGAATGAACCGGTAAATGAACCTGATAAATTTGATATCGTAGTTCCACTTAATTGTGAAGAACCACTAATTACACCTTCTACATTCAATTTAGTTTTAATTGTTGTATCAATTGAAGATGTAAATGAATTAACAGATGCAGTTGCTGCTGCTAATTGGTCAATTCTTGTAGTTTGAGAACTATTAGTTGTATTGTTTGATGCAGTGTATGCATTTATATCTGCGATGTGACCATTTACACTTGCAGTGTAGGTTTGTAATGTTGAAAATTTAGTTTCAAAAGAACCTGTTTTTGTATTAATATCAGAAACATGTCCATTTACACTTGCTGATGTAGATTCTAAATTATTTAATCTACCATTACTTGCTGTATAAAATGATGCAAAAGTGTTATCATTTGTAGTATCTACCGAATTGATTAAAGTTACAATTTCTGCAAATGAATCTTTATCCGCATCTGCTGCTAATAAAATTGCATCCACTCTACCTTTTTCAGTTAATATTCTACTATCAACGGATGAACTATAAGAAGTAAATCCAGTTGTTGATGATAAAGTTATTTGAGATGAACCACTCACAACACCATCTGTATCTAATTTACTCTTAATAGTTGTGTTGATTGAAGATGTAAATGAATTAACCGATGCAGTTGCTGCTGCCAATTGGTCAACTCTTGTGCTTTGTAAATTATTTGTAGATAACGCCGTAGATGCTGATGCTTCTAATGCCGTTAATCTTGTATTTTGTGTTGTATTTGTAGTATCGTTTGAAGAAGTATAAGTGTTTATATCGGTTATATGCCCATTTACACTTGCAGTATATGTTTGAAGTGTAGTTGCTTTTGTTTCTAAATTTGTTATTCTTGTATTTTGAGAACCACTATCGGTAGAAAGTTGGTCTAATCTACTATTTTGAGTAGAGTTGGTTGTATCATTACTTGCAGTATATGAATTAAGAGAATTCAGTATATTTACAACTTGTGCCGAACTTGATACAACTCCAGTTGGTAATGAATTTGTTAAAGTAACACTACCACTTGCAATAGTATCGGTTGTTACAATATTTGCGTTTGTAATAGTATTAACAACCACACCACTTCCATCAACCAATTTTATTGAACCTGTTGATAAATAAAGGTCTCTCCAAATTTTCGTAGAACTACCTAAATCAAATGCGTTATTTACAGATGGTATAAGAGATGAACTTAAATTTGCTACAACATTAACAGTATCGGTTGTTTGGTCACCAATTGTAATATTACCACCCAATCTTAGGTTACCATCTATTTTTGCATTTCCTGTAATATCCAATGATGAACCAGAAATTCCAGCTGAGGATGAGTTTATTAAAAGTGTTATATCACCTGCTTCTCCTCCAATTTGTAGAGTCCCTAATGTAGTATTTACATATGGTTCTCCGTATGCTAGTGAACCTGATTTTTGTGCGGTTGTCCCACGTCTAAATTTAAGTGCCATTTAGTTTACCTTCTTTTTAGTCCGTTATTAATATATTGTTGTTAATCTATAAATATTTATTTATTTTCCAATTCTTTAACTCTTGCAGATAATTCTTTAATTGCTTCAATTAATACAGGAACTAATTTCACATAATCAACTGCTAAATATCCACTTTCTCTTTCAGTTACTACTTCAGGTAATACTGATTGAACTTCTTGTGCAATTACTCCTAAGTCATTTCCTGTGTGAGAATGTATTGTTTCAAATCCTTCTTTCCAATCGTATGTATTACCACTAATTGATTCAACTTTTGATAAAGCGTTTTGGATTGGTTGTATGTTTTCTTTTAATCTTTCATCCGAAGAATAGAATGCCACAATATCTCCTGTTGCTCTAATCTCACCACTTACCCCACTTGCAGTAGTTCCCACACCGATTGAACCGAATTGAACATTTGATGTTGTTGCGATATCTTGTGGAGTCGAAAGTGTAATTGCTGCAGTTTCAACACCGGAACCAGCGACTGTTATTTGATTTGCTGTTCCTGTTATAGTTGCAACATAATTACCAGATGTTCTAGTTCCCAATGTAATATCACCGGTTGTTGAAGATACATCTATTTGACCCGAACCCGATACAACACCACCTTTTAAGTTAGCGGATATTGAACCCCCGGTTATAATCATATCAACTTGTGCCGTATCAGAAGATGCCGAAATTATATTTGCGGATATTCCACTTAATCCTGTAAAGTTAATTTGAGATGAACCTGAAACTAATCCATCAATATTAAATATACTATCAATTTGAGCAGATGATGAAATAATTCCAGATGGTATATTACTTAATCCCAAATAAGAAACTTGTGATGAACCCGATACAACTGTATTATTGTCTAATTGAGTTTTAACACCAGTTGTCCAATTTGTAGTTAAGGTTGCATCAATTTGAGATGAACCCGAAACTAAACCATCAATATTGAATAATGTATCTATTTGAGCAGATGATGAAATAATTCCTGCAGGTATGTTGGTTAATCCCAAATAAGAAACTTGCGATGAACCACTAACAACTCCATTAGGTAATAATGGTGTTATTTGTGCTGAACTTGATACAATTCCATCTAAATTAAATAATGTATCAATTTGAGCAGAAGATGAAATAATTCCTCTACCCGTTGTTTCATAACTTCCCAATTGACCCGAACCGGATATTACTCCCATTCCATCTGTCAATACTTTAGCTTCACTACCTTTTTTACCCGCAATCCAAATATCATCAGTTGCGTTCCAAAGTAATGAACCCGAAGTTGTTGAACCACCTGTTACATCTCTCGTGTAAATACCAGCTGTTGTTGCTGAACCACCAAAGTTTAATTCTAATATATTTTCACCAATATTAACTTGTGTTGAATTAATTTGTGTAGTTGTTCCTAAAACTGAAAGGTCACCATTGATTGTTACATTTGTTCCATTTAGAGCAATTGCAGTTTTTAATGATGCCGTATAAGAATTTAATGATGCAGTTGATTCTTCTAATCTACTTAATCTATTATTTTGATTTGTGTTAGTAGTATTATTGGAAGAAGTATATGCATTTATATCTGCAATATGTCCATTAACAGATGCGGTATAAGTTTCAAGAGTAGTTGCTTTGGTTTCTAAATTAGTAATAGAAGTTTTTGCAGAACCACTCCAAACATTTATATCGGAAATGTGTCCATTTATAGATGCAGTTGTTAAATTTATACTTGCAGTTGATTCTTTTAATCTTGCAATTGTATCATTTAAACTAGCGGTATATAAATGAATAGATTGACTAAACCATTGTAATGATTGTGTTGCTGAGTTTATGGATAACAAAGATGCTTCCAATCCACCAGGGCTTAATATAGTTACCGTATATTCTAAAGAATCCAATCTAGTATCTACTGAAGTTGAGAATGGTTGGAATATAGAACCCGTCCATATATTAAACGATGCTGTTTGTAAATTTAAAGATGCGGTTACCGATTCTAAAGTTGTATCTTTTTGTTTTTGAGAACCAGTCCATGCATTAATATCAGAAACATGTACATTTATAGATGCCGTATAGGTATTAATATCCGAAACATGTCCATTTATAGATGCACTAAAAGTATTTAAACTTGCTGTTGATTCTTCTAATATACTTAATCTATTATTTTGATTTGTATTAGTTGTATCATTTGAAGAAGTGTATTGGTATAAAGAAGAAGTTGAAAGTTCTAAACTATCTAATCTACTATCTACCGATTGAGAGTATTGTGAAACATTTCCTATACCACTAATACTACCACTAATTTCACCTGCTGGCCCTATTGCGTATATTTTTCCAAAAGAAGCAGTTGCCGCTGACACTAATTTTTGAGCATAAACACTACCCGTCGTTACATACAAATCTGCAAAAATATGAACATGTGCTTCATTTAATGTTGATCCAGAATCAATTCTGAATGTTGATGCGTTTAAATCTTTATTATGAATTGAAAAATTACCACCTGCGGTATTTTGGATATGATAATCAATTCCAATATCACCATTTCTTAAACGAATTTCTGCCCAACTTGCAGAGTATATATCCAATCCACCCGTTATGGATGTATTACCAACTATTCTTTGTGTACCATTGAATGTATTAGAGCCGGTTGTTGCATATGAACCCGTTTTAGAGTTAATATCTACTATATGCCCATTTACACTTGCAGAAGTTGCAAGTAAATTAGTTTGTATACTTACAAGTCTACTATCAACGGATGTAGAATAGTTTGATAAACTTACACCATTTAATCCAATGAAACTCGATGCGCTTATACTACCAATTACTGCAAAATCTTTATTTAATTCTACTCTTTGGTTTGAGTTATTCCAACTCATACTAACATCTGCACCTGCTATATATAATCCAGCTTTATCCGCATCTGCACCATTTGTTGAACCACTTGCTAATGTTAATGTTTTATCTTCAATAGTTACTTCCGAAGTGTTAAGAGTTGTTTGTGTTCCTTGCACAGTTAAGTTACCATATACAATCAAATCTTGTCCACTTGCAGATATTGCATTTTTTAATGATGATGTATAACTTTCAACATTATCCAATCTACTATCAACTGATTCTGAAAAATTATTATAAACCGAACCCGTCCATGTATTAAACGATGCTGTTTGTAAATTTAAAGATGCGGTTAAACTTTGAATTGTATTGAATTTAGAATCAACACTTGCAGTATAAGTTTGTAAAGTTGTAGCTTTTGTTTCTAAAGTTGTTATTCTTGTATTTTGAGAACCAGTATCTGTTTCTAAACTACTCAATCTATTATCCACACTTGCAGTATATGTTTGAAGTGTAGTTGCTTTTGTTTCTAAATTTGTTATTCTTGTATTTTGAGAACCTGTATCCGTTGCAAGTTGGTCAATTCTTGTATTGATACTTGCAGTATATGTTTGTAAAGTAGTTGCTTTAGATTCTAAACTTGTTATTCTTGTGTTTTGTGAACCCGAATCGGTTTCTAATTGGTCTAATCTACTATCTACTGAAGAACTGAATTGATTGAAATCTATTCCACCAATTGAACCACTAAATGAACCTGTGAATGAAGATGCCGAAATGTTATTTGCATATACATTTGCCCAAACTGCGGTTGTGCTTCCTATATTATATGTATTTGAAGTTCCTGGTTTTAAATCCGATGTAAATACACCCAGTGCACTTATATTATCAGATGTATTATTACCCAAAAATAAGTTTCCAGAAATTGCAACATCTCCTGAAAAATATGCATTAGATGCTGTTATATTTCCTGTAAGAATCACATCTCCCTTAACAGGTGCATCCAATGGTAATAGGTTATATTTTGTAGAACCACTACCAAATTGAATAGAACCACTACCTAAATGTAAATATAATTCTGCTTCTGTTAGTGAAGGACTTGCGTTTGTAGAACCTTTTCTTAATGTAAATATAGCTGCCATCTAATATTATTTCTGTTTTGTATAAATATCGTTAATCATTAAAATCCAAATCTATAATACCCGCAACTGCTAATTGTGTAAATACATCCGCAATTGAACGATTGGGTATGTTATTACCATCCACCGTTTCTAGTGTTGCAGAAGATAAATCAGCCTGTTGTTGTGGTAAATTTGTTAAACCACTACCATCACCAATAAAGGAATTTCCGGTAATAGTTCCGTTAATTAATAAATTTGATCCTGTTATATCACCAATAGCATCAATATCACCGTTTGTAACAATATCTCTAGATACATACAAATCTCTACTGATGTTTACATCTTGTGTAATAACCAATTCACCAAATGAACCGGTTTGAGTAAGTGTAATTGAACCTGTGGTTATTGAATCGGTGGTTATAATACTTTGAATAGACTCAATACTTCCTGAACGTTTTAGGAATACTTTGCCATCATAGGTGTTTATTGCAATTTCACCTAAGTTAAGAGAACCCGTATCAGGCACTTTACCGGGTAGCGCAGAGCGCTTCAGTATAATTGATTGTGACATATATAGTCTATTCTGTGGTTATATAACAAAAAGGTAGTATATACTACTTCAATAAATATACTTTTTGAAAATAAAAAACCCTTCCGAAGAAGGGTCTTTAAATATAATTAAAAATTTTAGAATGTTCCACCATCTATAACATTACTCATCACAAAATTTGTTCCATCCCATTGAGCAATATCTCCTGTAGTCGTTGCTGCTGCAATGAAATCCAAATTACCAGTTGCTGCTCTAAATGCTAATCTTTTTGAAGAACCAAAACCAGGAACATTAACAGATGCTGTCACTGCTGATGCTGAAATTGGAATATTAGCAGTCCATGCATTTGGTGTAGAATCATAAGTAAATGTTGCACTTGCACCGATTACTTCAATACCTGCTCCGTTTGCTGTAGCTGCGTTTGTAGAACCACTAGCTAATTGAATTGTTTTATCTTCAACTACTAATGTTGCTGTATTTAATGTTACAGTATTACCTTGCACCACCAAATCACCACCCACCACTACATCTCCGGAAGTTGTTACTTTTGCAAATGTTACTTGATTTCCAGTTCCAACACCTTGTATCGTTCCTGTCCCTTCTAAAGTATCTAATCTACTATCTACTGATGTTGAGAAAGATGTTCCAAATGATGAAGTAAATGCTTCAATATTTGATAATCTATTATTTTGTGCAGTATTTGTAGTATTGTTAGAAGAAGTATATGCATTTATATCTGCAATGTGTCCATCAACACTTGCCGTATAAGTTTGTAATGTAGTTGCTTTACTTTCTAATGTAGTAATTCTTGTATTTTGAGAACCACTATCGGTAGAAAGTTGGTCTAATCTACTGCTAACCGATGCAGTCAATGCTGCTAATTGGTTAATTCTTGTAGATTGTAAAGTATTTAGGGTATCATTTGATGCCGTATATGAATTTATATCAGCAATATGTCCTAATGTAGATTGAGTAAAACTATTAACCGATGCAGTTGCTGCTGCTAATTGGTCAATTCTTGTAGAAACTGCTCCACCTGCAATAGATGCTTCAATTGTATCTAATCTTCCTTCGTGATTTGATGCCGTTCCAAATAATTCTACTATATTTGTTGAGATAGAAGAACTAAATGCAGAATATCCTGTTGTTGATGAGATTGTAATTTGAGATGAACCACTTACAACATCATCACCACCTGCTCTTAATATTTTAACTTCTGAACCACTTATACCTGCTTTCCAATAATCGTTTGTAGTATCCCACAATAAAGAACCAGTTGCAGTATTAGGATTGGTTGCATCCTTTACCATAATACCACCATTTGCTGCACCACTACCATTCAATTCAATGATATTATCACCGATTTGGACAGTTGTAGAATTAACAATGGTTTGTGTTCCAGCAACTGTTAAATTACCAGGAATTGTTACATTACCACTAAATATTACATTTGCACCACTTGCAGTTAATGCTGCTTTTAAAGATGATGTATACGAATTTATATCTACTATATGGCCGTTTACACTTGCAGATGTAGATTCTAAATTATTTAATCTATTTGTTGCAGATGATGTAAAGTTATTAACAGATGAAGTTGCTGCTGCTAATTGGTCAATTCTAGTAGTTTGTAAACTATTTAAAGTATTTGCAGATGATGTATATGAGTTTATATCTGCTATGTGCCCATTTACACTTGCTGATGTAGATTCTAAGTTATTTAATCTAATTGTTGCACTTGCTGTAAATTGGTTTAAGAATGTTACCGAACTACCGATATCACCACCACCACCTAAAGATGCTTCAACTGAATCCAATCTACTATCTACGGATTGAGAGAATGAATTTATGTTACCAATTAAATTAAGTTTGGTATTTGAATCAGTTCCTAAAATCCACAAAGAACCACTAGTGCTTTCATAATATGGAACACCTGCTACTAATCCATTGTATGTTACATTTGGGAATGATGCCGGTGCCGATGCTCCTACAAGTATTCTGTTTACTGCTTGTAGTTGTCCATCTGCAGCAGCTGCAAATACAATTGATGAACCGTTTGTTACACTCAGATTTGATGAACCCGATGCTATTACTAATTCACCTTTTTGTATTGATGATGTTACTTGACTAAGGTTTTCTAACGAACCACGTCTATGTTTAATAATTTGTGCCATATTTTCTTATTCTCCGTTTAAGTATAGTTATTCAATCTATAAATATCATTTTTTTAACTAACAATATTAAAAATTAAAATATATTACCATTCACCCATATCTACATTCAAATTGGATTGTGATGTTGCCAATTCTGCATCGGTTGCGTAGGTATCGTTTAATGATGCTGTGAATTGATTTAAAGGTATTAATATATCAATTACTTGTTGTGAACCACTTACCACACCGTCAGGTAAAACTGCTCCTACATTATTTGTAATTATTTGAACAATTGATGCGGAAAAAGTTGTTTCAATTGATTGTGATACGATATTATTTACAGATGCACTAAAATCTGCTCCAACACTTGCTGCCGTATTTAATTGCGAACCACTTTCTATTTGTTTTAATCTAATTAAGTTTGCCATATTTTATAAATATCTTTTTATCTAACATTTAGATACTTATTAATTTTCCAAAAACATAAATATCACTTAGGGTAACATTATCAAAATCAATATATCTATCTCCCAATGTTATCACAACATTATTTCCAATATCTTCAACTTTAAAATTTCCAGGAATATGTAAACCATATACCATTATTTCAAAATTATCAGGCGATGCTCCTTCCGTTCCGTAATCTGTCTGTGCATTATATATTGTTAAAGTGTTTGCCGTATTATCAAATGTATCAACACCCATTCTAACATATCTTGCACTATGAATTAAAATTTCATTATGAAAATTAGATATAGTATTTTTATTATTTACTAATTTTGTTGGATTTGGATTAGATTTTGTATTGGATTGATATGATGAAGTTGTGGGTAATTTAATATTCAATAAACTACCCGATAAATCCAAATTTAGATTAATATCGTTTAGAGAACCAGATAAATTATTTAAATTTATTTTTTTGATTACTCTATTTAACTTTCTAGTATTTGAATTAAATTGATTAAGCATATCTTTCTATATCTCCTTTTACTTCAATATAATCATCATCATCTAGTTGATATTCAAAATTATTTTTTATAAATTTAAATAATAATCCAGATGCCGTTTGTTCTATAACAAAATCCACATTACTTATAGAAAGCGTATTTATATAAACTGTCACGCTATCTTGCGTGCTTCTATATTCAATCTCTCTTAATAAAGAAACAAATCTCCAACCTTTGGCTTCATAAATGTAATAAGTAGAATCTGTTAAATTATATGGGGTTAATACAGTTTTTCCAGGTTTTCTACTTAATTTTTGAGTAATATCTAATAAACTTCGTTTCATTAAACATCAATAAATTTTCCTGTTATAATAATTTCATCCGTAGATGTAACTGTAAATCCTAAGTTTGTAGAATTAAAATTTAAAGTTAATGCGTTGGATGATAAAGTAACCGAAAAATGCGTTCCCACATAATATCTTGTACTGTTTATGTAAACTTTTATATCATATGTATCACTTCCTATGACAATTCCACCCGTAACATATGATGATAATGTAGCTGGTGTTTTTATACATTTAATATTAGAAAATGTTATTGTATTATTTGCTATTGGATTTTGTGCTTTACTATTATTTAATGAAAGAAAATCAATCAAATCTTTATTATCATAATATGGAGATGGTGTTGTTAATAATCCTTCCAATCTACCATTACCACTAGTTAAATCTACTTCGGTTGCAACAACTAATTTTTTAATTGACATTGATTTTTTAGTAGTCAATTCACCATCAAATTTTTCTGGTAATAAATAAGCCTTTACATTTAAAGAAAATTCAACTCTATTAATTCTTTCCGTTCCTTCTCCAACTTCATTTACAACATTAAAATCAGAAACCGATGTTCTAAATTTAAATTTATCTTTATCTCCCCAATATGTTGATGTAAAATTAAGATGTTCAATTACTTCGTTTAATTGTTCCGTATAAGATGTCCAACACATACAATCATAGTTCACTTCCACATAATCTGGCATTGTAATTCTATAAATTTCTTTTTTAGGTTGAACTCCACCGCCCAATGCTGTAAATCTATCATATCTGTTATCTTTTGAATATTTTGTAATTCCGGCATATGAAACATGTCTATTTAGCATAGGCATTGTATCATCTTTTGCAATTGATGTTCTTCTAATCATTAATAATGGTAATTGTATTTTACCTTTATTATCTCTATAAACACCTTGTCTACGAGAACCATTCCATCTTTCCGAATTACCATATATAACTGGAATTTTTACTAAAGTTCCTTGTCCATCTTTTAGAGTTGGTAAAACCGTATCCTCTAAATAAGACATCATGGCATAATCTATATCAAAAAGAGTAACACTTTGTTTAAGGTCGCTTTTTGTAGATTTTATTTCTTTGCCTCTATTAAAATCGGGTCTTAATGGATTTACTGACATTTCTTTTAATTTATTCTTTCTTCTATATTAAGATTAGATTTAGATACCATAAATGTAGAACAAATAATACTCCAGTTTCTTCTTTCGTTATCTGTTCCTGGTAATCCACCCACAAATTGAATTTCATTTGTATTATCTATTTCAAAATAAGAATCATTAAAGTAAATAACATCACCAATTTCAGGATATGCATTTGCATCTCTACATTGTTCTCTATCAAAACGAAATTCTATATTTTGATTTGTTTCAGGACCAAAACCTTCGTATGATACAGTTTCTGGTTCTTTATTGATTAAACAATATAATTCAATACCTCTGTGCCAAGTTTTGTTCATAGCTTCTCCATATATGTTTACTTTTGTTTCATTTAAATTTATTTTATATAAAACGCAAGTGTTTTGAACTACGGTTTCTACTAATTCCCTAGCTACATTTCTAAAAAAATCTATATCTCTACCTACTAAAAATTTTGGCATATTATCCTACATATAATTTTAATGGAACTTTTCTTAACATTTCTTGCTGATGGTCTGCTTCATGTGCTTTGTTTTCCATCACATTCTTTCTACTCAATTCTTCTAAGTTTTCTCTCAATTGTGTGATTAACGCATCTTTTTCAACCTGTGCTTCTGACCTCAATGCTGCACCATCTAAACTAACTTCACCATCTGGAATTGGAACTGAATTATATTTTTCTCTAATTGCTCCTAATAATTCCTTAGATAACGCTAGTGTATATTTTCTAATCCATTGCTTACCAACATCATTTATATTTGAATATTGAATAAAATCATATGGAACATCCGAATAATCAGAAAGTGAATCCGCTTGAACAGTTTGCGAATTATGTTCAAACTCATCTCTACTCATATATTCAAAATAGATTTTTCCAGGAGAATCTTGTGTTGGAACAGGAAATATTTCTAATTTATTATCAACTATATTAAATGTATGTGCCGATTTTCTTATATGGTCATTGAATTCAATATGCTGCATTCTCAATACATCTTCGTAAAGAGGCATCATTAAGAATTGTGCTGCAGGTGAATAATTACCAAATCCTAATTCAGAAATTAAATTTAAAGTTCCTTGTGCACCAACCGAATATGGGTCAAAAAAACGAGTAATCGCAGGAACTGCTTCATGAAATACTTTTGTTACATCAATTGTAGAACTTCCTGTAAATAATGTCGAAAACGATTGTGATGTGGATGCATCAAATGCGGTTGTCATCAAATCGTATATTTGAACGGATGATGTTAAATTTATATATGCTTTTTTGATTGAAGTATTTCCGCCTACACCTGCTAATGTTCCGTATTGTTGTGACATTCTAACCACAGTAGGTAAGAAAGAACCATCAACAAGAGTTTGTGAATAATTATCTCTTGCCGTCTTCGGTTGTCCTTTTAAGATATCTAAGTTATTTCTTAAATTGAATTGATTTACTTGTGCAGAATATTCCGATGTTGCTTCTTCAAAACATGCCCAAATTTGCTCATTATCCAATTCTATATTAACAATAGGATATCCCAATCTTTTTGCTACCCAAGTTGCTGTTTTTGGTGCATCACTTCTAAATTGAGCATCACCATCATAAATTCCAAATGGAGTTGAACTACCAGATATAAATGAACTTGAAACGGATGGTGACCAATAATTGTTATATGACATTATTTATTAAATTTATAGAGTTTTACTACTATAAATATACAAATAAAAAAAGAATGTTAGCCTATTTGAGTTAATGTTGCAATAACCGATGGAATTGCCGGTCTTATTGGATTTGTTTGAGTTCCCATCGATGCCAATTGACCTGTATCTGCATTACAACTCCACATTAACTCTAAATAATCATTTGCTTGAATTGGTAACATAAAATTCCAAGCTGCAACTGAACGACCCAATTGTCCTGCTGATTTATTTACATCAACTTGTGTATTTGAGTTTGCAACATTACTTCCAGTATATGCTAACCATATATCAAATGTAATGTTTGTGTTTGCCGTATTTGATAATTGAGATGAAAATTGTAAATTATATATTCCGGTATTTAATACTTTAATTCTTGTACCATTTTCTATTACAACATTGTGTGAAAAATCAATTGTATTTAATTTTTTTGCATATGCAGTATTTGCCGAACCACTTTGTGTAGTTGTATCACTAAATTGCCCGTAATTAAATAATTTGTTTCCTGCTAAATAAAATTCAGAGCCACTTGCTACATTTACATTTCCTTTAATATCCAATGAACCAGTGATAGTTTGTGAACCACTCGTATACATCGAACCTGTCATTGTAATTGTATGATTATGGAAATTTGTTGAACCACTTACATCAATATTACCACTTAAAAATGTATTACCTAATAAACTATTGTTACCAATTTGGGTTGTTGAACCACTTACTAAAAATGAACCAGTAATAGTTTGGTTTCCAACAAAAACATTTGAACCAGTTAAAGCAAATTGATTTATATTAAAATAACCAAATTCACCATCTGGTTGTTTTGCCATTACATATGAATCTGACCTACGATTTGATTCATCAATAGAATGTTCGTATAGTTCATACGCTTTAAATATAATTTGCTTTTCCATTACACATATATATGGAGAATTTACCATATTAAATAAAAAAAGGGAAAGTATTTCTACTTCCCCTTTTTCTTTTATGTTAAGTTTATTACTTATCTAATCTACTCAAAGATTATAAAGTGTTTAAACCATCAACGACAATCTTACCGTAGAACTCTGGTCTTACGATTTTCTTAGCGTATCTAGTCATAACACCTCTTCTTGGAGTGAAGTTAGTTGGGTCATAAACCAATGGAGTCATAATCAACGGAACATATGGAGCGTATACAGCACCTGTTTCGAAGAAGTTAGAACCTTTGAAACCTAATAAGATTACATTCTCAGTCATGTATGGGTTTTTGTAAACATCATATCTGTTAGAGATTGAACCGATATTAGTAACACCTGCTGCAAATTGTAAAGCATCTTTACCTGGGTTTGCAGAGAATCCGTTCATAGATTCTAAAATTGTAGCTACGTTTGGAGATACAACTAAGAAGTTTGCACCACCTCTCATAGTTAATTGGTGAATCTTGTTAGAAACTTTTTGTAATTTAATACCTAAAGTTTGATACCAAGTGCTCTTTGTGTAAGCAGAAGCTGCTGCTGCGTTAGAGTCGATTTGGAATGCACCTGCTGCTGCATTGTAATCGTATCCAACTCTTGCTGACCAATAATCAGTTGTGAATGCGTTTTGCTGTAACATCTCTAAGATTTCTAAGTCGATTTCCAAAGAAATATACTCAGATAACATTTGAGTTAATTCAGCTTCAGCATCTACTGAATGGTAAGCGTTTAAGTCTTGTGCCAATTCTGGAGTCCAGATTGCTTTTAACTTTCTAGTCTTAGCAACGATTGGTTCAGACTTCAATTCTAATTCGATTTCAGGAATCGCTAAATCAGAACCTCTATCTTCGAAATCACCTCTTGTGATATCAGTTGGTTGCTTAGAATAGTTTACTTTTGGATTACCGTATCCACCTGCACCATGTACTACTGTTGCTACAGAAGCTGATACGAAGAAAGATGCAGAACCTAAAGAATCAATTGAAGTAAATTGTGGTAATTGGTCAACTGAACCAGTTAAAGAGAAAGCTCTTACTGCGTTGAAATCAGCATCAGATGGTAAACCAATTTTTACTTTTCTGATAACACCTGCAGCTGCTGAAGCTGAGTAATCAGCATCGAAATTAACATCAGCCCAAGAAGCTGTAGTTACTGTTGCTGTTAAAGCGTCAGAAGTTACATCGTTGATTGTATATCCAAATCTACCTGCTCCGTAAAGACCGCCTTCAGTAGTTTGAGTAGAACCCAATTTGTTACCTGCTGGAGATAAAGAATCTTTACCGAATGTACCACCGTTACCGAACATAGAAGAACCAGAAGCTGGTCTACCTACCGATGTAGCTGTACCGTATTTGAAATCCATATAGAAAATAAGACCTGAAGGTAAGTTCATTGGTTGAACAGAAACGAATTCTTTTGCAGCGATGCTACCGAAGATTCTTCTTACCAATGGAAGAGCTACACCTGCCCACTCTTCTGAACCTGCTGAAGTACCAGTTCTAGTAGCTTCATCAAGTAATTGCTTTGCTTGGTTTTCAAGCATTACAGCCATACCGTGCTTAGAAGTTTCAGAACCTACTCCTTCTAATAAGCCGGTTTTTTCCCACTTTGCTTTCAAACCTCTAGTTTGCTCAAGCATTACGTTTTGTGGGTTTTTGCCTGACATAATTTGTTTTAAATCCATTTTAATTAATTTTTAATTATTTTTTGTTAATTACTTAATAATTCCTGCTAATTTTTTAAATCTATCAGCGAAATCTGCAGATTCTGCAATTACTTGCTTAGCTGCTGCTTTTGGTGCAGTTGATTTAACTGCTTTAGAAGCGATTCCTTCTGAGATTGCTTTTTTAGCAACTTTGTTAGTTGAAGAATATTTGAAGTTTTCTACTAATGTAGAGTAAACCAATTTAACTTCTCTAACTGATTTTGTTCTATCCAAAGTTTCAATCACTTTAACTTTTTGTTCGTTAGTCATGTTGTGTGCTCTGAATAATTTATTAGCGAATAATAACTTAGCGTTTAATAAGTTTACTTCGTTAATAGTTTTTTGTAAAGATTTGATAGTCTTGTAAGCTTCGTTTAATTCAGATTTTAAAGATTCGTCTTTTTTCTCATCTTCATCACCTTTCATATCAGCTTCCATTTCACGAAGAATTTCTTCTAAGTCGATTACTTCATTCTTTTCATCTTTTTCATCTTCTTTTTCTTCTTCTTCGTTAGTTACAACCACTTTAGGGTCTTCACCTTTGTCAGTTCCAGCTTCTGAACCGTCTGCTAAATTTTCAGCCATTGCTGAATCATCTGCAGGCATTTCTTCTTCTGAATCTTCTTCTTCACCTAATTGTGCTTCTAATTCTCTGATGATAGCTTCTAAATCCATGTCATCTTCGGTATCTTCTTCTTCGTTACCGGTAACATCGTATTCTTCACCATCACCTTCTTCTGAATCAAAATTGAATTCATCATCTGAACCCATTTCATCATCAGCTTCCATTTTTGGTTCTTCATCAGCCATTTGGTCATCACCTGCTTCTAATTCTGCTAATCTAGCTTTTAATTGAGCGATTTCATTTTGCTTTTCAGCTTCATCATCACCCATTTCCATACCTTCTTCTTCGTTGATATCTGCTACTTTTTTGTAATCATCAACTTGAGCACCTGGCTCACCTGATGTTGTTTTAGTAGAACCCGCTTCGAATTCAGTATGCGCGTCTAATTTAGGATTAGAGGTAGAAGAACCAATGCCTGTAGAATCCAATTCCTCGTCTACTTTTTCTGCATCTTTCTCTTCTGCTTCAGCTTCTGCTCTTAACTTTTGAGATAAGATAGATTGAAGTCTTGGAGTAAATGCTTCTTCAAGAGCGAGTTTTGCGTTTGCAAGAGCAGTTTCTTTAACAGCCTTAGCATCAGCAATTGCTTCTTTCAATAATTTTGAATTTGCCATTTGTTTTTCTCCTTAAATTTGTTCGTGAAGTTATTTCGAAAGGAAACTCCAATAGAATAATGTTGGTTGTTCGGTCACACCTTATAAGAGAAGGGTATTCATTAACCAACTATGTCGTAATAATAAATCCCATATAATAATGGGATATTTGATAATATATATAAATATTTTATAGAAAACTAAAGAAAATTAAAAAAATAATTTATTTTTCCTTTTAGCTTCTTCTTTTTGTAACCTATTTTTTACAGATGGTTTGGTGTAATTTTTTCTTTCTCTTAATTGTTCAATTTGTTTTACGGATTGAACTTTCTTTTTATATTCTTTTAATGCACCTTCTATGTTACCACCTTTTACACTTACAATCAACATAACTTATTGTAGATTTTCTAATCTATATTTTGTTTTATATAATAACGATACAACCGTATCAATATCATTTTGTAACCAACTCATTTGTAATTTATCATCTTTTCTCAACTTTTCTACCGCTGCAATTAATTTAACAAAATATGCAATTACATTTTTCATTTCACTATTTGTATCCAAACCACTAACAGGTTGTAATTTAATCAAACCATATTGTCCTTGATATACTTCAACCAAACCATCAACGATTCCACCAATTGCATCATAATAATCACCCAATGCTCTATGTCTTGCATCAGAACCCACACCACTCTGTCCTACATGAAATACGTGTGCCTGTGTTCTACTATGTAATAATAAAGATGCTAATTGTTCCATTATTTCTTTTTAGATTTTTTAGTTTCTTGTAATCCTAATCTTTGTTTCATTTGTTCTTCGGTGATTTCTGCAATTTCAAAATATCTACCCAATACATGACCCATATCTTCGTAAAGAGCTTCTAATCTTTGTTCTTGTGATTTTGCTTCTACTGCTTCTTTTTCAAATGCAGTTTGTAACTTTTTAAGTTCGTTCATATTTCTCTTAATAGTCACTCTATCAAACCAATCACCACCTTCTCTCAAAGTATATTCTTGTGCAGCATCTGCAATACCACCCAATGTTTCTGCAACTTGTCTGATATCTGATTTTCTAGTCATAGATTCTCTATGCTGTCCAAATGTAGAAATAATTTCTAAAAAATGTTTTTTTATTTCAGATGGAAGTTGTTGAAACTCTTCTGTTTCTCTTAATATATTTTTTAACTTTATCATAATTATTTCTTTACAATTTTATTTCTTTTTAATTTTTGAACCGCTTGCATTAATTCTGAAGGTGTCATATCTAATGCATCAATTAATTTTGCAATTACATATTGTTCTTTTCTTCTATTAAGATTATATCCTTTTAATGCTTTAATTGCTCTATCTAAAAATCTTTCTGCAGAAGCCGGTAGTGATACATCCATATCATCTAATTCTTCTTTTACTACTTCTCTACCAGGTATTAAATTTACTAACTTTGCCATATTAATTTAATTCAATTATAATTTCTCTCATTAAATCTTGTGCTTTACACCACTTACCACATTCTTCTGCCATTTGTTTCCATTGTTTGGATTCATTGATTGGTGCCATAAATGCTCCATGTGTAGATGGGTTAGAAACAAAATCCCAACCAACTAATTCAAAGTCTTCCTGAACCATTACAGTTCCATCTTTCAATTCTTTAACAGAACCTAAACCTCTTGAAGATATACCCAAACGAATATTGTTTTTTAATAATTCTCTTAAAATATTACCAGAAGGAGTTGAAAGAATTTCCACTTTACCCATCACATCATCACCATCCCACCAAATTTCTCTGATGTTATGTGATACATTTTTAAGGTTGATTACAGGAGAATCCGGATGGTCTAACTCACCCAATGCTCTTCTTTCTTTAATGAGTTGTTCATATTTTTGACACTCTCTCATTAAGATTTCTTTTGGATATCTTCTGTGGTTTTGATTTGGTGCACCAGCTCTTTGAAGAATACCTTGAACTAAATAAGTTCCATTTTCTTCTTGAACAATTTTTGCTTCAAATAAGTGTGTTTCTATTAATAATCCCTTATTCATTTATTTCAAATCTTTTTTTATTTTATCTACTGCTTTGTTTCCCAAATCACTCCACGATTTAATTAGAATTGTTTTTAATTCGTTTTCTAATTCGGTTTCGGTTAATTCACCATTTGTAGAATCACTCATTTTTATTATTTGTGTTCTAACATATGGTAAATTTATAATTTTATTAGCAGTTGTATTATCAATCTCACCGTTCATTTCTATCATTTTAGATATATCTGATATCAAACTTTTGTTGTTTGACATTGAATCTAAAATTTTCTTAACCGCTTCTTTATAATTTTTCTTTCCAGAGAAATAATTTATTCCCTTTTTTGTCAAATCATAAAGATAATAAAATATAACCTTACCTATGATTATACTACTCAAAGTAGTTATAATACCCAAAGCAAGGTTCTCATTTACTTTTTTTTTTCTTCGTTCTTTGCTCTTAATGCTGCTAAATCCGAACCTTCTATTTCTCCATCTTTATCAACATCAATTTGCTTTTGCTTGTCACTCAATTCTTCAGGCAAACCTGTCAATCTACCTTCTGATTTTGCTTTTGCTGCTTTATCAACAGCTTGGAAAAATTTAACTTTTTCTGCATCACTCATATCAGGAATAGATTTACCAGTTTTATCCAACATATGTTTGAACAATTGTTGGTAATCACTTTCTTCTTTAACAACTTGCTTAATAAGTTCTTTTAATTGATTTATATTCATCTTATTCTGATATTTGTCTGATTTTTTGGTCTAATTTGATTAATCTTTCCTTTATAGCATAAATATTGTTATTAGTTCTTTTCCAATAACTTTTGTTATCTACACCACTCTCATTTTTAATTTTTCCATACCAATTAAGAAATCTTTCCATTTCTTTTAATTGTCTATTGATGTTGGATATGCCTCTACCAATTTTTGCCTGTGCAGTTGATTCATCTCTTTTTAATTCTAACCAACGGTTTTCATTAACTACACTATAACCCACCATATCAGCTGCTTTCTTAGCTTTCTTTTTATTATCATCACCTTTTGAAAATGCATTGGGTGTATTATATCCTTGAACATTTCCGGTAACATTCATTTCATCAATCATTCTTTCTCTAACTATCTTACGAATGATTTCTTTAATTTTATTTAATTGTTCTGATTTTTTATCAGGCAATCCTTTATGAGATGTTGATGCGAAGTCTTTAGCAGATTTTTTATCCATATCTGCTGCTACTTTTGCAACTTCAGGTGATGCAGGTTCTTCACCCTTTTGTGCGGCGTGAACCATTCCCATAAATCTTTGTTGTGCTTTACTTACTGCTGGCATTTTATTCTCCGTTTAAATTTATGATAATACAGAACCTGTTCCCATAGATACTCTAATAGCCGTTGGGTAACATGGATATATTTGACCAGGAATAAGTGATTGTAAAACCAAATCTCCACCACCTTCAACTGTTACACTACCCGATGTTGCCATTCCAACCGGAGTCATAATACCCCAAGCAGTAGCTACAGGCAAACTTGCAGATGCTTCGTTACCCAATTTAGTCCAAACACTAGAAGAAGTAAAATTACTTACTTTATATATTCTATAATTTGTCATTTTTATTTTAATTTATCTTTTAATTCATTCAATAGTTCGTAAGTCATCATTAAAGCGGATAGATGTTGTTCTTTTATCTTTTTAACAGATTTTACTTTTTTTACATTTGCAATTGTTTCTGCTAATTTAATTTTTGTAACTTTGTCTGAAATTTTAGAACCTACCTCTTTTAAACCATCAACTAATTTAGAAATTTCAATTGAAACATATTCATTTAATTTTCCTGTATTGTTAATGTTATTAATATACTCTCTTAATAAACCCTTTTGGTCAGCTGATAGATTTTTGTATTTATTATTAAAGGATTCTACCAATAATTTATAAGATACTGCTCTTAAATCTTCATCTTGTTTTCTATATTCCTCTAAAACCGCATCTTTGATTTTAGAATCTTTGTTTTGAATTGAAGTGTTGATGATATTTTCTGCAATTGTAAATTTAGCAGATACTATATCAGTTGGGTCGTATTGTTCGTTTGATATAGTTACTTCAAAAATTTTATATATAGATGCTAATGTTTTATAATTTGATATTGGTGATTTTATAAATTCATCCAAATTATAAGTTTCTTTAATTGTTTTAATTAAATTGTATTTTTCTTTTGTAAGCTTTTTTTCATCTAGTCTTTTTCTAGCTTCTAAAATTGTATTAATAAATTGCTCAGCTTTTGTTTCTGAATTATATTTTTCATTAACTAAATACTGATATAGTTTTAATTCTTTAGATAATTCTTTTTTAGAATTAAAATTTTCTTTTAAAATTTTTTCAGCTACGGATTTATTAGCAGACATTATTTCTGATGTAATTTGTCTAACTAATAATTCAAAAATAAATCCAGTATTTTTAAATTTCGAATGTTTAATTTTTTTCATCAATTGATATTATTTATCAGATATAAATATACTTTTCTGTTCGTTTATTACTTTTTATCCAAATTCTCTGTCAAAATAGTCTTTTTATTACCATTCATATCTTTAAATATCTCTAAATATGAATTTCTTGGTTTGTATTTTACAGAGCCTTCTTTTGTTTTTAAAGTTTTTATTCCCAACGGGTCTCTTCCCTCTGGATGGTCATCATGTCCATATCTAACAGGGTCTTTTGGTCTACCAACACCATCTTCCTCTAATTCTGATTTTAATTTATTTAATTCTTCTTCTACATTTGTTGGTCCATCAGTACCAGTTTCTTTAGCAGGGTCAACACCTTGTGATTCAATTGAAGTTAAACGAAATGCCTGTTTAGTATCTTCTAATACAGCTAAAGTTTGTTCATCTTGTTCATCTTTTGCCATTCCTAAAATAGTTTCATACATCCACTTTTTAGAAACCATTTTTGTTTGTTGCATTTGAGTAATTAATGCTACTTTTGAAGTGTATAACTCAACTTTTTCTTGTTCATATATTTTAGATGGAATGGTTAATTCTAAACTGAAGTTTGTCAATCTCTCATCATCTATACCCTGTGCATATAAGTGAACAATTGCAATCTTTGTCAATTCCGAAACAATAACTCTTTGTATTCTTTCAATTGTTTTTGCAAAACGAACATCCATGCCGGCCAAAGTTGCTTTACCATTTGTATCTTCTTCGTATCCTAAGAAAGCCTTTGGAATTTGTAATGCGGCTAATAATTTTCCTTTTAGATAATTAATATCGTCTGTCATATTATATTCCAACCCTTTCAAAGTATCTATTGATGTTCCATTATCACTACCACGAACTGGCATATAATAATCTTCGATTAAGTTTTGGATATTATATTTTAAGTTATATTCTCCTGTTCTTTCATCCAAAAATGGAACTTTTTTAGATGCGTTGATAATTTTTTGCATATAGTTATCCACTTCGTTTGGTGGAATATTACCAACATCAACTTTAAAAATTCTTTTTTCAGGAGCTCTCATTACTCTATGAATTAACATAGCATCTTCCATTAAAGATAATTGTTTCCAAACTCTTCTACCACCTTCAATCATAGATTTTCCGTAAGGTAAAAAGTTTGCATCACCATTTAATCTAAAGTGTGCTATTTCATAGTTTTCGTATTCTTTCTTTGCAGTTTGTCCTACCGCATTATATGGATTTTGGTATGGGGCGTATACAAATTTAACTCTTTGAGGATTTTCAGGATCGAAACCTTCAATTCTACTCATTTCGTAAGTAGACATTGGAAGTGCATTTACAATACCCAATCCTTCGGCCATTTCTAATTGTAAATAGAAATCACCATATTTAACTAAATTTCTTGTCCACATCCATAAGGTATGTTCTATATTTAGAATATCATAAAAAAGATTTTCTAATATTTGCTTTATGTTATCATCTTCGTGATGAATTTTAAGAACATTTCCAAATTCATTTCTGGCAGTGCACTCATCCGCATATACATTCAATGCTGATGAAATAATTGGGTCCATATCCATTGAATCGTAATCCCTAAAAAGGTCAATACGAACTTGTTGATATGCTAATCCCGATTCTACTCCACCTGCATAATTACTTACCTTTAATTTCATAAAACGGTCAACGAGGTTAGTGGTCATTGATTGATACTCATCTGTATCAACAACTTTCACCCCATCAGGTGTTTTACGAATTATGGTATTTGTTGAAAATAATTTTTGTAACCTACCAAATATTGATTTATCTGCCATCTATGATATAATTTTTTATAATATACGAATTTTTTTTGGGTTTACCAAATTACCATTTTCTACAACTCCAATATCTTGCTTTCCATCTTGGTCCTGGATTATCGCAATTATGTCTAGCTCTAAAACTTCTTCTTCTATCTGGGTTTGATTTTTTAATTCTCATATTAGGGTCACCAAAGTTTACCTTAACAACATTACCACTTGCATTTTTTACATAAACTTTGAATTTCTTAACATCTCCTTGCATTGGTTTACCAAGTTGAACTTTTCTACCTTGATATTCTGCCTCAAATACACATGGACATCCTGCTTCATTTAATTGTGTAACATATTCTCTCATAAACTGAACGAACTCTTTCATATCTTGTTCGTTATCTACATCATATTCTTCTACCTCATCTATTTGTTCATTGATGTTTTTACCATTTACTGGCATTAAATTTACTAATCTCATATCTTTAATATTTTCTTTTACAGGTACACAATTAGGAACCATTTTACCATTTTTGATTTTACCACCAATCTCTCTATATCCATCCCAACATTCATGCAATGCGTTTAATTCTCCTAAACTTTCATTACAAGTTCTCCAACCACCACCTTTTGATTTGTAGTTTTTTGCAGCCCATCCGTTTGCGTAAGCTGATGGATATACATCAAACTTAGATTTTGCTGCTGCTTTAGATGCTGCCCATTTACCAGGGTCTGTCGGGCAATTCTTTTCTAAAAAAAGATTTATTTTTTCTTCTATTTTCATAGTTTCATTTTTTTTCTTTCCTGCACAATGTGCTTTTTGAGAAAAACCTTTTGGATTATTACAATCTATACTATTTTTATATTTTTGGCTCCAATCTTCGTTTTTTGGTTTAGTAGAAACATATATGGGGGTTTTACCCTGTCCACTACTACGTTTACCACCTCTACCTGCATCATTTTGTGCAGCTCTTTTTCTACGAGTTGCAGACTCTTTTTCTTTTTTACTCATTCCAGCAGCTTTTGCAGCGGGAACACATTTTGCATATCCACTTTTATCTCCCGAAGTTCCACATGGTGGGTGTTTACCATCAACTTTTTTGCCGATGTTTACCCACTTTTCTTTAAACCACTTATTTAAATCTTCGTTCATTTATAATAGTTTCAATCTATAAATATAAGATTATCCTAATAACCAATGAAGATTCTCCTTTTCTCCTCTACCCATATCCATTTCGTATGGATTTTTCTTTAAATGCGAATGCGCGGTATACACACTTTCATATTTATTTATTTGTGAAGAACCCAACATTGCTTTTGTTAAATCTATACCTTCTTGTCTTAATCTTAATGCAGTATTTCTAACCCATAATCCGATTGCCAATGCCATTGTAAGGTCATCATTATATCCCTTCATTGCTTCGGCTCTACCATTATTCCAAATAAAAGTAAATAATTCATCTATCAATCTTTGGGAACGAATGAGAATATCTTTATCATTCATATAGGTATCCAATGCTGATATGATAAGAGGTCTTGTTTTGGTTGTAGTTGAAAATCCTGCAACCATTTGTCTTTCATCTCTATAATATTTATTAGACATTTGTTTTTCAACATCCACATATTTCAAATCATTACTCATATAGAATAAATTAGGATATGCTCTGTCAATTACTTGCTGAATACATGCCCATCCCACATTTGAGTTTTCTATTACTAATAATGCATTGTTATATTCCGTTGCTAATGCTGTTAAGAAGTTTCCAAAATCTTTTGTATCAATTTTACCTCTATACTCTGCAACCTGTGATGAATCTTCAATATCTATGACTTGTGCGGTAGAATAATCCGAACCATCACCTCTGGCAACGTCGGCTACTACCATATATTGCCTATTGTAGTTTGGATGTTCCCATACCCACAAGTTTCCATCGAATCCTCTTTTTTCAACAGGGTCCATAACATAAGTGTCTTTATACCACATCAATAATTGTGGGTCAATTACATTATCACCAGAACCAATAAAGTCACAATCACATTCTTGTGCTGCACCCTTAACTCCTAAGATACGAGTTTGTTCATCTCTCCAAGCCTGATTTCTTTCTGGGTGAACTGTCCAATGAAGTTTTATCGTATTAAATCCATTCGTTCCATTTTCACCTTCAACCCACATTTTATGAAACCAGTTACCAACACCATTTGGTGTAGATAATACAATAGCAGAACCACCCGTTGATAAGGTTGATTGTGCTGATAACCAAATTTCATCAATATCTCTAATGAAAGCTGCCTCATCCACAACAAGTAGTGATAAGGCTTCCGAACGTCCGGCATCTGGAGAAGATGCGATTGCTTTTACTTGTGAACCATTTTTTAATTTAAGAGAAAGTTTATTATCTTCAGCTGCCGCTGTTCCACCATCTCTCAACCAAACAGGAAGGAGGTCATGCATAACTCTTACTTTCTCTACTAAGTTTTTTGCAACGGTCACTTTGGTTGCAATTACTAAGGCGTTAAAATCCTGATTGAATATCATTTTCCAAAGAATATAACCGGCAGAAAGTGTAGATAAACCCAATTGTCTACTTTTAAGAATTATGTTAAAACGATTATCTTTAAAATCTGTCAAACAAGATTCCTGGAAAGGATAAAGGTGAAAGGGTATTTTACCTCTCACCGGGTGCTGAATCATACAATATTTTTTCATAAAGTAGATGGGGTCTCCCGCACATCTACGATATTCATCAGCAATTATCTCTTTAAGTGTTTTCTTTGGTTGCCCTTGAACACTCATTATTTTTTCAATTTAATTTTCCAATATGTTCCAAAATTTATAAACGGTGATAATGAACCATTTGTTCCATCAACTGTTCTATTTGTAACACCTACACCAAATTGATATAATTTATCTTTTTTGGTTTTTAACATTAAACCTGCTCCTACATGAGATACCACATCTGCTTTGTTGAATCCACCATTTAAACCATAATAAAGTTGGTGTTTAGCCGGTTCTTTAACAATAAGAGTTTCTTTTATTTCTCTTTGTTTTACTTTTGCGTCAAATGTTCTACCTAATATTCTGTTTTTAGTAATAGTATCAACTAATGAAACAGTTCCTAATGAATCAGGAAGGAATAATGTATCTTTATAAATTACTTTTGATAAATAATCTTTAAGAATTGCTGCAGAATCTACATTTACCAATTCTTTTAAAACTAAAGTATCCACATCAATTACTTCATGTACAATATCTTTTCCTTTTTTAGTAACTACTTTTAATTTTTCTACTTCAACCGTGTCGATTGTGTGCTTTAATACTTCATATTTTTTACCATCAATTCTGATAGTTCTTCCACCTGGCATAACTCCACCTGGGTTAAACCATTGTAATAAAATGTAAATAATCAATGCTGCGATAGCAATGTTTTTAAAATTCAATAATTTTTTCATAATTAATTTTTTATTAGTTCTTCATAATTTAATTCTCGTAACTTATCTTCCAATAACCTTTTTCTATGTATTAATAATTCCAATGCTTCATAAGAACTATCTATATCATTTTTTAAATCTGCTTTTACCTTATCTATATCTATATCCCAATTCCAATTTTCAACATGTCCATTTTCATAAACCATTTGATAATCTTTTGTAATATATTTTAAACTATCTTCCATTTTTTGTTTATAATCTCTTAACCATCCAATTTTATTAGAAGTTATTTTGTAATCTTCATAAAATGGATAAACACCTTCTTTTTTCAATTTTGCTTCAAATTCAATATTACAATTAATACAATAACCGGCTCTTACTATAAGTTTTTTATCGGCTTTGGTATAAGTTGTTGTTTTACATTCTGAATTTTTACATGTAGTTAATTTTTTTAAATAATCTCTAACATCATCCATTTGAGATACGGCAACTTTGTATCCTTCTCTTTGCTCCCACTCTTTACCATCGGCATCAGTCCACTTTTCTCCAACTTCTCTTTTTGTAGTATCTTCTACTTTTTCATAACCAAAGACTCTTTGTGTATTATCTTCTCTACCAAATACGGTATCAATAATCTTTTTACGAGATTTGTGAATGTATTTGTTTTTTTGGTCAAAACTGGTTCTTTTTTGCATAACTTTTTAATTTTAATAAAATAATCCTAATATTTGATTTAACGGTGCGAATGTTCCTGTCAATTTATATGTTTTTCCGTTATAGAAAAATACCAAACCTTCAGATGCAACTATTCTATCAATTCCACCTAAATCATTTAATCTTTTTAATTCCGATTTAAGTTTTTGTATTTTTGTTTTATCTCCACTCCCTCTAACTTCAGATGCAACTGATTTAAATTTATTCTTTATTGCTCTTATTGCTTTTTCCGGATGAACTGTCAATACTGAACTTACAAAATCTAATACATCTGCTCCAACACTTAAAAATATTTCTTCAAATGGTTTTATATTTTCTTTTTGTTGTTTTTCTACATTTACTTTATCGTTCTCTATTGCCCACTCTTGTAACTTAGGATTTGATATTGTATTTAATCTAAACGATTTATCACCAAATGCCCATCTTCTTACTAAAGCTTCTTTTGTTAATTTATCAACTTTAACTGGAGATTTTTTATCTATAAAATTTTCCCACCAACTCTGATGATAAAGTGCAACCGTATCACTATCGGATAATTTAAATTCAGATTGTAGTTTACTTAATTTTGATAAATACTTTCCTTGTTTAGAAGAAAGGTTTTCATCTTTTGGAATTGAAGTAATAGGCGGGCCTTGTATTGTATATTTTGATTGAACATCTGCATTTACTTGCTTAATCATTCCTGCTAATGTAGATGATGCTCCTTGGTCTGCTCCAATTGCAACACCTTTCTCATCATAACATGTTGTATTGTGGAATACTAATAAAGCCTGTCCATAAGGAATAACATTTACCGAAGTTGGCCATATTACTTCCAAATTCATAAAACATTGTCCTTCGTTGAATATTTTTTTCCTTTGTGCTTCTGATAGAGAACTAATTGCAGCTGATAAATCTCTCATTGCGAAATTGTATGCATCGGTTAATCCACCTCTTCCGGCAAACTTTGATGCAACATCTTCAATACCCATAGCATTTGCTCCAGCATTTGCTAAATGTCCTTTGTTTCTTGCTGCAATCAATCTACCATTCTTCCAACTGATAGCTAATGCTTGTCCATCGGTTTTCTCTCTTACTACACCCAAATCACCATTCAGTGCTCCTGTAATTATATTTTTAAGGTCACCAAATGTTAAATCCATATCATCAAATGGATGCGACATGTGTCCATATGCACCACCTTCTAATAATAAATTTTCATTTAATTCTATTCCGGCTTGCTTTTCAACATTTGTAATATCATCATATCCCATATTACGCAAAGCTCTTACAATGGTATCTCTACTTGCATTATACTTACCGACAATTGCCATTGCTATCTTCTTTCTTGTTGTATAGTTTCCGTTTTTTAGTTTATCTAAAATATTTTTAAAATGAATATCCTTACTGCCCATTTCATCTACTTTACGAAATGTAGTTGCTTGCTTACCATTGATTGTTGGCATTCCGTGGTCATCTACACCAATATCTTTTACTGTAACTTTTTTGTTTTTAAACTTTCCCATCAATAAAGTATCACCCTTATCAACATCTAAGTTAATATCTTCATTTGGATAACAATCGCAACTATCATCGTATCCTTCCGGTCCTTTATATGCCGGTGAGTTTTTTCCTTCTTGATATATTTGTTTGTTAATTCTACCATATTCCCTCATTAGAATACCCGCAACTGCATGCGCCTGGTTTTCTATTGGAGAACCATCTGCACCATCTTTCATAGGATTTCTAACCAATCCCATTTCATCTTGCTTTCTGTGAACCATTTCATGTGCAAGAGTTCTTAAAATATCCGCCGTTAATCTTCCTTCGGTTGCAACATATATTTCTTTTGTTTCAGGGTCAAATCCCCCTAAACTGGTTTTTATTTCTGCAAATTCTCCACCACCTACTAAATTAACTTTTGGTGTTTCTTGTAATTTTAATCTTTTAGTTGCAAACTCTACAAAATGTTGAATTGATTGTTGTTTTGTTTCTGAAAGGTTTTCTCTTAACAAATCGGCTGCATCTTGTTTTGGTTTATTTTTCTTATAATTTTCAATAGATTTGAGTAGTTGTTCATCGGAAAGTTGATATGTTTCCATTTTTTCGACAACCTTTCTCATAAAGTTTGATATAAATTTGTTGTTATCATCAATTTCTTCATTAATCATTTCCAATATCCCACCCGTTGCTATGGATAACGCTGCTCCACCACCTGCTGCGCTAACTCCTCCCAATCCTAATGTTTCCAATGCGGCGTGTTTTGCAATATCTTTACCCAAATGTGCACCAAATCCAACGGCACCATGTGTAAATGCACCAGCGGCGCCGTGTAATGCTGCAGAACCCGCTGCGGCCGCTCCTTTACCTGCCATCACTGCTTTTACTCCTGCAACTCCAGCTCCACCCAATGCCATAGAACCTATTAACAATCCAGCATCCAATGCAAAGTGTTTTATATGTTTTATCTGTTCTTTTCTTTTTTCATCGGAGTATTCCCATTCGCCTGTTTCTTTATTTTTAGTAGAACCAATTTTCTGTCCATTTGCTAATGCTTTTACTGCATCAACCGTTCCACCGACCATTTCTGCCTTATGCTTTGCCCAATGTCCTAATCCATCACCAATCTTTTTTAAACCATTTTTAATGTTACCCATCATTCCTTTTCTTTCCGGAGATTGTGGGTTGTTTACTTTATCAATAGTTTGGTTATCTTCTTTTGATAACTCTTTTCTTGCACCATCCAATGCTTGTTTTACTTTTTCGGCTTTTTGGTCTTTAGGTGTAGTTTCTGCTGAAGATTTTAATTCAGTTCCACTTAATTTTTGTTCAGGTGGTGGACCTTGTTCTTTTCCAGATTGTGCACTGGTAGATGATTTTTCTTTATCTATTTTTCCTTGTTGGGTTTGGTCTTTTTTGGTTGGTTGACCAGGCTGAGATGGTTCTGCTGCTTTTTGAGCTGCTTTTCCTGGTTCTTTTTTTGCTTTTGGTTCATTCACAGGTGCATCATCCGGTCCTGCTATTTTAGCTGCTTGTACGTGAGCTGGATGGTCTTTTGGTAATCTTAATGCATCCCTGGCTTTAATTTTCTTTTGCTGGCCTTTACTATTTGTATAAGTGATGTCTTGGTCTAATGCTTTATTAGGTGCTTCATCCAAATATTCTAAAATAAATTCATTAAACATCTCTTCTGCTGCCACTCTACCAATTAATTCTGCAATTGGGTCATATACATATGAATCATCCGTAGTTGCTACTGAACGAATATCATCATTTTTCTTTTGGATTTTTTTAACATCTTCTTTTGATGGATAACCTTTTATAAAATTCTCATTTAACTTTCCTGTTATCATTTTATATATTTCTTTATCAAATTTTGGATATGCTTTTAGAAAAAACTTTTTAGCTTTTTCATCATTCCCACTACCTAATGCATTTCTAACATCCGTTCCGCTTATTGGATTTTGTTCTGCTGGTACCGGATAAACATAACCAATTTCATCATAACCATATCCAGCTTTGCCTTTATATGGTTTAAAGTATTTACCTTGCAATCTTGTTGCATCTTTCTCTCCTACTGCTGCAATATATTGCGTAGTTTGTCCATCGAATTTTTTAAGTATTTCAATCGGTTGATATGGATTACGAATTTGTATAAATCTATTTGAAGGAATACCAAACATCTTTGTTGCAATTTCCTTTTTTTCTTTAAATCCAAACGGAGATTTTGGACCAGATTGGTCATTTGATGTTCCTATGTAAACATTTGCAGCACCAAATTTTGACACTAAGTGCTCATATGTTGCATAATGTCCTCTATGAAAGGGTTGAAATCTGCCTGAAAATATTACAACAGTTTTCTTAATTTCCGGTTTATCTACTTCGTTTATTAAATTCATACATATAAATATCCTAAAATATTAGAAATTCTTATAAACGAATGGGTCTCTCTTTTTGAGTTCCTCTAATTTTTTCTGAATTTTCTTTTTCATCTTATAATTTTCATATTTTTTAATGAAAAATGAGATGATAGGTAATTTTTTAAACATAATTTAGTTTTTATAATATAATTCAGGCCATTCCACTATTATATGAATACCACCTTGCTCATATGCTTCAGTATATATTTTATAAATATCTTCTATTTTTTTTAATTTATGAACTTTTGTAAATTGAAGAATTGATTGGAATTCATCGGTATAATCGTTTCTATGCTGAATACCTGGATCCAATGGGTCTTTACTACCAACACCGACTCTAACAATAACATTGACCTTTTTACCGGTCATATGTTCAAATTTATCAGCATGATTAATTAACTGATTTGCTGCGGAAACTAAAAAATCCCATCTTGGATAAAATGATATTACCGTTTTACCTGTTATTGCAAGTCCTAAACTCATTCCCATTTGTGTTTCTTCCATAACAGGAACTTCAATCATTTTTTCCTTTGGAACATCATTCAATGTAGTTGACATTGGATTTCCGGCATAAACTATTTGCTGTCCAATGAAAACCGTATCCTCTTTTTCAGAAAGAAAATTCATTGCTTTTGTCAATTCATCCTTATATGGTGAAAATTCTGGCTTACTCATTATGGTTTTGAATTTGGATTATACAAATGTTTATTTGCTTTATACCATTCGATAGTTTCTTTTAAAGCAGTTTTTAAATCTCTCTTAGGTTTCCAACCTGCAGCGTTTATTTTCTTAGATGACATTAATCTAACCGGAATCATAGGTGCTTTGTTATTCACATATTCAACTGGATTATTGTTGTTATCTGCTTCTTTAATCCAACTTAATACTTCGTTTACACTAAATCCTTCTCCATAACAAACATTAAATATATCATACTTGTCATTATTTTCTGCAACAAAGATAAAACCATCTGCCATATCTTCTACATGCAACAAATCTCTAACTTCCGTTCCATCACCCCACACTGGAATTGGATTTAAGCCATCTGCTACTTTTCTGATGTTTGCAGGAGTAACATGACATTTTTCATAATCAAATTTGTCGTTTGGTCCGAATGCATTTGAAGGTCTAACAATCAAACATTGCATTGGGTTATGAATTTGATTTGAGAAGAAATGACAAAGTAATTCACCATATCTTTTCATATTACCAACTGCTCCATAAATTGGAAATGTAGGTGTTGCATGAACATTTATATCTTCTGTGCACCAATCACTACCCATATCAGGATAAGAAGTATTAGATGAAATGAATAAGAATTTACTTACACTATTTCTCCAACTTTGTTCCATTAAATTTACATTCATTTCCACATTTGGAGTAACATGTAATAGTGGATTTTCTTTCGTATCCAATGCGTTTGATGTGTTTGCTGCGCAGTGGAATACTACATTTACATCTTTAGAAACTTCTTTACAAAAATCCGCATCTTGTAAATTTCCTTTGTAAAATTCAACTTCCGATGTTCCTTCGAAATCGTTTTTTAAATCTCTACTATAAGATGTTGCTCTTAGGTTTCTATATCCTTTTTCCCATAATAATCTCAATAGGTGTGAGCCGATAAAACCACTTGCTCCTGTAACTAAAATCTTGTCCGTTTTATTCATAAATTTATTTTAAAATATCCCAATTTAATACCACATCATTAACAAATTTTTTAGTTAGTATAGATGATGTGTGCCCATACCAACTTCTTTCTAAATATTTTTTTTGTTCGTCTAAATCCATTCCATTCATTTCTCTCCACAATACTTTTGGTAAATCACTATCCATATTGTAATCAAAATTTCTAATTGACCATTCAATTAGACCACCAAACAAATGTAAGGAATTTTCTTCAAAAAACCAAAAATATTTTTTGAAATCTATTTTATCGGCATATGATTTTACATATGCATTTTCAAATTGTAATTCTTTTTGTTCCCAAGTATTACAAATATCTTTATTTTCTATAATACATTCGTATACGGATTTTTCCTTTGGTGTATGATAATATGGTGGTGTTCTTCCTTCACCTAAATATTTTTTACTAAAATTATTATTCATACAAAAAAACTTAATTTTTGTAATTCCTTTATTGTGAAGAAAATCTAAAAGCATGTTCATATATTCAAACCATTCAAAATATCTTTCGTTATATGTCATTACTTTATCTAACCATTCAAATGTAACCGGGTCTATATTAATTGGATTATTTGTAGGATTAAATCCACCTGTTAGGTGAAAATACCCCTGCTGATACGGTGATACTTTATCTTTACCGTTTATCAGATAATCTGTGGTGTGAGCCCAACTTTCATTATACTTTTGATATCTTAATGCAGGATTTACACTATCGTATTTTTCGGGAGTAATAAAAAAAGAATTTCTTGTCAATGTTGTCCATTGTGCAATTACTGATATATCTTCCGGATTAATTCCTTCTTTTAATAAATCCGTAACTTTATAAATTATAGAACGAACAATACTTTTATTATCATGTGTTAGTGCACCATAGTTGTGTAAAACATGAGTCTTTTGTAAATTATATTGTAACCAATTTGCCCATGTCCAATCTTCTATTGGGTCATTTTCCCATCTCCTTTCATCTCCTATATTAATTCTAAAATTATTTGTAAATGAACAACCCGATACTACTATATGTTTCATAACATTTTTTTTATTTTATCTTCTAAATAATTTGCCCAATTCTCATGTCCAATTTTATCAGGATGGTCATTATTTTTTGTATTTGTGTATCCACCAAAAGTATCTTCTAATATTTTATTAAAATAAAAATTAAAAGGTTCTTTACAAGAATCCCAACCAAAAAAATGAATGTGTTTATATCCATTATGTTCAAGATATGTGTATAAAGAATTTATATAATTTTCAGTTGTTGTTATTTGATATTCCTCATGCAATGCTTTAAGAATATATTCATTATAAAAATCCTTATACTCTTTTTTTATTTCTTCATTATCACTTTCTAAATTTTGATTAACATACTGGCCTACACAATTTTTTGATAAACTATCCGCTGTTCCGGTTTGTAATGCATTGAAACAATTGGGTGCAACTAAATATAAATTTCTATTATTATATTGTATTGGAATTTCTTTTCTTATATAATGTGTCCATTGAATTAAAATAATGTCATCTTTTTTTATATGAGTTTTTAAATGTGCAAAAACATTTCTAAAAATATAATCATTAGATTGTCCCGCAGACCCCATATTATAAACATTTAATCCCAACTTTTTACCCAATAATATGGGATATGCTTCTGTTTTATTATTTTGCAACCCAACGCCATCCGTAAAGGAGCAACCAAATGCATACATTTCCATTATAATCTACTCTTATATTCTTTAATAGATTTCATAATACCTTCCTTTAATGATGTTTGTGGAAGAATACTATATTGTTTTTGTTTTTTAGAACCTAAACATCTAATTGGGTCACCATTTGTTTTGGTTTCATCCCATACAATAGTTTTGGTTTCTCCTGTTAATTCTTTATAACATTCTACAATAGTTTCAATTGTTTCTTTAATAGTTACTGCTTCTGCACATCCAAAGTTGATAATATCACTAACTTCCTTTTTAACTACATCAATTGTAGCTTGTGCAACATCATCACCAAATACGAAATCTCTACGAGAAGAACCATTACCCCAACATACCATTTCCTCACCCTCTACATTAAATAATTTCCAAATATTAGAACTAATCACCGTTGCATCTTGTGCAAAGTTATCATTAATACCATATATGTTTGAAGGTCTAATTACTGTCCAATTTTTCCAACCATATTGAACTCTTAAAGAATCCAATGTTAATTCACCCATTCTTTTTGTCCAACCTGGATGCCAATCTAAACGAGATGGAGTTGATGCCCAAGTTTCTTCCTGATTCCAAGTATCTTCTTCATTCATTACTTCTGCCGGCTTATATACACCAACCGATGAAAGATATACAAACCAATCTACCTTTGCATCAAATGATGCTTTAATCATATTAGTATTGAACATCAACATTGGGAATAGGTAATCTGCTGGTTGCGTTGATGAACGAGCCGGTGAACCTTTTACACCCGCGATATGTAATACAATATCAATCTTATCCATAGTGAATAAATCTTCACAATGAGAAAGATAAGTTAAATCCGTTTTAATTAATACCAATCTATCAGGATGCTGTCCTTTTAGAAAGTTTAAATTTTCACTAAATCTAAGGTCAACTGCGTATACTTTTGCAGCACCTTCTTCTAAACATTTTTTAACTGCTGGTAATCCGACCAATCCGTTTGCTCCGGTTACAATAACTTTTTTTCCTGAGAATTCCATAACTTTTCTTTTTCGTAATCTAATTTTATTTTTTGAAATATTTCTTCAAAACATTCGTATTTATCAAATGTATACAAATGATTCTGATTATGTATAAGTATTTCTTTTATAGAATAATACCAATTGTGTATTTCTTCTATTGATTTATTTTTTAATTTTTCAATTTCAATTTCAATTTTTTTAATTCTCTTTTTTCTTTCAATTTCTAAATCATAACTCTCATCAATAAATGGTTCAAATGTTTTGAATCCTAATCTTTTTAATTCTGCCAATGTTCCATAATCACCTAATACAATAAATGGTTGTAAATTAGATAATGGTTTAAATATTTTTTCCGATAAGAATACATTTCTACCAAAAAAAGTTTCGGTAACTAAATTTATATATGTATCCGTATACCATTCTTTCATATTGTTTTTTGCTCCGAAATGTGCTTTTTGTCTTTCTTCCAAATTTTGTGTATCCAATTCATATGGTATCATTGATTCTATCGTATCAATATATTCTTTATTTGGATTATCTATTAAAGATGTAACATTTCTCAATAATTCATCCTTTGATAATTTTTGTATAAAAGAAAATAACCCTTCCGATAGTAAATCATATTTTATTGAAAAATAGGCCATTGCAACTCTATGTGGTTTAGACATTGTTTTATTATTACACAAAAATTTGTAAGGTCTTATCGCATTTTCAGATAAATCTTCTATTCTTGCCAAATCACAAATATATCCTAAATCTCCCTTTTCTGGAAATTTTTTCATCATATCCGCATATCCCTTTATAAATAAATGGCCATTATAAATTTTTACTTTACTATGTGGATGTTTTTGATAATATTCTGTAAATTCGCTACCACCTAACACAATAATATTAGACCCATTTATACCCAATTTGTTCATTTCTAATTCAAACTCCCTTATATTGTAATCATCATATAATGGGTCGTGTATTATGTTTACTAAAATTTTTACTTTTCCCGATTTAAAATATTCAATCATTTCCGTTGGAATAATATCTTTTAGTTTCCAAACATAATTTACATCATTTAAAAAAAATTTATTCTCTGCGGTTAGATAACTTAATGTCGCTTTTATTTCTAAAGGATAAATGTATGTATATTCATCATCTTCTATCTGTGTAATGTTGATAATATTATTTTCAAAATTTCTTGCAAAATAATTTAATAATTCCGAATGGTCAAATGGAATTCCTTTTTGTTCTTGTTCATATTGTAACATTCTATAATAATCTATATTCAAATTATTTCTATGAACATATTGAATAAATTGTCTTATTGCAGGATGAATTCCATTACCAAATGGTTTTCTTTCACCACTCTGTATATACCAATCGGTATAAACTAATTTAAATTTAGAACCATGCATATGTTCCATATTATATTCTATTAACTTTTTTAATACTATCTCTTACATAATAATTATCGTGCAAAAAAATATCAAATAATATATCATTTTTTATATAACCAGTCTTACACATTAAATCAAAAATATAATCAGGGTATTCATAAGATATTTCGTAATCCATTTGTAAATCAAATACATCTTTTATAAATTGTAATACTCCATTTACAATTTTTTCTTTTTCATCAAAAAATAAAACTTCGATATTTTCATTTACAAATTTATTATCAGTAATATCAATATATGTGCCAATTTTATCAGTAAAAACGCTTTCAAAAAATATTATGTTATCTTTAAAATTCGCTTTATAAAATTCACAAAAACCTTTTGTATCTTTTAATGGTAAATTTCCTTTGTATGTTATATATCTACCTTTAAGCTCTACTGCAAATGTGTTTTGAATATTGTATTGTGTTGTTCCCTGAAATCCACTATCAACCATAATTACATTTTTAGAATTACCTATAACATCCTTTACATACTTTCCATACTCACTTCTAACTCTTTTCGCGTTGTTCAAAATATCATTAACATATTTACTTAAATTTGGAATTTCTTTAGATGTATCAATATCAAAATTATCCTCAATATCTATTCCAAATCTATTCTTCAATAAACCATTTAAATTGCCAGAATATCGGTGTAGTTTAAATGTATCGTATATATCTTGTTCCGTTTTTAAAGATGCAATAGTTGATAATTTTCTTGATGTTTTAAAATATTCGTATTTTGGTAAATTATACTTTTCTTTAAACAATTCATATATTTTTATAAAAAAATATCCTTCTCTGGAATTAAATAAAACCAAATCACAACCATCTAATTCTTTTCGCAACCAATCAAAAAAATTAAAAACGATTGGTCCAAAAAAATTATAACCCAAATCTTCAAAAGAGTTTGGGTTTTGTAAATCTCTGTGTTGTAACAATAATTTTATATGTTTATCAATCAATTCCATAAACTTTAAATGCCGGTATTCCCAAACTATTCCACATTTGTATTATTTCTTCCTCATCATCATATGCACAAAATACATCTGATTTTATTAGAGTTTTATATGCTTTCTCTTTATAAACAGGAGCTTTTAAAAAATGTGAACTGCGATTTCTCATAATCAATTGGTCATATTCTACACCATATTTTTCCAACCACTCTTCCGTAACCTTTTCAACCGATTCTGGTCTTCCTGTTAAAACAATAACTTCGAATCCATCTTTCTTATATTTTTTTGCCAAATCAATCATTGGCCAGTTTGGTTTATCTTTTTCTATAAGGTCTATTCTATGTGCAATATCCCAATCTATTTTTCCATCAGGTTTTGTTGCTAATCTAAATCTTTCATTACTAATACAAAGTGTATTATCTATATCAATTATTACTTTCATAAATCTCTAACTCCTTGCTTTTCGTAACTTACAGGTATTTTAATTCCGGTGTTGCAACCATTGCAATTATCACAAAATGTAATATATCCTAAGTCAGTATAACCCAAATCAAACTTTAATAGTTCTTCGTTTGAAATTATTTTTATATCAACATAATCATTATCGTTTAATGGAAATAAGTTTGTTCTAACTGCCGATGTGTTTAGGTGACAATAGTAAAACTTACCATCATTTAATCCTCTAAATGGTGCTGTACATGAATCAAAATGATTTATCAATTGTTCCGTTGTTCTACCACCCTTTATTCTTAAATCTCCGAAATCATACCATTCAATTTCATTTCTAACATAATGATTGATTCCAACTTCTTTATATTTTTCTAATACCTTTGTGACTTTCTTTTTTATATTTTCCAGCTTATCGGTATAATCACTTACACTCAAAATAACATCATTTACTTTTAATAAATTAAGCATGCTATCTTTTGGTAAAATTGTTCCGTTGGTTGTAATTATTAATTTATCAATTTTATGAATGTAGTTTGTAATAACATATCTAACTACATCTTCAATATTTGGATATAAAAATGGCTCTCCACCTACCAAATGAAACACACTAACATAATCCACTTTATTAAAAAATGAATCAATATCGTTCTTTATTGTATCAACTTCTCTATGAATTGGTGTTTCAAAATGTGGCATGAACATATTACAATGAGAACAATTTAATGTGCATTTTTCAGTCACCAATACATCCGTTTGAAATATATGAGTTTTGTTTTTATGTTTGAAAGGCCAAATGGAAGCAATGTGTTTATACCAAGTCCACTTTATATTTTTTTCATCCAATAACTTTTTGTATTTGTTTTTAAATACATCGGTTGTAATAATAATTTGTTGATTTAGATTGAAATCATATTCATCCATATTAACCAACTTTAAATTATTTCTATTTGATTGAATTACTTTTGATTCGTGATATGCCGAACTTATTTCTTTTATGTTATCCAAAGTATCTTTATCTTTTATAGAATGGTCAACTATGTATTTTATTTTCAATACACCTTCTCCCATTAATATATCCATACTACGAATAAATTGGACACATTCCTTACTTGCACCAAATAAAACATATTCGGTTTCTAAATCCCAATCTTTTGTGAATTTATCAAAATTATGTATATCGTTTTGGTATAGCATATTAAAATACTACCCACTTACCACTTCCGTAATGTGGATATTTTGATTTATAAGTGTAATGAATAACATCCGATGGAATTTCTCTTTTTACATTCCAAGTTGCTTCGGTCGGTGTGTATGTTGAAACGCCATTATCTTCCACAACAAATACAATTGGTAAATTAAAGTTTCTAGAATATTTGTGAACTTCATAGAAGATACCACTTTCGAAAGACATGTCACCTATAAATACAAATACTTTTTCATCACTACCCCTTTCTTTAATTCCCATTGCGACGCCTAATGCAATGGATAATGTCCCACCAACTATTGCAGATGAATAAAACTTTTCATCAATATTACAAAGAGTAATAGATTTTCCTTTTAGAATTTCTTCTTCAATCCAAACGGGACAAACTCCCTTTAATAGTGCATGGTAATGAGAACGCCAAGTTGAAAATACCCAATCGGTAGTTTTTATTCTACTGAAAATTTCTATTAGTTGTTCTTCGTTTCCGTTTGAAAGATGGATAGGTCCTCTAATTTTTCCTTCTTCCCAATGTTTTACTATTAGATTTTCAAAATCAATTAATGTTTCTGCAGTTTGTTCAATAGGTCTAACTATTGAATATTGTTCTAAATTTTTTATCATTATCTATCTCTTTTTTGTAATATAGGTTTATCGGTCGGCCATTCCATTTGAAACTCCGGGTCATTCCATTTCACAACATATTGTTCGTTTGCATCAACATAACCATCTTTGTAAAATAAGTTATAGTGAAACATACAATCAGTTAATGCGTAGTGTCCGTTTGCGAATCCTGGTGGAATTAAAACCTGGTTTCTCAATCTTTCTGAAATTATATACGATTCCCACTCACCATAGGTATCGGATGTTTCTCTCATATCCAAAACAACTAAGTAGATATCACCTACTACTGCCTGAACTAATTTCCATGTCTTTTTATCCCAATGTAATCCTCTTAGGACACCTTTGTATGAACGAGAAAATCTTCCGTGAATTGAAATTTCTTCTTTATCATAATGAATATGCCTCATTACAGGATGTTCTTCTGAATGAAAGGTTGTAAATATTTCACCTCTATATTCTCTAAACACCGATGGTTGAAACGATGGAACTTGATATCCAAATTTCTTAGATGGTGTTTCTATAAATTCATCCCACTTATTACTCATACTATGTTTGATTTGCGTAACCTAAAGGAAATCCGTTTCTAAATTCTGCTCCCATTTTTGGAACAATCATTTGATATGCCATTATAAGTTGTTTTATTCCTCTATCCAAATCCCATTCTGGCTTCCAACCCGTAGCTTCTACTTTTGTATTGGAAACTATATAATCTCTTTTATCCGGGTCTTCGTAATAATCATTATATGATATTGCAAAATCTTTTACATGAGATTGTATTTTTTCCAAAAGTTCTTTTTTTGAAAGATTTGCAGAACTCAATCCTATATTAAAAACTTCATTTTTATATTTATCATAATTTTTTAACATAAAAAGAAATACATTTGCAACATCTTCAATGTGTATATAGTTTCTTTTAAAATTTTTTTCAAACACAACAATGTATTTGTCTGTAATTGCTTTATATGTAAAATCGTTCACCAATAGGTCGGTTCTCATTCTAGGTGATACTCCGAATACAGTTGCTAATCTGAAAATAATTGCATCCGTAGATGTTCTTAAAAAGTTCTCAGCTTCACATTTAGTTTGTCCGTAAACGGATATTGGATTCAACGGCGATTCTTCATCACACTCCGTTTGTCCTTGCCCAAGTCCATATCCACTATTAGTATTTGGATAAAGAATTTTTTTATCTTTACCATTTGTAAATTTAACTATATTTACAATTTGATTAAAATTTATCTCTCTTGCTAATTTTGGGTCTGCGGCACATGCTGGAAATCCTACAATTGCTGCTAATGGAATAATAACATCAACTTCATTACATAGTTTTTCCAATAACACCTCATTACGAACATCTCCGTAAATAAATTTGAATTTTGAATTAGAAGTATATTGTAATAACGAAGTTTGATTAAATAATAATTTATCTAATACAACCACATCATATCCTTCTTCTAACATTTTACCAACAATAACCGAACCCAAATATCCGGCACCACCTGTTATTAAAATCTTCATATTAAAAGTATATATTGTGTTCTATATAAAATTGTGGATAGTTTCCGCTAAATGATAAATCCCAAACTTTATATCGGTTGTGATGATTAAAATCACAAAAAAATGCAAAATGCGGTCTTAATGCAAAATCATAGTTTAATTTCTTTAAATCATTAAAAACCGTATGGCTGTATTTATCTGTGTAGTTATCTGCTATATCTTGTAATTCAACTATTTTTAATTTCTTATCTAATAGAAAACACAATTTGTATTCAAACTTACCATATCCCCTATGCTCTTCGGGTCCTATCATACTCCCACAACCAAACCAATAAAAAGCATGTTCATATGATTGTTTTTCATCATCTCCAAAATGTATGGTTCCAACCAATTTTCCATTAAAATAACAATCTATCTTTCTATCTTCAAACTGGTCACATATCATTGAGTATTCATTAAATTCACCAACTTCTTCGGGAAGTAAACCATGAAATACTTGCTTAACAACAGATTCTCCATTTGGTGTTCTAAACCAATAACTAAATGAAACATTTACATTATCAAATTGGTCTTTGAATGCCGATATCCCAGAATGCATTCCATTTCTTGCAAACATAAAAGATTGATTAATATCCAAATCTTCTAAAAATACTTTTGCGGATAGATGTAAAGAAAAATCTTCTTCCATCCATTTATCAATTCTATTTGATACAGAATACCTACTTTCAGGTAAAATAAAAAATATATTATCCTTATCTACTTTTAAACTCATATTTTTATTGTTTTACAAAAGTTATAAAACTCTTCCAATTCTGGGAATGTTTTTACAAAATTAGTTCCTCTACGTTTATCGTGATTTGAAAAATACTGATAAAAACTATATCTATTTTTCATTTGCTGTGTTGCATCTTGTGGTGCCAACATCCAATCGTAAATACGTTTTACTTTTTGAACTTCAACATCACTATATCCAATGTGTTCAGGACTAAATGATGGTGCCGCATAATATGTAATTAATTTAGATTGGTCTAAAATATATTTAGAAAAATCATAAGGAAGAACTTGCACAGTTTGGTGTAAAGGATATCTTAAATATGATGAATCTAAAAATACTGCTGAGTTCCAATATCTATCAGATGATGCGTATTGGTCTTTTAAGGTATATACATTGTGAATTAATTGTTCATAGTTAAATACACTCAATGCGTTGTATGTAGACATAAATGTAATAATAACTCTAGGACATTCTGTCAATATCATATTAACATGGTCCCAAAAACGATTAAATTCTAATCCCGTTCTAATATATTCTGCCTGTTCTCCCCAAGTATCAACTGATGTAAATATTACAACTTCTTTTGCTCTACCTTCATCTTCAATTCTTTTTATCTTCTCAATAAATTTTTTAACCAATTCGGTAGGAACACCTAAATTCGAATTAAACGCTAATTTTAATTCCGTATTTGGGTTTTCTTGTTCAATGATGTAATCTAATACTTTCCAAGTATCTTTTGCCATTAGGGGTTCTCCACCTGTAATTCTAAAGGTGTGTAAATCTCTATATAAATCAGGCCACCATTTCCAAAATGCTTCTACATAAGGATTATGTTCTCTAGCAGGAATTGGAAATTTATCTTCTACTTTCATCCACTCAGTTGAGTTGAAATTATCAAGAGTTGGATAATGTCCATATTGTTCTATTTCTTCTACCCATTTTGAACTGAAAGCGGGTCCACAATATGAACATTTAAAATTACATGCATTTGAGAATGCTACTTCTACATATTTTGGATTGTAATCATCTCTCCAATCTGATTCTGTAATTTCTTTCATAAATGGATAAGACCAACTTTCTCCTGATTTAAAAATTCTATCAGAAAAACGGTCAGAATTATCTTCTACTCCCCAACAATAATCACACTCAACAGGTCTACTACCTTGTAACATTTCTTTTCTACGAAGTTTTTTATATCTCGTATTATGAAGTGCCGATGGGTTTCGTGCAATCTCTTGTTCCGAAATTTTATGTGTTCTTGGATGGTGACATGAATGATTATGTCCATTTTGCAATTGTAGTGTTACTTGTGTCCACTTTGCTAAACACATTCCTGGACCAACTGAATTAAGTTCATCTTTTACTCTTAAATAAATTGGATTTTCTTTGTATGTTTTTTGCTCTGCCATAATTTTAACAATGAACGTTAATCATTTTGTGTTTTTCAAATATTGTTTGGGTATTTAAGTATGTGTATTTCATACTATTTATACCATCTTTTTTATAATCTATTTTGCCTTGTTGCATTTCTAATACATATCTCCTTTCATTTGCTGCTGTTGTTTCACCCTTTGCCCACTTTTCTATTCCACCAACATTTATCAATCCTTCCGTTTGATGTGGTAAACAAAAGAATTTACCATCTCGTCTATGTGGTAATACAACATCAGGTATTATAATATCTCTTTCTTCAAATTTTACATCATTTATAAAACCATCATTTAATTCGGATTGGTCTATTAGATATCCATTTTCTATATCATCAAAATTGTAATGTAAAACTAATCCGTTTGTTGAATATTGTTTATTTAATAATTCAACTTCGGTTTCATCTAATGCTCTATTCCATATTTTTATATCCGCTATTTCGCCCTTAAAATATGCATTTGGTTCAAATCCAGCAACAGATGGTGTATGTCCAATGTAAAATGGTTCACTACCATATCTTTTTAAATCATATTGATATCTGATTGGTGATTGTGTTCCCATTCCATTTCTTGCATCACTTTCTCTACCATTGATATATAAGTGCATTCTTTTTCTTTTAGAATCCACTACCATAGTAACCCAACTCCATTCATTTTCATATCTTTTTATCCATTGGTAGATGTGTTCTCTATGATTATTCCAAAGCATTGCAGTATATGCTCTACTATTGTTAAAAGATAATCCCCAATCAAATCCTGGTTTTCTTATTATAGGGTATTCTACAAACTTTCTTTTATCATCACCGATTAACCAAATAGGAACTTTTTCTATTTGCTGGTCTGCTTTAACTAAAACAGAAACGGTATGACAAGAATTCAAAGATTGTCTTAATTTATCATCAGGTTGGTTTGGTATTTTTATAAATGATGATTTACCATTAAATACTCCAACCGTTTTTGTTTTATTATAATTTAATGTTTTTTTATCGGCATATCCTTCTAAAACACATCTCCAAAATAAGTCATCATCTTCCATACCCCAATCCCAATAACCATTAGAATATCCGTTGGTTTTTATCACTTGTTCTTTTGTAAACAACACTGCACCACCAAAGTATTCCTGATATTTTAATCCGTAATCAGATTGTGATATCCTAACTGCCAAATGCTTTGGTGCATCTGGATTATATGAATAATCACAACTATCATCTTCTGGCACCATATCAATATCATGCCAAACTATATAATCACAACCATCATCAAATGCATATTTGGCTGCAATGTTTTTCATCAAACCTCTGTTAAATAATTTTTCATCACATTGGTGTGCCAAATATATTGTATGCTCAATTCCCCTATCTTCTAAAAATTTAGATACATGAGGAACAAACTTATTCATATGTTCTTGTCGATTTCTATATGGAACACAAACTCCTAATTTCATACTATAACAATACTGATAAATGATGTATATTTTCTTTTTTTGCTTCTCCGATTATTTGATACATACAACTATTTAAACCATCTAATTCTATATTATATAATCTTTTTTTAACTTCATTCAAAAACCTCAATTGATTTATTCTGGTTTCTCTATGAACCCAACTCTTACCATTCCAACTATTTGGTTTGTGTGATAATAATTTGAAAAGACTATCTCTTCTATAAGGAACCATCATTTCTTTACCCAATTGCTGGTTTGATTTAATAAAATGTGAATTGATAATTTCTCCATCATTTCCGTTACCTGATAAATCTATCAATTTTTTATTTTTGTAGAATTTAAAATCGTAATATAATTTTAAATTATCGGAAGATTTATAAGCTCTAAAATTTTCTAATAGAGAATTTTCTAATGTATTTTCCGAAAGTATTTCAATTTCTCTTTCATCTAATACTTTATCAAAAATAGCAAATTCAGAAATTATACCATAAAAATAATTGTTGTTATCTAATCTTTCAGGAGAGCCAACGCCCAAATAAAAATATTCTTCATCTGAATAGTTTTTGAAATCGCCTATTAATTTTTTTGATTCAACCAATTCACCATCTTTATAAAATGAAATTTCTTTATTTTTTACACTTATTGTAATACAAATTTGCGTAAAGTGATTTGTAAGTATTTCCGAATTAATAGATAAATTTTCATTTTTTGAATTCCAAAAATCACATTTATATCTTCTAAATGAATTATAAGATATATTAGTATCATACCCTGGTATAGAGAATACGGTATATTCATCATACTCTTTCATAGGATTAGATATGACTTCATCGGGTTTAAAAGATATCAATATTGATGCATCCCTATTAAAATCAAATAAATCTTTTTTTGGAATCTTTATATGAGAATCTTTACCATTGAAGTATAAACCATATATTTTTTTAACTTCTTTTTTTCCTATTACTTTTCTATCTAAAATAATTCCCTTTTCTGCACATCTAAATAGAAGGTCATCATCCTCAAATCCCCATCCCCAATATAAATTCGAATAACCATTTATTTTTTCAAATGTTTTATTTGACATCATTGTTACTCCGCCAAAATAATCATCGAATTCTAAATTTTTAGCTTTTTCATATTCCAATTCAAATTTTGTTGCAAGATGGAGTGGAACTTCCGAATAAGAATAATCAACATCAATTGGTATCATATCCACATCGTGAAATACAATATAATCACAACCTAACTCTTTTGCTTTTATATATCCAACATTTAATAGTTTTCCTCTATTAAAAGGTTTATCATCGGATTGTTCGACTATTATTACTTCGGAATCTATTTTTTTAGATTTTAAATAACTTTTTGTTTCTGATATAAACCTATTTAAATGAGTCTCTCTATTTCTATATGGAACGATGATTCCTAATTTCATTTATTAAACTTTTTCTATATCTTTTTTTGGTCTAACTTTTCTTGGTGGTGGTGGAGTTTGTTGTTCTTCCTGTGTTGTTGGAACTTCCCCACTAAAATTTGCTTTAGCCATTGTATGCCATTCATACAAATACCATGCCAATCTTTCACCCCATTCTTTCTTATCAATTTCTTCGAACCAAATAGTAAGTGCATCCAAAGAATTTGCTATCTTTTCCAATGCTTTAACTTTTCTTGTTTCCAATACAACTGATTCTAAATTTTGTTCTGGAGTTTCTACTTCTTGTAACTTAATTTTTGCCATTTTTAAATTTTAATTGAGTGTAAAAATATATTATCTTTTAATTGTTCTGTTTCATATAAATCATATGAAAGTGTATTTAATCCAAAATTGTCTGTGTTTAGGGTGTTGTTTGCTATTTCATAGAAAAATATACTTTCATTTTCTACAAAATTTCCATCCTTATCAACCCAATTATACACACCCAATTTAGAAAATTTTTCTTCTCCTTCCATAACTTCAAATCTACCCAAAGATTGTTCTGGCATATTTGTTTCGTATGAAAGAGTTATTTCTTCTGAATATATTTGGTTATGTAATCCCGTAGATATCAATCTTGCATGCGATTTTGATTTAGATTCATCTACATAAAAATCTCCAAATTTTTTACTAAATGTTATGTCTATTATAGATTCAAAATTTGTATTGACAATATCATCTGTTTTATAACCATCAACATATATTTTTTCTATTTCCGAATCGTTTAATGCATAATCAAAGCACAATAGATTTGATATTTTACCTTCGAAACAATCTCTAAACGCCATACTTCCTATCCACAAATCTTTACCTCTAAAATCCATTAATGTATCTGGCAATTCACTCCAACCAACCAATTTACCATCTACAAATAAAGATGCTTTTCTATAATCCATATCAACTTTTAATGCTAAATTAATCCATTGATTTGTATAGTTTTTATGTTCGAACCAAATATTATACAATTGATTATCATCTCCCCAGATTTGAACAGCTATAGCCTGGTTTTTCATAACAAAAATACCCATATCATATCCTTGCTTACCAATTATACACCCGTTTGTTGATTGATTATCGTTTATCCAGATATCCATTGATATCGTAAATGAATCTTCAAATAGATAATCAGTTTTCTTATTTGCTTTTATAATAGCACAATTATTTTGGTCGGAAATAAATGGATAAACTGTTTTTTTACTAAATTTATTTATCTCATCAACATCAATTAATCTATGTGGTTTGTAAACATTTTTAGTAAAGAATCTCTTAACCGGCAATAGATTGTGTTTATTTAATCTAAATAGAAAATCTTCCCAATGAAAAATACCACCCCAATAATCATTACTAAATCCATTTACTTTGATAAAATCTTCTTTTGTTATTTTAAAACTACCACCAATCCAATTTGCATATGGTTTTAAATTTGTAGCAAGATGTGTTGGATAATGTGTATATGTATAATCACAATTATCTTGCTTTGGTAATAAATCTATATCTTGAAAAACATAATAATCAGAAGTATCTGCGGTTATATCAAACCCAATATTACATAGTTTACCATAATTAAAATAAACATCTGCATCTTTTTGTTCTATGAAATGTATTTCGTAATTGACCTTATCTTTAAGGAAATATTCCATATGACCTATGAATGTATACATTTGTTCTTTACGGTCAGAATATGGAACTATAATAGATAACTTTTTATCTTGCATATAACCTTTTATATAGATATAATTTTATTAAATAATTTTTTCCATTTTTTGTAACTTTCAAAGGATGCAACTGGACAATATTCAAACATATAATCTTCTGATAATAAATTCAATTCAAAATTTGAATTTCTTAATGATTGATGCATTTTAAAATATTCATCTGAGTATGCATAATCTTTTCTAATATCTGCTACTTTTTTTATTCTATCAACAACTGTTTTATCCCATTTAAAATGATGTACCTGAACATTGTAAATATCTACAGGTGCAATTAAAGGGTGTTGCCAACCTTGCCATCTCCAAGTTGTATGCCCATCTATCTTTGCATAATGTTGACCAGGAGTTATTTCTATATAACCCTTTACAATACAAATTTTATTAGGACATGCTTTGCTCATTTGATATCTGAAAAATCCAGCATATGGAAATTGACTAAATATATTTTGTTTTTTAGAGAATTTTTCAATTTCTTTAAATTTACCATCTTCTCCAATTCTATCTATAAAACCACCTCTAACTATATCCCAATTATTTTCATCACAATCATTTATTATTTCTCTTAATGGTTTTGAATATAAATGAAATTCATCATCATCTGAAATAACCCACCAATCATTTGGATATAAATTTTTTATTTCATTGTATAATGCTGTAACTGTCTCCCAATTGTATTCTTGAGTATCATCGTGCCTATATAAAAATATTTTGTCTTTGTAATTATCAGTTATCTCTTTAACTTTATCGTATTGTCCATTTCCTGTATCATAAACAACAATATAAATCTCGTCAACCAAATCATAGTAATGATTAATCATATATTCGAGTGTATCTGTTCTCGAACCTGTTACTGTAACTAATCTTATTTTTTTATTCATTTTTATTTTCTTGTCAGAACTGTCAATCCAGTTGTTGTTGGTTTTAAAGAATCAAACATACGAAAATTTTTTAAATTTACCAAATTCCAATCAGAATTATTTTCTAAATCTTTAATAAATTTTGCCGGCCCATCAAAATTATCAAAATCCTTTTTAGCATCTTCAGTAACGATAAAAGTATCATGATAATTTTGGTCGGTATCGTGTATTGTTATAATTCCATTTTCTGACATTATGGTTGAATACAATTCAAAATCTTTTTTAACACCTTCATAAGAATGGTCGCCATCTATATGCAAATAATCAATCTTAATATCTTGTCTTACAAAATAATCATAAAAGGCCCTTTCTGATGTTTCTAAAATAACTTGTGGTGAAAAATGTTGTCTTAAAAAAGAATTTTCATCTGTCCAATCAGTAAACCCTCCAATACCATTTGAAGCATCTATAATTATAGTTGTTCCAATATCACCCCATTCGGTTTGATTATTCCCTTCGAATATTTTTTGTTCCCATAAATCTTTTCTAGCTTGCGTCATAAGACGGGGTATAAATCCTCCTCCTGTTCCAATACAAACGCATATTTTTGCTCTATTAAACATTATGAGTGAATATATCATTAACCCATCTCCTAAGTGTAAATCGGTTGCACCATGTGTCCAACGATACTTTACAGGCTCCAATTTAACATTACCATTTTCATCAATAGTATGATTATTTGTTAAATATTTTTGAATTAGTGTTTGATTTAGTAAGTTCATTTTCTGGAATATTGTTCTACTTCTTTTTCTATTTTTGGCCAAAGAAATTCATTAAAAAACCTAATGTGTTGTTCTCCAGATGGATGCCACTGTCCTCCGTTAAGCATTTCATTTTGATTTAAAAACCATTCTATAATCCCACCACCAAATCCGGATATGTTTACATCATCTGTAAATATAAATTTACTAAAATCTATTTTATTTAGTAATGCTTTTAGTGTATCTAATTCATACCAAGAATTCTCAAACGGTTCTAATTTATCAAAAATACTTTTATTTGTTTTTAAAGTTGCATAATTACCACTTTGGCCCGTTTTATCCGTTTGTAATTTTATTAATTTTTCAATACTAACATCCATATCGAAAAGATTACCAATTGTAAGCATTTTATATGGTATACCTTTTGTATTCAAATATTGTTGTGTGTGATATATGTTTTCTAATGTATCCAAAACTGCTCCATAAAAAGAATAATATTTTTCATAAAAATCTTTAGCATATCCCATAGTATCGGTCCCATTACACATATAATTTATTTTATTTACCCAATGTGGTGATATATCTTTTATTCTTGGAAATGTATTTGCTTTTTCTTCTGAAACAAAAATTGGATAATCCCATCTATCAATTGTGGACCATTGAACAATCATATAATCAGGCATATGCTTATGCGATATATCATTTAAATACCAAAAAGTTTTTCTTCGTATTACAGTATTAGAAGAACCACCAACTGCAATATTTCTTACTGCATATTTTTGTTCTATACTACTTGGAATTTTATAATTATAACGGTCAAATCCTTTATTATATAATCCCGATACCCAACTATCATTATCATCGGATGGTGCAGAAAAAGAACACCCATTCACTAAAATCATATTATATTTGTTTTTAAAAGTAATTTATTAATATTATTCATTATATTACAATAATGATTAATTAAATTTTCCTTATTATTTTTTATTCTATTATAATTTTTTATATATAACTTTTGCAATTCTTTAGTATTTAATTTTTTTAAAGAAGTTACAATCATATCTATTTGCTCCAATTCATTTTTATATTCTATTCCATTTAAATCAAATTCATCTAAAAATAGGTCTATTCCTATTTTTTTAAAAGAATCATAAACTTTATTAGAACCGTAAATCATACAAAAATTTTCAGCTATAATTGGTTTTATTGATTTTTCTGTAAAAAATCCGTATTGTAAATCAAAAATGCAATGTGTTTCACCAACTACATCAATCCATGCATCATTATATTCTTCATCTTTAAAATAATATTTCAAATGGTCATATAAAAAATCAGCATTGTCTGATGTGATGTTTATTTTGTCAATAATTTTTAAAAATTCATTAAAAAATTCTTTATTAAAATATTTCTTATGATTAATACTATGTTTTTTGGTGTTATCCGTATAAATAAAATTATCATTTACGGCTTGTTTATATTCTTCTAAAAATTTAATATTAACATTATTTTTTCCATGTTGTAATATATCATTTTTATATGCCTCTAATAAAAATTTTATTCTATGGTATCTTGGTTTTTGACAAGTTTGTGAATAAACATTAGTTCTATATAATTTATTATTTATGTTAAAATTTTCAAACATTTTTTTAAAATCAACCAAATATTCACTCCATCCATATTTTGTATGTGGAAATAAAGTTGTTATCAATTGTCCTTCTCCTAATATATGAAATAAAGAATAAAATGAATCATAATAAAAATTATTTTCCTTTGCAAACAATTCATAATCTGTTAATTTAATATGATTAAATTTAAAATTATACAAAAACAAATCGGATTCATCTTCATAATTTACTGCTTCTAAAAATGCAAAATTAAAAAAAACTGTAATGTTTTTTTCTACATAACGATTTTCTAATTTTAAAAAATCTTCTTTATTATTTTTTAATAATGGATAGTATAATTCATACCAAAGTTTTCTATCACATATTATTGTTAAATCATCAATCGGATTTGTATAATATGAATCCATATTTATCAAATCATTTGTATTTTGTATTTTGGAATACACATTCATATCCAAATGATGGTTTATTGTAATAGTATTATCATTTGATTTTATTTTTAATACAGATAATTTATTATCCATTACCTTATTCAAATCCAAAAGTTTAGCATCTGGAAATAAACAATGTAATTCTGCTGTGGTGCAAAGTAAATTTATATATTTCATATAACCTTTAATATTTCAGTAATCCATTTTTCTTTGTTTGTATATTTTTCAAGACCTTTTTTTAATCTATCAAATTGTTTTTTATTTTTTTCAAAATCATCTTCAAGTATACGAAGATATTGATAATGAAATTGTTCTTTATTCATTGCTCTATAACGATACTTAATTCCCTTCATCCAATTCGTATCTAATATTGGTAGTTTACCATTATCAATTGCATCGAAGATTGCATAACCAAATGGTTCTTTAGTATATGCTCCATGAAATATTTGAAAATTCTTTTCAAAAAATTTGTTGTGAAATTTATAATCAAATTCTATAAATTGATGAACTTCCGAATTTATTTTAGATACATCCAATAATCGTTTGTAATCATATTTGTTTGAAAATATGAAAGCGGGTATTTTATCTAAATAATGTGCATTCTTTCTCGTTTCACATCTTGCAGCATAACCAATTCTATTACTAACTATTGGAACAAATGGTTTATTGTGTTTCCATTCATAATAGTTTGTTATTGTGATTGTATTTGGAAAATAAGTATGAATTGTATCACTCTCATAACCAATCCAAACTATGTTTTTAGAATTATCTAAAAGGTCTTTTTGCCAATGCCAATCTAATCTTGTCATTAGGTTTTCGTATTCATCATTCAATCCAACTACATCTGGTATGAAAGCATGAACAAATGTTGTGTGTATTTTATGAAAGTAATTTTGAAGTAATTCCCACTTTTTATATGGATGATGAAGGATAACAATTTTTTCACATTCATCTAATATTTTTTTTACTTCTTCTTCGTTTTCGTATGTATAAATTGCACCTTCTTCTTTTATTAAAGGTCTACCAACCACAATTATTTTGTAATCTTCTTTTATTAAAGGGAGTATATTTTCTACAAAGTTATTGCACCAAATATCAGAACCCCCTATAACATTTTTTCCGTAACCCGTTGTTATGAATACTATCATATACTACCACTTATTCTTTGTATTAATTCATTTTTAGCCTGTAATAAAAAATCGTTTTTATATTTTTCCGTTCTATAATTTTTATTTCTATCATATAGTGGTGAATCTATTATATCTGGATCATTTCTTTCGGCAACAACTAACCAACTAACCACATCGGTTGATTGAGTATTTTCACATTGTATATTTATAGAACCACTAATAATATTTCCTTTAATTCTATCAAATCCTGATTCGTTTTGTAAAAATAATTGTGCATTTCTTGATAGATTATAAAAAGTTCCTTCCGTCATTTTTGAGGCAGAATCTATTGAACACATTGCTTCTCCGTTTAACAATTCAACGGTCCCTCTATACATCAAATCTGCTCTAGGTCCTTCTATTGCTGTATGATATAACCATTTGTTTTCATGTATTGGATGTTGTATTTTAAAGTTTTTATATTTTCCAGTTAAACCTTCCGATATTGATAATGAACCAATTATACCCGATTTTCCTTTTACTTCAAAAAAGTTTATGTTCGCAGCTGCCTCCGAATCAAGACCCGCTGCTTTTGCAGAAACATCAGCCGCATTCATATAGTTTTTAAAACCCTGATAAACCTGTATACCGCCCGGAGAGAATATCGAATAACCATTACCAACTCTACCAAATTTTACAATAATATCTCCTGCCGGCCTTCTAATTCTTATAAAACTATTTGCGGTTCCATCCACATATCCATAATAATATTGTATGATTTCAACTCTATACCAAACGGCTGTCCCCACCGTGTTAATACCCCCACCTCCTGGTGCTTTAATTGTTCCACCGTATTTATTTTGAACATCGGTATATACTTGACCACTATATTCATAATATTGCGCTGAAGCTAACAATATTAATTGTTCTCCACCAAATCCAAAAGAAGTATTTACATTTGTTTCATTTTGTGCATCTACTGCCGATGGGAATTGTCTAACTCTTAAATAACAATCCCAATATCCTGTAATAGATTCCTGATAATCACATTGGCCTGAAATAATATTTGATATGCTTGGAAACTGGTCCGCTTCCACAAATATCTCTTCAGATGCGTATTGTAAACCAATTATACCATACCCATATCCATAGTTGATATGCCCATATGCAGCCATATCGTATCCCGTATTACCATCTTGATATGGCGGATTATCCGACCCATATACGGTTGCAAGTATTTGTGAACTATTAGAATACCCCAACGATCCCGTATCACTAATATTAATTGCAGGAATGGTTAAATCGGCATTAATTCTCAATCTATCCAAATAATCCACACTATTTGTTTCTCTAATAACAATAGCTGGTTTGTTTCCTGAAGTTGTTAATCTTAAACTAAAACTACCCGTTGATTTTGATAAAGAATCGGAACTTAGTGTCCACCCTGCAATATTTCCTGTGTTTGTTGCTGTTATATTCGTTGCAGTAATATCTCCTTTTATAGCCAATGCATCGGATGCGGCGGTCCATGTTAAATAACCCGCACTACCTTGTAAACCAAAGTTACCCGAATTATCCATATAAGATTTCCAAGAACTACCATTATAATACCCCAAATAATTTGCACCCAAATATAATCCAGAGCCCGCAGGTGCTGCGTTTGCCAATGCAAATCCACTTCCACCGAAATTGTAGTTTGATGGATTTACCCAAGAACCAGATTGCGAACCTATTGCTGTTAATTGTGATTGTGCAGTATCTGCTTTTGTATTTGCAGTATTTGCGGTAGATTGTGCCGTTGAAGCATTTGATACCGCTGTATTTGCAGTTGATTGTGCAGTTGATACCGAACTTGCTAATGAAGATGTTGCACTATTTAAATTTGTTATTGCACTGGCAGCACTACCTCCTGTAATATTAACGGCACCATTTACTGTCAATGTTGTTCCATCCCAAGTTAATTTATCTTTTAAAGAAAATTGACCCGAATTATCTACATAAAAAGATGTATTGGTATTATTATATGTTCCCGTTCCAATATACATTTTTTTATTTACACCATCCAATGTTATTGCTCCACCACTTCCAACTACAAATAAACCTGAAATATATCCACCATTACCTGCGATTACAGGCGATGAAATAGATGTAGCAGTTATAAATGTTCCACTACCACCTGTCCAGTTACCATTAGCTAATAAATTAATAGAGGCGGATGCATCCGTTTTGGCCTGATTTATTGCCGCAGTCTGTGCAGCAGATGCTGCAGCTGAACCTGATGCTACAGCGTTAGTTCCTATACTTGTTGCAAATAATTGTGCAGCCGTTTGTGCAGCTGCCGCAGATACTGAACCAGATGTCACCGCATTTGCAGCATACCCAGCTGCAGTCGAATTTGCAGAACTTAATGTGGATGATAACGAAGATGTTAAAGCTGCCGATGTTGCAGCATTACCACCCGTAACAGTTATTGCACCATTGATTGTTAAAGTGCTACCATTCCAAGTTAATGAATCGGTTCCTGTTCCACTTAAATAGAAGTTACCATTATTGGCCATATAGGTTTTCCAATCACTTCCATTATAATATCCTAAATAAGAACTTCCCAAATAAAGACCGGCAGTAGAACCAACTAATACGGTTGGTGGTTTTGCAATTAAACCAGTTGCTGTTGTAAATGTTGTAGATGCAACGGATGTAGATAAAGAAGCGGTTGCGGAATTTATGGCACCACTTACTGCATTTAATGAAGATGATAAAGCAGTAGTTGTTGCGGCATTACCACCTTGAATATTTATATCTCCGGCGATTTGTAATCTACCTTGTGTCGAACTCCATGCTAAAAACCCACCATTAACCGCAGATGATGTTAAATAAAAATCACCCTGATTATCCATATAAGTTTTCCAAACACCACCACCATAAAATCCTAAATGAGTATCTCCCGTATAAAGACCAGATACAGATGCGGTTGGTGGTCTTTTTACCTTACCATTTTCATCCGTAAAAATAAATTTATCCAAATATGCAGATGCCGAATAAACGGTATATAATGATTGCGAATTTGCCGTAGATAATGATGAACTTATAGATGAACTAACATTTGCTATCGAACCACTAACACTTCCACTTAATGTATATATTGAACCACTAATTGAACCACTTACTTGACCAATAGTCCCACTCACTGATGCACTCACACTACCTATTGTTCCACTTACCGAACTACTAACTTGTCCGATAGTCCCACTTACAGATGCACTCACACTGCCTATTGTTCCACTAACACTTCCACTCAAACTAAATATCGAACCACTAACCGAACTACTTACATTTGTAATTGTTGTATACGCAGATGCACTATTTACTGTGACTGTTCCACTAATAGATTGTGAAACGGAAGATATTGTGTTTGTTAAATCTAAAGATGCCGATGCAATCGAAGAACTTAACTCAACCGATGATGAAGCCAATTGAGTTAAAACAATAACTGTATTTGTTCCACCTGAAAATTGTTTTTCTTTTAATATCGTTATTGGAACGAAATTATTATTTACATCATAAAATTCAAATTTAAATTCAAATATTTCATTTGGAACGGTCGTTGGAACAGATGTCAAAAATGCAACAGAGTCGGGTGAAAATGCTGTTTCTGCTGATACAACTAAACTTAAATCTGATAGATGCCATTCACCTTGTGATGCGCTAAAATATAGTGATGCCGATGGTTCCGTTACATCCAATTTAAATTGAACTATTTGATTTTCAAATTTTTTAGTCGGTGATATACCGGTTAAAGTTCCTATTTTTAATTCACCAATAGATGAACTATTTGTTGTAGTTGAACCACTTATGTATATATCTAAATCCGATGCAGTTGATGAACTATAAAACGCATCAAATTGTAATTCATAAACGGTTTTGGATGTTAAATCTAAAGATGATGTATATAAAAACTTACCACCACCATTTAATTTAACTCCATTTACTAATCTTGAATTTGATAAAGTGGATGTTAAAGTTTCCGTAGTATTCCAATATTTTGATAAAATTTCAGAATCAAAAATACCAGTAGATTGAACTGCTCTACTACTACCTTCCAATGTAATCAATAACTCTGTCGATTCTAATAAAATATCTTGCACCAATTCATAATCAGAAATACTACCTTTAGAACGTCTAAATACTTTTACTCTTTTTACATCACCCGCAAATGTTTCCAATTGAGATAATTTTATATTTGCATATGATGATGTAAATTCGGATTGCGTTCTATCTGAACCGGATAAATATGTAACAGAATATGGTGTTGTCATAACCGTCTGAACAATATCGGATTCTATTAAGGGAGGATTAATTTTAGCAGTATCAGCTGATATAATTTCTAATATTTCTGGAGTATAAGTTGGATAGGATGAAAAACTCATAGTTTCGCCCAACATATTATTTTGAAAAGTTTGTCCATTTAGTAATGTAGCAAAATATTCCAAATCATCTGGTAAAATATATTGGTCACCAAATTTACCAAAAGTATTATTTACATAATAATCCGTTGGATATAAAGATGTATTACCACCTTGTGCTATTCTTGTTTCGGTGATAGTAAATACAGGTTTTAAAATTTCGGTTATCTCTACCTGCGGTCTTTTGTAAAAACGAATTTTTGTATTATTTTGTAAAAATGGATTTACATTTATTTCTTTCTGCCATCTTACATTGTAAGTATCTCTATATTGTAACGGAACGGGTTGCTTTATACCATTTGCATCAACATATTCCGAAACTTCACCCAATATTGTAATTGTACATGGACCAAATGCCGTATCTGGATAAATGTAAACCGCTATAACTTTTGAAGTTCCCTCATAATATTCGGGTATACCCTCACCTGGTTCGTGATAAATTATATTACCTTGAGAATCTTTGATTTCTATTTTTACAATAGTATCAGCAACTAAAAATTCAGAACCTTGAATTAAGAATGCATTTTTACCTCCTGTAAAGGTATCGGGTAACTCTGTAATTTTAAAATACTTACTATTGGTATCCGTATCTTGAATGAGAACGGAATACTTTTCTAAATTTTCAGGAAATAATGTTTTCTTTAGAACCGCCATTAATCTTTTTAAATAAATATTTCCAAAAAAATTATTCCTTCATATTTATATAAAGAAAAATAAAAAATACTATATTGTATTTTAGAAAACTAAAGAAAAATAAATAAGTTATGAAATACGCTATGTTGCAAATCAAAAAAGAAACCCATGAACTTCTCAAAACATATTGTGAAGAACACGGGTTTAAGATGGGTAGTTTGGTTGAGAATCTAATTAAAAAACACGTCGGTGTTGTGAAACAACAATCAGGTGTGTTGAAGGCTGATAAAGTTTCTATTAGAACTCACTCTTCCTAACCATTATTTTTATATGATAGAAATGATACCATATTATATTTCATATCATTTTTAACTTTTTCTACTTCATGAAATAAGTTTTTTTCAGAGTCTAATACAACAAAGTTTGGAAATGTTGGATTTATTTTTATAATTTCATTTTCATTTGTATGAAGAATCAATTGCCCACCATTATCCGTATTCCATTCTGAATTTAAAAAATAAAGAAAAACACAAATTCTATCAACAGGGCTACCATCATCATGTAATTTTATTTCACACCCCTTATCGTAAAATTGTAAACGATTCATTGGCATGTATGTTGTAGTATCATTTACTTTATCCGCATAATATTTTTTACAAAAATTCTCTTGGAATTTATTTATAATACCATTATGTAAAATATGCGTTATATCTGGAGACATTGAAGTTCCAAATACCCAAGTTGGATAAAACCCACAATCTTCTATTTTTTTGATTTGATATTCGTGACCTTTTTCATAAACCTCATCAGCAACATCCAAATTTTTATCATTTCTTAAAAGTTCATCATATACAATTTCTTCCATATATGATAATTCTTTATATTTAAACCAATAATCGTATTTTGAATGTCTTTTTATATTAATTGAATCTATTGAATTTTTTATAGATTTTAAATCATTAAAATCAATTAAATCAGAATATTTTTCAATTGAATCACAAACATATCCTTGTTCTCTAAATTGTTCTACACTTATCATAATAATAAATATTAAAAATCAATCTTACTAAATCCATTCTCCTTTTTAATCTCAATCAATCCATCTACAATATCTCTCATAGCATCTAAGTGAGAAATTACCCAAATAAAATCAAATTGAGTTTTAAGATATTGCATCATTCCGAATAAAGAAGAAAGGTTATCACTATCCAATGTTCCAAATCCCTCATCAATTACTAAGAAGTTTGGACGAGGTAATCCACATATGTTTATTAAAGCAACTCTAATAGCTAGTCCACTAATAAACTTCTCCATACCACTACACATTTCTAATGCCCACTCCTGGTCCTCATAAACAATCTTTGCGTTGATATTCTTACCATCTACTTCCATTACAACTCCGAAATCAACAACTTGTCCTAATATATTATTTACTTCCGTTTGAATAACTGGTAATGCTTTGGAAATTAATTCATATGGAACTCCATCACGCTTCACTGCATCTAAATAATAGGTGTATAGGCGGTTCTTTTCTTCCAAATCCTTAACTTCATCCATCTTTGCTTTGATGTTGTCTATAAACGATTGTAATTGCGTTATAGCACTATTTGTATCGTTTATATCTTTGTTAATTTGTCTTATTACCTTATCAACTTCCGATTTAAGAGTTTCCTTTTCTTTGATTTGTTTTTCTAACTCTTTATTGGTTTCAATCGTATCTTCGTTTTCGTAATATTTCTCAATATCTTCTTCGACTTTATCCAATTGAGTTTGTAATAATTCTTCTTTTGTTTCCAATCCTTTATATTCCATTTCTGCTTTCTCTAATATCACTTTCAATTTGGAATATCTTGTTTTTAATTCTTGCAATTGATTATATTGTTCTTCCACACCTTCCATAGTATCCAATGTTTGTTGAATACCCACACAATCAATCATCGCCTGTTTAACTACATCTTTAAATTGAGGTAATCCTTCTTTTGCTTTCATCGCATCTTTAACGAATTCATTATTGCAACAGAATTTACAATTTGGGTCATATTCGTGTTTATCCAAATGTGAAATCTTTTCCTCTGCTAAACTTAAATGTAGTTTTGCAGTATCATAAACTTTTGTAGCTTCAACTAAATTGGTTTTCTCTCGTTGATAATTTGAATAAGCAGTTTCTATATCAATCGAACCATTAAAGGTTTTCTTTTCTTCAATTGATTTAGAAATTTCTGTAAGAGTATCGTTGTGTGTTTCTATTTTGGTTTCGGTATTTGTATACTCCGTTTCTAAATTTTCAATTTGTTTTCCAATTGATTTTCGTTTCTCTTCCAAAGTAGGTAAATCCAAATTAGAGTCGATTGGTGCAAGTTGTCTTGTTAAATTCAATACCTCACCTTCAATTCCTTCTTTTATTTTTGTTTCAGAATTTAATTGTTGTTGTAATTCTTTTAATTCACCTTTTCTATCTTTAATCTCAATACCCTTATTCGCCAATTCTGTCGTAAAGTCGGTTTTCTTAAAATTTTTGATAAGCACACTCACTTCTCTAATATCTTCCAATGCAGTATCATACAATTTATCAAAAATATTCAATCCCATAAACTGTGCTAACAAATCTTTTCTTTCCGATTGGGATTTATCAATGAATAGGGCATTATTACCTTGCAAACTCAATGCAGTTAGAACGAAATCTTCATACGTTCCTACATATTGTTCAATGATTGCGTTGGTATCTCTACGTTCCGTTCCGTTTAGTGATGTTCTTTCATCTCCTTCCATTTTGTAAAACTCAACATCCACTTTTACATTCTTTCCTTTGTTGATTGTTTTAGCACTTCTCTCAATGAAGTATCTTTCACCATTTATATCGAATTCCAATTTACATTTGAAATCGGTCTTACGATTATTCATTATGTTTGCTGCTTTGAATGCTCTACTACTCTTATCGTATAAACAAAATGAGATAGAGTCAAATAGAGATGATTTACCACTTGCGTTTGGTGCAAATAATCCCATTAAACCATTCAATTTACTGAAATCAATAACATTATCCTCACCATAAGAGAACATATTAGAAAATTCAAAACGGATAGGTTTCCATTGGATATTTCTTGCAACATCATCTAATACAATTCTACTATTTACATCTCTATTAATTGTTTCCAATTCGAACAAATCTTCATCTGTCACAAATGGCATCATTCTCTTAACATAATCATGTATTAAAGAGTTTTGATGGTTTACATCCGTTATATCTTCAAAGTCTAATTTGTTTTGTCTATTTCCGGTCTTTAATTTAGAAAGTGAGTCTGTTCTAATGATTGTAAAATCCTCAAGTCCGTATCTCATCTTAATTTCTGTCAATACTTTCTTTGTATCGGCAGTATCGGTGTTAGATAAACGAACTCTCAATCTTGCATGCTTTGGCATATTGTTTACAATCGGAACTATACCATTATCTACATCCAAAGTATAATAACCATACTCATTTGGAATATCAATCGCTTCATAAGTTAGGGTATCTATATCCCAAATAAGGAAACCGTGCTTATCCAATGTTTCACCGAAGTTTTGTTGAACCAATGAGCCGGCATAAACTACCTTACAACCTTTTGGAGAAATCATCTCTTGTCTTTTATGAATATCACCCAATAGAGCTAAATCATATCCATCAAATATATCCGTTGTGAAGTGTCTACTACTAACCACATAACCCACATCCGTTATAGAATTATCAACAGGTCCGTGAAATAGTGCAATCTTTGTTTTTGCATCAATATCCTCTGCTTTTGGCCAATTATTCTTATTATCAAAAATAGAATAAACAGCAAATGCGGTATCACCATGTTTCCAAACCTGTGTATCTCTTAAATAATAAAAGTTATCTAAATTCAATGCTTCAACAATCGGAGTAAGAACATCAATTCTATCCAAATTGTTCATATTACAATCGTGGTTACCTGTGATAAGGATTGTAGGTGCCAATTTAGCACATTCCGTAAATAACCAACTAATCTCTCTAACTAATTCAGGAGACATTTCCAATTTAGCATGTGCAATATCACCTGCTAAATAAATGATTGCATCTTCCGTTCCTCTATTACGGATTTCCTCAAACATTTTTTCAAATACTTGTCTATACTCTTTGTGTCTTTTCACGTTACGGATATGAACATCCGCAATATGGTAAATCGTTTTTAATTTACTCATAAACTTTTTATTTTATTTAACAATAATTCTTCCGAAGTAAATTCTTTAGTTTTCTTTAGTTCTTCGTAGAATTTTTCATACCCCATATCGGCGGCATCTTTATCTTTTAAATACATCATTTTAACCTGTATTCCATTCTTTCTAAAATACTCTGCTGCTTTCAATGCTTCACTCATCGCATCGTTATCTAATGAGATGATGATATCACTAACACCACTCATAAAGATTTTCTCAACTAATTGTTTAGAAGGAAACTTACCTAATAGTGGAATTGCGTTTCTTTTAATTGTGATTGCATCAAATACACCCTCACAAAGTATAATCGGTTCATTCCAATTTACCTGTGACTCAAATGCTATAACATTCTTACTGATTGGTGGGTTTTTGTATTTCATCTTCTCTTCCGGATAATATGAACGAGAAACAAAGTAATTCAATGACCCATCGGAATTATATGATGGAACTATTACTCTACGGGCATATAATCCTTCTTTACAATACCCTATGTTATATTTGATTATATCTTTTTGTGTAATACCTCTTTCGTTAAGGTAATGAATAGCGTGCTTATATTCAGGATTAAACCCTTTTGGTTCTTCTGCTAAACTAATAAATTCTTTTGGGAGTGAAATAAATACCTTTGTATCGGCATCTTCTTGCTGTGGTGTCCAATTACTATCTCCGTATATTTCTCTGATTATGGATATAGTTTTCCTGTCCACATCAAGTTTACGAAGTAGGGATGTCAATTTTTTACCACCACTATTACAAGTCCAACAATGCCATTTTTGAGTTTCGGTATTAACTTGTAACTTTTGTTTATGGTGATTACAAAACGGACAATAAAATGCTAATTCGTTACCCTTTAATGCGGAATAACTACCCAACGCATTAGACAGCGTAGATATTACGATATTTTTATCAGTCTGCTTCAACACAAACCAAATATACAACAAATATTTGAAAATACCAAATTTTTATGGTTCTAAAAACCACTCATCCGGTATTACTTTATCCGCATACTTAAATCCGTGCTTATCGCACCAATCTCCGTATGTAGTTTTAGATTTTTTGTTGATTTTATTCTTTGAATTGGAAAATACGAATCGTATATCTAAATTAGGGTTTTGTTCCTTTACTAATAAGTGTTTCTTACGGTCTGCAAGAACAAATCTACCTTTTGTTTCTACTCTTATTCCATTTGGTAACTTAAAATCAGGATTGTAAGTATGTTCAGAAGCAGGTATAGTGTAAGCCACTTTTTCTGACTCATATTGAACCTCAATCCCTCTATCTTCAATTTGTTTGGAAATGTTTTCTTCAAGACCTGATTTAAACCCATACTTTTTTGCAACCCATTTAGGATTGTTCTTTTTTGTAACTTTTTTTCTAGCCATTGAAAATTATTTCTTTACAGAATCGGAGTATTTTTTCTCATTTACTTCTCCACCTCTACCTGTTTTAAATTTTGCAGCAGTTAATACTTGGTCATCTGCTTTTTTCAAATCATTGGTAGTATATGGTGTTTGTGCATTAACACCTGCTTCAAATGAAATTTTATCAACACCCAATGCTGATTTATTTGCTTCGTATAATTCTAAAATTTTAGACATATCTTTTTGTTTTACTATAAATATAAATTAAATATCAAATCGGATAATAAAGTTCACAGGAAAATCTGGCTCTGATTTAATTGGTTGTGGTAATTTTGCCACTGCTACTAAATCCATATCATCATCGTATAAGCCGATTGTTGTTATAAATGGTGCAAGGAATGAACCCGTTGAATCAACCGAACTATTTAAATCCCAATCATCAAATCCACCTTTAGTAGTTCCGTTATAAGATGATGTAAATCTATAGTCCAATACATCGCCGTTTTCTAATTCCAATCGTTTTCTAATGTATCTAGCTCCTGTTTTTGTATTTACTTTGTATATTCTATTATCCGAACCTGTTATGTATTGGTATTCAAACCCAACCTCAGATACAGCCGATGGGTTTTGTGATATATTAAATTCATCTGGATTTACAATCAACAGATATTCGTGTTCATAAATTGTTTTTGTCGATTTAAAAGATAAATCCCAATTACTATTTAATCTATCGTTGATTGTTCTCGTTAAAACAATTAATCCTTGATTGTAAAAAATATTACCAGCTTTATCCGACCCGGCCGCACCTTCTAAGAAATCAAAATTATCAACCAACATATCTCCGGTTTGAATATCGAAAGATACCATATTTGCGGAAAATGGGTCTCCCAAATGTGTTCCTGTAATTACTCCAGTTGTAAAATTTATAGTTGTAACTACTATATTGTAAACATTACTTAAAAAATCAGTAAATGTTGCATCTCCTGTTTCATTATTAAATATAGAAAAATTTACAGTGTCACCTGCAGCTCCAATTAAATTTCCGTTACCATCATCTATATACGATACACCGTTATCTATCAAAGTTACAGAACCTTTTTTAATTCCTTCACCCACATATATTTGTGGAATTGATAATATTTTAGCAGAACTACTTATATATCTTTCCGAACCCAATCCGGTTGTATAATCTACACTCTTTGCACCAAATCTTAAAAACGGATTATCAATATGCTCATTATAAAACTGTGCCTTTAATTGTCCAAAAATAGATTTCTTTGGAAAATATGATGATGATGCTTGCGATTCCGCATCAGCTTCTAATAATGTAATATCTGCAGATGTATTATCAAATGACCATTCTTTATAAGCTTTGAATGGTCTAATACTAATATCTGATTTTGGTATTCTTTTTAACATATCGTATATAAATATTCTAAAACTAAAAACCCACCAAATTAAGGTGGGTTAGTAGGGTTTTAATTTATTCTCCGATTAGAAATCTAATTTAACTTTAATTGCAACTTCTTTATCAAATGATTTTTCAATTGGTTTAGATACTTTTGCAACTGCCAATAATTCATTTGTATCATCATAAAGTCCAACCGTAGTTATGTAAACTTTAGGGTCTCTTTCGAAACTAGATACCGAAAATTCACCAATAGAACCCGTTACGAATGTTGGATTATTTGAGAAATTAAATTCTCTATTGTTTGCTCTTACGAAGTAGTGAGATGTAGAAACATTTTCAGTTCTTCTTGCTTGGAAATCTGCACCACCACTTATAGCCATAAGTAATGCAACCGATCCTGATTTATTACCATTATTTTGGTGATAAATAGATGTGATTGAAGAACTTGCAGGTGCTAAGAATGGGTCAACAGATGTAGCTAATGCTGATGGGTTAAGTAATATTACACCCATATCTGGATAGAATAATCCCCAACCTTGTCCGTTTGATGCGGTATATGTATTGATTGATGCGGTTAATGCTGAACCAATGTTTAATGAACCACTAACTAAGTTGTAAACTCTTCCTGCAGTTGTTACATTTTCATCGGTTCCACCACTATCATCAATTAAAGTGATACTTCTAATAGAACCAGATAAAACTAAAGAAAAATTACCTGGATCAAGTCTTTCTTTATATCTTGCTCTATTTACATTAATTGCGTAGAAATTTTGTAAGTTGTGTCCACCTGCAGTTGAGCCTGTGTAAACACTAAAATAATCATCCGTTCTTTCTAACAATACGTTTTTAAATTGATTATAAACAGCCTTAGTAGGTAATGTTGATGAATCATCTTGCGTTAATGTTGGTGCACCATATCCGTTTACATCACCATATCCAATTGAAAATTGAACTTCAGCTGCATCGGAAGATGTTAATGAATTATAAACATCTAAATAATATTTACCAGATACACCGACAACTTGTGCAGATGAAGTAAAGTTTGCTTTAACATCTAAAGAACCAGTATCACCACTCCATATTCCAGAAGTTACGATTTCCGTTCTATTGGTTACTTTATCAATTGCACCAAATTTTTTGTAAATACCATTACTAATCGTAGTGATATCACCGCTAATTTGTTCACCACTTCCTAAAAATTGGTTAAGGATTCTAACGACTTCGTTTGAATCAATTGGAGTTCCTGCGGTGTTAGCTGCACCTGCTAAGTATTGTGATAAATTACTTGCTAAAAGGGCTCCTCTATTATCTCTTATTACTGCCATAGTTTATATTATTGAACGTATGTTACTGTTACTGGAATAGTTTGTGAACCACCCGTTTCGTTACCATAAACAGTTATAGTTGTTCTGATATTCGAAGTTAATGATGGGTTTGGAATAAATTTGAAAGTTAAACCTTTAGCGATTGCTGCTGTTGCAGATACATCATCACCAATAAATACTGGTACTGAACCAACTGCTGCGGAAACACCTTCACCTACAATATCACCTGCATTTTTGTTTGCTAATACTAATGTATATCCCAAACTTCTATTACCAGCTGGAGATGTGGTTGGAGAAAGTGATACTTCACCACTTCTTTGATTTACTGAAATATTAGGAACACCAAATTCTACAACTGGGATTCTTGTAGTATTTTTTGGTAAAGTTACTAACTTATATTTCATTACTTGAGTTTCATCAGGATTTGCTTCCAATACAGGCATATTTTTAATTGCCGCATCATAATAAGCAGAACCCAATGGATGTGCTGGTTCATAAAGTGAGTAATCTATTTCATCATCTGCCAATGCAAATTGTGTAATGTTTAAACCTTGCCCAGCTGCTAATTTTTCTCTACCTTTTTTAGTAAGGATAGCATCAACTGTCAATTCGGTATTACTTAAATATCCCATAGTATTGTATTATTCTTTTGTTTATAAATATAATTATTTTTAAAATCCGTTTATTCTATTTCCAAAATTGGTTCACTTGCATCTCTACCCGCTTTGTTTACTCTCAATGTGTTAGGATTAGTTGTAAATGTTTCAACAGGCGGAGTTCCATCCAATGTTGTTGCAGCTGTGTTTTTACTGCCCTTATAGAATGAATTTTGTAATCCTCTTGTCAAATCGGATGTATTTCTATAATGTGTTCCTAAATAACCACTAACAGGTTTTACCGATATGATATTGCCCGTTGCAACAGGCTGAACTGAACCACTAAATGGTTGAATATTAAGTTTGGTTTCGGTGTATAAAGATGATGTTAATTCCATCCCACCTCTAGGGTCTCCCTTTCCACCTATTACAACTTTATATTTAACAATATCTCTTTGTTTTTGTTCGGTTACTAAATTAACTCTAATTCTTTCTTTAACTCGTCTACCATCTTTATCAAAATAAGTTCTAATAGCAGAACCACTTTGTGCATAAATACCAAATCCAATTGTTTCTAATTCAGATTGACCTGCGATGGTATTTATATCATAAACATCTATTTCTGTTAATATTCCACCTTTATCTAATTCCGTTTCAATTATAACTTCTTTTTGATAATAATCTCCACTGGTATTTAACTCATCATTTACATATATCGGAGTATCATATTGATAATTTTCTGCAGAAGTATTATTTAAAGATGCCGTATAGATTGTTGCATCATATTGATTATTTTCACCAAATAAATCTTTTGATAAATTACTTTCAATAATAGTTTCAAATTGATTGTTTTCCGCCGATGTTACTAACTCATCTTTATAAGATATTAAAGATTCATTTTGATATTCAGCTCCTGTTGGTTTCTTTTGTTCAATCTTGCTTCTTTCTAAAATGTGCGGTTCAATCAATAAACCAGTTGTTGCTCTAACTCTTGCAGGCAACATCTTTTTAATATCCTCAAATAAAGATTTTTCGTATGATTTTATTAAATTAACATATTGGTAAATATCTCTACCATCAAATCTATTAAAATAATATTTTCTTAATTTTTCTAATGATTTGTAGTTAGAACGATATTCATCCGATGGGTCACCAATATAGTTATCTAAATTAACCCCACCAAATGATTTTGCAATATCAATATTCATCTCTTTTGTTGGAGAGAAGAATAATCCAATTCTATTACTATCAACAGGTGATTGGTCAAATGCTTTTTTAGTTGTTCTACTTTTTGATGAAAGATTAATTCCAAGTGATGCATCATTACCAAATACATCTGTTTGGTTTTCAAAACGAACTTTATTAGTTGAGTATCTACTAGAACCAATGTTTGGAATTTCCAATGCAATTGTTCTTTCTACTACTTCAAAATTATATGGATATATTGTAGAAGAACTAAAGTTACTTGCAGTTGCATATAACAATGGTGAAGGATTTTCCGAATATAAAGATGCGGATAATATTGGTCTATTTTCGTAATCATTTCTTGTCAAACTTCCACTAAAATAAACATTGGTATCAACATTCATCAAAGAAGATGTTAATGCTAGATTTTTTGGATACTCAAAATCTAAACGGAAATACAAATCTTCAGTAGAAGAAGAAATGTGGTTACCATTTACGGCTTCAGGAAAATAAACGTGTTTATGGAAAGCAGATGCTGATAATTGTGTTGTCCACAATCTTATTTCATCCACACTACCACTATAATTCCACCCAAAATAAACTTTATTTGTTTGTGGACCAAAATTATTAGATAAGGAAGAACTATATGCATTTTCAAATATATTTCTATCTTTTTCTACTTGTTTAAGATTCATTTTAATTCCTGATGAACCTGATGAAATACATAATCCAAAAAATCTACCATTGAAAATTGGAATAGAATCCGATGTAATTAAATTTGTGCTACCACTATTATATTTTACTACACCATATTCACTACCAACTGATCCAGATATTTCCACATTCCAACCTGCAGAACCAGATATTATCGTTGTGTTTTGTGCATACGCAGGTTTTAAAAACATTTCTATTGTTTTCGGTTTTTCACCTGTGTTTGTGGTTTTCCATTCTACTTCTAATTTTGAACCACTTATCATAGATAATGCATATGTTGTATTATCCATTAATAATTTTGTAGTTCCAACTTCTTCCGTTTCTGAAAATCTATTAGGTGCTTCCGGTCCACCAAATTCTAAAATTGAAAGATTTGATGATGGAACACCATAACATGCCATAATAGCATATATACCTCTTCTTGTTCCTTTGTGTTTTAAAAGATATGGTAAGTTGTTTATAATTCTTCTCCATATTTCATTTGTTCTAGCTTTTGCAGGATTGGATTCTTTTACATTACCATTCGAATCTTGTCCGTAAACATACTTCCATAAATTTTCATCAACAGCAAGATTTTTAGCATCCCAACCAAATGATTTCAAAGTATCAAATAACAACTTATCAGGCATACCACCTTTTAATTTATAACCAAGTCCTCTATTTTTTTCTAAAGCTTTGGTAAAATAATAAATGTTATCAAAGTGATGTCCAATCATTGAGAAGAATAATAAAAAATTATCATTCTCAGTATTGTTCAAAATGTATTCAGGTATATTATTTTTTAAATAATTTTGGTTTTCAGAATCATAATTATCTGCCAATTCTATCGTATTTTCATACCATGTTGCAACCTGTGTGGTGTTACTCAATAATCTAACCCCATTTTCATAAGGCCATGTTATAGAATTACTTCCACTATTTGTATATAACGATGATGATGTATATAAGAATTTTTCAAAACCATCAAAATTATTTATTAGTTGATTTTTCTTTAAAAGTTGTCTTTCTCTTTCTTGAAGTTCTGCTGTTGAGTTTCCTACATTGTAACTATTGTCTATATAAGTTTCGTATGCTTCTATTAATTGAATTTTATAAACAAAATTATCAACTCTTTCTTTTGCAGAACTAAAATGAACAAAATTATCCCAAACTAATGAACCTGTTAAATAATTTGAACCACTATAATATTCTATATTTAATTCATCGGTATTGATTAATGATGAACTTAAATATGTTGATATAAGATTGGCAGATGATGATGTCGATGCACTTAGTATTAAATTATCTAATGATTCAAATGCTGTTGATTTTCCACTAACAAAATCTACTTCTATACTAAAATTAGGTCCTTTTATTGGTGGACATTTCACAACATCCTGTTCATTCAATACAACCGTTTCAATCAACGGATTACTCATTAATTTTGTAATCCAAAGAGTTGAATTTGTTCCAATGTTTGCAGGTAGTGGTGAATATAATTTTAAAAGAATTGAATCTACTTTATTTTTAACAACCAGATTACCTATTTCATCTTCTACTTTTTCCGATAATGTCCAATCATCTTCTTCCCAAGAAGAAACTATAATTTGTTCGTTATTTCCAAAATTAACCAAATGGGTTAAATATTTACTTTCTAATCCTAAATCGTTGAATTTAAGACTATCGGAAATAATATTAAAAATTGCCGTCTTTATTGTTGATTCATCTAAAACTAATTCAGGATAGAATACAGAAGTTGTAATTTCATATTCATTACCAATTAATTCTTTTTCACCACCTCTGTTTATCGGTAAAAATACAAAAGTCAAATCTATTTTTTTACCACCTAAAAACTTTTCAATTATAGTTTTTAAATTTACGGTAAAAGTTCCATTTGGTGGTTGAGATGATAATAACGGAATTTTATTTTTTTCGTTATTTAAAACAAATATATCTACGGAAGTTGCCGCAAAGGTATTATACGAAACATCAAATTCAACATTTAAATCAGAAAATACAGGTACATCTATTGATTCTGCCAATGTTATTTGTGTTATAGATGGAAAATCATTGATAGCGGTAAATCTAATAACTTCTTCTACCGTATTACCTATTCCAAATCTATTTACTGGTACAAAATATATCTTTTTATTTCCATAAACTCCTGAAAAATCTTTTGCAAAAGATAGTTCTACAAAACGATTTATTGCCGGAACTCTGATTGGTGTATCTGTTATATAAACATCTACATATTCCATATTTGTATATGAGAATGGAATTTGTATTGTTCTATCCGAATCGGAATCTTTTACTTGATATTCTTTTGTAAAATCACCTAAATTAATTATTGGTTTTAATATTTGCTCCCTTTCTTGTTTTGAAAATAACGCAGCAACTACAATTCCACTTGCAAATTCTTTTCCTGTAACTTTGAAGAATTTATTTACTTCATTCCATTTCGTATAATCGGTATTACCAGCAGCAACTGCTTTTGGCGCCCAATAAAATTTTAAATAAGAAAACCCTTCAGGTAGATTATTATTATTTAAAACTAATCTAGCAGTTTCATATGATTCAAATATATTAAGATTTACTTCTCCATTTGTTAATAAAGATTCTTTTACACTTTTTGTATCTATATTTCCAACCGATAATTTTAAATCACCAAAATCTACAATATCATTTGCAGCAGAAACTATTTCATATTTTAATTTTATAAATTCGCCTAATTCTGATGTGTAATTTGATATAAATTCTACATTGTATTCAATAGTTTTATCTCCACCACCATCTCCAGTTCCACCACCGCCGTTTCCTCCACCACCATCTCCAGTTCCACCACCGCCGGTTGTTTTTGGTTTAAAAGAAAAGTTTAAATTTACAACACCATTTAGACTTGGTAGTGTGGATAAATTTCCTAAAGTATATTGATTAGATGTTTCATCTAAAATATATTCTTGTATTTTTATAACTTCTCTATATGATAAGTCATTTGCTGTTGGTGTTCCTCCTAATATATCATCCGGTGGTATGTTTGTGAAGTTTAATCTTCCAATTTGTGGTATATTTGAATCAAATCCAAAGTTATTTGCAACCAATGTTCTTGGTGTATTTGATATATCATCAAATGGTATAATATTTTGATCTTGATTATTAAAATCTCTTATTCCAGGAAAAGCACGTTTAATACTTATCTCATAATAATTTTTAGATATTTTGTTTGCAATATTTGCTTTATATATCTTTGGGCCTGTGAATGTAAATGATGGATTGTATGTTACAGTTTGCGATGAACCCAGACCAACTAATATATCGTTTTCCAAAAATTCAGTTGGTTCATCCGATGTAAGATTTATTTTTAATGAACCCGAATTTTGGTCTACATATGAGGGTGGAACGAATGTTGGATTTGGTTCAACCGGTGGGATATATGTTCCACCACCGCCGCCGCCAAATTGATTTAAATCACTCAAATTTTGACCGGCAAACGGGTTATAATCACCAATACCATCGTATGGTGTACCAATTTGGTTTCCTCCTAATTCGTTTGGGTCATAATATCTTGCCATCTACTTTTTTTATAAATATTTTATCTTAAGTTTTCTCTTTGATTCATATCAAAATCAATAATATTTCTTCCGATTTTATCACCATATTCTTCCACAGCTCCACCCCCGCCACTATATCCACCACCACCATATTCTTTTGGTTGTTCTATAATTTTTATAGGTTCTATATATTCTTTTGGTGCCGGCGGTAAATCCTCTTTTGGTATGATATCAAATTGAGGTGGTGGCATATCAATTATTTCTATTGGTTCAATTGGTTTAATCGGTGTTTTAATTGGGGGTTCTATTATTTCTTTTGGTCCTAAGTCAATTGGTTCTTCCTTAACAGGAATTTCTTTAATTGGCATTTCGGGCGCATTCGGTATAATTGGTAATTTTGGTGGTGGAATATCTATTATTTTTTCACTATCAAAAACTACCTGTATATTTTTAACAGGATTGTTGAATATATCTGCAGTATCTGTTACTTTTTTATTTATATCAACTTTTGCAAATTCTCTTTGAACAGTTTTTTTAACTTCAGTTCTTCTTTTAAGAAATGACATGTTGAAATTTACAGAATGCGATAATATACTTTCAATATCATTTAATATTAATTCAAATTCATACTTTTCACAATTTTCAAAACGAATTTCCGATGGTTTACCATAAGTAGAATCTCCCAATGTATAGTATCTATTTTCTAAATAATATGTTACAGATGTTTTAAAATCTGAAAATATTTTTGTTCTCAAATCTGCAAATTTTGATAATCCAAAATCTTTTTTAAGTATTGCAAAAAAATCTTTACCAAATTTGGTTTCTAAAGCTGTATCTATCTTTTCGATATATTGTGTTTCATATAAATCCAAAGAATTTAATATTTCTTTTTTATAGAATACGAAATCCTTTGTTAATTTATTTATATCATTAAATTCTTTATAATTTTTTTCGTTTATATTCTCAAATTTTGTTTTTAGAGGTAAAATTCTAATTTCTTCTCTTGAAGGAGAAATTTCATGTATCCAAACTCTTTCCAATTCATTATCACTTCCGACTCTATTACGAACAAAATTTATGTTTAATTTAAGTATACCATTTGTAAATCCTAAATCATTTAATAATTTTTCTGCATTTATTACCAATTCTTTTTGACCTTGTTTATTTGTAACATTGTTCATATATTGTGCAATATTTTGCGATTTTATATATGCAACATTGTTTCCAGATGTTTGTGGTAAAAGATTGTTATTGATATCATAAACAGCAACTTCCATAACATCGTATTTACATTCGCTGAAATAACTTTCTTCTACTTCATTTTTTGTGACAATAAAAAAATCTTCAGCCTGTAAAAACTGTCCTTCGTTTGTGTTTTTTAAATTTACATCTTCAAAATTTGTATATTTCTTTATACTCATAATTTATTAATATGATGATGGGTGCATTATACCAATTTGCATTTTATACTCTTTAGTTTGTTCACTTCCATCGGATGTTCTTTTTACTTTAATTTTCATTGTTCCAGCTACATATTTACTCTTATCTCTCTTTCCGTATCTACAACCACCAGGAGTAATTGTTAATGCTAATTTATCGTTTTGTCCTGCGGCAATACTGAAATTGGTTTTTGGAACACTCATCCATTTTTGTCCTTCTCCGAATTCGGTTGTTATTTCTATTTGAACTTCTTTTGTATCATTATTAGTAATATCTATCGTATTACCACAAATCCACTTTGTTGCACTATCCTTATTATTTATTCTTGCATCAAAATCAGGATATTCGGCTTTTTCTTTTTTAGGTGTAACTTTAACGGCAACTACACTATTAACTACATCTGCACCACTTGCCAATGCAACATTTGCAGTTGATTGTTGAATTGCCTGTTGTTGTTGAACTGCACCCAATTGAGATTGTAAACCTTCAATGATAGAGTTTAATGAATCAATTTGTTTTATTAATGCATTAATTTGTGCTTTAAATCCTGTATTTTGTGATTGTAAAGCTGCTCTCAATATAGATTCATCAACTGATTTTTGTAAAGATGTTGCAATCTGATTTGAAAAATCATCTATTGTTTTATTAATCGTATCTAATTGATTTGCCAAAGCATCATTGGTTTGTTCAATATTTAATCTGTTATTTATTTCAGTTTGAACTTGTGATTTTAAATTAGTTATAGTTCCGTTTAATTCTTCCACATCATTAGTAAGTTTTTCAACTTTTAATCTCAAATCTTCATTATCCAAAACAACGGCATCGTATAATGGTTTTGGAACTAAATCTTTTACTTGCTTTGGAATATTTGGTTTTAATTCTTTTAATTCTACATCTATTGATTTTACAATTCTTTCTTCATCTAATTTTGGTTTGTTCAATTTTTTAAATATCAATGAAGATGCGGGATTAGAATCATCTACAATATTAACATTGTATTCGGTTTTAGAAATGGCAGCCGATCCTGATACTTTTAGAATATCATCTAATCGTTTATCCTTTTCTTCTTGCAATTTTAATGCTATAGCTTCTAAATTTGTCATTATATAACATCAAATATTAATTTGTCATCAATTATTTTTGAAACACCATCTACTACAACTTTTAATTTTAATCTATAACTTCTGTTTATAGGATATGATGCCGTATCTAAATAAAAGTAATTAGATTTAGAATCACAACTCAATTTTGAATATTCACCAAATGGAACAATAATTTCACTTGTTTTATAATCTTCGATTTGATAATAAGATGAAGTAGGTAAATATTTTGATTGGTCATATTCAAATGTTGAACCAAATGTTTTGGCCGGATATAAATCTCTACCTTTAACTCTTACTTTTGTTTTTGTATTTTGGAAATATTCTTTTTGCAGATTTGTTACAACTACTTTTGAATTTTCTAATGCATCGGTTGAAGTTGAACCAGTCACAGGAGACAAACTACCCGTTGAAAATATTTGGTCGTTCCATACTAATTCCAATTTTGGTTCGTATATTGTATTTGTTTCTTTTGAAAAGAATTTAAGAACACCATAATCCAAACTATTACCATATTCGTTAGTTAAACTATGATGTAAAATAAATCCATTATTTGGTAATGAACCACTTATCCACAAATGAATAATATTTGTAACATCCATTCTAACATCATCGGGTTGATAGTTATATGATTGCGATGCTTCCGATGCGGTATACCAAGTTCCACCTTCTGCATTTGCTGAACCGGTTGCACCACTTCCTATATAATTCGCAGTTCCGGCTATTGTATTTTCTTGCCACTTTCTATCACCATCTCTATATTTCCAACTAATACCATCGGTTGTTATATTATCAAATTTTGTTCCAGTTCCCATAGTCCAACTTTGCGAAACTGCGTTTGCATAAATCGTATATTCCAAAGGTATTTCAGAAGAATTAGCAGAACGAAGAACTAAGTATGTTTTCCAACTACCCGTTCCTATCGTTTCTATTTCTGTTTTTATGGAACCTGTATCAAACTTTATTAATGCTCTGGCTATATCTTTAATAGAACCATAGTAAAGTTTACCAACCTCTAATATCTCATCTCTACCTGCGTTTTGGTCAGGTTGTTGTAGGTAGATACTGGCATCGTATGATGATGTGAAAAATTTATGCATATTATAAAGCTCTTCCTTTTATATCTTTGTTAGGGAATTTTACTTCGAAAACACACGGGTCTAAAGATGGATAAATTATTTTACCTTTAGTTGCCTCATCCATATTATACTTATTTGGAGAATATCCTGCTCCACCATCACCACATATGTTATAAATTTTTACAGATGGAACACTCATAACCCCTTCTACATTTGCAAGTAATAGTTCTACTTCAGAAATATTAATTGGCTTATTAAATGTCCAATTATCTATATTGAAATAATCCTGCAACTCAGCTAAACAATTAGCTAAAACTTCTCTTTTATTATAATTTGAATATGCGATTATTTCAAAATCAACTCCAATATTTACAACAAATCCATTTATTATATTAACACCATCCGTTAATACTCTATATTCTCCTAAATAGGTTTTAAGATTTTCCTTAACGGCATCATTTAAATTTGTTAATTTCTTTTCAGAATCATAACCCAAAACATACATATTGATTGCAAATGGATTATTTAATTCATTTACATTTGATTTTTTTTGAGATAAGTATTTTACCAATTCTTTTTGCGTATCTTCTTTAGACAATCCTTTAAGCGTTTCTACTAAATTTGAAAACTCTTGTAAATTTTTTGGATTAGCAAGAATTGATGCAGGTGAACCATTATCAATTTCACCATCTGCAGATACATAAACTTTAGCAACGCTACCATATCTTTCTGGCATTGATAATGCTCTAACCATATAGTCTTGTTTGGTTACCGCTCTATTTTGAGAACCAAACATAGCTATTGCATTTTGTCTAATTTCTTCAATGGATTCTGCACCCCTACCACCAACAGCTGGTTCTAAATTTTCAACTGCAATAGAATCTTTGTTTGATTCATATAATGCAGCTTCTGCTGTCGATAAACTCAAAATATCTTCTTCAAATTCTATTCTACTTATTGTTGTTAAATCTTCTGAATTAACATTGGATTCAACTCCACCACCAACTAAATATTTTATAGTAAGTGTTTTTCCAAACGGTGATATTCCAAATGTATTTGTTTTCAAAAAGTTAGATGGGTCAATACCTTCATTTGTTCTTTTTATAGAATTTGCTAAACCTAAACCAACATTTTTTGTGTTTGGTAAAAGAATTTCATCCTCATAACCGGCTGAATTATTACCACTACCAAATTGTAAATCAATAGTGCTATCGGAATTAACTCTAACCGAAAATCTTCTTGGAACTTTTTGCACTTCTAAAACATAAGGAACAGTATCGGCATATTGAGATAATTCGGTATTTGCTCCTGTGTTTGGTTGTTCAACGAAGATACTTTCTTGTGCTAAATAAGGAACTTCATACCATTTGTTTCCTTGAGAATCCACAATAGAACTTATTGATATAATATTTGTATCGTTTAATGTAATCGTTGGATATTCCGTATTATCGGTTATTTCAATTTGTATCTCACGTTCTTCTGCGGATACTGCTTTTACTTTTTTTGTAATTAAGTATAAATTTGGTTCACCCGTTTGTTCATCTCTTCCAGCCACATCTATTTCTCTATCCGTTGGATTTGAAAAATCAATATTATCAATTGTTCTAAATACAATGTTTGGATTTGATCTTGATTGAACCTGTAATCCATCTTTTATTTTAAAATAATAAGTAGAATTAGGTCCGTATCCAGGTGCTCCCATTGATGGAACGGTTTGATAAACGGTCAATGTTGTTACTGCAGGTGTAGTCAATTTTGGTTTATATCCCATTGATTGAGCCAATGCCATAACATTCTTTCTCTCCGTTGCGTGTAATAATAAAGATTCTTTTAACTGAGTATCTTGATAAAAAGATAAAACATCTCCAACAAACGCAGCCATATCTAAGAATACGCCACCAGGTGATGCTTCACTAAAATCGGAAAATGTATTTGGAAAATATGTCTTAGAATAATCAACTAAATTTTGTCTAAATGAGGCAAAATCTTTTCCAACATAGTTTATATCTCTGTTATTATTTTTCCAATTTTTATCTATTGGTTTAAGTGCCATTTATTATTGTTTTATACTTACATTTATTGTTTCAGATAAATTTTCATTAGATTTCAATGAAAATTTAATTTCTAAATTAATTTGATGTTTATCAATATCTTCATCATCATAATCAAATATGATTTCATCAATATTAATATATGGAATCCAAGTATTAACCGCACGAATTATAGATGCTTCTATTTTATCATCTATCTCACCCGTTATTATTGGTTCAAATAGTAGAGACCATACATCACAACCAAAATCAGGATACATAACTCTTTCTCCTTTTTTGGTCATAATTAAATTTTTCAAATTATCTTTAGCTTGTGTAATTGTTGAAAAATTGACAGAAAAGATTCCATTGGTGTTGGAACTTCTATCTATACCAATACCAATTACTTTGTAATCATTTACTTTTAAGTCATTTACATTTACTTTACCAAGCTCTATAGCCATTTTATCTTAATCCTTTTTCTTTTTCTTGTTTTGAAAACACTTTTGCCAAATCACTATAATCTCTACTTAATGCTTTGGTTAATGCATCCAACCCAGCGTTACCAGTTGATGGTATTTGTTGCTGAATACTTTGTTGTGCTCTGTAATCCATCGTATCCCAACCATCTTCTTCATATTGTTGTGGTTGCATCATGTCTAATACACTACTACCACCAACCATTCCCGGTGCACCACCTTCTGCTCTTTGTGCAGCTGTAAATGGTGTTGTCATATTCAATACCTCATTCAATGCCGCATTAGATGTATATTCTTTCATTGGTTGTTGAATGGGTTTTTGATTAATCTGTCTGCTTTTATTAAGAGCATCTGTAGCTGCCGTAAACGGGTCAACCGATTTGATGGCTTCCTTTAATGTAGGAGCCGTTTGTTTCTTTTGTGAGTTCAATGTAACCGCACCGGATTTAATCAACTTAGCTAATTCTTCTTTAACTTGCTGTTTAACTTCGTTTTTTACAACTTCTTTGATTAATCCGACTAATAATTTCGAATCCATAATAATTGTTTTTAATAAATATTGAAAGTTTTAATTTAATCTGGTATAATATATCCACTCCAAGGTAAAACTCCTGGTGCAGGCGGTGAAGGTGGTGGATATTGTGCCAAAACAACATATAATCCACTTACTGTCATTAAATGTATCTTAGCAGATGTAACAAATGCATCTAAAAATGTAGATGGGTTATTATTTGGTGGAACAGGTATTGGTGTCCATACTCCTGGATTTAAAACTATACCCTGTGTTAATGCTATACTTTTTATTGCTCCGGCCGGCGGTAATATTGGTGGGATTGGCATCATTAAACCACCCGTCCAATAACTTATCACAGCGGGGCCTATAACATCCAATAGCGTTAATGAATTTGACATTTGTGTCTGAGATAAAAATGCAACTATCTGTGCTTCCATTGCCGTTGGGTTTCCTTGCATCAATGGAATTGGACTAATTGTTTCCCTACCAGCTTTTACTGCGGTATCATATGCCAATGTAAATGCTTTTGCAAATCCGGCCATATTGTTGCCAAATGAATTGGATTGCATTGCAGGTAATAAAGTTGATTTAAATATACTCCAAGACATTAGTTCTTACTTAAATAGTTTTTAGCTGATAATAATGTTTTTAGTTTTGATTTTATAGAATTGAATTGCGCAACATTAGTCGGTCCGGTTGCAGATGGACCAGCTGGTGTTAAATAAACTTGTTTAGTTATTGCATCTATCAATTCTTCTAATATCTTTACTAATTCACCACCTAATACCATTTTTTGAACGGATGCTCCCGCATCTCCTTCTCCTTTATCTTTTCCTAAATATATTTTACCACTATCGGAATTTAAGAATATGTTATTAGAACCTTCGGAATGAATTGTTATATTTTTCTTATTATGAAAATATATTTCCTTTTCAGCATCAATAGAAAAATTACCATCCGTAATTATACCCGCATTACCTTTACCAAAGATAATAAATTCTTTTGATTTTGCAGATAAAACTATTCTATCGGAGTTTACCCACAACTGGTCTCCTTTCAAATCATCTGATGTTGGATATTCTTTAAATCCAACTTTTGTTTTTTCAACCGTTTCTTTAAATGGAACTTTAATTTTATTAGATGTTATATAAATGGATGTTCCATCTTTATTTATATCTTCTTCAATTAACTCACCAATTTTTTTATCATCTAATTCCGGATTTTGTTTATTTCTTATAAAAATACCAGGTGATGAAGTTTTATCATCTTCTGTAAGAAAAAACTCAGAAAATCTAATTGTATTTCCTACTCTACCTTGTATAATAGTATCGCCCTCTTTAGGTTTTAAAAATTTGATTTTTTCGTTTACCTTATATTTTTTGCTTTCTGATTTCTTAACCGGTGCTGGTGTGTTTGTTGTTCCTGTTTGTTTTGTTTCTTTATAATCCTTTGCCGTAGATTTTGTATTGGATGTTTCAGGCTTTCTTTCTTTTGCTGTCTCTGAAGTTTTATAATCTTCTCTATAATTTGGATATAATGTAGTTGAATATGGTAACCAAAAATGTTCATTTTCGATTTCTAAAATAATAACAGTTTCACCAACGATTGGATAGGTGAAATTATTTTTATCAAAAGGAAACGCATACGCTTCTATTAAAATCGGAGTTTCTCTAGCATAAGATAATGCTCCTAAAAATCTCGAATCTTTATCTGCAAAATTTTTATTATCATTGTATTTTAAAAGAAAATCATTTTTTTTATCCGTATTAAAAAAATCATCTTCCTTATAAAAAACTTTTGTTACAGTTGCTAAAAATGAATTCATTATTTTACTTTAGTTTTTATTTCTTCGATTTCAATTTCAATATCTTGTAACTTTTCTTTATTTTTTTCTTCTACGGCATTTATAGTATCCTCCATATCAGCTAACAATTGAGCTTTTTCATTTTCACTCAACCAACCATCTTCACCAATACCCTTTGCTTCTGCAGCTGCTAATCTTTGTGCAATTGTTGCAAGTTTAATTAAGTGGTCATCGTTCTTAACGGATACCTCAATAAGGTCTTTTATGATTGGAGCAATAACAGTTGCTTCACCAACATTCTTAATTAATTTTCTTAATGATTCAATCAATTCCGAAATGTTTTTCTTTTTGTTTTGTTGGTTTTCGTATATATCTTTAAATAATGATGATAAGTTTTTACCATCAAATAATTGAAATTCTGTTGCCATTATATTACTTTGTTCTTTACTATATAATTATAAAATTCCTGACTTATTAGATTATACCCCAATGCATTAGGATGTTTACCAGGTTCATTAGTATCTTCAAAACAATCTGTGTTGGTTTCTTCTAAAAAATCTCTAAATGTTTTTTCACTAAATTTCCAATATAAATTTTTATTAATCAAATCTAAATAATTATCATCTAAATTTAAATTTTCAACATCTACCATTTTATCAAAAGCATCAGACATGATGTATTTAATTTCATAAAATTCTAATAATTTTTGTAAAAAAATAATATAATTTTGATTAACAATGTTGTAATAATTTTGATTAAAAAGATTTTCTAAAAAGAATGATTTATATTCTTTTAAAAATGAATCATATACATTATCATTACTTTTATAAGATTCTATAAATTTTTCAGGCTTATTTAATAAGTGTTTTACAGACCAACTAACCCATTGTTGTCTTGGTAAAAATGCGGCATAATCTCTTAAAGATGAACTCCACATTATAATAACCAAATCATTCTTTTTTATTCTGCCTGTAACAACATCATCTATTATGGAGTTGAATATTACCGCATTTGGATTACCACTTTTACCATTATTAATCCAATTAACATTAAGCGATTCCGCCAATGTTTTTACCCAAGAATGGTTATTTCGGTATATTATTAAATCTTGGTTTTTTAAACTTTTTTCTTTTTTAATATTACAACCTTCACCCTCTGTCCAACTATCTCCATATGCATGTAATATCATTACTTATAAATTATAAAATTATTAATAACTAATATATCCATATCACAATTTAAAAATGTCCAAATTGCTTTATTTGGGTCATTTGTCATTGTGTGGTCTTTTAAATTGAATGATGTGTTTAATAGAATTGGTGTTCCTGTTAGTTTCTCAAACTCCTTTAATAATTTGTAATAAAGTGGATTTTGTTCCTTTGTTACCGTTTGTATTCTTGCACTATTATCCACATGTGTTACTGAAGGGATTGGTGTTTCGGAAATAACTTGAACAACTTGATTCATATACGGAACATCTTCTTCTGATTTAAAATACTTTTGATAATCTTCGATTGTAACCGAAGGAGCAAATGGTCTAAACATTTCTCTCTTTTTGACAACCTTATTAATTCTATCTCTAATATCAGATAGATGTGGATTACCCAATATGGAACGATTACCTAATGCTCTTGCACCAAATTCAGTCCTACCTTGAAACCAACCTACTATTTTTCCCTTCTTAATATATTTTGCAACAATTTCACACAATCTTTCATCATCTTGTGCAACTTCAACGCATAATTTTTTGTTTTGTTTAACTATATCTCCAACCGATAGTTCCCACTTAGGACCTAAATATGGTGATTGATTATCACCACCTTTTACTTTAGGATGACCCAATGTTTGATGCCAATGATATAAACATGCACCAATAGCAGAACCACTATCTGATGGTGCAAATGGAATCCAAATATTTTTTATTGATGTATGTTTTTTAATCTTACCATTAGCAGTTCCATTATATGCACATCCACCACCTAATACTAAATTTTCACTATTCCAATTATTAGTTACATTATTGATAATATAATATAACATACTTTCATACCATCTTTGTAATGATGCAGCTAAATCTTTATGATGTTGTTCTATTGGTTCATCTCTAAAACGAGGAGGAAATCCAATTAAATTAATTAATTTATGATTAAACATATCAGTTTCGGATGTCACATATGTAAAGTATTTTTGGTCAATTGTAACGATATCACCCAATCTATCCCATCCAGTTATTTTATCAAATAATTGTTGATATTTTGAAGCATCACCATATGGTGCCAATCCCATTACTTTATACTCACCTTCGTTTGGTTTGAATCCTAAATATGCAGTGAACGCTGAATAAACCAATCCTAATGAGTTTGGAAATTGTAGGGTTTGTATTGTATGAAATTTATCAGGATAACACATTACAGCATGCATTGTATTAAATTCACCAACACCATCAATTGATACCCCAATTGCTTTATCAAATGGTGATGTATAATATGAAAATGCTAAATGTGAAAAATGATGTGGTGTATATTCTATAATACCCGTATATCCAATTGATTCCAATAGTCCTTTCAAATTACCCTCACCCATTTTCCATCTTTTTAAGAAAGCCTTCCATTGCTTTGGATATCTAAATCCATTTAATTTACCAACTGTCTTTTTAACTCTATCAAACTTTGATTGAGGGTCCTCATACCAACAAACCATATCAACTTCATCAATTGTTATATGTGCATATTGTAAAACCCATTGTATTGCCTTAAACGGAAAAGAACTATCGTGCTTAATGCCAGATAGTTTCTCTTCTTCAATTGCCGCTATTACTTTACCATCAATTACTAAGGCTGCAGCTGAATCGTGGTAGAATCCTGATAAACCTAATTGTATCATAGTTTATATTTTTATATCACCTTCTTTATCAAATTCATTATATAATTCCATTTGTCTTTCTTTCATTTTATTGACAACTTTCGTTATATAATGAGTAGGGTGACCGGTCATTTCTCTAATAAGTAGATAAAGTGATTTTTTATTGAAATTTTCTATATACTCTGCTCTTCTAAATAATTCTAATACAGCATCTGCAATTTGCATATCTCTTTTCTTTGGAAAATAGTTTTCTAAATGCTTATCCCAATATTCCAACATTCTTTGATTAAATGTTCTATGTTCATCATTTCTAACTTCTTGTCTAAAATTATTTTCAGTATCCCAATTTTCAGGCATTGATGACATTACATCCGTATCTTTGTATCGTTTGTAGTTTGCATTGTTATTTAAAATAAGATAGTTTCTTGCAACAATCGTAAAATATGAGAATGCTTTACCTTTACCATTTTTATACATATGAATTTTCTCAATCATAAATGCAACTACTTCTGCCATTACATCCTGAGGGTCATCATCAAAGTAAGTGAATTTCCATTTATTGTAAACTATCTCTGCTAATTTTTTAAATGCAGAATCAATTCTTTCTCTATATAATTTGTCTTTTACAAATTGATCTTGAGTTGAATTATATTCTATGATAGCATCTTCGGTATCTTTGGTAAAATATTGTCTATTTGGACCTCTTTTTCTGGGCATATTATTTTATTTGTTTGAATTTTTCAATAGTTTCTTTTATTTGGTAAAATATAGAACCTACTTCATCATCCTTCTCAAACATCTGACGTTGGTCAATTTGTCTTAATGCTTCCAGCAATGCTTCGTTTCTTTGAATCTCTTTATCTATGAATTGATTATTTTCGTCAATTAAATCTTCGTATTTTTCTAATTTTCTAAATAAATTAAAATTAATATACAATGATATAAAAAATAAAACTGATGTTATAAATGTTACTAATTCCATATTATACTATTTCATATCCTTTTAAAAAATAATCGTTTGCTTTTTTATATTTCACTTCAACTAAATCCCCTTCAGGTGATTTCATTACAATCTTATCGTTTCTACCATAAGTTTGTCGTTTAACAACCGTAGTAGTGTAAACTCTATCCTTAATAGTGAATCCATCTAAATGGTCAATTTCGTGTTGAACTATAACGGTCATCATTGTTTCTTTTGAAACCTGTTCGTTTTGCTTATCTCCTTCTGGATTGATTTCAAATGTTAATTCACCCAAATTATCCGTATCAACTACAACTTTACAAGCTCTAATTGTTCTAATAGGCCTTTCAACCGTTCTGGGTATTGATAGGCAACCTTCATAAAAAAGAAATCCATCTTTAGATTTTTCTTTAATAACAGGATTAACTAAAAATAGTTCTTCATCACCAAATTTAATTAAACATGCTCTTTTTTTAATACCTAATTGAGTAGCTGATATTCCTAAACCCGGGTATTGTTTCATACCTTCTTCTAATTGAGTTCTTAACTCATCAGCTTCTTTTTGCGTAATTTCTGTTTTCGGACATGGTGTTTTTAGATACTCTCTAAATTCCTTTGTTTCAAATCCTCTACTGTCTTTGTCAATAATCAATTTCATTTTTCTTTTTTTAATCCGTATTTTATAAATTTATACCAAAATCTTTCATGTAGAAAGTAAATTATTGGTTTTATTATTAATTCTCCTAAACCAACCATACCCGCCCACTTTATAGGTAGACCTGCGGAAACTGTAAGAATTATAGTAGTTATAGTTCCTATAAAACGATAACTAACACTTTTTACTATATGTCTTTTAATCAACGGCATACTCTATAATATCTCCATCGGTATCCATATACCCTTTTCTAATTTTAGTTCCACTAATTAATTCTATATCAACCGGTGGGTGATGATGTATAACATCATATCCAACACCTCTACCGTAATTCACACTTTCAATATCTGGAATAATTGAAATCATAATTTTATCAGAATTATCAATAAAGAATTTTTCTTTAGATAAATCTATTAAAACTTGTTGTGCTGATTTTGGATTGTTTTCATCAACTTGAACATCTCTAATTGCTACCCATACATTTTTTCCTTTATCTAATTGCTGACTAATCAACCATTCATGTCCTGCGTGCCACGTTTGCCATCTTCCGATGTATAATGCGTATTTTTTCATTTATATAAAGTTTATAATTGCTAAATCTTTTGCTTTTGCCTCAATCTCAACATCAATATCAACACCATATGAATTTGGTAATTCATTGATATAATCGGAGTGAGCTTGGGGTTTTAATTTTGTATTATTTTCGTGTAATGATTTTGATTCCGAATAATGTGTCAATTGTTTGATATTTGCCGGCCATGTTGTAGCTGCTAATTGAAGTGCCTGTTCTTCGGATAAATCACCTGTGCAAAATTTGTGGTGGTGATAATCAAATACAATCGGAATACCCGTATTTTTGTGAATATACATCAAATCTTTAACTGAATACATTGATGCTTTATCATCATTCTCAATTGTAAGCCTATTTTTAACCGAATTAGAACATCTTTGGAAGTTTTTGATAAATCTATCCATCGCAGAGTTTTTATCTCCGTAAACACCATTACAATGAATATTAATTGCGTTATATTGAGTTTGAGATAATCCCATAGCATCCATAATTCTACCATGCACCTCTAAATCCTTAATTGTATTCAAAACTACACTTTCTTTTGGGGAAGTCAATACATTAAACGGACCTGGATGGAATGTTAGGCGTTGTCCATACAACCATGCTTTATCACCACATCTTTTTAGTATGTTTGATATTGCTTTCCAATCTTTTAGTTGTGTAAATTCGTATTCGGTAGCCCATGGGAACATTTCTGAACTCATTCGGTATAATTTAATACCCATTTCTTCATTCCAATCAATGATTCGTTCTAAATCGGCAACATTTTGTAATACCAAATCAGAAACATAATCCAAACCTTTTTCCGTAAAGGTTTTTTTAATCATTGTTCGATTTGTAGTTATTTTTTTACCTAATGAAAGGTTTATACAAGCATATCCTATATTCATAGAATGTAATATAAGAAAAATAAATTAAAATACCAATTATTTCTTTGATTTTTTGTATGCTAACCAATAATTAACTGCGTTTTGGTCATTTATCCAACTGGCTTTATTTGCCCAATTAAAATCTTCTTTTGCGTAGTATGGTATAGAGTTTCTTAAACCTCTTTGTCTTTCTTCATCACCACTTTCTTCCCACTCATCTATCATCCCATCTCCATCCGTATCATACCCATCAATCGTTCCATCACCATCCAAATCAATTGGTATTCTTACTGGTCCAGATGGAATTTTTTCCATTATAACCTCATTTTCTTCTACATTTGTAGAATTTTTTCTACTATCTCCGTAAATTTGGTAATTTTTTTCCACTAATTCGGAATTTTGTAGAATTGATTGATTTAATTTTACATTTTCTGTTAAATTTTCTTCTTCTTTTCGATTTTTTTTACCAACTAATCCATTAAATGCGATGATAAGTGCTACTGCCAGAGGGTCAAACACAATTACAATCAAAAATATGAAGAATTTTACAACATTTTTCAATTCCATACCAAATGCTTCTGCAACAAAACGAAATCCACCAACTTCTTTTTCTAAATCTAAGTTAGCAAGTTTAATTTCATTAATTTTTTCGGTATTTTTTGCATTTTCGGTTTGTAAACCCTCAATTTTTTTGTTAATTTGAGAAGTCTGACGGTCTTTACTGTCAATACTACGCAGTAAACGAGAATTTACTTTACCTTTTTCTAAAATCGTTGATTGCGTTTGGGATAATCCGTTCAATTGTTCGTTTAATTGAGTAATTTGAGCGGTATTTTGGTCGATTTTTGTTTGATAAACTAAAATTTCTCTATCAACTACTTGCAATTTAAGTGATTGTGCCTGAAATGCATTTGAAAGATATCCAAATATGCCGGCGGAAGTAATTAACATAAGAACTCCAACCGAAATAGTTAGATACCATTTGTTAAAACCACTTATTTCATCCCATTTTTGTTTTAAATAAGTTGCCGCTACCAATTTAGCAAGTTCCAACGAAGATGCCATTATCATTACCGATAAAGAAGCACCTGCAAATAAAACACCTAATCCGGTAACAGAAAAATAAGCCGCACATCCTGCAATAATTAGTGCGGAAAATCCCACTAAATATTTAAGCCAATTCATTATCTATTGATTGATACTAATTCAGAAGCACGCTCTACTATTTTCCTAGCATCTTCAATTACCGTATTAATTTCTGATGGTGAAAGTTGTTGTGCACCATTTGCAACATTCTGGATAATTCTCAACTTACCATTCAACGCTTCTAATAAGTTTTGTATTTTTTCGTTATATATCATACTAATAAATATTTTATTAAATAAAAAAAGGTAGAAGTTATAAAACTCCTACCTTCGTAATATACAAAAAATAACTGAATTAACCAACTTTTAAGGTTAATTTTTTTGGTTTGGATTCTTCTTTTCTTTCTACTAAGATTGATAAGATACCATTTTTAATTTCCGCTTTTGCATTTCTACCATCTAAGTCTTTACCCAATGTGATTGTTTCTTTAATGTTTCCAATCAACTGGTCAACTGCGTTTTGTGAATCTTTTTTCTCTTTTGTTGCAGTAACTTCAATTTTATCTTCATAACAATTGATTTCAATGTTTTTAGGGTCATGTCCTATCACTGCTAAAGCAATGTGTGCTTTATCATCTTTTACATCAACTGCAAATTTAGAAGGAACAAATGTTGTTGATTTGTTTTCCCAAACTGGAGAGTTACTTTCAAAAATAGATTCTAATACTTTGTCAAAATTTGTGTAATACATAGTTTTAATTTTTTTGTTAAACAATATACTATTATTATTCAACTATCATACCAAACTTTTTTTAGGAAATAATGTCATTAAATTTTGACATCTTGTCTTTCAATCACAGTAGACATGTGGTCTGCCCAATGCATAATAAATTGTAATTTACCTTTCAATTGTTTTTTAATATCGTGACCGGCTAAATACTTTTGGTTATCTTCATCATACATACCATCTGTAAGTTTGATAGCAAAATACTCATTCTCATTATAAGAAATACCATAATGGTTTAGAGTAAAAAATGTTCTATCGGTAAGTGTCATATAAGAAATCTTATCGTTTCTCTTAAACACATGTCCGTTATTTTTAATCTGCCAATCATTATCGTTTGGAATATAGTGTAATTCACCTTTAATACCCAATTTACCCAAATCGTGATGTAAACAACTGAATACTAATTCTTCATCAGTAAAATCAATTTTACCACCTGCTTCTTCAAATAACTTCTTCATACGAAGCGCATTCTTAGTTACATTAAATATATGGTCAATATAACCACCTATGTATGCATTGTGATAAAATGTTGAGCCGGATGCCGGTGATACCGCTAGATTACTTCCCAATTCATCTTCGGAATACATGTGGAGTAATTTCTCTAACCTTTCGCCTGTGAAATATTTTTTTAGAATTTGAATGAACTTTTCGTAATTTGCTTCTAGTTCTTGTTGCGTTTTCATACTTTTAGAGTTTAATTATTTATTAATACATCTAATATATGAAAAAAATTTAAAATTACCAAATTTAAATTATAGATTTTTTTATTTCTATTAAATCATACATATTATGAAATACATATGGATTGGTGGCTACCTTTTTGAACTCATCTAAAAACAAAGAATGTTCTGGATGTAGCACATTACCCACATCAATCATTTTAAAGGTTTCATCGGAAAATGTTCCCCAATTAGTTATTCTTCCAAAAAATACTTTTGTTTTATTACCAAATATGAAAGTAATTAATCTTAAAAATTCAGACATTTCTGTATAATTAGATTGTTGAACTACAAATGAACATTTTACAGTTTGTATACTTTTTATGGTTGAAATAAAATTAAGATTGGATATTAAATTATCCCAATTACCACCCAATCTTGTTACATTTTCGTATGTAAATTTTGAACCAGCATCAATACTTATTTCACAACTCTTTACATAATCATGTATTTCCGGCATACTATCCCACATTTCCTTATTCCATAAACTGGCATTTGTATGTAAGTGTATTGATTTTAAATTTGGATATTTTTTAGGATTAAATTTTCTTAAAAAATTTCTATATGAAACGGAAGCAAACGGGTCTGCAGTGCCTGAACAATATATCATTTCTATATCGTTTGCATATAGAGATTCCATTTCTTCTATTGTTATATTTATTTTTTGTATTTTATCACTATTTGCAACAATCATTTCTATTCTACAAGATGGGCATTTATAATTACACGTCCTATCAAAACTCATATGTATGGTTTTTGGTCCCTGATACATTTTTCCTGTTTCAAAATTGTAATTATTAAAAAAAGATGGGTCTATTTGAGAATAATGTTTTATAGGACCTAAATTATTGGTTTTTAAATTTATTAATTGAGATAGATACGGACATTGTTTTTTATCACAATAAAGATATGAACCATTCAATACCGATTTTCTAATATCCTTTGCCTCATCACTATTCCACACATCTTTCATAGGTTGATTCTTTGGTAAGTGTTTTTTTAACCAACTTGCACAGCATAAAAAATAAGATTCATCATGTATTTCCAATATTTCAAATGGAACTTTGCATATATAATCTTTTAAATCAATCATTATATTAAATTGTAATTATAATCATCTTTATTTCCTTTTCTCAATCTATTTTTATCATTTAAATCATAGATATCTTCATAATAAGTTATTGGTATATTTGTTTTTTGCGATATATAGTTTAATTCATCATTCCACAACTTTATGTTATAAAATGCTTCATCATAGTTTGGTGTTTTTTCCCAAAGATATTGTGATATAGATGAAAAATTCGATGTTTTCATTTTATAGTTTAGATAAGACCAACTTTCCGCACATGCCTTTAAATCTCTTCTACTTAATAAAATTGTTTTTTCAAATTTTGATATCAAACTTATTAACCAGTCTACTCTATTGGATTCTTTTATAGAATTTGGTTTATGAAATATAATTGTTTTTATAACTACATTATGAATATTATTTTGAGTATTTATTTTATTAAATGGATTAAATGGTTCAAAATTATAAACCAATTTATTATCAATTGCTAATTTTTTACCTAATTCGGTGGAACCTGTTCTTGGTAAGGAAATTATTAAAATATTCATATCAATTTTTTTGATTTATCTAATTGATAATATTTAAAATCTGTATTTGTCATCCATATATTTAATGCATATCTAATACCTGAATAGACTGGCATTACACCGTGATATGTTTTACTACCATCAAATGAAATAGATTCACCAATATTTAGTATGTATTTATTTCCATTTTTTATATCATCCATTTTTTCGGATAATACGAAGCTACCATCACTAAATCCGGCCGATAAAACTATAACTGTTGTAAATTGTGATGTAGTATCTAAATGCAAATCCAACCATCTATTATCATAATACTTTGTCAAACTAATATTTACATCCTTTATATTAAATTTATTCAAATCAAACCATAATTTAAATTCATTTTTATTATATTTTTCTTTGATTTTTTGAATTATATTTGATTTAAATTCATCATCATAAATTCTTTTACAATCCCATACTTCATTTGGATTATATGAAAATTGTATGCCATTATTTTCTGCAAATTCTATTATAGATTGGCATTCTTTTTTATCAAACAAATTGTTTATATAATAATTCATATAATAATATTTTCGATATTGTTCGTCTTATATGTTAATATGTTTTTATTTAATATAAAATCATATAGTTCATTCGCAATTAATTTATATCCATTTTTGTTAGGATGTTTACCCTCTGTTAAATCTTTCCAATGTTGTCCATCTCCCCACACATCCTTTCTATTTGTATTTATTAATAAATCTTTTAAAGTTTTATTTGAAATACCCCAATAATGGTTTTTATCAATTAGATTAGTTTTATCTATGTTTTTTGAAATATCATCTTTTATCATTAAATCAAATGCATCACAAAAAATATATCTTATACCAATTTTTTTAAACATCCATTGTAAATATAAAATATAATTTTGGTTTACGATTTGATAATATTCATCCGTAAATAAATTTGCTAAAAAATATTCTTGATATTCTTTTTTTATTCTATCGTATTTTGTAGTTATATTTGTATTTTTAAATACTTTTTTATACAAATATTCTTTTCGTTTATATCTCTCACCCCAATAGTGCCAGGAATTATTATCAGGAAAAAATGGAACAGAATCTCTTAAAGATGAACTCCACATTATAACAACCAAATCATCTTTTTTAATTAAATCGGTATCTACTGAATTACAAACTGCATCAAATATACTTTTATTAGAACAACCACCTATTCCAAAATTATCAAAAGGAATATTTAAATGTTTTGATAACAATGTAGGCCATGCGTATTTATGACGTATTTTTGTTCTTTCTTCTAAATCTTCGGTTTTTAATTCTTCCTGCCAATCGGAACCAACTCCTTCGGTCCAACTATCACCGAATGTAAATAATTTCATTAAATAATAGATTTAACTCTTTTGTATGAACCATCAATATATGTATCGACAAATTTTATTAATTCATCGGTTTTCAATATTGCAGAATAATCTAATTGCGTTTTATTTTTATGAATTAACTTAAAATCTATATTAAGTTTTTTTGATATATAATCTTCAAATTCATATAATCTATCAAAATGAAATTCTTTTACTTTTACTTTTGATGATGATATCCATTGATATTGCGATACGAATGACATAATGTGTATTGCGTATCTTTTTTTAAATTCATCGGATATATTATAATATTGAATTACACCCGCCGTTTCTAATAATTTTATTAGGAGATTTACTCTAGTTTCATAAGATATATACGCATTTTTGAATTCGTATATGTTGTCTTTAAAAAAAGAAATTATAAAATTATTATCTAAATTTTTAAGGATATTTGAACCCTCTTCGGATATACTTTGAATTATTTCTTGTATAAAAAATTTCCAAGCTGATATAAATCTATCCGTAGAATTTCTTATTATACATACAAATTCAAAATCCATACCAAGCGAATCAATTAAATAATTTATATCCGAATGAATATGTTTTTCTGGATTTTTTACTCCAAATTTAATAGAATTTTCCCATAAAATATTCGGATATGTTAAATCCAACCCGTATTCAATACAAGTATCTTCTACCGACCAAGATGCATTTTTTGGTATTGGTATAAAAACAATACAATTATTTATAACCATTTTAATAAAATTTATGAACCAGTTACATCCGTATAAATTAAGTTTGCGACCTGCTGCATAATAGTTGCAATGGCCTGATTTGTGGTGTTATTGGTTAATACTATTTCCGAAGAAATTATTTTATCTTTCATTTTTAATTATTTTTAAAGTTTTGAAGGAGGTTGGCCACCACAGAAACCACATGCACTACAACACCAAACTGCACACATCCAAGCACCACACCAACCATAACATGTACCGTTGTGTTGTACAAAAGTAAGTCCCAATGTTTCATCTGCTAATGGTAAAAACAAATCATTTGTTTCAACATTTATATCATATATTTTTTTATTAACATATACGATTTCCAAATTTGTTATTTTTGATTTTACTAAAGTATTATTCACATAATCAAAAAATACAATTGAATCATTTATTCTAAATCTATTTGTAAATACAAATGTAGTTTGTAATGTATCGTATTCCTCTACCAACATAGAACTAGCCGGCAAATCTTCATAAACTATACCATTTTCCAATGTTACCCTAATCATTAGGGATTCTTTAGTTTGTGTTCCTAAATCAATTACGGTTGTATTTGATTGAGTAAATGATTCTAAGTCAGAGCTGAAACTTCCTGAATTCAAATCTGGCATATATAATACTTCTCCTGTTTCGGATGTTTCATTTAGTGGAACCCAAGGAAGAGTTATCGTTTTTAATGAATCATTAACTAAAATTTGATTTGGATATTTAAAACTTCCATCTGAATATAATATTGGTGTATCATCATCCAAAATATAAGTTGTACCAAATTTACTTATTAGGGATTTACTCATCCATAATACTCTGGAATTTTGTTCCATTTTACCATTTGTATCATATTCGGTTACCCACGCATCATTTTCAACACCGGCCGTCATAATATACGAACCCAAATGTAATATACTTAATGTTCCACCATATATTATATCCAAACTTCTTATTACGCCTATTTTATTATCAATAAAATTATCCGGGTGTGTGTGGTATTCTTCTATATATTCCAATTCTGTTAATGAATCTTTTAAAGATTGTAAAGATTCCAATGATTGTATTTTGTAAAACTTTGGATAAGTTAAATAATTTGTATTTGGATATCTTGTTTTTACAATATAATTCGGTGCATCGCCGGCTGTAGTATGTAAATTTACTAATTGGTCTATATTAAGATTTGTATCAGTTTCTGAATGATAATACACGTTTGGTGCAAATGTTTCATTTGAAATTACTCTATGAAAATTTACCTTATCTTTTGCATAATTTTCATCTACTAATGCAGTAGTATCATATGATGTTCTCAGTATTAATACATCATCCGCATCTTCTATATATGGAACTGTTATTGAATTTTTAGGAACTTCATAGTGGTTGAATGTGCCTGATAATTCAACCATTATTTCACTCATTTTATCTTTTAAAGATATATTTTCTGTTGTTGTATCAAATACATTTTCTTTTTCCGTATTTATAAAATTACCATCCGTATATATAAAATGCAATTTTGTAATAGAATTATCTATTAAAAATTGCTTAAATGTATTCCAATCCAATTGTGGAACAATTTTGTTATGAACATCCACATTTGTGTTTGTTTCTATTATTCTTAAATTACCGGATGCATCCTTTAAAAAATCCGTTCCAATTATTAATGCTTTCATTTTTTTATTGTCTTATTTATATAAATATATTGGTTTTTTAAATTAAACTACTAATTTTTTTCGCAGATTCAAATCCTACATTACCCGCTATAACAATTCTATTTTTTGTTGAATTGGGTGAATTATTTGGTGAATGTTCTAAATTAGATTTCATAATAACCACTTCACCTTCTTCTGGTAAATAATAATATCTTTTTTTGTTTTTACCTTCTACTATTAAAGTGCCTTCCGTATCTGATAGATTATTTGGCATTTGGGCATAATATACAAAAGTATATTCCGGATAAAAAGAATTTATAATTTTTTGCAAATCTATGTGGTTATGTAATTTAACATCACCACCATATTTAAAATTATTTTGTTTTGGTTTTCCAGTTTTTACAACATTTATCCAAGCATTAATATTAACTTTATTAAAATTCAGTTCATCTTTTATACCTAACTCAACACATTCATTCAAACAAATTTTAATAATTTCTTCAATATAATTCGATGGTATCATTTCTTTTTTAAAATCAAAACTACCCCAATCGTTTAAATATGGATAATTATCTTGGGGAACATAATTGGCGGTAGATAAAAATGATATACAATTTCCTAAAACATCAGATTGTAACTTTGTATTTTCTAATTTTACTATATACAAATCTACACCATCTTCAAACGTAATTTTTTTCATAATTAAATAATTGTTTTAGTTTTAACTTTTAGAGTTTTTATATATTTTTCTTCAACACTATTCCACTTTGATTTTGGACATGTTCCGGCCTGGTCTGTAAATATTTTCTTTTCTAAAGGACATCCACATCCACCACATATTGCAGACCATTTTTTATTGTGTATAATTTCTTTTCTAAACTCACACTTCATACAAATGCTCATACGTTCTTCTGCTAAACTCTTTTGTGTTGAATTAGGGTTGAATGATGTAATCCAAGCATTAATAATTTCTTTAGGATTAAAACTCATTATATTATACTTTTTTTATTATCTATTAAACTGACATTACCCGCAACTGATATCCGTTCTACATCTTTTGTAAAAAATGGACTAACATAATGCATTAAATACGCTGGAAATATAAACATTTCCCCTGTAATCGGTGAATGATTTATCTGTGTTATCGGTGACATATAACTATTTACCGTATTTGAAAATTCTTGTGCATTTGAATCAAATTTTTTTACATTTTGTCCATATAAAAATGATATACTTCCATTTTGAAATCCTCTTTTAATAGTTTTTTCATTTTTAATTTCATCCGGCATATCCACATATATTACAAAGGATATATCATATGCATGAAAATGTGGAGAATTAAAATCTCTACTTTTTTGAAAATTAATCCATAAATCTTCAATATTAATTCCAAATCGAAATGGCTTTAAATTTCTAATTTTGGCAATTTCTTTTATATAATTTTCTATATAAACGGAAATTTTATTTTTAAAATAACTTACATTTTCAAAACTATATTTGTAAGATGTATCAAATGTTATGGAATCGAGCTTATTATCTATTAAAATTTCATTTCTCCCAACGGATAGAAGTTCTTTACATAAATCCAAATCAATATTGGTTTTCATTAATTCGGGCCCGAAATTATATTTTGTAAATTCCATTATATCAATTCTGTTTTATTATTTTCTATTTTTTTTAATTTCAACCAACTAACTAATGAATATCTTTTTCCTGATTCTACGGGTTTTACTCTATGTAATATTGCCGATGGAAATATAAACATATTACCTTTTCCTGGTTTTAATGTTATAGAATTTTCTAACATTAATTGAAAATCACCAGAAGTATACTCATCATTTAATTGTATCACAACTGTATATATTCTATCTTTAAAGATATTATCATTTGAATCAGAATGCCAATCAAAGTAATCGCCTACATTATATTCTGTAAATTGAAAACTTTCAACATATAATTCATAACCTCTTTGTTTCGGTGTTCTTTTTAATATTTCATTTGTAATTTTTGTATTGATGTTATTTAAATCACCCACAAATGCAACTTTTGATTTTCTTGTCTTTTTCTGACTTTCTTTTTTATATGTATTGTATACTTCCGCATCTTTTAAATCCAAATCAGAAAGACATTTATCTATAATCCATTCACATTCTTCATTTGATAGAAACTTTGGAATTACCGATATACCTTTATCTTCTAATATCATAGTTTAGTTTTATGAACAAATATACGAATAATTTTTGAATTTACCAAAAGGGGTGGGGGTTGGGGGAGGTCGTTTTTTAAAAGAAAATTTTTGGTATCTCTATTGATAGACCCTATATTATTTTAATTAAACTCTTATCCTTATTCAATAAAGCATTATAATACTTCATATCACTTTGGGTATATCTAATCAATTTATCCATCAATTCAGGATATAAATCAACGCACTTATCCCAAACTTCTTTTTTTGATTTATAATTTGGTTCAGTATGAAAATCGTATTCATTTTGATTGTATGGTATGGTTTTCAATATTTCTTCCATAAATCCGGAAAGATTGGATAAATCCACTATTCTCAATTCACTATTATACCAAATATAATATATTTTTTCACAAAAATGTGGATGATAGTGTGTTCCACCAAATTGTATATCGGAAAATTTTAATAATATCTTTAGAATTTTATCCGAATCATCCCAACACTCCATCACTTCCGTTTGTAAAGCAGATTCTAAATGTGAAAGTGGATTTCGTATTATAATCACTTCTAATCCCAGTTTGTTTAATTTTTCAAACGGAACTCTATAATTTATATTAATGTGTGAATTAAGTAATAATACGGTTTTAGAAAAATATCGAGAACCACATTTCGCGGGAACTCCCCATTTTCCGTTATATACATCTATAACCATTTATCTCTTCATTTTTCGTGCAACATACCAAAAAGGTAACTTTATACCCCAATACAAAATGGCGCAAGCCAGGCTAATTAAAACAACGGGTAGGAGGATTATAACCGTAAACCAATCGGAAAGTTTATTAATGATTGATACCATTTCCGTAAATTGATGTGTAAATACCTACCAATCCAACAATACACCAAAAAGTGTTTAAGATAACGTATGCTTTATTATCTCTTTCCCATGCGGCATATGTAAGAATGATTGCATCAATAGTATTCCATATCCACATAGCGAGAAAGGGTGTATCAGGTCCCATAATAGAAAGAGTGCCAAATGCTATTATTCGCATGACCACTCCGATATGTTCCATCCACTTTATTACACTTTCGTTTAATAACTTTAATTTATTCATAATATAACAGTTTAAAATAATTATACAGGATCGACAAAATCGTTTCTATCAGCAACACCCCATCCAACAATGGTAGTTTTATCCGATTCATATACAACCCATACCTTTTGCCCATGTTCCCAATCTTTAAAGAAGTATCCCCAAAATGTATCACCTTCTTTGATTAACCTTTTTCTCCCACCCTTATCACCAACGGTCGGGTCATTTCTCCACACCGGTATAGTATTAGAACGCAAATCTCTTTTCTTTCTCATCTTTAATTGGATGATTGGTGGAGTTGGGTTTGTAGCCGGTTGACCAGGTTGTAATGGTGTAGGCTCGGTAGTAGTGGTATTATTGGTTGTATTATCCGCAGACCCGGAGGAAGTAGAAGTAAGTGGTGTTTCTACCACTTGAGCAAGTTGAGTATACTTGAATACTACCGGTGGTTCTTCTTTAGCAGTATCACTTAGACCAGTAGTTGCGACCTTTTCGAAATCAATAGTAACTTGAGAATCAGGGAATGTTCCATTATAGAATACATCCTTAATCATATTAAAATCACTACGGAGTATGATAAGCCTATTTTGTAAGTTTTGAAGAAAGTTTTCTAATTTACTCTTATCTAATGTCCCATCGGACTGTTTTGTTTCTGTATTTAATTTATCAATAGAGTATATAGTATCATCATCCCCTAACTGAAAGGAATGTAATCCATACTTATCTACGGGTCTATCAATAGTAGGGTTAAGTGTATAATTGATTTGTCGAATGAGGTTTACCGGAACACCGTCCTGCGTATCACCTTCAAATATATAATCTACATAAGAAACGGCAGCTTTACGGTTTTGGAAATCTAACCCTTCTGCTTCTTTCTTTAACTTATCTACATCTATCTCTATTATCTTAATACTCTTACCCATCAAAACCTCTTTATCTTTCACTTTGATAGGACCGTTAGATTCTATTGCGTAGTGTGGATTGTTAGAAGTTTGTAAAGCATCTATTGTCTTTTGCGAACACAAATACCAATCATCTGCTTTCACTATAATACCATCCACTTCTAATACGGGTTTAAGGTTTCCGATAGAAATTCCTTTTTCAATAGTGATTGGCGAGATATTGGGAGAAGCCGATATTACCCAACTATTCGTTTGTTGTGTGTATCTTTGTGGATTTTGCGTTATTGGTATTATCTTTGCCATTTATTATATCGAATGCTCTTTTATATATACTTAATTCCGATTTTAATCTTTTGTTTGTTTTCCTTAATCTATATATCTCTCTTTGTAATTCTTTGTAATTACCATCCAAAACGGTTTCTGCTATAATCCAATTAATATCTAATTGTTTTGATAGGTCTTTATAGTTCTCTTGTGAAATTTCTTCAATATGTTCTGATTTCTTTTTATAACCTAATATCTTTGCTACACCAACTGGCGTTCCAAAATCATCTGATGCTTTCTGATATACTCTTTCACTTAACACATTATACGGTTTTCTGTTTTACTTCTAATGTCTTTGATACTTTTAGTAATTCATGGTCGAAATTACAATTCTTCATACTAATTGCCCCCATTGGTTTGTTTGTAGGTAAGAATACATGCTTTGGATAATTACCAATTAACTTATCGGTTGCTTCATAGTATTTAAATCCATTCATTACATCATTTATGTTTAATCCTTTGAATCCTGATTTCTTAACCATTAGATTTCTTTCCAATACTCTTAGTATCTCATTTACTTTCTTTGGGTCTTTCAATCCGTTCTTTTCATCCCAAAATACTAACTTAACCATAACAGGTACAGTTCCTGCTTTAAATACAGTCGTTGCTTCTAATATTGATTTTAATTTCATAATAATAAATATCTGAAAAAGAAAAACCCCACTTTTGGTGGGGTCTCTTTTTTATTTCTTTAAAAACTTCTTTCCGAAATCAATTAGGTAAGGAAGAACTTTCCAACCTACTACTAAACCAACAACGAATTGAAGGTTTAATACGAAATCTAATACTGCCATTTTGTTTCAGTTTAGGGTTAAAAAATAAATAACCATCAGTCAACTGATATTCGAATTCGTATTAATAAGTATAAAGGAAAATAGATTAAAGCGTTATACTGTCTACTGTCTTGCTTTATTTGCTATCTTTGCTGTTTTGCTGCTGCTGTCTTTTATAACTATCGAGGTTTTTTTCTTTTTCCTTCGTATTTAGGTAAATATATTTTTCCACATGAGTGTCAACTCATATATCAAAATTGCGCTCTATAGCGAAAAAATTGCCCCCGGTATTCGCACGTATCCGACCCGCTTTTACAATGCGCTCTCTTTTTGAGCTACACGAAATTCAGTGCGCAGTGGGGTAGAAACGGGAGGGCACAAAGAACCCGCTAGCAAGTTACTGCTAGCGGGGGCGTGAATACATTTTGTTATTCACTTTGTATATGAGTAAGCCTTTTATCTTAAAACCACCTTCGTATAAATTCAGGTAGTCCAGATTGAACTTCGTTGTTCCATTGTTGCATTAGTGCGTTAGCATTATCTATGCCTTCTCTCTTTTGGACCATATAACCTATCTTCATATCCTTACACCATTGTTGAAAGTTAGTGTCTGCCATTGTAGTTTCTCTTTCTTTCTCTATGGTAGTAAGTCTATCTATTGTTATGTTCTCTATTGTATTCATACTATATGTTATCTTTGCTGAATTTATTTTATCTCGGGTGTCCGGCAGGGTTTATGCTTTTGCCTGCGGGGGATGTTGTGTAAATTGTTCTGCAAGAATAGCATCTTCATTCTCTGCCATCATTTCATCCAATGCGTCGTGTGTTTTAAGTATATGAATTGCCATGCGTAATTCACTCAACCTTTCACTTGCTGCATACTTAGGTTTACCGTCCTTCATTGCTTTAATCTTTTTCATAAGGACCACTTCACTATGTTCTAATATCTTTATTGCTTCTTGCATTGTTTGTTTATTTTATGTTTGTATTCATCCCAAAATATCGGGGTGTATTTCTTTTCTCTATATCGAGCTTGCCTCTCGTACGGGTTCCTGCTATATGAGCCAGGGTATTTATAATATTTTGTTGTTATAGGTTGTAATTGATGTGTCCATTCATGTATACAGGTTGCTATGAGCTCTCGCACATCGTCGCAACCATCCCAATAAATAATCACTTCGTTTTCACTATCGTCATACTCACCACACAGGTCAGGCACCGGTGCTTTTTGTATGGTCCAGATTGGTGCATATTTTTTACGATTGTTTACTCCAAACTTTCGTTTGCACCACCTCAATGCCATATTTGCAATACGCACAGTTGGCTCTCTACCCAACCGCTGTATTGGTGTATCTAATTCAATCATAATTTAATACATTAGTTAATAAAAAAGACCAGCGCTCTCGTGCACTGGTCTTATTGTTAGAATGCTTTGTTTGTAAAGTAAAATCGGAGAATAACCATTTGAGTAAGAATCGAGATGCAATCCTAACATAGAGCGTAGGTAGGGAGTCGAACCCATCCTACGCTATAATAACATGGCGGTAGTCAGTAACTCTGTGAAGTTTTTGAGAATAACCACTTATGAAACGGCTAGCCGCCAATAAATTACTTCACGATAGAAGTGTCAGCCTTAGCTGTTGTATCTACTGCTGCTGCAGTTGAATCAACGCTAACTGCTGTAGAGTCAGCTACATTGATAGCTGCTGTGTTATTTGAACCACACGCAACCATACCCATAGTCAACACTAACGCCATTGCACCAATCTTAGCTTTGTTCACAATAGTGCTCAAACGCTTAGCATTATACAATGCTCTTGTTGTGAAGAAATCTCTCTTTTGTTCAGATGTAGCAGTAGCTGCTTCATTTAAATTGCTTACTAACTCTGTTACCTGATACTCAACTTTTGACTTAATTGTCTTAGCCATAAAAAACTGTTTTTTGGTCCTCTAAATTATTACTAATTTGAACTCCGCACCAGCGGGACCTTTACTGGCGTTTCATTCACTATTGTTTTACAATATACGAAACATTTTCGATATTGCCAAATTTATTTTAGAATACATTGTGGTCGAACCATTGACGGATTGACTCTTCAATTTCATCTTCAATGTGGTCAGTGTCGATATCAATGTCCTTTAATTCAACTACATTGCCATCGCCGATTTCAAATCTTGCTGAATCATAATCCACTACTTCGGATGAGTCTACATATGCTAGTCCACCACGAACATGGTCGATTAACTCTTGCATTTCATCTTCGGTGAACTCTGGCTCTGTAACATTCACTTCAATGCGCATCAATAAACGCAAGACATCTTCTTTGCTAAAGATATTACTAATTGAATTACTAACGCCATCAATTGCTTGACTCAGCGTGATGGGCGCTGCTACTGTTTGTTTACTCATATTATTTGTTTTAATTAATTACTTATCGGTATCTTCAGGTCTAGTTGCTTGTGAGTCGCGGATTGCCGCCGGCACAATTGCTTCCAAATCCGGCATCAATTCACCTAACTCCTTTGCAGCCTGCATTTCCTTTCTTTCACTCTTTGATGTAGCACGCTTAACTGCTGACTCAAATGATTTAGTCAATGCAGTTTCAGTTTCATTTGCATTCACAAACATACGCACTGAATCTTCATCAACAAAGAAACGAGGTTTGTCCATTTTAGGACCAGTTAATTCAAACACTTCGTATTTGTGCCTACCTTCACCAAAGTTGAATATCTTTGTTTTAATAGTTGCAACATAACCACGTTTCAACCCTTTCAATGTTTTTGTTTTACTCTTACTCATATTAATGTGTACTATTTAGTTCGTAATTAAATTCTTTTAACAATTCCGTTTCGATTTGGTGAGCTAATGCTTTACCCCTTACTACGTCAACGATAAACAATTCGTAAACTTCAGGATCATTCTCACGCATATCAATATACAATGCCCATTGCTTTTTCTCTTTACGGGCTCTGCTCTGGTGTTTTAAGAAACGCAAGTGAGCAGAATAATGAAACCTACGTCCAATTGCGGCAGTTATACCGATATACGATTTGCCGTTTGATGTATTCACAATTTCGTATATAACGTGGTTTCTATCTGACCTTTTCTTTCTACTCATATAAAATATTTTTACTTAATAATTTCACCATAACCGCCGCAGTTGGTATTTGTTTTAAACCACGACCAATCTTCATCACTATAAAAACGGTCCCAATTAGAACCTTTGATAATAGCACCTTTGTAGTATTCAATTACTTTGATATCCTTTAAGATACGGCGGATAGTTGAATAGTATCCGTTTACATTGATACGATTGATGTTATCATTATGCATAATAAACATATGCTTAATAACACTAGTCCATGTTGGTTTGCCAACCGAATATTCAACGATATACTTTAGGGAGTCGTATACCTTTACTAACATTTTTTTGTTAGCCCAATCATAACCAATTTTTTCCCAAACTAAATCTTGTCTAATCTTACTCATAATATACTATTTACTTTTTTTAATGTAGGTTTCATAAAACGCCTTACCTGCGGCATATCCAATAATACTAACAACTGAAATAACAATCAATTCAAAAATGGTAATGTGTGTACCCATATTATTTATATTTAATTTCGTTCATAATGTTTTTTACTATACTCATAGTCATTTTTGTATCCGTCATTTTATCAATATACGCTTTCGCATCCTTTCTACTACAAAAATACTTTTTAAACTTATTAGGACCAGTTACCTTAAACACTTCATAGGTAGCGGACTCAAAGTTATTATCTTTCATTCTCATAACTTTACGAACTTTCTTAATTTCGTAATTCTTTTTAATATTTACTTTACTCTTACTCATATACTATAATTTAAAGGTGAAACAATTTTGAAATACAAAAGGCTGATATTAATAACCAGCCAATTTGTTAATGAATTTGTAAGTTAAACCAAATTCAACCAATTCACTACGCAATTCACTCATAAACTTTTTAGGGATACGACCATAAGAAATTGGATATTCCGCAATAATATTTTTAATAGTAGCGGCTTCCTTTTTAAACATAGAAAGGAATAACTGAGCTTCAGTCATTTGTTTTCGGTTATTACATTTAATGCGGTGAACATTACCCAACAAATCGGTATATTCAACGATACACATAGTTTTTTTACCTAAACTCATTTTACTCGCGGCAAAATTCTTAAAAGGGTTTTCAATCAATTGACCCAAACGATTACCGCCGGTTTTGATACTTTCTTTAAATTCAATGTTAAACTTACTCATATATTACAAATTTTTTATATACCTTGTCCGATATTGGAACTTTACCCTGTAAAGATACGGCAAATTTTAGGGACCACCAAATAATTTGAAAAAAAAGTTTATTGACAATCAACGAGTTATAAAACCGATATATTTCCGCCGGCATAACTGATTGATTGTCAATAAAGAATTTTTGAAAACATAACTCGTTGACAATCAATTAGTTACGAAATTTCTATTTAACATAATATCAATTATTAGTTTTTTTCGGGTTTTTCTTGCGTAAAGCACTGACAATCAATTACTTCCCTATTTAACATAATATATTATATAGGACACTGGCAACTAACTGATAATCAACAAGTTATGCAACTCATTGAAAATCAATCAATTATATAAAGGTTTTGTTAGATATTATTTAAAAGAGACACGGTGCGAAATAAAAATTATCTAATGAAACGCAGACCAGGCTTATATTTGGCAATGTGGAATATTTTTCGTATCTTCAGGAAACCCGTTACAGGTCTGCGTTTCATCGCACGGACCACAATAGCTAAATTAATTTCACTTTGCGCAACTCACCTAACTAATCGGGACTAACTCTGCGCATCCCCTTTCACCATTTTTGTATTGCCGGGAAAAACATTGCGCAGTGTGAACGCAGGTGGGATATTTCAGTTTATAGTGATACACTTTTATAGTAATTTGTTTTCTTTGTAGTGTGTAAGTATGTAAGTAAATTATTTTGACACATTAAATTTTTACCACTCTTTAACACAATTTACCACTTTTACCCACAAATTAACACTACATTATTTATTTTGACACTGTATTGTTTAATATACACAACTTATGGACTCTATTTCGTTTTATATGTTTTGTTAATTCAGGTTCAGCAATATATGTTCTACTCCAACCAACTAAACTAACTCTATTTTTATATCCTCTTGTTTTATATCCTGTTATCCTTCTCCAACCTTTTGTTATCCACATTGGCATAGTTTTCATTATACCTTCTTTATCATTCCATTCGTTATATTTTCTTATATTCATACCTTATTTATTTTTTATTACTTTATAATTCAAATACATACTAAATCCAATTAGGATAATACCAATACCACCCAAACCAGGCGCATCATCTATTTCACCAAACACTATTGCCATTCCACCTACTGCCGATGCTATATTGGTTGCCCATCCATTTAAATACTTTAACATACTATTTCTTTTTATATTGTTCGCATACAAATTATAATTTTATCCATTGTATCAAATTCGTTTTTATTTAACCAAAGTGTTTTATTCTTATATTCCATTATCCACATTCCGTTTTGGGTTTGTTTTCTATGTAGCAATATAGTTTCGTTTTGTCTACTCATTGTATTCTTTGCTCCCAATGTAAACTCATAAACATTTTCATATTCTTTTACCCCTACTACATCTAATCTACTATCGTATTCCTTGCCTATTATCTTATGGGGATTTTTTATTTTTAATCGCATATAGTATTATTTATTTAATTCTTTTAATACTCTTATTGTTTCGTGTTTAGTTATTAGTATTCGGACTAATTCATTCCAGCTTTCCCCTTTATCCATTACTTCCTTATTGTATTCACTTAGTATATTTTGTTCCTGTTCTTTATTCAGTATTATATTCATATCCTTACTTATACTCTGTATATCTTGTATAGTTACATTTTCTTTTGTTATACTCTTATTCATATATCCTTGCTGAATTTATTTTATTAAGGTTTTCCGGCGTATTATCTTTTTATTTTACATCAATACTAAATTTATAACTCTCAATGCTTCATCCATTGTTTCTAAATGTTTTCGTTCTATCATTAACCTTTCGGGTTTTGCATTATTCATATTACCCGTTTTAAAATCCACTCCCTTCCAACACCACAATTCATATTTAACACCTATCGGCATCCTTTCTAAATTTACTTGATGCCTTTCCCCGTTTGGTTTGCGTAAATGAATAATGTATGTACTAGGTAAGGTTTCAACTCCACTAATTCGCCAACCGCATATATCTTTACGAAATAATTTTTCTATATTTTGTATTGTGAGCATAACAGGTTTAGTTTCGGTAGTTTCTAATTCATTTAAAGCTTGGATAACTTTTTGATACATCGCATTCGGGTTCCAAAGGGTTTGTGCTTGTTTGATTGCAGCGTGCGCATTCTTTACACTCATTGCTCTTAATTGTTTGCTATCCATTTAACCATTTTAAAATTAACCATACCCAAATACCAATGATTGCTCCTGTTATTATTTCTTTTTTCCTTTCTTTAAATGTCCCCATTGTTATTAATAGTTTACGAATTTATTTAATGCTACTAATCTTAATTTATTTATAAACTTATCAATATTACTTATGTCCTCTTTGTTTATATAAATTTTATGTCCTGTGCTACTTTGTAATGTATAATCCCAATTGCCTTCTCGTCCAATTGCTTCTCTATGTAATGTAATTTGTATTGCGTATACTCTATTCGTTATACCAATCACGTATCTATGATTTGATTGTGTTAATAATTTGCCATCCAAATCAAACCTTTCATTTATACTTTCTACATAAAAGTTTCGTTTGTTCAAAGGTCTATTCCTTAACTTATAAAAATTTTCTATTACTAACATTATGTATCTTTTTATTTCGTTTATGGTTTATGTTTTTTATTTTACCTTTGTTATTTGATTTGTCGAATTTATATATTCCGAGCTGTAATACCAAAACTACTATGTATAAGATAAAAAATAAAATAATATCATTCATAATACTATCAAAAAAATTGGGCGAAACGACGGGTTTGTTCCCCCCGGCCCCCCTCGTTATTTACTTAATACTTTCCAAATAGATTTTGCGGACTCCCACAAAAAACGAAATCCCCAAGTCAATACCAATAAAGATACTGCGGTGATAAATACATAACCGATATATTCTAATGCTTTTTCTAATTTTTGTTTCATATTGTTTTATTTATTATGGTTTAATTTTAAATTCCCTATTGTAAATATTTCGTTCCTTTAAAAACTTTACTACATCCATTATTGCGGCTGCTTTGTGATAATTTGAAATATCATTATCTGCTTTTTCAAATAATTCTCTTGCCATATCTTTTAATTCATGCAAATCCGTCCGTTCAATGATTATATATTCTTTGTAACTTCCTAAGATTTCATTTTTCATATTAGTATCTTTTTATTTCCTCAATAAAATAGTTTATCAATGCATCCCTATCTTTTACCGTGTCGACATATACACTACCAAATGTCATTCCGCCGTTTTGATGTATATTCATTTGAACTTTGTTATCGATTATATCAGTATGTAATTCAAATTTTACCATTTTACTGAAAGTTCTATTTTGATATCCTTCAAATTTGTAAATAGTATATGGTATTTTATCCGATGCATTTATTCGTTCTTCTAATCCAATATAAGATATTTCAACAATGGACCCATCAAGACACATATTCTTTGTATTAATGTGATGTGGATTTTCTATTTTTATTTTCACTTCGTTTATTTTTTTGTTTTGGCGTTTCAATGACTTCTTCAATTTCAGGAGTATTTTTTTCGATTTCTTTTATTTTGTTTTCCAAATCCTGCTTTACTATTTCGGTTATTTGTTTTCTAGCTTCATTGGATATTCTACTAAAGTTCAATGCATCAAAGTCAATTTTAATTCGTTCTTGCCTTTCCCTTTCATATTCTTTTCTTGCAGCTGCTGCTTTCAATTTAACTCTTTGAACCTCATCAATATCATCTGTCGTTACAATTGATTGTATTTTTTTAGTTAAATCATCCACTCCTTTATTTCTATCATATTGTTTGATACCTGCTTTAACTAATATTTCCTCATTCTTTGCTTCAATGTATTCCATTAATTGTTTATCACTAAGTGCAGATTTTTCTTCAACCTTTACTTTTCTTTCAGCTTCCCACTCTTTTTGTTTTTCCCAACTTGCTTCTTTAATTCCGGCTATATGTAGTGCTCTTTCTTTATCACCACTTGCCAACCATTCTACTGGTACTTCACTATTAAATGAACTTGTTGGTGGTGACCAATTAACTTCACCAGGTGTGTATGAACCAAGCGACCCTTCATATTGTTCTTTACTCATTTGTTTTGCACCCACAATGTATCCAATAAAGAATACTACTACTACTGCTACAATTGCTAATACTAATTCCATAACTTATTTTGTTTTATTTTATTTATATAATTTTAATAACTCCATTATTTGTTGGCGGTATGTAATAATCAAAATCGTAAAATTCCAAAACACCTTTAATTATTCTTTGCATATGTTCTGAATTTCCTGTAACTACTTCAAGTGGTAATTTGGATTGATTAACCAATAACCAATTTTCAAAATCCTCTTTTACAAAAGAATGTGATTTACCGTGACAATCGTAAGTCATAAATTAATTTTTATCTTCCAATTTGTTTATTTGCCTTAACATATCAATCGTTCCAAATATTGCTACAAAACTTAGAATAGTAATCAAGCCAATAATTAAAATATCATTCACCATTATTTTTATTTTTTAGTTTTTGAATTTTCCTTTCTATAATTGAATACCTTTTGTGCAACCTTTCTAATCTAACACTACGAGCCCACTTACCCAACCAGTTTACTCCCTGATATTTTTCCCAGTAAAGTATTTGTTCTCTGATTTCTTTTAGTTCTTTAAATAATGCCACTTTATTTTTATTTTTCATTATTTGTTTTTTAACTCATCAATTTGTTTTTGTAAATCTTTTATTGCAATTAACATTGAACTTGGTAAATTAGTATTCGGGTCCCATACAACATTGTTTCCATTTGATTGTATCGTGCTAAATAATCCACCGGTATTTGTAACTTTAACAGGTCCATATAATTTAGGATTGATTGTTTTGGTGGCATATGCATTCATATTTATTGAATGACTACTTGCAGTTACACCGGCAGATGTCAACCTCATACTCAATAATTTATCAATCATTTCCTCAAATGTGTTTCTGAAAATTGAAATTGATGCCATCCTTTTTTTATCTACTGAATTTATTGTAGAACGATTTTCGTCATCCCTCACAATAATACTAAAATTGGTATCATGTTTAAATTTATGTGCGGGTGTCAATACAGTCAATTCCCATTTTGGTTTTTGCGGTAAGTTTAAGTTTAATATAGTTGCTTCATATCTAGTTTCGTCCGCATTATGTATTGGATTAACTATTGAATAACCTTTGTATGTATATCCACTTATTTTTTCCCAACCTTTGATTTTCATACTAATATCCTTTTTGCATAGTAAAATAGTAATTCCATTTTAACCAACTAATTGCTATTCCAAATGCGGGTGTTAATACTCCTGTTTCTAAAAAGTAATTTTCACTATACCATAATTTAATAAATGGTAAAATGTTTACAATGTCTTTGTTTTTTTGTGTTCGGTTATTTGCTATAAACCATTTTGTTTTTTTCATTTTGTTTCTTTTTTACACCTTTCAATTAACTCATCATTTTCTTTTTCATGCTTCCAATACATTTGTCTTATTTTATTCCCCAATTCCAAATCGTTTGGCGTTTCGTTAATTACTGATGCTGATATTTTTAAATATTGTTTTGCTTCCTCAGCCCATGCTATCATTTGTTTTGAATATTGTTTATCCATTGTTAAATTCGTTTAATGGTAAAGGTTTTATGTCATCACCTAATATACGAAAAGTTTTTACAATTGCCAAATCGGTTATTGTTATTTTTTCAATTTCAATTCCCCATTTTTCTACAAATTCTTTCACTTCGGCAGTTATTTGTTCATTTACATCAATCAAATCGGCCCAAGTTGTTAATTCAACAATGTCTCTAATCATTCCCATAGTAGTATCTACCAATACATCATTTGCGTGCATCACATTCAAAAGATAATTTTTTACATTCACCACCCTATATCTAATCAAAGCTTTCAATACAATTCCCTGCTCGTCTAATGTAGTTAGTGTTTGCGCCGGCAAATTTACAGTTTGTGTAATTACCGCTGTTTCAATAATCGAATCAAAGAATGGTATTTTAATCCAAATACCTGCCTTCAATGTTCTATGATATTTACCCAATCTTAAATGTATAGCTTCATTCCATTGTTCAACTATAATGAAAGGTAAAATATCATTCCAAAATCTAGTTATTATTTCAATTAGTTTATCAAACATAATTTTTATTTTTTAATTCGTCCTGCTCCTTTATATGCTCTTTTGTAATTTGGCTCTAATAGTGAACTAATCTTTACACCTTCATATCGGTTTGCTGCATGTATAAACATTGTTTCGCCAATGTATGTTCCACAATGCCAACCCGAAGGCGATTGTTTGCTCCTGAAAAATACCAAATCCCCTATTTGTAAACTATCTTGCTTTATCCTTTCAGTCTGGTCCCACTGTCTATAACAAACATTTTCTAATTGTATTTTGTACACGTCCATTGCCAACCTCTTATTGAATTGTGAACAATCAATACCTCGTTCGGTTTTGCCACCTAACTTATATGGTTTACCCAACCAATGATAAACGAAATTATTGAATGTAGTATCAGGTGTCAAAACAGGAATACTATCCACTGCACCTAAAGGTTTTTTTGTTTGTGAGTATAAATTAACACTCACAAATAATAAAATTATTGTTATTAGTTTTTTCATTATTTACCATTTTATTGATTGTGAAACAGGCATATTAAAGTTTGTGTTTCCTGATATTGTTTTTGCTTTTCTTTTACTTCTAATTTCATCTTGCATCATACCGAGCAAAGAACAATATGTTTTAATAACTTGATTTTTGTTAATCGAATCACAAGCGATATGAATAAAGTTTTGTAAAGATTTTATTTCGTTTGGTCTTATTATTCTTCTAATTTTTGAACTTAAAATATTCTTTGTATCTTCTATTTCCAAATTAAATTCACCAACCATTTTAGTTAGTTTGACACGAAATACAATATCGTTATCAGCGGTTTCGATTATTTCAGTGAAGTAGGCCTGACTATTTTCATAAACTCTACCAAAACAAAACGATGCACCCATCAATTCAAATCGTTCACCTTGTATTTTTTTCCAATTTATTATTTGCATTTGTTCTGCTTTCTGTTCTGCTGCCAATGCACAACTCAAATGATTATATCCTACAAGGTATTCAATATCGACATGATAAGTATCTTGTCCACAATATGCGCATATTTTTTTCATTCATTAAATATACAAAAAATATTCGATATTACAAAATAAAAGGGACACTTTTTAGGGTGTCCCTTTTGGGTTACATGGCATGCAAGATTTTTATGTGTGCTTTTGATGAATACCTTTTTTGATATTAATCTTTCTACTTTGTTTTTGCATTTTCTTTCGGTTTTTGGATGCTCTTTCTCTGTTGGTCATAAATGTTATTTTAAAATATAAATATACATCTATTAAACAAATTTAATTTTTCTCAAAATACCTTCTGCTAATCTATTATGTCCTAACTGATTAAAATGAAAATCCAAAACTCCATTACTTTCTTTTTTTGAAATTGTATCCGCAATTCTTAATTTATTAGATGCTGCGTATGGATAAAATGCAAATTCTTTATTATCAAAAATAGCAAAATTGTTTCTTTCAAAAAAACTTTTATCCAATTTAGATAACATCCCATCCATTCCAATAAAAATAAATTGAATATTATTTGATTTTAACCAATTGGCCAGTAAATCTATTTCTTTTTCAAATTCTAAATACTGATTATTGTTTGAATAAAAATATTTTATCCAATCATTGTAAAAATTTATCTTTACACCATCAACTTGTGAATCCGGACTCTCTATTTTACACATTGAAATAAATTCATTTTCCAAATCACAATACATTCCTAATCTATCTAAAAATGTAGTTTGAATAACGAATATCGAATCACTTACATTTTCTGTTTTTGATAATTTATAAACTTTATCGAATATGTGCTGATTAGCCATTCCATTTTCCGAATGATTTGTTGAATTACAATTTATTTTTTCTTCAATTAACTTTCTAAAATTTATAAATTCATATCCCGTTTTACTATGTTCGGAATTTGTAAAAGAACATCCAAAATAATGTATATGTATATTACTCATAATCCAATTCAGGTATTAAATTTACAAAAAGATATTCATTCGTTTGAGAATTTCTTAATATTTTTTCTGCACCAAACCATTGTTTAAGTATATCGGCTTTATCGCCTGTTATATCCGTTGAAAATTTAAATGCTGAAACTTTATATATGACCTCATATAAATCTTCACCCGCTCTAACTAATTCCGGCTTTCTCATTTCCAAAATATTTGAATTAATAATATACTTGCAGCAAGTAATAAACAAATTATAGTCTTTAAACTAAATGGTTCTTTAAATAATAACCAACTCAATAATACGAATACAACAATACCAATACCAAATCCAATAAGACGAGATGGCCACAATTGTCCGTTTCCCCAACTTACTAAATTTTCTACCGATTTAATGTAAAACCATGCAGCTGGTATTGAACTTAATAAAACTATAATTGGATATTTTTGAAACCAACCATATTTTACACTGCCTTGCAATTGCATAAAGGACATAACTTGTCCGAATATTCCAAACAAAATACCCATCAATAACCTATTCATATAAATTTATTTAATAATCTTCATCCGTAAAATCAAATCCTTCTAAATCTTCATCGCTGTATATTTCATCTTCGATTAAAGCTAGTTGGTCATAAATATCATCGTGGAGTGGGTGATAAACACCATCATCATCAATTGATTTTAGATTGTCTTTTATTTGATTTACTATTTTTAATATCTTTTGACTCATTTTTTAAGTTTTCAATAAGTATATTCAAATCACGAATTTCAGCACATTTTTCGTATTCCTCAATACCCATAAAAAAATTGAATGCTTTTTCTAAAACATTTTCTAAATTTTCTTTTTTTAATATGAATACTATATTGTCCTGATAATTTGATATCATTATTGCTTGTATCGTATCTAAATTTTGTTCGATTAATATTTTTGAAAATCGTAACAGCTCTGAAAAAATAACATACTTATTATTTCTTAACCAATTTGATATTGGATAACTACCTAAATCAATATGTAATATTACAGGCTCCATTATTAATATTTATCAAAAAATTCTTGATTATATTCTAATTGATAATTTTTCAAATCAAAATGAACTCCATTTATTTCTTTTAACAAAGAATAATCAACTAACAAATCTAATTCGTTACTATTAAATATGCCGGTTTCTTTAAACATTTCAAATATTTTTTTCTTTGAAAGGCAATAACTTCTATGCCAACCAAATGTAGTTTCATAATATTTTGTATCTTCAAAAAAACAAAATTTATTCAAAACATTTTCTTCAGGCCATTTAAACTTAAAAGGTGTTGCATATTCCTGTGTAAATTCGTTATCAAAAAAGGTAGAATAAAATGCATCTTCCGAACCTTTATTATAAGTTTCATTTATTTTGGATATATCTTGCATTACTTTCGTATTGCGTAAACTAAATCCACCATTTATCAAAGAATGACCTCCACCCAAATACGGATAATTAAAAAATTCATTATCAAAATAAAAATTATGAAATCTAGGAAACCCATCCCATTGAATTATTAAATACCAATCCGTTTTTATTAAATGTGGTAATTGTTTTATTAGAAAGTTGTTATACCAAGCTATTCCGCCAGAATTTTCCCAATCGAATGGCCAAAGTGTTTCAAACTTCTGTTCGATTAATTCTTTATTTTTATTAAAAGGATTGACCATTAAAACATCACCGAAATTAATGTGTTTACAAATTTCAGGAACCAATCTACTAACCGCCGCCAATCTAATATTGGATTTATTTGGATTATCTTTAACCGAATCTATTGAAACTAATGTAACATTTTCTAAATTAATCATTCTTTTTATTTAATCGTTTGCCAAAGTAAATGTAGCATCCAAAAAAAGATACCGCAATACAATACATAACGAAGTTCGCTCTCCATAAACTTCCCGTTAGTAATATTAGGGAATATTGAACGGCATCGAATCCAAAGGGATTGAAAAATAGTGCTAGGAACAAACTCATGTCTTTGTATAGCATTAACCTCTGGCTTTTTTCCGAGTATTTTTCTTTTATTCTGTTTATCACCGTCGTCCATGTGTTGTTTATTTAGTGAACAATCAGTAACCTTTAGAATAAGTATTCCAATCCTTTAGTATTTGCTCTTTTTAATTGAATATCTTGAATTGATTGTGGGTTTTTCACTTTAGAATTTTTACGATACCACTCATACAAATCCTCAAGCGTTCCTTTACCTCTTTGTCTTTCCATTGCTTTATCCCAAAGGTCTTTACCAAATTCTTTTTCTAACTCTTTACGAAGTTTCCATAGAATTTGATTTTCATCTTTATCTGCTTCTAATTCCAGTTTGAGAGCTTTCACTCTTTTCATCCTACTAGCCTCCAATGCTGCTTCCTTTCTATTCTTTTCATCAGTTCCGCCGTAGTTAGTATAAGTTTGTTCATAAACCGTTTGAGCCGATTGTCGCATCTCTAATGCTTCACCAAACATATATGAATAATCGAAATCACCATTGCGTATCTTTAATAACAAAGGTGCATCTGCTTTAAGTGGTTTGTTTGTTCTCCCCTTTGTCCACCACCTGTATTTGTTGTAACTCATAATATTCTTTTACTTTGTTTTCTAAAAAATTCATAGATTCACTACTACCCGTCCAACAATCATATTTTCTAAATCGTTTGACAAATACTTCTAATGTTACTGAATTGTAATATTTAATCAGTTCATCATATTCCGGTAGGTAGCAGTTATTAAATCCCATATTATTCGTGACCTCCCAAATCAATTTCGTTTTCCCAATCTTCCACCGTTTTCTTCTTTCTTTTTTTAGGTGCAGCTTTCATTGTTTTATTATATTGGTCAGCTGCTTTTTTTAATTCCTCATTTGGTGCGGGTGGATTTTCCAATGCATCTGAAAATATTTCTGCATCCATTTTACTTTTAATAAAACTTCTAACTGCTTCTTCTTCATCTCTTTTGAAATCATCTATTGTGTATGGTTTAACTCCAAAACCACCATCTTCATCCCATTTTTCATTTTCCTCTTCTTGGTATTCGTTTGCTCTATCCAATATCCACTCCTTCCAAGCATCGTTATGATAACCTAACCCAATTACCAATGTTTCAAATGCATCCATTAATTCATCCAAAGATGTATCACTATGGTCTAATTCGACTGATACCTTTGTGCCATATTGTTGTGCCGTAATGATAGTTGGTTTATTAAAACCTGTTTTAAAATTTTCGTAGTTCATAACTATTTGTTTTTATCATTTATAAATTTTTCAAATCCTAATTGCTCGTTTTCTTTTGCAATCTTTTTTACACTATCATAATCAAATTCCGTATTAGATATTGCAGAACTTATACTTGCAAATCTTTTGGTGTGATAACTACTTAGTGGCGATGTGTGTTGTTTTAAGTGTAATGCTTTTGCATCCAAGTATTCAAACAATTCATCATCTGTCATTTGTTTTAATTCTTCATCCGTTTTATTAAACTCCATTATATTAAAGTTTGTTTTGCTAATGAATTTATTATATTTTTACAATCATCTTTATATGCTTCTTTGGAATAATCTAAAAATAATTGCTGATTGTGTTTAACAATATCTTTTACATTAAGTAAAAATTCATCCTTTTCTTCTTTTGATTTTTTAGTAAACTTTTCTATTTGTTCAAAAATCATTTCCAATCTTTTAAAATCATCGGTTTCTATATCATAACTTTCATCAATGTATGGATGAAAGGTTTTATATCCTAAACTTTGTAAGTATTGTAAAGATTTAGCAGGACCGGCTAATATGAATGGTTGTGCGTGTCCTATTGGTTTCCAAATCTTTTCACTTAGATATCCTGTTGGAAATTCTACATATACATCTTCATCATCTCTAACTTGAAAAAATATAGATTCCGAAACTAAACTGATATAAGAATTTAAATATATTGATTTATTTTCAAAACCATATCCTGCTATTTTAGTCAAATCCGATACATCTAAATTTTTAGAAACCGTTTTAACTATTTCTGCCAATTCTAAATTTTCATCATGTTTTAAAAATTCAGTAATTACATCTTCGTGATAAAACTTTTTATCCCAAGATGTATTATTGTAAAATAGTTTTCCAAGTTTATGTAATTTTGAAAGTATAAGTAATCTATGCAACTTCCAATGTCTACATAAAAATAAAAAATCCTTTTTTTGATTTCCTATACTATTTTCAAATTCTTCAAATGTTAAAACACTATTTGCAGTATGTTCGGTTTGTCCAAATTGTGGTTCAAATGAATTATCACCCCAAAATTTAAAATCAGGATTATTAATTATGTTATTAAACTCCTGTGATTTAGATAGTTGTGCTAAATTAAAATCAAATACATTGTAATTAACACCCATCTTTTTAAGATTTGATTGTAGTTTAAAATCCTGAAATATCAGGTAAACCTTTTCATCGGGTATTTCGTTTTCTCTTGTAAAATCAACTAACTTTTTGAAATTCGATTTTGTAATTCCTAATCCACCATCAATGATATAGTTAATTAATAAATTACCATTACCACTTTTGATTTCATTCAATGCTACTGATGAAATTTGTTTTAAACATAATTCATTAAAGGTAGGATGGTTTCCAAAAAAACTTTCAATACTTCCAAACGGTTCTACCGGATAAAACCATTTTGTGTTTTTGTGATTATTTATAATTTCATATACTGATTTTTTATCAACATAGTTATTCCAAAAATTGGAATTATATAAATGCCAACCGATATTCCATCTATTTTGAAAATGCTCTCCTGAGAATGCATAATTAAAATCGGAAGCTTGATATATTGTATTCAAAAATTTTGGATGCAGACAATTTGGCATTTCACCATTGTAAGTCATAATATCATATCCAAATAATACTTTCATTTTAAATTAAACTTTTTTGTATTTTAAATGGTTTTGTTTTTTCTTTTTCATCCTCAATAATCAAATCATTAAAATTATTATCAACATGTGGTAGTTGATGTATTCTTTTTAACTCTTTCATAAAATCGGAAAACAATGGATGGTCTTTTTCAAATACACATAAATCTTTTAATTCTTCGGGTGTAAATGTTCCCCACTGCACCAATCTTCTATAATTTATAACCAATACTTTTTTATGTTCGAACAAAGGTTTTAATAACTCCCAAAACATATACATTTCTTTGTAGTTATTTTTACTAACAGTCATAGAAAATACAACTCTTTCTACACTTTCTAATTTTGAAAGAAATAGTAAATTTTGTATAAGCGTTTCCCAAACTCCACCCAATCTAACTTTGGTTTCATATGTTAATTTAGTTGCAGCATCTATACTTATTTCGATACACTTAACATATTGATGTATATTTGGCATGGTATCCCACATCTGCTTATTTAATAAAGAGCCATTCGTAACCAATTGTATTTCTCTTAACTTTGGATATTTTTTAGGGTCAAAATTTTGTAAATATTCTCTAAATATTTTTGAATAAAACGGGTCACCAGAACCTGTTATTATAATTTTTCTTAAATTCCAAGAATATTGTTCATCTATTTTATCAATAATGATTTTTTTTCTTTTATATTCTATCGAATCAACATCATCATTTGGTATTAAATGTGTTCTGCAAGATGGGCATTTGTAATTACAACTTCTATCAAATCCAAAAAGTATTTCCTCAGGTGTAATATCAAAGTTTTCAATATCTTCTATCGAGCTGATATTTAATTCTTTCATCAGTTCTTCTTTCAATTGAAAGTTATATGGAATAACCTCTTTACCTTCAATTTGACTCTTACTTAATATTTGAGATAAACACGGACAAACAACTTTATCACAAGACTCATATGAACCATCTAAAATATCCCTTCTAACTTTTTTGGCTTGTGGTGAAGTCCAATTTCTTAATAAATCTTCATCTTCATCAACTGCAAACCAAGGATTTGGTTCACCTTCTTTATTAACTCTTAAATTAGTTTTATTCCAAAAAGGACAACAAACGAAATTACCAAGCGGTTGAACATCTATATATTTAAATGGAGAATTGCAGGCATACTTATTAAGTATTTCTTTTTCAAAATTGTTTTCCTTATTATCTATCATAAATCATCAAAGTTAAAATCTTTATTTGCCGAATAAACTATCTCACCATCCGACCCTATACTCATATTCAATGCACCTTTTTGCACTAAACTTTCAATTGTATCACCAACCGAATCCGATAGAGTTTCTTGCATTATTTTTTCAACTTCTAAATCGGTCAAATGCATTTCAAATTCTTGTTCCCACTTTCTTTGCATTGCAATTTGCAATTTTCTTTTAAGTGGTAATCGTTCAATAAAGGGATTACCTTCAAAGAACTGAGCTTCATCTAACAAATCAATCATCTCATTTGATAGTGTTATTATTTCAGGAAGTATATCCATTTTCTCTTAGTGTTTGTTTAAAGTTTTCATCTTCCTCTTGTGGTGTTGGTAAATATGCTGATTTGTAATATTCATCATCATATTCCATTCCATCAGGAAAGATTGAGCCACTATTGACTCCATTCCAATATTCCTCATTTAATTTTTCTTCTTTCAGATATTGTTCATAGATGTAATCTTCATCATGTTGAATATCATTTGGTAAGTTATTTTGTTGTTGCATATACCATTCTTTTGTTTTACTCATAACTATTCGTTTTGTCAAATATACACAAAATATTCCTTATTTCAAAATAATTTTTTCTACTTTCACTACACCATTTGAACGAGCAACTATTGTCATTGTATCACCTCTCATATTCCACATTGGTGCTATGACTGTATTGATACTACCATCTGCGGAATTGTATGTTGCCGAATTGATTGTTGGTACCTGTGATTGTTTTAAGTTTACTACTTTGATACTATCTACAATTTGCCAACCTAATCCTCTCCATGTCCTACGATAGATTGTTCCGATTGTATCACCAACTTTCAGTGTCCAATAATGTGAACTTTCCCATTCAACTTTCTCACGAGGTTCATTTGGTATTCGTCCGTTCACTCTAATAGATCCAGATATTGTATGTATGTTTTGTGTTTGTGTTGAATACAAATTGAATACTGAATATCCGTTTACATCCTTTGGTAATCGAGTATCAATATTCAATTCAATATTTTTACTAAATACATCTTTACTACAAGCTGAAAAGAATGTCATTATTATCAATCCCAATAAGTATAACATCATTAAGATTGATTTTTCTGATATTTGTTTTTTCATAAACTATGATGTTTGATAATATGTTTGTGTTTTTATTAAAACATTTCTAATTGCTACACAAAAGTCTGTTGGTAAATTAAAAGATTTCATATCGACTTCTATTTCGGTTGCCCTTTGTAATCCCATATTGAACATACGATATTTTCCATTTGGACCTTTTTCTTTGGTCAAAACTATATCATGCTCTTTATTGTAATCTACACCATTTCCTTGCTTTTCGATTTTGAAAAAATAATATACATGTCCAAGCTTTCGTAATGTATCACTATAATCGCCGGCTTCTACTATTAATCTACCGTTAGCATACATATTAACAATTTTTCCTATGTTTTCTATTTTTAACATAACTAACGATATAAAGTTACAAATTCTCCAAAATGTTTATCAAATACTTTGAGTAGGTTTTCATAATCACCACTCATCATTTCCTCTCTGATTTTCTTTTTATCCAAATCCAATTGCTTTGCTAAATTACCAGCAATTCCGATTAGATTAAATGCGTTACCATCCGGTCCGGTCAAATCTATTTCAACGGGACCTGTTTTCATTTTCTTATACTTTATCATACCTTTAATGATTTAATATGTTTACACTCTTTACCGCCTGTATATGTGAACGAAGGACAATCACACTCCCATGTTCCATTATCTTCAATTACATTATACTTTACATTTGGGTCTTTTGATGAAACCACTTGATGTTTTTTCACTTTGGTTAATCCTTTCTCTTTTAATTTTCTTTCAATCAAAGAGTCAACTTGACTATCCGATATCCAACCCGCTCTATTCTTTCTAAACTCCGAAAAGAAATATTGGTCATCAAATAATGCATCCAATACTTTTATGGATATATCCTCACCTTCACTTACGGCTACATGATAAAGATTTTGGTCGGCATCCTTTACAAATTTACCGTCATCGGCGTAATCACCGGCAACAACAATGTTATCACCTGCCCAACTACCAACGATTTCGTTTTCACTATTAAGGTCACCACCACCTCTACCATTTCCGTCAGCAAGTAGAATTGCCAAACCTGCCAACACACCATTTGCTGACATACTAAATTCCATTAACTTTGCACCATCACCAAATGTATGTGGGGTGATATACTGCTTTTTCTTTACATTTACTATTTTGTAATACTGACCCATAATTAAAATGTTTTAATTGTTCCCATAGCGATACCCAATGCTAATTCGTATCTACTATAAAATTTTACTTTATCTTTCACTTCGGCAAAACTGATTTTACAATCGTCACTTTCACCTTCATCATCACAACCCATAATCAATCCGTTACCTGCGAATGGTTGATGTGCTCCTTCAAATGTAAAGAATACATCCGTTCCATTCATTAACCCTTCATCATCTACAAAGATAGCATCTTCTTTATCTAAGTAAGATGCGACCGTAAAACATTCGCATTGAAGAAACTTATACATTTCATCAATACCTTTACCGATTTCAACTTCTTTTACCTCTTTGTTGATAGAGTCAATTAAGATTGCTTTCATATTACATTTGCTTTTGTGTAGTTACTAAAATTTTGTTTCCATTATCGGGAATGAGAATGGTGCCATCGACCTGAACGATTGAAGCACCATTTTTAATTTCATTCTCCAATAGTTCGATAAGTTCAACTATTGTAAATGTTTTCATTATTTTTCTTTTTCGATTACTTGAATGTAATTTTTATTTTTATTACTCTTATCAATTGATATAGGATAATAACTTACATCTTCCAATTTAATTGAATGGACCATAAATCCATTATCTAAGTTTTTTACTTTAATTGCTTTATCTGCTCGGTTATCCCAAATCAAACCATCAGCTGCAATTCGGTTTTCATCTAATCTTTTCATTGTGTTTTGTTCCATAATTAATCTATATTTGTTGTTAATAATTCACCTATTTCATAATACAATTCTGCGGTTGCTTCTCCACCATTTTCACCCGGTTCTATATATTCTTCTACATTCAATCCTTCCTGATAATCAAATGTTTCACCACACATATTGTCGTGGAAAGATTCAATCATTTCTTTCTTTGCATCTTCTAACGAGTCTGCTTCTACTTCGTGATACTCTCTTACCCAATCCGTTATCTTACGGTCAATATAAAACCGATAAGTTTTTTTGGGAACATGCTCCATATTTTCGTTATGTTTCCCATCTCCATAAATTGCCATATAATTAATTTTTAAAAGTTCCGTATTCAATTTCTTTTTCAATGATTTGTTTGATATAATCCGAAAACTCATCTTTTGTTTTTAGAAAATCTTTATTAAGATGTTTGTCTTGAAATATCCAATCACCAGCATCACCTGCACCCAATACACATTTTTTCATACTATAACAATTGTGTTCCCATTTTAATTCAAACAAAACACAATAATCACCCAAAATAGGTCCGTTACAAAATATCCAAATCCAATTTCTATCTTTATAGTTTTGCATATTGTCAAAATCAAAATAAAAAGAATGCCCTTCCATTTCGAAATCAGTTCTATCTATTTTTTCAAAGTTTATAGGTTTATTCATATCAATTAATTTTCATCTTCATCAAAAAAATCATCATCCACTTCACTATCATAAAAGAAACCCTGGTCTTCACAACTATCAGGTCCCATAGGTTCATATCGCCAACCATCGGCCATTTCGACTAGATTAGGATATAACACACCTTCCGTTCCTACACCCGACCCGTTACCTTTACTAAATGCTAAATCAATTCCCTTACCTCTTAATTCATCGGGATTGTCTGCCGTTAATCCATTCATTTCGGCAAGTAACTCATAGTAATCCTTACCACCAAAATCACCATAACCATCGTAACTATCTTCAGTCCAAACATTACCTTTATTATCCATCATTTGAACTCTAAATGTATCTCTTGTTGACCATTTGTTAGCAATACTCTTATCAGTATCCTGCGTTCTCCAACTAAAAAATCCCATAACTTTTGTTTTAATTTTATAAATGACAATTTGCGTTACACATTGTTAATATGAAAATGTTTTTACGGCAATCACTATCTGCTCTACTCAAAGCCAAATACAAATTGTTATCAACAACCGCTTGAACAAATCCACCACCTGCGTATGAACTTTTATCTCTGGTTGCCATAATAGAAACCATAATATCAATGATGTGTTCACTTACATTTTCATTCCACTCTTTAACGAATTGAATAGCTCGTTCTCTATATTGTTCTCTTATATCCATAACTTATATTTTATTATCTATTTTTTGTCGGTGTTCTAATTCCTACCAAACTCTTTGGTGCATCTTTGAATAGATGTTTATTACTTAACATTTTGTTACATTCTGAACATTTGATTTTCTTTTTATCTAAATCACTATCCCAAACGAACTCTTTTGTTAATACACCACACTCACATTGATAAGTTCTTTGTTTAAATGTGTTTCCCATCCTTAATTTGTTTTATGTGTTTACAATCTTTACCTCTACCAAAACCATGTGCTGGACAACTACAACTCCAAAATCCTTCATCATTTACTACTTTATACACATTGTCTTTACTTCCCTTAACTTTCCATTCTTTTTTCACTTTGACTTTTTGAAACTCTTTTGGTTTGTTGTATGTTATTTTATCCCACATACTTTCCAATTCATTCCAACTATACCATCTATTTACTTCAATCCACCCACTACTTTCCTTACCACCAGTACATACGATATAAGTTTTGCCGGAAAGTGGTGATTCAAAACAAATTGGTGGATGTGTTGATTTAATTCTCATAACTTATATTTTACATTATTAATATTTACAGGCCTCCATTTGCATCTGTCTTATTCTTACTAATTGTTTACAAAACATTTGCAAATCTTTAATATAATCAATTGGTAAATTCAATTCTACTTTTGAACAATGTAATGTATACCAATTTCGATCGTGGGGATTTTTATCTAATTCCATATGCCAATCACTACCATACATTCTAAATCCAAATCTATATTGTGAATCCTCTTCTCTTATAGATGCCGCCCAAACCTTTTCACCCAATGCATTGGTCATTGTATCCTGAAATTTATTTTTTACTTCCGGTGAAAGATTAAATTTTAATTTCATAACTTATAATTTTTTATTCGTAACTATTTCTATCTATATTTGTTACAAAAGGAAAGCGAGGAATACCATCCGGCGTTAAATTGAAATACTTAACCGTTGCTTCCTTACCGATTAGTTTCTTTTTATTCTTTAACATCTCAGCTGTTTCTTCCCATGTTCCCTTTACATTTGATTTGAAAGGTTTTCCATCTGCGGTTTCAAATACCATATAACCGGCAGTTCCAGTTCTATTACCTTCACCCTCACAAATATCTTTAATGATATATTCTTCGTCCACAAATGATTTATGTTTCAATAAAGATTTGCTTCTCTTATTCTCATACTTGCTATCCAATCGTAACATCTGTCCTTCGTAACCTGCTTCTACATACTCACCATATCGTTCCATCAGTATATCTTCACTTTTAACTATATGTGTTTTTACAACGATACATTGTTTTGGCAATCTTAATGAACATAATGTTGAATATCTAACTCTAAATGTATCATCAACACTTGGTAAATCGTAAATGTGATAATCAATATTCTTTTTACTTTCTACTAAGTCCGTATCCGTTGGTTTTGTTTTCTTAACCAATGATACAATCTTATTGAAATCATTAGCGAACTTATCAGCGTACAACTCACCATCCAATATCAAATCAGGATTCTCATCAAATAGTGGTTTAAGTGAATCGTAAATATGTGGTGCTGAAATTATTGGTTTACCATTTCTACTCCACATACCATCTTTGTTTACGATACAACGAATACCATCCAATTTAGGTTGACAGAAAATAGGATATTCAACTTTATCTTTGTAATCTTCCCACTTTGCCGCCAACATAGGTTCAAAGTATTGAGTTTTGTTGATGTGTTTGATATTCTCAAAGTAACCACGCTCTAACTTTAACTTTCGTTTAGCAATTGCTTCTAACATTGCTTGCTCCTTATCGGTAGTTTCATTCACTTTACCGATATTTTTACCATACACTACCGTCCATTCGTTAGTCACTTTTTTACCATCCGTTTGACCCGATATAGTTCGGTATTTATTACCCATTACTTCAATTGTCCACTCTTGCACCTTACCACCCTTTGTTGATTTGTATATCGTTTCTAATTTCATAACTTATTTTTTAATTATTAAAATGGGCCTAAACCCGATGCTCTACCTCTAACTCTTACATGAATATCTTTATCAGCTTCACTCCAAATTTTAGATTGTAAGTCATCTAACTCACCCTCAACATACAACTCCTCACCATCAATGAATTTAGCAACACACCATTTATCAGGTGTTAATCCATGAAGTTCTATATAACCACCTCTAATTTCTTTAATCATTGACACATTGATAAGTTGTGGTAGAAATTTACCACCATGCGATGATACATTTAATTTTATAAACATAGGTTTTAATTTTAATAATTTGTAATATTGTTTTTTTGTTTTACTTTCTTCGGAGCTGTATGAGTTTGAACTTCTTAATATTTGTTGTTGTATCAACCCTGCTCCCAATAATACTCCTATCATAGTGTTTTAATTTTACCACCAACTTGTGTAATAAACTTTGTAACCTTCACTTATTGCTTGCCTAGCATTTTTAATAAATTCCAAATCACCATCCACTTCATCACCATCGGATTGTCCAAAAAAGAAACCCGATGTTTGTGGTAGATTACCATTCTTAATATCTTCTTCTAACACATCTAAATCTTCATTATCTAATACCACACACGAACCATTGAACGAATCATCCTTGCCACCTTTCTCATAATAAAGACCTTCCATCCATCCGTGTAGGTTTGGGTGTTTACGCCAATAAGCTACTTCTTCTGTGTCTACATTCTTTGTTGAAAAATCAACTTCCATTTCTTGCAAATCTGCCTTCGTTTTAACGGCATACATATCTAATCCCATAGTTTATTAATTTAAGTTAAAGTTAATGTTGTTTAATATATCATCCCCCTCTTTCACTCTACTTTCTCTTTCTTCAATCACTTTGTTTGCGTTTTGAATGATACCCTTTAATGTAGTTCTCAAATCATCAACACCATGCTCTTTAGCCTCATCAACTACATAATCAATTCCCTCATTAATCAATCTAACCAATCCTTCATCTTCTTCAATCATATTCTTATCCAACATATCCATAAAGGATGCTGCGATAGATGTTCTTAAACTCAATGAAGCTGATTCACTTTGTTTCATAATAGTAACTAACACCATAGCCATTGTAGCTCTTTGTGCATTTGTCTTTTCAATTCTCTTAAAAATTTCACTTAACATATTATCGTTTTTTAAATATTTTTGTAATAAATTCCATTGTTACTAAAAAGTAATAATAAGGAACATAAATCATTGATTGCCCTATTAGGATAATCTGAAAAAGAAATTCATTCCTTTCCGGTCTACCCTGTTCTTCCATATGTTTCAATGTTGCTCTAACCATAGGAAAGGTTGCCAACATCCATATTAATATTATTGTCCAAATCATAATTAAAATTTACTTACAAAATACTTTTTATCATTCATATCCTTAACTAACAATCGGTTACATCTTCTATTCTTTGCATTAGTAACCTTTCTCAATGCCTGTAAATGATGAATAAATGACCCACCATTTTCCATTTTAGGTTTACCTCTCAATATCACATCATAGTATTCTTTCAATTCACTAAACGTCAGTTTACCATGCCTTTCAGTATAATCCAAAAGAGATTGTGTTATATATCCCCAATCACCCGGCTGTAATTTACGAGCTTTGTTCATATATTTTTCTAATCTCAACTTTCGTTGTTTCTTTTCATTATGTTGTGCCTTTATCGTTAGTTTATTGATATGGGAATCATAAAATCCCAAACCAGCTTTACCCAACGCAATAACACCTACACTAAAAGTTTGTAAGTTCTGACGGTGAATACCTTTACCTTTACCTACCGATTTGTAATTCGGATTTTCAGGGTGAAGATAAATGTCAATATATTCAGCTTTACGCCACGGTATATCGTTTTGTTTACCGACATACCAACTATCACCTAACGCTTTTTTCCTATCACTATGGCGACCTCTCAATACAACCCATCCAAAGATTTGTTCCAAAGTTTTTTTCACTTCGATGACTTGCTCAATATTTTTCATTGGAATAGTTGCAATGTAAGTTGATGTTCGTTTCATTATATTCATATTGTTTGTATTAAAGATATTCGGGACCATATACTCCATAACGAGCCGTCCCATCAATTATATTTCCTCTTGCGTGTTTTGCTGGTGCTTTCCACGTTGCACATTTTAATAAATCACCTTTCTTAATTGGTGAACCTTTTAAGTCACCATCCACTCTACTAATAAAACCCCAACAACCGGTTCCTACCCATAAACGAATATACTTTTGTCCAACCTCAACAACTATGTCTTGATATTGATTTCGCATATCTGCTTTTATATAATATGCCAATCGTTTTAGATTAACTTCATGTATAAAGTTGGCAACAATAGGATTGCCTTTAAGATACTCTATTGCTTTTTTATCAGTTACTCTCATATTGTTTATATTAAATGTTACCTAATCTTCTATCTTCACTTTGCGCGTCATTCATACTATCTACGCACTCTTTGAATGCAAAGTAATCGTCAATTACATCATCTATACGATTTGCTTCATTATATAAAGCAGTTTGTATTTTATTCAACAACTGAATTGACTTATCTAATTCTTCATCAAAATACCCTCTTAATTCAGGCGTATCTTCTTTAGCCGTTTCAACTATTTCTCTATGTTTTTCTACTCCTTTACTAACCACATAATAAAGGTTATTTAATTCCAACAATGTTAATTCTATATTCATATTATTCAAAATTAGGTTTTACAAAAATGTTATCCACATTTTCTACATAAGGTTTAAACCAATTGCGGATAGTTTTATGTGTTAATCCGTTGGTATATTGTTCTTCTCTTTCATACAAACAATCTTCCAATAGACGTTCTGCATCTACTCTTGCTACACTTACCAACGCATGTATCAATTCTTGAATACGTTTTTCACTACTATCGCCTGATAGATACCAACGATTATCATCCGAATACATATACGAATAATCGTGTCTAACTACACTATCCATTAATTCGTTAATCATACTATTTTCATTGTAAACATCCGTATCATTATTCGGGTCATTCATAAAATACTTTTGATAAAATTCTTTGTTAAACATATACTTTTATTTTAATTGTGTTTCATCCCTTTACATACACCATAACCACTTCTTGCGGCCAATCGGTTAATATTGTTAGCTACTTCCATTGGAACGATTTGTATTTCGTTACCTGTTTTGTGATTAGCGATAGCTACACCACCCATCTTTTCCGTAGTAGAACAATTTACACAAAAATTGTAACCATATTTCACTTTGCGTAAAACAGGCATATCATTACCACATTTGATACATGGCATCATTTCCAATTTAACTTTTACTTTACTCATATTATTTACAAATTTTATTATTAACAAACTCTTGCATAAAGTTAATGTAAGATATTTGACACTGTATTCTTCTTTGTTTTTTGTGGTCTCTTTTAAAGGTTGGTGTTACCAATCTATCACCCCACAATTCTTTGTAATAATTCATTTCTTCTTTCCATTGATTATCGTAACTATATGAATTTGATACTTTGTTTTTAATCCAATCTTTCACTTCATCAAACTTATCCCATTGAAACAATTTATTCCATTTCTTATGGTTGATATCTAATACAACAACATCCACTATATTCGTTTTCTTACCTTCCCAAAATCCAACCACTAAGGTAAAATCTTCTTCTTTGTTTGAATTACGAAATATATCACCCAACTCAATTGCATTATTTAAACCAATACATTTTAACTGAACTGGTTTACCTTTGTAATTTACTCCTTTCACATTTTCATTTATAGCATCCCACTTAGACGTGTAATTAGAACCTTTTTGTTTACCATACTTTTTTTCGTATTGTTTCCAAGTAGTAATGTTATTTTCCTTACACCATTTGGTTTCAAACTTAAAACCATGCGATTGTCTTTCTGCCATATTATTTATTTTTACGAGCCCAATTACGAGCGTTCTTTTTCTTTTTATCTACTACTACTCTTTGACGGTATCTACCATCAAAAAGACCAGCATCTAGCTGGTCTTTTCTTTTAGAACTATTTGGACTTAACCTTTTCACTTTGTTTTTCATAAACACTAAATTTACTATCCATTGGAATAATGAATTTGTTATTAGCCGTATCAATTTTGTTACGAACTTTCTTAAACTTTAATCCTACAATTACACCTTGCGCATCATAGTATCTCATATCATACGCATCACCATCAATTACATCATATCCCATAAATGTTTTTGGTAATACTTTACCTTCAAACACCATAGCCACACGACCTTTTCTTTCGTTTAATAATTCTAAACATTGAAACATATTATGTCCGCTGAATGAATATGTTAAATCGTAGTTATCATACTTATCTAACATTTTGAAACGATTAGCAACTTTCGTATAATCATAGAAAGGAATAAGTGGGAAGAACTCTAATATATTCATACCTTTCACTTTGAAACTTTCTAAACTAATATCGGATGTTCCGTTGATACGAACTGAAAATTGATAACCTTTGGTATCTGCATCAATCTTAGCTTTTTGTATTTCGGTAATCAACCAAGCCATAAAGAAATCACGTTGTTCAAAGAATAACTTTGTTTTTTTGATACGAGCTTTATTGATTGCGTTCTTTTTAACATCAATACGATTGTGACCCGACTCTGTTAAACACGCCGTTCTACATTCTTCCGTTGACATTGGACACACATTGTAACCACTTTGTTCAGCAGGTGCAAGATATAATATATAAGTCATTTCGTTATATTTTAAACCTTTAGCAATTTTTGAACTACTCGCCACACTACCTAAATACGATAGGCCGGTTTGTTTTTTAGCACTAGAAATTGTTGTGAATTGTAACTTACTCATATTAATAAAATTTTATATATATCTCCAATATTGGAAACTTTACCCTGTAAAGATACGAAATTTTCCCGAACTGGCCAAATAATTTGAAAAAATTGTTCATTGACAATCAACGAGTTATGAAATACCCTATAAAACCAAAAGCATAAGTCATTGATTGTCAATAAAGAATTTTCTCATTGATAATCAACGACTTATGCGTAACCCATTGAGGGTCAATTAGTTATGAAATAGGGTATTTTTACCTTATATTAACAAAATTTATAATATATTCACTTATATAAACGGATTATGTTCTTGCGGATAAAAATCTTCATCATCTATCACTTCATTTGTATCAACATAACGATACCTTTCTAATTCACTATCGTATGTAACCAATCTATCCGTATCTTCATCTTTCCATTCTAAATCACCTTCCATTAAATCTTCAAAATCTTCACCACCATTTATCACTTCGTAACAACCACAAAATCCCATACCCGGTTCTTCATAACTTAATTTGAAATGTAGATTAGGAAATTGTTTAGATGCGTAATGAATAAACATAGAATTAGGTCCCCAAGCAGTTGTGTAATTAATAGAAAGCGACTCGCCATCTCTTTCATCTACATAACTATCACTAACATCCCACTTCGTTCCCCAATTTGCAATTCTCCAATTATACCAATCTTCGTGTCCGAATTTTTCTTTTAAAGATTTGATATGTTCTTCAAACGCCTTTTGCCCTTCTTCATCATGCAACTCACCTCTCCACATTACTGGCGATGTTTGTTCTAACAATTCAGGCGGAGTAGGATATAACCCTTCCATTGTGAAATCCAAATCACCTTTTATGGTTTCACTTGGAACTAATACTTTCTTTTTGAAATCTACTAATTCGTTCAAGTCTCCTTCAACGATTAATGTGTTACTGCACCAATTTGGCATATACTTTGTTTTAAATGTTTTGAATGTATGTTTGTATTTTTGAAATAAATTTATGCATATCTCCAATTTCCGAACCTTTTAAATATGCATCTTTGAAAGGTTTTAATTCTTCATCCGATTTGATATTTAAAATGTATCCATCTGTATCTGAATTTTTAATCAGTTTCAATGTTAAATGTTTAGGAACTGCAAATGCCGATTTCTGGTCAAATTCAAAATTAATGTTACCAACCCAATGCCCGTTATCACCTTCCTCTGTCCAAACATTACGAACATTATAAGTTGCTTGCGACCTGTATATTGGTATCATTATTAAATACCCATCTATTTTATTAAAATTTTTTATCATAATTAATTTATTTAACTAATTCAATTCTTATACTACCATCTTCATTAAACCAACCCTTTAATTTAAAACGGGGGTCATTAGGATGTCCGCTCGATAAATACCCTTCCATATGCGGTCTTACTCCATCTCTATCACTATGTTGGTATGCATTAAATTGTAAATTATGTTGTATAAGGGTGTTTTTATTCATATTCAAAGCTTGCCCCAATGGACTAGTATCAACTACCGTTTTAATATCCAAATGATTAAATCCCATTATTGATAAATGACCGGCACCAATTAAATCACCCAAACAATATTGATATAGGTCATTAGTTACACCATCAACTTTAGCTTTTTTCATTTTTCTTTCACTACGCATTTTTCTTACTCTTTCGGAAGAATATTCATTTCGTTTTGTTCCATTAAATCTTGCCATAATTTACTTATTAATTTATTTATTGTTTAATATATCCCAATCGTGACATGTATTGTTAAGAAAATCTAAAAAATTAAATGGACCCAATACATCATCTCTATAAATTGGATAATCATAACTTTTGCTATGCGAATCATCCGGTCTTAAATGTAAAGACCAACCCATTTGAAATGGTTGTAATTTATCTCTTTTTAAAGTAGCTTCAAAAGAACCATAATCTTTATGCCAAAAAAATATAACATAACGATTTTGTTCTACTTCAACATCATTTATACTAATCCGTTCGTGGTTATCAATTTTCTTTATTGAACTGATGTTTTTAATTGTTAATCTCATATTAAAAGTATATTTTTCGTATTGTAAAGAAATCGTTGGGGTTATTTTTCCAAATGTAATTTTGCACCAAATCACTTTCAGCTTCACTTAGTGTTTGATAACATTTTATGTTTTGGTAATTTTTTGTAGTATCATTATCCTCTATCCACATATTACTCCAATTCAACCAACAATTGTTTCTATGATTGTAGATTGTATAGTATCCTTTCATATCTTAAAAATTTCTAAATGCTTTTACTAAATTATCTGGTGATTTAAAATCTTCTTTGGTTAAAAAGAACCACTCATTTCTATATCTTGCTAACCACTTACCACCATCATTCCGTCTCCTAACTATTTCAATAATTGTTTCATCTTTTTGTTCACTTTCAAATAAAAAAATATAACGGTCAATTTCTTCTTTCACTTCTGAAATTTTCCATCTATTATTGTAAAATATTCCATTTAATTTTTGATAATTTTCTATTGTTAGCAATTTCATATTATTCTATTTTGAAGATAGTAGGGGAATCGAACCCCTACCAAGTTCCAAACTATCTTATTGAATATTCTTAAACAATGTAGGTATTTGACCATAAACTGGCAACTTACCATCCCACTTATTAACATATTCCATTTGAATAAGTAATGGTGTCAATGTTTGTTGTTTCATTCTATTTGCTTCAGCTTCTGCTTTAGCAGATGTAAGTAATGCTTGTGCGTTACCCTCTGCGGTTGCTACTTTAATCTTCGCTTGTGCTTCTGCCGTTTTAACTTCGTTCTCTGCTCTTAATGCAGCTTGAACTGCGTTGTTCTTAGCGTTGATTGCTTCTTTGAATGAATCTGGATAAATCAAATTAGATGTAAACTGATTAACCATAAATCCTTCGTTTAACAATTGTCCTTCCAATAACTTACGAACTTCAATCTCAAATTGAGCACGATTACTAATCAATTCATCAGCCGTATATTTGTTAGTTGCTAAACGAAACGCATCATATACTGCGGTCTTTAAGAAACCTTCTTCAATTTGTTCTAAACTTCTACGATACTTAGCAAAGATGTAAGGAACTTTTTCTCTCTTTACTGAATAGTTTACGATAGGTGATACATGGAACTCACTACCATCTTTTGAGTTTACTACAAATGAATTATCACCTGTATATTCTTTGTGTTGAATAAAGGTAGGAAACTCATAAATACGATGCGTAATTGGGTTAAAGAATACAATACCCGTTACTTCCGTTACATCAGCTACACCTTTGTTATCACCATAAAGGTTCACTTTAACACCTACGTGTCCTGCATCAATTCTTTCACATGCTGCAAATAATACCATTAATGTAATAAATCCAATAATGGATGCTCCGATTGTTTTAAACATTTTACTTTGTTTTTGTTTTTGTTCTAAATTAAATTGCGTTTCTAGTTCATCTATTTGTTCATCCGTTCTACGATTACCATAATCATCATAACGATAATTATACCTTTGAAATGTTGCCATATTATTTTGTTTTATTTGTTTTCTTTCTTGTTTTTACAAATGGGTTATCACTTTCAACACCATCAAATTGTTTTGGATTTTTTTTCTTTGTTGGAGTTTCATTTTGTTTCTGCATATTATCCATTTGTTTCTGAACATGCTCTTTCCATTGTCTTTCCGCTTCGGATAATTCTTTTTTATCAATGAAGCCACCTTTATCGGATGTTACATAATTGTAAAGAGCCAATCCACCCCAAACAATCAATAACAACAAACCAATACCAGCCATTATATTGGCAAATGTATTAGCGGCACTGAGACCTGGGAAAATTACAAATTCTAAAATCAAAAATATTGTTATCAAATTAATGATTTGAGTTTTATACTTTAATAAGTTTTTCATTTAAATTAATTTATTTGTTATTCGTAAAATTGTTTCTTCATCTTCTTTGGATAGTTTCCAACTATTGCCAATTAACTTTTTGACTTGTTCATCAAATTCCGAACTCTTATTATCAGGATCAGCTAAAGTTCCTTGAATTTGTTTAGGAACATAACCCGCTTCATAAAGTTCATCCGCTAATTCTTGCTTTTCATATCCCATTAAACCATATATGATATCATCAATATCAATGTCTATACTTGCCATAATTTTTATTTTTAGAAAGTTTGAAATACTTTTTTATATTGTTTGTTCCATTGTTTACATAATTCATCAGGAACTTTATCCGAAAAGTTTTTGTAATTATGTCCAAATGTTAAATACGCCTGAATTTCATCATCTACTACACCATCGGTATAACCCATTCGGATTAAATTATTTCTGAAATTCAATTTGTGTTCTACCGAAATAGTATCGGTAATTTCATTCACTAATTGATTGTAAGTTTTATCGGTATAATACAAACCATGACAAACTTCATGTTTAAATGTATCACCTTTGGTATCAGCTGCACCTATAACATAGGCTCTACCATTTGCTTTCATTGTTCGGATATGCCAATAAATTTTATACATCACCGCATCATACGGCGTTTCAAATTCTTTCATATTTCGGAAACACTTATCCATAACTTCAAACGGAATGTTAAACCCACTCCAATCGTTTGGATAACTAAATCCACGATCATATTCTTTACTATACCACTTCATATAATCCCACATGCTAAAGTGTTTACCTCTAAATTGTGGATTAGGTGACTCGTAGAATTCCTGAACTCTACAAAAAGTCATAGCTCTATCAAACCCATTCGGAATTATCACTGCGAATATGTTTGGTTTCACTTCGGTTATTTTATATTCTATTTCCATATTATTGTTGTGTGCAATCTTCATAAGCAAAATGATAAGCATCAACAGGTGCGTGCCCATCCTTTATATATTTTTCAGCTTTTTGAATAACTTCTTTACGAACATTCCAAGCTGAAGCTTCTTCTAATACAAGTTCAATTTCCTGTTTTTCTTCGATTGTCAATTTTGTAGACATTTTTTAAAATTTAAATTACCATTAGTATAAAAAGAAATAGGGTGACAAATGCCACCCTATTTTCTCAATCACCATTAAAACTACTACCAAACGATAGTTTCTTCATCACCTTGTTCATCTTTCACTTCATTGAAAAGTGCTTCATCTGTTGATTTAACATATTTTTGAACAAGTTGTTTAATAAATACTCTTTCACTATCCAACCCACCATCATTACTGAAATATGGTAAGATAGCGATTTCAGCCGCTTCCATTAAGGTAAACCCATCATAGATAAGACCGGCAGCTTCCACATTCACACGTGTCGAAATGATTGTTGAGATTTTACTCATATCAGTTTTGATTAACTGACGAGTTGTATCAGCAATCTCGGATAAAGCTTGTAATGCATATTCATCAGCTTCAGGGAATTTGAATTTCAACAATGCCAATTCACTATCCTTATCCAACAAATCCATTTCAATAGTTACGAAACGGTCCATAATCGCACGGTCCATAATACGTGTAGACGTATATTCGTTACCAATGTTTGCCGTTGCGATGAATGTAACACCATTTGCTACTTTAACAATTGGTGAACCTTCAGCCTCGTCCAATCGTAAATAACGCTGTCCGGCATCCAACACAGTCATTAAGATATTCCAAGCTTCTGGGTGAGCACGGCTAATCTCGTCCAATAGGATGATTGCGTTTGGAGTGCTGATTGCTTTTACGAAAGCGGATTCAGCAAAGAATGTTCCGTTTTCTTTATTAAAGTGTGTGTTACCGATAAGAGTAGCACGTGGGTCTTGCGTTGCACCTAAGTTGAAATAAAAGTCAGGACGCTTCAATGAACGAACTAACGATTGAGATGCCAAAGTTTTACCACAACCAGTAGGACCAGTCATCATAATATTCTTACCACGAACTGCTGAACGAAGAAGATACTTCCACTTAAGCGGTTCAATGAATAATCCTTCAGGTTTCAATTCACCACCTTTCTCGTGGATAAATTGTTTCAAATGTTCGTGTGTTTCAAATGCTTCACTTACACTATCACATGCAGCATCTTCAATAACATTTGCTAATTTTTTAAATTCATCCATCTCAACAAGTTTGTAAGAAAGATTACCACTTTTGTTTACAAAACCACGGATTGCTTTATTCTCCGTATGTGCTTGTTTCATTTTTTGTTTCGAAATACCATCGACTTTTGTATCAATGATATCACTCTTTGTGGTCATAAGTGCGAAACTTCTACCCACTTGCACAATTTTGTAACATTCATTTGTGAAACCTACATTGGTATCCACTGTCTTTTGAGTTGTTTTGCGTCCACTCACACGCTTTGCCGTTTTACGAGCCATAGTTTTCGATTTAGTAGTTTTTGTAACATTTTTCTTACGCATAGAAATATCCATTTAATTGGTGATTGATTTATCAAATATACGAAAAATTTCCCGTTTCACCAAATTTATTTTTAATTAATTGATTATCAATGATTTATGTAATAAAAAAAGGGGTAATATATACCCCTTTGATTATCAATGAGTTATGAAATAACCCTTTATTTTACTGCTTTACGATTTTTTCAAAAACAATTCATTCATTGTTTTCGCAACTTCAAACATATTTTCAACATTTACATATTTGGCATCATTACCATAACATTTTTTGAATATACTCCAATCGGATGAATGTTCAAATCTATCTTTACTATATTCAGTAATAAAGTAAGATAAAACATTTATGCCAGTTTGTTGCATTTTTTTCACTTGTCTACGAGTATGTTCTGCCGCATTTTCTCCGCCGTAATGTATTTCATCACCACCACTATTGATACTATATGTTGGTTGACCATCGGAGAAATTTAAGAAATAACTATCCGTATCATTTGTTGATGGGATAAGTTGTTTCAATATTGCTTCAAAACACAAACCTTCAGGTGTTGTATTGGTTACATCTAGTTTACTCATATAATCGCAGAATTGTTTGAAACTATCTCTACGACTATCATATACCATTGCAACATATGGTAGAGAACGTCCACCACTTTCGGTAGAACGAATTGATACCTGTATGTTAATGTTTCTAGCCATTATACATGCTTTAACAATTGCAACGGTTGATGTAACCGCTTTCTTAATCTTTTCACCACTCATAGAGCCAGAGTAGTCGATTGAGATATGTAAGTTTGCTTTTTTGTATTGGTCTACTTCTTTTGAATAGAATACATTTTCATTATCATATCCCAAAGATGCAACCAATCTACCATCAATTTTACCTTTCTTCAATCGGTTAAAGATAGTATCTCTACTTTCACTACGAATTTGTAGCTTCTTACCTAACAAAGTTCCTAACATAACACCTCTTTTAACTTCATCTAAGTAAGGAGTAGATAATCCTTCACTTCTCCAACTTTTGCGTGTGAATGGAAAATCATCACTTTCCAATAATGATGTAGTAAGTTTCTTTACAACAATACAATCCACACCTTTACCAATTCTATCACCATGTTGGTTTTGATAATCGTTACCAACACGAACCAATTCGGTGCCAGAATCCTGTATGTTTTCCAACTTATCAACTTCTTGCTTAGATATTTTTTTCTTCTTAATATCACCATTCAAGAAATCTTTCTGCTTTTGGAATTTCTTCTTAAGCTGGTCCAATGCAGATTTGGATAATGAACTTGCATTAGCATTACCACTTTGGTCACTACTTTCTTTAGCGTTTGTAGGATTTACATCTGCTGAACCACTTGCACCACCCATATCGTTGTTCTCACCATCGCCGGTTTCATTCACATCAGCGGTTGGGTCATTATTTGGTTGACCGGATTGTGAGTTACCATTACCCTTACCACCACTTTGTTGTTGCTGTGAAGCATCTACATAACCCAATATATCTGTCATAATATCAATGGATAATTGCAGTGAGTCTTTGGATGATTTCAATCTACTGATATTTTTCAAATCCAATTTACGATAAATACCACGCAATCCTTTGAGTTTACTCAAGTCAGTATTCTCATTCATAATGTTAATGATACGAAACATATAACTCTCAATTGTTTCATCCGTAAATTCATCGGACTTCACACCTTTCGTTACCGCTTTATCATTGAAATAATGGTCATACATAGTTACATAATAATCACGATAGCCAGGTGCTGAATTGTATATGTAATGGTCAATACGTCTATCTTCAATCCAATTTGTCAAACCTTGTAGAGTGTCTAATACCATATCATTTGGAAAACCAAACTTACCAATTTTACCTGTATTAAGGTATATTTGTTTAAGTTGTTCTACATAGTTTTTACCATTACTTTCAATGAGTGAGTTATTATTCTTCTCAATAGCCGCTTCATCAAACAAAATAGGTTGCCCATTATCCGTAGATAATTTATTTTGATATGCAGCGTGGTTTATATTTCTTACCAATGTATCACGCATATTTGAAAGCGTTTCTAACATTTCAAAATCGGATAAAATGATATGAGAACCTTCGTGCAATGCCAAACCTACCGAAACGTCAAAGTTATCTTCTACATCTGCAGAAAGAATAACTTTTTTACCATCCGTCATACTCTCACTTTTAGTAGCGAAAGAAACAGGAATTGATTTGTTAGTTACAATTTGAACGAAATTTGAAATCGCTCTACGCACTGATGCTAATTTGTAAAGGTTGTGCGTTTTCTTATATGCATCTAAATCTTTCTTTTGATAATTTCCATACGTCTCAAGATAGTCAAAAGACGTATCATAATCATCATACCAAAAGGATGAAGCATAATTTTTCACCTTTCCAATTGTGGATTTGTACCAACTCATAGTAATAAATTTTTGTGTGATTTCATTAAATATACGAAAAATTTTTGAATTTACCAAATATTTATGAAAGTTTTTTTTAATATGTTGAAAATCAATCAGTTATGCAATAAAAAAAGGCTTAATATATAAGCCTTTGATTATCAATTAGTTATAAAATGCCCATTTTATAGGGTAAAATCTTCATTATTTTTTAAACCTTTCGCATTTTGTGTTTTATTTCCAACGACTGTTATTTTTGTTTGCGGTTGAATTGTTTGCTGTTTTTCTAATATTTCATTTTGCTTTTTTAGAAGGTCTCTAATTTCCTGTAAAACAACCAACATATCAAATTCATGTGCCATATTATTCATTTAATAGTTTTGTAAATATTTTTTCACTTTGAGAATAATCATTCAAATATTCAAAAAGTATTTTTCTATTGTTTATAGATTTATTTAAAAATTCATTATATTTGTTTTCAATTTCATCTTCACTTGCAGATTGAATCCAATCCGTAAAATTTTTAATGGATTGTTTTACATCTTGATATGATGTAATTGTATCTTTAAATTCAAAATTCAATAAATAATATCCTCTATTTTTCAAATAGTTTAATATAACTTCGGATGTTACCAATAAAAATGGTTTTCCAAAAAATAAACCTTTAAATGTTTTTTCTGTTATAAAACATTCGGTAGTATTAGCAGGATTTAGTGTTTCAAATATCAAATTAAAATTACAATACAAATAATCATTTATTGCTTCAAAATGTTTATACTTTGGATATAACAAATCATATGCATCATTTGCTGAATCCTTTTTTGATAATAATAATTCTAATCCATTTATTCCTTTTATAAAGTCCGTTCTCCAAGAACTATTTGCATGTGCTCTAACATATGAAAATAGTTTTGATACATTTTTATTATATTTTGGTATTTCCATATTTTTTAATAACCCTTCCAACCAAACATAACCAATGTAATACCTAAAATATCTAAATGGCAATTCCAAATCTAAAATAAAATTATCATTTATTTCCAATTCAGGTCTTTTTGATCCAGAATATATTAAATCATAATTTATATTTTCAATATCCTTTATAAATCCTTTTTCAAAAACTTCGGCATAATGCCAAATAAACATTTTTTTACAATTAATTAATTCATTTGTTCTTTTGATTGTATGAAATGCTTTTATATTTTCAATGATAACAATTATCTTTTCAAACGCACTAAAAAAGGAATCAGATTCATTTAAGTAATCCGATTCCGTTCTATAAAATACAAACTTTGTATTTAAATTTTTGTGAAAATAAAATTGCTTTGAATTTGAATCAAAATCAGATGCATCAAACTTTGATTCATATATCAAATTTTCTTTTCCAAATAATCCTAAAAATATTGGTATTTGATTTGAATACCCTACAAATATACAAAGATTCATTATTCTGTTTCTTGTGAAATAATCGTTCCGTATTGTTCCGCTGCTTTTTTATTCCTTTCTAAGAATATTTGATATGCCATTTGATATCTACCCAATTCTATTTGACATGGATAGTTTTCAGTATACAAAGAATCATTTGCTTTTTCCAACGAGTCTATTCTATTTCTTAGTGAATCAATAATCATACCACGTTGAATATCTCCGCCTGTATAAACTTCTATTTTTGGTTCACTTCGCAATTTTGCTAATTCTTTTTGTTGTAAATAACAAATCAACAATACTGCCACAGCGCCAGTTCCTACGATTGCTTTCTGATACTTTTGAATGAATTCTTTCATAACTTTTTATTTTAAAATTTAAAAATCACCTTCAGAGTTGATAAGGTTATCATCCCACCCATCTCTTCCGGCAGTATTTGGGACATCATCCCAGTTCAAAAAATCTTCACCTTTGTAATCGGGATGATTTTCTTTCATATAATCAATTCCTTTTACCCATGACCAAGATAAAAGTGCGGTTCCTAAAACCATAAACAAAATAACAAACAACATAAAATATATAATAAAGGGTTAATAAACTCTTTTAATCCCACCAAGCTCTCATATCCGTTCCATCATATGCCCATCCATACTTCTTTGAACGTTTAGTTCCTTTGAATATTTCCCAAAGTTCTTTCCATTCTTTTTCTTCCAACTCTCTAGCCGTTTCAAAGACCAATCTATTATGTGCTTTTTCTTCTTCCGTTTCCTTATCCACCAATCGCATATTACCATTCTCTACTGGTTCAAACTCCCAATCATGCATAATCAATTCACCCAATTCGGATTCAGCTCTATCTATATAATCATCATCCAATTTATGCTTTAGTAGTTCCAATGCCCTACGCATACTTTGAATTTTTGGTTCTCTGGTTTCCGATACTTCAATACCTTTAAGACTCAGTTCTTTTTCCATAATCTGGATCGAGCGATAAAGCATTTCAAGTGTGAATCTATAATCCCACCAACGATGCGACCATAATTCTTTTCTGAACTTCCAAATATTTCCAATAAATTGTGGAATATCGTAACGGAATAAAGCGTAAAATCTATATACCTTACTTTGATGCCACATTAACCTTTTTATAGATTTTGTGAAAGTATCTGTGATATGAACATCCATAACTATTTGTTTTTTGTTTTTTTAAATAAGTTTTTTAATTATTTATTGATTAACTTCCCAAACGTGCCAAACAAATGGGCCATCGAATAATGAATCAATGTAGGTATGCGTTAAATAATCGAATTCAAAATTATGACCCGTACCAATTATTTCAAAATTACGATAGGATGTTTGCTTTTGATTTGGGTCTACTAATACCCACATTTGCATAATACCATTTTGAATTCCAACTTTTAAAACTTGCGAGTCAATTGGTAATGAAACTGTTCTCGCTAATTCGTATTTGTAAATCGTTCTCATATTATTTTCTTTTAAATAAATCTTTTAAACTTTTTCCTTTTTTTATTATATTTCCGTTTTCATCCATCATTGGTGCAGTATATATCTCATATGCTAACCAAATTCCTGTGCCTATTAACCCGATTGCAATATATTCCATATTATTTATTTTTCATTATATTATATCTACGATGTCTTTCTTCTTCAGAAAGTATTTGTTCAGGTGCGTAGGTATGTGCTATGTTTACTTTAACACATACTTCTGGTAATTTATTATTTCTAAAATAGTTGTTTACATAACCGATAATGTTAGCTGCTCCTATTGGATTAGCTGAGTGAACATATACGGTTGGCAATGGAATTTTCTTATTCATTGCTTCCGCAACTAAGTATCTTGCACAATCCATACCTGTTTTTTCAGGTATACGATTATAATCTAATTCGTAGTTTGGTTTAACATTAGTATAATATTCAACCATTGCACCTTCACCCAAATCGTGGTCTAAAGAAATAACTTCGTAATTTTCCAAACCATTCATTTTGATATGAGCAATGAATTCATCATAATTTCTAACCACTTGCCACTCACCTTCGGTTGGTATCCTCACATCATCCAAATACAACCATATCTTATTCTTTTTCATTTTCTAAATTTTTAATGTGTTTAATCAACATATCCGCAACTAATCTATGCCCTTCAATACATGCATGCTCTTCTTTGTAATTATATTTGTAATTACCATTCCACGCCTTTGCTTTATTCCAAATTTGTAATTGTTTTGTTTGTAAAAACCCATTTATTGCACCGGGAGTAGGAACATCTATAAACCAATCTTTAACTTGTTCATATAATTCGGTTCTTTTTAAAAAGTCGTGTTGATTTCCGGTCCAAGGAACTAATATTACTTTTATTTCGGGAAACAACTCCTGAAATTTAACTATTTTTGTAAATGTTTGTTCCCAAAATGATTTTTCATCATAATTGGAAATCCATCTAATTGCAGCCTCTACTACCAACTGATTTGCATCTTTTAATTTTAAATAATTTTCAATTTCTATTGGTGTGTTCGGTAGATATTCACCATTTAATTTTCCATGTAAATTATCATCCCACCAACGAATGTATCCAATTTCTAAAACTACATATTTTGTTTTATCAATCAATTGTTTGATATCGGTTTCATTTCTTCTTTCGAATAAATGCCATAAAGTTTCGGCTGCACCACTACCTAAAACAGGTTTGTTTTCAAAATCATGTACATTAAATTCAGTATATCCTAAATCCTTACAAACCAAACTAGCCCATCTATATTTTTTCCAATATAATTTTTCATATGGACGTCTTGTTTCTACAGGTAAAGGTAAGTGAACACCTTTATTAAGGTATTCATCACTATTCAGTTCGGGATCGAGTTCCCACTCTAATCCCAAACCAAAAGTGTTAGATTGACCTGCAAAAATTATAGTATCTCTCATTAAAGAAAATTTAATTCTTTACTAATAAAATCATAATCAAAAGTAATAGGTGAATTTAAAGCTTCATACCTTAAATTACAAGTACATCCGTTAAAGGAGTAACCACCCCAAGTAGTTTGCTTATATCCATATCCCTCATGAATGTGTCCTGTAAAATGTAAAGGAGTTTTTAATTCATTCAATCTATGATATAAATCCGCACAACCTACATTTTCATTTGTATTTGCTGTTCTATCACCATATCCATAAACAGGTCCGTGAGTAATTACAATATCAGTATCTTCGGGTATAGTATTCCACAATTGTGCAGAATCATGTCCTCTATCCACATTGAATCCCCAACCATAACCAAAAGTTGCTGAGTATGGTGAACCCCATATTTTTATTTGGTCTATTTCTATAAAAGAATTTTCCAAATAAAATACATTAGAATTAAGTCCTGTTTCTAATAAAGTAATCAACCATTCAGGCTTACCTTCTGCACAAGGAGTATCCCAATTGTTTCTACCACCATCAAAATAATCTAATTTTCTTCTCATTAGAACTTCTTTATCAAAGGTCATATCGTGATTACCTGCAATAAAAACTTTAGTAGTATATCCTTCTATTCCATTGAACCATTTGATAAATTCTTCAATTTCGTGCTTTCTACCAATAGATGTAATATCTCCACTATGGATTAACAAATCTCCTCCTGGCAATTTACCATTTAGTTGTTTGTGTTTATTATGTGTATCGCTAATGTGTGTTATTCTAAATTTCATTTTATTTTTTTTAAATATTTTACAATATCTTTTATCTTGTCTGCATCTTTTGGACTTACTAAAAATTCATCAAATGCACCATACATACATTTATATCCAAATATGTATTTAATACCATACTTTAATCTTTGCCAAAAAGGTCTTTTATTTAAATGAACATGAGCATATACAATTGGACATTTTTGTCCAGATGGCATTTCATCTTCACTATAACAAATAACCATTTGATGTTCAGTTGAATGGCAATCACAAATTAAAATATCATGTGTTTTGTAAGGTATCTTTTTCATAATTTTAAATATAATAAAAAAACCTCAAATTACCAAAAGTAATTGAGGTTTTGCTGTAAGGGAAGGAATCGAACCTTCATGCTGTGATTCAGTAAAGAACAAAATAGCCGGCTTTGTGGTCAACCCATATTCATTTACCTATTTCATATTCAGCGCCCACGAGACGAGTGGGTGTGTCTGCCGATGTGTGCACAATTTCACCACCTTACAATGTGCGGAGAGACAGGGATTCGAACCCCAGAACCTGTTACAGTTGCCGGTTTTCAAGACCGGTGCATTCAACCACTCTGCCATCTCTCCTTAATAATTAGAATACTTTTTCATCTCTGCTTTTACCGTCTAAACTATTATCAGTATCAGCGTGTTTTCTTCTTGCTTCTTCTGCTTCTTTATACAATCGCATCCATGTTAAAAATATATCAATTGGTGCTAATATTGGAGCCATAATAATAATCATTATAGAGTCCAATCCAGGTGTTATACCTAAACCACCGGCCATTACATTTTTATTCCATTTTTTTATCAATTGATAAATGCAATAAACAAAGCAAAGTAAATAATAAGTTCCAAAACCCATAACATTTGTTTTTAATTTTTTAATAATTTGAGTTTGTGAGGAATGAATCCAATTAAAAAGGTTATCCGAGTTTCAAAGAGGTTTGAGTGTTTTGAAATTACGCGACAAGTGACCCTAATATTGTTGAAGTTTGTTAATTATTCATTATCTTATTCGTTCATCCGCTATTTGGTATCATAGTAGAATTGTAAGAATAAACTAATCAATCAGTTTCAAACCCCACTCACTCAATATTTTTAGATTTGTGTGTTTGCGTTGTGAATATCTAATTCGTTTTGCAACTCTTCAATTCTTTCACTTAACGCATCCACTTTGTTTTGAATATCCACCACATTCAATTCCACTTCTTTTACTGAAATAACGCTTCCGTATCTTTCAGCTATTTTACCTTCTTCGGTTGGAACTTTTTTTAATTCCTTTACCAATCCTTTCAACTCTGCTAATTCAAATATTTTAGCATATACCGGTTGGTTTGCTTTATGGATTTTTGCTTTCAATTCAACTAACTCAAATTGAATTGTTTCAATTACCGTCAATGTAACGGACATTGAATATCTACGTGGGTTTCCTTCTTCAATTGAGTTATACTTTTTCAAAATCTCATATTGAGCTTTCAAATCGGTAACCAATTTGTTTTTTTGTTTTAACGCTTGTTTTACATTCATTGTTTATGTTTTAAATTTTAACTATGTAAATATAAGAAAGTTTTTTCAAACTTCCAAATTTATTTTTAGTGACTATCACCTACATTATGCTTTTCACTATAAATTAGATAATCTGGGTTGATAACTTTAGCTACCTTTTGTCTTTCCCCCGTATGAATTTTAATCACAATTCCTTCTTCAGGTATTTTCGTTCCTTTGATAAAATTATTGAATGTGTATTTGTCTTGCACATCTTGCGACCATTCACCAAAATACAATTGTTCAACATATGGTAACTTTAGAAGTTCTTTGATAAGTAACTTTGAATTGATTGTATCTAAATACTCACCATTCTCTTTTACATCGAATCCTACGAACTCAATCTCTTTCAATCCATAATCATATCCCTTTTGAATTCCAGCTCCGTAAATCTCACCATATAAGGTAATACCATCGCCTATGTTAGTAGGGCTGAACAATTTCACATACTCCCACAACTTCTTTTTAATATCATATTTCTTTTCAATATCATACCAAACATTAGTATCGTAGAAACCTTGTGATTCACTTCCTTTTTCCACATTGTGAGAGCCAACCACAAATTCGTAATCAATCCATCTATCTGCCACTCCAAAGAATTTCTTCACTTTATCCCACAATGATAATTTGTTTTTCTTAACAATACCATAACGAGCATTAGTTCCGTGAATCTTACGAGTGATTTCGACTGTGTCCTCTTCGGTAAACATTCCAGGTACATTCTTTAAGTTAGGGAACTTATAGTAAATGTGGAAATTCGGATTGTCTTGATAACGAATCTTTCTACCACTTGCTAATTGAACGGTCTTAACAGGTGGTTCATATTTGTAAATATTCATTACATACATCATATCCTTACCCTCATAGTAATTTTCCATAAAAGGAATATAAGTAATTGGAATAATCAAACATTCCGAGTATACACCTCTTAATTTCACCGTCCTAACTCTACCACCTTTTCGTAAGTAATTAGTAACACTCATCTTTTCTGAAAGTTCTAAAGGAATAATAGCATCGGTTGTAGCAATCATTACTAAATCACCAACCTTTTGTTCTCCTTTTTTGGTAATACAATTCCACCCACCAACAACTGCTAATTCAATATTATCAGCACCTTCGATTGGTTTAATCTCATTTATTGTTGCTATGTAGCAAACTGAATTTAAGTTTTCCATATTATAACTTTACTTCAAATCTATTTTTCATTTGTTCTAATTTCTCTTCAGGTACATTGTGTATATTTTTAGAACCATGCCTATTCTCTACAATAACTGAATGAACTATATAACCCGCTTCCTTAGCCAATGTATAGTAATAATCCATTTCCCATTCTTGAGTAAATGTGTTTGATACTACAATTAGTTCTTCACCCTCATCCATCCAAGCTTCAACTACATTTTGGCACCATTCATGTGCGTATCTTAATTTAGTAGCATCAAACTTATATTCTCCATCTTTCATAAAGAACATATCAGCCTCAATATGCATTCCACCAAATGATTTTGCCAATGAACTTTTACCACTACCTGGTAACCCTCTCAATAATATTAACTCTTTCATTACTTATAATTTTCTACAATTTCGTGATGGTCAAAACTGAACATACTTTTAATTGGTTGGTTTCTCATCAAACTTAATACAGTCCTCATTTCAATTGGATACAATGCGTTACCATCACATCCTACATCCATCATCTTACCCAAACCAATTCTAGTTGCCGGCGGAAAATGAACATGTCCGTGTAAATGAATCGCACCTCTTGCCATATTATCCCAACTTGCGATTGGAAAGTGCATTAGAGCAAATCGTTGTTCATCATTTCCAGCGTGTCCATTTGACCATTTCACATTTAAGTTTAGGTATTTGTTTACTGAACTAAAAAGTGATTGACAACCTTCTCTATCGTTTTCAATGTGATGATCGTGATTACCTGTGATGATGTGAACATTCTTACATACGATTTGATTTCTGAATATCTCAATTTGTTCAAATCCACCAAATGACCAATCTCCCAAATGGAATAGAATATCATCTTGTCCTACAAACTCATTGATATTACCTACTAATGTTGCGTTCATATGTTCTAATGATTTAAACTCTCTACAAGTCACCGGTTCTATCCATCTAGTTGTAGCGGAACAAATGTTAGCATGGTTGTAATGCGTGTCACTTGTAAACCACAACCGCTGTCCTTTATTTAATGTTAATTTCATTTTTCCAATTTTAGTATGATGCCCCTTTAGGATTCGAACCTAAACTAATTGGACCAAAACCAATTGTGCTACCGTTACACCAAAGGGCAATTTGTGGAGCGGGAAGCCGGAATCGAACCGGCATATCCAACTTGGAAGGATGGCATAATAACCGTTATACTATTCCCGCAATTTGTAGGTGGGACTAACCTACTTCAGTTGTGTACATCAACCATTTAAGTCCTTTTGAGCGGAAGACCAGGCTCGAACTGGCCACCCCAACCTTGGCAAGGTTGTGCTCTACCGAATGAGCTACTTCCGCAAGTGTGGACCAAACAGGACTCGAACCTGTGACCTTGGCATTATGAGTGCCCTGCTCTAACCAACTGAGCTATAGGTCCAAATAAAGGTGCCGGAGGAGAGATTGGTTACTCACACGCAGGCCATTTCGGCTAATACTGCACCTTTCTAGAATTACGGGACGTCTCAAATGTGGCCACATTCTTTCCGCCACTCCGGCATATGTGGAGGATATCGGAGTCGAACCGATGACCCCCTGCGTGCAAAGCAGGTGCTCTAGCCAACTGAGCTAACCCCCCATTATGTAACGGCTGTGCTGTTAAACTGTCTTTTCACTACCTTTATCGTAGTGTTACGTTTTCTTCATACATAGCGTCCGTCCAGCCATTCTTACGAATCGTTACATTGTGCCCCAGGCCGGAATCGAACCGGCACTCACATTTACGGTGAACAAGATTTTAAGTCTTGCGCGTCTACCAATTTCGCCACCAGGGCAGTTTGTGATTCGGAAAGGATTCGAACCTTTGACCCACAGCTTAGAAGGCTGTTGCTCTATCCAACTGAGCTACCGAACCATTGCGGATTGGACGGGATTCGAACCCGCGACCTCTGCCGTGACAGGGCAGCATTCTAACCAACTGAACTACCAATCCTTTTTGAGCCTAGTGATGGAATCGAACCTCCGACCTACTGATTACAAATCAGTTGCTCTACCAGCTGAGCTAACCAGGCAATTTGCGATAAGAGAACGTCCCAGCCGCCTCATTCTCTTATCTAACATACACTAACAGCGAAATACGGCTTGACTGAGTGTGATGTATGTCTTGTACTCGGTACGGGATTCGAACCCGTGCTACATCCGTGAAAGGGATGTGACCTAACCCCTAGTCCAACCGAGCGTTTGTTTGATAAATTAAATATACGAAAATATATCTAATCTACCAAAACATTTTATAATTTAACTAAATGGTCAGCCGCATAAGTTGCGATTGGACCAAGTGTTTTATATCTAACTTCATATCCCATTCCTTCTACTAAACCAACTGCTTGTCTGAACACTTCATTTGATTTGTATTTTGGGTCAGGGTTAATATCAATATCAATCCATTTCACTTTTGGTAAACCAGCTTCTCTCATTTTTTCAGCAACTTCAACCGCATACCATACTTCACTCAACAATCTTACTGAACGTGTTGGTTCTCTTTGGGTTTTCCATTTACTATAAAGAACATGTGCTCCTTTACCTTTATGATACAAAGCTACAACGATTGCGTAAATAGTTTTATCGGAAAAGTTTTGTGAATCACAACCAATTAGTATTTCTACATTTTCTTTTCCACTTAAATACTCTCTGACATATTCAATCATGTCAATTTTTACTCCATCATATAGCCGTTTGTATTCCATAATATTACATATTGATAATTTATTTTTTGTACCCGTAGAAAGACTCGAACTTTCACAAACTGGTTTCTAAGACCAGTGCGGTTGCCAATTACGCCATACGGGCATTTTAACAGTTTGTTCTATATTTTTTCACTCCACCATTCCATCTTCTCACACATATTAAACAAGCTCCATTTTCTCTAATAATTTTTCTTATTCTAACAATACGATTTACTCTTTTGTTAGTTTCAAATTTATCATTTTTCATGCGGAAAGAGTGAGATTCGAACTCACGGACCTTTTGAATCGGCAGTTTAGTAAACTGCTGGTTTAAACCACTCACCCATCTTTCCTTTTTGGTAGTTTTTTCATTTATATCGGGAAAAAGAGATACCAGCTCCAAAACCCGGGGTGGTGTGACCGAAGAGAATCGAACTCTTACATAAAGTGCCACAAACTTTCGCCCTACCATTAGGCTACGGCCACCATGTTGTTGCGGGACCAGGAATCGAACCTGAATATCTGGCTTATGAGACCAAACGGGTTACCTAACCTTCCCACAATATAGTTGAGGCGGATGTAGGATTCAAACCTACCTAAAAGCTTTTGCAGAGCTTCACCTCACTTCCCTCGGCCAATCCGCCTCAACTATTTTATCTATTTAGTTTGATGATACATTCATCAATCTTATCTCTTAATCTACCACCTACTCCAAAATCACCATCAACCTGAACATGTCTCCATTGTGGAACTTTCATCCATTTGAATTGTTTATTCAACTGCATATCATCAATTGAAATCCAATTACTAATTTTATTATCCTTTACCCACTTTTTGATTTCAGCTGCTCTCTCCCACTCAATTGCAGGTCTACTCAACTTCATCCATAGGTCCTGATGTGTAGTTATATCAATCAAATTGTGTCCTGCAATTCCGTAGTATTCAAATATTCTTTTCATTTGTAAGAAACTAAAATGTTTTCTCCAATCTGAACTTAATACCATCTTTGCATTACTCTCATCCAAAATCTTTTTAAGAGCCTGACAATCTTCTTCAACCCAAGCGTATGGTATTTTAAATGTTGATGATGAACCTAAACTCATTTCAACTCTACCATCACCCCACGTTCCCCACGCCAACGGGCCATCTACATCTATGAATATTATCTTACGTCTCATAACTTTAATTTTTTAACTATTTCATTCCACTCTTGTCTTTCAATCTTATCTGCGTTATATAATTCAAACTCATCTCTATCTTTGTCATTACGAATTACAATTATATGATACTCATTATTCATATCGGATTTGTATATCGTTTCACAAGTTTGTCTCGCATCTTCATCACTCATTGAATTACTAAACCTCATTACGAATATTGGTTTGGGTTTAATTTGTGTTACCGATGGAGTGGAATTATTTGGTATTAAATGTGCCATATCTTATTTTCCACTTTTATTCCTAATCCAATTATACATAAAATCAGGATCATTTTTTATTTCATTTTCTTTTTCAAATTTCTGAATTATTAACATTGCATCGGTTACATCTTCTGGTCTTAAATAACCAACAACATCACCTTTAGCAATTGGATTATCATAATGAATATGACCATCTTTGAATACTGCTAATTCGTATAATCCTTTATCACCACCATATGTATATGGACTTTTCACTACACTCACTCCATACCCATTATCAAAATCCATACGAGCTTGAACTCCACCCAACATATGAGTTGGATGTGCATTAAATTCCAAATCTTTAAATGTTTTCATATCATTTTGTTTTAGTAGCTCCTAAAGGATTCGAACCCTTACTCTAACATCCGTAGTGTTATGTGCTAATCCATTACACCAAAGAGCCAATTGCACCCACACCAAGATTCGAACTCGGAACAGCGGTTTTGGAGACCGTTATGATACCATTTCACCATGCGGATGTATGTTGGAATAGTGGGACTCGAACCTACAACCTTTCGCGTATCAGGCGAATGCTCTAACCAATTGAGCTATATTCCAATTTTGCACTTCCTATTTTCACGCATTGTCTAGTGCGAACCATATCTGTCGGAATAGCAGGATTCGAACCTGCGTGCTCTTCGTCCCAAACGAAGCGAGATAGACCGGACTCCTCTATATTCCGTTATTCAAAGTGACCCCTTTGAGACTCGAACTCAAAACCCCTACATTAAAAGTGTAGTGCTCTAACCAATTGAGCTAAGAAGTCATTTTGTGGTGATAAACAGACTTGAACTGCTGACACCCGCATCTTCAGTGCGGTGCTCTACCAACTGAGCTACATCACCTATTGTTTGTTGGGGTAGACGGACTCGAACCGCCGAACTCAAATGAGAGCTGATTTACAGTCAGCCGCAATTGCCACTATGCGATACCCCAGTTTGTGGGAAATACTGGATTCGAACCAATGACCCTCTCGGTGTAAACGAGATGCTCTAAACCAACTGAGCTAATTTCCCTATTTGGCGGGGATAAAAGGATTCGAACCTATGACCTAGTCATTAACAGTGACCCGCTCTACCGCTGAGCTATATCCCCAAAACAAAAAACCCCTAACTTTGTGAGTTAGAGGTTTCAAATATTGTTCTAAAATTTTTACATTTTATCCTACATCAGTGTCCTCTAACATCTTGCTAATATAATCCACCTTGCCTAAATTAAGCGTTGCCGGATTTGATATAGCATTAAACATACTAATCCCCTGCCACTCATTTCTCAATGATTGGTTAGAACAATTTGTATGTAATGTTAAAGTTTTCATCTCTAATATATATAATATTTTTTTAAATAAAAGTAATTCGATTTCAAAATACGCCACGTCAAGTCATGCTCCGGTTAATACTAGCCTCATCAAATTACCATTTAGCCTTTAATAAAGAGAGTAATAAGGGGAACGAATACTCTCAATGTAGCGGCCTACTACTTTTATTCGGTAATCATATCGTGTTAGATTACGTTTGTTTATAGTAAAAAACTTCCCCCACAAAAACTGACAGTCTTACAACTTTTAGGTTTGATATTTAAAGTCCTAACCTACTTGTCCACTCACCTGCCAGAACAACATTGGAAAAAGACTACGAAAATCGTAATTGAGCGGGGCCATAGAATCGAACTACATCTTCCCCCCTGGAAGAGGGGTGTGCTAACCCGTGGGCGAACCCGCGTGGACCATTACACTAACTCCGCTTATAAAATGCTGAGATTACACATTTGGGAAGAACGTCCTTTAGAAAGATTATTTTTTTCCTTTCTTATCCACACCCTTTTGAGATGTATCCGTTCAGTGTCGGTTAGTAATGCTAACCACTCATTGAGTTACTGACTACTCTCTCATTACTCTATTTCTTCTACCCTGCCGAGCAAATTCATTCTTGCGGAACTAGAAACTTTTCGTAAGAATCACAGACCACTTGCGGTGGTATCGTGGCAATGGACAACCCATTACTATGTAGACACCTTTCGTCCGTAACTGGCAAGCACTTAAGCTTAAAATTGATTTATAGTTTGCACCTAAAGCAAATTTGAGTTTGGTTTGTAGATTGTTCAGGTAGTGGCTTGCCAACCAGCTCCCCCATCTTTTGAACGAGAGAATACTAAACTACCCAATGTGTTATCGTCAACACCATTTTTTAAGTCATCTTCATTAATAGGGATTGGTGTCCCACATTAAAGGTTAATAACAACACCACTTGTACATTAACATACCTTACGTCCTTTCGGATAGCTTGGTTTTAAGACCACTTTGAAATTGAATACCGCAATGATATATAGTGATTAGCCACATACTTCTTACTGATATTCTATGGGTTATTCTTATTGTTCTTCCGAACTCAACTAGAGATTCTACATATCCCCAGTCACCCAAACCCTTCCGATATAGTGTTACCCTTTCGTACAAGGCTCAGATGATATCCCACTTGCCTACTCAAGCACCATTGCTGATGCCGCAAGAATACTAAACCAAGCATTCTCACTTTATCCTACTTTCGTAGTTTATTTAACCACCATAGGCGGCGGTTGTTTACTATGTAGGACGAGCCTACTATGTAAAATATTTTCAATCTTTTAAAGAACTAATCGGGGAATCTTTACAACTTACATTAGTAAGAATATTTACAACCCCAATGTTTAATAAATATAGTAAAAAAAAATTAATCTACCAAATTTATTTATTTTTTATTCAAAATCAACTACCCGAGTATCTTTCATCGCCTATAAGGTCATATATCATTTGAACATTGTAAATATAAGGAAAGTTTTTTAAACTACCAAATATTTTTTAAAATAAGTTATTAAGGTATCCGGCTTTATTTTTTTCACATAGTCGGTTTTATTACTATTGGCTTCAACCTTAATTACTTTGTTGCGGGGGATGGATTCGAACCACCGACCTTTAGGTTATGAGCCTAACGAGCTACCGCTGCTACTACCCCACGATATAATAATATAAATAAAGAACTAAACTAAATATGTTTTTCACATTTGAATATCAAATATACGAAAAGTTTTTTAAACTACCAAATATTTTTTAAAAAATGTGGATAACTTTCTTAAGTCATTGAAAATCAATAAGTTATAACTCATTGATAATCAACGCCTTATTGACAATCAATACTTTACATATTAGCGTTTTTGTGGAGATGACGGGAGTCGAACCCGTGTCTTACCGAGTAATCATAATACCAACGTCTCACAAGTTTATTCAGTTATTCACAACTGACAAATATATGAGTTTTTACATTTTATCATAATCAATGTTTTGACTCGATTTTGGGTTCAGTCAATTTTCCACCTTTATAGATACTTCTGTTCCTAGGTTATATGTATTCCGACCCGAGTAGGATTAGGCTGCTACAGCGTAATCCATACCTACGAATGCCATAAGGTCATCGTAAGTCATTGTTGACTTTTCGTCATTTATTGTTTCGATACGATATTAAGAGATAGTATCATTTCTCTACTTGTGATATTATCATTCGCATGGCAATCAATACCAAACATCCCCATATTTTAAAGAACTAAAATCAGTATTACCGATTTGAATATCAAATATACGAAGAATTTTTGAAATCGCCAAATTTATTTATAACTCATTGATTATCAACAAATTATAAATAGAATAAATTTAGATGTGAAATTATTCAGCCGTTAAAGGAACACGAATATATTTTGCAGTATCGCCTGACTCATTCGGTTCTTCGAAATATTCTTGATTTTCATTCAACCATGCAGTAGCTTGTTCATCTGTCATAGATTCGCAACCTTCTACAGGAGTTTCATTTCCAGAAAATGTTATTTTGTATAATATTTCTTCCATTTTAATTGTTTTAATTATTACCTATATAAATATAAGTTTTTTTAAATAGACGTATCGTAGTTCCAATTTTCATCCGAAGGTCGCCATTTTCCGTAATCTTCACATGACCATATCTTTGTAGAATGTCTAAAATAAGGTATCTCATTTATATCAGCAGTTCTACTTGGTTGATAAAATTTAGTTCTATTATTTGGTTGTGCACAAAATTGACCGTTTTCTAACTTCGATATATTATAACACTTATGTTCGTTTGGTGTTTCACTCCACCCACAATCTATTTCATTTGGGTCAGAATGTGTTGTATCAATTGTAAAGAGATAATCACCACCGACAACGGTATGGTCTTTCATTGTGGTATAGGTTTTAACACCCCTTAAAACCCTTTTTTCGATAACCGATATATTGTATGATAAACAATCCCAAAGTTGTAGAAAATCCAAAGGAAACACCCTATCATTTGCGTCCAGAGGTCTCCAACGAAATGCATGAATAGGTAGTTTATCATATACCGCGCCGAATTTATCAATGTGGGTTTCAAATAAGAGTGCACGATTAGGAATTGATTTAACACTTACCCAATGCCCTTTTTCCCATTCCCCTTCTCCCAATAGGTTTCCTTTCTCATCTTTTTGAAAATCGTATAGAAATCGTTTATCTATGAGCACTTCGATTGGTGGTATGTTCGCAACTAAATAACTCATGCTATCAAAAATTTTTGGGTTTACGACGTGGTTACCCCAGCCCCTTCCCATTTTCCGGATACAATAGAATCAAAATCATCACCATTTCTATCTAACATTATCCAATTTGCTGATTCTAATCCAAACCAATTATCTAATTCTTCTAATACTTCTTCTGCTGTAAATTCCGAACAACTATATAAATCAAATTGGAACATTGCAGGTCTTTCCGCATCCCAAACGTGAATACTAGCATGCGATGTTGCTAATGTCACCGTTCCTGTTATTCCTTCATTACCCGGTTCATTAACATAAACGGATGTTGGTCCGGCAACTACTACCATTCTTACTTTCTCTACTAATTTCTTAAAAAATTCATTCAAATGAGCTTCTTCTTTTGGTGGGGTGCTCATATATCCCTTCACTAATAAGTGTAAATGATTTGGTTTAAACACTACTTAAATTTTTGTTTTATTTATGGTCAGATGGTGGGCAAATCATTTCTAATTCTTCCCACTTATATTTAGGTCTTTCATTTAAAAATACATAACACTTCCATTTCTTTTGGTTTTCAAAATAAATATGCTTTTGTAAAACAATTGGTATTGCAGCATTTGTTGGTATTCTTTTAACAGGCTTATCAAATAAAACTTTAATTACTACTGTTAAATTTTCAGTATCATCCCACTTTCTTTCTTGTTCCTCTAACAATCTCCACTCACCTCTATTAAGATATTGGTCTTGTAGAATACAATTCAAATACGAAAATGTTTGTTTAAGATTTTCGATATTATCAGAGAATGTTGCAGCGGGTGCACCATGTCCTTTATCATATATGTTTGCTTTGTAATCATCAGCATCGGATGTTTTGATATTTGGTTCTTTGTAAAAATCCATAGCACCTCTATTAACCTTTGTAGGTCTATTTGTTGAATGATATTTAATCATCAATGGTTGTTCCAATGATTGTGAATAAAGAACTTCGAATACATTGTTTTTAACTCTAACGGTATCTTGTGCGAATGTTATAACACCAATAACTAAAAGTGTAAATAACGTAAATAATTTTTTCATCTATAATTTTAAAATAAATATAAGTTATAATATTAATCTGCTTCCAATTAATACATTATGTAATATAGGAGATCCAGGCATAGTGTTTCCTGCTATCTTATAGTTTATGCTGAATCCAAATCTTTTACTGATTTTATAGTCAAATGAACTTCCTACTAAAAATCCCATATGTCTATTTACCAATGTGTTTCCTGTTGTAGAATTATAACTAATTGGTGATAGTAAAATAAATGTTTGTGGTGATATTGTCAATTTTTTACTATATGCGTATGGTTTAGTCCAAAATGCTACACCCGATGAAATCATATTATATTCCCATCTATCTTTTTCTGGATTTTTAATAAATAAATTCACAACACCCAAATTATAACCATATGTTCCGTGTTTTGGATGTGGTTTAATATAAGTGTAACTCATTAAATTCATATAGTTACCATCCAAATATGCGACAGTAGTTCCATATGAATGGATTGCTTTTAATTGTCCTTCATCAAATTCCATTTTAGTATAACCACCACCTAATGCAAATTGTTTTAAATTACTCCATATCATTGCATTTGCAGAGAATGATTCATCACCGGCCATACTTGCTCTACTCCAACCCAATCCCAAAATTGCATTCATTTTTTTATCAGGATTTTGTGCCGCTGTTAAATCTGATGCCAATATCATTGGGTTTAATCCACCTGATTTTTTCTTTTCTTCTTTTTTGGATTCTTTCTTCTCTTCCTTTTTTTCCTCTTTCTTTTCTTCTTTGGATTCGGATTTAGATTCTTCTTTCTTTTCTTCACTCTTACTTTCGGATTTTGATTCTTCCGATTTGCTTTCCGATTTACTCTCACTCTTTGACTCGGATGATGAAGAACTACCCTCACTCTTTGTTTCAGTTTTACTTTCCGAAGATGATGAAGAAGATGAACTGCTTGAGCTAGATGAAGATGAGCTACTAGATGAACTACTACTTGCCGGCGGTGTTGATGAAGAAGCCGATGCCCCACTACTTGCTGCAGAACTACCTGCCGAACTTGCAGATGATGATGCCGCAGATGATGCTGAACTACTTGCTGCCGAACTTGCCGATGAAGATGCCGCTGAACTTGCAGCTGCACTTGCTGCAGAAGATGCGGCTTGTGAAGCAGCTTGTGTAACTGTATTTTGAACAGTCTGTGTTACTACCTGATTCGTTGGGCATGCCATCGAATTATATTGTGCATAAACTGAGTTTAACCACCCCTGAACTACACCGGTTGCAACTTCCGATGGTGTGAATATCTTTACTTGATTATAAAAAGAAACTATTGCATTACCATTTACATAGGATGTTGTAACTATCTTAATTTCTCCGGTACACTTATCAACATAAGTTTGGGTATAGGTTTGTCCATTGGCTTTTAAAGCAAATAATAAAACAACAATAAGACCTATTAACCACTTTTTCATTATCTTTTACGTGGTTCAAATTTTCTTATAGGTGCTGATTGTTTATATCTAACCGGTGGTTGAGGAACTCTAATTGGTTGTTGTATAATAATAGGTGTTCTATAATGTGGTGTTATCCAATAATTATAAAACAATGGAGATTGCATATAATAATCATCATATACAATTCTCTTTCTAACCTCTACCAATTTTGTAGAATCTTTAGGGTCAATCATTACATATTTAACCGGAGTGCAACTTGCTATTCCTAATAACAATATTGCTGCTAATAGTAAGTTTTTCATATTTGACACATTTTTAAAAATTCATCTTTATCAAATATAACATCTTCATTTCTGAATTTTGCCATCATTGAAACTGCTATATCTTTTCTATTGTCTAAATCTTTTACCATTTTAATTATTTCCGTAACTCCTACCACCATATCCCTATCGTTAGAATGGTCTGCACTTGTTTCTTTAATTAAATTACTTAATCTTATCATTATTTAGTAAAGATTTGTTTTTTAATCATTCTATCTAAAATTCTAGCACAAGCAATATCCAATGCTTTCTTTGTTGCGATAGAAATAGTAGATTGGTTAAACTTAACAGGATCAATGGTTGCATCTGATAATAAAGTTAATTCTCTTGTAGTTTTGGCCTCACCCAAACCACTTGCTCCGAATACTACACCTGTTTCTGCATCGGTAAATCTAACCTGTAAACCGATACGAGTCACCATTAGGTTTTTAACACCATCTTTTAAATTCACTGTCTCATCTTCTGATACCGAATAATCATAACATTCGATTGTTACGAAGTATTTTGCTAAATTGATTTTACCTCTACCTTCAATTTTGTTTTCAGAAATACCAGCGTTTGATGCTTTGAATTGTTGCACCATTCTGTTTTTAATTTCAGTTTTATCTTCGGTAAATTTGAAACGATTAAGGTTTTCCAAATATTCCATTGAAATATTTGCTACACCCAATCCTACTCTTTTCTCTTTTAGTTCAGGATACATTTCATACATCTCATCGGAAATACCACACTTTAAGATTTGGATTGGAATTTGTGGTCCATCATAATCTAAAAAGTTAGAAATATCAATTGCGGTTTCAAATGATGCTTTATATTGTTCAGTTTTTGTGCTTCCCACAGTTTGGGCAACTACAACATTGCTTAACAAAAAGCCAACGAATAATACGAATAATTTTTTCATACATACTATTTTTTATATAAATATAGAGTTTCCTCTTTATCTATACAAATAGCAGTCATATTTTCAACCCAATCTCCTGAATTAAGATAATGATGTCCATTTATCATTCTATCTTCTGGTTGATGAATATGTCCACACATAACCCCATCACATCTTTTTTTAGATGCCATTGATAGAGCAGTTGTTTCAAAATCGTTTATGTAATTTGTGGCAGCTTTTACTCCACTTTTAATTTTTTGTGATATTGATTGGTATGGTAAGTTTCTCCATTTTCTATAACGATTATACCATCTATTTAACCAAAGTGCAAAATCATATCCTACTGAACCTATTTTTGCTAACCATTTATATTTTGTTATAAAAACATCAATAACATCTCCGTGGAAAATATAATAACTTTTGTTAGAATTAGGTAAGTCGATAATATAATCTTCTCTAATTTCAATTCCGCCAAAATGGTTTCCCATAAATTCTTGTATAAATTCGTCATGGTTTCCTCTTATCCAAATGATTTGTGTTTTATTTGAAAGTTTAAGTAATTTACCTATTACTTTTGTGTGTTGTTTTTTCCACTTACTTCCTCTATTGATTGCCCAACCATCAATTATATCACCATTTAACACCAATAGTTCGGTTGGATGTTCTTCTAAAAATTCAATAAACTCTTCTGCTTTACTATCTTTTGTTCCTAAATGTAAGTCGGATACTATAATTGCTTTGTATTTTATAGAGTGCATAGTTTAATAAGGATTATCATTAAAATGGTTGTTCCAATTAAAATTTCTTTAAAATAAATCTTTTTTTTCATATCCAATAATTGTGATGTTGTTTAAAAAATTCCGAATTATTTCTATTAAAATAACATTTTATACTCAACCAAAACATATAAAAGAAACCTTTATTTTTAAATCTTCTAGCCGATGTCCAAATACCTTTTGTATTGTGTATTTTCATCACTTCTGTTTTTTGTGAAACCCAATAATCTTCTGCAAATAAATGGGTTTCATCATATCCTCCAGTTTTCCAATATGATTCGGTTTTCCACAATTGAAACCCACCAATAGCAAATGGAGTTCCTAACCAATTACTCATTCTTTGTTGAATATCAAATAATCGGAATATCCAATTGAATCCTTTTTCGGTTTGAAATGGGACAGTTACTAAATCTGTATTATATGCTAAACATTCACCCAATACAAATTTATCTTGTAACATTATATCTGCATCTAAGAATAGAATATAAGGTGTTTCTACTAATTTACTACCTTCCAATCTTGCTTTTGCTGGAAATCCACCTTGTATAAATTGAATATCTAAAGAATATTTAAAATCTCTCTGAACATAATATAAAAAATCTAAACTATCACCTTCATCGGAATTATCTGCAATAATAATTTTAAGTCCTGTGCTTCCCACTTGTTTTGCAATAAATGAAATACACTCATATATGTTATCTTTTTCATTTTTACAAGGAATTACAATTGTTAATAAATCTTTCATACCTATAAATAAAAAACCCCCACTAAAAGTGAGGGTTTTCAATATTACCAAATTATTATCCTTCTTCTACACCGGCGTCCAGTTTGTTTTTATCATGCTCCGCTTTTCTGTTGATGTATTTATCAACCGATGCGATACCAAATGCACCCAATGTGATTACTAAAAATCCGTTAAAAATATATTCGTTAATTAATAATTCTTTACCCATCCAACCTGTTACCAAGTCTACGAATAATGCAATTACCATACATGCGAATGATAAGAAACCAACTACTGATTTTTCGTTGATATCATTGTTGTCTTTAAATAATTCTTTCCAAAATCCCATAGTTTTTGTTTTTAATTGTTATTAATTAAATAACCCATTTTATCCTGCCATTTCAGCATCTTCATCTTTTATCTTTCCACATTTCTGACATTCTTCTTCACCATTATGGTCAGTATCACCCCAAATGTGTTCACATTGTCTATGTGCGAAATACATATCAATCTTACCATCACCATCAAAATCAATACCATCCATTACACCATCACCATCTTCATCAACTTCAACACCTGTTCTTGGTTGTGATTTTGGAGTTTCTACCGGTTTTGGTTGACTTGCTTCGATTTTAGCCAATTCAAAATTTTGTTTGTTTTCTACTACTGCTAATTCTCTTGCTGCAGCTGCTCCTGCTACAAATGCATCTGGAATGATTGGAGTTACTGGTTTATTAGTTTCTTTCATATCGTTTGTATGCGACATCGAAACACCATCTTCTTCATCCATTTTCTGAACTAACATCTTATCCTTATCGGTATCACTAAACCAGTAATCTATGATTTTACCATAGCTACCAATAAACGCACCTAATAACAATAATAGAAGTTCCTTCCACTCTGCTGCCATTTTTGTTCCTATACCGATAGCGGCGAACATTCCGGCCATTATAAACATAAATCCACCCAATACCAACGCAGTAATATACCATCTACGTTTCATCATTGCGTTTAATAAATCCCTAAATCCGCTTGGCGGTTGTTGATTACTCATCTTTTTTCTTTATTTTAAATGACCAATTAATTAATAACGAAAGTCCTACTATAAAAAATAGAACTGTCCCTATTTGATACCATATTACCATTCTGCCGGTTTCTCTTTGAACTCATCACCTTCTTTCTTCTTAACTGGAGCTGCCGGTTTTTCTACTGTTTTTTCTTTAACGATTACAGTTTTTCCACCACCTGCCGCTTGAGATTGTTGATTGGTGTTTTGGATGTTAATTACAGGAGCTGCTTGTTGAACTGGAGCTGCTTCTTTTTCATCTCCACCTGTTAATTTAGTTGTGAACCAACCACCAACACCTAAAGTTATAGTCGATACCAATCCCAAAATAATGTTTTTCAATGAAGTTCCACCTGATTCTTTTTGTTCTTCTGACATAAATTTTTGTTTTTATAGTTTGTTAAAATCTGTGATTCCTAATAAATTTCCGTTTTTATCATATAATCCTATTCTATATGCCGATGCTGGTAAAGCGGTGGTATATACTTTTAAGATGTTATCTCCGGAATTTAAATACATTTCTTCTTTTGATACTACTCTGTTTGCAATATCAATGATTTTTACAGTAACAGTTTGTGAGGTTTCTACTTTCACATTCATTGCAACTTCTGAAGTCACAAATGGTGATTGCAATTTGATACCTGCAACTTTTTCAATTTTTAAAGAATTGTCAACTTGTGGTGGCAATGGTGCTATTGGTGTTTTTGTACAACCAACCATTACAATTGTAAATAATACAAATAAAAGTTTTTTCATTGTTACTGGATTTTAATTAAAGTTCTGCCTATTTCTTGGTTATTCTCATTAACTATGTATAAATATAAACTTTTTTGTGATAATGATTTAGTATATATTTTTTTTGTGTTATTACCTACAATTCCGTTAATTTTTTCTTTAGTTACAACCTGTTGGGTGGTTGAATCAAATAATGTAATTATATGAACTCCACCACTTTTTAAAGTAAAATTAAAATCTTGTCCGTTTGTAAGAGTTACTTCATTTACTGAAAAAATATCAATAGGTGTTGGTTCTGGTTGTGGTATAACTTCTACCTTTTTACAAGCTACCAACGATAAAAATAATATAAATAATATCTTCTTCATTATTGCATTCTAATTTTTAATGTTGTTCCTGCTTTATTTACCGCATCCATAAATCCAATTGAAATTAATCCTAATACATTATTCAATTTTGATTTTGTTGTGAATGATACTTTATATTCCGTAGTATTATCCAAAGTTCCACCATCCGTAATTAAAGAACCCAAATTTACATATGTTGATTTATCGGTTCCATAGTTAGTTGGTGAACCTTTTGTTTTATAGGATACATTTCCAAATTTCAATAAAGTATTATCGTAATTTATTTGAAATTGTGTTCCTACTAATTCTTGTTGTAATGGGTCTATTGTGATATATGCATAAACACTATCACCAACCATTTCGGTTATAATTGATGCGTTTATTTGATTTGATGTAGGAATACTCATTGTTCTAATACTCATACCTGTAATTGAATTAGGTGTGGTATTAACTACAGGTATTGCCGAATGTGAAAGATTTACATCACCTTTCCAACTTACACTAACATTATATGTGTTGTTAAGTGTTCCGGTATTTAAACTGAATGGATATAAACTCCTCGTTGAGTTAAATTGTGTATTCCAATTTGATTTTGTAATCCCATCATATTCCGATTTACCATATAACTTCATCAAATATGTTAATGTTTGATATTCGTTTATTGATTGTATACCTGTTAAATGTTGTAATAATTTGTAAGTATCTGCTTCATTAAATACACCATTACCATCTACATCAGCATTCATAAATTGTATACCATATCCAAATTCATTACCTGTTTCGTTTCCAAATATCCCACCATTAGCCAATTCCTTAAATGCTAAATACACATCTGATACGGTCACAATACTATTATACAAAGTATTTAAATCAGTTTGGTTGATGTATGATAAATCTACTCCATGTTGTTTGTATATTTGAATGGGCGTAAATGTAAATTCTGCACTTAATCCCCAAAAAAATCCAGCTCGTCTTATATTAGATGTAAATGATGAACCTGCAAAATTAAATTCTGTTGGTGTATAAATCCAATAAGCAGCCCATGTTCCATCATCCCATTGATACGTCACGGGTCCATTCCACAAATCAAATAATTGTAAAGTTGTAACACCACTTGCTGAAATGCCTTGTGGAAATTCTCTTTTATCTATTAAAATTTGGTATCTTTGATTTGATGGTTCATAATCATATACTACACACCATTCTACTTGTCCTCCCGTTGTTGTTGCTCTAACACCATTACCATTTACTTTTATCGTATCTAAATCATTTGTTAAATCTGCTTTACCCAACCCACTTAATACTCTCGATGTGTTTGTTGTTACACCCCACACATTATTTACAAAAGTGTTTGCTTTTGCTGAAAATTTAGTTTCATCTACATTATTACCAAAATCAATATTGAATCTTGCGGTTAGAACTTCTCCGTTTGTATGTGTTACTGAATTGGTGTAAAACTCTGTAAATGTTGCATTATCAGGGTTAGTCCAAGTTCCAAATTCAATTACATAAGGATTTGAAAAATGGTTTGGTAAATCATTCCATTGAGAACCACCACCCCATTTAGTTACTGCATAATCTTCATTACCACTATTGTTTGGTTCACCGGGTGCCCAGTTGTTGTATTGACCTGGTATGTTTCCATTTAATTGTCCATTATTGATTTTAATTAAAGTTCCTGCTTCAGGTCCCGCATCAATTGTCCATCTTGCTTCACTTACTTCATCTGTTAATGCAAACCAAATATTACCTTGTGGTACATTATTAAAAATGAAAGCATCTTCATCGGCTGAAGTTATTGTTACTAAATATCCTTGTTGTCCTTTGAATGTTTGTTGTGATGCTAATGTTCTAGCATTTATATAAGTTGCAGTTGTTGATATTGGTCTATAAAAATGTCCGTTTACACCATTGTAATAGTATCCGGTTGGATTTACAGTTGCTGCTACGGATAATGCAACATTACCTCTTACCGAACCAGTATTTACTTTAAGAGATGCTAATGCCGTATTGATATTAGCCATTGTACCCGTTACCACTAAACGAGTCTTATTACCTGCTAAAGTGAATCCACTTGCTGCGGTTAAACCTGCTGTTGTATTGAGATAAAAGGTTGTACCCGATGGTGGGTTTACTAAACTGATTGATGCTAAAAGGGTTGCTGTTGAACTAAAACCACTCAAACTAAATCCACTAGCATCCTGTCCTGCTGTAGATGGTAAAAATGATTTAGAGTCCGGAGCAGATACACTCTGTCCGAACCCTAAAAATGATGTTAATAAAAGTAATAAAGTAACTAATAATCTTTTCATATTATTCTATGGTTAATTCAACTTTTTTACCGGCACCATCTACTGCATCTGCCAATACAAAGAAGAATAAACCAGCCGTATTTGTTAATTCTCCCTTTGGTGCAAATACTAATTTATATGGTATACCCGTTTTGATTCTAGCCGTTTTTAATTGGTCAATTGAACCAAATGTCAATCTACCATTTTCTTTTGTTGAGAAGTTGGTAATTGTTGAACCCGCATCAAATATTACATTTTCTAATTCTAATTTCGTAGAATCATAATTCATTACAACCTGTAAACCCGCCAATCCTTCTTTTGTCAATGCACCGGTTAATACAACCTTACCACCCTCTAATTTAGAAACGATAGATAATTTTGCAGTCTCCGCTGTTTTATTTTCATAAACATTAGTAGAATATGAAGTCATTGCCATAGTTTTAATAGTAGCAACATCAGATGATCCAGGATTAGCTGCATTTGTGTAAATACCACTTGCTATTCTAGCTGCTACCGTATCAGGATGAGATGAATGTGACCAATCTAAATCACCACCCCATGCAAATACAGCATTTACAGTCTGTGCAGGTTGTGTTACATATACTCTATATTTAGAAGTTCCATCTAACCAACTCTGGTTTAACAAACCACTATGCCATCTCCACGAAGTTGCTGTTGATGTTGGAACAAATGCATTTGCCGATACGTCTTGCCCCATCACATATGCAAATGAATAGTATGCATCTGCTTCGGTAAATGTCATATCATTTTTTGTAATATTACCTATTTTCTTTTCAAAATTTGGACGAGTGAAAAATGTAGGAACACCACTTAAATCAGTTTGAGAAACACCCAAAAATGATTTATATGCATCCGATACGGTTATTACATTATTCATCCAAGTCTTTTGTGAAGCGGGTGATACAAATACACCCAACGAATCACCAACTTTAATACCCGAAGTGAATAGAGCTTCGCCACTTGCATCCAATGCTCTTTGTGCAATCGGTTGTTGTGACCAATCAATATCACCGGTTCCATCATTTTTCAATCTCATTAATTGAACATTGTGGTCTGTAATTGTATATCCATTTGGAAATAAAACTCTCACCTTAAAGAAAGAAGTATTACCCGTAACCCCTGTAATGGATAATGGTCCAGATGTTGTTTTTACAAACGGAATGTTATTACCCGTTGCACTATCTAATGCGTATGATAAATCTAATTTGTGAAAATTTTCATAAACATTTTGGTCTTTAAGAATATATTTTTGGGTTGCTATTACACCATTCACACTTTGGTCTGCTCTTTGAATTGCCAATTGGCCAACATTCCAATCTGCATTTACTGCATATCCCCAAGGAGTTGCACTATATTGTGCATATAATGAAGTATCTGATATGTTTGCAGCTGCAGTAAACTTATAGTTATTCCAACTTGTATAATATGTTTGAGATTGATTACCTTGTGAAAATGTGGTAGAAAGGTAAGTCAACGCCTTATTATTATATTGATATCTCAACCAAAAATAACGTGGTTTAGTTGTTCCTTTATCTACATTATAAGTTACTGTGATGGTATCACCAACTTTATAAGGTCCAGTAGAAATTGATTGATTAACTATGATTTGTCCAAAAGACGAAAGGGATACCATCAATAATACCCCTAAAATACTTAATAATTTTTTCATATTATTTTTTTTCAAAAAGTTTTGTTATTAGTTTATCTGCTGCTTTTTTAAGTGCGTTTGATAACGAAGTTTGATTGAATTTACCACCCTGGTCAACAATAAGTGTAGACATGGAAATTTCTGATGATGATTCTTCAACCATTACCTCTTTTTCTTTTTTGCCATCTTTATAAAGGATACCCTTCATTCTGATAACAACTTCTTCTTCCCCTTTATGAAATACTGAAATGTTTGTCTTTGTAGTTAAGACATCTAAATATACAATTTCTACTTTAAGTTTTTGCGTAGCATCAGGAGATAAATTATAATTTTTATCCTGTAAATATTCTTCTAATACATTCTTAACACCAAATTCCAAATTACGGTTTCCCGCCAATTTACCAATCTTTACTTTGTTTTCTACACTTTCAACCCAAATGTGTTCATCTGCGTTATACCAAATGTTTTCTGGTGAATTTTTAAATGTTCCATCAATTCTCCATGAAATTTCATTTGCAATATCTGTTGCAAGATTTTCATTTCCACTAAATTGAAGGATTACAAAAAAGACTTGGAATAAAAACGCAAGTCCAATGAATGCTAAAAATGGAGCTAGTATAAAATATATAGCTCTTTCCTTAAGGCCTAATGCCAGTGCTGTTACTTTTTGTCTCATAAATGGTTATTCTCTTACATAAATATAAGATTATAACCAAAACCTATGATTAAAGTTAGTTTTCTTTTCTAGTAAAAGTATGGTGTATAGGTGTCCACAAACAATAAACCCCAACTGCTTCTAAAAAATTCAGTTTAAATGGTAAGTTTATTAATTGTGTTACATATGATATCGCCAATCCAACAATACAAGTAACTAATAAAATGTTTAATAATATTTTAAATTTTTCCATAAATCTAATATAAGAATATTTTTTGAATAAACCAAATAAAAAAGGGAGTATTTAACTCCCTTTCTTTTATGCTAATAAATGATAGTATTCTTTAAAGTGTTTGATACGGTCTGCTAATCCAATAGTTCCACCATTTACTCTCTTAGTAATAGATGTTACTACTACATCACTTGCACCACCATCAGCCATTTTGTTCAATCCATTTTTAGACCAGAACCATGCTGCCGATAATAATGCGTGCTTTCCACTAACTATATCAGGGTTATTTGCAATATCTTCTCCGATTGCTTTACCAAATTCAGTATAGTTTGCTCTACCTGTTAATTGGATATATCCTCTACCACGAAACTTAAAGCCATCCCCACTAGCCTCATCACCATTACTCATACGATTTGCATATACTTTGTTTGCAATCTTTTGTGGTTGTCTAGCGTAGGATGCTGCTGCAGCTTCAGTTGGGAAATATTTCTTAAATATACCATTCAAACCTTTTGCTGAATAGTTTAAATTCTCTTGTGTTACTCTAAATCCACCACTTTCATGTCCACATTGTGCTAAGAAGTGTGCTAATCTTAATGGAGTGTTGATTTGGAATTTGGCCGCTGTATCGGGAATCATTTGGATAACTGCATCAGGAACATGTCCTTTTAATGCATCCAATTTCAAACCACCAACAGGTACAATCGGTGCAGGTGGTGGCGGTGGTGGAGTATTCTCTCCCATAATCATCGCCCACGTTTTATCACCAACAATACCATCGGCAGTTAATCCGTGCTTTGCTTGAAATTCTTTTACTGCTGCTTCGGTTTTTGGACCAAAGTTAGTTACTGCAGGAGAAATTCCTAACTTCTCTTGCATTAATTTTACGTTCTCGTTGTTATCTCCTTTTTTAAGTAGCATGATTATATAGTTTCTTATAAATATAAAACTATTTAGTAATCGGTTGTGGTCCTCCACCTGCTCCAGTATCTGCTTTTTTAGCTCTAATACCGATTGCTTCTGCGAATGCATTTGAGCGTTTTACCAATGGTTCAATTGGTTCATCAATTACTCTAACATTCATTGGGATTTGATTATCTGGGTTTGCTGCATTATGTGCTACAACTGCCGCCCATCTGTGGTGACCATCTAATACATATCCATCATTGGAAACATATATAGGTGCTGTAATTTTTTCATATGCAGGATGATTAGGGTCTGCTAATACTTTACTCATTCCTGCTACCTTAACGCCGACAAGCTCACTTTGTGTTGCTTTTAAACGGTCTGGTGGAACTGCTGCTGGTTCTGAAACTTTGATACCTTGTTTATTCAACATTTCTTTAAAAAATTCTTCGGTATCTGCTTCACCATTTTCATCCTTTGGTAGTTTATCCGCAGGTGATCCTGGTTCAGGTGTTCCTTTGAATTGTGGCATATCCTCTCTTGGAATTCCTTTGTTTCCATCACAATATAGGTTAGTACCTGGAACAGTTACTTGACACAAATTAAAGTTAGGTGCTTTTTCACCTTTCTCTTTTGCTTGCTTACCTAAATCGGCAAGTTTATCTATAATAGTGGAAATTTGTTGTCTTTCAATAGGTGCAACGGCTGATAATGGTTTTCTGTTAAAGTCTGCGTTTGGCATTAAATCCTTTAACATTGGAATATCGGTTTTTCCATTCGTAGGTTTTTCAGCTGCTGTTTTGAAATCCGATGCTGCTACCTTTTGCCCTTTTTGTGGTTGCCCTTGTGGTTGTTGTGGGGTAGGTTTTTGAGATGGTTGTTCACCTTTTGGAAGTTTTCCACCATTTGCTGCTTTGGCTTTATCAACTTCGGCAGGAGTAGGTTTGTCATGTTTAGATGGGTCAAAATTCTTAACCACATAAACATTACCTGTTTTTTTGTTTTTTACAACAACCTCTTCCTTTAAAAGGTCTCTTAACTTTATCATATTATCTACCCTGTCCTCTATATTGTTTTGGTTTTGGAGTATGTTTGTTATAACTCTTTGTACCAGAACCTGGACCAGTTTTTCTCTTGCCAA
>Ga0222712_10000015_pt1 | contig 236648 bp, 216 predicted proteins | sample C33_657DmetaG_FD_165043 | JGI IMG/M metagenome (GOLD analysis project Ga0222712, IMG submission 165043) | Estuarine water microbial communities from San Francisco Bay, California, United States - C33_657D | ecosystem: Environmental > Aquatic > Marine > Unclassified | place: USA: California...
ATCGATGCCGATGATGTCTTGCATGTGCTCAGCCTCCAGGAAGGGAACCTCGATCCACAGGCCGCCTTGCTTGCCCTTGTCAGTGCAGGCTCACGCCGAAGCGGGCCGAAGATACCGTTCAAGCTTTAGGCGGTGAAACGGCTCCGGTGTGCGCAATCTACTTGGCAAGCTCCATGGCTTCAGAGCGGAGACGGCATCACCGGAACCTCCCGGAATCTCCGGGGAAGTTTGCCTGATCAGGGCCCACTTCAAGACACAAGAGCGGAGCTCGCTCCGCTGCCCTTCGGCCAGCGCGCGGAAAACCTCACCCGCGCGGGGAAAGCCCCAGCAGAGCAAGCTCTGCTCTACAAGGCCCGAAGCTCGCCGCAAATATTTCCCCGCCAACCCCGCCCCGTCGTAGCGCGCAGCTCGCTCCGCTGCACAGCCTTTCCGTAGAGCGCAGCTCGCTCCGCCGCACAGCCTTTCCGTAGAGCGGAGCTCGCTCCGCTGCTCTCCGGCCAGCCTGCAGAAGACCCAAAGCAGCCAGGGGGCGAGAAACCTCGCCACCCGGGCCGCCTTACCCGCTACGCACCAGCACCGCGCACCGCGCGTCAAGGCACCGCCAAAAGCGCGATGCCTCAACACACGGCCAACAACGCGCTCAGTGCAGCCGCGCCCCAACCCCATAAACAGCACGCGGTTCACGCACGCGACCAAGCGGCGCCCGCTCCCTTAGACGCTGCGACGCCACGGCCTCCAACACCGCCCGCACTTCCAGGCCGGCATCGAAGACCGTATGCCCCATCTGCGCCAACGTGCCATCGGCGTACTCGGCCATGTCGCTGGCGGCCACGACATCGCCATGCGCCGTGATCGCGTGGACCAGCCGGCTGAGCGTGTCGATCTGATCCAGAGTGACACCAAAGAGGAAATCCCCCGCTTCCGTATCGCCCTCCCCCTCGGCTTCTGCGTCGTCGTCTTCGTCTTCTTCGTCTTCCTCTTCCTCATCAGAAGCGACGTCATACGCCACCGCGTCGGCCGTCTCCGCCTGCGGCAATGGCGGGGATGCCTCACTCAGCACCCGGTCCAATCGGTCGGCCAGCAGTTGCAGGGAATGTGCAAGATCGCCGCCACTTTCATCCAACAATCCATCGCCTGCGCCGTCCTCGGCGCGTCGCTGGGCCAGCCTTGCCAGCAATCTGAGATGCGCGCTCAGCCGTGCCAGCGGGAGCCAGCCTTCCTGATCCAACAGCGCCTGCGCGTCGTGAAATACCTGCGTTTCGTGCGTCGACATCGGTGCCTCCTCATTCCATGAAGTGACCGCCCGCCGAAATGGCGGACGGGAAGTCGGGAGGCTCGAAACCGTGCATAGCCGGCGGGCTTATTCCCCTTGCGGGTGTTGTATTCACCGCCCTCCCGACGCAGGCATCGCGTCGGTTGCGCCTGCAAAACATGCAGGCACAAAAAACCCACCGGTTTGTCGGAGGTGGGTACCGCTATGCAAGGAGTTTCGAGGCTCCGTACAGCAAGACTGCTATTGCTCTAAGAAGCTGTCAAGCCCAGCTCACCGATTACAAGTCTCCTATTCGACTACTTCGAAGCGCAGGTAATCCTTAAGCCGTTTCGACTCGCTTACTTCGTCATGGGGCACTAACAGGTACTTCCAAGGTTTGGTGCCTACGCTCGCCGCGTGATCGGACGCGTGCTTGCACCATCGCATGGCGGCAGTGGCCTTGGCCTGAACCTCCTGGGTGTTGATGTCGGCGCGTGCCTTGGTCTCCACCATGAAGATGGTCGCGTCCGTCTCGGCCACGAAGTCGGGGATGTACTCTGGCTGCTCGGTGCCAAGCTTGTAGTAGATCTGGAACTGCCCCTTCGCAGGCTTGAACCACTTCGTCGCGTCGCGCTCCAGGATGATGGCGAAGCGCCGTTCGGTATCCGAGTCGAACTTCTGCAGCGGGTACAGGCAACGCGCGAAGCCGCCGAATAGCATCTGCTTGATGCGACTGGTCTCAGTCACGGTCTCCCGGAAGTGGTGAGCCGTTTGGCCCGCCGTGGCGGTGTAGTTGCACGGCTTGAGTTCGGTGAAGCCGCGACTGACCTGCACCTCGTACTCCGTCGCCTCTTCCCAGAAGTGGGCCATCATCTGCGCGTGGATTTCCCGCGCGATCAGGCGGCGGTCACGATCGAGGACATTGATGGCCTCATCCTCGGACAGATAGCCGCGCAGGTGCTGCACCATCTGGCCTGCGAGGTCGTAGAGCAGATCGGCGTGGGTGAAGTAGTCGATGTCGTCGAAGTCCACCAGCGCGTGGACGATGTAGTCCTCTGGGCGCTGCTCCTTGAGCCCGACCTCGGCGGCAAGGGTGAACTGCTCGTTGGTGCGCAGCATCTGCCCGACGATCTCGCGCTCACCCGGCTGGAGATGGAGCTGGCTCACATCCAGCTTGAAGGCGTGGAAGCCCGTTGTGACTTCGCCAGTCGGCACCACCGCGATGCGCGGGATGTCGATGGTCTGCTGCACCACGATCTCGGTGGTCTTTGCCACCACGGCGGACAAATCAAGAGCGGAGGCCGATGCATCCACGCCCGCCAGCAATTCGCCTTGCAGGGGCTTCAACCGTTCCGCCACTTCTGCGAGGATTTCCTTCTGCACCTCGGGTTTCAGCAGCGCGCTGCTGGTGGGCACCAGATCGCGCTTGACCTCGTACTTGCCGATGACGTCCATGACCACGCGCGCGGCCTGCTTCTCCGCCTCCGTGCTGAACACCGGTTGGGGCACGGAGACTTTCGCTCCACTGTCAGTGGCTGAAGCCCCCGTGACCACGACCGGGGCTTCCGTCAGACCGAGGCGCGCCGCTGCCCCGGACTGGACCTGCACGCTGACCTTCTTATCGTCGGTGCTCGGCGCATCGAGGATGACCTGCTTCAGGCGAATCGGCGAGTCGCCGCGGTTGGCCTCGTCAATGATCTCCTGGAACTTGTCGTGTGCGACGATGTTCAAGCGATCCACCGCCGCGACGCCCGTGCGCTTGCCGTAGGGCAGACGCAGGCCACGTCCGATGGATTGTTCGATCAACGTGCGGGCATTGGCGGCGCGCAGCGGCACGATGGTGTAGAGGTTGGTCACGTCCCAACCCTCTTTGAGCATGTTGACGTGAATCACGATCTCGGTCGGTTCGTCCACGCTCTCCACGGCCAACAGGCGGGTGATCATCTCTTCTTCTTCCGGGCCGGTACGGCTGGAATCGACCTGAATCACCTTGCCCTGATAGCGCCCCTCATAGAAGGCTTCCGACTCCAGCAGCGCCAAGAGTTGCCCCGCGTGCGTGGTATCGCGAGCGATGACGAGCATGAAGGGCTTGACCGGCTTGACGCCGTTCTCGCGGGCATAGGTGAGCAGCTCGACCTTGGTCGTCTCGTGCAGGCGTACACCGTCTTCCAGCTTGGTCTTCTCGATCTCCTCGGGCGTGTGCGCCTTGGCGTCGAAGTTGCGCTGGGTGACCACGGCAGGCTCTTTGACGAAGCCGTCCTCCATTGCCCGCGCCAGCGGATAGTCCATCACCACGTTCTTGAACGGCACCGGTCCCTTGCTGGACTCCACGAATGGCGTCGCCGTCACTTCCAAGCCAAACAGCGGCCTCAGCTCATTGATGGCACGCACACCCGCGCTGGCACGGTAGCGATGCGATTCGTCCATCAGCAGCACGAGGTCAGGCAGGTTCGCAAGATGGTTGAAGTAGCTGTCTCCCAGCACTTCTTTCATCCGCTTGATGCGCGGCTCCTTGCCGCCGCGCACCTCGGAGTTGATTTTGGAGATGTTGAAGATGTTGATGCGCACGTCGTGGGCGAAGCCCTGTGGCTGATCATCCACCGCCGCGCCGGTCTGGTCGTAGTTGTCACCGGTGATGATCAGCGGCGGTTGCTGCGCGAACTCGGCGATGCCTTTGAACACGTACTTCGGCGTGTTGCGCGTGAAGTCCGTGATGAGTTTGTTGTAGATCGTCAGGTTGGGCGCGAGCACGAAGAAGTTGTTGATGCCGTGGGCCAGATGCAGGTAGGCGATGAAGGCTCCCATCAGGCGCGTCTTGCCCACGCCTGTTGCCAGCGCAAAGCACAGTGACGGAAACTCGCGCTCGAAGTCCTCCAGCGTGCAGAACTCGGCCTTCAACGTGGAAAGAATCGCCGAGACATCCCGCTCGTGGCCCAAAAGTTCGGGCGCTGCGTCGAGCGCGCTAACCAGCTTGACGAGAGATTCTGCCTGGGGCGGACGAAGAGACAGACGACCGGTGACGGCGTGCAGGACGCGGGCGTTCATTATTCGTTCTCCCCAAATAGGCCGCCTTGTCCCGCGTTGGCGAGGGCGGCTTTTCTGCTCTTGGTGTTCTTAGCGGTATTACCAGGGGCCACGGACTCGGCTTTCTCCATCTCCGCCATCGGCAAGTTGCTCACATTCAGGCTGTAGTCGTCGCGGCCCCAGTGGCAGCGGGCCAGCACCATCTTCGGAATCTTCTTCAGCGTCAGGTTCGGCCAGCGCTCCGCCGCTTTGGCCGCCGTGACGCCGTGGAAAGCGGCGCAGCACACCAGCAGGCTTTGCTCGGCGCCGACTTCATCGGACAGCGCCTGCAACTGCTCCGCAGACAGGTTCTGTGTGGTGACACATATGAAATCGCGCTCACTGGAATGGCCGTGCTGCCACCAGTGTGTTTCCGATGGTGCGTAGTAGAAGCCTTCCAGCTTGGCCAGCGCCTCGGCCAGCTGCGCAGCGTTGTACTCGGGATTGATCACCGGGTTACCCCAGCGATCGTTGACGATCAGGCTAGGGGCAAGGCGGTAATAGCGGAAGCCGCCGCCGCCTTCCCAGCCCACGCTTTCGGAGATGCCGCCCTTGTCAGCGCCGTCAATCACCTTCTTCAGGCGCGGGATGATGTGGGTGTGGCAGTGCTCGCCCAACTCCACCATGATCCAGCTGCGGCCCATTTTGTGCGCGACAGCTCCGGTAGTGCCGGAACCAGCGAAGGAGTCAAGAACGAGATCGCCGGGTTTGGTGGCGATTTCAATAACACGTTTGAGAAGCCGCTCAGGCTTTGGGGTTCCGAAAGATTCGTCGCCAGGAAACAATGCGCGCATTTCATTTTTCGATGTGCGATTGCTTCCCACCTCGTCTTTGGTCCAAAGGGTTCGCGGCACCAAGTCGCCAACCTCAGCAAGGTAGCGCTTTATGCTTGGCCGAGCATTGCCAGTCGGTCCCCACCAAATCCGCCCGTCATTGTCCAGTTCCCGCAGCTTTTCTTCCGAAATTCGCCAATAGCGGCCCGCTGGCGGGGAGAATTCTCGGCCAGTCGGACCGGTGATCGTGTACCGACCCTTAGAGTACGGCTTGTTTGCATATGGGTCGCCAGGTAGCCAAGGCCCCCGCTTATCGTTGTCCGGATTTGAATAGATTGAATTTGCCTCGTCTGTCCGCGCAAGCTTCCTGGGGACCCACTCAGGAACCTTCGCATAGACCAGCAAATGGTCATGATCCGTGGAGAACTGCCGCGCAGAGTTCCGGGGAGAATCAGCCTTCTCCCAAATGGCATTGCACACAAAATTCGCCCGCCCAAATACCTCATCGCACAACACCTTTAGATAGTGCGCCTCGTTGTCGTCTATGGTGATCCATAGCGAACCGTCCTCCGCCAGCAAGCGTCGAATGATCTCAAGCCGGTCGCGCATCAGCCCCAGCCAGATCGAATGCTCCAGTCCGTCGTCGTAATGCGTGAACGCGCTGCCGGTGTTGTACGGTGGGTCGATGAACACGCACTTCACCCGACCCGTGAACTCCGCCTCCAATGCTTTCAACGCCAACAGGTTGTCGCCGAAGATCAGCCGATTGTCGAAGATGTCATTGTCCGCCACACGATGCTTTGCGTGATATGACTTCTCCGGATCTTCCAGCAGGATGCGCGGCTCCAGCTTCGGCCGCTTCTCCTTTCCGATCCAGGTAAGTTCCAGCTTTTGTTTGCTCATGGCACTGCTCTCATAGTTGTGGCGCCCGGCTCGACAAGTAGTCGATCAGGCGCTTGCGCGGATACGCGTCCGCTGCATTCTGGATATTGCGTAGGGGCGCTAGGGCCGGATCGGCACTCAGCGCGAAATGTGCTTCCATCAGCTCGGCCAGGAAGGCTGCGACGTTGCCCTGATTGCGGAAGTAAGCCAACGGCCCCTCAAGAATGAGCCGTTGCCCGCCGAGATCGAAAGTCTGCTGTCGGAGTTGATCGAGCGGCTGGCTGATCAGCGCGGGAATCGCAGCGGGATCGATGACGGCTGCTGCGCGAATGCGGTTGCGCAGGCGCTTCATCATGACGGTCGTGATCACGTGAATGCCATGTCGATAGATCAGGCGTTCTTGACTGCGCGCAGGGGCATTTTGTTCGTAATCCACCACAAGGGTGCGAATCGCGCGGTGGTAAAGGACGGCGTTAACCAACAACGCCCCCGATAGGCCGGCGGTGAACAGCCCCTGATACTCGACGGAGTCGGGGTTGGCGAGCCGCGCCGGTTCGGTCTTGAGCCAAACAGCGTAGCGTGGGTCGTTCTGTTGCAAGGCTAGCGCCCGCAGCGCCTCGTCGAGCGTGATGGCACCGGCACCGGTTGCGAGGGCCTCGGGGCGATAGTGGTAATCAAATCCCAGGTGGCCAATCTCCTGCCGCAGCCGCTCCTGGTTCTCGTCAAGCGACGCGAAGTTCGCGGTTTGAACCGGATTCTGGTGGTTGCGGGCCTTGGTCACGCTCTTCCCAAACTGGCCGTCTGCCGATGCCTTGATCAACGTGAGCATCACCTTGGCGTCATCGATGCTCCTGCCCGGATGCTGCCGCACGAACTCGGCGGCCGACGCCACGGTCTGCGCGCCGTTGATGATGGACAGGCCCCGCACCTTGAACTTCTTGATGCCGTTCTTGTTGGCCTTGGGTTCGATCAGGTCGCAGACGGCAGTGACGCCGTTATTCAAATAGAAGAAGTCCGCGGGACAGTCATGCAAGGTCGTCTTAATGGCCTTGTTGACATCGGATTTGCTGCTGCCTAGGAAGTAGCGGATGTTGCGCTCGTACAGGGCTTTTCCGTGCGCCTGATGCAGAGCCACCAAGTCTGCCAGCCGCGCGATCCCGTAGTACGTTGTCCGCGGCATCTCAACTTTCGCATGCTTTTGCAACGCGACATCCGTATGCACGGGCTGGTAGGCCTGTTCCGCCAGCAGGTCGCGGGTAATCTCGACTGCCGTGTAGTACTCCACCTGCTTGACCAAGCGCTCTTCATCGAGGTCTTCGTCATCAAGCAGCGCCTGCAAGGCATCGCGTGCCGTTTGCGACACACCATCGCCGGTGTAAGGCACGACCAGCTTGATGTGGCAGCACGTATCGAGTGCGCCCTCGATATCGGCCTTCCGACTCCGGACGTTGCCGTTGAACGCGGTGAAGTCCTGTTTGAGCAACAGGCGAATGCCCTCGCAGAACGGCAGTGCATCCTCCTGCTTGAACTGCTCAGATTCCTTCAGCTTGGTTTGGAGAAGGTACAGCGTCTCCGACGGCGCGTGATAGTGGATCGCGTCGATGCCCTTGTCGTTGAAGTCGTCCACGATCGAAGCGGCGGCCGCCTGCGGCGTGATGTCGAGCAGCTTGTGCAGGGCGAAGGCGCTGAAGGCTCGTGAGAGTTGCTTTGCCGCCTGATCGGCAGGATTGGCGTTGCCGAGCAACGGGGGCAGGAACGGCACGAAGCGGGCGGCGAGCACCTGCTTCAGGATGGTCATGTACTGAGGTTCGAGCGCCGCCATGTCAATGGTATTTCCCGTATCGGTTCTCGAATGCGGGCTTCGTACCTTCCAGTATGGTCACGACGGCTTCGTTCAACCCTGTGTTCTCGATGGCTCCCGATTCATAGCTGATGGTGGAGTCCGACGCTCGGTCGAACCTCGCATGGATGATCTGCTCTGCATCGCAAACAACCGCCAGGTTGGGGTTGTGCGTAACCATGATGATCTGCCTCTGTTTTTTGGCTTCGGAGAGAACGGGAACGAGCAGACGGAACACCGTCTCGTTGTCAAGATTCTCTTCCGGCTGATCGAGAATGATGGGAGTCTTTCCCTTGTCCACCAGCAAGTAGAAGATCAGCAGAAGCGCGCCACGTTGGCCAGGAGACAGTTGCTCGATCTGTGTGTCCTGGAAGAGCAGCGAGTACCGAGGCTCAAGGAAATTCAAGCCAAAGATGAAGTCATAGACTGCCGTGGCAGACTGCCCCTTCTTCAGCAAGCTGAATATTCCGGCATCTGAACCGGATGCCTTCGCAGCGGCCAACACCTTTTGCTGCAAGGAAGCAATGAAGCCTAGCGCCCCGTCCTTGGTGTTCAGGTCATGGCCATCGAACAGTCTTCTGATGGTCGCCAGCGCGTCGTCCTGCCCGCGAAAGTCACCCGAGGTTTGCTTGATCAGCGCAAACAATTGGTCGGCGATAGCATCAGCGGATGCCGCCAGCGTTGCCTGAAACTGCAGCCTGTAGTCCTCGCGTATCAGGACGTTCTTCTGAATCAGGTCCTGCACCGGCTTGAACAATTCCGCGCGCGCACGCCGCTGTGCATCAAGAGTGTCGAAGATTTCTCCGGACAGCTGCAAACGCCTCGCTTCCAAATCCTTGAGCTGCTGCGGAAGTTCCTTGATCTGCTCGATCCTGGTTTCCAATCCGACTTTGGTCTCAGGTTCGGTGATTGAGCCGATGAGTTCGTCGCGCTTTTTATTCCACTCCCCAAGCTGGCGCTGGTAGGCCTCATACTGCTGCTGCGGTGCGTTCAACTTTGCGGTAAAACCTTGCTGAGTTGCAGTGACGGCATTGAGGATGTCAGCCAGCTTTTCGGCCTCAATCTTTATCTCGCCTTGCTTCGTTGCCAACTCGGTCGATTTCTGGTCCAGAACGGCGGTCTTGATTTCGATGGCAGCGAGATCGGTCCAAGCGAAGCCGAGAAGTTTGACATCGTCGGAAACGGCTTTTTCGGCTTGATCGAAAGATCGTTGAAGCAACCTCAACTGCTCGCGAATATTCCCTATGGCCTTTTGGCGTTTGGCCAGTTCCGTGGTCTCGCCAGCAATCTCTTGGCTGCGCTTCCTGGCGGCTTCAGCCTGTTGAGTTGCTGCAGCCAAGCCTTCAGCCGCTTGCTTTTGCTCGGGGCTCATTGCTTCGGTCGGCGCCGCGACTTCCGCGGGCTTCAGCTTGTCGTGTTCCTCGATCTGCTTGCCCTTAAGCAAAAGCAGATCGGTGAGTTTCTTCAGCTCAATGGGTTGAAGCTGCTCCTCGATGCGAACGATGTCTGCGTTGGTCGATGCCAGCTCCTTACGGTACTCACCCAAGCGATTCCTGAGCGACTGCTCCTGCTGCTCGGTCAACTGATCAAAGTCGAGTGCGCCAAGTCGCATTTCTTCGCTCGCATGGGAGAAGATCACTGCCCTCAGCTCCTTCTCAAATGCGTTCGACTTGCCCGATACGTGCTCATTGCAAAGCTCTTCGAAGTAGCCCTGCGGGATGTAGCGAACAAGCTCCGCCTTCTCCTCTGATGGCGACTCATTCAATGGCCGGGACTCGGTGCTTTCGTCTCGCCAGGTCAGCGTTCCGGTGAAGTGACGTGCGGGCTCGCCGGTCTTGCCCCAAAAGCGATCCTTCTTTAAAAAGCTGAAGTGCTTGGATTGTTTGGAGTTGCCGAGCGTCGCGATGACATCCGCCAAAGCGCTCTTGCCGCTTCCCTTGTTCCCAATGACGGCGACAAGGTCGGGATTCAGGGGGATGTCACAGCCGTGCAGCCACTGCCCGACGCCAGCTTTGTCCACTGTTTTGCTAATCTCGATAGACTCGATGTAAAAAGTCTTGTTGGACTCGACTTCTTGAACCTTGGGCGGCCTGTCACCAATGAAGGAGCGCTTCGCCGGCTCAAGAATGGCTTGCTTGAGGCCATGGAACGTTGGGTCAGCTTTAATCCACGTCTTTTTCCCAGAGGGAAAGTCGCCATAGCCCCGCTTGTTGTTGTCGCCAGGTGTTCCAACGAAGCAGTGGGCGTCGCTTCCTGAGACTGCCAAGCGCGGAATATTATTCAGACCCGCTTGAAAGTTTTTGAACCACTTGGCGTTGCCGGCGGTCTGCTCGCCAACAAATGCGCCGCGCAGATCGGCGTCTCGCGTCTCGAAGATCGGAGAGGTTTGAAAGAGGTTCATGGCATAGGCGTAGTGCTCTTGCCATCCGACCTCTGCCAGTCCGTCTTTCGTATCAAATGGCATGAGACCGATCGCGTGCTCATTCGGAACCTTCCGAATCGCTTCCCTGTACGAGTCAGCGTTGATCTCCGCAATCACCACTCCTGCGAGCAGAGCCTTCTCGTCGGAAGCATCAACATCAGATTTTTTGAAGCCGTGATGCTTCAATTTGTCCTCACCGACCTTCCTGGCAAGCTCTCTCAACGCAGGCTCGGAAAGTGGCCTGTCCACTAACTCAATGCGCAAGGCAGATATGAAATCCCTGAGCACCTGTTCATCGACCTCGTTCGAGAACAGTACGTGTGCATTCAGTCGCCCCTTCATTGGAGCAGCAAGCCGAAGTTCGATCCCTGGAAGGACGGTTTTTTTTAGGACGGGGGCATCCTCGTCCTTGAGGCGCTTTCGTAGTGCAAGCCAGCCGTCAAAAGTCCAGTAATCCATGATCGCGAACACAGCAGGTTCTGCCTTGTTCATAGCCTCGATCATTTCATCGACCAGCTTCTTGCTCTTTGCAGAAGAGAGATTGGCATCGAACCTATCTCCCGACCAATGAAACGATGCGGGCGTATGGACATGCAGGTCCCACTGCCTCCAAATTGCACCCCGAGAAATCTCTCTTTTTGTCATCATTTCAGTTCCCACTGGATGGTGAACAGCATGTGCTCCTCCACTTGCTGTTGAAGCTGCAATTCCAACTGGCCGATGAGCCCGTTGCGCTGTGCTTCCACTTCGTCCTGCCGGGAGAACAGATCGCGGCGGAGCTTGCTCCGCTTGCCCTCAAGCTCCCGTTGCTTCTTCTGCCAGGACAGCTTTTCTTCCAACGTCGGCGCGGTGGCGGCAGTGCTGCGCACCTCCTTGATTTGCCGGTCGATCTCTTTGATTTCCTGCTCAAGGCCCAACTTCAGGTCGTCAGCCCACGCATCCAGCTTCTGTACTTCTTGCTCGAAGTAACCGAGATTGCGCTGATTGATCTCGCGCAGCAGCTCGGCCTTGCGGGCTTCGACGTCGGACGCCAGTGCGGAGTCGGCCGCGCTGCTGAGCAGGCTGGGCGGCTGGGCAACGGCGGGCAGGCGCAGTAACTTCCTGGGATCGTCTTCCAGCAGAGTGATGCCATCCGACGTGATGGCCGTTACCAGCAGGTGCTGCTCCTGGTTGCCCAACGCATCGACTTCGATCAGCTTCAGTGTGAGCCATCCCGCTTTGCCGCGATAAGGCTCCAGGGTGCTCACCCTGGTACCGTATGCGTCGTAGTCGAAGACGAGCTTCGCAGCTTCAAGCGTACGGGCCTTGGCCTTCTCGGTGACCCATGAAGCCAGCGGGTGATGGATTCGGTACAGGTGTGCGTCGCCGGAGCGACGGGGCAACTCATAACGTCCCAGCTCGATTCCAGCGCGTGCACTGGCATCAATGCCGTCCGGCACACGCTGCAGGAGGAAACCGTGGTCATCGAAGCTGGCAAATTCGCCCAGTTCCGCGGAGCTTAGCTCCATCAGCATCCGCTCGAATCTGCTCCGGGCGCTGTGGCTATCTTCCGCGCGGACACGGAGCTTGGCTTGCACTTCCTCATCGAAATTCTCCAAGAGGAGTTGACGCGTCTTGACCATGGCGTCGCTGATCTCTCCCGAAAGGTCAAGTCGGAGTTGCTCGAAACTGGACTTAATCTCCTCGGGCTCTCGGCAGTTTTGGTAGATATCAGCGATGCGTCGCTCGAAATCGACACCCGAACCGATAGCGCCCAACACTTCGTCGCTGGCGCCAAACACGCCCTCGAAAAGTTGGAACTTCTGCGCCAGCAATTCGTAGACGCGTTTGTCCGCCTCGTTGCTGAGATCAACGAAGTTCACCACCACCACGTCGTGCTTCTGTCCGTAACGGTGGCAGCGCCCGATGCGCTGCTCAATGCGCTGAGGGTTCCACGGCAGGTCGTAATTGATGACGAGCGAGCAGAACTGAAGGTTGATGCCTTCGGCGCCGGCTTCGGTGGCAATCATGACCTTGCCGCGCTCCTTGAAGTGCTCAACCAGTGCCGCACGAGTGTCGGCGGTCTTGGAGCCGGTGATGCGGTCAGTGCCTTCGTGGCGTTTGAGCCAGTCCTTGTAGATCGCCTGCGCACGCTGGTCGCTGTTCGTGCCGTTGAAGAGCACGATGCCGTCGCCGTAGGGCGTGTCAGCCAGCAAGCTGAGGAGGTACTCCTGTGTGCGCTTGGACTCGGTGAAGATGATGGCCTTTCTGGCCGCGCCCAACCGGTCCAGCTCGGCAAAGGCGCGATCCAGCGCAGTGAGCAGCGCCTTGCCTTTGGCGTTGTCGCGGATGCTGGTTGCCAGCGCCTTGAAGTGGCGAAGTTCTTCGATTTCCTGCGCGATGGCATTCCGCTCTGAGCGGCTCGGCGTCGTAGAAGCGGCTTCCTGCTCGCTCCACTCATCAGCGGTTTCGTCCAGCGACTCGTAGTCCTCGTCGAGTTCTTCGGCCAGATCGGGAATCTCGGCAATTTCGTCAAGCACTCCCTGAAGCCGTTTGGCCATCGTCTCCAGAGCGCCTGCGATGGCGTGCGAGCTAGACGCGAGCAACTTCCATAGCACCAGTGAAATCAGCTGGCGCTGACCCTCAGGCATGGCCTTCAGGTTGGGGCGACGCAAGTAATCAGCGACGAGTCTGGATAGTTCCTGCTCTTCGTTTGACGGCGTGAATTCCTGGATGATGGCCTTGCGCGCCGTATACGACACATAGGGCTGAACCTGTTTGCGCAGAGTGCGCTTGCAGATGGGGGCCAGTCGGTCACGCAAGGCGTTGAAGGCCTGTTCCCGGCCAGTAAATTGGGAGCGAAAGCTGTCAAGGTCTCCGAACACGCGATCATCGATGAAGCTGACCAGCCCATAGAGTTCGAGCAACGAGTTCTGCAACGGCGTTGCGGTCAGAAGCACCTTGGAGTGAACGTGCGACAACGCCTCCTTGAGTGTTTTGGCAATGACGTTGCTGGTTTTGTAGACGTTGCGCAGGCGATGCGCTTCGTCTAGGACGACCAAGTCCCAGTCAATGCCCTTGACATCGTCAGCCTTGGACTTGGCGAACTGGTAGGAGCAGATGACCGGACCGGAGGCGAACAGGAAAGGGTTCTGTCGATCCTGCTTGCGGATTGCGTTGTAGCTTTTGGCTTCGAGAATCAATCCTTGCAGGCTGAACTTGTCTTGCAGTTCCTGGTGCCACTGCTTGCGCAGGTTGGCCGGGACGATGATGAGAATCTTGCGGCGTCGCTCGGCCCAACGCTGAGAGATGACCAACCCTGCTTCAATGGTCTTGCCGAGCCCCACTTCGTCAGCGAGGAGCACGCCGCGCGAAAGGGGGTTGCGGCAGGCGAAGAGGGCGGCATCCACCTGATGTGGATTGAGATCAACCTGCGAGTCGACCAGTGTTGAGGCCAGCGATTCCACGGAATCGCCCGCCGCACGACGTGTTAGCAGCCATGCGACATACTGGCGCTGATGTGGAGTTAGTATTTCTTCGTGGTGCATGCATCCCACCGTCTCTCTAATCGCTTGATTCTTCGTCACTAAGCTCTGCTTACTTGTCAGAAGCAAGAAACCAAACGGGTTTTAGCGGCAGCTGAGTGCGAGCAGCATCGCTGAGCTGCGCATAGTGACTGGTCCACAGCTCCACCAGCTTTCGCGCATCGATCAGATTGATCCGCCGATGCGACTGCCGCGCCTCGTAGTCGGCGTCCTTGGTGAAGCCGGACAGCGCGACGAATAGGCCGACATCACCCTCTCCCAGAACGGCCATAAAGCTGCGCAGGCCAGTGACATCGATCCGCGGCGAGTTGGCATTGCGCTTGACCTGCACCTTGATGCGCGGCGGGCGCGTGCCGAGCGGGTCGTTGTAGGCAATGATGTCGGTGCCGCCGTCCTTGCCGGGCGGCGCGACCCAGGCGACGTGGTAGCCCATTGCGCGCAGCAACGAGGCCACAAGCTCCTGGAAGTCATAGGGCGGCATCGCGGCGAGATAGGCCTCAATCTCGGCCCAGGCCATCTCCTCGGCTTCTTCCAGCGTGATGCTGGCCGACTCCTCGGCGAGTTCACCCTCGGGATCATCCGCTTCGTCGGCAACCGGCCGGGCGCTCTTCCACTTTTTGTATAGCTGCCCCACCGCACGGACGAACTGCTCGGGATCCGGGTAGGCGTCCAAGGCCGCTTCACCCTCTGGCGTGAGGGTCCAGATGCCTTTGTCCTTGACCAGCCAGCCGGCCTTGACCGGCGCCACGGTGCTGAAGCGCACGATCTTCTCGAAGCGGCGGCCGCCGGTTTCGTAATCGCCCGCTTCGTACTCGGTCAACACAACCTGCTTTTCCAGCGCGGCCAGTGCATCGGCGGCACGCATGCCCTCCGGCTGGACCTTGAGAATATGGAACAGCGCCCGGGTCAGTTCACCCGTGCGCCGCCTGCTGATATTGGCCATCTACGTCCCCCGTAGTGAGGCGCCGCCAGCGGCGCAGCGCCTAATGATAGTCGTCTTCACGCTGGTGCCTGACGGCCAGGACGGTCACCGTCGTGCTGTTCTCGATCTCGAACAACAGCACGTATCCCGCACTGCCAAAGCCAATCACAAGCTCTCGCAAGAACGGATCTGCGGTGGCCTTGCGACAGCTCATCGGTGCGCATTCGAGCAGGGCGACGCCCTCGCGTATGGCCTGCAGGGCCCGTTCGGCAACCGAGTCATCCCCCGCCGCCTGCTGCAGCCACCAGTTGTACAAGCGCTCCAGATCCTGCTGCGCTTCTTCCGTAAAGCGAACGGTGAATGCCACCCGACCTATTCCTTTCGCGCGCGATCCAACTTTGCTTGCAGTCCGTCCAACACCTCCTGTGCATCGACGTAGCGCCCTGTCTGAAGCGCCTGCTCGCGCGACGCCAGGCCTCTGGCGATGAACTCGGCCTGGTGACGGCGACGCCGCACCTCATCGCGCAGCGACTGCTCCATCAGGCCGGACAGACTCTCGCCCTTCTGCAACACTGATTCGGCGGCTTCACGCAGTTCCGGCTCGACCCGCAGGGACGGCAGCGACGCGGTTTTCATCCCACACTCCCGATGCATTGCATTTGCGATGCATGATCGCAGGCGATGTGGACGGGTTCAAGCGCCCATGCGCCCGGGATCTGCGATCAACCCGGATCGTCGGGCCGCATCGCCCAGGCCCAGACACTGCTTGAGATGCCCTGCCGCCAACGTGCGCTCACGGGCACGGCCGCTGCGCAAGGCGTCCTGTAGCGCAAGCAGTTGGTACAGCGCCGGGTCGGCCAACGCAGCGCTGGGCGCACTGGCCGACAGCGGCGACAGCCCGGGGCCTTTGGACGTGCCTTGGGCGCTTGGCCAGACCGGCGCCTCGCCCGGGGCACTGACGATGTCCGCCGAGCGCGGCGGCGCGCCGAAAGAGGTCGGAATGCCGCGCTTGACGGCGCCAACGGTGGCAGGGAAGGCATAGCGCACGCCATGCACCGCAAACTCATGCAGGGCGGTGCGCACGGTCTCCCATTCACCCCGCCCCTTCTCCAATGCCAGCCCGGACACCACGGCGCGCTTGACGCTGCGGTGCACCTGCGAGGCGCTCATTTGCAGAGCCTCGCCGAGAGACGCATAGGTCCACGACCGCCCTGCCTGGGCAACCTGCTTGTAGAGCACCAGGAGATCCTGTGGTTTGAGCTCCATCAGCGGAGGGACTCATTCCATATTCCGGAATTTGGAATATCTGCGATAAGCAATTGCTTTGCACGCCCAAGTAGGGCGGAGCGGCGAAGATGAAGCTGTTCTGGCGGAACGCATGTCGGCTGCGCATGGTGTCGAGGCCGGAGCGGCAGCAAGCATGCTCGCGACTTGTGAACGCGGAGCGGCATCCGGCTTGATCGGTGCGCTTGCCGCGGTCTTGAGCGGCGGCTCAAAACACGGTAGAGGCCGCAAGCGGCACGAACCCTCCAGGTTGGCAGCACGTCATCGGGTGAGCCGATTAATGCGTGTATTCGGCTCATGCTGGGAGGGATCAGCTGCGCGGTGCGGTTGGCGCAACGCAACGGCTTCAGATCCTTGGCCCGAGACGGCATCGGCATGGATCCCCGCCCTTAGCCCCGAAAACGAAGCCTTATTGGCCGTGGATATCACCCCGCGCTCCTCACATCCTCTCCCGGCGAGTCCAGCCCCTCACCCACTCCGTCACGCCAACCGCGCCACCATCTCCTGCAGCGGGCCATGGATGATGCTGCGGAGCAGACGGGCTTCGCCCTCCTGGGCAGGTCCGGTGATACCGCCCAGATAGCCTTCGTAGAGACGCTCGGCGTGCAAGGGAATCGCCGCGCGTAAGCGATCCAATTCACGCTGCGCGGCACCCGGCGGAATCTTCATCTGCGCGGCGATCTCGAGCACCCTGGGGCGATCGATGTCGGCATAGCGCACACCGTGCGGCGTCACCGGACTGTCCTGGTTCCAGCCATGGTCGGCGCGGTACACACTGGTGCAGATGAGGTCGTAATGCGGCGCCAGCGCCCAGCCATCGGCCGTTCCGATGAAGCTGAGGTTCTTCAGGTGTGCGTCGGAATTTCCGGTGATCAGGTTGAACACCCACCACTGGTACAGGCGCTGCCGCGTGCTCGCCTTGGCCCGGCAAAGCTGCGCCAGCGCCAGCAGCGCATCCACGGTGGCCTGCGTGTACTTGAACACGGCATCCAGGGAAAGCATCTGGCAGCCATCAAGGGCGTGCAGTCGGCGCACCGGCGATGCACCTTCGCGATCGAAGCGTCGAGTGAGATACACCGGCTCGGGAACGCGCCGCAGGACCGCGTCTGCCGTCTGTAGTCCCACGCCGCTGGCCAGGTTCATCACGAACCATTCGTTGATGGTGGTATGCCAGTAGTCATCAGTTTGCGGATGATCCGGCTTGAGGATATGGGTGGACGCCGCGGCGCCGATGGGCTCCAACAGCGCATCGCCTTGGAGCATGACCGCCAGCTTGTGCTGGGCACCAGCCAGGGACATCCGCTTGGCCGCGCCGTGGGTGAGTGGCAGGCGTGGCAGGTCACGAATGCGCCGCGACAGTTCGGCATCATCCAAAGGTTCCATGCCAGAGGCACTGGGGGCTGCGTCCGGTGGTAGCAGCGTGAGGGCACCGGCGGATTCGCGCCCGTACCAGGCCAGCAGGCCGAAGCTGTCGGCGGCGTCGAGCTGTGCATCCTGTGCGAGCAGCGCACGAGCACCTTCTTCCGGCAACAGGTTGCCGAAAAACCACTGCACCGGGCGCTGGCTCCCGCCATCCAATAGGGTGCCGGCCGCACGCGGCAAGGCCGGCGACAGGTCGCCGCCGCCCCAGGCTGGGTCATAGGCGAACTGCCAGACGTTGCCCTGCTCGGACAGCCGCCCGACCAGCGTCGTTTCCCGCCAGACGCACAGTTCCCTCGCTGCCAATGAGCTCATGGGGCGGGCTTGCGGGCCCTGGACTTGACCGGATCCAGGTAGGCGTCCGGTACGTCCAGTTTCATGGTGATGCCCAACTCGTCCAGCGCACGCATGATCCGACCCAACTGCACCGATGGTTTGCCGCGCTCGGCATCACGCATGAAGACATGGCTGGACTCGATGATGGCGGCCAGATCGTCCTGGCGGATGCCCTGCTGCTTGCGCACCTGCCGGATGATGTTGCCGATGTCCTGCGGGCTCTTGACCGGGATGCCGCTCATGCACCGACTCCATAAACGAAAGTTCCGTTTCTATTTTTGAAGCTTTTGGACGCACCGTCAAGCGGTTCTAAGCAGCAGCTTAGATTTTTCCTCCACTGCGCGCAGTGGCGCTTAAAACGAAGACGTAGCTTAGATTTTGACGCAACGATGGGCTTTGTTGGCGCAATACCCCTGATCAGCCGCCAATCAAGCAACGCACGTTGTTTGGTGGGCGACGCGCAGCCGAACCTCGGCAGTGCCGAAGCACATACCGGCATTTGCGAGCGCGGACACCAACGCCATAGACGCGCGCACTTGGACAGCGCAGTCGCCGGCTACGCCATGCCGCGTTGCCTGGCGCCCCCTTCCTGAGCAATTGCGCGCTCTTGCTGCTGGCTCTGCGCCTGAGCCGCAGCCAGGCCGTCCAATGCCTGCAGCCGGGACAGTGACTGCTCCACGGGTGTATTGACCGCCTCGTCGGTGGCCATGTTGGCGCGCAGATGTGCAGGGTTGCCGAGCTCTCCCTGCACCACGAACACATTGGCGCCGGCGGGAGCACGCGATGTCTGCTCGCTCAGGAGGACATGGTCGATGCGTTCCAGGCCGTGTGCTTTCGCCAGATGAGCCAGGCTGGCACTCATGCGTTCGCTATACGCATCGCCTGCCCGCCCCATTCGGGCATCGAGCTCACTCACCCGGTCAATGGCCTGCCCGTGCAGGGGGTGCAGTGCGGGCCGATCACCGGGCGCGCCCGGCCGGTTCCGGTCTGGTGCCGGTGCATCCGGATGCTCGCCCGGATGCGCGGGCTGCCGCGGCGCTTGCCCATCATGCGCCGGCACTGCGGCGTCGCGCCCCGGCGCCTGGTCGCGTTGCTGCTCGCGCACCGGGCCAGGCGTCGTGCTGGTCAAGACGTACTGCCAGCGTGTCTGGCCAGGATTGCCTTGCACTGCGTCGATGAACGCCTGGTACTCCGCCGGATGGATCGTTTGACAGCCAGCGGAATCCGTACTGTCTCTTGAACCACGATGGATCTTGAAGGTGTCATTGAGGTCCTGCACACCACCAATGTCGGTCTGGTCGAACCAGCCATCGGCATTGGTATCGCGCTGGACCATCCCCTGGCCTGCCGCGACTGCGGTCTGGGTCGGCCGGAGCGCGTTGTCCATGGTGCCCCGCTCAATTGGATTGGGATGCTGGCCCATCCGCATCTCGATGGTGCCCTCCGCAAGTCGCCCCAGATCCCGGATGCCGTCTCCATTGACGTCATCGCCCTCGATCTTCCTGGGGCGGGCAATGCTTTCGTAGCCAGGTGAGGGCGCAAATGTTCGATGTTCCACCCCACCCTCGGCACGCGGACGATGCCCGGTATTGCCGGCGTGATGGTCGTATTGCGCGGTGGGCTCGGTATTGGCCTTTTTGGCAACCTGTAGATGGCGGGCTCCGCCGGCGTCCTTCCACAGCACCACCAACCGGTCGTTGTAGACCCCAGTGCCGCCCTGCGCCTCATTGATGGCGGGCGTGGTCGGATCGTCGACACGGAGCGTGTCGGCGTGCGCGCGGCCCTGCATCGCGGCCAGGGTCGAATTCTCCTGACGCAGGCCGAGCACGATGCGTTCGTTCGGTCGCGCCAGTGCATCATGCGCTGCATCGTTGCCCCGCACCTGCACCATGCTGGCATAGACGTCGTATTGCTGCGCATCGCTCAATGCATCCATCTGCGTCTGCTCTGGGAAGCGCGGCGGACCGCTGGATGCCTGCTGCAGGCGCTGAAGCGTACCGGCCGCGGAAGGGTCAATGGCGTCCTGCGCGTGTCTGGCGATGCTCGCGCTTGCGCCGGTCCCCACGTAGCGATCCAGCGCCTCCTGCACCGCCTGAGGTTGGTTCTGCCGCTGCTGCTGCAACAGCGCCAGTGCCGCCTCGGCCTGATGACTGTTGAACAGCGCCGTGATGCGGTCAGCGCTGGCACGGATATCCAGATCGTGGGAAGTCACCATGGGAGTGCTCCTTGCAGGCGTGGTGATATGAAAGGCTTAAGGAATGACGAAAGCATCCTCGCCAGCATCTGGAAAATCCGAGCACGCGGGATGACCGGCGAGAACCTGGCGACACGGCCATTGCACTCGGGAAATGCGCTGCACCCGCTCGAAGCGCGTACCGTTCCAGTGTACGAAGCCGAAATGGGCATACGCCCCCGCCCTGCGGGGATCGCCCGATGCGAGCGGCTGATCAGGGTCGAATTCCATCAGCCAGCGCATGGTCGGTGCATAGGGCAGTTTGTCGTGAATCAGAGCCAGTTCGCTGCCACCATGCGCTTCCTGTCGCGCCAGATCGGCAGCATCCAGCACCGGATCGCGCGGAAACACTTCGGCACTGACATCGTGGGCTCGCCCGTCCGCGTCGATCCGGAACGCCTTGTGCCCACGGCCCGCATTGCATTCCATGCTGCCATCGCCCTCACTGCACTTCGCCGGCCACACCACATAGACCGTTTTGGCCGGATCCGGACTCTCGAACGAACGAATGAAGCTCTTCCCGACAACCACGGTGAAATCGGCGCGGCTACCGTAGCCCGGCGCAGCCAGGTAGACCGTATCGTGAAGAGCGCTGATTTTTTCCTGCTGGGGCACGCCAAGCACATCGGCAGGGATTGCCAGCCATGCCCGAGCCATATGTCGCGGCGCAGGACCACGGCAGTAGTCGTCCTCCAACAACATCGACGCCGGTGAACCTCCGTGGTTGTGATCGCGATCCACACAGGTCGCCCCCAGGCTGCGCTCCAGCTCCAGCGGCGCCCACGGTTTGGAACTGCGCTGGGGCACTTCGGGAAAGTCGGCCAACCCAGTCGACACGTCGCTTCCCTCGCCCTTGGCGGGCTCAGCTGACGGCTCAGCCGCGGGCCTGGCAATCGACTGCACGCACCCTGACGTCAGCAGCAGGAGGCAAAACAAGGGAACAGCAGCGCTAGCAATCCTCACGTCGCGTCCTCTATCGACTGTGCGGAACACGCTGGCCAGGCACTCAAGCGCGTCCAGGCGCAGGGCAAGGCTTGAATCTAGCATTGCCGATGGGGCGAGGACAGCACGCAGGCTGGTACTTTGAGAAGGCGCGCAACCGGCGGAACGGCGGGGCGGCGACCTGGCCATTGCGATGGGTCACGCTGCAAACAAGAAAGGCCCGGTTTTCGCCGCACCTTTCCTTATGGCCTGCCCCAACACCGCTCCGCGCCCCCGGTCCACGCCAGCGGCGTGAACGCTCCAGTCCGAGCATGCCCGTAGCGTGCAAGCTGCGGCCATCCGCCCCGTGAGCAGGAATGGGCATACAGCAGGGTTGCGCGTGTCTGCGGCTGCTACCGTCGTGGCACAGGAAAAGGGCGCTCGGTGCGAGTCGCCGGCCCCGCGACGACGACGAGGCGACATCACGTCGACTGGCAGGGAAAGCCCAGTCAATGCTCCGGCTGCGCCGATGCGTCCGGTGCCTGGAACGATTGCCATAGCGAAGTCGCCGTGAACCACGACGGCAAGAACGTCGCATGGATGCGCAGTTCGTCCCCATCCACGATCTCGGCCAGCAGTTCGTGGGCCTCGCCGGAGTTGTCGAACACATAGGCGCGATTGGACGCGCCGCAGGCCGCGTCCAGAAGATCGATGGAACGTCGGTAGCGCTTGCGCACGCGATCTTCCGGTACATCGTGGCCGCCCTGCGCGACCCGCTGGGCGACGCGGGCAAGATTGATGGCGGGATCGTCGGTGGCGACGAAGTACAGGTAGGTGCGGTATCCCCGCCCCTGCGCTTGATGCATGAAGTCGATCTTGTCCGGCGACGACATCACCGTTTCAAAGGTAAAGGTGGCCCCCTGCTCCAGCAGCTCGCGCCGCAGCGCATCGGCCAGTACCGCCGTCACGTAGGAGTTGATCTGGGCCGCAGGCAGTGTCAGCACCTCATGAGCATCCAGCACCAAGCCGTCGGCCACCGATTCCATTCCGTGCAGGCGGAGTAATCCAGAATCGGCCAAATGATCGCGAAAGCGCTGCTGCAGCTCGGCTGGCTGTCGTTGCAGTTGGAATGGGGACAGCTCAAGGGCACCGGTCTGCTGGAGTTGCCGCTCGATATCGTCGGCGTTCACATAGACCCCGATCCAGTCGGGACGCAGGAGCCTCAGGATGGTGCTCTTTCCAGATCCATTGGGGCCTGCGAAGACCCGCATTCGGGGTTGGGCGGCACCTATTGTTTTCTCGGCTACATCCGCTGCCTGCTGCATGCAGCGCTCAACGCTTGGTCGCTGGCCTGGAAGCGGCGGGCTGCTTGACGCCGGCGGTGCGCACCCGCTTGAACACGGCGCCCACCGCGGCCGGCGTGCTGTCGGGCAGGCGCTTGATCACCACTTCTTGACCACTGGCACGGCGCTCGACCAGCAGACCACTCACTGACTTCATCACCACCCGGCCGGACTGCTTAAGGGCGCGCGCATGCGCTTCGCGACCAGCCTGGGTGGCCAGTGCAGGAATACGTTCTTCTGCCTTCCGCATGGACGCTTCGCTGAGTGGTTTGGCGTGGCGCATGTTGGGATTCCTGGTCGGGATGCGTTGTGATTGTGCTACTTGTGTGCGGCGGTTGCATCAGGCAAGTACTGGCAGAGCCGCACCCCTGTTATTTGGACACCGATAGCGGCGAACCTCCGTGTATGACCTGCGTCGGGGCCAGGGTCAAGCCTAGGCCTAGGCCTTTCATCACCTGCAGCGCATTGCCCAGTGAGACGCCAGGGCGCCCGTTCTCCAGTGCAATCACGGTATCGCGGCCGACGCCGGACACCAGCGCCAACTCCGACTGGGTCAAACCGGCTTGACTGCGTGCCGCGCGGACCGCATCCGCCAGCGCCAGCAGGTCCGCATCGTCGCCACGCTGTGCGTGGCGACGAGCCCGGGGCCCCAAGTTGGATTTCTCCGACTTCATGCGCGGATGGTGCGCCTGCTTGAGGAAAGTCGCAAATTCCCAACTTTCTCGTCCCCGCGGCGCTTGTCATGTTGGAGGTCGATGGTCATCGACTCACCCAGCTTCCCCGCGAAAGCGCGCTTCGGGCCGCTCGCGGCGGCACCATGCGATAGGCAGCCTTCAATACAGAGCCGGATGACGCGCTTATTGAAGCCAGACGGAGATAAGGGATGCACGGCTGCATGGCGCGGACCAGGCATGCGTCATCCGCCATGCCGACGACGACGTCAAATGAAGCGCGGCGCGCTCAATTAAAACTGCAGCTCCTCGGGCTGCTGCCCACACAAGAAAGGCCCAGCACAAGCTGGGCCTTTCCTCTCAAGCTGCCCTCACCCCTGCCCCGTCTCCGCACGCGGGAAAGGGGACGGGGCAGGCCTCAGGCAAACGGATCCTGCAGCACCATGGTGTGGTCGCGGTCCGGGCCGGTGGAGACGATGCTGATCGGGCAGCCGGCCAGTTCTTCCAGGGCGCGCAGGTAGGCGCGGGCGGCGGCGGGCAGCTCGTCCCACTGGGTGATGCCGTGGGTGTTCTCGCTCCAGCCGGGGAACTCCAGGTACACCGGGGTGCACTCTTCCCAGCCCTGCGCGTCCAGCGGGGCGTATTCGGTGCGCTTGCCGCGGTACTCGTAGGCGATGCAGACCTTGAGCTTCTCCATGCCGTCCAGCACATCCAGCTTGGTGATGCACAGGCCGGAGATGCCGTTGATGGCCACGGCGCGCTTGAGGGCGACGATGTCCATCCAGCCGCAGCGGCGCGGGCGGCCGGTGGAGGCGCCGTATTCGGCACCGCGATCGCGGATGCCCTGCCCGATCTCGTCGTCCAGCTCGGTCGGGAACGGACCGCCGCCCACGCGCGTGGCGTAGGCCTTGGCGATGCCCAGCACGTAGTCGATCGAATCGGCGCCCACGCCGGCGCCGGCCAGCGCGCCACCGACGGTGGTGTTGGAGCTGGTGACGTAGGGATAGGTGCCGTGGTCGATGTCCAGCAGTGCGCCCTGGGCGCCTTCGAACAGCACGCGCTTGCCCTGCTTGCGCAGGTCATGGCAGATGCCGGCCACGTCGGACTTCATCGGCTGCACGTATTCGCCGAAGGCCAGGGCCTCGTCGTAGGTCTTCTGGAAATCGACGGCGTCCACGCCCAGGTACTTGGTCAGCACGAAGTTGTGGTAGTCCAGCGCGGTGCGCAGCAGCTCCTCGAGCTGCTTGGGGTAATGCAGGTCGGCGATGCGGATGCCGCGGCGCGCCACCTTGTCTTCGTAGGCCGGGCCGATGCCGCGGCCGGTGGTGCCGATGGCCTTGCCGCCGGCGGCCTTCTCGCGGGCCTGATCCAGGGCGATGTGGTACGGCATGATCAGCGGGGCGGCCGGGGAGATCTTCAGGCGGCTGCGCACTTCCACGCCGGCCGTCTCCAGCTCCTCGATCTCCTTGATCAGGGCGGCCGGGCTGATGACCACGCCGTTGCCGATCAGGCATAGCGCGTCGTCGCGCAGGATGCCGGAGGGGATGAGGTGCAGGACGGTCTTCTTGCCGTTGATGACCAGGGTATGGCCGGCGTTGTGGCCGCCCTGGAAGCGCACGACCGCGCCGATCTCCTCGGTGAGCAGATCGACGATCTTGCCCTTGCCTTCATCGCCCCACTGGGCGCCCAACACCACCACTGACTGACCCATGACGGGTACTCCTGTTTTGTTGCGGCCATCGGGGCCGCGGACTTGGGCCGCGCGAGGGACAGCCCTGGCGCGTTGGTCGGGGTGCCATCGGGGCGCCCCACGCGTTGCGGCCGTGCCCAGACACGGAAAAAGCCGGAGGGCTTGGCTCGATCACGAGCGGCCGTCCGGCTTTCGGGAATTATCCGGGTTTTTGGTGACGGGGGCCACCACCGGGATGAACGGGTGGTGGCCGGGGGCGCGAGGGGAAGCGGGGCGATTTGGGCTGGGCCGCAGCGGAGCGAAAGGCAGCGGAGCGAGCTCCGCTCTACACAAGGGCGGGGTCAGCGGTCGGACTTGAGGTACTGGAGGAACGGGTCGTTCTTGTCCAGCACCACCACCGCGTTGCCATCGGCGAAGGCGTTCCGGTAGGCCTCCAGGCTGCGGTAGAAGGCATAGAACGCCGGATCGGCGCCATTGGCCTTGGCATAGACCTGCGCGGCCTCGGCATCGCCCTCACCGCGCAGGCGCTGGGCATCGCGCTCGGCCTCGGCGGCGATCACCACCTGCTGGCGGTCGGCCTCGGCCTTGATGGTGCGGGCCTGCTCCTCACCCTCGGCGCGCAGCGCGCTGGCGACCTGCTGACGCTGGGCGCGCATGCGGTCGTAGACCTCGCCCAGCACCTTGCTGTCCTGGGGCAGGTCGATCTGCTTGAGGCGGATGTCCACCAGCTGCATGCCCAGGTTCTTGATCGCCGCGTTGATGGCCTTCAGCTGCCCGGCGATGATCTCGCTGCGGTCACCGGATACCAGCTGGGTCAGCGTGCGCGAGTTGATCTCGTTGCGCAGGGAGTTGGTGATGATCGGGGTCAGGCGCGTATTGGCGTTGCGCTGATCGCCGCCGGTGGCGCGGTAGTAGGCGCGCACGTCGGAGATGTAGCCGATGGCGAAGAAGTCGACCGACACGTCCTTCTGCTCGGAGGTGAAGTAGCGCTCCGGTGCGGTCTCCAGGATCTGGAAGCGGCGGTCGAACACCCGCGCGGTCTCCACGATGGGCAGTTTGAAGTGCAGGCCCGGCTTGACGTCGGCCCGCACCACCCGGCCCAGGTTGAGCACCATGGCGGTCTGGTCCTCGCGCACGACGAACACCGAGCCCATCAGCGCCAGCAGGATGGCCACGATCACGGCCACGATCAGGGAAGTCTTCATTCAGCGGCCCTCCGGACGGCCAGTGGGTCGAGGCGGACGCTGGCTATCGCTGGATGAGGACGACGCGCTGCTGCTGCCACCGCTGCTGCTCCCCGAGCCGTCCGAGGACTGGAGCAAGGTCTCGGGCGACAGGCGCGGCAGGCTGGACGTCGGCGGCAGCGGGCCACCGTTCTGCGCCCCTTGCTGCATCGGCACGTAGATCAGCTGGCGACCATCGCCGCCGACGACCTTGCGGTTGTGCGACAGCACGTCTTCCACCGTCTCCAGCCACAGGCGCTTGCGCGTGGTGTCCGGCGCGCTGGCGTACTGCTGCTGCAACAGGGTGAAGCGGGCGGCGTCACCCTGCGCCTTGGCGATGGCGGCCTCCTTGTAGCCCTCGGCGGCGGTGCGGGTGCGGGCGGCTTCGCCGCGCGCCTCGGGCACCACGCGCGCGGCATAGGCCTGTGCCTCGTTGACCAGGCGCTCGCGGCTTTGCTGGGCGCTGTTGACGTCGTCGAAGGCGGCCTTGACCTCGTCCGGCGGACGCGCATTGGGCAGGGTCAGGTCGGTGACGGTCATGCCGGCGTGATAGGCATCCAGTGCGGCCTGCAGGCGCACCTTGGCCGCGGTGGACAGCGGGCCGCGCTTGTTGAGCACGTCTTCCAGCGTGGCCCGGCCGACCTGCTCGCGCACCGCGCTCTGCGCAGCCTGCTGCAGCACCTGATCGGCATCCTGCGTGCCATAGAGGTACTGGCGTGGATCGCTGATGCGGTACTGCACGTTGAAGCTGACGCTGACGATGTTCTCGTCACTGGTCAGCACCGGCAGGGTGTTGCTGAAGGTGCCGATGGTGGTGACCTGCACGTTGCGCACGCTTTCGATGGGCCAGGGCCACTTGAAGTTGGGGCCCGGCTGCATGATGCGCGCGAACTGGCCAAAGCGCAGGACCACGCCGCGCTCCTGCTCGCCGACCAGCTGGAAGCTGCTGAACGCCACGATCAACAGCACCACCAGCCCGATCCAGCGCAGCGATCCCCCACCACCGGAAAAGAACCCGCGCAGTTGCGAAAGCAGGTTGTCCGCGCCGCCGGGCTTCCAGCCGTTGCGTCCTCTGCCCGGCCCACGACCGCCGCTACCGTTGTCTCCCGAACCGCTACCAGGGGTGTTCCAGGCCATGCCAACTCCGCTTTGATGGGTGCAAGCGCCGCCGGGTGACCGGGGCACAGCGCCGCACGATTCTACAAGGTCGCCGCGGGGATGCCGGCTGACACCCCTGTCATGGCGTCCCGCAGGCCGGCGCACAAGGGGGACCATCGGGTGTTGACGGCGCGTCCGGGGCCTGAACCCCAGCGGCTGCCCGACATCGGCAGACCACGCGGGAATGACATGAATGCTGGTACCACTAGAACGTTTTCAACGGAACGCCTCCATGTCGACCCCGATCGAGGATTACGCAATGCTGGGCGATTGCCGCAGTGCCGCACTGGTCTGCTGCAATGGCTCCATCGACTGGCTCTGCCTGCCACGCTTTGATTCCGACGCGGTGTTCGCCGCACTGCTGGGCACGCCCGAACACGGCCGCTGGCTGCTGTGCCCGGACGTGCCATCCCGAAGTTCGCGCCGCTACCTGGACGGCAGCCTGGTCCTGGAAACCACGTTCGAAACCGAGGAAGGCGCGGTCCGGCTGCAGGACTTCATGGTCGCCAGCCACGACGGGCATACCCACAGCCACCTGATCCGCCGCGTGTGCGGCGTGCATGGTCGGGTGCCGATGAAGACCGAGCTGGTCATGCGCTTCGGCCATGGTCGCATCGTGCCCTGGGTGACCCAGGACGCCGATGGCCTGCGCGCGGTCGCTGGACCGGACCAGTTGGTGCTGCGCACGCCGCTGGAGATGGAAGGCCTGGACATGAAGTCCACCGCAGCCTTTACGCTGGAAGAAGGCCAGACCACGTGGTTCGTGCTCAGCCATGGCCCTTCGCACCTGGAGGCGCCACCGTCGCTGGACCCCGAAGAAGCCTTGTCCACCACGCTGTCGTTCTGGGAAGAATGGTCAGGCGCCTGCGCGCAGGCCGGGCGCTGGAGCGAGCAGGTCAAGCGCTCACTGGTCGTGCTCAAGGGCCTGAGCTATCTGCCCACCGGCGCGATCATCGCTGCGCCCACCGCCTCGTTGCCCGAGCAGATCGGCGGCGAGCGCAACTGGGACTATCGCTACTGCTGGTTGCGCGACAGCGCCTTCGTCCTGCTGGCGCTGATGAATGCGGGATTTCGCGAGGAAGCCGGCGCGTTCCGCGACTGGGTCAAGCGCGCGGTCGCCGGGACGCCGGACCAGTTGCAGGCGCTCTACAGCGTCGATGGCGTGCGCAGGCTGGAAGAATGGTCGGCCGACTGGCTGCCCGGCTATGAGGATTCGCGCCCGGTCAATTTCGGCAATGCGGCCGCGCGCCAGTTCCAGTTGGACGTCTACGGCGAGCTGATCAGCCTGTTCGAAGTGGCGCGCATGCGGGGCATGCCCGCCGGTGACTACGGCAACGAGCTGGAGCGCGCCTTCCTGCTGGAGCTGGAAAAGCGCTGGCACGACCCGGACGAAGGCATCTGGGAGGTACGCTCCGGTCGGCGCCATTTCACCCATTCCAAGATGATGGCGTGGCTGGCCTTCCACCTGGCCTCGGACAACGATGAGAGCGGCTTCAGCGATGAAGATCGCGCCCGCTGGGCCGCGCAGGCCGAGGCGGTGCACGCCGAGATTCTGGAACGTGGCCTGCATCGCGATGGCTACTTCGTGCAGAGCTATGACAGCGAGGAACTCGATGCCGCCTTGCTGCTGATGCCGCTGATCGGCTTTCTGCCCGGGGACGATCCGCGCCTGATCGCCACGGTGGAGGCCATCCAGGCGCGCCTGACCGTCGACGGCCTGGTCCAGCGCTACTCCACGCACGGCAGCGCCGATGGCCTGCCGCCCGGCGAAGGCACCTTCCTGGCCTGCAGCTTCTGGCTGGTGGAGGCGCTGGTGATGATCGGGCGCCTCGACGAGGCCACCACGCTCTACGACAACCTGCACGGCCTGTGCAACGACGTGGGGCTGCTGGCCGAGGAATACGATCCGCAGACCAAACGCATGCTGGGCAACTTCCCGCAGGGCTATTCGCACGTGGCGCTGGTCAACGCGGCCTATCGCCTCAACGACGCAGACAACACCAGGCGCACCAGCGCAGAGGTACATCCATGACCGATACGACTTCCCCCGGCGTGACCGACACCGGCGCACTGGCGCCACCCTGCGTGCTGGTCCTGTTCGGCGCGCGCGGCGATCTGGCGAGACGGCTGGTCATCCCGGCCCTGTACAACCTGCGCCGCGCCGGGCAATTGGACGAGCATTTCGCCATCCTGGGCTTCGACCATGGCGAGATCGGCGAAAGCGCCTGGCGGCGCAACATCGGCAATGCCCTGCGTGCGCAGGCCTCCGCCACCGGCACCGAATTCAGTGCGCCGGGGATCGACGAGGACACCTGGCGCTGGCTGAGCCGGCGCATGTATTACCAGCGCGGGGACTTCACCTCCGCCGCCGACTATCGCGCGCTCAAGGAGCGGCTGGCCGAGCTGGATCGCAAGCACGGCACCCAGGGCAATGCGCTGTTCTATCTGGCGACCGCGCCGCGCTTCTTTGGCACGGCGGTCAAGGAGCTGGGCCGCGCCGGCATGGTCAAGCAGGACGACGCCGGGCCCTGGCGTCGGGTGATCATCGAGAAGCCCTTCGGCCATGACCTGGAAAGCGCGCGCGCGCTCAACACGCAGGTCGCCAAGGTCCTGTCCGAGGACCAGGTGTTCCGCATCGACCACTTCCTGGGCAAGGAGACGGTGCAGAACATCCAGGCCTTCCGCTTCGCCAACGGCCTGTTCGAACCGGTGTGGAACCGCGACCGCATCGACCACGTGCAGATCACCGCCTCGGAGACCATCGGCGTGGAGGGGCGCGGCGGCTTTTACGAACCCACCGGCGCCTTGCGCGACATGGTGCCCAACCACCTGTTCCAGCTGTTGGCCATGGTGGCCATGGAGCCACCGGCCGACTTCACGCCCAAGGCCATGCTGCGCAGGCGCTCTGAAGTGATCGAGGCCGTGCGCCCACTGGCGCCCGAGGACGTGGTGCGCGGCCAGTACGCCGCCGGCACGGTCAACGGTCAGGCAGTGCCGGCCTACCGCGATGAAGACACCACTTCGTCCACGTCCGAGACCGAAACCTACGTGGCGATGAAGCTGGCCATCGACACCTGGCGCTGGGCCGGCGTGCCCTTTTACCTGCGCACGGGCAAACGCCTGCGCACGCGCACCACCGAGGTGGCGATCCGCTTCAAGCCCGCCCCGCTGGCGCCGTTCCGGCATACGGCGGTGGGCGGCTACGGGCCGGACTGGCTGGTGCTGCACATCCAGCCCGACGAGGGAATATCGCTGCAGTTCGACGTCAAGCGCCCGGGCTATCCGGTGGCGCTGGCGCCGGTGCGGATGGACTTCCGTTATCGCGACTGGTTTCCACAGCAGAACACGGTGGGCTATGAGCGCCTGCTGCACGACTGCATGCGCGGCGAGGCGGCGTTGTTTCAGGACGCCACCATGGTCGACGCGGCCTGGCGCATCGTGCAGCCGGTGCTGGACGCCTGGGCCAAGCAACCGGCCAGCGAGTTCCCCAACTACGCCGCCGGCAGCGCCGGTCCGACTGCCAGCGACGCGCTGCTGGCGCTCGATGGCGGTCGCACCTGGCGGGCCCTGACCCCGGGCCGCACGCGTCCGCCGCAACGGGCGCGGCGCTTGGCGGCCGAGGCGGGCCGTACCAAGGCCGGCGCCAAGAAGACGGCCGCCAAGAAAGCCACCAAGGCCGCCAAGGCGCCCGCCGCCAAACCGCCCAGCGCCACAAAGACACCGGCAAAGCGCGCAAAACGCGCGTCCGCGACCAAGTCCGGCCGCGCCAAGTCGTGACCCGGGCCTCGACAGCGACGGTGCCGGCGCCCTAGCCTCATCACTTCCCTTATGCGCCAGGACACTGCATGAAAGCGGCGAAAAGCGTGGTGGTGATGGGGGTCTCGGCATCGGGCAAGACCACGATCTCCAATCTGCTGGGTGCCGAGCTCGATTACCGGGTGCTCGACGCCGACGACCTGCACCCGGCCGCCAATGTGGAGAAGATGCGCGCCGGCATCCCGCTGGACGACGTCGACCGCGCGCCCTGGCTGCGCAAGGTGGCGGACTGGATCGGCGACCAGCGTGCCCAGGGCGTTGGCGTGGTGGTGTCGTGTTCGGCGTTGCGACGTGCCTATCGCGACGTGTTGCGCCAGGCCGACGCGCAGATCGTGTTCGTGTGGCTGGATGTGGACCGCGACACGCTCGAGCAGCGTCTTGCCCACCGTCGCGGGCACTTCATGCCGGCCAGCCTGCTCGATGACCAGCTGGAAACACTGGAGCCGCCCGGAGAGGACGAGCGCGCCGTGCGCGTGGCGCCCTCGGACTCGGCGCAGGACACCGCCGACCAGGCGATCGAGGCACTGTCCCGCCTGGACTGATCGCTCAGTCCTCGTCCGGCCAGCGGATCTGCGCCGCCGCCGTCTCCCGGCGCGGCGCGGGCACGGCATCGACCGCCGCCCACACCTTGAGCGCGTCCACGGTGGCCGCCACGTCGTGCACGCGCAGCAGCATGGCGCCGCGCTGGGCGGCCACAACGTGCGCGGCGATCGAACCGAAAACCCGCTCGGCAGGCACCTGGCGCCCGGTCAGTTCGCCGATGCTGCGCTTGCGCGACAGCCCGGCCAGCACCGGCACGCCGAGTTCGGTGAAGCGCGCCAACTGGGCCAGCAAGGCCATGTTGTGGGCGGTGGTCTTGCCGAAGCCGAAGCCAGGATCGACGACGATGTTCCGTTTCGGGATGCCGCTCATTTCGGCCGCGAAGATGCGTTCGGCCAGGAAGCGATGCACCTCGCCCACGACATCGTCGTATTCCGGCGCATCCTGCATGGACTGCGGCTGCCCCAGCATGTGCATCAGCACCACCGGCACGCCGAGTTGCGCGGCGGTCTCCAGCGCACCCTCCTCGCGAAGCCCACGGATGTCGTTGATCATCCCGGCGCCGGCGGCCACGGCCGCGCGCATGACCTCGGGCTTGAAGGTGTCGATGCTGATCGGCAGGGCGGTTTCGCGCGCCAGGCGCTCGATCACCGGCACGACCCGACGCAACTCCTCTTCCAGCGGCACGGCCTGTGCACCCGGGCGCGTGGACTCGCCCCCGATATCCAGGACATCGGCCCCCTCGGCAGCCAGCTGCAGCCCATGGGCGACGGCCGATTCCAACGTGTCATGCGCACCGCCATCGGAAAACGAATCCGGCGTGACATTGACGATGCCCATCACCCGCGGCCGGTCCAGGCGCAGGATGCGGCCATTGCAGTCCAACTGCGGTGAGGTATCGAACATGACGCGCTCCGGGACAATCCAACGAGCGCGCATGATACGCGTCAGGCCTGCGGCGGCCCGCGGCGATCGCGCTTGCGCCGCAAGCAATCGACTTCGCGCCCGGCCAGCAGCGACATCATGCCGGCGCCGAGCCCTGCCCCCATGCCCAGCCACAGCCCCATCTGGCCGGTGGCGGCCCCCATCGCCGCACCAATGCCAATTCCCATGACCAGCGGGGTGATCCTGCGATCGCACTTCATGACGTGATCCTCGTACAGGGGGACGGCGCGCTGCCCTCCTGACGCCCTGCATGAGCAAAGACACAGCCCGCCGGGAAATGTGACCGCCGGGTGTGACCGGTCAACCGCCGCGGCGCTTTTTCTTCTGGCTGCTCATGAAGGCCCCCAGAGCCGCGCCCAGGCCCACGCCGACTGCCAGGCCGGTTCCCATGTCATGCATCGCCGCGCCAAAGCCGGCTCCAATCGCCACGCCCAGGGCAATGCCGACGCCCAGGCTCCACCCACTGCTGTTGAACATCCGATCGTCCTCCTCGGCGCGCACGCGCCGGGTACCCACACAAACAAAAGGCCGGGAAAATCCCGGCCTTTTGTCGATCACTTGCCGCATGGCCGTCAGGTCTGCGCGGCCGGCCCGGCGATCGGAGGCAGCGGACGCTTGGGCGTGGGACCACCGCCGTTGTCGTCCTTGCCACCGGTCTTGGCCCAACCCATGGGCGGCGGCGGATCGCGGCCTTCCATGATGGCGTCGATCTGCGGCACGTCGATGGTCTCGTACTCCAGCAACAGCTTGGACATGGTGTGCAGCTTGTCCAGGTTGTCGGTGAGGATCTTGGTCGTGCGCTGGTAGGCGTTGTCCAGGATCCCGCGCACGACCTCGTCGATCTTGCGCGCGGTGGCATCGGAGACGTTCTTGTGCTGAGTCACCGAACGACCCAGGAACACCTCGTCCTCCTCCTCGCCGTAGGCGATCGGGCCCATTTCGTCGCTCAGGCCCCACTTGGTGACCATGTTGCGGGCCATCTTGGTGGCGCGCTCGATGTCGTTGGATGCACCGGTGGTGACCTTGTCCGTGCCGAAGATCAGTTCCTCGGCCACGCGGCCACCGTAGAGCGAGCACAGCTGGGATTCGATCGCGGTGCGGTTGTAGCTGTACTTGTCGCCTTCCGGCAGGTACATGGTCACGCCCAGCGCGCGGCCGCGCGGGATGATGGTGACCTTGTAGACCGGGTCGTGCTCGGGCACCAGGCGCCCGACGATGGCGTGGCCGGCCTCGTGATAGGCGGTCAGCGTCTTCTCGTCCTCGCTCATGGCCATCGAGCGGCGCTCGGCACCCATCAGGATCTTGTCGCGAGCCCGGTCGAAGTGGTCCATACGGACCTCCTTCTCGTTGCCGCGCGCAGCGAACAGCGCCGCCTCGTTGCAGAGGTTGGCCAGGTCCGCGCCGGAGAAGCCCGGCGTGCCGCGCGCCACGATCATCGGCTCCACGTCATCGGCCAGCGGCAGCTTGCGCATGTGGACCTTCAGGATCTGCTCGCGGCCCTTGACGTCAGGGAGGCCGACCACGACCTGGCGGTCGAAGCGACCCGGGCGCAGCAGCGCCGGATCCAGCACGTCGGGACGGTTGGTCGCGGCGATGATGATCACGCCCTCACCGCCCTCGAAGCCGTCCATCTCGACCAGCAGCTGGTTGAGGGTCTGCTCGCGCTCGTCGTGACCGCCGCCCAGACCGGCACCGCGATGGCGGCCGACCGCGTCGATCTCGTCGATGAAGATGATGCACGGGGCGTGCTTCTTGGCCTGCTCGAACATGTCGCGCACGCGGCTGGCGCCGACGCCGACGAACATCTCCACGAAGTCCGAACCGGAGATCGAGAAGAACGGCACCTTGGCCTCACCGGCGATGGCCTTGGCCAGCAGCGTCTTGCCGGTACCCGGCTGGCCGACCATCAGCACGCCGCGCGGAATCTTGCCGCCGACCTTCTGGAACTTGGTCGGGTCGCGCAGGAATTCGACCAGTTCGCCGACCTCTTCCTTGGCCTCGTCGCAGCCGGCGACGTCGGCAAAGGTGACCTTGACCTGATCCTCGCCCTGCAGCTTGGCGCGGGACTTGCCGAAGGACATCGCGCCCTTGGCCCCGCCGCCACCGCCCTGCATCTGGCGCATGATGAAGATCCAGAAACCGATGATGAGCAACACCGGCAGGAAGTTGAGCAGGATCATGCCCAACGAGATGCCGTTGTCCGGCTTCTCACGGGTGATCTGCACGCCCTTGTTGATCAGCACATTGATCAGACCCTCGTCCTGCGGTCCGTAGACCACGCCCTGGGTGCCGTCATTGCGCTTGTAGCTGATCGCATTGGTGACCAGATCGCTGTCGTTGGTGAAATCCACCGAGCTGATCTGCCCGTTGTTCACCTCTTGCAGGAACTGGGTATAGGTGGCCTGGCCGCTACCGGGGCCCGCTCCGCCGGAGCGCGGGGAGAAGCTCTGGAACACCACCATGAGCACCACCGCTACCACGACCCACAGCAGCAGATTTTTGGTCAAGTCATTCATCCTCATGGGCCTCGGTATTCCTCTGGCACTGCCACATTAGCGCGAATTGTCGAACCGGCCCGGAAGCCGGCATTACTTGGGTTGGATCCGCTTACCCTGCCCAAGCGCGTAAACCTCCGGCGAGCGCTTGCGGGAAGCGTCCGGCTTTCGGATCACCACCCGGTCGTACCGCCGGCGCATGTCGCGGACGTAGTCGTCGAACCCCACGCCTTGGAACAGCTTGATCAGGAACGCGCCTCCTGGCCGGAGATGCACATCGGCGAACTCCATCGCAAGCTCCGCCAGATGCATCATCCGCGGCTGATCGACCGCGTCCACTCCGCTCTTATTGGGGGCCATGTCAGAAAGCACAAGGTCGACCGGCTGCCCACCGAGCATCGCCTCCAACTGCGATAACACGGTCTGCTCCCTGAAGTCTCCGTGAAGAAACTCCACGCCGGCCAGCGAGGGCATGTCCAGGATGTCCATCGCCACGACCCGTCCGCGATCGCCCATGGCCTGGCGCACGTACTGCGACCAGCCGCCAGGCGCCGCCCCCAGGTCGACCACGACCATGCCCGGCTTGAGCAGTCGGTCACGTTCGATCAGCTCCTCCAGCTTATACGCCGCGCGCGAACGCAGCCCCTCGGCCTGCGCCTTCTTGACGTAGGGATCGGAGAAATGTTCCTTCAGCCAGCGCTGGCTGCTTTTGCTGCGTTGGGCCATGTGGACGGATAACGGCGGCACGGCGTGTGGCCGGCCCCGCGAAAGCTCGGGAGGGGTCCGGCCCATGATACGCTTAACCCCCTTGGCTTCCCCTGAAAATCCTGCATGTCTGTTGTCCTTACCGCTGCCCAGAACCGTTTCCTGCGTGGGCAGGCCCACGGGCTCAAGGCGTTGCTGCAGACGGGAGGCAAGGGTCTGACTGACGCATTTGTCACCGAACTGGACGAGGTGCTCGAGCGCCACGAGCTGGTCAAGGTGAAGGTCGCCGCCGAGGATCGCGAAGCCCGCGGCGCCATGATCGACGAGATTTCAAAGCGCACCGGGTGCGCCGTGGTGCAGAAGATCGGCCACGTGGCCGTGCTGTACCGCCCCAGCCAGGACAAGCGCACCATCGTCCTGCCGCGCGCCTGATCCTCACGGCCGTTCTTGACGGCAGCGGCGCCCGACGTACGGAGCCCCTCCATGCAACTCAGCCACGAAAGACCCGATTACGCTTTCACCGTGCGCGCCGCCGATGGGCGCAGCGCCAAGGTCAACGATCAGGTGCTGCAGCGCAGTTTCATCCTCACCCCCGCGCACCTGCAGACCGACTGGGCTGCCACGCAGCCTGAGGCGCTCGATGCGGCGACGCTCGAACCCCTGCTGGCGCTGGAACCGGAACTGGTCCTGCTCGGCACCGGCGACCGCCAGGTGTTTCCGCCCGCGGAAGCCATGGCCGCGTGCCTGACCCGCGGCGTGGGCATCGAAGTGATGACCAACGACGCCGCCGCCCGCACCTTCCACATCCTGGCGGGCGAAGGTCGGCGCGTGGTGGCGGGCTTCATCCTGGGGACGGACGCGGCGCGGTAGGCCAGTCCACGGAACTCCCCTCAGACGGGCAGTCGCACGATCAGGACGACGGACCGTCGCTCGCGCGGCGGTGGAAATTCCGGGCGCCGCCTAGCGAGGCGGCAGGTAGGACAGCGGATCGACCGGCTTGCCGTTGTAGCGGATCTCGAAGTGCAGCATGTCGCGGGAGGCCCCGCTCCGCCCCATCTCGGCGATCTGCTGCCCGGCCTTGACGTTCTGGCCCTCGTTGACCAGCCGCTTGCGGTTGTGGCCATAGGCCGACAACCAGGCCTCGCTGTGCTTGACGATGATCAGCTCGCCATAGCCCACCAGCCCCGCCCCGGAGTAGACCACCACGCCGTCGGCGGTCGCACGGACCGGATCACCGCCCTTGCCCGCGATATCCACGCCCTGGTTGGCGGCGTCGCCGGCGACGAAGCGACCCACGATCTGGCCGTCGGCCGGCCACCGCCAATTGATGTCGCTCTTGACCGGCGTGGCGGCCGGCGTCGAAGGCGGCGTGGCAACGGGCGGACGGGATGCGGTCGTCCCCGCAGGCGCCGCGCCCCCTTGCGGATACAGCTGCAGGCGCTGCCCCGGATAGATGGTGTAGGGCGGCGCGATGCCGTTCCAGGCGGCCAGATCGGCCGGCACGATCCCGTTGTCGGTGGCGATGCGGTACAGGGTCTGCCCGCGCTGGACCGTGACCCGCTGGCCGTACTTCGGCTTTGACACTGGGCGGGCCGCAGCGCTGCCGACCGTGCGCCCCCCGGGGCCGCCCGAGGTCCGCGTGACCGTGCTACTGCACGCCGCCAGGGCCAAGGCACCTGCGACCAGCGCTACCTGCGTCGTGCGCTTGCTGAAAGACCCCAGCAGGTCCATGCGAATCGTCATCCGTTCTTTGCACTCCAGACCAGCCAAGCCAACAACACCAGGAGCAGGACGCTGGCGATCCAGCCCACCGGTTCAATCCAGCGCCGCAACGCCGCCTCCGCACGTACACCACCCAGGCGCAATGCCAGGGCGATCAGGAACACGCGCTTGCCGCGCCCCACCACCATGCTCGCGATGAACGGTAGCAGCGGCACTCCCACAATGCCTGAGGCCCACGTAAATATCTTCAGCGGGATCGGGGTGAAGCCGGCCAGCACCAGCAGCCAGAACGCGCGCCAGGGCGACTGGGCGACCAGTTCGCGCAGATGCGCCACCTGTTTGTTGACCCCATCGGTCCAGCCCAGCGCGTCGATCAACGGCTGCACGGCCGCATAGGCGTAGTGACCCAGCGCGTAGCCGATCAAGGCACCTAACAGTGAACCGACCAGGCTGATCCCGGCAAAGGAAAACGCGCGCCGGGGCTGGGCCAGTGACATCGGCGCCAGCATCACCTCCGGCGGCACAGGAAAGAAGATCGCCTCGATAAAGCTCAGCCCGAATAGCAGACGCGGCGCATGGCGATGACGGGACCACGCGATCGCGCGGGCATACAGAGGACCGAAAAGCTGCATCAGTCGAGGGTTCCCGACAGGAGGGGGACGAACATCACCGGGGCCAGCGTGGTCTGCTGGACGTGGCCATCGGCATTCTTGGTGAGCTGCACCAGGGCCTGCGAGGACGCGCCACCCACCGGCGCGACCAGGCAGCCGCCCGGGGCAAGCTGATCGATCAGATCATGGACCAGGGCCGGTGCTGCGGCCGTGACCATGATCGCGTCGTAAGGACCATGCTCCGGCCAGCCCGCCCGTCCGTCGTCATGCTTGCTGCGCACGTTCAAGCCGAGCAGGCGCAGGCGCTTGCGCGCCAAGCGCAGCAGGTCGCCGATCCGCTCGACCGTATAGACGTCCAGTCCCAGCGAAGCCAGGATCGCCGCCTGGTAACCCGATCCTGTCCCCACTTCCAGCACTGTCCTGGGCGCACGTCCAGCCAGCAGCACCTCGGTCATGCGGGCCACCACCCAGGGCTGGGAAATGGTCTGGCTGTGGCCGATGGGCAGCGCGGTGTCCTCGTAGGCGCGCGTGGCCAGCGCTTCGTCCACGAACAGGTGCCGCGGCACGGTGCGGATGGCATTGAGCACGTTCTCATCGACGATGCCCGCCTCGCGCAGGCGCTGCACCAGCCGGTCACGCACGCGCTGGGACGTCATTCCCGATCCGGCCGCATCGGCCGGCTGGACGCGCAGGCGCGGGGTCATGCCGCCGGCTCCAGGTCCGCAGCCAGGCCGTCGACCCAGCCGGCGACCGTCTCCAGCGCCTGGTAGCGGGTCAGGTCCACATGGATGGGGCTGATGGAGATGGCGCCACTGCGCACCGCATGGAAGTCCGTGCCCACGCCGGCATCCTGTTCCGGCCCGGCCGGGCCGATCCAGTACACGGTGCCGCCGCGCGGATCGCGCTGTGGCAGGCAGGGCTCAGAGCGATGGCGATTACCCAGCCGCGTGACCTCGAACCCGGTGACCTCGGACCAGGGCCGGTCCGGGACATTGACGTTGAGGATGGTGTTGGCCGGCAGTGGATCAGCCTTGAGCCGGGCCACGATCTGCACCGCCGCGCGAGCAGCGGTCTCGAAGTGCTTGGGGGCATGGTCACGGCTCACCAGCGACACGGCCACCGCGGGAAACCCGAGGAAGCGTCCTTCCATCGCCGCCGACACCGTGCCCGAATAGATCACGTCATCGCCCAGATTGGGCGCGTTGTTGATGCCGGACACCACGATGTCCGGCTCGAAATCCAGCATCCCGGTCAGCGCCAGATGGACGCAATCGGTCGGGGTGCCGTTAACGCGGATGGTGCGCTCGTCCAGCTGGCGGGTGCGGATCGGCAGATCCAGCGTGAGCGAGTTGCTGGCGCCGGAACGGTCCCGGTCGGGGGCCACTACCCAAACTTCGTGCCCGGCCTGGCGCAACGCCTCGGCCAGCATGCGGATCCCGGGGGCGTCGACGCCGTCATCGTTGCTTACAAGTACGCGCACTCAAACTTCCTTCAATGATGCGCGTCCGATGATACCGGATCGATCCGGACGCTTCGCCCTTGCATGGGCCACGAAGCGACGTAACCTGCCTGCCATGAGCGATCCGCGCGACGACGACGATGACGACGCCAGCCTGTTCCGCGAGGCCATCGGCCAGGTGCGGCGCCTGGACGCTGCGCCCTCGCCGCCCAGCAAGCCGCGCCCACGTCCGTCGGCCCGCATGGCGCGCGCCGACGAGCGCGCCGCGCTGAGCGAGTTCCGCCAGGCGCTGGAGGCCATGCCGATCGGTGCCGGCGATGTGCTCTCGCATCGGGTCGAGGCCCTGCCCGCCAGCATCTTCACCCGACTCAAGCGTGGCCAGTTCTCGATCCAGGACGAATTGGACCTGCACGGCGCCACGGCCAGCCAGGCCGAGGCGCTGCTGCGTCAGTTCCTGCGCGAGGCCCAGCGCAGCGGGACGGCCTGCGTGCGCATCGTGCACGGCAAGGGGCTGGGCTCGGACGCCGATATCCCGGTCCTGAAGAACGTCGTGGACCGCGTGCTGCGCCAGCGCAATGACGTGCTGGCATTCCACTCCGCGCTGCCGACGCAGGGCGGCACCGGCGCGGTCATCGTCCTGCTCGCCGCCCGCCCCTGACCACCACCATTGGGGTTAGCGAACGTCGGCCATCGTATCGACGGTCCGCGCAGCATGATGGCCGCCTCCACGCGACCCGCTGGACTTTGAATGGACACGGCAACCGCGTCAGCTGATCCGATTAGCCTCGCGCACCGCGCCGAGTTCGTGCAGCAGCGCGGTGGCATAGCTCCCGGGCACCAGGCCGAAGCGCAGCTCCAGCGTCTGCGCATCCTGCCACGACCACTGCAGGTCGGCCGCCTGCTGGCGCAGCGCGCGACGCTCCTGCTTCAACCGGGCCGACTCCAGGCCGGCACGCAGCGCCGGCGCGTCGCCCTGCGCGAGCACCTGTGTCTCCAGGGCGGCACAGGCGTCCTGCGTGCGCAGCTCACCTTCTCCCCATAACGGACCACTGGGATGGATATCGAAGCGCGCCAGCCGTTCGGCCAGCGCGTCGCTCCAGGCTTCAGGGCCGAACACACTGCGGCTGCCGGCGAGCATCCAGACCTCGCCGTCAAGCCCGCGTTCCCAGCTGCCATCGGTCACACGCGCCGACAAGACGCGATTGAACAGTTCCGAGCGCGCGGCCGACAGCAGCATCGAGCGTTGCTCGCGCTTGACCCGGCGCCCTTCGAACATGGCCAGCGCCTGGGCGACGTTGTCCCCGGCGCGACCAAAGCGCTGCTCGCCAAACCAGTTGGGCAAGCCACGCGCGGCGACGGCCTGCAGGCGCGCGTCGATCGCCTCGCGCTCGCCCTGCACCTGGCGCAACACCAGGGTGAAGCGATTGCCCTCCAGCGCGCCGCGCGGCAGCTTGCGGCTGTGCCAGGTGGAGGCGACGACCTCCAGGTTGGGCGTCACCAGCGCGTCCAGGTCCGGCGACACATGCTTGGGCAGGTGCACGCTGAAACGCTGCGTGGTCACCGCATGCCGGTCCTTCAGCCCGGCATAGCCAATACCGACCTCGCCGATGCCCGCCCAGCGCGCGAGCGTGCGCGCCACCTCGGCGGTGTTGAGGCCGCGTTTGCGCACGGTCAGCAGCAGGTGCTCGCCCTCGCCACTGGCGTCGAACGCATCGATCTCCTCGACCTGGAAATCTTCCGGCCGGCTGCGGAACACCGCCTCCAGCACCGCCGGCCCGAAGGCCAAGGGGAGCAACGATGTGTCGGTCATGTGGTGTGCCTTCTCGTAGCGCCGAGCTTGCTCGGCTGGGGCTTGCGGGCCGGAGCCTGCGCGGTAATGCCGGCGGAGCTCGCCCGATGGCTGTAGCGCCGAGCTTGCTCGGCCAGGGCCTTCCCGAGGAAAGCTTCAGCCGAGCAAGCCCGGCGCTACAGCGCGTCCGTTGAATAGGCGTCCGTCGAACAATGCGTCCGTCGAATCAAGCCCGCACCAGCAGCACCACGGCCTGCGCGGCGATGCCTTCACCGCGCCCGGTGAAGCCCAGCTTTTCTGTGGTGGTGGCCTTGACGCTCATCGCATCGGCGTCGATCCCCAGGACCTGCGCCAGGTGCGTGCACATGGCCAGCGCGTGCGGGCCGACCTTGGGCCGCTCGCACATCACGGTGATATCGGCATTGCCGACCTGCCAGCCGCGAGCGCGCGCCAGGCCATCGCAATGGCGCAGGAACTCGGTGCTGTCCACGTCTTTCCAGCGCGGATCGCTCGGCGGAAAATGGCGACCGATGTCCCCCAGGGCCAGCGCACCGAGGAGCGCGTCGCACAGCGCGTGGATGACCACGTCGCCGTCGCTGTGCGCCAGCACGCCGCGGCTGTGCTCGACACGCACGCCGCCCAGCATGACGTGATCGCCGTCCGGGGCGAAGGCATGCACATCGAAGCCCTGGCCGATGCGGATCTGCGGGACTGACATCTCGAAGTTCCTTATGCGGCCACGCGCAGCGACAGGATGAACGCGAAGCGCTCCAGGTCGGCCGGCGTGGTGATCTTGAAATTGGTTTCCCTGCCTTCCACCAGCAGCGGACGCAGGCCCTGGCGCTCCATGGCCATGGATTCGTCGGTGACATCGATGCCGGCACCGGCAGCCTCGTCCAGCGCGCGGGTGAGCTGCAGGCGCCGAAACATCTGTGGAGTGAGCGCCCGCCACAGGCGCTCACGCGGCTCGGTGCCATCCACGCCGCCGTCATCGCCGGCACGCTTGAGCGTGTCGCGCACCGGCGCGGCGAGCAGCCCGCCGACGGGATCTTCGCGCCCGCGCTCGATCAGGCGCTCCAGGTCGGCCTCGGCCAGGTTCGGCCGCGCGGCATCGTGGACCAGCACGAAGTCATCGGCGCGTACGTCATCCGGTAAAACCTGCAGCGCCGCAAGCACGGACGCCGCGCGTGTCCCGCCGCCGACACACGCCAACACCGGCTTGCCGCCGAACTGCGTCCACCCCGGCCACCACGGGTCATCGGCCGACAGCGCGACCACCGCGCCGGCCACCAGCGGATGGGCCAGCAGCGTGGAGAGGGTCCAGGCCAGCACGGACTGGCCACCGACTTCCAGATACTGTTTCGGAATCTCGCTGCCGAAGCGCATCCCGCGCCCGGCCGCAGGGACGACCACCCACAGCCCTCCCATCAATCGCCCTCCGCGCGGGCCGCGTCGTCATCGTTGACCGGATCGGAGGCCTCCGCCGCGGCTGTTGGAACTGAAGCGGCGCCACCTGACCCGGCGGGAGCGTCGACCACGCGATAGAACTTCTCGCCCGGCTTGATCATCCCCAGTTCGCTGCGCGCGCGCTCCTCGACGGCTTCCTCGCCCGACTTGAGGTCCTCGACCTCGGCGGCCAGCGCCGCGTTGCGCTGGCGCAGGCCCGCGTTCTCGCGGGCCTGGCTTTCGACCTGCGCGCGCATGGTGATGACTTGGCCGGAGCTGCCGCGTCCAAACCACAGGTGGTACTGCAGCACCGCCAGCAGCAACAGCAAGCCCAGCAGCAGCCAACGCACCTTGGCCATGTCAGCTCCCGCGCACCGCGATCACACGCACGGCGCGGCGCTCAGCGCTTGAGCGAAACGAACGCGTTGCGCCCGGCGTAACGCGCCTGCTTGCCCAGTGCTTCTTCGATGCGCAGCAGCTGGTTGTACTTGGCCACGCGGTCCGAGCGGCACAGCGAGCCGGTCTTGATCTGGGTGGCGGTGGTGGCCACCGCGATGTCGGCGATGGTGGTGTCCTCGGTCTCACCGGAGCGATGCGAGACGATCGCCGCGTACTTGGCATGGTGGGCCATGGCGATGGCTTCCAGCGTCTCGGTCAGCGTGCCGATCTGGTTGACCTTGATCAGGATGGCGTTGGCGGTCTGCGACTCGATGCCTTCCTTGAAGATCTTCGGGTTGGTGACGAACAAATCGTCGCCGACCAGCTGGACCTTGTCGCCGATGCGATCGGTCAGCTGCTTCCAGCCGGTCCAGTCGTCCTCGGACATGCCGTCCTCGATGGTGATGATCGGGTACTGGGCGGCCCAGCCGGCCAGGAAGTCGACGAACTGCTCGGAGGTCAGGCGCTTGTTCTCACCCACCAGGTTGTACTTGCCGTTGTCGTGGAACTCGCTGGAGGCCACGTCCAGGCCCAGCAGGATGTCCTCGCCCGCGGTGTAGCCCGCCTTGCCGATGGCTTCCAGGATGGTGTCCAGCGCTTCGACATTGCTGCGGAAATCCGGCGCGAAACCGCCCTCATCGCCGACCGCGGTGCTCAGGCCATGGCCCTTGAGCACGCTCTTGAGCGCGTGGAAGATCTCGGTGCCGGCGCGCAGCGACTCGGAGAACGAATCGAAGCCGACCGGCAGGACCATGAACTCCTGGAAGTCCACGTTGTTGTCGGCATGCGCACCGCCGTTGATGATGTTCATCATCGGCACCGGCAGGCAGACATCCGACTCGCTGGTGTCGGCCAGGTGCTTCCACAACGGCTTGTGGTTCGAGGCGGCCACCGCGTGCGCGTTGGCCAGGGACACGCCGAGCAGCGCATTGGCGCCCAGGCGGCCCTTGTTCTCGGTGCCGTCCAGGTCGATCAGGCGCCGGTCCAGGCCTTCCTGGTCGGCGGCGTCGAAGTCCTTCAGCGCATCGGCGATGGTGGTGTTGATGTTCTCCACCGCCTTGCGCACGCCCTTGCCCAGGTAACGGGTCTTGTCGCCGTCACGCAGTTCCACCGCTTCCTTGGCACCGGTCGAGGCACCGGAGGGCACGGCCGCACGGCCGAAGGAACCATCGGTGAGCGTGACTTCCGCTTCCAGCGTGGGATTACCACGGGAGTCGAGGATTTCGCGGGCGTGGATCTTGGCGATATTGGTCATGGGATCAGTCTTGGCTCTTTCGATCGGATGAAAGTCGGGGGCCGGTCAGGCGATGACCGAGTGAAGTGAGGAACGCCATCTCGCGCGCGCCAGCGTCGCGGCCACGTGCACGTTCCCTGGCGAAGCGATTGTAGAGGGTGCAGGCCAACAGCGCGGATGCCAGGCAGACCAGAAAGAAGCCGCTGGTCGAAGCCGCTGCCGTCTCGATGGCCTTGCCCGGGGCGAGCGTGCCACTGGCCACACGTTCCTGGAGATCTGGCACGCGCCAGTGGGTGGCAACCATCACGCCTGCAAACGGGGCAAGCAGGCAGGCCACCCCCTGGCGGTGGCCCAGGCCTGCGAATCCGCGCGCGGGAGGCTGGCCGTCTGGCATCAGGCCTTGACGCCGTCTTCCAGGAAGCCGTTCTTCTTGGTGATCGAGTCCAGCGCCAGCAGGGTTTCCAGCAGCGCTTCCATCTTGTCCAGCGGCCAGGCGTTGGGACCATCGGACAGGGCCTTGGCCGGGTCCGGGTGGGTTTCGGCAAACAGGCCGGCCACGCCCACGGCCACCGCCGCGCGCGCCAGCACCGGCACGAACTCGCGCTGGCCGCCAGAGCTGGTGCCCTGCCCGCCCGGCAGCTGCACGGAGTGGGTGGCATCGAACACGACAGGACAGCCGGTGTTGCGCATCACCGACAGCGAGCGCATGTCGCTGACCAGGTTGTTGTAGCCGAAGGACGCGCCGCGCTCGCAGACCATGATCTGCTCGTTGCCCGTCGACTTGGCCTTGTCGACGACCGGCTTCATGTCCCACGGCGAGAGGAACTGGCCCTTCTTGATGTTCACCGGCTTGCCGGCCGCGCAGACGTTCCTGATGAAGTCCGTCTGCCGCACCAGGAAGGCCGGGGTCTGCAGCACGTCGACGACGTCGGCGACCTCGTTCATCGGGGTGTACTCGTGCACGTCGGTCAGCACCGGCACGCCGATCTGGCGCTTGACCTCGGCCAGAACCTTGAGCCCCTCTTCCATGCCCGGCCCGCGGAACGAGGTGCCCGAGGTCCGGTTGGCCTTGTCGAAGCTGGACTTGAAGATGAAGTTCATCCCCAGCCTGGAGGTGATGTCCTTAAGCTTGCCGGCGACGTCGAGCTGCAGCTGCATCGACTCGATCACGCAGGGCCCGGCGATCAGGAACAACGGCTGGTCGATACCAGCCTCGAATCCACACAGTTTCATGCGCGTGCCTCCTTGAGCAACGTGCCACCGGCCTTGCGCTCACGCGCGGCGCGGATGAAGCCGACGAACAACGGGTGGCCCTCACGCGGGGTCGAGAGGAATTCAGGATGCGCCTGGCAGGCCAGGTACCAGGGATGCTTGTCGCGCGGCAGCTCGACCATTTCCACCAGCGTGTCGTCCATGGACTTGGCGCTGATGACCAGGCCGGCGTCTTCGAGCTGGGTGCGATAGCGGTTGTTGAACTCGTAACGATGGCGATGCCGCTCGGACACCACGTCCTGGCCGTACATCTCGCGCGCCAGGGTGCCGGGCTTGAGGCGCTGCTCCTGCAGGCCCAGGCGCATGGTGCCCCCCAGGTCCGAACGCTCGTCTCGCTTTTCCACCTCGCCCGAACTGGTGCGCCACTCGGTGATCAGGCCGATCACCGGGTGTGGGGACTGCTTGTCGTTCTCGGTGCTGTTGGCGCCTTCCAGACCGCAGATGTGGCGCGCATAGTCGACCACGGCGGCCTGCATGCCGTAGCAGATACCGAAGTACGGCACGCCATGTTCGCGGGCGTACTGGGCGGTGAGCACCTTGCCTTCGAAACCCCGATCGCCGAAACCGCCGGGCACCAGGATGCCGTCCACGTCATCCAGCGTTTCGGTGCCGGACTCGATGTCCTGCGACTCCATCCACTTGAGGTTGACACGGGTGCGCTGGCGCAGCCCGCCATGCTTGAGCGCCTCGCCGACCGACTTGTAGGCGTCCTTGTGGTCCACGTACTTGCCGACCACCGCGATGGTGACTTCATCGAGCGGATTGACGGTGGCATCGACCGCCGCCTCCCACTCGTGCAGGTCGGCTTCGTGCTTGGCCGGCAGGTGCAGGCGGTCGACCACGAACTGGTCCAGGCCCTGCTCCTTCAGCCCCAGCGGAATCTTGTAGAGCACGTCCACGTCGCGCAGGGTGATCACCGCGCGCTCGGAGACGTTGGTGAACAGCGAGATCTTGCGCCGTTCGCCGTCCGGGATCTCCTGCTCGGAGCGGCACAGCAGCACGTCGGGCTGGATGCCGATCGAGCGCAGTTCCTTGACCGAATGCTGGGTCGGTTTGGTCTTGAGCTCGCCGGCCGCGGCGATGTAAGGCACCAGGGTCAGGTGCATGAAGACGGCCTTCTCTTGGCCACGCTCGGCACGGATCTGGCGGATCGCCTCCAGGAACGGCAGCGACTCGATGTCGCCCACGGTGCCGCCGACCTCGATCAGGCCTACATCGAAGCCCGACGCGGCTTCGTCGATGCTGCGCTTGATCTCGTCGGTGATGTGCGGGATGACCTGCACGGTCGCGCCCAGGTAATCGCCGCGGCGCTCCTTGCGGATGACGTTTTCGTAGATGCGCCCGGTGGTGACCGAGTTCTTGCGGCTCAGGCGCGTGCGCACGAAGCGCTCGTAGTGCCCCAGGTCCAGGTCGGTCTCGGCGCCGTCGTCGGTGACGTAGACCTCACCATGCTGGAACGGGCTCATCGTGCCCGGGTCGACGTTGATGTAGGGGTCCAGCTTCATCATCGTGACCTTCAGGCCACGTGCTTCGAGAATCGACGCCAGCGACGCGGCGGCAATGCCCTTGCCCAGCGAGGACACCACGCCGCCGGTCACGAAAATCAGGGGAGTCATGGATCTTTGGGCTCCAGGAAAGCCATAGTTTAGCGGTAGCGGCGCTGGCGGCCAAACGCGGCGGGCGCTGGCTGTCCCGCGGCGCGAGACGTTGGCCGGCCCAAACGCACACGCCCCGCAAGAAGCGGGGCGTGGCGGAAAGGCGCAGCGCGCTGGATCAGGACTTGTGCCCTTCTTCCTCTTCCTCTTCGCGCGGGGCCGGGTTGGTCGAGGCGGGATCCTCGCCCTTGAGCCGGGCGGCGTTGGCGGCGCGACGCGCGGCCCGCTTTTCGGCCTCGGTCCGGGTGTCCTGCGACTTGGACGGGTCGGCGCTGGCGCCCTTGCCAGCAGCCTGCGCACCGGTGACCTGGGCCATGGCGACGGCGGCGGAAGAAACGGCGGCGAGCGCGCCGGCGAGCATCAGCATGTGACGGGTTTTCATGGGGCCTCCAGTGAGGAACCGGGTGGAATCGCCACACGTGGCGGCGACATCTGCAAGCCTACGCGGTGCGCATCCAGCGCCACCTGAACCGGATCGCCTGGATTCAGCCGGCAAGCGCGCGACGCAAGCCCTCGACGCGTCCAATCTCGGTGCACCAATAGCCGGTTTCAAGGCCCTCCAGCCCCCAGCCGACCCCGGCGACGCGCTGGCGCGCGGAGGCGTGGAACTCGCGAGCGCCAGTCTGGCGCGCCAGTGCGGCGACATTGTCCGCGGTGATGCCCGCGCCGGGCATCACCGACAGGCGACCGCCGGCCTGACGCACGGCACGGGCGATCGCGTCGGCCCCAAGCGGCGCCGCGGAGGCCGCCCCGGAGGTCAGCACGCGCTCGCAGCCCAGGCCGATGATCTGCTCCAGGGCCACCACCGGATCGGCCACGCAATCGAAGGCCCGATGAAAGGTCACGCCCATCGTGCCTGCCTCGGCGATCAGGCCCGCGCAGCGGGCGACATCCACCTGACCGGCAGCGTCCAGCGCCCCCAGCACGACCCCGTCGCAGCCAAGTTGCCGGCAGCTGGCGACATCGCGCGCCATCACGTCCCACTCGGCCGGCGAATAGACGAAATCCCCCCCGCGCGGCCGGATCAGGACGTAGAGCGGGGTGCGCAGCCGCTCCCGCGCCAGCGCCACGGTGCCGTAGGACGGGGTGCACCCACCTTCGCCCAGGTTCTCGCACAGCTCGACCCGGTCGGCCCCGCCGCGCTGCGCGACCAGGGCCGATTCCAGCGAGCCGGCCGCGATCTCCAGCAGATATCCCATGCGCCGCCCGCTTAGGTCTTGTCGGTGGTGTAGATCGACTGCGAAGGCAGCAGCGCGTCCTGCTTGGATGCGTCGCAGACCGCATAGACGAAGCCCTTGTGCAGGGCGAAGGCGCCCACCTGGCCGTCCTTGTTCATCGCCAGGAAGCAGACCTGCAGTTCCTTGCTGGCCGCCGGGCGCTTGTGCACCACCCGCTCGATGGCCTCGCGGCAGGCATCGGCCGGGCTGCGCCCTTGGCGCATCAACTCGACCACCAGGAAGCTGGCGGCGTTGCGGATCATCTCCTCGCCCACGCCCGAGGCCGTCGCCCCACCCACCTCGTCGTCCACGTACAGGCCGGCCCCGATGATCGGGCTATCGCCGACGCGACCACGCATCTTCCAGGCCATGCCGCTGGTGGTGCAGGCGCCGGCCATGCGGCCCTCCTTGTCCAGGGCCAGCATGCCGATGGTGTCGTGGTTCTCGCTGTTGCCGGGCAGGCTGCGGCGCTCGACATTGATCTCCGGCTGGTACTTGGAGGTCTTGAGCCACGCCTTCCAGGCTTTCTCGGCCTCCGGCGTACGCAGGTCCTGGACCTTGAAGCCCTCGCTGACCGCGAACTGCTGGGCACCTTCGGCCACCAGCAGGACGTGGGGGGTCTTTTCCATTACCTTGCGCGCCACCGAGATCGGATGGTCGATGCTCTCGATGGCCGCCACCGCGCCACAGCTGCCGTCGCCTTTCATGATGCTGGCGTCCAGGGTCACGTGTCCGTCGCGGTCCGGATAGCCGCAGCGCCCCACGGTGGAATTGCACTGGCCAGTCTCGGCCCAGCGCGCCCCAGCCTCGACCGCGTCGATGGCGCTGCCGCCCTTGCCCAGCACCGCCCAGGCCGCCTGGTTGGCCGGCACGCCAAAATCCCAGGTGGACACGACCTTGGCGCCGCTGGCACTGGTCTGGGCAAACCCGCGCGGGAGCGCGGCGGCGCCGGCGGCCAGGAGGGAGGACTGCAGGAAAGTGCGACGTGAGGGCATGTCGGGAGCTCCGTGGGTGGGGATCAGTGGGGGTCCGGATGGGCCGCGAACCACGCGGCCGCACCGATGATGCCCAGTTGGCCGTGCTCGATGCACGACACCGGGATCTGTCGCAGCGCACTGGACAGCACGCCCTTGTCGTGGAAGCGGCGCATGAAGCCACCGGCCTGCAGGTGTTCGCCCAGATGGCCGGCCAGGCCACCGGCCAGATAGACCGAATGGGCGCAGAAGGTAATGGCCAGGTCGCCGGCCAGGCTGCCCAGCCACTGGCAGAACATGTCCAGGCATTCTGCGGCCAGGGCGTCGTCGCCGGCGGCCGCGACCAGGTCGGCCGGCGCGCCGTGCACGACCGGCGCCTGTCGAAGTTCGCACAGGGCCGCATATAGATGCATCAGGCCGGTCCCGGACAGCGCCCGCTCGTTGTCGACATGGCCGAAGCGCCGCTGCAGCACGCGGACCACGTCCAGCTCCAGCGACGTGGTCGCCGCCAGCGCGGCATGCCCGGCCTCGCTGGGCTGGACGCCAAAGCCGGCATCACCATGAACCGCCAGGGCCGCTCCCAGCCCGGTACCAGGCCCCAGCAACAGCGCCGGAAACCGCACCGCGCCTGCCTCCGCCTCTCCCAGCGCACGCATCTGGCCTGCCGGCACATGCGGCAGCGCCCAGGCCAGCGCCTCGAAATCGTTGATCAGCCGGAACCTGCGCAGCCCGGCCTCGCGCTGGGTCTGCGCCAGCGAAACCGGCCAGGGAAGATTGGCATTGAGCAGTTCGTCGCCCTGCAGGAGGCCCGCAATGGCCACCACGCCCTGGTCGGGGAAGGCGACGCCCTCGGCTTCCAGCGCGTGCCGGAAGCGGGACAACACCGCGGCCAGCGATGGAAATTCGGCCCCCACGTAACGCCGGTGATGACGCAATTCGGGCGTGCCGTCCTGCCCCACATGGACCAGGCCGAGCCGGGCATAGGTGCCCCCGACATCGGCCGCCACCATCTCTTGCCCCCCAAACGGGGCGCCCGCTGTCTCACGGGCGGCGACTTGCACCACTTAGGATCTCCTTGCAACGGCGCGCTCCGGCACCCGGTTCGCACGCCGGTGACACCGGCGCCGGACGGAGCCGTGCTGCCGCCTGTAACCGATTGTAGTGGCAAGCCGCGCCGTTGCCGCATGCCGCGCCGGTGGCGGCTGGACCATACGCCGCCGCACGTGCAAATCCGCCCCCCAGGCCCCACACTTGCCGCCCTTCGTGGCCCTAGACACGACCTGATCGACCGAATGAATACCCGCTACAACGCTGCTGATATCGAAGTCCTCTCCGGCCTGGACCCGGTCAAGCGCCGGCCTGGCATGTACACCGACACCGCGCGCCCCAACCACCTGGCCCAGGAAGTCATCGACAATTCCGTGGACGAGGCACTGGGCGGCCACGCCAAGACCGTCGAGGTCACCCTGTACAAGGACGGCAGCGTGGAGGTGTCCGACGACGGACGCGGCATGCCGGTGGACATCCACCCCGAGGAGAAGGTCCCCGGCGTGGAGTTGATCCTCACCAGGCTGCATGCCGGCGGCAAGTTCAACAACAAGAACTACACCTTCTCCGGTGGTCTGCACGGCGTGGGCGTGAGCGTGGTCAACGCGCTATCCACCCTGGTGGAAATCCACATCAAGCGCGAAGGCAGCGAACACCGCATCAGCTTCCGCGATGGCGACCGCGCCAGCCCGCTGGAAGTGGTCGGCAGCGTCGGCAAGAAGAACACCGGCACCCGGCTGCGCTTCTGGCCCGACCCGAAGTACTTCGACACGCCCAAGATCAACGTGCGCGCCCTGCGCCACCTGCTGCGCGCCAAGGCGGTGCTGTGCCCGGGCCTGACGGTCAAGCTGACCGACGAGGCAAGCGGCGATACCGACACCTGGCTGTTCGAGGACGGCCTGCGCGACTACCTCAAGGGCGAGATGGCCGGGCGCGAGTTGCTGCCGGCCGAGCTGTTCACCGGCGTGCTCAAGAAGGAAACCGAGGTGGTGGACTGGGCCGTGGCCTGGGTCCCGGAAGGCGAGCTGGTCCAGGAGAGCTACGTCAACCTGATCCCCACCGCCCAGCACGGCACCCACGTCAACGGCCTGCGCTCGGGCCTGACCGATGCGCTGCGCGAGTTCTGCGACTTCCGCAACCTGCTGCCACGCGGCGTCAAGCTGGCCCCGGAAGACGTGTGGGACCGGGTCGCCTTCGTGCTGTCCTTGAAGATGACCGACCCGCAGTTCTCCGGCCAGACCAAGGAGCGCCTGTCCTCGCGCCAGGCCGCCGGCTTCATCGAGGGCGCCGCGCACGATGCCTTCAGCCTGTGGCTCAACCAGCACGTGGAAACCGGCCTGCAGATCGCGCAGATCGCCATTGATCGCGCCAGCGCGCGGCTGAAGACCGAAAAGCAGATCGTCCGCAAGAAGGTCACCGCCGGCCCGGCCCTGCCGGGCAAGCTGGCCGACTGCATCAGCCAGGACCTGTCGCGCACCGAGCTATTCCTGGTCGAGGGCGATTCGGCCGGCGGCAGCGCCAAGCAGGCCCGCGACAAGGACTTCCAGGCGATCATGCCGCTGCGCGGCAAGATCCTGAACACCTGGGAAGTGGCCTCGGGCAGCGTGCTGGCCTCCGAGGAAGTGCACAACCTGGCCATCGCCATCGGCTGCGACCCGGGCAAGGACGACATCTCCGGCCTGCGCTACGGCAAGGTCGTGGTCCTGGCCGATGCCGACTCGGACGGCTTGCATATCGCCACCCTGCTTTCGGCGCTGTTCCTCAAGCACTTCCCGGCGCTGGTCGAGGCGGGGCACGTGTTCGTGGCGATGCCGCCGCTGTTCCGCGTGGACGTGGGCAAGCAGGTGTTCTACGCGCTGGACGAGGAGGAAAAGCGCCTGCTGCTGGAGAAGATCGCGCGCGAGAAGCTCAAGGGCCAGGTCAATGTGACCCGCTTCAAGGGCCTGGGCGAGATGAATCCCTCGCAGCTGCGCGAGTCGACCATCCACCCCGATACCCGGCGCCTGGTGCAGCTGACTATCGACGATGCCGAGCAGACCGACGGCCTGATGGACATGCTGCTGGCCAAGAAGCGCGCTGGCGATCGCAAGGCGTGGCTGGAGACCAAGGGCGACCTGGCTTCGCTGGAAGTCTGATCCATCCGCATCGCCGCGCAAGCCGCGGCGATGCTTCATTTGGGCGCGAAATCAGAGCGGCGGTCCAAGCGCCCGGTCATTGGGCGCGCGCGGAGGCGGCTTCCTCGTAGGGCTGCACCACCACCCAGCCCTCACCGGCGAAACGCAGTTGCACGCTCTCACCCGACCCGCGCCCGAGGAAGGTCTTCAGGCTTATGTCGGTGACGATGTCCGGGGTCAGTCCGCCCGACCAGGCCACGGTGGCCTGCGGATCGGTGAACACCGGGCCGCTGTCGGCGTCGACCCTGAGCGTCAACGGCTCGTAGTGCGAGGTGATCGCCACGATGCCGTGCCCGGACAGATGCATGTTGAACAGACCGCCCGACAGCATCCCGGCAACCTTGCGCATCATGGTGATGCGTGCCTGGATGCCGGACTCGGTCGCCAGCACATCGTTGCCGTTGACGTAGATCGACTCGCCGGCCAGGCGCAGCAGGGTGATGCGCTTGCCCTTGTCGGCCAGGTAGACGCGCCCCCGACCCTCGACCTTCATCAGCTGCATGCCCTCGCCACTGGCCATCTTCTTGAGCAGGTTGCCCACGCCCTGCTCCAGCAGCCCCTGGCGGGTGAACTTCACTTCCCCCATCCGCGCCACCATCGCACCGGCCTTGGCCCAGATCCGGCCGTCGAGGCGGACTTCCAGCAGGTGTGGGCCCTCCAGTTCAAAGGCATCGGTCGTGGTGTCGCGCTCGGCGGATGCGTCGACGAACTCACCCAACGTACGGACGGACATGGCGCCCTCCTGCGAGGCATGGCTGATACCCGATCTTAAGGGCTGCTGGACGGACCGCGGCCTCCGCGCATCGCATGCCTGACGCCATCACGCGCGTCGGCTAGACTTGCCGACGTTTGCCCCCATACCACTGAGGCCCCCACCGATGACCGCCCCCCTCGCCTATCGCCGCATCCTGCTGAAACTTTCCGGGGAGGCGCTGATGGGATCAGAGGATTACGGCATCGATCCCAAGGTCATCGGCCGCATCGCCCGGGAAATCCTTGAGGCGCACCATGCCGGCGCCGAAGTGGCCCTGGTCATCGGCGGCGGCAACATCTTCCGCGGCGCGGGCCTGGCCGCCGGCGGCATGGACCGGGTCACCGGCGACCAGATGGGCATGCTGGCCACGGTCATCAACGCGCTGGCCATGCAGGACGCGCTGGAGAAGCTCGGCGCCAAGGTGCGCGTGATGAGCGCCCTGAAGATCAACGACGTGTGCGAGGACTACATCCGCCGCCGCGCCGTGCGCCATCTGGAAAAGGGCCGCATCGCGATCTTCGCCGCCGGCACCGGCAACCCGTTCTTCACCACCGACTCCGGCGCGGCCCTGCGCGCGATCGAGATCGAGGCCGACCTGCTGCTCAAGGCCACCAAGGTCGACGGCGTGTACGACAAGGATCCGCGCAAGTTCCCCGATGCCAAGCGCTTCGACTCGCTGACCTACGACGAGGTCATCAGCCGCGGCCTGGAGGTCATGGATACCGCCGCCTTCGCCCTGTGCCGCGACAGCGCTGTGCCGCTGCGCATCTACGACCTGGGCGTGCCGGGCAACCTGATGAACATCCTGCGCGGCGAGAACATCGGCACCCTGGTCGAAGGCCGCGGTTGAACCTGTAATTGTGTCCGTGCGGCCATCCGCGCGAGGCTGGTGCCATGTCGCACGACCACGATCACGGCGCGCACGCCGGCCACGCGCATTCCCACGGACACGACCACGCCCACGGCAGCGACACCGGCACCCGCGGCTATGCCGTGGCGTTACTGGTCAACCTGGCGTACACCGCGCTGGAAGCCGGGTACGGCTTCCACACCAATTCCCTGGCCCTGCTCTCCGACGCGTTGCACAACCTGGGCGACGTGCTGGGCCTGGGCCTTGCCTGGGCGGCGGCCGGCATGGCCCGGCGCCGCCCGACGGCCAGCCATACCTATGGCTGGCGGCGCGCCACCCTGCTCGCCCCGCTGGCCAACGCCCTGGTCCTGATGGTCTTCGCTGGCGGCCTGGCCTGGGAGGCGGTGCGCCGCTTCAGTGACCCGCCAGGCGTTCCGGCCATGCCGGTGATCGTGGTGGCCGCCATCGGGATCGCCGTCAACCTGGGGGCCGGCTGGCTGCTGCATGGCGGCCACGGCCACGGCGGGCACGACCTCAACCGGCGCGGTGCCGTCCTGCACCTGCTGGCCGATGCCGCGGTCTCCCTGGCCGCGGTGATCGCCGGTTGCGGCATGCTCTGGCTGGGCTGGGAATGGCTCGATCCGGTCACCGCACTGCTGGTCGGCGTGGTCATCGCGGCGGGCACCTTTGGCCTGCTGCGCGAGAGCTTCGCCGCGGCCATGGATGCGGTGCCATCGCATATCGACCAGGAGGCGGTCGCGCGCTTCCTTTCCGCGCGCCCCGGCGTGGAAGCCGTGCACCACCTGCACATCTGGTCGCTGGGTGCCGGCGAGATCGCGCTGACCGCGCATGTGGTCAGGCCCCGGGCCGAGGACGACGACGCCTTCATCGAGGCCACCGCACACGCGCTGGGCGTCGAATTCGGCATCCACCACGCCACCCTCCAGCTCGAGCGCGGCCAGGCCTGCCCGCAGGTCTGCCATGCCGGTGAGCACCCCGCGCACTGATCGCCGGCCCGGCCCAGGGTGGCTTTCGCCTATAATCCCGGGTTTGACGAATCCCAGGACCCGACGATGCTGAACGACATCAAGAACGACGCGCAGATGCGCATGAACAAGAGCGTCGAGTCGCTGCGCCAGGCCCTGACCAAGCTGCGGACCGGTCGCGCCACCACCGCGCTGGTCGATCATCTGAAGGTGAACTACTACGGCTCGGACATGCCGCTTTCGCAGGTGGCCACCGTGTCGGTCACCGACGCCCGCTCGCTGACCATCACCCCGTGGGAGAAGCAGATGGTCTCGGCCGTGGAGAAGGCGATCCTGGCCTCGGACCTGGGCCTGACCCCGAATACCGCCGGCACCGTCATCCGCATCAACATCCCGGTCCTCACCGAGGAGCGTCGTCGCGACCTGTCCAAGGTCGTGCACAGCGAAGGTGAGGACACCAAGGTCGCCATCCGCAACGTGCGCCGCGATGCCAACCAGCAGGTCAAGGACCTGCTGAAGGAAAAGGAAGTCACCGAGGACGAGGTGCGCCGCAGCGAAGAAGAGATCCAGAAGCTCACCGACAAGGCGATCAAGGACGTCGACGAGGTGGTCAAGGCCAAGGAACAGGAACTGATGGCCGTCTGAGCGGGTCAAACCGCCTTCATGACCGTCACGCCGCCCGTTCCGCCTCGCGTTCCTCGCCACCTGGCCATCATCATGGATGGCAACGGGCGCTGGGCCGAGCGCCGCCGCCGCCCGCGCATGATCGGTCATCGCGCCGGTGCGCGCGCAGTCAACCTGTGCATCGACTTCTGTCTGGAGCGCAGCGTCCAGGCCCTGACCCTGTTTGCGTTTTCCAGTGAGAACTGGGGCCGCCCGGCCGAGGAGGTCGGCGCCCTGATGAAGCTGTTCATGGGCGCGCTTGAGCGCGAAGTGGACGAACTGCACCGCCGCGGCGTGCGGATCCGCTTCATCGGGCAGCGGGCGCGCTTCGCGCCGGGCATCGTCCAGCGCATGGAAGCGGCCGAGCGCCTGACCGTGGACAACACGCGCCTGACCCTGGTCATCGCCGCCAGCTACGGCGGACGTCAGGACCTGGCCGACGCCGCGCGCGCCCTGGCCGAGGAAGTTGCCGCCGGCCGCCTGCGGCCGGAGGATATCGACGAGGCGCGACTGGATGCGCACGTCGCCCTGTCCGACCTGCCGCCGCCGGACCTGTTCATCCGCACCGGCGGCGACCACCGCATCAGCAACTTCCTGCTGTGGCAGCTGGCCTACACCGAACTGTGGTTCACCGAGACACTGTGGCCCGATCTAAACGCCACGGTCCTGCAAGCCGCGCTGGACGACTTCGCCATGCGCGAACGCCGTTTCGGCCTGACCGGGGCCCAGGTGGCCACGCACGGAACCACATCATGACCCGTACCCGCGTCCTCGCCGCCCTGGTGATGACCCCGCTGGCGATCGCCGCCATCCTGCTGTTGCCGACCCCCTGGATGGCCGCGCTCGGCGCCGCCGTGTTCCTGATCGGTCTGTGGGAGTGGCTCAAGCTGGCCGAGGTCGACGACACCCTGTCGCGCACCGTGCTGCTGCTGCTCAACCTGGCCCTGATGGTGCTGCTGACCTGGGCCAGCGGTTCCAGCAGCGGGCTCTCCCCAGCCCTGTTCCAGATCGTGGCCCTGGTCGGCGCCGTGTGGTGGCTGGTCGCCCTGCTGTGGCTGCGCTTTTACACATTCGGCTCGGATCACCGGAGCTGGGCTCGGCTGTTCAAGCTCGCGGCCGGGACCCTGGCGATCATTCCGGCCTGGTGCGCCATGTGCCTGATCCATTCGGGCAACTTCACTCAGCTGCACGACCTGCACCAGCACCTGTGGCTGCTGACCGCGCTGGCGGTGGTATGGGCGGCCGACAGCGGCGCCTACTTCTCCGGTCGCGCCTTCGGCAAGCGCAAGCTGGCGCCGCGGATCAGTCCCAACAAGACCGTCGAAGGCCTGCTTGGCGGCCTGGCTGGTGGCGTGGTGGTTGGCCTGCTGGGCGGCTGGGCGGCGGGCGTCAGCCTGGCGCAGCTCCCTGCGCTGACGGTGGTCTGCCTGGCCACGGTGCTGGTCTCGGTGGTGGGCGACCTGTTCGAGAGCCTGCTCAAGCGCCACGTGGGCGCGAAGGACTCGGGTCACCTGATCCCTGGCCATGGCGGCATCCTGGACCGCATCGATGGCGTCGTGGCAGCCCTGCCGGTGTTCCTGATCGGCCGTGAGCTGCTGGGATTCTGAGCATGGATGCCCCCTTCACCACACGCAGCGTCGCCGTCCTGGGTGCCACCGGCTCGATCGGCACCTCCACCCTGGACGTGATCGCGCGCCACCCCGATGCGCTGCGCGCCAGCGTGCTGGCCGCCGGCAGCAACGTGCCGGCGCTCGTCGAGCTGTGCCGCATCCATCATCCGGACCATGCGGTCATCGCCGATCCGGCGCGCTTCGAAGCCCTGCGCCAGGCCCTGGCCGACGCTGGGCTGCGCACGCGCCCCCATGCCGGCGATCAGGCCCTGGACGCGCTGGTCGCCAGTGATGCCTGCGACACGGTGGTGGCCGCCATCGTGGGCGCCGCCGGCCTGTCGTCCACGCTCGCGGCCGCCACAGCGGGTAAGCGCCTGCTGCTGGCGAACAAGGAATCCCTGGTCCTGGCCGGCGCGCTGGTGATGGCGGCGGCCAAGGCCTCCGGTGCAGACATCATCCCCATCGACAGCGAACACAACGCGATCTTCCAGTGCCTGGGTTCGCGCGAGGCCGGCGCCCGGGTGCGGCGGATCGTGCTGACCGCCTCGGGCGGGCCGTTCCGCGGGCGCAGCCGTGCTTCGCTGGAAACAGTGACCGTGGCCCAGGCCGTGGCCCATCCCAAATGGTCGATGGGGCCGAAGATCTCGGTCGATTCGGCCACCTTGATGAACAAGGGCCTGGAGCTGATCGAAGCGGCCCATCTTTTCGACGTGGGCCGCGACCGCCTGGACGTGCTCGTGCACCCACAGAGCCTGGTCCACTCCCTGGTCGACTTCATCGACGGCTCCACCCTGGCCCAGCTCGGCCTGCCGGACATGCGCACCGCGCTGTCGCTGGGCCTGGGCTGGCCGCGCCGCATCGACTCGGGGGTGGCCGGACTGGATTTGCTGCGGCACGGCACGCTGGAGTTCGAGGCGCCGGACCTGGAGGCCTTCCCGTGCCTGCGCCTGGCCTGGGAGGCCCTGGAGACCGGGGGCGCCGCGCCTGCCGTCCTGAATGCCGCCAACGAAACTGCTGTTTCAGCCTTTCTTCAGGGCAAAATCGGTTTCCTAGCGATCCCTGCATTGGTCGAGGATGCTCTCGCCGCCCACGCACACGCCCCGGCCGGAAGCCTGGAGGCCCTGCTGGCGGCCGACGGGCACGCGCGGCACTTCAGCCAGGGCTGGATCCAACGCACCGCCACAGGCCAAGCCGCTTCCGCATGAGTGAAATCGCAGGCTCCATCTGGTGGTTGATCGTCGCCCTGGGCGTGCTGGTCACCTTCCATGAATTCGGCCATTACTGGGTCGCGCGACGCTGTGGCGTGGGCGTGCTGCGCTTTTCCGTGGGATTCGGTAAGCCGCTGTGGTCGCGACGGGACAAGCACGGGACCGAGTTCGCCATTGCTCCGATCCCGCTCGGCGGCTACGTCAAGATGCTCGACGAGCGCGAGGGCGACGTGCCCGCCGCGCGGCTGCACGAGGCCTTCAACCGCAAGCCCGTCCTGCAACGCATCGCCGTGGTCGCCGCCGGCCCCATCGCCAACCTGATCCTGTGCGTCGGCCTGCTGTGGGCCATGCTGGTGATCGGCAAGGAGGACTACGCCCCGGTGGTCGGCCGCGTGGACGGCATCGCCCAGCAGTCGGGCCTGCGCCCGGGCGACCGGATCGTCTCGGTGGACGGCGACCGGGTGGCCACGGCCACCCAGGCCACGATCGCGCTGACCGGCGCGGCGATGGACGGGCGCGACCTGCAGGTCGGCGTGGAAGACGCCGCGGGCAATGCCATCACCCGCCGGGTCTACACCTCGCGTCTTCAGGGCGGTTTCGACGAGCAGAATGTCACCGGCAACCTCGGCCTGCGCTGGCAGTTCACGATCGAGCCGGCGCAGGTCAATGCGGTCACCGCGGGCTCGCCGGCGGCCGGCGTGCTGCAGCCGGGCGACCTGATCACCGCGATCGATGGCGAGCCGGTCCAGTCCGCCGATGCCCTGCGTCCCCTGGTGCAGACGCTGGGCGACCGCGGTGGCGAGGTGATGATCGAGGTCGAGCGCGAAGGCAGCCGCCTGGCCCTGCCGCTCAAGCCCAAACGGATGACCGACCCGCGCAGCGGCGCGGCCTACTGGGGCCTGGGCATCGCCCTGGGCACCGGGCAGGCACCGGCTTATGACGCCCTGCAACGCTACGGCCCGCTGGAAGCCATCCCCGAGGCCTTTCGGCAGACCGGCCAGTTGGCCTCCGATTCGCTGGGCATGATCCGCAGGATGTTCACCGGCCATGCATCCCTGCAGGGCGTTTCCGGCCCGATCACCATCGCCAAGGTGGCCAACGCCTCGGCCGAGCGCGGGCCGGCCTGGTTCCTTCAGTTCCTGGCGCTGCTGTCGCTGAGCCTGGCCATTGTGAACCTGCTGCCGATCCCGGTCTTGGACGGCGGACACCTGCTGTATTACCTTATCGAGTTGGTCAAGGGCAGCCCGCTCAGCGAGCGCGCGATGGCCGCCGGCCAATTTGCCGGCCTGGCCCTCCTGGCTGGCCTCATGGGGCTGGCGCTCTACAACGACATCCTGCGCCCGGTGATCTGATGCCCTCCACTGTTCCATGCCCGACCGCCAACCGGCGGCCTGCCGCCTGCAAGGGCGTTTCCGAAACAAGTTCTCCGACGGATGTGATAATGACGCGACTCCCGACCCGCCGCCTGCTTGCCCTTGCCCTGGCCTCGGCCATTGTGGCTCCGGCATCGGCACAGTCGACCGGCATGGTGCCGCCCTTCGGCGCTCCGCAGTCGGCGCCGCCCGCTGCCTTCGGGATGCAGCAGCCGTCCTCTCCGTCGGACTTCGTGGCCAGCGACATCCGCGTGGACGGGGTTCAGCGCATCTCATCCGGCACGGTGCTGACCTACCTGCCGATCGAGCGTGGCGACATGGTCACCCAGGCCAAGATCGGCGAGGCGATCCGCGCGCTGTATCACACCGGCTTCTTTGAGGACGTGCAGCTTTCGCGTCAGGGCTCGATCCTGGTGGTCACGCTCAAGGAGCGTCCCGCGATCAACAAGCTCACGTTGACCGGCAACAAGGACATCAAGACCGAGGACCTGACCAAGGGCTTGAACGACATCGGCCTGTCCGAGGGCGGCACCTTTGACCGCCTGGCCCTGGACCGGGTGACCCAGGAACTGGTCCGCCAGTACAACAACCGCGGCAAGTACAACGTCCAGATCACCCCCACGGTGAGCCCGCTGGACCGCAACCGCGTGGACGTCACCATCTCGATCAAGGAAGGCAAGGCGGCCAAGATCCGCCACATCAACCTGATCGGCACCGAAAAGTTCGACCAGGAAGACATCCGCGAGGGCTGGGAGTCGCAGGAACACAACTGGCTGTCGTGGTATCGCCGCGACGATCAGTATTCCAAGGAGAAGCTCTCGGGCGATATCGAGAAGCTGAACTCCTGGTATCTGGATCGCGGCTACGTCGATTTCAATCTGGACTCGACCCAGGTGGCCATCAGCCCGGACAAGAAGGACATGTTCCTCACCGCCGGGGTGACCGAGGGTGAGCAGTACACCGTTTCGGACGTCAAGGTCTCCGGCGACACCATCCTGCCGCAGGAGCGGGTGGAGAAAATGGTGCTGGTGCGCAAGGGCCAGATCTTCTCGCGGCGCCTGCTGGAGATCAGCTCCGATGCGATTACCGCGACCCTGAGCAACATCGGCTACGCCTTCGCCCAGGTCAATCCGATCCCGACGGTCGACCGCGAAGGCCGCACCGTGGCCATCAACATGCAGGTCGTGCCGGGCCCACGCGTCAACGTGCGCCGGATCGAGTTCAAGGGGAACAACCGCACCGCCGACGAGGTCCTGCGCCGCGAGATGCGCCAGTTCGAGGGTGCGTGGTACTCGCAGGCCGCCATCGACCGTTCCAAGGTGCGCCTGCAGCGATTGGGCTATTTCGAGACCGTCGACGTGGAGACCCAGCCGGTCCCCGGCACGCGCGACCAGGTTGACGTGGTCTTCAACGTCAAGGAGACCACCTCGGGCAGCTTCACCTTCGGCCTGGGCTACTCGCAGCTGGCCGGCATCACCACCTCGGTGCAGCTGTCGCAGAACAACTTCCTCGGCGGCGGCAACCGCGTCGCGGTGGAGGCGTCGCGCAGCTATTACCTGGACCGGTACTCGTTCTCCTTCACCAACCCGTACTTCACCGACGGCGGCGTGTCGCTGGGCTACAACCTGTCCTACAGCAACCTGGACTACTCGGACTACAACACCGCCGCGTATTCGTCCAAGAACACCGCCGCGCAGGCGATCCTGGGTATCCCGCTGAGCGAGAGCGACAGCGTCTCGCTGATGTTCGGCGTGGACTCGACCCAGGTCAGCGTCTACGAGGGCACCACGCCGCAGGCGATCGTGGACTACGTCAAGGCGCTGGAAAGCCGCACCTTCCACGCCTGGCGCACCCAGATCGGCTGGGCCCGCGACACCCGCAACGCCTACTGGATGCCCACGCGCGGCACCTATCAGCGCGTATCGGCGGAAATCACCCTGCCCGGCTCGACGGTGGAGTACTACAAGCTCAACTACGAGTTCTCCAAGTACTGGCAGCTCAGCCCGGCCTTCGTGCTGCGCACCGGCGGTGAGCTGGGTTATGGCGACAGCTACGGCAGCGACAAGACCACGGTCATCTGCCGCAATCCCACCACTGACCAAGCTGTGACCTGCGACACCAGCGGCGCGGTGGCCGAGACCTTCACCGCCAGCGGCCTGCCGTTCTACGAGAACTTCTACGCCGGCGGCGTGCGCTCGGTGCGTGGCTTCGAGGACAACACGCTGGGTCCGCGTTCGGAGGCCACCCCCTACTACAACCGTGGCCAGCCGCTGGGCGGCTCGCTCAAGACCATCGGCCAGATCGAAATGATCTTCCCGAAGCTGTTCGACTCCAACGCCGCCCGCATCTCGGCCTTCATCGACGTGGGCAACGTCTACAACGGCTACAACAACTTCAAGGCCAACGAGCTGCGTGCCTCCACCGGCGTGGCGCTGCTGTGGCGCGCACCGGTCGGGCCGATCTCGATCAGCTACGCCTTCCCGCTCAAGACCGAGACGGGCGACGAGATCGAACGCCTGCAGTTCACCTTCGGCGGCTCGTTCTGATCTGACCCGCCCGCACGATGGACGCAAGGCCCGGCTTGTCCGGGCCTTCGTTTGTGCGGTGCGGGTCCGGGGTAAAATGTCGCAGATGACTACTCCTGCCTCCCATACCGCCGGCGCGCTGGCGCAGCGTTTCGGCCTGGAACTGCATGGCCCGGCCGAGACCAGCGTCACCGGCGTGGCCACCCTGGCCGCGGCGAGCAGCGGGCAACTCGCCTTTCTCGCCAACCCGCGTTACGCCGACCTGCTGACCACCACCCAGGCCTCGGTCGTGATCGTGGGCCGCGACCATGCCGAAGGCGTGCGCGGTGTGGCCCTGGTGGCCGAGGATCCGCATGCGGCCTTCGCCAAGGTGTCCGAGCTGTTCGAACCGAAGTATCCGCGCCCGGCCGGCATCCACCCCTCGGCGGTGGTCGACCCCTCGGCGCGCATCGCGGCCAGCGCCAGCATCGGTCCGCATGTCTGCATCGGCGCCAACAGCATCATCGGCGAGCACTGCGTGGTTGGCCCGGGCTGCGTGATCGGCGAGAACTGCGTGCTGGGCGATGGCTGCGAACTGGTCGCCCGCGTGACGCTGGTCGTGCGCGTGCGCCTGGGGCGCAATGTCCGCGTCCACCCCGGCGCAGTGCTGGGTGCGCAGGGCTTCGGCCTGGCGATGGAGGCCGGCCGCTGGCTCAACGTGCCGCAGCTCGGCGGTGTGGTGATCGGTGACGACTGCGAGATCGGTGCCAATACCTGCATCGACCGCGGCGCGCTGGAAGACACCGTGCTGGCCGAGGACGTGCGCGTGGACAACCTCATCCAGATCGCCCACAACGTGCAGATCGGCGCGCACACCGCCATGGCCGCACAAGTCGGCATTGCGGGCAGCGCCAAGATCGGCCAGTACTGCATGCTGGCCGGCAAGGTCGGCGTCGCCGGCCACCTGGAAATCGGCGACAAGGTCACGGTGCTGGCCATGTCCATGGTCGCCGGCCCGGTCACCGAGCCGGGCACCTATGCCTCTTCCCTTCCCATCACCGATGTCCGCACCTGGCGCAAGAACGCAGCGCGTTTCCGCCAACTGGACGCGCTTGCCCGCCGGATTCCCTCCGGCAAGGAGCCCGTAGAAACACCATGACCACCAACCTGGAACTCCCGCTCACCATCGAGACCATCCAGCGCCTGCTGCCGCATCGCTATCCGTTCCTGCTGGTGGATCGCGTCACCGAGCTGGAGCCGGACAAGCGCATCAAGGCCTACAAGAACGTGAGCTTCAACGAGCCGTTCTTCATGGGCCATTTCCCCGAGCGCTCGGTGATGCCCGGCGTGCTGATCATCGAGGCGCTGGCCCAGGCCGGTGGGTTGATCACGCAGATCTCCAATGGCGAAGCCGCGGCGTGCAAACTGTTCTATCTGGTCAAGGTGGAAAGCGCCAAGTTCAGCGCGCCGGTGGTCCCGGGCGATCGCCTGGAACTGGAAGTCTCGATCAAGCGCAAGATCCGCAACATGGCCGTGTACGAAGGCATCGCGCGCGTGGACGGCAAGCAGGTGGCCTGTGCCGAGATCCTGTGCGCCGAAGTCGACAAGTCCAAGGAGCAATAAGCCGATGTCCGACACGCTGATCCATCCCTCCGCCGTGGTCGATCCCGGCGCGAAGCTGGGCGCCGGCGTGCAGGTCGGCGCCTTCAGCCTGATCGGTGCCGAGGTGGAAATCGGCGATGGCACCATCGTCGGCCCGCACTGCACCGTCACCGGCCCCACCCGGATTGGCCGCGAGAACCATTTCGTCGGCCATGTCGCCGTCGGCGGCCCGCCGCAGGACAAGAAGTTCAAGGGCGAACGGACCGAACTGGTGATCGGCGACCGCAACGTGGTGCGTGAGTTCGTCACCCTCAACCGTGGCACCGCCACCGGCACCAGCGTGACCCGCATCGGCGACGACAACTGGCTGCTGGCCTACACCCACGTGGCCCACGACTGCGATGTCGGCAGCCATTGCGTGTTCTCCAACAACACCACCCTGGCCGGACACGTGACCATCGGCGACTGGGTGATCATGAGCGGCTTCTCCGGCGCCCATCAGTTCTGCCGCATCGGCGCGCATGCTTTCATCGGCATGGGCGCCCTGGTCGGCGGCGACGTCACGCCGTTCACCATGGTGGCCGCCGACGAGCACGGCCGTCCACGCGGCATCAACAGCGAGGGACTCAAGCGCCGTGGCTTCGAGCCCGAGCGCATTTCGGCGATCAAGCGCGCCTACCGCACCCTGTATGTCGCCGGCCTGCCGCTGGCCGATGCCCAGGCGCAGCTGGCCGAACAGGCCAGGGACAGTGCCGATGTCCAGGCCATGCTCGACTTCATCACCAGCGGCGAGCGTCGCCTGCTGCGTTGAACGGAGCGAAGTGGCATGGCTGAGACCCTCAGCGCCTCGCGGCCCTTGCCCGAGCTGAGGACGGGTGCCGCGTCGGCCCGTCCCCCGCGCATTGCGCTGGTCGCAGGCGAGGCCTCCGGCGACGCACTGGGCGCCGGCCTGGTCTCCGAGCTGCGCCGCCGTCATCCTGACGCACACTTTGCCGGCATCGGTGGACCGGCGATGCGCGCGGCCGGGCTGGATGCGTGGTTCGATGCCAGCGAACTGGCGGTGATGGGCCTGGCCGAAGTGCTGCGCCACCTGCCGCGTCTGCTGAAGCTACGCCGGTCGCTGCGCCAGCGGCTGCTGGACTGGCAGCCGGATGTCTTTGTCGGCATCGATGCGCCGGACTTCAACCTGGGGGTCGAGCGGTGGCTCAAGCAGCGCGGCGTACGCACCGTGCACTACGTCAGCCCCTCGGTGTGGGCCTGGCGCGAGCAACGCGCGGCCAAGATCGGCGCCAGCGCCGATCGGGTGCTGTGCCTGTTCCCGATGGAGCCGGCCATCTACGCGCGCCACGGGGTGGACGCGCGGTTCGTCGGCCATCCGATGGCCGATGCCCTGCCCCTGCAGCCCGACCGTGAGGCCGCCCGGACCGCGCTGGGCCTGGACCGGCAACCAGTGCTCGCAGTGCTGCCTGGCAGCCGCATGGGCGAAGTCGGCCGCCTGGCCGCCCCCTTCATCGAAGCCGCGCGCCGTGTCGCCGAGCAGGTACCCGACCTGCAGGTGGTCATCCCCGCTGCCAATGCCGCCTGCCGCGCCGCCCTGGAGCCGCTGCTGGCGTCCACGACCTTCCCGTCACCTGCGCCGCGGCTGCTTGATGGGCAGGCGCGCGAGGCGATGGTGGCCAGCGACGTGGTGCTGCTCGCCTCCGGCACCGCCACCCTTGAGGCGATGCTGGCCAAGCGGCCGATGGTGGTGGGCTACAAGGTCGCCCCGCTGTCGGCGTGGCTCGCACGCAAGCTGAAATTGCTCAAGGTCACGCGCTTTGCCCTGCCCAACATCCTGGCCAACGAGGATCTGGCGCCGGAACTGATGCAGGAAGACTGCACGCCCGAGCGCCTGGCCGAGGCGGTGCTGGCCTGGTTCAAGCACCCCGACGCGATGGCGACGCTGCAGACGCGCTATGGCGACCTGCACACGCAGCTGCGCCAGGACGCCTCCGCGCGCGCCGCCGATGCGGTGGAGGCGCTCATCGGGGACCGGGAACCGGGAGGCGTAGCCCCGGAAAAGCAGGGATGAACTGCGTCGATCCGCTGATGGGCCGCCCTGGGTCCACTGTCCCCGCTCCCGAGTCCCAGCTCCTGGTCGCCGGTGTCGACGAAGCCGGGCGCGGGCCGCTGGCCGGGCCGCTGACCGTGGCGGCGGTGGTGTTCGACCCGGCACGCCCGCGCATCAACGGGCTAGACGACTCCAAGCAGCTCAACGCCGCCAAGCGCGAACTGCTCTACGGGCGCATCGTCGAACGTGCCTTGGCCTGGCACGTGGAGGTGCTGGAAGTGGCCGACATCGATCGCCTCAACATCTTCCAGGCCACCATGCTGGGTATGCGCCGGGCAGTGCACGCCGTGGCGCACGTGGCCGGCGTGGCCCACATCGACGGCAACAAGGTGCCGTCCGGGCTGCCCTGCCCCGGCCACGCGCTGATCGGCGGGGACGGCCGTGACCGCGCCATCATGGCCGCTTCGATCCTGGCCAAGGTCACCCGCGACCGGATGATGGCCGCGCTGCACGACCAGCACCCCGCCTACGACTTCGCCACCCACAAGGGCTATGGCACGCCGGCGCACCTGGCCGCGCTGCGCAGCCACGGGCCCTGCATCCAGCACCGGCACAGCTTCGCGCCGGTACGTGAGGCCGCCGCCGCACGCGCGGGGCTCGGACAGGTGTCGCTGTTCTGACGGGATGCGGGGCCTGAACGAAGCCTTCCGGTGACCCCCGTTCCGGCCAGACACCCTGGCCTGTCAAGCCTGCCCCACCCCTGCCGCCGCGCGTACACTGCTTCCGATGTCTTCCCGTTTCGTCCACCTCCACCTGCACACCGAATTCTCGCTGGCGGATTCGACCATCCGTGTCCCGGAGAAGCCCGACCAGGGCCTGCCGGCCAACGCCAAGCGCCCCAACCTGGTCAGCCGGGCGGTGGAACTGCAGGCGCCGGCCCTGGCGGTCACCGACCGCAACAACCTGTTCGCGCTGGTGAAGTTCTACAACGCCTGCGAAAAGGCCGGAATGAAGGCCATCGCCGGCGCCGACGTCAGCGTGATCGAGGAAGACGGCACCCCGTGGACGATGACCCTGCTGTGCCGCGACCATGGCGGCTACCTCACCCTCTCGCGCCTGCTCACCCGCGCCTGGCTGGAAGGCCATCGCACCGAGGGCGTGGCGATCGACCCGGCCTGGCTGCGCGCCGACACCTCCGGGCTGTTCGGCATCATCGGTCGCAACAGCCAGGCCGGCCGCCTGGCCGCCAGCGGTCGTCATGACCTGGCCGAGCAGCACATCGCCGACTGGCAGCGCGCCTTCGAAGAAGGCCTGCACCTGGAGCTGACCCGCACCCAGCGCGCGGGCGAGGAGGCCTTCAACGCCTTCGCCCTGCATGCGGCCGCCGCCCGTGGCCTGCCGGTGATCGCCAGCAACGACGTGCGCTTCTTGGAACCGGAGGGGTTCGACGCCCACGAGGCGCGCGTGTGCATCGCCGCCGGGCGCGTGCTGGACGATCCCAAGCGACCACGCGACTACAGCCGCGAGCAATACCTCAAGTCCGCCGAGCAGATGTCCGAGCTGTTCGCCGATGTGCCCGACGCGATCGACAACACCTGGGCGCTGGCCCAGCGCTGCAACATCGAGCTCAAGCTCGGCACCTACTTCCTGCCCGCCTATCCGGTGCCGGACGAGGAGACGCTGGACAGCTGGATCCGCAGCGAAGCGCGCCGCGGCCTGGACGCGCGCCTGGAGAAGAATCCGCTGGCCGCCGGCAAGACCCGGCAGGACTACGTGGACCGCCTGGAATTCGAGCTGGACACCATCATCAAGATGGGCTTCCCCGGCTACTTCCTGATCGTGGCCGACTTCATCCAGTGGGGAAAAAACCAGGGCATCCCGATCGGCCCGGGGCGAGGCTCTGGCGCCGGTTCGCTGGTGGCCTGGGCGCTGCAGATCACCGACCTGGACCCGCTGCCGTACAACCTGCTGTTCGAGCGATTCCTCAATCCCGAACGCGTGTCGATGCCCGACTTCGACATCGACTTCTGCATGGACCGGCGCGACGAAGTCATCGACTACGTCGCGCGCAAGTACGGCCGCGACCGCGTCAGCCAGATCATCACCTACGGCACCATGGCCGCCAAGGCGGTGGTGCGCGATACCGGGCGCGTGCTCGGCTTCCCGTACGGCTTCGTCGATGGCGTGGCCAAGCTAATCCCCAACATCCTGGGGATCACGCTCAAGGACGCGATGGGCGAAGGCAAGGATTCGGAGATGGCCTCGGCCGAACTGATCCAGCGCTACGCCAGCGAAGATGACGTGCGCGACCTGATCGACCTGGCGCGCCAGCTGGAAGACCTCACCCGCAACGCCGGCAAGCATGCTGGCGGCGTGGTGATCGCGCCCTCGCCGCTGAGCGACTTCAGCCCGCTGTTCGCCGAACACGACGAGGGCACGCTGGGCAAGAACCCGGTCACCCAGTTCGACAAGAACGACGTGGAAGCCGTGGGCCTGGTGAAGTTCGACTTCCTGGGCCTGCGCACGCTGACCATCATCGACTGGGCGGTGAAGGCCATCAACGCGCGTCACGCGCGTGCCGGCATCGATCCGGTGGACATCGCGGCCATTCCGCTCGATGACGCGGCCACTTACAAGGACATCTTCGCGGCCGCCAACACCGGCGCGGTGTTCCAGTTCGAATCCTCGGGCATGCGGCGCATGCTCAAGGACGCCAAGCCCGACCGCTTCGAGGACCTGATCGCGCTGGTGTCGCTGTACCGCCCCGGCCCGATGGACCTGATCCCCGACTTCATCGCGCGCAAGCACGGCCAGCAGGAGTTCGATTACCCGGACCCGCGCACCGAGGACATGCTGGCCGACACCTACGGGATCATGGTGTATCAGGAGCAGGTCATGCAGATGGCCCAGATCGTCGGCGGCTACTCGCTGGGCGGCGCGGACCTGCTACGCCGCGCGATGGGCAAGAAGGTGCCGGCCGAGATGGCCAAGCACCGCGAGATCTTCCGCGCCGGTGCGGCCAAGGGCAACGTCGACCAGGCCAAGGCCGACGAGATCTTCGACCTGATGGAGAAGTTCGCCGGCTACGGCTTCAACAAGTCGCACGCCGCCGCCTACGCCCTGGTCAGCTACCAGACCGCCTGGCTCAAGCGCCATTACCCGGCCGAGTTCATGGCCGCCACCCTGTCCTCGGACATGGACAACACCGACAAGGTGGTGGGGTTCCTGGGCGAGGCGCGCGGCCTGTCGCTGGAGGTGCTGCCTCCGGAGGTGAACCACTCGGACTTCATGTTCGTGGCCACCGGAGCGAACACCATCCGCTACGGCCTGGGCGCGATCAAGGGCGTGGGCCAGGGTGCGTGCGAAGCCATCGTGGCCGAGCGCCAGCGCGGCGGTGCGTATCGCGACCTGTTCGACTTCTGCAAGCGCACCGAGGCCGCGCGCCTCAATCGCCGCACCCTGGAGGCGATGATCAACGCCGGCGCGCTGGACGAGCTGGGCAAGAACCGCGCCTCCCTGCTGCTGCAGGTGCCCGAGGTGATGAAGGCCATCGACCAGTTGGCCAAGAACCGCAACGCCGGCATCGTGGACATGTTCGGCGCCAGCGGCGGTGGCGACGACATCCAGATCGAGCTGGCCGAATGCGACGAGGCGCCGCTGGCGCAGAAGCTCGCCGCCGAACGCGACACCCTGGGCTTCTACCTCTCCGGCCATCCGATGGATCCGTATCGCGATGACCTGCGCGCCCTGGTCGGCAACGACCTGGGCAGCCTGGACACCATCTGGGCGTCCAGCCAGTCCGGCGGCGGTGGCGGCGGTGAACGCAAATGGCGACCGGGGGTGACCGCGGTCCTGGCCGGCAAGGTCGTCGCGGTGCGCCAGAAGGGCGACAGCCAGAGCTTTGTCACCCTCGAGGACGGACGTGGCCGGGTCGAGTGCAGCGCCTTCTCCGATGCGATGGCCGAGTTCGGCCAGCTGCTGACCCGCGACCGCATCCTGGTGGTCAAGGGCGAGCTGCGCGAGGACGAGTTCAACGGCGGCTACAGCCTGCGCCTGCGCCAGGTATGGGACTACGCCCAGCTGGTCCAGGCCACGCAGAAGCTGTCGGTCCGCCTGGACCTGCGCGTGCCCGGCACGCTGGAGCGCATCGAGGCCCTGCTCGACCGGCATCGCCCGGGACGCACCTCGCTGCGCCTGGACCTGCTGCTGCCCGGCGGCGTGGCCGGCATGGTGGAGATCAACGGCAGCCAGTCGGTGCTGGTCGATGCCGACCTGCTGGGCACGCTGCGCGACCTGCCCGGCGTACGCACGGTCAAGATGGCCGTCGGCCACCGCCCCTGGGCCCATTGAGCCCGCGCCACCGCCAGCCCCCACTCCCTTCACCACACTGCCCGGTACGGGGCGTTTCCCCCGCATGGGCTAAACTCCCCGTTTTACGGCCGAACGCTTGCCGATGAATCCCAACTACCTCGATTTCGAACAGCCCATCGCCGACCTGGAAGCCAAGATCCAGGAGCTGCGCAGCGCAAGCGCCGGCCCGGCGGTCAATGTCGATGCCGAAGTGCGCGCCCTGCAGGACAAGCTGCGCGTGCGCACGGCCCAGATCTTCCGTGACCTGACCTCATGGCAGGTCTCCCAGCTCTCGCGCCATCCGGCCCGTCCCTACGCCCTGGACTACATCAAGGTGTTCTGCGACGAGTTCCAGGAGCTGGCCGGCGACCGCGCCTTTGCCGACGACAAGGCCATCGTCGGCGGCCTGGCCCGCATCGGCGGTCGCCCGGTCATGCTCATTGGCCACCAGAAGGGCCGCGCAACCAAGGAAAAGATCCTGCGCAACTTCGGCATGCCCAAGCCGGAGGGCTACCGCAAGGCGCTGCGCCTGATGAAGATGGCCGAGCGCTTCGGCCTGCCGGTGCTGACCCTGATCGATACGGCCGGCGCCTGGCCGGGCATCGACGCCGAGGAGCGTGGCCAGTCCGAGGCCATCGCCCGCAACCTGATCGAGATGGCCGAGCTGAAAGTCCCGATCATCTGTACCGTGATCGGCGAAGGCGGCTCTGGCGGCGCGCTGGCGATCGGCGTGGGCGACCGCACCATCATGCTGGAATACAGCACCTACTCGGTCATCACCCCCGAAGGCTGCGCCTCGATCCTGTGGAAGGACGCCGGCAAGGCCAAGGATGCCGCAGAACAGCTGGGCCTGACCGCCAAGCGCCTGCGTGAGCTGGGCCTGGTCGACAAGGTCGTGCGCGAGCCGACCGGTGGCGCCCATCGCAATCCGCGGGCCATGGCCACGCGCCTGAAGGCGGTGCTGCTGGGCGAGTTGGAAGCCCTGGCCGATGTGCCGGTCGACACCTTGCTGCAGCGCCGTTACGAGCGCCTGCGCAGCTACGGCGCCTACGAGGCCGCCTGATTCCTGGACCCGGTTCCATGCCTTCACGGAAATGGATTTCCGCCCGCCCCAAGGCCGGCCCTGCAACGTTTTGCATGGCTGGCCTTGTCGTTTCCGGCTGGCGACGCGTGATGGCGAACTCGCGCCCCCTGCGGTGGTCCAATCGGGGGCAGGCGCGCGCCACGCGCCACCTTCGCCTTCCGGCGGACTTCATCCCATTCACACCAATGCATTGCCCATGAGTCCCTTCTTCATTGTCTCCCTGCTCCTGCAGATCGCCTGCTGTATCCACGTGGCACGCAGCGGCCGGCCGATGTACTGGATGCTGCTGCTGATGGTGGGGTCGTATCTGGCGGTGCTGGTCTACGTCTTCGTCGCGGTGCTGCCGGACCTGCGCCACGATCCGTCTGGCCAACGCGCCATGCGCAAGGTCCGCGCGCAGCTGGACCCGGGCCGCGCCGCGCGCGCGGCCAATCGCGACCTGCAGGTGGCCGACACGCCTGAGAACCGCCGCCGGCTGGCCGAGGAAAGCCTGCGCACCGGGGACTTCGCCCGCGCCGAGGAGGCCTATCGCGGTGCGCTCAGGGGGCTGTACAAGGAGGACCCCGACCTGCTGCTGGGCCTGGCCCGCGCGCAGCATGCGCTGGGCCGGGCCCAGGAGGCACGCGACACGCTGCAGACCCTGCGCACCGCCAATCCGGACTTCCGCAACCACGAGGCCGACCTGCTCGAGGCCCGCGTGCTGGCCGAGACCGGCGCGATGGATGCAGCGCTGGAACGCTTCGAGACCGTCTCGCAGGCCTACCCCGGCGAAGAAGCCCGCGTCCGCTACGGGCAGCTGCTGCGCCAGGCCGGCGACCAAGCCGGTGCCGCCGCGCAGTTCCGCGAGAGCCTGGAGCGCTCGCGGCACGCCCCGGCCTACTACCGGCGCGAACAGAAGTCCTGGCTGGACCTGGCCCGGCGCGAACTGGCCGCCGTACAGGGCTGATCGCACCAGCGTCTATAACGCTGGTGCTCGTACCCCGCACAACGCCCCACGCGCGCGCCTAGCATCCAAGGCAACTCCGGTCAGCGCACGTTTGCGGCTCGAATGCGCATCACGGCACGCCGTCGCGCTACCCGTAGAGCGAAGCTCGCTCCGCTGGGGCTTTCCCGTGCACGCCCGGCGTAGATGGATGTGGTCCCATGCGACGGCATATACCGGAGTGTGAATTCCTGCGGCATCGGCAATTGCATGGGCAAAAGCAACAGCAGCGGAGCAAGCTCCGCTCTACAAGAGATGTGCGCTCGTTTCGCCACTTCACACCAAGCAAAAAGGCCGCATTCGCGGCCTTCTTGCCGTGCCGGTCGACGCGCTGGCGTGACCGGCCCGAAGGGCATGTCCGCTTACCTGGCCTGGAGCAACTGGCTCAGGGTGTCCTTGGTTCCCGGCAGACGCTCGAGCGAGGGATACTGCAGGCCGCCGTGGTAATCGAGCTTGTAGGTGGTGTAGCGGTCGAGGTTCTTGACCAGCAGCTCGATCGGCGCCTTGTCGGTCTTGGCCGCCGTCACCGCGTCCTTGATCACATCCGGCGAAAAGCTCTGGCCGTTGACCGCCACGATGGTCATCTCCGGCGCGATGCCGGCCTGGAAAGCCGGGCTGTCCCACAACACGTCGCCCACGTCGCCGTCGTTGCCCACCGCCATGCCCAGCGAGTACGTCAGATTGACGTACTTGCCACGGCCTTCGCTGGCCTTGATCGCCACGCTGGGCTTGTCGTTGAACACCAGCTTCCAGCCGCTGGCCTCGATGCCGCCGGTCAGCGGCTTCTTGCCATCCAGGCGATCGCGCAGGAAGGTCGTCCAGTCGTACGCGGCTACGCCGTTGAGCGTGTCCACCACGTCCTGGAACACATACGGCTTGACCACGTAGCTGCCGTTGTCCATCCCGAAGAACGCCTTGGCGAAATCGTCGATGGACTTCTTGCCGCCGCTCAGTTCGCGGATCTTGGCGTCGGCCTCCAGCCACACCATCTGCCCGCCCGAGTAGTAATCCTCGCTCAACTGGTAGTTGCGGTAGGACTGCGGCTGGCGCTTGTTGATGCTCGGGTCGTTGGTGGTGTCCTGCAGCGCACGCCACTGCAGTCCCGGACGACCCTTGGCATAGGTGGCCGCCACGTTGGCCAGCGCAGCCATGGTCTGGTCCTTGCTCCACAGGCCCGAGCGAGCGGCCATCACGTAGCCGTAGAACTGGGTCTGGCCCTCATAGACCCACAGCAGACTGTCGCCCATGGGTACGTTGAAGTTCGGCGTGGCCAGGTCGGCGCCGCGACGGAACTTGCCGTCCCAGGAGTGGTTGAACTCGTGCGGCAGCAGGTCGCGGCCGGCCCACTGCTCGTCCCACTTGGTGAAGTAGTCCGGACTGCCACTGTTCTCGCTGGAGCGATGGTGCTCCAGGCCGATGCCACCGAGCTGGTTGGTCAGCGCCAGCAGGAAGTCGTAGTGATCGTAGTGGTGCGCGCCGTAGAGCTTGTACATCTGCTCCACCAGCGCCTTGTGCTTGGCGATCTGCTCGGGCGTGGCCTCCAGCGACTTGGCCTGGTCGGCGAACACGTTGAGTTTGACCGGCGTGTCGCCCACGCTCAGGTCGAACTGCTTGTAGTACTTGCCGGCGTACAGTGGCGAGTCCTGCAGCACGTTCCACTTCAGCGTCTTGAACTCGACCGTGTCGCCGGAGCGGCTCGCGGTCTCCGCGGCCGTCGCATAGGACCAGCCGGCCGGCAGCTTGACGCTGGCCTGGATCGGGATCTGGCGGCTGTAGTAGCCGGCCGGATACAGCGTGGTCAGGTTCCACTGCAGGTTGAGCATGTTGGGCGTCATCACCACGCGGCCCTGGTTGGGCGCCAGCGGCGAGAGATAGTCGAACTCCACCTGCAGCTCGCTCACGCCCTCCGGGATCTGCACCTTGAAGGCATAGACGTCGTACTGATCGCGCTTCCAATCCAGGGTCTTGCCGTTGGCGGTGAACTTGATCCCGGCGATCTTGTTGATCTGGCCGCTGGCGCGATGATTGCCGGGGATCCATTCCGGATACAGCAGGGTCAGCTCGCCCGCAGTGACCGGCATGGTCTCGCGCACCTTGAAGATGCGGTGCTGCAGGTCGGTGGCATCCACGTCCAGGTGCACCGTGCCCGGATATGGCACGTCCTGCGGCGGCGGCGTGGAGGACTGCTGCGCCACGGCGGGCGTAGCCAGCGCGCACAGCACGGCCAGCGCGATCGGCGACACGGGGTTCTTCATGGGGACTCCAGGGATGACAACGGAAGGAAGACGCAGCCCCCGATCGTAGCGCCGCGCGGATGTCGCGGCGTCCTGCCATTGGTCATGGTCCGAACCGGTGACCAGCAAAAGCAAAGGCCGCCCTGGGGCGGCCTTTGCTGAGACGAACCGGCGAACGCCGGGATCGATCGTCCTTACATCATCATGTTGGCGTTCATGTTGTGCAGCACCCACAGGGAGCCGACGATCACGATGCCGATCACCAGGACGGTGAGAACGAAGACCACCACGTTCCAGCGCTGCGCCGCCGAGCGGTCCATGTGCAGGAAGAACACCAGGTGGACCACGATCTGCACCGCGGCCAGGACCGCCACCAGCAAGGCGGTCACGCCCGGCGGGAAGAACCCGGTCATCACCAGCGCGAACGGGATCACCGTCAACAGCACCGCCCAGCCAAAGCCGACCAGGTAGGACTTGACGCTGCCGTGGCTGGCACCGGCTTCGTGCATGGCGTCGTGGGACTTGGGGGAATGATCGTGAGCGCTCATCACAGGGCTCCCAGCAGGTAGACGACGGTGAACACACCGATCCAGATGATGTCCAGGAAGTGCCAGAACAGGCTCAGGCACGCCAGGCGCGTCATGTTCTTCGGGGTCAACCCGCGCATCAGCACCTGGATCACCAGCACCGCCATCCACAGGATGCCGGAGGTGACATGCAGGCCGTGGGCGCCCACCAGGCTGAAGAACGCCGACAGGAAGGCACTGCGACCCGGGCCGAAGCCCTCCTCGATCAGGTGATGGAACTCATAGAGCTCCATGCCAAGGAAGCCGGCACCGAACAGGAAGGTGACAAACAGCCACAGCAACAGCTGAGACTTGCTGCCCTTATGCGCCCCGATCATCGCCAGACCAAAGGTCAGGCTGGAGAACAGCAGCAGGAAGGTTTCGACCAACACGAACTTCAGGTCGAAGATCTCCTTGCCCGTCGGTCCATCGACCGTGGCGCCGGACAGCACCGCATAGGCAGCGAACAGGCCCGAGAACAGCAGGCAGTCGCTCATCAGGTAGATCCAGAACCCGAAGATCGCGTTGCCGCCAGCGTCGTGGTGGTCGTGGGCGTGCTCGTCGTGGTGAGCGTGGCTCATCGTGGTACTCGCGGACATGTCAGACAGCCTCCTGCGCCTGGGCGGCACGCAGCTTGTCCAGCTGGTCGTAGCGCGCGTTCTCGATGCGCTCGACCTCGGCGGCCGGCACGTAATAGTCGGTGTCCTCATCGAAGGTGCGGACGATGTAGCTGCCGACCATGCCGACCAGGCCCACGATGGCCATCCACCAGATATGCCAGATCATGCCGAAGCCCAAGACAATGCTGAAGGCGCCCATGAACACGCCGATGGATGTGTTGCGCGGCATGTGGATGTCTTCGTAGTGGGTCGGACGCTGGTAGGCGGTTCCGGCCTTCTTGTCGCGCCAATGCTGGTCAAGGCCATTGACCACCGGCAGGTGGGCGAAGTTGTAGAACGGCGCCGGCGAAGAGGTGGACCACTCCAGGGTGCGGCCATCCCACGGATCGCCGGTCAGGTCGCGGTTCTCGTTGCGCTTGTAGATGCTCCAGCCCAGCTGGATCAGGTTCAGCGCGATGCCGCAGGCGATGATCACCGCGCCGAAGGCGGCCACGTACAGCCACGGCACCCACTCGGGGTTGTTGTAGCTGTTCATGCGACGGGTCATGCCCAGGAAGCCCAGCACGTACAGCGGCATGAAGGCAGTGAAGAAGCCGATGATCCAGCACCAGAACGAGGCCTTGCCGAGCTTCTCGACCAACTTGAAGCCAAAGGCCTTCGGGAACCAGAACGCCAGCCCCGCCAGGCAGCCGAACACCACGCCGCCGATGATCACGTTATGGAAGTGCGCGATCAGGAACAGGCTGTTGTGCAGCACGAAAGCCACCGCCGGGATCGCCAGCATCACGCCGGTCATGCCGCCGATGGTGAAGGTGACCATGAAGCCGATGGTCCAGTACATCATCGAGGTCATCTGGATGCGACCACGGAACATGGTGAACAGCCAGTTGAAGATCTTCACGCCGGTCGGCACCGCGATGATCATCGTGGTGATGCCGAAGAACGCGTTGACATTGGCGCCCGAGCCCATCGTGAAGAAGTGATGCAGCCACACGATGAAGGACAGCACGCCGATGCAACTGGTGGCCCAAACCATCGAGGTGTAGCCGAACAGCGGCTTGCGCGAGAAGGTCTGCACCACCTCGGAGAACACGCCAAAGCACGGCAGGATCAGGATGTAGACCTCCGGGTGGCCCCAGATCCAGATCATGTTGATGTACATCATGGCGTTGCCGCCACCGTCATTGGTGAAGAAGTGCATGCCCAGGTAGCGGTCGGCGGTGAGCAGCGCCAGGGTGACGGTGAGGATCGGGAACGCCGCGATCATCAGGATGTTGGTGATCAGCGCGGTCCAGGTGAAGATCGGCATGCGCATCAGGGTCATGCCCGGGGCGCGCATCTTGAGGATGGTTACCAGGAAGTTGATGCCGCTCAGCGTCGTGCCCAGACCCGAGATCTGCAGCGCCCATATGTAGTAGTCGACACCGACCCCTGGACTGTATTGCAGCTCGGAGAGCGGCGGGAACGCCAGCCAGCCAGTCTTGGCGAACTCACCGACGAACAGCGACAGCATGATCAGTACCACGCCGGCCACGAACAGCCAGAAGCTGAGCGAGTTCAGGAACGGATAGGCCACGTCGCGCGCGCCGATCTGCAGCGGCACGACGATGTTCATCAGGCCCACGATGAACGGCATGGCCATGAAGAAGATCATGATCACGCCGTGCGCAGTGAACACCTGGTCGTAGTGGTGCGGCGGCAGGAAGCCCGCCTCGCCTCCGTGGGCCAGCGCCAGCTGCGCGCGCATCATGATCGCGTCGGAGAAGCCACGCAGCAGCATGACCAGGGCAACGGCGATGTACATCACGCCGATCTTCTTGTGGTCGACCGAAGTCAGCCATTCGCGCCACAACCAGCCCCACTTCTTGAAGTAGGTCATCAGCGCCAGCACCGCCAACCCGCCCAGCGCGACACCGGCAAAGGTGCCGATCAGGATCGGCTCGTGATACGGGATCGCCTCGAGCGACAATTTGCCGAGCAACATTAGTGCGTCTCCTGCGGATTCTGCGATTCACCCGCCGGCGCCTGGGCGCCGTCGTGGTGCATGTCGTCCATGCCGGGCATGGCGTCCATCGAATGCATGTCGTGGCCCTGGGTGGCTTCGTCGGCGGCGCCATGCTCGCCGGCATGCGCATCGGCCTGCTTGGCCGCTTCGGTGCCAGGAGGCGCCGGATTGTCCATGCCGAGCATCTCGTGCCCGCCATGGCCGTGCGAACCCATCATGTACTTGGCCATGATCCCCTGGAACAGGCCCGGGGTCGCCGAGGCGTAGTACATCGGCGCCACGTTTTCGCTGGGCTTGGCCAGTTCGGCGTAGGACGCTTCATCCAGCGCCTTGCCCGAGGCCTTCGCCTTGGCCACCCAGGCATCGAAACCCGCCTGGTCGGTGGCGATCGCATTGAAGTGCATGCCCGAGAAGCCCGCGCCGCTGTAGTGCGAGGACAGGCCGCGGAAGGTGCCCTGCTCGTTGGCGATCAGATGGAGCTTGGTCTCCATGCCGGCCATCGAGTAGATCATCGTGCCCATCTGCGGAATGAAGAACGCATTCATCACCGAATCGGAGGTGATGCGGAAATTCAGCGGGGTCTTTTCCGGAAAGGCCAGTTCATTGACCGCCGCCACGTTCTGGTCCGGATAGATGAACAGCCACTTCCAGTCCAGCGACACGGCCTCGATGTTGACCGGTTTGACCTGCGAATCGAGCGGACGATACGGGTCCAGCGCATGCGAGGAGCGCCACACCAGCACGCCCAGCACGGTGATGATCACGCAGGGGATGGCCCAGACCACGATCTCGATCGGGGTCGAGTGGTGCCATTCCGGCTCGTAGCGGTTCTGCTTGGACGCCCGATAGCGGTAGGCGAACACCAGCGTCAACACGATCACCGGCACCACCACCAGCAGCATCAGCACCGTGCAGGTCACGAGCAGGTTGCGCTCGTCGATGCCGATCTGGCCCTTGGGGTTCAGGATGGCGGACTGGCAGCCGCCAAGAAACAACACACTTGCCAGCAAAATCCATGGACGCAGTCGTCCAGGAAGCTTCAGCAGGGACATGGTCTATCCGTTTGCGAGAAGAAATCGGCGTCCGAGCGGGCCCCGGCTTGCCGAACCCCGCAACACTGTCGCGCGTGACGGGCGCCTCAAGGGCCGGACGCAGGCGGGCAAGTGCTTGAACCGCACTATTTTATGCTGCCCCGCAGCATCTAGGAATCCCTAGGCCGATGCTTTTCCGTCAGCGATGACGCGAGCCCGTCGCCCAAGGGACAGGTCAGCGCCACGATCCGTCCTGGATCCATCGGAAGAGGCGCCGCAAGCGGCGACACACGGAATGCATCTTACTCTTCTGCGGTCGGCGATGCCCCCTCGCCGATGCGGGTCACGCAGAGCGTGCAGCCGGCCACAAAAAAGCCCCGTCGGCACGCGACGAGGCTTTGATGAAGACGCTTTGGTGCCGGAAACAGGAGTCGAACCTGCGACCTACGCATTACGAATGCGCCGCTCTACCAACTGAGCTATTCCGGCGGGACGGCGAATTCTAGGGATCGCCTCGCCCCCGGTCAATTGACCAGTTGCAGGCGCAGCTCCTTGGGCAGTGCAAACACCATGCTTTCCGGCTGGCCCGCCAGCTCGGTCACGCCGCTGGCGCCCAGCTCGCGCAGCCTAGCGATCACGCCATCGATCAGCACGTCCGGGGCCGAGGCGCCGGCAGTCACGCCCACGTGCTGCTTGCCGGCAATCCAGGCAGGATCGATCTCCTGCGCGCCGTCGATCAGGTGCGCCTCCACTCCGTCGCGTTGAGCAAGCTCGCGCAGGCGGTTGGAATTGGAGCTGTTCGGCGAGCCCACCACCAGGACCAGGTCGCATTCGCGCGCCAGGTCGCGCACGGCGTCCTGGCGGTTCTGGGTGGCGTAGCAGATGTCGTCGTTCTTGGGCCCCTGCATGGCCGGATACCGGGCCCGCAGCGCCTCGATGATGCCGACCGTGTCGTCGACCGACAGCGTGGTCTGGGTGGTATAGGCGAAGTTCTCTGGCTGCTCGATCCGCAGCGTGGCGACATCGTCGATGTCCTCCACCAGATAGATGCGCCCGGTGCCGCATTCGCGGTCCCACTGGCCCATTGTGCCCTCCACTTCCGGATGGCCGGCGTGGCCAATCAGCACAACGTCACGACCGGCACGGCAGTGGCGTGCCACTTCCAGGTGGACCTTGGTCACCAGCGGACAGGTGGCGTCGAACACCTTCAGCCCGCGCCGCTCGGCCTCCTGGCGCACGGCCTGGGAGACGCCATGGGCGCTGAAGATCACCGTATTGCCGTCCGGCACTTCGTCCAGTTCTTCGACGAAGATCGCGCCGCGCGCCTTGAGGTCGTCGACCACGAAGCGGTTGTGCACGACCTCGTGGCGCACGTAGATCGGCGCGCCCAGGGTCTCGATGGCGCGTTTGACGATCTCGATGGCGCGATCGACGCCGGCACAGAAACCGCGGGGATTGGCGAGCAGGACATCCATGGGAATCAGTCCGACCGGCCGCACAGGGCCGGATGAGTCGAAGAAGGAGCCACCATTATCCGGATTTGGCCCGGCGCTTGCCGTCCAGCAGGCCAAACAGGCCGATCCCGACCGCGCCGCAGACGATCGCCGAATCGGCGATGTTGAACGAGGGCCAGTAATGATCGCCTACGTACCACTGGATGAAATCCACCACGTGGCCGTGCACCAAGCGGTCGATCACATTGCCCAGCGCGCCACCGATGACCAGCGCGTACGGCAGGGCCACGCGCCATTCACCGCGCGGCGTACGCGACAGCCACCAGGCGAGCAGCCCGCTGACGCCGACCGCCAATGCGGTGAAGAACCAGATCTGCCAGCCGCCCGCCTGGCTCAGGAAGCTGAAGGCCGCGCCAGTGTTGTAGGTGCGGTACCAGTTCCAGAACCCGTCGATGACCTTGACCGGCTGGAATTCCGGCAGGCTGGCCAGCACCCAGGCCTTGGACCACTGGTCCAGTCCGACCACGGCCGCCGAGAGCAGCAGCCATACCAGCGCATTGGGCTTCTTTGCGATCACCTTCGCCTCGCTGCTCAGAACCATTGGCGGTCCTCGCCGGGACCGTCCACGTTGTCCACGCAGCGCCCGCACAGCTCCGGGTGGGCCGCGTAGGCGCCGACATCGGCGCGACGCTGCCAGCAGCGCACGCACTTGGGCTTGGTGGTCGGCGTGGCCAAGACGAAGACCTCGTCGGCCTGCGCCTCGGTCACGGTCACGTCGCCGCTGATGAACAGGAACCGCAGCTCCTCGCCCAGCGCCTGCCAGTGTTTGGCCGCGGCCGGACCTGCGGTGATCGCGATCTCCGCATCCAGCGCCGCGCCGATCGCGCCGCTGGCGCGCATCGGTTCGAGCACCTTGGCCACCTGCTCGCGCAGGGCCAGCAGTTGGTCGAAGTCGGCTGCCGACAGCGCCGCATCGGCAGGCAGCGGCGCCAGCCCGTCGTAGAACACCGAGAACAGCACATTGTCCAGGCGCTTGCCCGGCAGGTAGCCCCACATCTCGTCGGCGGTGAAGCTCAGGATCGGCGCGATCCAGCGCACGAAGGCCTCCGCGATGCGGTACATCGCGCTCTGCGCGCTGCGACGCCCGCGCGAATCGGCCGGCATCGTGTACAGGCGGTCCTTGGTGACATCCAGGTACAGCGAGCCCAGGTCCACGCTGCAGAAGTTCAGCAACGCCTGCACGATGGAGGCGAAGTCGTAACGCTCGTAGGCCGCCTTGATCTTCTCCTGCACTTCCCAGGCGCGATGCACGATCCAGCGATCCAGCGCGACCATGTCGTCCAGCTCGCGCAGGTGCACGGCCGGGTCGAAGCCATGCAGGTTGCCCAGCAGGAAGCGCGCGGTGTTGCGCAGGCGCCGGTAGGCATCGGCATTGCGCTTGAGGATCTCCTGCGACAGCGACATTTCGTTGCTGTAGTCGGCGCTTGCGATCCACAGACGCAGGATGTCCGCGCCCAGGGTCTTCATGATGTCCTGCGGCTCGATGCCATTGCCCAGCGACTTGGACATCTTGCGGCCGTGCTCGTCCACGGTGAAACCATGGGTCAGGCACTGCTTGTAAGGCGCGGCCTTGTCGATGGCCACGCCGGTCAGCAGCGAGGACTGGAACCAGCCGCGGTGCTGATCCGAGCCTTCCAGGTACAGGTCGGCCGGCTTGCCGAAGCCACGCTCCAGCAGCACGCCCTCGTGGGTGACGCCCGAGTCGAACCAGACATCCAGGATGTCGGTGACCTTGTCGTACTGCGCCGCCTCCTCGCCCAGCAGCTCGGCCGGCTCCAGGTCGTACCAGGCGTCGACGCCGCCCTGCTCCACCTTCTGCGCGACCTGCTCCATCAGCTCGACCGAGCGCGGATGCGGCTCATGGGTTTCGCGATGGACGAACAGCGCGATCGGCACGCCCCAGGTGCGCTGACGGCTGATGCACCAGTCCGGACGTCCCTCGATCATGCTCGCGATGCGCGCCTGGCCCCAGGCCGGGAACCAGCCGACCTGCTTGATGGCGGCCAGCGCATCGCGGCGCAGGTTGGCCTGCTCCATCGAGATGAACCACTGCGGCGTGGCGCGGAACACCACCGGGGTCTTGTGCCGCCAGCAGTGCGGATAGCTGTGGGTCAGCGAATGGAAGGCCAGCAGCGCACCGTTGCCGCGCGCGGCCTCGACGATGGCGTCGTTGGCCTTCCAGATGTGCGTGCCGGCCAGCTCGAGATCGCCAAAGGCCGGCGTGGATGGCAGGTACACGCCACGCGCGTCGACCGGATTGATCTGCGCGGCCGTGTACTGCTCGATCAGGCCGTACTGCAGGCCGACCGCATAGTCCTCCTGGCCATGGCCGGGCGCGGTGTGGACCGCGCCGGTGCCGTCTTCGGCCGAGACGTGATCGCCCAGGATCAGCGGGATGTCACGCTGCGCGTAGAACGGGTGCGCCAGCAGCAGGTGTTCCAGGGCGGCGCCCTTGGCGTGCCCCTTCACCACCACCTCGGACACGCCGTAGCGCGCCAGCGCGCGCTCGGCCAGGGCTTCGGCCACGACCAGCCAGCGCGGCGCGCTGGCGCGATCCGGGCCTTCGACCAGGACGTAATCCAGGTCCGGCCCCAGGCTCACCGCCAACGACGCCGGCAGCGTCCACGGCGTGGTGGTCCAGATCGGCACGGCGACTTCGACGCCGGCAGGCACCTCGACACCGAACGCGGCGCCCAGCGCCTGCGGATCGCGCGCGGCGTAGCCGACGTCGATCGCCGGGGACACCTTGTCCTGGTATTCGATCTCGGCCTCGGCCAGCGCCGAGCCGCAGTCGAAGCACCAGTGCACGGGCTTGGCACCGCGCACAAGATGGCCGTTGGCGACGACCTTGGCCAGCGCGCGGATCTCGTCGGCCTCGAAGCGGAAGTTCAGCGTCTTGTACGGATTGTCCCAATCGCCGATCACACCCAGGCGCTTGAAATCGCGGCGCTGCAGGTCGATCTGCTCCTCGGCGTACTCGCGGCACTTCTGGCGGAAGGCCTTGGCGTCCAGCTTGGTGCCGACCTTGCCGTACTTCTTCTCGATCGCGATCTCGATCGGCAGGCCGTGGCAATCCCAGCCCGGCACGTAGGGCGCATCGAAGCCGGCGACATAGCGCGACTTGACGATGATGTCCTTGAGGATCTTGTTGACCGCGTGCCCAAGGTGGATCTGGCCATTGGCATACGGCGGGCCGTCGTGCAGTACGAACAGCGGCCTGCCCTTGGCGTTGGCGCGCAGCTGGGCGTACAGGTCCTGGTCGTACCAGCGCTTGAGCGTGTCCGGCTCGCGCTTGGGCAGGTCGCCGCGCATCGGGAAATCCGTGGCGGGCAGTTGCAGGGTGGCTTTGTAATCAGTGCTCACGGCAAGCGGTTTCTCGATGGCGTTGCGTTGAAAGGCCCGCGCCAGGCGCAGGCAGGCATTGGGGATCCGGCGGTCACGCGGTGGCCCTGAAGCGTTCGGCCGACAGCAGCTGGCGCGCCTGGGCAGCATCGCGCTGCATCTGTGCGGTCAGCGCGTCGAGGCCGTCGAACTTCTCCTCGTCGCGCAGCTTGGCCACGAACTCCACCCGCAGATGGCGCCCATAGAGGTCGCCGCTGAAGTCGAACAGATGTGCCTCCAGCAGCGGCTCCACGCCTTCCACGGTCGGGCGGGTGCCAAAGCTGGACACCGAGGGCCACGGCCGCTCGGTCAGCCCGTGGATCCAGGTGGCGTAGATGCCCGACAGCGCCGGCGTCTTGGGAAAGCGCAGGTTGGCCGTCGGGAATCCCAGGGTGCGGCCGAGCTGCTTGCCGCGCACCACCCGCCCGCCGATCGCGTACGACCGACCGAGCAGGCGCTCGGCGTGCGCGAAGTCGCCCTGGCGCAGCGCCGCGCGGATGCGGGTGCTGGACACCCGCTCCCCGTCGGCGCAATGCACCGGGGCGATGTGGCCGGCGCTGAAGCCCAGCTCCGCGCCCATGGCCTGGAGCAGCGCGACATCGCCGCCGCGCTTGTGGCCGAACCGGAATTCCGGCCCGATCCACACCTCGCGCGCGCGCAGCCGTCCGGCCAGCAGGATGTGCACGAAGTCCTGCGCGGACATGGAGGTCATGCGCCGGTTGAAACGCAGCAGACCAACCCGGTCGGCGCCGGCCTCCAGCAGGCCTTCGACCTTGGCTCGCGGCAGGCTCAGCCGCGGCGGCGGCGCATCGGGCATGAAGAATTCGCGCGGCAGCGGCTCGAAACTCAGCGCCACCATCGGCACGCCCAGGGTCGCCGCGCGCAGGCGCGCGTGCGCCAGCAGCGCGCGGTGGCCCAGGTGCAGGCCATCGAAGGCGCCGATGCACACCACGCTGCCATCGGGGGTCAGGACCCCGCCTTCGACGTCACGGAACAACCTGCTCATTGCATTGGGGTCGGGCCGCGCCGCCTGTGAAACCGCCGCGTCCCGGGAAGCCTCTGGGGAAACCCTTGAAGTATAGCCGCCATGCGCGGGCACAACCCCTGGCGCCTCAGTGCTCGCGCAGGTCACGCGGGCGGAAGCCCAACGCCACCTGGACCACGGCGTAGCTGGCCGCGCCGGTCGCCACCAGGCCCAACAGCGAGGCGATACGATGCCACTTGTCCATTGCGGTGAAGTCCGGGAGCCAGTGCACGCCGCCGCCGACCACCAGGGCCATCACCGCGCAGGACGCCACCAGGCGGACCAGGAACCTTCCCCACCCTGGCTTGCGTCGGTATACACCCGCCCGCCTCAGCCAGAACGCCAGCAGCCCCAGGTTGATGTAGCTGGCCACCGCGCTGGACAGCCCCAGCGCCAGATGCAGGCCCGGGGTCTGCGAAAGCGCCTGGATCACGCCCAGCGCGCGCACCTCAGGCTTGACCATCAGCTGGTACAGCACCGCCAGGAAGGCAAAATTCAGCAGCATGTTGGCCACCAGCGCCGCCACGCCAGCGCGCACCGGCGTACGGGTGTCCTGGCGGGCGTAGAACGCCGGCAGCAGGATCTTCAGCAGCGCGAAGGCCGGCAGTCCAAAGCTCAGGCCGAAGACCGACATGGCGGCCATGCGCGAGTCGAAGGCCGTGAACCTGCCGTACTGGAACAACGTGGACACCAGCGGCGTGCTCAGCAGCATCAGCCCGACCATCGCCGGCGCGGCGATCAGCAGCGTGGTCCGCAGCCCCCAGTCCAGCGCGGCGGAAAAGCCCGCGCCATCGGTCTTGACGTGGTGCCGCGACAGCGCTGGCAGGATCACCGTGCCCAGGGCCACGCCAAACACGCCCAGCGGCAGCTCCAGGAAGCGGTCCGCCTGCGACAACCAGCTCTGCGAGCCGACGTAAAGGTAGGAGGCGATCACTGTATCCAGCAGGAGGTTGATCTGGGCCACCGACGAGCCGAACAGGGTCGGCAGCATCAGGCGCAGCACCTTGCGCACGTCAGGATGCGACCAGCCCCAACGCGGCAGGGTCAGCAGGTCGATCCCGCGCAGGGCCGGCAGCTGGAACAGCAACTGCAGCGCACCGGCCGCCAGCACCGCCCAGCCCAGCGCCAGCACCGACATGCCCATCGCAGGCGCCAGCCACAAGGCGCCAGCGATCATGCAGACGTTGAGGATCACCGGTGTGATCGCCGGGATGGCGAAGCGGCTGAAGCTGTTCAGCGCCCCGCCCGACAGCGCGGTCAGCGACACGAACAGCAGGAACGGGAAGGTCAGCCGCAGCAGCTCGACGATGGTGCCGAACTTGGCCGGGTCGTCGGCCGAGCCCGGATTGAAGATCAGCGCCACCTGCGGGGTGAAGATCAGCCCCAGCGCGGTGACCAGCAGCAGGATGCCGCCCAGGGTGCCGGACACGCGCGCCATGAGCGATCTGAGGTCCTCGTGCGGACGGGTCTCCTTGACCTCGGTGAAGACCGGCACGAAGGCCGTGGAGAACGAGCCTTCCGCGAACAGCCGGCGCAGGAAGTTGGGGATGCGAAAGGCCACCCAGAACGCGTCGGTGACCGCGCTGGCGCCAAAGCTGTAATTGATGGCCTGGTCCCGGACCAGGCCCAGCACGCGGGAGATCATGGTCATGCTGCTGAAGGACAGCAGCCCGCGCAGCATCTTCGGCGTGCTCATCGGCCGCCCTCCGCCGGCCAGGACCGCCCCGTGCACGCCGTGTTGACCCAACCCATTGAATAGCCCATAATTTCCCGTTCGTTTTTCCCGCCCGCCGTCAACCCAAGAATTCTCAGGATCCCAACGTGGCCAATATCAAGTCCGCCAAGAAGCGCGCCAAGCAGACCGTCGTGCGCAATGCGCGCAACGTCGCCCAGCGCTCCATGCTGCGCACCGCCGTGAAGAAAGTCATCAAGGCGCTGGATGCCAACGACGCCGCCGGCGCCCAGGCAGCCTTCGCCACCGCCCAGCCGCTGCTGGACCGTTTCAGCTCGCGTGGTCTGATCCACCGCAACAAGGCCGCCCGTCACAAGAGCCGCCTGACCGCACGCATCAAGGCCCTCCAGGCCGCGTGATGCACGCTTGACGGCAAGGGCGACAGGAAACCCGGCTTCGGCCGGGTTTTTTGTTGCCCGGCGATAGGCCGCACCGAAACAAGCGCGCGCGCCCCGCCGTAGAGCGGAGCTTGCTCCGCTGCGGTTGCGTCTGCGGTCATTCCCATTCCGGCACGCGCGCCTTACCTCGGCCACGGCGCTGCGCGCCAGGCCCACAGGGGGAAGCTCCAGCGGAGCAAGCTCCGCTCTACGGGCAGGACAGCAGACCCGCACCGGCAGCCCTCAGCCGGCGTCCCGTGCAGCCTCGGCCGCTTCCTCGCGCTGCCGATCGAAGAAGGCCATCACGTCCTTCATGATCGGGAAGGTGCCCTCGCGCGAGATCGCCGAGGTCACATACCACGGACCTTCCCAACCCAGCTCGGCCACCACCGCGCGCGCGCGCTCGGCCGCTTCGTCCTCGAACATCAGGTCGGCCTTGTTGAGCACCAGCCAGCGCGGCTTGTCCAGCAGCGCCGCGTCGTGCTTATGCAGCTCGCGCTCGATCGCCCGCACCTGCTCGGCCGGGGAGATGGTCACGCCGGTGTCGGCATAGGCCTCGTCCACCGGCGCCATGTCCACCAGGTGCAGCAGCAGGCGGGTGCGCTGCAGGTGGCGCAGGAACTGCGCCCCCAGGCCCGCGCCATCGGCCGCGCCCTCGATCAGGCCGGGGATATCGGCGATCACGAAGCTGCGGTGCGCCTCGACGCTGACCACGCCCAGGTTCGGATACAGCGTGGTGAACGGGTAATCGGCCACCTTGGGCGTGGCCGCCGACACGGCGCGGATCAGAGTGCTCTTGCCCGCATTGGGGAAGCCCAGCAGGCCCACGTCGGCCAGCAGCTTCAGCTCCAGCTTGAGCAGGCGCTCCTCGCCCTCCTCGCCCGGCGTGGCCTTGCGCGGCGCACGGGTCACCGAGGACTTGAAGTGCATGTTGCCCAGCCCGCCCTTGCCACCGCGCGCCACCAGCAGGCGGTCGCCATGGACGGTCAGGTCGCCGATGACCTCGTCGGTGCCCACGTTCACCACCACGGTACCGACCGGCACGGTGATGACCAGGTCCTGGCCCGCCTTGCCGTACATCTGCCGGCCCATGCCGTTCTCGCCACGCTGGGCGTTGAAGCGACGCTGGTGGCGGAAATCGACCAGCGTGTTGAGGTTTTCGTCGGCCTGCAGCCACACGCTGCCGCCGTCACCGCCGTCGCCGCCGTCCGGGCCGCCGAGCGGGATGAACTTTTCGCGGCGGAAGCCGACGCAGCCATTGCCGCCGTTGCCGGCGATGACCTGGATTTCGGCTTCGTCTACGAGTTTCATGGGAATGGGGACCGGAAAGAAAAGAGGATTGAAGCGCAGGGGCCGCGCACGATGCGCACGGCCCGAAAGTCTAGCGGCAGCGCCGTCCCACGAGGGCGGCCCATGCCACACGCCACCGGCGGGTGGCACTGAAACGAAAAACCCCGCCGAAGCGGGGCTTTCGCGGCGGTGTCGGGAAGGCTTACGCCTCGGCGACCACGCTCACGGTGCGACGCTTCTTGGCGCCCTTCACCGAGAAGTCCACCTTGCCGTCGACCAGCGCGAACAGCGTGTGGTCGCGACCCAGGCCGACGCCCTGACCCGGATGGAACTGGGTGCCACGCTGGCGAACGATGATGTTGCCGGCTTCGATCGCCTGGCCACCATAGATCTTCACGCCCAGCATCTTCGGATTGGAGTCGCGGCCGTTGCGCGAGGAACCTACGCCCTTTTTATGTGCCATGACTTGCGCTCCTTACTTGTTGTCGCCGGAACCAGTGATTCCGGTGATCTCGATTTCGGTGTAGTGCTGCCGGTGACCCATCTGCTTCATGTGGTGCTTGCGGCGGCGGAACTTGATGATACGGACCTTGTCGGCGCGGCCGTGCGACTTGACCGTCGCGGTGACGGTGGCGCCCTTCAGCGCATCGCCCAGCTTGATGCCGTTTTCGTCGCCCAGCATCAGCAGGGTGTCGAAAGTGATGTCCTTACCGGCTTCGGCGTCCAGCTTCTCAACGCGCAGGGTTTCGCCCTGCATGACGCGATACTGCTTGCCGCCCGTGACCAGAACTGCGTACATGGGTGCTTCCTCTAGTGTTGGCTTTTCGTAGTTATTCTCGTGCCTGCCGCCCATCGAGGGGCGGACAGAAGCGGAATCATATCCGGATCAGTGACTTGGAGCAAGTCACCCCCCAGCTCCGCACTGAACGGCGCGAGCGCGGCCCGCCGATCGGCGCGGCGGGCGCCCGGCCCCTTCGGAAACCTGTCAATTGCCCCCATACAGGGGACTCGCTAGGCTGATCGATTCGCACCGGATCGACACGCGCCGGCGCTTCTCCCCCTGCACAGGCCAGACCCCCCAGGCATGGACAGTATCCGCATCCGCGGCGCACGCACGCACAATCTCAAGAACATCGACCTCGACCTGCCTCGCGACAAGCTGATCGTGATCACCGGCCTGTCCGGCTCGGGCAAGTCCTCGCTGGCGTTCGACACCATCTACGCCGAAGGCCAGCGCCGCTACGTCGAGTCGCTGTCGGCCTACGCCCGGCAGTTCCTGAGCGTGATGGAAAAGCCGGACGTGGACACCATCGAGGGCCTGTCGCCGGCGATCTCGATCGAGCAGAAGTCCACCTCGCACAACCCACGCTCGACCGTGGGCACCATCACCGAGATCTACGACTACCTGCGCCTGCTCTACGCCCGCGTGGGCAGCCCGCGCTGCCCGGACCACGGCTATCCGCTGGAGGCCCAGACCGTCAGCCAGATGGTCGATCAGGTGCTGGCGCTGGATGGCGAGCAGCGCTGGATGCTGCTGGCGCCGGTGATCCGCGAGCGCAAGGGCGAGCACGCCCAGGTCTTCGACCAGCTGCGGGCGCAGGGTTTCGTGCGCGTGCGCGTGGATGGCGAGCTGCACGAGATCGACGCGGTACCGACCCTGGCCCTGCGCCAGAAACACACGATCGAGGCGGTGATCGACCGCTTCAAGCCGCGCGCGGACATCAAGCAACGCCTCACCGAGAGCTTCGAGACCGCGCTGAAGCTGGGCGACGGCATGGCCTCGGTGATGTCGCTGGATCGCCCGGACGCCACCCCGCAGCTGTTCTCCTCCAAGTACTCCTGCCCGGTCTGCGACTACTCGCTGCCCGAGCTGGAACCGCGCCTGTTCTCGTTCAATTCGCCGGTCGGGGCCTGCCCCAAGTGCGACGGTCTGGGCGTGGCCCAGTTCTTCGACCCGGCGCGCGTGGTGGTGCATCCGGAGCTGGCGCTGTCGGCCGGCGCGGTGCGCGGCTGGGATCGGCGCAATGCCTACTATTTCCAGCTGATCGCCTCGCTGGCGCGGCACTACAAGTTCGACGTGGACGCGCCGTGGATGATCCTGCCGGAGAAGGTCCAGCAGGCAGTGCTGTACGGCAGCGGCAACGAGGTGATCAGCTTCACCTACCTCACCGAATCGGGCGGCCGCACCCAGCGCAAGCACAAGTTCGAAGGCATCGTGCCCAACCTGGAGCGCCGCTACCGCGAGACCGAATCGCCGGCCGTGCGCGAGGAGCTGTCCAAGTACATCAGCGAGCAGCCCTGCCCCGAGTGCGGGGGCGCACGCCTCAACCGCGCCGCGCGCAACGTGTTCGTGGCCGACCGCGCGCTGCCGGAAATTGCGGTGATGCCGGTGGACCACGCCCTGACCTTCTTCCGCGAGATGAAGCTCACCGGCTGGCGTGGCGAGATCGCCACCAAGATCGTCAAGGAAATCGGCGAGCGGCTGGGCTTTTTGATCGACGTGGGCCTGGATTACCTGACCCTGGAGCGCAAGGCCGACACCCTGTCCGGCGGCGAGGCCCAGCGCATCCGCCTGGCCAGCCAGATCGGCGCCGGCCTGGTCGGGGTGATGTACGTGCTGGACGAGCCTTCCATCGGCCTGCACCAGCGCGACAACGAGCGCCTGCTCGGCACCCTGACCCGCCTGCGCGACCTGGGCAACACGGTGATCGTGGTCGAACACGACGAGGACGCGATCCGCGCGGCCGACCACGTGCTGGACATCGGTCCAGGCGCCGGCGTGCATGGCGGGGAGATCGTGGGCGAAGGCTCGGTGCAGGACCTGCTGGACGCCCCGCGCTCGCTCACCGGCCAGTACCTATCGGGCAAGCGTCGCATCGAGGTGCCCAAGATCCGGCACAAGGCCAACCCCAAGATGGTGCTCAAGCTCACCGGGGCGCGCGGCAACAACCTCAAGGGCGTGGACCTGGAGATCGCCTCGGGGCTGTTCACCTGCATCACCGGTGTCTCGGGCTCGGGCAAGTCAACGCTGATCAACGACACCTTGTTCTCGCTGACCGCCAACGAGATCAACGGCGCCTCGCATCCGGTGGCGCCGTACGGCGAGATCACCGGGCTGGACCTGTTCGACAAGGTGGTGGACATCGACCAGTCGCCGATCGGGCGTACGCCACGCTCCAACCCGGCGACCTACACCGGACTGTTCACCCCGCTGCGTGAGCTGTTCGCGCAGGTCCCCGAGTCGCGTGCGCGCGGCTACTCACCCGGCCGTTTCAGCTTCAACGTGCGCGGCGGCCGCTGCGAGGCCTGCCAGGGCGATGGCCTGATCAAGGTGGAGATGCACTTTCTGCCCGACGTCTACGTGCCCTGCGATGTGTGCCACGGCAAGCGCTACAACCGCGAGACGCTGGAGATCCTCTACAAGGGCTTCAACATCAACGATGTGTTGGAAATGACGGTCGAGGACGCGCTCAAGCTGTTCGAGCCGGTGCCCTCGATCGCGCGCAAGCTGGAAACGCTGATGGACGTGGGCCTGAGCTACGTCAAGCTCGGCCAAAGCGCCACCACGCTGTCCGGCGGCGAAGCCCAGCGGGTGAAGCTGTCCAAGGAACTCTCGCGTCGCGACACCGGGCGCACGCTGTACATCCTGGACGAACCGACCACCGGCCTGCACTTCCACGACATCGAGCACTTGCTGGCGGTGCTGCACAAGCTGCGCGACGACGGCAACACCATCGTGGTGATCGAACACAACCTGGACGTGATCAAGACCGCCGACCAGGTTGTGGACCTGGGACCGGAGGGCGGCCATCGCGGCGGCACCATCGTGGCCACCGGCACGCCGGAGGAGATTGCCGCGCATCCGGACTCCTACACCGGCCACTTCCTGGCCAAGCTGCTGCCTGACACGGCCGCCAAGGCCAGCAAGCCGGCGGCCACCGCTAAGGATGAGGTCCTGCCGCCGCGCATGGCGGCCAAGAAGGCCGCGAAGGCCGCGCGGAAGTCCACCAAGAAGAAGGTTGCCTCCTGATGAGCGAATCCCCCGACACCCCAGCCGCGCACAAGGTGCTGGCCCGCATTCCGATCAGCGTGCGCTGGCGCGACATGGATGCCTACGGCCACGTCAACAACGCCAAGTACATCTCCTACCTGGAAGAGGCCCGCGTGCGCTGGATGCACGGCGTCACCGGCGGCGCCCGAATGGGCAGCGGCATCTCGCCGGTGGTGGCCAACACCCACGTCAATTACCGCCTGCCGATCGTGTGGCCCAACGACATCGTGGTGGAGCTGTTCGTCGAGCGCCTGGGCAACTCCAGCGTGACCATCGGCCATCGCATCGTGGCCGACAACGACGACACCGTGCTGTATTCGGACGGCCACGTGGTGGTGGTGTGGATCGACACGGCCACCGGCAAGAGCGCGCCGATCCCCGAGGCCGTGCGCGCAGCCTCGAGCTGACGTGCGAGCCAGGCGGCGGGGAGCAGCCGCGCCGCGCCATACGCAGCCGCACGGGCCCGTTATCATGCGGGCCTTGTTGCATGGGAGACGCCCTGATGTCCGAGCTTGTCCACGTCCAGTCCCACGGCGCGGTGCGCGAGCTGCGCCTGGCGCGCCCGCCGGTCAATGCGCTCGACGACGCGCTGTGCGCGGCGCTGCTGCGGGCGCTCGCCGATGCGTTCGCCGATGACGCGGTGTCCGGGGTGGTGCTCTCGGGGAACGACAGCGTGTTTTCCGGCGGCCTGGATGTGCCGCACCTGATCTCGCATGGGCAGGACCGCGCCGCGCTGCACGCGACCTGGTCTGCCTTCTTCGACGTGGCCAAGGCCATCGCCGCCGCGCCGGTGCCGGTGGCGTTTGCTCTCACCGGCCACGCACCGGCCGGCGGCTGCGTGCTGGCGTTGTGCGGCGACTACCGGGTGATGTGCCGCAGCGCCGACCCGGCGCGCCCACTGCAGATCGGCCTCAACGAAACCCAGGTCGGCCTGGCCGTGCCGGACGGCATCCAGCACCTGATGCGGCGCGTGATCGGCGCACACCGCGCCTCCCTGCTGCTGGTCCCCGGCGCCATGGTCAGCGCCGAACACGCCCTGCAGATCGGCCTGGTCGATGCGCTGGCCGACGATGCCGCCGCCACCGTGCAGCACGCCGTGGACTGGCTGCGGTCGCTGGCGCGCCTGCCGCAGACGCCGTTGCGCAAGACCCGCCAGGTCGCCCGTGCCGACCTGGGCATCGCGCTGGACAGCGTGGTGCTGGATGATTTCATCGACGACTGGTTCGGCCCGGACACCCAGGCTGCGCTGCAGGCGATGGCCGCACGACTCAGGAAGTCGCGATAGGCCGGGCCGGATCGGAAATCCAGCCGCTCCACGAGCCTGGATAGAGCTTGGCGCCCGGCAGGCCGGCATGTTCGAAGGCCAGCAGCTGATGGCAGGCGGTGACGCCGGACCCGCACATCAGCACGACTTCATCGGCGCGATGCGGCCCGCGTTGCGCCAGCAGTTCCAGCAGTTCCATGCGGATGGCCTGCGCGTCGCGGAATCGGCCATCGGCCACGTTGTCCGCATAGGGACGATTCACCGCGCCCGGTACATGCCCGGCGACCCGGTCCACGTGCTCGTGCTGCCCGCTGTAGCGCTCGAACGCCCGCGCGTCGATCAGCCAGCCGGGAGACTCGGACAGGCGCGCGGCCACGGCCTGGGCATCGACGATCCGGCTGCGGTCGAATCGGCCCGGATACGCAGGGCTCGCCGGATCCGGCTCGGGCAGGTCCGCCGTCTCGGGCAAGCCCGCGCCGCGCCATGCGGCCAGTCCGCCGTCGAGCACGGCCACGCGCGCATGTCCCAGCAGGCGCAGCATCCACCACAGGCGCGCGGCGGCCATGCTGCCGTCGGTGGCGTCATAGACCACCACCTGATGCCGTGGCTCGATGCCCCACTGCCCCAGCCGCACGACAAAGGCCGCTTCGTCGGGAAGCGGGTGCCGTCCCTCGCCCGCCGCGACCCGCGACAGGTCGGCCAGGTCCTCGTTGAGATCGGCGTAGGCGGCATGCGGCAGGTGCGACTGCGCATAGCCCGCGCGTCCTGCGGTCGGATCGGCCAGGACGAAACGCGCATCGACGATCCGCAGGTCCGGATCATGCAGGTGCAGCGCCAGCAGCGTGGGGTCGACCAGCGTGTTCCAGTTCATCGGCTTTTCTCCAAGCGTCTGCGCAGGTTGTAGAGGATGCCAGCGGTGGCGCCCCAGATGCGCTGCTGGGCCCAGTCGTACTCCAGCACCGTCCGCGCACGTCCCTTGAACTCCAGTTCCACCGTGCGCAGGTTGCGCGGCTCCATCAGGTAGTCCAGTGGCACTTCGAACACTTCGGCCACCTCGCCCGGGTTGGGGATCGGCACGAAGGCCGGATCGATCACCGCCACCACCGGTGTCACCAGGAAGCCGCTGACCGTGGCGAAGGTATCCAGCAGTCCCAGCGGCATGACCTGGCCTGCCTTGAGCGCGATCTCCTCGTCACTCTCGCGCAATGCCGCCGCCACCGCATCGGCATCGCCCGGATCCACGCGGCCGCCCGGAAAGCTCACCTGCCCGGCGTGGTGGCGCAACCCGTCATGCCGGCGGGTGAGCAAGACCGTGGTGCCGTGCGCGCGCGGAACCAGCCCCGCAAGCACCGCCGCAGCAGCGGGCGGTCCCGGTGGCAGGAGGTCTTCCAGCTCGCCATGATTCCAGCCATGCGTGGCCGGCGGCGTCTCCAACGGATGCAGCGCCCTGGCGAGCGCGGTGTACTCCGGCAGGCGTGATGCGAGTTCCAGTGACATGGGCGGACGTCTTCCAGGCAAGCGCTCCATCAGGGCCCTGCGGGCATCATCGCCCATCCGCGACCATACGGCGATTTCCTCCAGCGTGCGCAGGCATCCCGTGCACACGCCCTCATGCAGTGCACATACACCGATGCAGGGCGACAGCTGGGTTGAAGAGGGGGATGGCATCGGCGATACGGGGGATCGGGCGAAAAACACGCGCCTGAAACGACGATGCGCCGGACAGGCCGGCGCATCGCACGATCAAGCTTCGCGGAAGTGGATTACTTGACGCTGATCAGCTTGACGTCGAACACCACGGCCTGGTTCGGGCCGATCGGGGACTGCGGGGTGTTGCCGTAGGCCTTCTCCGGCGGCAGGGTCACTTCCCAGCGCGAACCGGCCGGCATCTGCACCAGCGCATCGCGCAGGCCTGCCAGCGGAATCTCGCTGACCTTCAGGCTGGCCGGCGGCGGCGGGGTGGTCTGGCCCTGCTGCGGGCTGAAGGTATCCACAAAGGTCCGGCCGTCGGCCAGCGAACCCTTGTACTGGATGGTCACGGTGCTAGCCTGGGTCGGCTTGGCGCCGCTGCCCGACTCCTCGACCCGATACTGGACGCCGCCCGGCAGGGACTGCACGCCAGCCTTGGCCTTGTTCTGGGCCAGGAACGCGTCGGACTTGGACTTGTTGGCAGCCGCGGCCTGCTCGAACGCCGCCTTGGCCTTGGCCTGCTGGCGCTGCTCCATCTGCTGCACGGCGGTGCGCAGCTGGTCGACCGGGACGCTCGGCTCCTTCTTGGCATAGCCTTCCTGGAGGGCCTTCTGCACGGTGGCCAGGTCGACGGACTCACCGCTCTCGATCAGGTTGCGGCCCAGGTCGTAACCCAGGGCGTAGCTGAGCGCGTTGCGATCCGGCGCCGGGGTGGAGGCGGCAGCGGAGTTCGAGGTCTGTGCGGCAGCGGTGCCTGCGGCCAGAGTCATGGCCAGCACGCTGGCAGAGAGCAAACGCAACTTCATGTCTTACAAACCTCCAAGGGTTATTGGTGAGGGTCGCAACAGGCGGCCCAGGTTGACGCGCTAGGATAGCCCCGCCTGGACTTAACGGCCAGTGAGGCATTGCGGGCTCTGACAGGGGTTCGTGACGGAAAGTTCCGGATTTACCTTTTATTTACGAAACAAGGGCGTTCCATGGTGCATTCCCCGGTCCTGATCGACGATGCCGGCGCGGTCCGCCGCATCACCGTCAATCGTCCCGACAAGCTCAATGCGCTGAATGCGCACACGATCCAGGCCCTGACCGAGGCTTTTCTGGCGGCCGATGCCGACCCGGCCGTGCGCGTGGTCGTCCTCACTGGCGCTGGCCACAAAGCGTTCGTCGCCGGGGCAGATATCGCCGAGATGGCCGACCTGGACGCGATGGCCGGGCGCGCGTTCGGCCTGCGCGGACAGACCTTGATGCGCACGGTGGAGACCCTGTCCAAGCCGGTGATCGCGCGGATCAACGGCTTCGCCCTGGGCGGCGGCCTGGAGTTGGCGATGGCCTGCCATCTGCGCATTGCTGCCGAGACCGCCAAGGTCGGCCAGCCGGAAATCAACTTGGGCCTGATCCCCGGCTTCGGCGGCACCCAGCGCCTGCTGCGATTGAGCAGCCGCGCGGCCGCCTTGGAACTGTGCCTGCTCGGTGCGCCGATCACCGCGACGCGCGCCCTGGCGCTGGGCCTGGTCAATGACGTCGTGCCTGCCGACGAACTCGACGCTCGCGTCGATGCGCTGACCGCCCAGTTGGCGAACGCCGCGCCCCTGGCGTTGCGCGCCATCCTGGAGTGCATCGTCCACGGCGGCGAATCAGCACTGGGCGAAGGCCTGCAGTATGAAGCGGCGCAGTTCGGCCTGATGTTCGCCACGGCGGACATGCGCGAAGGCACCGCGGCGTTTGTCGGCAAGCGCAAGCCGATCTTCGAGGGGCGTTGAGGCGATGTCGCACGCTGGAGACCCCACGGCTGCCTGCACGCGGGTGCTGGCCCTGGATGCACTGCTGGCCGAGGACCGGCTCGACGACGCCATCGAGGCCGGGCTGATGGAACTGGACCTGGAAGCATCCGTGGACACGCGCTGCCAGGACGCCCTGCCCCGCGTGGCCGCGATGCAGCGGCAGCTGGCCGCGCAATGGGCGGCCCGGGCACGCTACGAGGCGCGCACCGCGCGCCTGCAGCGCCGTGCCGCCGAACGCCAGGCCCGTCGCACGCTGCCGCCGGCACCGGCCAGCAAGCCCGCACTGCCGCCAGCCGTGGCCGCCGCGCTGGCCCGCGCAAAGGCCCGCGCCGCTGGACCCTCGCGCACGTGAGCGCCACCGTCGCACACCGCGGCCGCACGCTCACGCGCGCGGAGATCGCCGAGCTGTTCTCGCGCCTGGCCGAACTCAACCCCACCCCGACCACCGAGCTGGAGTACACCACGCCGTTCGAGCTGCTGGTGGCCGTCACTCTCTCGGCGCAGGCCACGGACGTGGGCGTCAACAAGGCCACCCGCCGCCTGTTCCCAGTGGCCAACACGCCGCAGGCCATCCTGGACCTGGGCGAGGAAGGACTGAAGCGCTACATCTCCACCATCGGCCTGTTCAACGCCAAGGCCAGGAACGTCATCGCCGCGTGCCGAATCCTGATCGAGCAGCACGGCGGCGAAGTACCGCGTTCGCGCGAAGCCCTGGAGGCCCTGCCCGGCGTCGGTCGCAAGACCGCCAACGTGGTGCTCAACACCGCCTTCGGCGAATCGACCATGGCGGTGGACACGCACATCTTCCGCGTCGCCAACCGCACCGGGCTGGCGCTTGGCAAGGACGTGCGCGCGGTCGAAGACACCCTGGTCAAGGTGATCCCGGCCAATTACCTGTACAACGCGCACCACTGGCTGATCCTGCACGGGCGCTACGTCTGCAAGGCCCGCAAGCCGGACTGCCCGCAATGCGTGATCCGCGACCTGTGCCGGTTCAAGGACAAGACGCCGGACAGCGACGCGGTGCGCTGAGCCAACCTCCGCAACGGCGGCGATGCAGCACCGCAAGGGCGCCGGACGATCGGTCAGGCGCCCCGCGCTTACAAGACCTCCGGCAGCCCATGCGATTCGGGCAACCGGAACGCGCGGCGTCAGGCCGGCTTGAGCCCAACCCGCGAGGCGCCCGTGCCTTCGGTCCGGGTGCCGAGCGCCTGCCAGTCGACCACCAATGCATTGCCACGGGCGGCGGCGTTGCGGGCGAAGTCGCGCAGCAGTTCCAGGCAGGCATGGTCCACGTGCCGTAGCTTGCTCACGTCCAGGTGCAGCTCACGCCCTGGCGGCACGCGCTCCAGCGTGCGCGCCATCTCCGGCACGCGCAGGAAGGTGGCCGAACCATCCAGGGCCAGCACCAGCCGGTTGCCCTCGCCTTCCGGCTCGTGCACGTCGACCTTCAGGCGCGAGGAATGCAGCGACAGTCGCAGCAGCGACAGCGCGAAGCCCACGATCACCCCGGTCAGCAGGTCGGTGGCGACGATCACCGCCGTGGTCGCCAGATAGACCGCCGCGGTCCCACGGCCGTAGGCGGCCAGCGACTTGACCTGCTTGAGGTTGATCATCTTGATGCCGGTGAACACCAGGATGCCGGCCAGGCAGGCCACCGGCGTCATCCGCAGCAGCCACGGCACCAGCATGGCGAACACCAGCAGCCAGCATGCGTGCAGGATGGCCGACATGCGCGTGGCCGCGTTGGCCTGCACATTGGCCGCGCTGCGCACGATCACCCCGGTCATCGGCAAGGCACCGAGGAACCCACACACCATGTTGCCCACGCCCTGCGCGGCCAGCTCGCGGTCGTACCGGGTCCGCACGCCGGTATGCATGCGGTCCACCGCCGCGGCCGACAGCAACGTCTCGGCACTGGCGATGAAGGCGAAGGTCAGCGCCGAGACCAGCAGCGTGGTATCTAGCAGGCCTGCGAGATCGGCCACGCTGGGCATCGCGATGGCCGACAGCAGATTGGTGGGGACGTCGACCTTCTTCACCTCCACGCCCATCAGTTGCACGGCGGCAGTGATGCTGACCACGGCCAGCAGCGCACCGGGCACGAAACGCAGCCTGGCCGGTCGCAGCTTTTCCCAGCCCAGCATGATCGCGATGGTGCCCAGCCCCACCAGCAGCGCCGCGGAGCCCGCGCCGCCGGTGAGCGCCTGCCACAGCACGGCCGGCAAGGCCGCGAAGTTCTCCAGGCCGCGGGCCTTGGGACTGGCGTCCATCAACACGTGCGACTGTGAGGCCACGATCAGGATGCCGATCCCGGAAAGCATCCCGGCCACGACCGCCGGTGAGGTCATGCGGAACCAGACCCCGGCGCGGCATAGCCCGGCCACGAGCTGGATCAACCCGGCCAGCAGCACCACCGGCCCGAGCGCGGCCACCCCGTGCTGGCGCACCAGTTCGAACACCAGCACCGCCAGGCCGGCGGCAGGCCCGCTGACCTGCAGCGGCGAGCCGGCGATCATGCCGACCAATAGGCCGCCGACGATGCCGGTGATCAGGCCCGAAGCCGGCGGCATGCCCGAGGCGATGGCGATGCCCATGCACAGCGGCAGGGCGACGAGGAAGACCACGATCGAAGCCAGCAGGTCGCGGCCGAACAAACCCTGCGAGAAGTAGCCGGCACGCGCCGGGGGTGCGGAAGGCGTCGAAGTACTCATGGTTCGGCCTCCTTCAAGCGGCGATGTCATCGGGCTGGGTCAGCAGGCCCAGACGCGCTGGCGGCGTCGCTTCCGGCGCGGCGCCGTCCACAGCCGAGAGCAGCGGCGCGAAGCGCCCCGTGGCCGCATCGAATGCGCGGATGTCGCCGGCAGCGATGTCGTAGATCCAGCCGTGGATACGCAGCGTGCCGTGGGCCAGGCGCGTGGCCACCAGCGGCTGGGTGCGCAGGTGGTCCAGCTGGGAAATGATGTTTTCCTCGGTCAGGCAGGCCAGGCAGTCGCTGGCGTGCGCATGGCCGTGCGAAGCCGCCACGTGGCGGGCGGTATCGGCATGGCGCAGCCAGGCAGCCACCGACGGCAGGCCATCCAGCGATTCTGGCTTGAGCACGGCCTTCATCGCACCGCAGTCGGTGTGCCCGCATACCACGATATTGGACACGCCCAGCACGCCCACGGCGTACTCGATGGCCGCGGTCACACCACCGACATGGTTGGAATACGGCGGCACGATGTTGCCGATGTTGCGCAGAACGAACAGTTCGCCCGGACCGGCGTTGAACATCAGCTCGGGCATCACCCGTGAGTCGGCGCAGGTGATGAAGAAGGTATGCGGGGTCTGGCCCGAGGCGAGGCGTTCGAAGACCTCTTGCTGTTCGGGATAGATGTGTTCGCGGAAATGGCTGAAACCTGCAAGCAAGGCTTCCATGGGGGGCACCTCTTTTGGGGGGACGCAGCGAACCACGCGGCAACGCGATGCGTGCCGGCGGCAGGAAAGTGGGAAAGCAGATGAACGACGACGCGCGACGACCGCGCCACCAGGGCGTCAGCCAGTCAAGCGGCGGGGGTCAGGCCCACGGTGGGCGCAGCAGGGTGTCGGGCAGTGCGCCGGCAGCGAGGATCACGGTGGCACGCGCAGGCGTCGGATCCACGGCGCAGGCGGACCACACGAACGGCGGCAGTGGATGCCCGTCGTCGGGCATGTCTTGCCCGGCCGCCCAGGCGCCGCCCTTCTCCACCGGAACGCCCAAGCCTTCCTCGGATACGCCATGCAGGTCAGCACGACCGCTGGGGGCGCCCAGCTCGAATGCACGCGCCTGTCCTGGCAACTGCAGGCATGCGAACGCCAGCAAGAGTGTCATGCAGGCAAGGCGGCAGCGGTGGACGAGGCCGACGGTCATGTCATGGACCGTAGCGAATGCGTCAATTTTGTTGCAAGTGCTGCACAGCACAAAATTCATCTTCCGGCTGGCGCGTGCAGGGACGCCTGGAACCGGCGTCACATTGAAAGGCGATAAAAAAGAGGCGGCGGCGGGACTTGCGTCCCACCGCCGCCTGCGGATCACGCTTGGATGACGATGTCGTTAGAAGGACACGTCGCCCCACACACCGAACTCCTTGGTGTGCAGATCCAGGGTGGTGTCGTTCTCGTTCTTGGTGTCCTTGTACACGGCAGCCAGCTTGAAGCCCTTGGTGATCGGGAACTCGACACCCAGGTCGAAGTACTTGTTCTCACGACTCGGGTCGACATCCTTGCTGGTGTTGGCCTTGTCGTAACGGGCGAAGGCATTGATGCCAGAAGCCGTCAGCGGGACCGCGCCCCAGACCGACCAGCCATCGGCCTTGTCGTCGACCACGTTGGTCACCGCCCAGTTCTTGGCCTGGAACCACTCGGCACCCAGGCGGTAGCCCGACGGCGCGGCGTAGGCGACCATGGCGTTGACGCGCTCTGCGGTCTGCGGCGGGTCGACGTTCTCGGTCTCCTGGCCGCGCTTGCCGTTGTAGCCACCCACGGCAATGATCATGTTGTCCATCGGCGCGAAGCCAACGCGTGCTTCCACGTCCACGCCCTTGCTACGGCTGAAGTTGCGATAGCCGCGGCCGTTGACCACCGAAACCGCGTAGTTGGCCATGCCACCGGCCAGCTCGCCGCTGGCGTGCACACCCCAGTCAGACGAGGTGCCGTAGGACAGGCGATCGGTCAGGGTGTTCTCGACATAGCGATAGCCCCAGAACTTCTCGGCGTACGGGATCCACGGCATGTCGGTGGCACCGACGCGGAACACGAAGGCGTCGTCGAACTTGCCCTGCAGATAGGCCTTCTTGACGAACACTTCGGTGTTGCCGATGGCCGACAGGTACTGGAAGTCGGTGGTCAGGTTGGCCGACCAGATGTCGTTGAACTTGTGGTCGACCGTCAGGTAGAAGCGCTTGACGTCGAAGCCGGTGCCGGTGGCGTCGGTCTTGGAGCCGTTGTCCTTTTGATCGATGCTGGTGGCATCGAAGAACATGCGCCCGCCAATCTTGGTGTCGTTCACCAGCTTGGCCAGCTTGTCGACGGTCTTCTGGGTCTCGGCCACCGACTCAGTGGCCTTGGCCTGGACCACGTTCACATCGGACTGCGCATCGGCCTGCGCCTGCAGCGCGTCGATCTGCGCCTGCAGCTGGGCGACCTGCGCCTGCAGCTGCTGCAACTGTTCGGCCGACACCTGCTGGGCACTGGCGGAACCACTAAGGGCAAGGCCGGTCAGGCCGAGACTCGCGACGATGGCGGTTGCGAGCAGATTGGAACGCATGGGAAGGTCTCCACGAGGTTGGGTTGAATGCAGCGATGCAGACCCCGCTTCAGGAGGGGGTCGGCGTGTGAACGAAGTGAAGATTCCGTCAAGTCGATGACAGCCCAGCGTCATCTTTGTGTCAGTCAAAAGACAGCCGAGGACTGGATCCCAGACGATCTCGGTGCGTCACATTTCTGCAATGCCACTGCCGCCGAACCATCATGGAACCGTCGTGGAATAGCGCCGGGCGCCCCACATGGCGCCGTCACCTTTCCACTCGAGGACTCAACCGTGACTTCCTTTCCCAAGGCCCGCCTTGCACTGGCCTTTGCCCTGGCTTCCAGCGTGTTCGCCGCCAACGCGACCGACGTGACTGGCGCAGGCTCCAGCTTCGTGTATCCCGTGCTGTCCAAGTGGTCGGCTGCCTATGCTGAAAAGAGCGGCAACCATGTGAACTACCAGTCCATCGGTTCCAGCGGCGGCATCGCGCAGATCAAGGCGGCCACCGTTGACTTCGGCGCCTCGGACAAGCCGCTGGACGCCGCCGACCTGGCCAAGTCCGGTCTGGGCCAGTTCCCGGTGGTCATCGGCGGCATCGTGCCGGTGTTCAATGTCCCGGGCGTCGCGCCGGGCGCGATGAAGCTTGACGGCACCACCCTGGCGGCCATCTTCATGGGCTCGATCACCAAGTGGAATGACCCGGCCATCGCCGCGCTCAACCCCGGCGTGACCCTGCCCGAGCTGCGCATCACCGTCGTGCACCGCTCCGACGGTTCGGGCACCAGCTTCAACTTCACCAACTACCTGTCCAAGGTCAGCCCGGAGTGGAAGTCCAAGGTGGGCGAAGGCACCTCGGTCACCTGGCCGACCGGCATCGGCGGCAAGGGCAACGAAGGCGTGTCGGCCTACGTGCGCCAGATCAAGGGTGGCGTCGGCTATGTCGAATACGCCTACGCCCTGCAGAACAAGCTCTCCTATGCCGCCATGCGCAATGCGGCCGGCAAGGTGGTGATGCCCGACGACCAGACCTTCTCGGCCGCCGCGGCGACCGCCGACTGGGCCTCGGCCAAGGACTTCAACCTGATCATGACCAACGCCCCGGGCGCCAACGCGTGGCCGATCACCGCCACCACCTGGGCGATCATGTACAAGAAGCCCAAGAACGCCGCCCAGTCCAAGGCCGCGCTGGATTTCTTCAAGTGGTCCTTCGAGCAGGGCCAGGCCCAGGCCAAGGCGCTGGACTACGTGCCGCTGCCGGCCGAGCTTGTGCAGAAGATCGAGGCCTACTGGGCCAGCAGCATCAAGTAAGCGACGTCGGTGGACCGGTGCCAGCGTGCACCAGTGCCACCTTCGCGTGTCAGGCGGGCCCGGGATCACTCCCGGGCCCGCATCGTTTCCAGTCGGTCATCAGACTGTCACGATCCCGTCCTGACCGTTGACCAGCGCGCATCCTGGAGTGGATTCGCGCCAGCCGCACGCCACCGGAGATGCGGTCGATATTCAGGGAAATCCCGCCGAATCCCTATGGAATCAGGCGCTCCGGTGCGGTCCAGGCCGCGCTTGGGAGGCGTCGCCGGTCACGGCGTCATGACCCTGTAACAAAACCATCATCCAATAGCGTCAGCTGCCGGCCAGAACCGGCATCCGTGTCCCATTGACTGGAGTTGCTGATGAACCTCAAGCCGGCCCGCGTGGCCCTGCTTTCCCTGTCCGTCGCCCTGGCCGTTGCCGCCTGCGGCAAGTCCGGCGACCAGGCCAACACCACCGCCACCGCGCCCGCCGACGGTGCCGCCGCCCAGGCGCCCGCCGCTGACAACCCCAATGCCGCGCAGATCTCCGGCGCCGGCTCCTCGTTCGTCTACCCGCTGGTCTCGCGCTGGTCGGCCGACTACGCCGGCATCTCCGGCAACAAGGTCAACTACCAGTCCATCGGCTCGGGCGGCGGTATCGCCCAGATCAAAGCCGGCACCGTCGATTTCGGCGCCAGCGACAAGCCGCTGACGCCGGAAGAACTGGCCGAAGCCAACCTGGCCCAGTTCCCGGTCGCCATCGGCGGCGTGGTCCCGGTGGTCAATCTGGAAGGCGTGGACGCCGGCAAGCTGCGCCTGACCGGCCCGCTGCTGGCCGACATCTTCCTGGGCAAGGTCACCCAGTGGAACGACCCGGCCATCGTGGCGGCCAATCCCGACCTCAAGCTGCCCGATACCAAGATCAGCCTGGTCCACCGCTCCGACGGCTCGGGCACCAGCTACAACTTCACCAACTACCTGTCCAAGGTCAGCCCGGAGTGGAAGGACAAGATCGGCGAAGGCACCTCGGTGCAATGGCCGGGTGGCGTGGGCGGCAAGGGCAACGAAGGCGTGGCCTCGTACGTGAAGCAGATCAAGGGCGGCATCGGCTATGTCGAGCTGGCCTACGCGCTGCAGAGCGCCATGCCCTACACCGCCATGCAGAACGCCGCCGGGCAGTGGGTGCAGCCGAACGCCGAGACCTTCGCCGCCGCCGCCGAAAGCGCTGAGTGGGCCAATGCGAAGGACTTCGACCTGGTGATCACCAACGCGCCGGGCGAGCAGTCCTGGCCGATCACCGCCACCACCTTCGTGCTGATGCGCAAGCAGGGCGATGCCAAGCACAACGCCGATGCGCTGGCCTTCTTCAAGTGGGCCTTCGCCAATGGCCAGAAGCAGGCCGACGAGCTGCATTACGTGCCGCTGCCGCAGCCGCTGGTGGACCAGATCTCCACCTACTGGGGCACTGCGTTCAAGTGATGTCTTAGGCGGCCGTGCGAACGCACGGCCGCCTGTCCGGCATGACCCGACGTTCCGCCCGCGGCGCCTTGCGCGCCCGGGTCCGCAACACCCAGGACCGATGCGTCCTTCCACGGATTTCCCATGAACGCAGCCACGCTCCCCGCCCAAGGCAGCTCACGCGACGTCCGCGACGCGCGCGCCGACCGCATCTTCCGCTGGATCCTGGTTGGCACTGTGGCCTTCGTCCTGGTGGCCCTGGCCAGCGCCGCGCTGTCCATGCTGTGGGGCGGCCGCCACGTCCTGCTCAGCCAGGGCTGGCACTTCATCACCTCCACCGAATGGAATCCGGTGGAAAACCGCTACGGCGCCCTGGCTCCCATCTACGGCACGCTGGTCACCGCGGTCATCGCGATGGTCATCGCCGTGCCGGTGAGCTTCGGCATCGCCTTCTTCCTGACCGAGGTGGCACCGCGCTGGCTGCGTGGGCCGATCGGCACGGCCATCGAACTGCTGGCCGGCATCCCTTCGATCATCTACGGCATGTGGGGCCTGTTCGTCCTGGTCCCGGTGATGACCGAATACGTCACCCCCTGGCTCAACGACCACCTGGGCACCCTGCCGGTGATCGGCCCGGTGTTCCAGGGCCCGCCGCTGGGGATCGGCATTCTCACCGCCGGCTTCGTGCTGGCGATCATGGTCATCCCGTTCATCTCCTCGGTCATGCGCGAGGTGTTCTTGACCGTGCCCACCCGGCTGAAGGAATCGGCCTACGCCCTGGGCTCGACCAAGTGGGAAGTCAGCTGGGACATCGTCCTGCCCTACACCCGTTCGGCGGTGATCGGCGGCATCTTCCTGGGACTGGGCCGCGCCCTGGGCGAGACCATGGCCGTGGCCTTCGTGGTGGGCAACAGCGTGACACTCTCGGCCTCGCTATTGATGCCGGGCACCACCATCGCCGCGCTGATCGCCAACGATTTCGGCGAGGCCACCGAAACCTACCGCTCGGCCCTGCTGCTGCTGGGCTTCGTGCTGTTCGTGGTCACCTTCATCGTGCTGGCCCTGGCCCGCCTGATGCTGATGCAGATGGCCCGCAAGGAGGGCACCTGATGTCCACTGTGCTCTACACCCGCCGCCGCCTGATCAACATCGTGGCGATCTTCACTTCCTGCGCCACGGCGGCCTTCGGCCTGCTGTTCCTGGCCTGGATCCTGTGGACGCTGCTGGCCAAGGGCGCGCCGGGCATCGACCTGAACCTGTTCACCAGGAACACGCCGCCGCCGATGCAAGAAGGTGGTCTGCTCAACGCCTTCTTCGGCAGTGCACTGATGTGTGCGCTGGCCATCGTGATCGGTGCGCCGCTGGGCGTGATGGCCGGCACCTGGCTGAGCGAATACGGCAACGCACGCAAGGCCGGCACGGTGGTGCGCTTCGTCAACGACATCCTGCTCTCGGCCCCGTCGATCGTGCTGGGTCTGTTCGTGTACGCGATGGTGGTGTCGCTGATCGGCTTCTCGGCGCTGGCCGGCGCGATCTCGCTGGCCTTCATCGTGCTGCCGGTAGTGGTGCGCACCACCGACGAGATGCTGCGCCTGGTCCCGGCGCAGATGCGCGAGGCGGCCTTGTCGCTGGGCATCCCGCATTGGAAGGTCATCATGCAGGTGCTCTATCGCAGCGCCTCGGCCGGCATCGTCACCGGCATCCTGCTGGCACTGGCACGCATCTCCGGCGAGACCGCACCGCTGCTGTTCACCGCCTTCGGCAACCAGTTCTGGAGCACCAACATCTTCCGCCCGATGGCCTCGGTGCCGGTGGTGATGAACCAGTTCGCCGGCAGCCCGTACGAGTCCTGGCAGACCCTGGCCTGGGCCGGCGCCCTGGTCCTGACCCTCTTCGTGCTGCTCGTCAGCCTTGGCGCGCGCTTCTTCCTGCTGCGCAACAGGATCTCCAATGACTGATCTTTCGACGGACCCCACCATGAACGACGTCCAGAACGCCTCGCCCGCCAAGCGCCTGACCCAGGTCACCACCGACCGCGGAGAGCTGCCACCTGCCGAGGTCAAGCTCGAGGCCCGTGGCCTGGACTTCTACTACGGCGACTTCCATGCGCTGAAGGACATCCACCTGCAGATCCCGGAAAAGCGCGTGACCGCGCTGATCGGGCCCTCCGGCTGCGGCAAGTCCACGCTGCTGCGCATCTTCAACCGGATCTACTCGCTGTATCCCAAGCTCAAGGCCACCGGAGAGGTGCTGCTGGACGGGGAGAACATCCTCTCACCCAAGTACCCGATGAACCGCCTGCGCAGCAAGGTCGGCATGGTGTTCCAGAAGCCGGTACCGTTCCCGATGACCATCTTCGAAAACGTGGCCTACGGCATCCGCCACCACGAGCGCCTGTCCAAGGCCGACATGAAGGAACGGGTCGAACTCGCGCTGCGCCAGGGTGCGCTGTGGGACGAGGTCAAGGACAAGCTGGGCCAGAGCGCGCTGGGCCTGTCCGGCGGCCAGCAGCAGCGCCTATGCATCGCCCGCGCCGTCGCCCTGCGCCCGGACGTGCTGCTGCTGGACGAGCCGACCTCCGCGCTGGACCCGATCTCCACCAGCCGCATCGAGCAGTTGGTCGAGGAGCTCAAGCACGACTACACCATCGCCATCGTCACCCACAACATGCAGCAGGCCGCGCGCGTGAGCGACTACACCGCCTTCATGTACCTGGGCGACCTGATCGAACACGACGTCACCTCCACGATCTTCTCGCGCCCCACCAAGCAGCAGACCGAGGACTACATCACCGGTCGGTTTGGGTGAGCGGCCGCGCTGAGTCGATACCCTATCGGCATCGACTGCGGCCGCGAACGCCCGGCCAACGATGGCTGGGCCGGGGTTGAACGAAGACGCCGTGCCCCGCCATGAAGGGCATCAACGAACCACCAAGCAAACCATTGCTTCCTTTACCCACCGCCACGCCACTTCCTCGTTGTGCCGAAGATCCCGGTACGCCGACCGCCTCTCAGCAGAGACACCGCCATGAATAACCTCCCGCACGAACACATCGTCAAGAGCTATGACGAAGAGCAGCGCCGCCTGGCGCGCGAGATCCTGCACATGGGCGAGATCGCCGTGGCCCAGCTGGAAGCGGCGATGGACGTGGTGGACCGACGCGACGATCGCGCCGCCGAACGCATCATCGCCAACGACGAGGCGATCGACACGCTGGAGGACAAGGTCAGCCAGGACGTGATGCAGCTGGCGCTGCGCGGCCCGATGGCGCGCGACCTGCGCGAAATCCTGGCGGCGCTGCGCATCCCCACCGATCTGGAGCGCATCGGCGACTACGCGGCCAACGTCGCCAAGCGCTCGATGGTGCTCAATACCCTGCCCCCGGTCCCGCACGCCACCGGCCTGCGCACCCTGGGCCAGCTGGCCGTGGGCCTGGTGCGCGACGCGATGGAAGCCTATCGCGGCAACGACGCCGCGCTGGCCATCCAGGTCCGTGACCGCGACGCGGAGCTGGATGCGCAGTACACCGCGCTGTTCCGCGAACTGCTGACCTACATGATGGAAGACGCGCGCAACATCACCCCGTGCACGCACCTGCTGTTCATGGCCAAGAACCTGGAACGCATCGGCGACCACGCCACCAACATCGCCGAGAACGTCTGGTTCCTGGTCCAGGGCGACGCACCGCTGCCGCCGCGCGACAAGCGCGACGAAACGCCGTTCACCGGGGCGAGCTGAGCCGGCAGCTCGCGCCTGGCGCAGGCTCGACCACGATTGCGTGCTGTCCGCAGTGGCCAGCGGCCTCATCGCCTGCGTGATCGCCGCCGACCACTGATCTCAGCCTCGCGATGAAGTGAAACAGCGTGCGCCGTGCAAACGGCGCACTTTTTTGTGGGAGGCTGCCTGGCACGGTCTGCTAGGCTTCCTGGATGCAAGACACCCCCGCAACGCCCTCGCCCGTCCCCGTCACCCCCATGTCCCGTCGCTTTCGCGGCTTCCTGCCCGTGGTGGTGGACGTGGAGACCGGCGGCTTCGACTGGAATCGCCATGCCCTGCTGGAGATCGCCGCCGTCCCGATCGACCTGGACGCGGAGGGCCGTTTCATCCTCGGACAAACCGCCTGCGCCCATCTGGAGCCGGCCCCCGGCCTGGAAATCGACCCCAAGTCACTGGAAGTGACCGGGATCGTCCTGGACCATCCCTTCCGCCTGGCCAAGCCGGAAAAGGAAGCCCTGGACCATGTGTTCGCCCCCATCCGCGCGGCCATGAAGCGGCACGGCTGCCAGCGCGCCATCCTGGTTGGTCACAACGCGCATTTCGACCTGAATTTCCTCAATGCCGCCGTGGCGCGCACCGAGCACAAGCGCAATCCGTTCCATCCCTTCAGCGTCTTCGACACCGTGAGCCTGGGCGGACTGGCCTACGGGCAAACGGTGCTGGCGCGCGCGGTCCAGGCCGCCGGCATGGAATGGGATTCGGCCCAGGCCCATTCGGCCGTCTACGACGCCGAGCAGACGGCGCGACTGTTCTGCACGGTCGCCAACCAGTGGCCCCAGCCGGCCACCGCGACGGCCTGAGCGCCGGGTCGATCGCCGCTCCAGCGACCTAGTCCGGCGTGGGCGGCATGACCTGGGCCGCGCCCGAAAGCGTCGAACCGGCCGAGGCGACAATCACCGCCCCGATCGCCAGCCACTGCAGGGCGCTCAGGCGCTCATGCAGCAGCAGCCAGCCGCACAGCGCGGCCACCGCGGGCTCCAGGCTCATCAACATGCCGAAGGTCCGTGTGGGCAGGCGGGTCATGGCCACCATCTCCAGCGAATACGGCAGCGCCATCGACAGCACGGCCACGCCCAGTGCGACCGGTAGCAGTGCCGGCTCCAGCAACGTGGCGCCGGCGTGGGCCACGCCCCAGGGCACGGCGACCAGCGCGGCGATGGACGCACCCAGCGCCACCATGCGCGGTCCGTGGTCCGCGCCGGCCTTCTGCCCGAACACGATGTACAGCGCCCAGCACACGCCGGCCGCCAGCGCACAGCCCATGCCGACCGGATCCAGGGCCGTGTCCTTGCCCGGCCAAGGCACCAGCAGCAACAGGCCGGCGATGGCCAGCACGGCCCACACCAGATCCAGCCAGCGCCGCGACCCCAACAGCGCCAGGGCCAGCGGACCGGTGAACTCCAACGCCACCGCCAGGCCCAGCGGGATGGTCTGCAGGGCGATGTAGAAGACCGTGTTCATCGCCCCCAGGCTGATCCCGTAGCCCAGCAGCATCGGCCATGGCAACGCGCGCCAGCGCAGCGTCCAGGGGCGGAAGACGCACCACAGCAGCAGCGTGCCCAACCCCAGGCGCAGCGCGGTCGCACCGGTGGCGCCAACCAGGGGAAACAGCCCCTTGGCCAGACTGGCACCACCCTGGATCGAGAGCATGGACGCCAGCAGTAGGAGCACCGGAAACAAGACTGACGAGGGAGCACGGGAGGAGGTGGACACGCAGGGCCTGCGGCTGGAAAGAGGGATGATTGCGCACTATATTGCGCACTATGAGCAGTCTAGCGGCGTGCAATATAGTGCGCAATCTCGCGAGGCCGGCATGAGCGTGCTCGAGCATGTCGCCGGCAATCTGCGCCGCTTGCGGCTGCGCGACGACTTGAGCCAGCAGGCGCTGGCCGAGGCCGCCCAGGTCAGCCGGCGCATGCTGGTGGCGATCGAGTCGGGCGACGCCAACGTGAGCCTCAATACCCTGGACCGGCTGGCCGACGCGCTCGGCGTGCCCTTCGCCGAGCTGCTCCGGGCCGACACCGGCGGCGAGCCAGCCCAAGTGGACGCGCTGGCCTGGCGCGGCCGTGATCCCGCTTCACGCTGCGTGCTGCTCTCCAGCGTGGCCGCCGCGCGCCAGGTCGAACTCTGGGACTGGACCCTGATGCCCGGCGAGCGCTATGCCTCGCAGGCCGATCCGCCCGGCTGGCGCGAACAGCTGCTGGTCCTCGCCGGCACGCTGACCCTGGAGAGCATCGACGGCGCGCGCCAGGTCTTGGCCGGGCAGCATCTGGTGTTCGCCAGCGACCGCGGCGCCTATGCCTACCGCAACGACGGCGACACGCCGCTGCGCCTGCTGCGCAACGTGGTGTATTGAAGGTCCTTCGCACCGGCACCACGCCGACGGACACACGCTTGGCGTCATGACACTCCGAGTCCACGCCCTGCACGCCGACATCACCACGCTGGCCGTCGACGCCATCGTCAATGCCGCCAACTCCAGTCTGCTGGGGGGAGGCGGCGTCGATGGCGCCATCCATCGCGCCGCCGGCCCCGGATTGTTGGACGAGTGCCGCACGCTTGGCGGCTGTCCCACCGGGCAGGCACGCATCACCGGCGGCCACCGCCTTCCGGCACGGCATGTGATCCACACCGTCGGCCCGGTCTGGCACGGTGGCCAGCAGGGGGAGCCCACGCTGCTGGCCGACTGCTATCGCAACAGTCTCGCACTGGCCGGCGAGTACGGATTGGGCACCCTCGCCTTTCCATGCATCAGCACGGGCGTCTACGGTTATCCGGCCGAGGCCGCCGCGCGGATCGCCGTCGAAACGGTCCAGGCGCACGCCCCGCAGGCCGGCCTGGAGGAGATCACGTTCTGCTGCTTTTCAGAGGCAGACCGCGCGCGCTATGCGGCGCTGCTCGCCTGAGCGGGCCTATTCACCAGCCGGCAGCGCGCGCTCGATCCGGTCGCGGCCGTTGCGCTTGGCCTGGTACAGCAGCCGATCGGCGCGCTGGTACAGCGAGGCGACCGCCGTATCGCTGCCCGGGGTCCACTCCACCAGCCCCGCGCTGAAACGCACGTCCAACCCCTCGACCCCGCCCCAGTCGCGATGCGCATGGAAGGCGGCGCGCAGCCGCTGCAAGGCCTGCTCGGCCGCCTCCAGCGTGGCCCCCGGGAACAGCAGGCAGAACTCCTCCCCGCCGGTGCGCGCCGCCATGTCCGTACGCCGGGCCTGCGCGGCCAGCAGCGTGGCCACCTCCTTGAGCACCGCATCGCCGACCACGTGCGAATACTGGTCGTTGACCCGCTTGAAGTGGTCCACGTCCAGCAGGGCAAGGCATAACGGCGTCCCCTGGCGGCCGGCCAGCGCGATCTCGCGCGTCAGCCGTTCCTCGAAAGCACGTCGGTTGGGCAGCCCGGTCAATGCATCCTCGTGTGCCTGACGCTCGAAGGCCTCGGCGTGCAGGCGCAGCTGCTGCAGCAGGCCGGTCTTTTCCTGGTCGGCACGGCGCAGCTGCCGGGCCTGGGCCTGAAGGTCGCGCGTGCGTTCGTCCACCAGCCGGCGCAGGCGTCGGGCGCGGGCATGGAAGCGATGCACCCGGTAGCGGTACAGGCCGTAGAGCAGCAGCAGCAAGGTGGCGGCCGCCGCGGCCTGCACCCCATGGCGTTGCCACAGGAAGGGCTCGATGACGAAGGCCAGCCGCGCTTCGCGCTGGCTCCATGCGCCGTCGGGATGGGCCGCCGACACGCGCAGGGTGTAGTGCCCTGGCGGCAGGCGTACGAACTCGACGCTGCGCTGGCGGCCACGCGTGACCCAGTCGGCGTCCAGTCCCTCCAGCAGGGTCCGGTACTCGGTGCGTTCGGGCAGCAGGTAACTCAGGCCGACGAAGCTCACCGTCAGCCGGTGGCCCCCCTCTAGGCGCAACGGCTGCTGGTCGCGCCAGGGCAGCGCCACCGAATCCTGCTGAACGCTATCGATCACCACCGGCGGCGCCGGACGCTCGCGGAACCAGTGCAGGCGTGCCGGGTCCACGGCCGAGATCCCGCCGGCCGTCGCGATCCACACCGTGCCATCGGCGCGCAGCACCTCGGTCGGTCCCGAGCTGCCATTGGCCTGCGAGTTGGCCATGCCGTCCATCTCGTTGTACTGGGTCACCTCCAGCCGCGCCTGGCGGCCGTCGGCCACCGCTTCCAGGCTGGCCAAGTCGGTGCGCAGCATGCCGCGATTGCTGGTGATCCACAGGTGCCCGGCCCGGTCCGGCAGCAGTTGAAACACCGTGTCCACCGGCATGCCCTGTTCCAGTCCCACCCGCGCCAGTCTGTCCTCGCGCCAGCGATACAGACCGCGATCGGACGCGATCCACATCGCCCCGCCCAAGCGCGAGAAACCGAAGACCGAGCGTCCGCCGCCGAGCGCTTCGAGCGAGAGCCGCTGCACCTGGTCCCCGCGCAGCACACGGGCGCCATCCAGGCTGCCGAACCACACCGCGCCGGGCTCGCTGTAAACGGCGGTGATCAGGGCTTCCTCCAAGCCGGGAAGCCGTGGGCGCACCACACGCGCGCCATCGACATAGCCCAGCCCGCGCTGGGTCGCCAGCCACACAACCCCATCAGGCCCGATGCTGATCCCGCGCACGGTGCCGGCGGGCAGCCCTTCCTGCGGCCCATAGCGGCGCACGCCGCCGTCGGTCGCCACGCGATAGAGCCCGTCGTTGGCCGTGCCCACCCATAATGCGCCGTCCCGCCCCCGGGCCAGACTCAGGACCGAAGGCGGCCGGCCCGTCGTGGTCGGCAAGGGATGCGGGCGAATCCGGCCGTCGGTACCCACGCGGTCCAGGCCCGCCGCATGGCCGACCCACAGCGCGCCGTCGGGATCGGCCAGCACCGCGCGCACATAATCCGAGCCCAGCCCATCGCGCGCGGTGAGGTTGGTGAAGAGTGTTTCGCGCAGGCGGAACAACCCGCCATTGGCACCCACCCAGATGCTGCCTTCGGCATCCTCCTTCAGGCTGGTGATGCGCCCTCCCGGCAGCGGCAGGCCGGAGGTGAGGCGCTCGAGTCCGTGATGTCCCACCCGTAACAAGCCGCTGGCCTCGGTACCCAGCCATAGATCGCCGTGGCGATCCTGCAGCATGGCGGTGATGCGCCCCACGCCGGGCAGCCGATGGGCCAGGACCAGGCGTCCGTCCTGGCGTCGATACACGCCGTCCCCGGCCACGATCCAGACCGTGCCGTCATCGGCCCGGTAAGGCCAGGCATTCCCGGGCGGCAGGCCGAACGTCTTGGAGGCGTCACGCAACGTGCCATCGGCCTGGCGGATCACCAGGCCCTCGTTGGTCCCGACCCAGACCAGGCCGTCGTCATCGATCATCATCCGCGCATAGGCGGTGCGCAGCGGCGAATCGGCCGGCGGCGGGGTGTAGAGATAGCGACCGTCCGCGGTCAGGCAGGCCAGGCCATTGCCCTCGAACAGCATCCACAGCCGTCCCTGCTGGTCCATGGCCATGGCCGGTAGCAGCACCTGCGGCACCTCGGGAGGGCGCTTCCAGATCTTCAGCTTGCCGTCGGCCGTGTAACGGCTGACGTTGCCGCGCGAATCGCTCAGCCACAGCGCGCCACTGGGATCGACATACAAGCCGCCGATGCCATTGTCGGCCAGCGCCGGGGTGGTGCTGCGATCGAAGGTGACGAAATCCAGCCCGTTGTAGCGCACCAGGCCTTCCCAGGTGGCAAACCACAGGTAGCCGTCGGCGGTCTGGGCGATATCGCGGATGGAGTTGTGCGGCAGGCCGTCGCGCGAGGTCCACAGGTCGATCGCGTAATCGTGCAGCGGGGGCGGCGGGGCCAGCTTGGACGCCGCCAGGCCCGGCATCGCCAGCAACAGGCCCAGCAGGGCCAAGCACAAGCGCAACGACCACGGACTCCCACGCCGCAGCCCATCCGTTTCGTGCGCGCATCCCCCGAGCCGCATCGTCTCCCCCACCGCGAGCGGCTTACGCGCTGCGCTGGCGCACCGCCTCGAACAGGGTCACGCCGGTGGCGACCGAGACATTGAGACTCTCGATGTTGCCCGGCATGGGGATCCTGACCAGCCCGTCGCAATGCTCGCGGGTCAGGCGGCGCATGCCGTCGCCCTCGCCACCCAGCACCAGCGCCACGTTGCCGCGCAGGTCGATCGTGTACAGCGAGTCCTGCGCCTCACCGGCCAGGCCGTAGATCCACACACCGGCTTTCTGGATCTCGCGCAGCGCGCGCGCCAGGTTGGTCACCGCGATCACCGGGATGCGATCGGCCGCGCCGGCCGAGGTCTTGCGCACGGTGGCGTTGAGGCCGACCGACTTGTCCTTGGGGATCACCACCGCGGTCACGCCAGCGGCCGCGGCGCTGCGCAGGCAGGCGCCGAGGTTGTGCGGATCCTGCACCCCATCGAGCACCAGCAGCAGCGCACGGCCTTCGGCCGCTTCGATCAGGCCGTGCAGCTCGCCCTCGTCCCAGGTCCGGGCAGCGGCATAACGCGCGGCCACGCCCTGGTGGCGCACCTGGCCGCCCACGCCATCCAGCGCCTGGGTGGTGACCCGGCGCACGTCGATGCCCTTGCGCCGCGCGTTCTCTTCGATCTCGGTCAGGCGCGCGTTCTTGCTGCTGCCGTCGATCAGCACTTCGCGCACGTTGTCCGCGTCGTTTTCGATGGACGATGCGACGGCGTTGACGCCGACGATCCATTGGTTCTGTTTGCTCATGATGCTCGTGTCGTGCTGGGCGATCAGCCGCGCGCAGGCGGCCAGTGCTCGGTGTCGTGATCGGGATGCTGGAAGGATTCGATCCGCGAGAGAAACGCCAGCGAGGCAGCGTCCTCCTCGGTGCGCCGCACCGGCAGCGTGTGCACGGTGTCGGTGAACGGCAGGCGGCCTTCGACGCCATATTGGATGTGCGGGGCGAACAGCGCCGGCTGGTCGAAGGCACCGGCCGCCAAGGCCAGTCCATCGGGCGCCTCATAGGTGAGCGGCGTGCCGCACTGCGCGCAGAAACCACGCGCCACCAGATTGGAAGACTGATAGCGCGTGGGCGTGCCGCGGGTCCAGGTCAGCGTGGCGCCACGCGTGGACACCAGCGGCGCGTAGTACCCGCCGAAGGCTTTCTGGCACATCCGACAATGGCAGACCGACGCATCGTCCAGCGTGCCGGAGACATGGAAACGTACCGCGCCGCACTGGCAGCCACCGCTGTATTCACCCACGACGGAACCCTCTTCAGGATTTCTGCTTCTTGCGCTTGGCCGGGAAGGCGCGCGGCGCTTGGTCGCCCGCGTCCCGCCCGTCCTGGCGCTCGACCAGCCGGAAATCGATCTTGCGCTCCTCCATGCTGGCCTTCATGACCTGCACGTGGACCGCATCGCCCAGGCGGAACTCGACCCCGCGGCGCTCGCCCGAGAGCGTCTTGCGGATGGGATCGAAGTGGTAATAGTCGTGCGGCAGCTGGGTGACGTGGACCAGGCCGTTGACCTTGGACTGGTTCAACTCCACGAACAGGCCAAAGCTGGTCACCCCACTGATGACGCCTTCGAAAATGCCACCGACATGCTGCTCCATCCATGCGGCCCGGTAGCGCTCGTCGACCTCGCGCTCGGCCTCGTCGGCGCGGCGCGAACGCTCCGAGCACTGCAGCGACAGCGCCGCCATCTCGCGCGGCGAGTACTGGAACTTCTCCACCTTGCCACCGGTGAGCGCGTACTTGATCGCCCGGTGTACCAGCAGGTCCGGGTAGCGCCGGATGGGCGAGGTGAAGTGCGCATACGCATCCAGCGCCAGGCCGAAATGGCCTGCGTTGTCCGGCGTATACACCGCCAGGCTCTGGCTGCGCAGCAGCACCGACTCCAGCAGGGCCACGTCCGGCCGCTGACGGATCTTCTTGAGCAGGGCGGTGAAATCGCGTGGCTCGACCTTGCTCCAGGCCGGCATCGACAGCTTGAACTCCTTGAGGAACTCCAGCAGGTCGGCGTACTTGGATTCCGGCGGACGCTCGTGGACGCGGTACGGGGCCGGGATGCCCTTGGCCAGCAGATACCGGGCGGCCTGCACGTTGGCCGCGATCATGCATTCCTCGATCAGCTTGTGCGCGTCGTTGCGCACCTGCATGCCGGCCTGGGTGACCTCACCGCGGTTGTCCAGGACGAAGCGCACCTCGCTGGTCTCGAACTCGATCGCCCCGCGCTTCTCGCGGGCCTTGGCCAGCAGGCCGTACAGCTCATGCAGGCGCTTGACGTGCGGCAGCACGTCCGGGCCGATCTGCGCCTGGGCTTCGGCATCGTCCTCGCCCACGGCCTTCCACACCTGGTCGTAGGTCAGGCGTGCGTGCGAGCGCATCACCGCCTCGTAGAACTTTGCGCTGGTGACCTCACCGCTCTTGTCCACCTGCATATCGCAGACGAAGCACATGCGGTCGACCTTGGGATTGAGCGAACAGATGCCGTTGGAAATGGTCTCCGGCAGCATCGGCACCACGAACCCGGGGAAATACACCGAAGTCGCCCGCAGTTGGGCTTCCTCGTCCAGCGGCGTGCCGGGGCGCACGTAGTGCGAGACGTCGGCGATGGCCACCACCAGGCGATAGCCCGAGCGGTTGGCGATGCGCAGGCCCTTGCGATTGGACTCGCAGTAGACCGCATCGTCGAAGTCCTTCGAGTCGGCGCCATCGATGGTGACCAGCGGCAGGTCGCGCAGGTCCACGCGGCCGCCGATCATCGACGGCTCGACGCTCAGCGGCACCGAGGCGGCCTGGTCCAGCACGTCCTGCGGGAATTCGTAGGGCAGCTCGTGGCCGTGGATGGCGGTTTCCACCACCAGCGAGGGGGTCAGCTTGTCGCCCAGCACGGCGATGATCTTGCCGATCGGATCGCGGCGGCCGTCTGGCGCGTGGGTCAGTTCGACCACCACCAGCTGGCCATCGTGCGCGTCGCTGCGCGCGTCCGGCGGAATCATCACGTTGCGCTGCATGCGCTTGTCGTCGGGCACCACGAAACTCACGCCCGACTCCATGGCAAAGCGCCCGATCAACCGGTTCACCCGGCGCTCGAGCACCTCGACGATGGCCCCTTCACGGCGGCCACGGCGATCCAGCCCAGTGACGCTGGCCAGCACACGGTCGCCGTGCATGACCTTGCGCATCTCGAAGGGCGGCAGGAACAGATCATCGCCACCGGCCTCCGCACGCAGGAAGCCGAAGCCTTCCGGATTGGCGATCACCACACCGGGCACCAGATCCATCTGCTCGGCCGGCGCATAGCCGCCACGGCGGTTGAGCAGCAACTGGCCGTCGCGGACCATGGCGGTCAGGCGCTTGGTCAGCGCCTCGAACCGCTCCGGCGCGGTCAGGTCCAGCTTGCCGGCCACTTCCTCGGCGGTCAGCGGACCATCGCTGGCGGCCAGCACGCCCAGGATGACCTCCCGGCTCGCGATCGGCTGGGCATAACGCTCGGCCTCGCGCGCGGCATAGGGATCCTTGAAACCGGCCTTGCCGGCCCCTTCCACCGGCACCACCACGCGCGGGGCGCTCTGGCTGCGTCGATCGAAGGGCCGCGGGCCATCGCCGTCACGACGTGGTCCCTGGCGTCCTGGTGCCCCGGACTTGGCGCCACCACGGCCGCCGGACCTGTTACCGCCGCGACCGCTCTTGGGCGGTGCAGTCTCAGCGGCGGTCATCGATTCGGGCATCCAGGGCGGAAGCTTGGACTTGCCGGCGCCTTTCTTCCCCCCTGTGCCCTGCGCTGCCTTTTTGGAGGCCGGAGCCTTGTCGGTTGGGGGTTTACGCCCGCCTGTTCCAGTCTTTTTCGTCATTGGTGAATGGTACACCCCGGCAGGCGCCAGCCCTTCGCATGCGGTTCGCGTTGACATTCGCCAAACCGCACTGCAACATACGCGCCGCTTTGCCCAGGTGGCGGAATTGGTAGACGCACTAGCTTCAGGTGCTAGCGGGGGCAACTCCGTGGAGGTTCGAGTCCTCTCCTGGGCACCAAAGACGAAAGAAAGACCCGCGAAAGCGGGTCTTTTTTTTGCTCTCCCGGCTGTAAGGAAGCGGAAGACGTTTCCCGTTTCCCTTAGCGCGGAGCTTGCTCCGCGGCCGTGCGGTCAGGTCCCGGGAGAGCGCAAGCGGAGCAAGCTCCGCTCTATCCAGGCCAGGCACCGCGCCGTAAGCCAGGACATCCGATCCAGTGCGCCAGGCCCGTACGGGAGAAGACGCATCTTGCCGCGCTCCGCGCATGCCACTGGCAGGCCTCCCTCCTCCCTGCCTCAGCACGCTGGCGTGCTCGGGCAGTCATGCCGCCCGCGACATCGTCGCGCGCAGCTGTGATAAAAAAACATTTGACACCCCCGCCCTTCGCACGCAGAATGCGCGCCCTGAGTCGCCCAGGTGGCGGAATTGGTAGACGCACTAGCTTCAGGTGCTAGCGGGGGCAACTCCGTGGAGGTTCGAGTCCTCTCCTGGGCACCATGACTCAAGAAAAACCCCGCCACAAGCGGGGTTTTTTGTTGCCTGCAAAGACGGCACGCCATGGCCGGGCAACGCTTCACCCCAGGCACCGAGACGTGGTATTTCCAGTCGGTCTGCCATAACGCCCTTTCCTCCTGCGAGCCCTCGACGCTGTGGAACCCCAACAGATCCTGTTCCTGGTCATCCTGGCCGTCACCCTCGGCCTGTTCGTCAGCGAGAAGCTGCGCGTGGACCTGGTGGCGATGCTGGCCATGCTGGCGCTGACCCTGACCGGCATCCTCAACCCGCGCGAAGCGCTGTCCGGTTTCTCCAGCGAACCGGCGATCATCGTGGCTGCGGTGTTCGTGCTGTCTTCCGGCCTGGCGGCCACCGGCATCACCGACCGGATCGGCCATGCGATCGGCAAGGCCGCCGGCGGCAGCGAGTGGCGCACCATCGCCGTGGTCATGCCGGCGACCGCGGCCCTGGCCGCGTTCTCGCACCACCTGATGGTCACCGCGATGATGTTGCCGATCCTGATGCGGCTGGCACGCGACCAGAAGCTGGCCGCCTCGCGCCTGCTGATGCCCATGTCGCTGGCCGCCTCGCTGGGCACCACCCTGACCCTCATCAGCGCACCGGCCTTCCTGCTGGCCAACGACCTGCTCAAGCGCTCGGGCAGCGAAGGCCTGGGCTTTTTCACCATCACCCCCATCGGTGCGGTGCTGGTCCTGCTGGGCACCAGCTACATGCTGTTGGGACGCTGGCTGGTACCCAAGCGCTCCGGCGAATCCAGCAGCGACAGCTACATGCGTCTGGAGCGCTACTACACCGAGCTGGTGGTGGACGAGGACTCGCCGTGGATCGGCAAGACCTACGGCGAGTTCCGCGAGAACTTCGACGAGCGCCTGCAGGTGGTGGACTGGCTGCGCTACGGCATGCGCCGCCGCTACCAGCGCGAGGACAGTCCGCTGCAGCGTGGCGATGTGTTGCTCGTGCGCGCCTCGCCCGATGAGATCGCCTCGATCAAGGACGAGCCGGGCCTGTCGCTGCACGCGGTGGTCAAATACGGCGAGAAGCCCAAGGACGACGAGCAACGCAAGACCGAGCTACTGGGCGAAGAGCAACTAGTTCAGGCGGTGGTCTCGCCCAATTCCGAATTCGTCGGCCGCTCGGTGGCCAGCATCGACTTCCTGCACACCCTGGGCGTGGTGGTGGTCGGACTATGGCGCAAGGAAGGCTGGCTGCATGGCGAGCTGTCCGAGCTGGTGCTGGAGGAAGGCGATCTGCTGGTGCTGTGGGGACGCCAGCACACCTTCGGCAAGCTGGCCCAGCACCATGGCTTTTTGATGCTGATGCCGTTCGAGGCGCAGAAGCGCACCCGCAAGCGCGCGCCACTGGCGCTCGGGATCATGGTCGGTGCAGTGATCGCCGCGGCCACCGGCTGGCTGAGCCCGCAGATCGCGTTCCTGGCCGGCGCGGCGGCCATGGTCCTGACCCGCTGCGTGGACATCGAGCACGCCTACCAAGCCATCGACGTGCGCATCTTCGTGATGATCGCCGGGGTGATTCCGCTGGGGCTGGCGATGGAAAAGACCGGGACGGCCGCCTGGCTGGCGCAACTGCTCAACGAGCACGCGCAAAACTGGAGTGCGCTGACCCTGCTGCTGGTGATGTTCTCGGCCGCCGCACTGTTGACCCAGGTGCTGTCCGATGCGGCCACCACGGTGCTGCTCACCCCCATCGCCCTGGCCATGGCCCAGAGCCTGGGCGAGACGCCCACGCCCTTCGTGATGTGCATCGCGATGGGCGCGGTGGCCTCGTTCCTGACCCCGATCGGCCATCACGGCAACCTGCTGATCCTCAACCCGGGCCAGTACACCTTCGGCGACTTCCTGCGCGTGGGCGTGCCATTGACCACGCTGATCGCCATCGCCACGGCCTGGATGGCCCGCTGGCTGTGGCTGGGCGGTCCACTGCTGCCCTTCGGCTGGGGCGGCTGAGGCCCGGATCGACGATCTTTCGCCCGCGGTCGCGGGCGCTGCGACGGTGGGCCGGCTAAAATTGGTCCGGTTCACCCCTGACGCAGTGCCCGCATGACCGAAGAGACGATCCGCCCCACCTTCCACGGCTTCGAGCAGATCCCGCTGCGCGAATACGCCGAGCGCGCCTATCTGGACTACTCGATGTACGTGGTCCTGGACCGCGCGCTGCCCTTCATCGGCGACGGGCTCAAGCCGGTGCAGCGCCGCATCATCTATTCGATGAGCGAACTGGGGCTCAATGCGGCCGCCAAGCCGAAGAAATCCGCGCGCACCGTCGGCGACGTCATCGGCAAGTTCCATCCGCATGGCGACAGCGCCTGCTACGAGGCGCTGGTGCTGATGGCCCAGCCGTTCTCCTACCGCTATCCGCTGATCGACGGCCAGGGCAACTTCGGCTCGTCCGACGACCCCAAGTCGTTCGCGGCCATGCGCTACACCGAGTCCAAGCTGACCCCCATCGCCGAGGTGCTGTTGGGTGAGCTGACCCAGGGCACGACCGACTGGTCGCCCAACTTCGACGGCACCCTGGAGGAGCCAACCTGGCTGCCGGCGCGCCTGCCGCACCTGCTGCTCAACGGCACCACCGGCATCGCCGTGGGCATGGCCACCGACGTGCCGCCGCACAACCTCAATGAGATCGTCAGCGCGCTGATCCGGCTGATCGACGATCCGGACGCGACGGTGGCCGACCTGTGCGAGCACGTGCGCGGGCCGGATTATCCGACCAGCGCGGAGATCATCACCCCGGCGTCCGACCTGCGGCAGATGTACGAGACCGGCCATGGCAGCGTGCGCGCCCGGGCGACCTTCACCCGCGAGCACGCCAACATCGTGGTGACCGCGCTGCCCTTCCAGGTCTCCCCGTCCAAGGTGATCGAGCAGATCGCCACTCAGATGCGGGCCAAGAAGCTGCCGTGGCTGGAGGACATCCGCGACGAGTCCGACCACCAGAATCCGGTGCGCGTGGTCCTGATCCCGCGCTCGAACCGGGTGGATGCCGAGCAGCTGATGGGGCATCTGTTCGCCACCACCGACCTGGAGAAGAGCTACCGGGTCAACCTCAACATCATCGGCCTGGATGGGCGCCCGCAGGTCAAGAACCTGCGCAGCTTCCTGTCCGAGTGGCTGGGGTTCCGCTACGACACGGTCACCCGCCGCCTCAAGCACCGCCTGCAGAAGGTCGAGCGCCGCCTGCACCTGTTGGAAGGCCTGCTGACCGCGTTCCTCAACCTGGACGAGGTCATCCGCATCATCCGCAGCGAGGACGAGCCCAAGCCGGCGCTGATCGCGCGTTTCGCGCTGTCCGAAGACCAGGCCGACTACATCCTGGAAACCCGCCTGCGCCAGCTGGCCCGCCTGGAAGAGATGAAGATCCGCGGCGAGCAGGACGAGCTGGCCGTCGAGCGCGAGAAGCTGCTGGCCACCCTGGACTCCAAGGCCAAGCTCAGGAAGCTGGTCAAGGACGAACTGCTGGCCGATGCCAAGAAGTTCGGCGACGAACGCCGCTCGCCCCTGGTCGCCCGCCAAGCGGCCCAGGCCCTGGACGAAACCGAACTGGTCGCCAGCGAGGCGATGACCGTGGTGGTCTCGGAGAAAGGCTGGGTGCGCGCAGCCAAGGGCGGCGACATCGATACCGGCAAGTTGTCTTACCGCGATGGCGACGGCCTGCTGGCCGCGGTGCGCGCGCGCAGCAACCATCAGGTCGCGTTCCTGGATTCGACCGGACGCAGCTATTCCACCGCCGTGCATACCCTGCCCTCGGCGCGTGGCAACGGCGAGCCGCTGACAGGGCGTTTCTCGCCGGCGGCCGGTGCCTCGTTCCAGGCCCTGGCTTCAGGTGAGAACGACACCCGCTTCGTGCTGGCCTCCTCGCATGGCTACGGCTTCGTCACGCGCTTTGAGAATCTCACCAGCCGCAACAAGGCCGGCAAGGCGATGCTCAACCTCACGCCCAATGCCAAGGTGCTGCAACCGGCCCTGGTCGCCAACCTGGAGACCGACCGCATCGTGGCGGTGACCAGCGCCGGCAACCTGCTGGCCATCGCCGCCACCGACCTGCCCGAGCTGGACAAGGGCAAGGGCAACAAACTGATCGACATCCCCAAGTCCAAGCTGGGCACCGAGCGGGTGGTCGCCATCGCCGCCATCGGTCCCGGGGCCACCCTGCAGATCCAGAGCGGCGCGCGGACCATGACGCTGTCGTTCAAGGACCTGGACGTGTACACCGGCACCCGCGCCACGCGCGGCATGCTGCTGCCGCGCGGATGGCAGAAAGTCGATGGACTGGATGTGGCGTGATTCGGTGCGCGCTGCCGTGAACGCGATGCCGTGCAGCCAGGGTCGGTGCGGATGACACCGCAAGACGCCGCGCTGATGGCCGCCTACAACCGCTGGATGAACCAGCGGATGTATGCGGCGGCCGGCACCTTGACCGAGGATGCGCTCGCGCAGGAGCGTGGCGCGTTCTTCGGCTCGATCCTGGCCACGCTCAACCACATCGCCGTGGCCGATACGATCTGGCTGCATCGCTTCTCCAGCCCTGAAAGCGCGGTCGCCCTGCGCGCGGCCCTGGTGGACTTCCCGCTGCCGACCTCGCTGCGCCAGCCGCTGGCCGCCTCCTTCGCGCAGTTGCGGCAGCATCGCGCCGCGCTGGATCAAATCATCACCGACTGGGTCGGCACGCTGGATGCCGTCGCGCTGGCCGGGACCTTGTCCTATCGCAACACGGCGGGCACACCGTTCACTCGCGGCTGGCATCAGCTGTTGGCGCACTTCTTCAACCACCAGACCCATCACCGCGGCCAGGCCAGCACGCTGCTCCATCAGGCTGGCGTGGATGTCGGCGTCACCGACCTGATCGCCCTGCCCGACGAGGCGCTCTAATGGATCCGGCGTTCTGGCACCAGAAGTGGCAGGCCAACCAGATCGGCTTTCATCAGGACCAGGTCCTGCCGTTGTTGCGCAAGCACTGGCCTGCCCTGGCGCTCCGGGCGGGCAGCCAGGTGTTCGTGCCGCTGTGCGGCAAGTCGCTGGACCTGGCGTGGCTGGCCGCGCAGGGCCATCGCGTGCTCGGCGTGGAGCTGTCGGCACTGGCGATCAAGCAGTTCTTCGACGAACACGATCTGGTGCCGCGCACGCATGACAGCCGCTATGGCACGCACTTCGTGGCCGGTGACATCGAACTGATCTGCGGGGACGCCTTCGCTCTGGACGCGCAGGCGCTGGCCGGCTGCGCGGGCGTCTATGATCGAGCCGCGCTGGTGGCCCTCCCGCAGGCGATGCGCCAGCGCTACGCCGCCCAGCTTTACGGTGCCTTGCCCGCGGCCTGTCAGGGACTGCTGGTCACGCTGGAGTACCCGCAGGCGCAGAAGGCCGGGCCGCCGTTCTCGGTGGTGCCGGAGGAAGTGGACACGCTGTTCGCCGCGCAGTGGCGGATCGACGCGTTGGAACGGCGCGACATCCTGTCCCACGAGCCACGTTTTGCCGCGGCCGGCGTCAGTGCGCTGGAGACCGCCGTGTACCGTCTGCGGAAGCGCTGAGGCGTTTCGCCGCTTTCTGCGACAGGCGGGTCAGGGCTGCGGCGATCACGCGAATGCGCTATCGCCGCCATGGCGGCTCCCACCGGTGTGGTGCACGCCTGACACGAAAGAGGCGCGACACCTTGCGATGTCGCGCCTCATCGAATCGGCTTCACCGCGAGCACATGGCTCAGTCGGCGGACTTTCCGTCGATCTTGGAGGTCTGGTAGAGCTCCAGGCCGATGCGCTTGATCAAGCCCAATTGCTGCTCCAGCCACCAGGCGTGGTCTTCCTCGGTGTCGCGCAACTGGGCCAGCAGCATGTCGCGGCTGACGTAGTCGCGCTTGTCCTCGCACAGCTTCATGGCCGCGGCCAGGTCGGCACGCACCTTGTATTCGGTCTGCAGGTCGGCCTCGAGCATTTCCACCACAGTCTTGCCCGGGGTGAACGGATGCGGGCGCATGTCCGGGTCGCCTTCCAGGAACAGGATGCGGCGCAGGATCGCGTCGGCGTGCTCGCTCTCCTCCTCCATCTCGTGGCCGATGCGCTCGTACAGCGCCATCAGTCCCTGATCCTCGTAACGGCGCGAATGCAGGAAGTACTGATCGCGGGCGGCCAGCTCGCCGCGCAGCAGTTCGATCAGGCAGGCGACGACTTCGGGATGACCTTTCATGGGGAGAACTCAGTGTTTGGTGCAGCGCGCATGGTGCCGCAAAGACGCGGCCGGTGTTCTAATCGGAATCACTATCACTCGCGGGTGCGGCTTTGCCGCGATGTCACCGGCCCGCGCATGCCTCCCCCTCTTTCAACACGCCCCCCACATGACCCGCTGGATTGGACGGATTGCCCTGCTGCTGTTGGTCCTTGGACTGCTCGCAGCACTGACCGGATGGTGGCTGCTGCGAGGCAGCCTAGCCTCTCTTGACGGTCGCCAGACGCTGTCCGGATTGTCCGCGCAGGTCCAGATCGTGCGCGACAGGCACGGCGTGGTCACCATCGACGCAGCCAACGCCGCCGATGCGGCGCGCGCGCTGGGCTATGTGCACGCCCAGGAGCGCTATTTCGAGATGGACCTGATGCGGCGCACCTCCGCGGGCGAACTGGCCGCGCTGTTCGGATCGCGGGCGCTGCCGCTCGACCGACGCCACCGGCTGCATCGGATGCGCGCACGGGCGCAGGCCTCGCTCCCCGATTTCGCCGGCGCGCATCGGCCCGTGCTGGATGCCTATGTCGCCGGGGTCAATGGCGGGCTGAACGACCTGCGCAGCCGGCCCTGGCCTTACCTGCTGCTGCGCCAGGCGCCAAAGCCGTGGACGGCGGCCGACAGCGTACTGACCGGCGATGCGATGTATTTCGACCTGCAGGACGCGGACGATACGCGCGAGCTGGGCCTGTGGGACCTGCAGCAGCACCTGCCCCCGGCGCTGTACGCGCTGCTGACCTCAACGGGCACGGCGTGGGACGCCCCGCTGCAGGGCGGGCCCCGCCATCCGGCAACACTGCCTGAGGCCACGCAGGTGGACCTGCGCCAACTGCCCTTCCCTGCAGCGCACGACAAGGCCCCGCCAGCGACGGCCCTGGCGCCGGGCAGCAACAACTTCGCGATCTCCGCCGCCCACACCCGGGACGGGCGCGCCATCCTCGCCGATGACATGCACCTGGCCCTGCGTGCGCCCAACCTGTGGTTCCGCGTGCGCCTGCGCTATCCCGACCCGCACGCCGCGCGCGGCCGCGTGGACGTGACCGGCTTCAGCCTGCCCGGGCTGCCGGCTGTCATCGTCGGCAGCAACACGCACGTGGCCTGGGGATTCACCAACGGCTACGCCGATACCGCCGATCTGTTCCGGGTCCATCCCTGCACGTCAGGGGCTCAGGCCACCTGCGCCCCGGTCACCGTTCGCAAGGAGCGGATCAAGGTGGCCGGCGGAGCGGACGACACACTTGAAGTGCGCGAAACACCCTTCGGTCCCCTGGTCCGCGATCTGCCCGATGGCCAGGCGCTGGCCCTGCGCTGGGTCGGGCACCTGCCCGGAGCACTCAACCTGGGCCTGCTCGACCTGGCCGGCGCGGGCGACCTGGAAGCGGCGCTCAAGGTGGCCGACCACACCGCCGTCCCGGCGCAGAACCTGCTGCTGGCCGATGCGCATGGACGCATCGCCTGGCGCCTGCTCGGCCCGCTGCCGCAGCGTGCACCAGGCTGCGACGCCAGCCAGTTGGTGCTGCCCACCGCGTCGGCGGCATTTGACCAGGACGGGCAAGCCGCGTCCCCGTGCGCACCGTGGGCACTCTCCACCCAGTTGGCCCAACCGCTGATAGACCCGGCCGAGGGCCGCCTGTGGACAGCCAACAACCGGGTCGCCGACGGCCCCCTGCTGGCCACGCTCGGCGATGGCGGCTATGCCCTGGGCGCGCGCGCGCAGCAGATCCGCGACGACCTGCGACGTAACGAGCAGTTGGACGAGCCGGCGCTGCTCGCGGTCCAGCTGGACGACCGCGCGGTGTTCCTGCAGCGCTGGTGGGCCCTGCTGCGCCGCGAAGCCAGCCTGGCGCCGGAAGATTCCGCGCTGCGCGCACTGGCCCGCGCCGCAGCGCACTGGGATGGCGCGGCAGTGCCCGGCTCGGTGAGTTTCCGCCTGGTCCACGATTGGCGCCTGGCCGTGCAGGCGCGGGTGGAGGACGGCCTGGAAGCGCCCGCGCTGGCGGCACTGGGGCCGACATTCGCGCGCCCGTCGCTGCCGCAGCTGGAAGGCGTGACCTGGGCGCTGCTCGAACAGCGCCCGGAACATCTCCTGCCGGCCAGCCTGTCCTGCGCCGCCCTGCATCCCGCCCCGGCCGGCTGCAACGACCGGGACGGCTGGCACCGGCTACTGGACGCGGCCGCCGACGATGTGCGCGCGCGGCTCGCCCCCCCGGACAAGCCGCTGTCCACGCGCACCTGGGGGGAGCGCAACACCGCGCGCATCTGCCACCCGCTCGCCTCCGCGCTGCCGTGGCACGCCAAGCGCCTGCTGTGCATGCCGGCCGAACCGTTGCCGGGCGCAGGCGACATGCCGCGGGTCCAGGCCCCCTCCTTCGGCGCCTCCGAGCGCATGGTGGTCTCGCCCGGGCACGAAGCCGAAGGCATCGTGCACATGCCGGGCGGACAGAGCGGGCACCCGCTGTCGCCGTACTGGGGGGCCGGTCACGAAGATTGGGTGCAGGGCAAGCCGACGCCCTTCCTGCCCGGCCCGGCCGAGCACCGCCTGGTACTGGAGCCGCGCTAGGCGCGCGGCAGCGAGACTTCGACAGCCAGCCCGCCCAGCGCGGACGAAGTGGACAACACGATCCCGCCGGCGTGCGCATCAACCACCTCGCGCACAATCGCCAGACCCAGGCCACTGCCTTCCTCGCCGCTGCCCAGTTCGCGGTGGAAACGATGGAACACGCGTTCGCGCGCCACTTCTGGGATGCCCGGGCCGCTGTCCTCCACGCTCAGCAGCGCCGCGCCGTCGCGCACCTGGGTGCGGATGGCGATCCGGCCGCCGGTCGGGGTGTAGCGCACGGCGTTCTCGATCAGGTTGCGCACCAGCAGCCCCAGGCCCAGCTCGTCGCCGAGGGCTTGGACGCCCCCCAGGTCCGTGCTCAGTTGTTGGCGTTTGCAGTCTGCCATGGCCGCCAGTTCCTCGACCTCGACCATGACCAGCGCGTCCAGGTCCAGCAACGCGGGAGCCGACAGACCGGCGCTGCGTTCGCTCCGGCTCAACGAGAGCAGCTGGGCGACCAGGCGCTCCACCCGGCTCACGCTGGCGTCAAGCTGGGCCTGCGAATCACGCCGTTCCTGTCCGTCCTCGGCCTGGCGCAGATTGCCCGCATGGACCTTGAGTGCGCTGATCGGGGTCCGCAGCTCATGGGCCGCGTCGGCGATGAAGCGCCGCTCGCGCGCCAGGGCCGAATCCAGCCGCTGCAACAGCCCATTGACCGCCCGCACCAGGCCATGCACCTCGCGTGGCAGGTTGGACAGCTCCAGCGGCGTCATCCGCTCGGGGTCGCGTTCGCCGATCTGGTCGGACACACGCACCAGCGCACGCGTCGCCCAGCGCACCACCACCCAGATCAGCAAGACCATCAGCGGCAGGGCCAGGGCCATCGGCAGCAACGTGCCCTCGGCGATGTCCTCGGCCAGTTCGGCGCGGATGTCGGCACGCTCGGCCGACTGGAACCAGCGGCCGGACGGCGAGCGCAGAGTGAACACACGCCAGTCGTAGCCGGCCAGGCGCACATCGGCATAGCCAGGCGACAGCGCGGCGAAGGCATGCGTCGGCGCACTGTCCGAGCGCAGCAGCAGGTGGCCGTCGTGACTCCAGGCCTGGAAGGCCAGCTTGGTCTCGTAGGCATGGCCGTTCTTGAAGGCCAGCGCCTCGCCGACCCCCTGTGCCTGGCCATGCCAGCCCTTGAGCACGACCGCCTCGCCCGGATGGGCTTCCAGGTCGGCGAGCGGTTCGTCCATCAGACTCATCACCACGCGGGCCGACTGCGCCAGGCGTGCGTCGAACATCTCCCCGGCCTCCTGCAGGCCGGCGTGGTAGCTGAAGACCGCCGCCAGCGCCAGCAGCACCGACAGCAGGCCCACCAGCGAGACCATCAGCACGCGGCGGATGGAGTTCAAGGCGATGTTCCCCCGGCCTTGGCCGCGGCTTCCTCGTCCAGGGCGTAGCCGATGCCGCGCACGGTCCGGATCAGCCCGGGGTCGAGCTTGCGGCGGAGCTGATGGACGTGCACGTCCACCGCGTTGCTGGCCACGTCCTCGTCCCAGCCATACAAGTGCTGCTGGATGGTCTCGCGTCCCAAGGGGCGTCCGTGCTGCTCCATCAGCAGGCGCAGCAGGGCGAACTCGCGCCGGGTGAGGTCCAGCCCGCGCCCACGCCAGGTCACCGACAGGCGCGCCGGATCCAGGTGCAGCGCCCCGGCATCCAGGGTGGGCTGGGCACGGCCGGCACTGCGCCGCAGCAGCGCGCGGATGCGGGCCTGCAGTTCGGCGGTATCGAAGGGCTTGCCCAGGTAGTCGTCGGCGCCCACGTCCAGGCCCAGGGTGCGGTCGGCGGCACGCTCGCGGGCACTCAAGACGAGGATCGGCACGTGGCTCCCGGAGGCGCGCGCCTGGCGGATGACCTCGATCCCGTCCAGGCGTGGCAGCCCCAGGTCCAGCACGACCAAGTCAAAGCCACCGTCGCGCACCGCCATCAGCGCCGCGGCGCCATCACGAACCCAGTCCACCGCAAAGGCGCCGCGGCGCAAGGCGGTGCAGATGCCCTCGCCCAGCGAGACGTCGTCTTCGACCAGCAGAATGCGCATGGCCCCAGTCTGGGCCGGACGCTCATGGGCTGGCAAGGTGGGCGCGGACCTCCTTCAGTTTGGCTGCGGCTTCTGCACGACGGCCGCGATCGGCCACCTCGCGCCCCGGCCGGGCCGGGGCATCGATCGCCTTCTGCAGGGCACTGGCCGCGCCAGACCAGTCCTTCTGGTCGCGCAGGAAGTCCCCGTAGAAATAATTGGCGTCGATGCCGTTCGGGTTGATTTCCAGGCCCTTGCGCAGCATCTCGCGCGCCTTGTCGTCATTGCCGAACCCGATCGGCCAGCCTGGCACCTGGTAGTACAGCGCGCCCAGGCTGGTATAGGCCGAACCCTCCAGCGCGTCGGGGTCCAGCTTGAGCGCGGCCTCCAGATCGCCGCGGGCCCGCTTGACCAGGGACAAGGCCCCCATGCCGCCTTTCTCGCCGGCCCAGCTTGACAGCACGATGCCTTCCCAGATCAAGGCAGCGGCATCGCGCGGCTTTGCCTGCGCGGCCTGTTCGGCCTGCTTGGCCAGGGCCTCGAAGGCGGCCTCGCGCTGCGGCTTGGGGGTCTGGTAGCTGATCTGCGCCCAGCGATCCCGGACCTGCCCGACCTCCGGCGACACGGCCTGGGCCGTCGCGGTCCCGGCCCCCACCATCAGCAGGGCGGCCAGCATCAGCCCATGGCCGGGCTTACGGGGATGAAGGTTCATGGGCGGGCTCCTGGATGGGCGAATGGGCCTGGCCGCGGGCGTGGCGCCGGATCGTGGGCAACTGCGCGCGCAGGCTGCGATCGACCAGTGCCGGAAAGGCACCGTTGAGACGGGCGAAGAATTTCTCCGGCCAACCCAGCTGGCGGCGCGTGTCGCCCTGCACGATGGCCTGGACCAGCTGCGCAGCGACCGCCTCGGGCGTATCGCTCGATGTCCTGAGCTCGGCATTGAGCGCATCGACCGCGGCGGTATTGAACGCGGTGCGCGTGGCGCGCGGGGACAGGTACTGGAAGCGCACCGACCCATCGGCATGCTCGCGCGCCAGGGCCTCGAACAGGCCACGCAGGCCGAACTTGCTGGCGCTGTAGCCGGCGAAACCGGCAAAGCCGATGCTCCCGAAGGTCGAGCCCACCGCGACCACCGATGCTTCCGGCTGCGCGGACAGCAGCGGCAGGAAGTCCTGCACCAACAGCATCGGCGCGACGAGGTTGGCCTGCATGACCGCTTCCAGCTCCACTGCGGACTGTTCTTCGAAAAGCCCGAAGGCGCTGCGCGCATGTCCCAGCACCAGCACCGCCGGCTTGGGCTGCTGCGCGCGCGCCATCTCCAGCAGGTGCGCGCGCCCAGCGGCGGTGGACAGATCGGCGGCCACGACGATCACCCGGCCCTGCGGCTGCGTGCCGGCCAGGACGGCCAGGCGGGCGGCGCTGCGACCGACCGCCATCACCGTGGCACCGGCCGCCACCAGGGCCATGCACAAGGCCGAGCCGATGCCGCCGCTGGCACCGGTCAGCACGACGGTCTTGCCCTTCAGGTCCATTACGCGGCCTCCGCCAAGCGCATGCCATCGCGGCGCAGGGTGCGGAAGATGTCGCCGTAGAGGACGTAGAAGCGACGCGCGGCATGGATCACCGCCTGCTTGTCGCCCGGATCTTCCAGGCGGTTCATCAGGCCTTCGAAGAAGCCGGCGTGTTCCACGTCCAGGTCCCCGTGCGACAGCAGGTAACTGAAGGCGTTGCGTGGCAGGCCCAGCGAGGTCTGGATGGTGTTGGCCGCGCGCGTGGCCAGCGCCACGCTGGTGCCTTCCAGCACCAGGACCATGCCGAAGAAGCCCACCGGGTTGCCGCGCGCGATGGTGTCGTAGGCATAGCTGACCATCAGCTCGGTGGCCAGCGACGGCTCCGAGGCCGCGCAGGTGGCCCGGTCGGCGCCGCAGGCGACCAGATCGTCCAGGATCCACTCCTGGTGCCCCATTTCCTCCTCGATGTACTCGCCGATGGCCGTGCGCAGCCATTCCAGCCGCGCCGGCAGGCGCGCGCCGCAGGCCATGAGCAATGGGACGGTATGGCGCACGTGGTGGTAGGCCTGCCCCAGGAAGGCGATGTAGTCCTCGCGGGCGATCTGCCCACCCAACGCGGACTGGATGATGGGCACGGAAATCAGCCCGGCACGCGCGTCCTGGGTCTGGGCGAGCAGTTCATCGTGGAAACTCATGCGGCAACTCCTGCAATGGGAACGGAAGCCGGGCGGCGGTAACTGGCGTCCACCTCGGCCTGGTAACGGGAAAGGATGGCCTCGCGGCGCGGACGGCCATTGGCCGTCAGCAGCCCGTCGGCCGCGGAGAACGGAGCGCTGGCGCGGACGAAGCGCGACACCCGGGCGTAGTCCGGCAGGCCGGCGTTGACCTGCGCCAGCGCCCCGGCAATCACCGCGTCGTCCAGATCGGGGCGACGCGGCCACAGCACGGCCACGTTGTCGGCCTGCGCCTCGCCCCAGACCACCGCTTGGGCCAGCGCCGGGTGCTGCAGCAGCTCGCTTTCGACCCACTCAGGAGAAACGTTGCGACCGAAGGCGGTGATGAACACGTTCTTGCGCCGGCCGGTGATATGCACGAACCCGTCTGCATCCACGTGGCCCAGGTCACCCGTGCGGACCGGCCCATCGGGCAGCGCCTCGCCCCCCAGATAGCCCAGCGCGCGCACGCCATCGACCAGGATCTCGCCCTCGTCGATGGACAAGCGCGCGTGCGGGAGGGGCTGGCCCACGCTCCCGGCCAGCTGCGCGCCAGGCCGGTTGAGGCAGACCACCGAGGCGCATTCGGTCAGGCCATAGCCTTCGAACACCGGCAGGCCCAGCGCCTGCGCCCGCGCCAGCAGCGCCGGGCCGATACGCCCGCCGCCGACGGCGATGTAGCGCAGGCTCGCGGGCAGCGGCGCGCCGTGCTCAGCCGCCATCACCAGGGCCAGCAGCAGCTGCGGCACCAGGATCACGCTTTCGGGCTGATAGCGATGCAGGCACTTGAGCAGGGTCGGCACGTCCAGGCCCGAGGCGCCGGTGTAGCCGATCTCGGCCAGGGACGGCAGCGCGATCTGCGCATCGCCCAGCAGCGTGGCGTAAAGCCCGGCGACGTTTTCCAGCAGCGTGGACAGCGGCATCAGGCACAGGTGCCGACGCGGACGGATCGCAGAGGACGCCTGCACCAGCGAACCGGCCACGGCCAGCAGCCCCGCCGCATCCAGGCACACGCCCTTGGGACGGCCGGTGGTGCCGGAGGTATAGGTAATGCACGCCGTGCCATCCGGAAGCGCGAGGGCCGGCGCACCCACGCGCCAGCCATCCAGGCCGGTGCCCGCCAGCGCGGCCTTGAGGCCCTCCTGTCCTGGCGGCAGCGGCGTGCCGTCGGCCACGATCACGGCCTGGGCGCCGCTGGAGGCCAGGGCATGGCCGACCTGCTCGGAGGAGAAGAACGTCGGCAACGGCACGTGCACGCCGTCGAGCAGGCGCAGGGCCAGATCCAGCTCCAGCCAGGCCAGGCCGTTGTCCATCCGGCTGGCCACGCGCCGCAGGCCCGCTTGGTCTAGGTGGCCGGCGAGCGCCCGCACGCGCCCGGCCAGCGCCACGTCGCCCAGCGAGCCAGCGGCGGTGATCACCCGTTCGGGCGAAGTGCCCAACGCCTCCAGCAGCACCGCGCCGGCGTTCACAAGCCACCTGCCAGGCACAGGGCAGCCGGTGCGGACGCTTCGAGTTCAGGCTGCAGCCTTTGCATCAGGTAGGCGTGCCCGGTCGCCACGTTGCCGCACACCACGACCGGGTTGGCGTCGTAGTAGCGCCCCCAGTCGGTCTGGGAGCCGGCCAGCCGTTCGGGCCGGGCCTCGACCAGTTCCACCGGTGAGAGCTGCAGGCGCTCGAAGGCGTTGCGCAGCTGGCGGGTAGCGGCAAACAGCACCCAGCGCACCTGAGCGCTGTTGAGCAGGCAGGTGACCTGCACGATCAGCTCACGCGCGGCGCCCGGCGTGGCCGCCGCGAAGTTGCCCACCTCGGCCATCGCCTGGCGCCAGACGCCGTGACAGTCCAGCCGCTGGGCGATGGCGACCTCGGCCGGCAGATCCAGATACTGCTCGACGAACAGCGGCCCTTCGCTGCCCAGGCGCAGGCCGACGGCCGCCACCAGCGTGCCGGCGAGGTCGTAATAGGCCAGCAGGTGTGGCAGGAAACTGTGCAGCTGCGCGCCATAACGGTCGCGGTAGACGGCGGCGATGAACGCCTCCACGCCTGCGCGCTGTGGATCATGCGGCCCGACCAGCTGCGCATGGGCGAAACGTCCCGGCAGGGGGACGAAGACGGAAGTGGGGATCCAGGACATGCGCCGCATCCTCGGCGCGCTAAATTAAGCCTCGATTAGGCGACTGTTAGCCGTTTATTCGAATTTCGCAAAGCGACAGTTACCGCGCCCTTGGAACGTTAACCGGGAGTGTGGAGCGTCGGTTGCCCGTCTCGCTAGACTGGACGGCCATCCAGAAAAGCCGCCCCGTGGCGGCCACCACGTCCTTGCCAGATCCCTCGACGCCCGGTTTTCCCTCACCCCGTATTCGCGCCGGCTCGGTCAGCGACATCGGCAACCACCGATCTGACATCTTCTTCGCTGCGGTGGAGACGACCCGGATGCCGATGATCGTCACCGACCCGCACCAGCACGACAATCCGATCGTGTTCGCCAATCGCGCTTTCCTGGAAATGACCGGCTACAGCGCCGACGAGATCATCGGGCACAACTGCCGCTTCCTGCAGGGCCCGGAGACCGACCGGGAGACGGTGGACGCGGTGCGCGAGTCCATCGCCGAGCGCCGCGATTTCGCCACCGAGATCCTCAACTATCGCAAGGACGGCAGCTCGTTCTGGAATGCGCTGTTCACCTCGCCGGTGTTCGATGACCGGGGCGAGCTTGTGTATTTCTTCGGCTCGCAGCTGGACGTCAGCCGTCGCCGCGACGCCGAGGACGCCTTGCGCCAAGCCCAGAAGATGGAGGCGCTGGGCCAGCTCACCGGCGGCATCGCCCACGACTTCAACAACTTGCTCCAGGTCATGAGCGGCCACCTGGAGCTGATCACCCTGCTGGCAAGCCGTCCGCAGGTCGAGCAGGACAAGCTGCTGCGCAGCGCCGGCCATGCGCGCGATGCGGTGGACAAGGCCGCCACGCTGACCCAGCAACTGCTGGCGTTCTCACGCAAACAGAAGCTCCAGGGTCGCGTGCTCAACCTCAACAGCCTGGTGTCGGGCATGACCGAACTGGCCGGGCGCACCCTGGGTGGAGACATCGTGCTGGAGCAGCGACTCGATCCGGCCCTGTGGAACTGCCGCATCGATGCCACCCAGGCCGAGGTCGCCCTGCTCAACGTGCTGATCAACGCCCGCGACGCGCTGCTTGGTCGCAGCGAGCGCCAGGTGGTGATCCGGACCTCCAACGTGGAAATCGGCGCCAACGACGCGGCCTCCTCGCTGCACGGCCAGCTCGCGGCCGGGCGCTATGCCAGCGTCGCGATCACCGACACCGGGGCCGGCATCCCGGCCGAGATCGTGGACCGGGTGATGGACCCGTTCTTCACCACCAAGGAAGAAGGCAAGGGCACCGGCCTGGGCCTGAGCATGGTCTATGGATTCGTCAAGCAATCCGGTGGCGTGGTGCAGCTGTACTCGGAACCCGGCCAGGGCACCACGGTACGCCTGTACTTTCCCTCCAGCGAGGAATCGGTCGGGCTGCTCGAAGCCGCCAACCGTCGTGCCATGGACAAGGGCGGCGACGAGCGCATCCTGATCGTGGAGGATCGCGAGGACGTGGCCGGCGTAGCGGAGATGTTCCTGGAAGGCGCGGGCTATGCCACCGACGTGGCCCACACAGGCAAGGAGGCCCTGGCGTATTTCGATGCGGGCCGCGAATACGACCTGCTGTTCACCGACCTGGTGATGCCGGGTGGCATGAACGGCGTGGTGCTTGCCAGGGAAGCACGCCGGCGCATGCCGCGCATCAAGGTGCTACTGACCACCGGCTATGCGGAGGCCAGCCTCGAGCGTACCGATGCCGGTGGCGCTGAGTTCGACGTGATCAACAAGCCCTACACCCAGCGCGACCTGCTGCGTCGCCTGCGCATGCTGCTCGACGGCCCGACCGGCACCGGTTGAGCGTTACGCGCCCAGCCAACTCGACCCTGGGATGGAATGGTGGATCAGCTCCAGCTGATCCAGGGTCAAATCCTCCGGCTCGGCGGGCAGCGGCAGACGCAGGTGTTCTCGGACCAGCCAGGTCCCTTGGTCGCGCTCCACGCGCACGCCCTGGGGCAAGGCCAGGCCTCGCCCGTCGCTGTCGAACAACACCAGTTCCGCCATCACTGATCCCCTTCATCCATGGGCCGCTCCCATCGGCTAAAGGTAGGACGGTCTACGTCGGACCATCGTGAAACCGGCTTGACGCCACCGCGCCCGGTCCTGGTCTTGCAAGGGCTGCCATGCGCGCGTGATTTTGACGCCGCGTGCGCACCCAGCGGACTAACGTGCGCGCAACGACATGATCTTCGGAGCCATATGAACGACCAGCCGATCCGCGTGCTCATGGTGGATGACAACGCCGAACTCATCAACGTCGTGCGCGAGGCCATGGACCTTCTGGGCGTCAAGGTGGACGGCGCCTTGAGCGCACAGGGGGCGATCGCCCAGCTCGCGCGCGACGATGGGTACGACGTGGTGTTCAGCGACGTTTTCATGCCCAACGGCATGTCGGGCGTTCAACTGCTGCAGATGCTGGCCGTCTCCAACCCCGACATGCGTACCGTGCTGACATCCGGATTCCCCAAGGAGCAGCTCCCGCCGCTTCCCGAGGGCGTCACCTTCGTGGCCAAGCCCTATAACTTCACCTTGCTCCTGGAAGCCTTCAAACGCGAAGCCGGCACCTCGACCCATTGAGCGATCCGCGGCGCGGCGCCCGAAGCCTGAACATCGCCATCGGCCACGACGGATTTTCCGTTCCGTCACGACCAGCATTCGGAGAGGATGCAGGTTCCGCTGTCTCCCTGTCGGTCCCGATGACCTTCTCCCGCCTCCTCGCGTTGCTGCCGCTCACAGCACTGGCCGCCCTTCCCTGTCAGGCCCATGCAGCCGAGCCCGCCGCCTGCACTGCGCGCGTGGCGCCCGGCCAGGACCTGCAACAGGCGATCGATGCGCTTCCCGAGACGGACCAAGCCGTCACGCTGTGTCTGGACAAGGGTGAATTCCCGCTCAAAGGGCTGGTGTCGATCCAACGCGACAAGCTCACCTTGCGCGGGAGTGGAAAGCAGACCGTCCTGCGCATGCGCGACGGCATACAGCAACCGCTGCTGGTCATCGGTGACTATCTGCATCAGGCGCCCGAGCGCGTCATCCAGCATGTCGCCGTGGAAGACCTGAGCCTGGTCGGTGGCCAGGCTGACAACGAATTCATGCCCGAGCGTCCCTATCTGAGCAACAGCGCGGTGGTGGTCCGCAAGGGACGCGACATCCGCCTGAGCCTGCTCAGCGCCAGCCACTGCCGCAGCGCCTGCCTGCTGACCGAGCAGGACACCCGCGGCGTGGTGATCGATCACAACGACGTGTCCGGCGCGGCCTGGGACGGGGTGTCGTTCAACAGCACCTCGCAGGTCCTCCTGGTGGACAACGACATCCACGACAACGTGGCCGCCGGCATGACCGCCGAGCACATCACCGACAGCCAGATCCGTGACAACCGGTTCGTCGACAACGGCAGCCAGGGCATCTACCTGTCCAACTCCACCGGCAACCAGTTCTCGGGCAACACCTTCACTGGCAACCACCTGGCCGGCGTCTTCCTGACCTGCGCGATCCGCTACCGCAACGCCGACGGCAGCACGCAGTGCTGGGACAACAGCATGAGCCAGGACAACGTATTCGCAGCCAACCGCTTCGACAACACTCCCCATACCTACACCATCGGCGTGGACAACGCCGCCAACTGCCGCAGCGACGGGTTCAAACCCAACCTCTGGCGCAGCGACAATCAGGCGGCCGTCTCCGGCGTGGACCTCGATCCGCAACGCTATGGAGATTGCGTGCGGCACGAACCGGCCCCGGCCACCTCATCCTGACCACCCCGGGCCGCAGACGAGAAGGCCCGCCCATTGGCGGGCCTTCTCGTCTCGGATGTCAGACGGGGAACTACGTCAGCGCCTGCGCGTGCACGCCTGCGATCGCGCGCCCCGAGGGATCTGCCGCGTTGGCGAAGCTGGCATCCCAGGCAATCGCCGCCGGCGACGAGCAGGCGATCGACTTGCCGCCCGGCACGGTCTCGGCTGCGGCCGGCGACGGAAAGGCCTGCTCGAACAAGGTGCGGTAGTAATAGCCTTCCTTGGTCGTCGGCGGGTTGACCGGGAACCGCTTGTCGGCCGCCGCCAGCTCGCGGTCGGTCACCTGGGCCTCGGCGTGGGCCTTGAGGCCGTCGATCCAGCCGTAGCCCACGCCGTCGCTGAACTGCTCCTTCTGCCGCCACAGGATCGAATCGGGCAGATAGCCTGCGAAGGCTTCGCGCAGCACGGCCTTCTCGATGCGCTTTTTCCCATCCGCACCCACCGTGATCATCTTGTGCGAGGCGTCCATGCGCATGGCCACGTCCATGAACTCGCGGTCCAGGAACGGCACGCGCGGCTCCACGCCCCAGGCCATCATCGACTTGTTGGCGCGCAGGCAGTCGTAGTTGTACAGCGCGTCCAGCTTGCGGATCAGCTCCTCATGAAACTCGCGCGCGTTGGGCGCCTTGTGGAAGTACAGGTAGCCACCGAAGATCTCGTCGCTGCCCTCGCCGCTGAGCACCATCTTCACGCCCATGGCCTTGATCCGGCGCGCCAGCAGGAACATCGGCGTGGAGGCACGGATCGTGGTCACATCATAAGTCTCGATGTGGCGGATCACCTCGGGCAGCGCGTCCAGACCTTCCTCGAAGGTGTATTCGAAACCATGGTGCACGGTGCCGAGCGACTCGGCCGCGATCGCCGCGGCGGCCAGGTCCGGCGAACCAGCCAGGCCGATGGCGAACGAATGCAGCCGCGGCCACCACGCCTCGCTCCTGTCGCCATCCTCCACGCGATGACGCGCATAGCGCGCAGCCACGGCGGCGACCAGGGACGAATCCAGGCCACCGGACAGGAGCACACCGTAGGGCACGTCGGTCATCAGTTGGCGATGCACGGCGCGCTCGAAGGCTTCGCGCAGTTCGGTCGGCGTGACGTCGACATCCTTGACCGCGTCGTAGTCGCGCCACGGGCGCTTGTAGTACTGCTTCAACTCGCCGGTGGCCGTGTCGTACCAATGACCCGGCGGAAACTGCGCGACGTCCGCACAATGCTCGGACAACGACTTCATCTCCGAAGCCACCCTTAGGCGACCGTCCTTGTCATGGCCCCAGTAGAGCGGGCACACGCCGATGGTGTCGCGCGCGATGATCGCCCGGCCCTTGGCCTTATCCCAGAGCGCAAAGGCGAAGATCCCGTTGAGCCTGTTGAGCAGGGACTCGACCCCGTCCTCGCGATACAGCGCGTTGATGACCTCGCAGTCCGAACCGGTCTGGAACGCGTACGGCTGGGTCAGCTCGGCCTTGAGTTCAGCGTGGTTGTAGATCTCCCCGTTGACGGCCAGGGCCAGATCGCCGTCCTCGCTCAACAGCGGCTGCGAACCACCGGCGGGATCGACGATGGCCAGGCGCTCGTGCACCAGGATCGCGCCATCGTCGACATACACGCCGCTCCAGTCCGGGCCACGGTGACGCTGGCGCTGTGAACATTCGAGCGATTGACGGCGCAGCGCGCCAAGATCATCGCCGGGCTGGAGACCGAAGATGCCGAAGATGGAACACATGGTGAGACTCCTGGGGAAATATCTTGCAAGGACGGTGAAGTGGGGTAAGTGGCGAAGATCGAACATAAAAAAACCCGCACCTTGCGATGCGGGCTTTTCTGGTTCCTTGGCTGTTCCGTTCTTTGCCTAGTCGCAGACCCGCATCGGCCGCGCACGATTATTCGCGCGCAGGGGATTGCGGTTGTTGTGGTTCACGACGTTGGCGCGGCGGGACGGCATGGGGCGAACTTAACCCGGCCTTTCGCGGGCGCGCAACTGTTACGCGAGCAACCGTTGAATCAGCGCGCGGTACAGGGCCGGCAGCTGTTCCAGGTCGGACACGCGCACATGCTCGTCGATCTGGTGGATGGTCGCGTTGACCGGGCCGACCTCGATGCACTGCGCCCCCAACGGCGCGATGAAACGCGCATCGGAGGTCCCGCCACCGGTGCTTTCCTCCGGCGGCGCGCCGGCAAACTCCCCCAGCACCTGACGCGCGACGCTGCGCAGCCTGCCTTCCGGGGTGTAGAACGGCTCGCCGCTGCGATGCCACTTGAGTGCATATTCCAGGCCGTGGCGATCCAGCAGCGCGGTGATCTCGGCTTCCAGCCTCGGCGCGTCCCAGTGCGGGTTGTAGCGCAGGTTGAACAGCACCTGCAGTTCACCCGGGATCACGTTGCTCGCACCGGTCCCGGCGTGGAGGTTGGAGACCTGCAGGCTGGTCGGCGGAAAACTCTCGTAGCCGTCATCCCAGTGCCGGGAGGTCAGTTCGGCCAATGCGGCGGCGGCCTGGTGGATCGGGTTGCGCGCCTTGTGCGGATACGCGACATGGCCCTGCACGCCCTTCACGGTGAGCGTGCCGGTCAGGCTGCCGCGACGGCCGACGCGCAGCAGGTCGCCGAGCTTTTCGGTGGATGAAGGCTCACCGGTAATACACCAGTCGATGCGCTGGCCGCGTTCGCGGAACACTTGCGCCACGTGACGCACGCCATCGATGGCATCGCCCTCCTCATCGCTGGTGAGCAGCACCGCGAGGGTGCCGCTGTGATCGGGATGCGCGGCGACGTACTGCTCGGCCGCCACCACGAACGCAGCCACGCTGCCTTTCATGTCGGCGGTGCCGCGTCCATAGAGGTTGCCCTCGCGCACCTCCGGCTTGAAGGGATCGCTGGTCCATGCATCGACCGGACCGGACGGCACCACGTCGGTATGACCAAGCAACACCAGCACCGGCGCGCCGCTGCCATGCGTGGCCCACAGGTTGTCGACTTGGCCGAAGCGCAAGTGCTCGCACGCGAACCCGGCGGCCTGCAGGCGACCGGCGATCAGCGCCTGGCAGCCGGCGTCATCCGGTGTGACCGAGGCACGCGAGACCAGGTCGAGGGTCAGGTCGAGGACATCATGCATGGCGAACGGATCGGCTGGGCGGCCGTCAAGGATACGACGCACAGGGCGGTCTGGACCCGCCGTCGCGGTCCCGGTTGGATCGTGGGCAGGGATCAAGCCCCGCCCTTGTGATCTGTGGAGCGGAGCTTGCTCCGCTGCGCTTCGGTCAGATCTCCGGCTAGCCTCTGTAGAGCGGAGCTCGCTCCGCTGCGCTTCGGCCAGATGTTTAAAAAGCCACAGCGGAGCAAGCTCCGCGCTACACAATCCCGAAGCGCGCCTTGAAGGCGTTATCCGAAAACCCCTGGCTCACCACGCCATCGTCGGTGACCACCACGGGGCGCTTGATCAGCTGCGGATGCTCGCGCAGCAGCAGCTTCCATTCGGCCTCGCTGCCGGGCGTCTTGCGGTTGTCCGGCAACTGGCGCCAGGTGGTGGAAGACTTGTTGACCAGTGCGCCGAAGCCGCCCATCTTTTCCGCCCACGCCACCAGCGTCTCGGGGGCGGGTTTGTGCTCGCGGTAATCCATGAAGGTGTAGGCGACGCCGAAACGATCCAGCCACTTGGTGGCCTTCTTGCAGGTGTCGCAGTTCTTCAGTCCGTAGAGCGTGGTCATGGCAGCGTGTCTCACAAGGCGTTGGCTTGTGAGGACGCCGCGATCAGCGCAGCGGACGCGGCGCGACGCCCTCGTTGGTCATCTTCACCGGCAGGATGTGGCCCTGCGCGTCGAAGACCATGCGGTCGATGGCGACCTGGCGATGGTTGCCATCGGAGTCGCCCAACGGGTGACGATGGTAGACGATGTACCAGGTGTCGTCGTCCCCGCGGAAGATGGAATTGTGGCCGGCACCGGTGCCGATGGTCGGGTCCTGCTGCAGGATCTTGCCGATGCGTTTGAACGGCCCGGTCGGCGAATCGCCGATCGCGTAGGCCACCGAATAATCCGGCCCGGTCCAGCCGCCTTCGGACCACAGGTAGTAGTACTTACCGTTGCGCTTGAACATCAGCGAGCCTTCGACGTACTCCGGTGCGGGGGTGATCTCCTTGAACACCGTGCCGTCGGCCATCGGCAGCACGCCGGTGAAATCGTCCTTGAGCCTGACGATATTGGCGTGCTTCCAGCCGCCATAGATCATGTACCAGGTCCCGTCGTCGTCCTTGAACACGAACTGGTCGATCGGCTGGGCACCATTGTGGAACTTGCCAACCAGCGGCTTTCCCAGCAGGTCGCGATACGGGCCATCGGGCTTGTCGGCCACGGCCACGCCGATGCCGCCGACCTCGCTATCGCTCTGAATATCGTTGGCGGCGAAGAAGAAGTAGTACTTGCCGCCGTTCTCCACCACCGCCGGTGCCCACAGCGCCTGCTTGGCCCAACGGATGTCCTGGATCTTCAGGATGCCCGGGTGCTTGGTCCAGGTCACCAGATCCTTGGAGGAAAACGCGTCGAAGTAGGTCTGCTGCGCATAGGGCAGCGAGCTGGTCGGATAGATCCAGTAGCTGTTGTCGAACACCGCGGCTTCCGGATCTGCATACCAGCCCGGAAAGATCGGATTGCCCGAACTCGCCTTGGCCGCAGGCTGCGCAGCCTGCGCTCCGATTGCGCCCGTGGCGATCGCCACGGCCAATGCCACTGTCTTCAATGCCCTGCCCCGCATGTGCCGCTCCCGACATGGATGGTCACGACGAGTCTAAATCGATTTAGACCGCCGCGGCAGCAGACCAAGGTCATAGGGCTTGTCCGCTCGCACCCCTTGGACGCACACAAATGCCAAGGGCCACACACGTGGCCCTTGGCTTCGCTCGCAATGTCGTCCCGCGTCAGTCGGCCAGGCCGCGCAGCAGGTCGTTGACGCTGGTCTTGCTACGGGTCTTCTCGTCGACCTGCTTGACGATCACCGCGCAATACAGCGAGTGCGAACCGTCCTTGGACGGCAGAGAGCCGGACACCACCACGCTGCCCGGGGGCACGTAGCCGTAGCTGATCTCGCCGGTAGCCCGGTTATAGATGCGCGTGGACTGGCCCAAAAACACGCCCATGCCGATCACGCTGTGGTGGCCGACCACCACGCCTTCGACCACCTCGGAACGCGCGCCGATGAAGCAGTGGTCCTCGATGATCGTCGGGCCGGCCTGCAGCGGCTCGAGCACGCCGCCGATGCCGGCACCGCCGGACAGGTGGCAATGCTTGCCGATCTGCGCGCACGAACCAACCGTGGCCCAGGTATCGACCATCGTGCCCTCGCCCACGTAGGCGCCGATGTTGGTGAAGCTGGGCATCAGCACCACGTCCCTGCCGAAATAGGTGCCGCGACGGGCCACCGCACCGGGCACCACGCGCACGCCACCGGCCTTGAATTGCGCCGCATCGTAGCCGGCGAAGCGGGCCTCGACCTTGTCCCAGAACGGCGCAGGCTCGGCGTCGATCACGCGCATGTCGTTGACGCGGAAATACAGCAGCACGGCCTTCTTCAGCCACTGGTTGACCTGCCAGGCACCGTCCTGGCCAGGCTGGGCCACGCGCAGTTCGCCCGATTCGAGCCCGTCGATGGCCGCATACACGGCCGGTCGCACGCGGTGCTTGATCTCGTCGGGGGTCAGCTCGGCGCGCCGCTCGAACGCATCCTCGATCTGTGGGCGGAGTTCGTCGATATCGACTTTGGATGACATGGAAAACGCAGGTCCTTGTGGGGAAGGGAAACAGGGAGATCGCCCGGCACGTGGTGCTCAGGCTGCGTACTCGAGACTGGCCCGCAACGCCTCGCTCAAGGCCTCGCGGGCAGGCAGGTCGAGCGCGCGATCATGCTCGTCGCTGAGGTGGAAGACATCCTCGGCCCGCTCGCCAAAGGTGGCGATGCGGGCGTCATGCACGCGCAGGCGATGCACGCGCAGCACCTGGGCGATCTGGGCCAGCAGACCCGGCCGGTCGGGGGCGACCAGATCCAGCAGCGTATGGCGGCCGTCCAGCGTCGGCCCGAACTCGAACCGCGGGGCGAAGCGGAAATGCCGCAGCTGTCGCGGCACGGTGCGCTGCGAGATGCGCACCTGGTCCAACGGCCCGGTCAGGGTCTGGCGCACCGCGGCGGCCACCGCCTCGGGATCGCCGCTGGCGTAGCTGTCCGAAGGCAGGATCTCGAAGGTATCGAACACCGTGCCGTGCGGACCGACCAGCACGCGCGCTTGGTGCACGCCGTAGCCGGCCCGGTCCAGCGCGGCCAGGATCGCGGCGAACAGCCCATCCTTGTCCGGCGAGTGCACGAACAGTTCCAGCGCCGCGCCGTCTTCGTCGATGCGACGCACCCGGACCAGGGTCTGGCCGGCGAACACATCCACCAACGCGGTGGCCTGCCAGGCCAGTTGCTCGGGACGGAAGCGCATGAAGCTCTCGGCCGGCATCTCGGCGAACTGGCGATCGATCGTCGACTCGCTCAGGCCCTGGGCCAGCATCAGCGCGCGCGTGGCCTCGCGGCCTTCGGACACGCGCTGGCTGACCGCGATGGGCTGCTCCAGGCCTTCGCGCAGCACCCGGCGGGTGGCGAAGTACAGGTCGGCCAGCAGCCGGTCCTTCCAGGCATTCCACAGCTTGGGGCTGGTCCCGGCGATGTCGGCGCAGGTCAGCAGGTACAGCGTGTCCAGGTGTTCGCGGTCGCCCACCAGGGTGGAAAACCGGTGGATCACCTCCGGATCGGCGATGTCCTGCTTCTGCGCGGTCACCGACATGCGCAGGTGCTGCTCCACCAGCCAGGTGACCAGGCCGGTGTCGCCCGCACTCAGGCCGTGGGCCTGGCAGAACGCGGCCGCGTCCACCGCTCCCAGTTCGGAGTGATCGCCCCCGCGCCCCTTGGCGATGTCATGAAACAACCCGGCCAGCAGCAGCAGCTCGGGCTTGCGCAGGCGCGGCCACACCTCGTGGGCGATCGAGAAGCGCTCGTCGGCCCGCCCGCTGGAAAAAATAGCCAGGTTGCGCAGCACCATCAGCGTGTGCTGGTCGACCGTGTAGACATGGAACAGGTCGAACTGCATGCGCCCGGACACCTGGGCGAAGGCCGGCAGCCACTGTCCGAGCACGCCCAGGCGGGCCATGCGCGCCAGGCTGTCGACCGCCCGCGGCCCGCGCAGCAGACCCATGAAGGCGGCGCGCTGGTCCGGTGTTCCTTCGGGGTAGGACGGCAAGGCATACAAGGCCTCGGCCAGCGCGCGCGCAGTGCGCGAATGCAGGCCGCGTACCTGCGGCTGCGCGGCCCAGGTGGCGAACAGGGCAAAGACCTCGCCGATGTCGCGCGGCCATTGCGGATCGCGCGCAGCCAAGTAGTTCCGGCACAGCTCGAACTCCGCGTCCAGCGCGCGCGGCTGCGCCTGGCCCTCAAACTGCTCCTCGAAGCGCTGCAGCAGGCGGTCGCTGATCCGGCGCACCAGCGAGGCGCTGCGATAGAAGCCCTGCATCATCTGTTCCACGGCCAGGCTGCCCGGCGCATCGACATAGCCCAGGCGCGCGGCCAGGGTCTTCTGGTAGTCGAAACGCAGGCGCTCCTCGGGCCGGCCGGCGACCAGATGCAGGCCATAGCGCAGCCGCCCCAGGACGCGCCGTTCTCGGGCCAGGGCCTGGGCCTCGTCCTGGCCAAGCTGGTCCATGCCCACCAGCGGCTCCAACTCGCTCACCCCGAAGGTGCGCAGCGCCATCCAGCCCAAGGTGTGCAGGTCGCGCAGCCCGCCGGGACCGTCCTTGATGTCCGGCTCCAGGTTGTCCGAGGTATCGCCAAAACGCGCATGCCGCTGTGTCATCTCCTCGCGCTTGGCGGCGAAGAACTCGCGTGGCGGCCAGACCACCTCGGGCGCCACCGCCTGGGCCAGCGCGCGGCGCGCGGCCGCGTCGGCCTGCAGCGGGCGGGCCTCGATCAACGCGGTCAAGACGGTCTGATCCGCCGCCGCCTCGGTGCACTGGGCGGGCGAGCGCACCGCATGGCTGACCTTCAGCCCGACGTCCCAGATCAGGGCCAGGCAGCGCGCCAGCGCTTCTTCATGGCGCTGCTGTGCCTCCGGCTCGCCCAACACCAGCACGTCCACGTCCGAGTGCGGGAACAGCTCGCCGCGGCCATAGCCGCCGACGGCAAAGAGCGACAGACCGCTATCGAGCGGAATGCACCGATGCCAGGCTTCGCCCAACAGGTGATCAACCGCGCGGGCTCGCAGCGCGAGCACCCGGTCGATCCGGTCCACATCGTCGAAATGCTTGGCCAGCCGCTCATCGGTCGTGGCCAGGATCGCGCGCGCCTGCTGCGACCACTCGCCATCGAACGCGGGGTCAGGCCCCATCGACGGCCGCAGCGAGGCCTCGCCAGCAGCGGCCGCACCGGTCACAGGTCGTTATCGTCGCCTGGCAGGCGGGTCAGGATCTCCACCCCGTCCTCGGTCACCGCCACGGTGTGCTCCCATTGCGCCGAGAGCTTGCGGTCCTTGGTCACCACGGTCCAGCCGTCGGGCAACGTGCGTGTATAGCGACTGCCTTCGTTGATCATCGGCTCGATGGTGAAGGTCATGCCTGGCTTGAGCACCACGCCATCGCCGGGACGGCCGTAATGCAGCACCTGCGGCTCGTCGTGGTAGACCGTGCCGATCCCGTGGCCGCAGTACTCGCGCACCACGCTGAAACGCTCGGACTCGGCGTACTGCTGGATCGCATGGCCCACATCGCCCAGCGTCGCGCCCGGCTTGACCGCACGGATGCCACGGAACATCGCCTCGCGCGTGGTCTCCACCAGGCGCTTGGCCATCACCGACGGGGTGCCGACGTAGTACATGCGGCTGGTGTCGCCATGCCAGCCATCCTTGATGACGGTGACGTCGATGTTGACGATGTCCCCGTCCTTGAGGACCTTGCTGTCGCTGGGGATGCCGTGGCAGATCACGTTGTTGACCGACGTGCAGACCGTAGCCGGGAAGCCCCGATAGCCCACGTTGGCGGGAATCGCATCCTGCACCTTGACGATGTGGTCATGGCAGATGCGGTCCAGCTCGGCGGTGGTCACGCCCGGCTTGACGTGGGGGGCGACGACCTGCAGCACCTCGGCGGCCAGGCGGCCTGCCACGCGCATCTTTTCCAGGTCGGCGGCGGATTTCAGTTGAATGCTCATGGCCCCCATTATCGCCGATTCCGCCAACAGCTGAACGACCACATTGTGCATCGCAACACGAATGTGAACTCCGTGAACACGTGGACCCCAACCCCCCGGACCCGCGTCAGCTCCAGTCGCAGCGACGCGCCAGCCGCTGGGGCGCCAGTCTGGACATCGATACAGTCAAGGGGACCGGCACGGGCAGCCCCCAGACGATCAACGTCTTCGGTCGCGTGGCGGCTGGACAAACCGCCGCTCCAGGGCCGTACAGCGACACCATCACCGTGACCATCACCTACTGACGCGCCTGCCGACGGCGCGGCCAAAAGTGACGCCCGCGCTGGTGCGTCGCAGCAATCAGGGCTCCAAATTGCGCTGCGCGTCTCGAACCCCAGGAGACGCGGGTTGCGAAAACCCGGTTGGCACGGCCTCTGCATGAAACACCCCAAGGCCGGCGCATCCCGACGCGGCCACTGCCCCCGGATTTCACCGCTATGCGCCTGACCGCTTCCCGTCGCCTGCTGCTGCTCGTCATCCTGATGGCCGCCGCGCCCCTGTTCGCTTGACCCGTCTGGCCGGCGCCATTGCGCCGGCCATCGCCGCGCGGCTATAATCCGCCGGCTCTGCAAGGCCCTGGTGCCTGTGCAGTCCCGCCCACGCCGGGCGTCACCGGCGAATACGCACCTGCTGCCACAGCCCGTGCCGGGGTGCCCTTCGCCAGAGGGGTTCGGCCACGGACGCCGCAGGGAGGCCCAACCCCGGAACCAATAGCGCCGCATCCCTTTGCGCGGCCGGTTCCACTGCCTTGGAGTTTTGCAATGTCCCAGATCACCATGCGCCAGATGCTGGAAGCCGGCGTGCACTTCGGTCACCAGACCCGTTACTGGAACCCGAAGATGGCCCCGTACATCTTCGGCGCCCGCGGCAAGATCCACATCATCAATCTGGAAAAGACCCTGCCGCTGTTCGTCGATGCGATGAACTTCATCAGCGCCATCGCCCAGAAGCGCGGCACCGTGCTGTTCATCGGCACCAAGCGTTCGGCCCGTGAAGCCATCAAGGAAGAAGCCGAGCGTTGCAACATGCCGTTCATGACCCAGCGCTGGCTGGGCGGCACGCTGACCAACTTCGCCACGGTGAAGAAGTCCGTCGCCCGCCTGAAGGAGCTGGAAGCGGCCGAGACCGACGGCACCTTCGAGAAGCTGGTCAAGCACGAAGTGCTGGGCCTGCGCCGTGAGCGCGACAAGCTGGAAGCCTCGCTGGGCGGCATCAAGGACATGAACCGCCTGCCCGACGCTCTGTTCGTCATCGACATCGGCCACGAAGACATCGCCATCAAGGAAGCCAAGAAGCTCGGCATCCCGGTGGTCGCGGTGGTCGACTCGAACTACGACCCGGCCCTGGTCGACTACGCCATCCCCGGCAACGACGACGCCATCCGCGCCGTGCAGCTGTACGCCCGCGCCGCCGCCGACGCCGTGCTGGAAGGCAAGGCCGCCGCCCCGAACTCGGCCACCGTGCGCGAGGAAGAGTTCAGCGAAGGCAACGCCGAGGGCAAGCCGGCCCGCCGCGGCCGCAAGAGCGACGAAGCCGCCGCCTAAGGCGTCATTGCCGTGCAATGCCGACGCGCGATGTTCGCGTGTCGGCCACCAGCGGCGGGCATCACGTCCCGCCGCTGTCGCTTGAAGTGGCGCCAAGCGCCCTTCATCAAAATTCAAGCAAACATCGAGGTCATCACCGTGGAAATCACTGCTTCCCTGGTCAAGGAACTGCGCGAGCGCACCGGCGCCGGCATGATGGAGTGCAAGAAGGCACTCACCGAGAACCAAGGCAACATCGACGCGTCCGCCGAGTGGCTGCGCAAGTCCGGCCTGGCCAAGGCTGACAAGAAGGCCGACCGCGTCGCCGCCGAAGGCCGCATCGCCTCGGCCCAGGAAGCCGGCAAGGCGGTCCTGGTCGAGATCAACTCCGAGACCGACTTCGTCGCCAAGGACAGCAACTTCGTGGCCTTCACCGACGCCGTCGCCCAGGCCGCCCTGGCCTCCGGCGCCACCGACGTGGACGCCCTCAAGAGCGCCAAGTTGGGCGCCGAGACGGTCGAAGAAGCCCGCGCGGCGGCCATCGCCAAGCTGGGCGAGAACATCCTGATCCGTCGCATGGTGTCCATCGACAGCGCCAACACCGTGGCCGCCTACGTCCACGGCGGCAAGATCGGCGTGCTGGTCGAGCTGGCCGGCGGCGACGCCGAGCTGGCCCGTGGCCTGGCCATGCACGTGGCCGCGATGAACCCGCCGCACAACAAGGCCTCCGACGTGCCGGCCGAGTTCGTGGCCAAGGAAAAGGAAATCGAAATGGCCAAGATGTCCGAGAAGGACAAGTCCAAGCCGGCCGAAATCCTGGAAAAGATCATCAGCGGCAAGATCGCCAAGATCGTCAACGAGGTGACCCTGTACGGCCAGCCGTACGTGCTGGACACCAACCAGACCGTCGAGCAGGTCCTCAAGGCCGCCGGCGCCGACGTGGTGGGCTTCAAGCGCCTGGCCGTGGGCGAAGGCATCGAGAAGGTGGTGGAAGACTACGCCGCCGAAGTGATGAAGCAGGCCGGCCTGGCCTGATCGTCGCCGCGATCGATGCAGTATCACGAAAGGCCGCGGGAAACCGCGGCCTTTCGCTTTTCCAGTCATCCCCGAACCAGGAGACCTCGCATGTTCAACCACGTCATGATCGGCAGTAACGACGTCGAGCGCGCCAAGGCGTTCTACGACGCGGTGCTGGCCACCGTCGGTGTCGGTGCCCCGCTACGCAACGTCGCCGGCAGCGGCCACGTCCGCTACTTCTATCGGCACGCGGGCAACAGCTTCTGCATCAGCCAGCCCATCAACGATGAACCGGCGACCTGCGCCAACGGTGCCACGCTGGGCTTCAAATGCGACTCGCCCGAACAGGTCCGCGCCTTCCACGACGCAGCCGTCGCCGCCGGGGGCACCTCGATCGAACATCCGCCTGGCGAGCGCAACAGCAGCTTGGGCAACGCCTATATCGCCTACGTGCGCGATCTGGACGGCCACAAGCTCTGCGCGCTGCATCGGCTGGCTTGAGCGTCTTCCGGCTCGGGCCGCTCCGCCACGCAAGTGGACGGCCCCGTGCTTCGGCATGCCCGACCCAAAGAAAAAGCCGCCTCACAGGCGGCTTTTTGCTTGATCAGTCAGAACCGGTGGCCTACTTGACCGCGTCGCCGTAGCGGTTCGGGCCGGGCGTGCCCTCGAGCATCATCATGATCAGCACCACGAAGCCGCCCACGTAGGGAATGAGGTTGAGCAGCACCATCCAACCGGACTTGTCCATGTCGTGGAAGCGACGCACCTGCACGGCCAGGCTGGGGACCAGAAACGCCAGGATCGCCAGCATCATCAGCGCAAAGCCAACGTAACCCAGTACGCCGGGACGTTCGGCCGGCGCGGACATCGCCGCGCCCAGTCCCATCACCAGCAAGGTTGCCAGCAGCACCAGCGTATAGAACAAGGCAAACATCCAGTATTCCTTGCGTCGCGAACGCCCGGAAAAATCCGCGTAGCGCTTCAACGGCATCAACATCCATTCCATCCAACAACTCCTCACAGTTCAAGAAACCCAGGCATGGAAGTTGGAAGGCGTCTTGCGCCGCCTCGCATCCATGCGGGGCGCGCATCTTAAACTGAATAGGGTTGGGGGCGACAACGCCCAGGCGCCCGCCGTTGCCAAGCTGGCAAAAGCGTCATGCGGCGCGGCGCACTCAGCCGAACGCCGCCTCCAGCGCATCGGACAGGCGCTCGACTGCGATCACCTCCATGCCCTTGATGCTCGCGGCCTTGGGGGCGTTGGCACGCGGGACGATGGCGCGCTTGAAGCCATGGGTGGCCGCTTCGCGCAGGCGGTCCTCGCCATTGGGCACCGGGCGGATCTCGCCGGACAGCCCGACCTCGCCGAAGGCGATCGTCTTTTCTGCCAACGGCGCGTCGCGCAGGCTGGAGAGCACCGCCAGCAGCGCCGGCAGGTCGGCGGCGGTCTCCTGCACGCGGATGCCGCCGACCACGTTGATGAAGACATCTTGGTCGCCCACCATGATCCCGCCGTGGCGATGCAGTACCGCCAGCAGCATCGCCAGGCGATTGCCCTCCAGGCCGACGGCCACGCGCCGTGGATTGGACAGCGGCGAGGCATCGACCAGCGCCTGCACTTCCACCAGCAGCGGCCGCGTGCCCTCGCGGGTGACCATCACGCAGCTGCCAGGCTGGCGCGTGCTGCCCCCGGTGAGGAAGATCGCCGAGGGGTTGGAGACCTCCTTGAGGCCCTTGTCGCCCATGGCGAACACGCCCAGCTCGTTGACCGCGCCAAAGCGGTTCTTGAACGCGCGCAGCACGCGGAAGCGGCTGCCGGACTCGCCCTCGAAATACAGCACCGCATCGACCATGTGTTCGAGCACGCGCGGGCCGGCGATGCCGCCCTCCTTGGTGACATGGCCGACCAGGAACACCGCCGTGCCGGTCTCCTTGGCGTAGCGCACCAGGCGCGCGGCGCTCTCGCGCACCTGGCTGACCGAGCCGGGCGCGGCGGTGAGGGTCTCGGTCCACAGGGTCTGGACCGAGTCGGCCACGATCAGCTTCGGGCGGGCCCGGGAGGCATGCTGCAGGATGGTTTCCACGCCGGTCTCAGCCAGCGCGTCGAGCCCTTCCAGCGGCAGGTCCAGGCGCACTGCGCGGCCGGCCACCTGCGCCAGCGACTCCTCGCCGGTGACATACAGCACCGGCAATCGCGCGGCCATCGAAGCCAGCGATTGCAGCAGCAGGGTGGACTTGCCGATGCCCGGATCGCCGCCGACCAGCACCACCGCGCCTTCCACCAGGCCGCCGCCCAGCACCCGGTCGAATTCGCCGATGCCGGTGGACACGCGCACCTCCTCGCTGCTGCGCACGTCCTTGAGCGCGGTGATCTTGGGCGCTTCGGCCTTGCCGGCCCAGCCGGTGCGCCGTGCCGCGGCCGGCGCCTCAGCCGCGGCAGGCTCGATCACGATCTGCGTCAGCGAGTTCCAGGCATTACACTCGGTGCACTGGCCTTGCCACTTGCTGTATTCGGCGCCGCATTCGCCACAGACATAGGCGGTGCGTGGCTTGGAGGAGGCCTTGGCCATGAAGCGATCCCATCGAAAATCCGGCGGCCACTGTAGCCGCGCCCGGTCTCCGCATGCGAGACCGGCGCCGTCCTGGATGGGTCGGTTTTGACGTGGCGATGATGACCCAAACCCTGGAGCACACCGCGTTGGCGCCCCCACCCTCCACAGGCCGCCTGACCTGGATTGCCCGCATCACACTGGCGCTGCTGACCGTGGCCATGCTGATCGGGCTCGGTCTGTACCTGTATCTGCCGCCGCCCAACCTGGCCAAGCTGCCACTGGACCCGGCCAACTATTTTTCCGGCCAGGGTCTGGCCTTGGCACGCGCGGTGGATCGTGGCGATGCCGAGGCGATCGGCAAGCTGATCTACGAGAAGGGCGTGGATCCGGACAGAATCTTCGACCATACCGGTCGCCCGCTGGTGGCCTGGCCGGTAATCACCCATAACCCCAGGGGCCTGGCGCTGCTGCTCGATGCCGGCGCCTCGCCCAATGCGCGCCAGCTCAGCCAGGCCGTGGACGGCGGACCGGCGGCCGAGACCGCCCTGGTCCCGGCCGCGGCCATGGTCGACCCGACCTACCTGACCGAACTGCTGCAGCATGGCGGCGATGCCAACGGCCGCGACGCCCAGGGCCGCCCCCTGCTGTACGTGGCCTTCATCAACGGCCATTGGACCAACGTGCAGCGGCTGATCATGTCCGGCGCCGACCTGGACACCACGCTGTACAGCCACGACGGCTACGACACGGTGCTGAGCTGGTACGCCAAGATCGGGCGTTTCGACCGCTTGTACTGGTTGCTGGAGCACGGCGGCGACCCCACCCGGCGCATGCACGACCTGCCTGGCTCACGCCTGGCCGGCACCCTGGAGTCCAACGAGGGCCGCATGCCCATCGTCGAAGACGCCTTCTATGCCCAGGTCCCCGAGCAGATGCACGACTGGCAACAGGCCTGCCAGTCCTGGCTGCTGACCAAGGGCATCGACCGCCCGCCGGCACCACCGTCCATGCGCATGCGCGAGCGGCAACGCACCGAGGAACGCGCCCCGGGGGCGATTCCGCTCTGAGTCCAGCGCGGGGGCAAAACCGATGCCCACCGACCGCGCCCGCCCGGCATGGCACCATGTCGGGTCATGTCCCCGCTTTCCGCCCCCCTCGCCGCTCCGCCCGCCCCTGTCCGGGATGCTGGTGCCCTGTGGGTCGCTTTCAGCGGCGGACTGGACTCCACCGTGCTGCTCCATGCCCTGCGCCAGATCGCAGGTTTCCAGTCACGGCTGCACGCGGTGCACGTCCATCACGGGCTGCAGCCGCAGGCCGATGCCTGGGCCGCGCACTGCGCAGCGCTCTGCCGCCAGTGGGAGGTGCCGCTGGAGGTCCGCCACGTCCAGGTGCCGCGCGATGCCGACGCGGGCCCGGAGGCCGCCGCACGCCACGCACGCCATGCCGCCTTTGCCGAAGTCCTGGGCCCGGACGATGTGCTGATCGCCGCGCACCACCAGGACGACCAGGCCGAGACCTTCTTGCTGCGTGCGCTGCGCGCCTCAGGTCCCGAAGGGCTGGGGGCGATGCGGCCCCTGCGCCGCTTCGCCCAGGGCTGGTTGTGGCGTCCCTGGCTCGCGCTGCCCCGCGATGCGCTCAAGGCCTACGCACTGAGCCACGATCTTGCGTGGATCGAAGATGCCAGCAATGCCGACACCCGGCTGGACCGCAACTTCCTGCGCCACCAGGTGCTGCCGCTGCTGCGCCAGCGCTGGCCGCAGGCCGATGCCCTGCTGGCCCGCAGCGCCGCGCTGAGCGCGCAGACCGCCGGGCTGATGATCGAACATGACGCGGCGACCCTGGCTCTGGTCCAGGCGGCCGACCCGCAGGTGCTTTCGGTCGGTGCGCTGCTGGCGCTGACGCCCGCGCGCCGCGCCCGCGCGGTGCGGCACTGGATCGCGCAGCTTGGCCTGCCGCCACTGCCAGCCCGCGGGGTCGAGGCGCTGGAGGCGAGCCTGCTGACACCACGCCACGACGCCCAGGCGCGCTTTGACTGGGACGGCGTGCGCCTGCGGCGCTGGCGCGACCAACTCCATGCCGGGCCGGTGCTGGGCCCCTTGCCTGCCGACTGGCAGGCGACCTGGGATGGCAGCGCCGCGCTGCAAGTGCCCGGCGGCGGCCACCTGCAACTCGAAGGCGCGGCCCGGTTCGAGACGCCCCTGCTGGCCGGCGCGCGCCAGGGTGGCGAGCGCATCCAACTGCCCGGTCGCCAGCACCACCATGCGCTCAAGCACGTGCTGCAGGAGTTGGGCATCCCGCCATGGGAACGCCAGCGCCTGCCGGTGTTGCGCGATGTCGATGGCACGGTCCTGGCCGCCGGGGATCGCGTCCAGTCAGCCACCCTGGCGGCCTGGCTGCATGAACGCAACGCGCGCCTGCAGTGGCGCCCGGCTGTGCGCGATTGACCCATCGCCGGGGGGCGCCCACACTTTGCGCATGGCAAAGAAACCCACAGCCGACGCCTCGCCCGTGGCGCACTTCGAACAATCCCTGGACGAGCTGGAACAGCTGGTCGGACGCATGGAACAGGGCGAGCTGAGCCTGGAAGATTCCCTGGCCGCCTACGAGCGTGGGGTGGGCCTGTACCGCAGCTGCCGCACCGCGCTGGAACAGGCCGAGCTGCGCGTGCGCTTGCTCAGCGACCCGGACCGCCCCGACACCGCCGAACCCTTCGCGCCGCTGACCGATGGCGACTGAGGCGGCGTTCGCACGCTGGGCACAGCGTGTGGAAGCCTCGCTGGACGCGGCGCTCCCAAACCCGAAGATTGCCCCGCAACGCCTGCACGCGGCCATGCGCCACGCGGCCCTCGGCGGCGGCAAACGCATGCGCCCGTTGCTGGTTTACGCCGCCGGCACCCTGACCGGCGCCGATGAAGCGGTCCTGGACGCCCCGGCCGCGGCCGTGGAGTTGATCCACGCCTATTCGCTGGTCCACGACGACCTGCCGGCGATGGACGACGACGCCCTGCGCCGCGGCCAGCCGACCGTGCATGTCGCCTTCGACGAGGCCACCGCCATCCTCGCCGGCGATGCGCTGCAGACCTTGGCCTTCGAGGTGCTGGCCGCCAGCCAGGCCGGTGCGGTGCTGCGCGTGGCCTGGCTGCAGACCCTGGCCCGGGCCAGCGGCGTGGCCGGCATGTGCGGCGGCCAGGCACTGGATATCGACGCCACCGGACAACGCCAGTCGGTCGAGGCCCTGCAGCAGATGCATGCCCTCAAGACCGGCGCGCTGATCCGCGCCAGCGTGCGCCTGGGCGCCCTGGCCGGTGGCGTGGATGAGGACACCCTACAACGCCTGGATGCCTTCGCCGAAGCGCTAGGGCTGGCCTTCCAGGTGCGTGACGACATCCTCGACGTGGAAGCCAGCTCCGAGGTGCTCGGCAAGACCGCCGGCAAGGATGCGGCGCAGGACAAATCCACCTACCCGGCACTGCTGGGCATGGACGGCGCGAAGGCGAAACTGGACGAGTTGGCGACCCGGATGCGGGAGCTGCTGGGCCCGTTCGGCACGGCGGCCTCGCCCCTGACCGCGCTGGGCGAACTGGCGGTCCAGCGCAGCCACTGAGCCCGGCGGCGCGCAATGCGCGCCGCGCCCTGTCCGCCTTCCAGGACCCCACGGTCGTCGCGGGCGGGCCCTGCGGCTTTCACGCTTGGCGCGCCTGGCGGGCCAGACGCGCCGGATCGCTCAGTGACTGGCGCTCGAATGCGCCACCACCGGCAGCAGCACCGCGCTGCGGCCGTCCGCACCATGCTCGACGGTCACCGTGGCCTTCTGGTAGTCGGCGGGCTTGGCGAACAGAATGTTGGACACGTAGGTCTGCGGGTTGCGGTCGTACAGCGGGAACAGCGAGGACTGGATCTGCACCATGATCCGGTGGCCCGGCTTGAACACGTAATTGATCGTCGGCAGGCGGAACTTGTACTCCTGCACCCGATTGGCCGGGATCGCCGAGGGGTCGGCAAAACTCTTGCGGTAGCGCCCGCGGAAGATATCCATCGACACCGGCAGCTCATAGCCGCTCATGTCCGGATTGAGCGCGTCCGATCCCGGATACACGTCGATGACCTTGACCACGAAATCGCCATCGGTGCCCGTGGTCCGGGCAAACAGGTCGGCGATCGGCGCGCCTTCCACGGTGACGGCCTTGTCCAGCACCGGCGTGGTGTAAGTCAGCACATCGCCCCGGTTCTCCGCGAAGCGCTGGTCCTGCACCAGCCAGGTCCGCCAGCGGTCGTTTTCTTGCGGAATCGGGCGCGACAGGTAAGGCACCGGGTTGGCCGGGTCGGACACATAGCTGTCGCTGCCACCGGCGGGCCGCTCGAAGCCCAGTCCCCTATCGGCCTGCAGGTACAGCGGCGTGAGCGTCTGCGCATCGGCGACCTTCCAGTCGTTGAAGCGATCCCAATGCCGCTCGGCCGGGTTGTAGATCATCGCCTGCGGCAGCGGCTTGGCCATCGGCGTGCCGCGCAGATAGTGGTTGAACCACGGGATCATCACCTCCTGGCGGAACTGCGCGGTGGTGTTGCCCGGCCACTTCAGCGGGCCCAGCTCCCAGCCATCGCGGTTGATCTGGCTGTGGAACCACGGGCCCATCACCAGGTGGTTGTTGCTGCCGTGGCCGGCCTGCTGCAGCGCCTCCCAGGTGTGGACGGCACCGTAGATGTCCTCCTGGTCCCACAGGCCCTGCAGCCACATCGTCGGCACGTTGGACGGATGCGCCGCCACGATCTTGTCCAGCGCCTGCAGCTGCCAGAAGGCGTCGTAGGCCGGGTGCGCAGCAAACCGGTTCCACCACGGCAGCTGCTCGAAGCCATGCGCCTTGGCATATGCGCCAGCCGAACCGGCCTCCAGGAAGTTCACGTAATCGTCGTCGGTGTCGCGCGGGACGTCCTCCCCCTTGCCCTGTTTGGTCATCTGCCCGGTGAAGTAATCCAGGTTGACCAGGCGCAGCGCGCCGTAGTGATACCAGTCATCGCCCATCCAGCCGTCGATCATCGGGCTCTCCGGCGCGGCGGCCTTGAGCGCCGGATGCGGATCCAGCAGCGCCATGGCCACCGTCCAGCCATCGTAGGACGAGCCGATCATGCCGACGTTGCCGTTGGTTTCCTTGAGGTTCTTCACCAGCCAGTCGATGGTGTCCCAGGCATCGGTGGTGTCGTCGGTCTTGGTCGGGTTGAGCGGGCCGCGCGGCGGGCGGGTCATGACGTAGTCGCCCTCCGAACCGTACTTGCCGCGGATGTCCTGCCACACCAGGATGGTGCTGCCGTCGGCCCAATCCTTGTTGCCCGGCCTCACCGCGTCGGCCATGTGCGGGCTGTTGTTGGGGGCAAAGCCGCTGGCGTCGTAGGGCGTGCGCTCCAGCAGGATCGGCAGGTCATGCGCCCCCTTGGGGATGACGATGACCGTATGCAGCTTGACCCCGTCGCGCATGGGGATCATGACCTCGCGCTTGACGTAGTCGAAGTTGCCTTCCGGCTGCTGCCACGCCTTGGGGATGTCCGAGCCGGTCTGGACCATGTCCGGGGTGACCTGGCTGGCATCCTGCGGAGCCGCCAGGGCCGCGACAGGCAGGGCACAGACAGAGGCAATGGCCAGGGCCAGGGCGGTGTTCTTCATGGGGCAAGCATCCTCGTGACGGTGGGAGGGGCGGCAGCCGCCGACGCGGCGACCAAGCCTGACTATCCTGTCAGTTTTCCCCGCCGGGAAGTTGCTTTGGTCATGGGTCCCGGCGCCACATGCTTACGCCGTCTGCCCGCCGGCCGGAGGCCCCGGTGCGGCGCGGGCTCAGTCCTCGCCCAGCAGACCTTCCCGCGACCAGCGCGCGATGCGCAAATCGTCGGGCACGTCGTCCGGCGAGGCCGGATACGCCGCCATCCGCCTGCGCGTGGCCCAGCTGAAGTAGTCCAGCAGCGCCTGCCGCAGCGATGCATCGTCAAGCCCGATATCGTCCAGTGCCAGCGCGAAACAGGCGATGGCCCGCGCATCCATCTCCTCGTGCACACCATTGCCGCTGTGCATGCGCACCACGTCCGACTCGGAGCCGAACCGGCTCGAATACGCCGCCGGCCCGCCCCACGCTTCGACCCAATAGGCCGCCAGGCGCTCGGTGTGCTGCGGGTGGAAGCCGTGACTGAAGGCGTGCGCAACCACTGGATCGGCCAGCACCCGCACGTGCCAGGCATGTGCCAGGCGATGTGCGGCGTCTGGACCGCCCATGTCCTGCAGAAGCGTGGTGGTGTTCATCGTGTGAGCTTGAACGAAAAACGGGACGACCGGCGGCCTGGAGAATCGTTTTGAAGGAAGCCGCCAGTGTGCGGGATCCCACACGATGGGCGTGCCATGCCCACGATCAGTCCCAGCCGGCGAGGAGTGGGACGCCTTCGAGGCCGCCCGCCAGACGATGTCAGCGCATCTGTCCAGCGATACCGTGGCCGCGCGCTACCGTTGATCACTCGATTTTCCTCGTCCGCGCGCGGCGGCCGGGAACGCACGCCGTCCAACGGGTTCCCGATGAGGCAGCCTGCTCCGCGCGCGGCCAGGGGAAGGCGTTGCAGCGCAGGGCTTTGCCAGTTCGCAATGGATCAGGCGAGCAGCCCCTCCATGAGCGGCACCTTGCCGCTGTCAGGAAACACCGCCGTCTGCAGCCGGCCTTCGTCCACCTTCAGGTGACCGGCCAGCACGGCCTTGAACAGGGCGCGCATGTCGGTGGTGACGCGCAGGTCGCGGCCTTCGTTGAGGGCAGCGGGCGACAGGCCGGGCCAGTCGCCGGCGATGCGGCCACCGCGCACCGCGCCGCCGGCCAACAGGGCCACGCCGCCGGTCCCGTGGTCGGTGCCGCCGGTGCCGTTGACCCTGGCGGTGCGGCCGAATTCGGTGACCACCACCACCACGGTCCTGCCCCAGATCGCCTGCGCGTTGTCATGGAAGGCGCGCAGGCCGTCGTCCAGTTCGGCGAGCTTGTTCTTCAGCACGCCGGCCTGGTTGGCGTGGGTATCCCAACCCGAGTCCTCGACGAAGCCGATGCGCGGGCCGTTGGCCTGCGACATGAAACGCGCCGCGGCGACGGTGGCCTCCGCCATGCGCCCTTTGCCGCCCGTGCCCTTGCCTCCGCTCACGCCCTGCGTGTCCACGGCACGCTGGAACGAGGCGGCCAACACGGGATCGTGCGCATACAGACCCTGCAGGCGCTGCAGCAGGATCGGATTGACCGCCTCGGGCAACGGTGGCGACCACGTCGAGGCATCGCCTGGCCCCCGCATGATCAGCGGCATCACCGTGGTGATCGACACGGCCTCGGTGCCGGCCATCGCGCTGGCACAGCGATTGAGCCAGCCGGTGCCGGCGCCGCTGGGGCGGGCGCTGCCGTTCTCCAAGCAGTCCTGGGCCTCGAAATGCGAGCGCTGCTGGTACGGCGGGGCGATCGCCACCACTGGCAACAACTGACGCTGGCCATACAGCGTGTGGGCAAAGGCCAGCGACGGGTGGAGGCCGAAATGCGCGTCCAGCTTGAGCGTGTCGGTTGGTGCCAGGTCGCCGCGCAAGTCGCGATACGCAGGATCATCGGTGGGCACCAGCACATGCAGCCCATCCAGGCCGCCGCGCAGCAGGATCACCAGCAGGCGCGTGTCGTTGGCGCGTTGCGCAGCGGCCCCGAGCTGGGGCCACAGGGTGAGCGTGGTCAGGGCGCCAGCGGCGCCGAGGAAGGCACGTCGGGTCAGGGACATCGTCAGGTCCTCCACTGGAAGGCGGGGCTGGCGAACAGCAGGGCCAGTCCATCGCGCGGGGATTCGGCACGGGTCAGCGCGGTGCGCGTGTCGGCATCGAGCGTGTCGGCGAACACCGCCTGCGCGGTGCCCAGCGGGTCCAGGCGGTCTTCCGGCACGGCTTCGGCCAGGGCCTGGCTGGCCTGCACTCGTTTCCACAGCGCATCCGGGCCGCTCCATTGCGCGGCATCGTCCTCGAACCCGGCCGGCGAACGCGGCGTGAACGGCGGCTGCCCCATGCGGGCGAGCAAGGTCACCTGCAACTGCGGCCGATCCTTGGCCAGCGCGCCGCCGGCGCGCAGCGCCGAGAGCAGGTAGTCGTCGGGCGTCTTGAACTTGCGCGCCTGCGCGCCCCACGCCGCCGGATGCCGGATCAGCGCCGCATACACCTGCGCCAGTGCGCCATCGCTGTCGCGCCAGGCCTTGACCATCGCCTCCACCACTGGCTGTGGCGGGGTGTCGCTGATCAGGTGGCGCGCGATCTTGGTCGAAACGTGCCGCGCCGTGGCCGGATGCACCGCCAGGTCGGCCAGGATGGCGCGACCCTGCGCCACGCCGGCTTCCGCGTAGCGCCGACCCATGACCGTGCGCGCGCCGGCCTCGTGCGCGTTGGCGCGGAACGCAAAGGCCGAATCCGGCGCGCCGCGCTGGAAATCCTGTGGCATCAGCACGCCCCAGCCAGTGATGGCCTTGGCGAATTCGGTCACATCGGTCTGCGTGTAGCCGCCGTGCACCCCCACGGTGTGCAGTTCCATGATCTCGCGCGCCAGGTTCTCGTTGAGGCCTGGCGCCTTGTCCGGGTTGCGCTGGCGCACGCGGGTGGCGAGTTTCGAATCGGCCCCCACCGAGCGCACGTTGTCCAGGAAGCGCAGCATCGCCGGGTGCGTCTCCACCGCCAGCAACAGGTCACCGAAATGGCCCAGCACGTGCGGGCGGATCGCCTCGCGCTCCATCGGCGCGGCGTAGGGGGCGGCCACGCGCTTGTCCACCGAGACTGCGAAGTGGTTCGACCAGAACCGCACCATGCGTTCGACGAAGCTGGCCTGGCTGGCCACCGCGACCTGTTGGCGCAGCGCCAGCTCATGCAGTTGGTCACGGCGCATGTCGCGCGCCATGTCCTTCGGCGGTGGCTGGCCCTGCCGCCGGGCCTCGCGCCGGGCCTGCTGGAGGGCGATGTCCTCGCGCAGATAGGCCAGGCTGTCGGGCAGGGCCTGCAGGGCCTGCAGGGCCGGCGCCGACGGGGGCGCCTTGAGCTGGGCGAGCAGCCAGCCTTGCGGGTCGCCCAGGCCTGCGAGTTCTCCCGGACGGGCACCCAGGCCGAAACGGTTGGCGGCACTGACCGACTGAGCGGTGACCATGACGCATTCCTCGATCAAGGACGATGCGGAGGCTAACGGGCCAGCGGCGATGCGGTTGACCGGCGCGCACGGGCCCCACCCCCGTTCAGTAGCGACTGTGCGCCACGCCGGGACGGGAAGCACAAAAAAGCCCGGCGCGTGGCCGGGCTTTGTGTCGCTTGCGCGGGCGGCGGATTACTTGATCAGCCGGATCGCGAACGGATAGCGATAGGCAACGCCTTCATTGGCCTTGAGTCCGGCCAGGATGCAGAAGACCAGGTTGACCAGCCAGACCAGCGGCATGAGCAGGCCGCCGATGATCACGAAGGCCAGCACCCAGCAGATCACATAGCCGAAGAACACGGTGATCTGGAAGTTGAGCGCCTCCTTGGACTGATCGTTGAGCCAGGCCTTGGCGGGATTGTCCTTGTTCACCAGCCAGATGATCAGCGGCACGATGAAGCCGGTGACGATGCCGGTCAGGTGCACGATGAGCGCGACCGTCCGGTCCTCTTGCGGGGCGGTGCCCGCCGGCGGCGGCGGCGGCGCGGTGGCGTTCTCGAATTCGTTCATGGGCGTTGGCTTCCTTGGGTGGTGGTGGAACGCATCGGGTGGATGGAGGCAGGCAACTGTCAGCGGCCGGCTGTCGCCCGTCAACCCGGCGATAACGCATCAATACGTCATTGCCCGCCGGCAACGGTCATCCGTCCCACCAGCAGCGAGCCCATGCCGATGTGCGAGCGCGCATCCAGGTCGCTGCCTACCGCCTCGATCGCGGTGAAGATGTCCTTGAGGTTGCCGGCGACGGTGACGTTGTCCACCGGATAGGCCAGCTGGCCGTTCTCCACCCAGAAGCCGCCGGCGCCACGCGAGTAATCGCCGGTCACGCCGTTGACGCCCTGCCCCATCAGCTCGGTGACCAACAGGCCACTGCCCATGCCGGCCAGCATCGCGGCCCGGTCTCCGGCGTTGCTGGACACCCTGAGGTTGTGGACGCCGCCGGCATTGCCGGTGCTGGACAGGCCGAGCTTGCGCGCCGAGTAGCTGCCCAGCACGTAGCGCTGCAGCACGCCGCCGGCCACCAGCGGCGAATCCACAGTGGCCACGCCCTCGGCGTCGAAGTTGCCCGAGCGCAGCCCGCCGCGCAGGCGGGGCAGTTCGTCGATGGAGAACCAGTCCGGGAACACCTGGGTGCCGGCCCGGTCCAGCAGGAAGCTGGCCTTGCGGTACAGCGCGCCGCCGCTGACCGCGCCGAGCAGGTGGCCGATGAGCGAGCGCGCGACTTCGGCACTGAACAGCACCGGGTACTGCCCGGTGGCCACATCGCGCGGGGCCAGCCGCGCCACGGTGCGCTGCGCCGCGCGCAGGCCAACCGCTTCGGCCGCTTCGAGCTTCTCGCGCATGAGGGCGGTGCTGTACCAGCCATCGCGCTGCATGCCCTCGCCACTGCCGGCGATCAGCGCGCAACTGATGGAGTGATGCGTGCCGCGCTCACGGCCGATGAATCCATGCGAATTGGCGTAGACCGACAGCCCGTAGCCGCTGCCGACCGAGGCGCCATCGGAATTGCTGATGCGCGCGTCGGCCTGGCGTCCGGCGGCCTCGCAGGCCAGCGCCAGGTCCACGGCGGTATCGGCATCCAGCGCCCAGGGGTGCCAGGTGTCCAGGTCCGGGAAGTCGGTGGCCATGCGCGCGGCATCGGCCAGGCCGGCGGCCTCATCGTCCTCGGTATAGCGGGCAATGGCGCAGGCCTGCTCGACGGTGGCCGCCAGGCTGTCTTCGCGCAGGTCGGCGGTGCTGGCACTGCCCTTGCGCTGGCCGAAGTACACGGTCACGCCGATGGCCCGGTCCTGGGTGGACTCGACCGTCTCCACCTCGCCCAGGCGCACGTTGACGTTCAGGCCGCGATCCTCGCTGCAGCTGACCTCGGCCTGGGTGGCGCCGCCCCGGCGGGCCATGTCCAGCAGGCGCTCGGACAAGTGGGCCAGGTGGTCCAGTCGCGCATCGCTGTCGTCGTGCACGGGAGAAGTGATGGCGTTCAATGGCTTATCCTTGTCGATCTGATGTTGGATTCGGCGCGCCCTGTGATGCGCGCGCCTTGAAAGGTGAAGTGAGCATGCGCGGACGTGATCCGGACACTGGCGAGTTCTACAGCCCCAGCCGCACCCAGCAGCGCCAGGACGCGCTGGAGGTGCGCACGCTGGCCGAGCAACTGGTGGCCTTGCCCGCGGCCCGCCTGGCCCAGCTGCCCATGAGCGAGGAACTGCTGGAGCATGTGTACGACACCCAGAAGGTGACCTCGCACATCGCCCACAAGCGCCAGCTGCAGTTCCTGGCCAAGCAGATGCGCAAGGAAGACGACGCCACCCTGGAGGCGATCCGCGACGCGCTGGATGCCGGCGGCGACAGCGCGCGCCGCGAAACCGGCCTGATGCACCAGGCGGAAGGCTGGCGCGAGCGCCTGCTGGACGAGCCCGAGGCGCTGACCGAGTTGCTGGACACTCATCCGAACGCGGATCGCCAGCGCCTGCGCCAGCTGATCCGCAACGTGGGCGAGGAGCGCAGGAAGAACAAGCCGCCGGCCGCCTACCGCGCGCTGTACCGCGAGATCCGCGCCCTGCTCGACGGCGGCGACGCACCCGCAGATGGGAGCGAGCCGGGCGAGGACGACTGAGTCCTCGCGCGCATGCCGCAACGTCGGCATCGCGCGCCTCAGGCCTGCGTGCCGCCCACGGTGAGTCCGTCGATCAGCAGCGAGGGCTGGCCGACCCCGACCGGCACGCTCTGCCCGTCCTTGCCGCACACGCCCACGCCGGCATCCAGCGCCAGGTCGTTGCCGACCATGCGCACCTTCTGCATGGTCTCCGGCCCGTTGCCGATCAGCGTGGCGCCCTTGACCGGCGCGGTGACCTTGCCGTCCTCGATCAGGTAGGCCTCGGTCGCGGAGAACACGTACTTGCCGCTGGTGATGTCGACCTGGCCGCCGCCGAAGTTGACCGCATACAGACCCTTCTTGACCGAGCGGATCATTTCCTCCGGCTCGTGCTGCCCGGCCAGCATGTAAGTGTTGGTCATGCGCGGCATCGGCAGGTGGGCGAAGGATTCGCGCCGGCCGTTGCCGGTCGGCGCCATGCCCATCAGACGCGCGTTGAGGCTGTCCTGCATGTAGCCCACCAGCACGCCATCCTCGATCAGGGTGGTGCACTGGGTCTGCTGGCCTTCGTCGTCGATGTTGAGCGAACCACGGCGGCCCTCCAGGGTGCCGTCATCGACGATGGTCACGCCTTTGGAGGCGACCTGCTGGCCGATGCGACCGGCGTAGACGCTGGTGCCCTTGCGGTTGAAGTCGCCTTCCAGACCGTGGCCCACCGCCTCGTGCAGCAGCACACCCGGCCAGCCCGAGGCCAGCACCACCGGCATCACGCCGGCCGGTGCGTCGACCGCCTCCAGGTTGACCAGGGCCTGGCGCAGGGCCTCGCGCGCGAAATGCTCCGGCTTGCCATCGGCCAGCAGCTCGGAGTAGGAATAACGGCCGCCGTAGCCGGCATAGCCGGATTCGCGGCGGCCGTTCTGCTCGACGATCACCTGCACGTTCAGGCGCACCAGCGGACGGACGTCCGAGGCCAGCACCCCGTCGCTGCGTGCCACCAGCACCGTGTCCACGCCGCCGGACAGGCTGACGCTGACCTGCTGCACGCGCGGATCGGCCGCGCGCAGCAGCTTGTCCACCGCACGCAAGGCGGCGACCTTGGCATCGTTGTCCATCGCATCGACCGGGTCTTCGGGCGCGTACAACGAGCGGCCCTGGCCGCGCACCAGGGTGCGCGGGCTATGGCTGGCGCCGTCGCGGGCGATTGCCCGGGCCGAGCCGGCCGCGGTCAGCAGCGCGCTGGCGTTGATGTCGTCCGAATACGCAAACCCGGTCTTCTCGCCGGAGATCGCGCGCACGCCCACGCCCTGCTCGATCGAGTGCGCACCGTCCTTGACAATGCCGTCCTCCACCGTCCAGCTCTCGCGGCGGGTGTGCTGGAAATACAGATCGCCGAAGTCGATGCCGGGCCCCAGCAGCGCACCGAACGCGCGGTCCAGCCCGGACTGGTCCAGGCCCGCGGGCAGCAGGAGACGGGATTCGGCAAGGGCAAGTGCGGATGTGCTCATGGGTTCAATGATCGGGCTGGAGAGGGGGAATGCAAGGGCAGCGGTCAGGGCGACGAGGGGCGCGCGGTGTCTTGCGGGGTGTCGGTGGCCGGCGTGGTGGCGTCCGGGGCGGGCGTGGTCGCCGGTGCGGCGTGCTCGGTGACCTCGACGCTCGGATCCTTCCAGGGCCCGGTCACATGGTAGGTCTTGGCCCCGATCTGCCCCAGCGGCTTGCGCAGGACCGCATTGGCCGCAGCGCCCACCGCCGCCCCGACCGGGCCACCGGCCACCGCACCGACGACGGTCAGCAGGTTGCCCGACTTGGGCAGCACGTCGATGGTCTGGTCGAAGGTCTGCGCCTTCAGGTCGGTCTGCCCCCCGATGCGGATCTCGGCTGCGGGGCCTTCCATGACGGTGTTGTCGGTGCGCGCCTGGCCAGCGACAAAGGCCACGTCCCCGTGCACGCGATTGAACGCGAACCCCTTTGAGAAAAAATCGCGGAAATCCAGCATCAGCCGGCGCGGGAGCTGGGTCAGGCTGAACAGGCCGAGCACACGCCCGGCGCCCGGCTCGACCTCGAGCAGCGCGCCGTTGCGCACGTCCAGCTTGGCGCTGCCATCGAGCGAGCCCAGCGAAAAGCCCGCCGGGCTCGACGGCCAGGCCAGGTCCAGGTCGATCTCGCCTTCGCCGCCGCGCAACCGCCCGGTGAAGCCCAACCCGTCCATCAGCGCCCCCACGTCGCGACTGTCGACCTTGGCGACAAGATGCGTGCGGGCGTTGGGGCCGTGCCCGGTCCAGTCGCCGGTGACGTCGATGGCCTGCTGGTCCGAATGCATGGTCAGGGTCTGGATCTGCAACCCTCCGGGCACCTTGCGGGTGCGCAGCGTCGCCTGCCCCAGCCGCGCCTGGCCGAAGCGCAGGTCGCCGATCTGCAGCGCCAGCGGCGGAAGCGCGGCCGGATCCAGGTCGTCCTCTTCGGGCGTGGACCCATTGGCCGGCGAAGTCGGTGACGCTGCCCCGTCCGGCGGCGACGGTGTGGCCGAGACCCAGTAGAGGCGATCCAGGGTGCCCTGCACGGCTGCATCGGCATCGTCGGGGACATGCACGTTGCCGGACAGCGCGCTGCCATCCAGGCGCACGTCCAGCGCATCGCGCGCCGGCGAGACCTGGACCCGTGTGCCGGGAAACACGCCACCGATCAACAGCAACTTCTGCGCCGTGATATCGATCCCGCGCAGCGCCAGGGGCTGGCTGGACGAGGCTGCGGGGGCCGTCACCGGAGGCACCGGCGGCGCGGTGGTGGCAGCGACACCGAGCTTGGCGACGGCGGCCCCGGCCTTGACCAGCGGATCATCAGCCGGCGCGCTGCCCGAGGCGCGTGCCACCGCGATCCAGCCCGCCGCATCCAGCGCACCGGCGGTGCCACCGGCGCTCAGGCCACTGGCCGGCACGGCCTGGGCCACGCTGCTGCGCCCCAGTTCCACGCGCACGCCGGTGGCGCCATTGCGCTCCTGCGCGCGCAGGGCGAGCAGCTTGCCGAAGTTGACGTCCACCCGGCCCTGCTCCAGCGGCATCTGGATCGCCACGGTCGAAGCCAGGGCACGCCCGGCCGGCTTGTCCAGCGGCGCCGGCAGCTTCAGCGCGGTTCCAACCAGATCCGACTGCGCGGTGATCTGCACCGGCGGATCGCCGCCCGCCTGCGGCGGCGTCCCGACGCCGACGTTGATCGTCCACGGCGAGCGCCCCTGGAGATAGCGCTTCATCCATGCCAGGTCCGGTACGCGGTCGAGCAGCTCATCGCTGGTCAGCGGCGCCTGCAGGCGCGCCTCGAACACATGCTCCGGGCTCTCTGCGGCGTCGCCGGCGCGCAGGCTCAGCCGCGCGGGCGCGCCGTTGCGCATGGCCTCGAGCTGGGGCGCATCGAAACCGCCTTCCGAATAGCTGGCCGTGCCGTTGACCCCGCTGAAGGCCAGGTCGTACGTGCTGTCGGCCAGTTGCGCGCCGGTCAACTGCACCTGGCCACTGATGTCCGGCTGCGCGCCGCCGCGCAGCGGTAGGGTCATGCCGAAATCCACGCGGGCCGGGCCAGAGGCAGTCAGGCCTTGCATCGCCGTGCCATAGGCCTTCTGCAAGGGGCTGTGGCGCAGCAGCGCCAGCAGCCTGGCGGCATCGTCACCGCCCTGGGCGTCCAGCTTGAGCACCGTTTCGTGCCAGTCCGCGATGCCGCCTTCGATCCGCGAGATCGGCACCTCGTCCAACCGGCCCTTGCCACTGAGCGAGAACCCATTGTTGATAAAGCGAACGTGCGCATCGAGGTCGGTCATGTCCGGCCAGTCTGGCTGGAACCGGATCCGTCCCTTATCGATATCGGCCTGTGCATCGAACAGGCCCTCGTGGTGCACGAACGGCCAATCATCCAGGTCGCCGCCGACCAGACCGGTGCCATGCCGCACCGTCCCGCCCTGCATCGCGCGATCCAGCCACTCCAGCGCAGGCTTGGACATCAGATGGCGCACCCAGAAACCGCGCGCGGCGGGCACCGGTGTGTCGTGCACATCGGCGGACACGTTCAGCCAGGGGCGCGTGCCGTCGTTCTGGAACCACACGTCCGCACGCGCGGTCACGCCGAAGTCCGGACCGTCCACCACCAGCGACGGCGTGCCAACCTTCCATCCGGCGCCTTCGCGCCACGCGGCCAGGGTGCCGTGCAGCGTGGCGGGATGCGCCACGCCAAAGCCCGCCGGCCAGTCGAAACGAAACGGCACAGCCGGGTCCAGTGCCAAGGCCACACCCTGTGCATCACCGGTCAGCGCACCGCCCAACCCGGACAGGCCGGGCGCATGGCCTACTGGATTGAAGGACAGCCCATCGACATGCGCCTGCACGCGCAGCGGCCCTTGCAGGTTTCCGGCCATTTCCACCCGGGACAGGCCGACCCTGGGCTTGGCCTGGCGCAGCCAGGCGCGCAGCGCCGGCGCGATGCGGTCACTGAGCCCCACCACCCGCAGCAGCGGACCGGCCTGCAGGCGCTCGACACGCAGGGCCGACGCCGTACCGCCGGCCAGGCTTAACCCGCTCACACCCTCGTCCGCGCCATCGCCAGTGAAGGCCAGTTGCGGGATATCCAGCCGCCAGCCGCGGTCGGTCACGCGCACGCGCGCCTGCCCGTGGATCCGGGCGAACTGCGCCTGTGCAGGCGTATCGCGCGCGGCCAGCGTTACCTGACGCAGGTCCAGTTGCGCCTGCGCCTGCGCCAGGCGGTTGGCGCGCAGGCTGGCCCAGACCAGGACACTGCCTTGACCGTCCGCCAGCGTTAGCCCGGCCAGGTCCGACAGCGCCGCCCAGTCGGCCAGCTGCAAGGCTTTCGCCTCCAGATAGGCTCGCCCGTCGCCGCTGTCCCGATCGAACCGTGCGGCGAGATGGATGGGCGCCCCGCCCGCGCGCCCCTGCAGCCGCGCGCCGGCCTCGACCTGGCGACCCTGGACGCGCAGTCGCAGATCGATGCGTGGCAGTTGCAGGTCCCATCCCAGGGAAGGCGCGAGCACGTGCAGGCGGCCGTCGACCACCTGCAGCTCCCCCAGTCCGTCGAGCGCATGGAACGGGTCTCCGCCCGGCTTCTGCCCCGGGAAGCCCCGGATCGTCCAGCGGCCGTCAGCGGCGCGCTCGGCCTCCAAAGCCAGGTTGCGCAGGCGCAGTTCGGTCAGCGGCCGACCGGGCAGCAGGCCCGAATACAGCGAGACCAGGACCTCGGCCTGGCCGATGTCGATCCCCTCGCCTGCGCCGCTGGGCCCAACGTGCAGGCCGTCGAGCTGCAGCAGCGGTCCACGCCGGGTCCACTGGGTGTGCAACGACTGGAACTGGATCGGGCGCCCGGCGCGCTGGCTGAGCCAGGCCGCCACCTGGTCAGGATGGCGCTCGGCCAGGGGCAACAGCTGGCTGACCACGCCCAGGACCACGGCCACGCACACCAGCGCCACCGCCAGCGTGTACCAGGCCACGCGGCGAAGCACGCGCAGGCGGTGATGGAACGCGACCGGCATTCAGCGAACCGGCGCTTGCGGCACGCTGCCGCAATGGCCTTCAGAGCAGGACGACATCGAACTGTTCCTGCAGGTACTGCGCATCGGCCTGGAAGCGGATCGACTTGCCGAGGAATTCCTCCAGCTCGGCCACCGCCTGGGATTCCTCGTCGGTAATGCGCGCCACGACCTTGGGGGAGGCGATCACCAGCAGGCGCGCGGCCTCGAACTGGCGCGTGGCCCGGGTGATCTCGCGGAAGATCTCGTAGGTGACCGTCTCGGTGGTCTTGATGGTGCCGCGCCCGCCGCACTCGGTGCACGGCTCGGACAGCTGGCGCTCCAGACTTTCCACGGTGCGCTTGCGGGTCATTTCCACCAGACCCAGCGGCGAGAAGTCATACACCGTGGTCTTGGCGTGGTCACGCGACAGGCCCTTCTCCAGCGTGCGCAGGACCTGGCGCTTGTGCTCGGCATCGGACATGTCGATGAAGTCGATGATGATGATGCCGCCCAGGTTGCGCAGGCGCAGCTGCCGGGCCACGGCCTGGGCCGCCTCCAGGTTGGTGCGGTAGACCGTTTCCTCCAGGTTGCGCTGGCCCAGGAACGATCCGGTGTTCACATCGATGGTGGTCATCGCCTCGGTCTGGTCGATGACCAGGTAGCCGCCGGACTTGAGCGGCACCTGCTTGTCCAGCGCACGGCCGATCTCGTCCTCCACCCCATACAGGTCGAAGATCGGCCGATCGCCGGCGTAGAGCTCCAGCTTCTCGGCCAACGGTGGCATGTACTTGGCCACGAAGGCCTGCAGCCGCTCGTAGGTCTCGCGCGAATCGACCTTGACCTTGTCCACGTCCTTGCGGATCAGGTCGCGCACCGCGCGCAGCGGCAGGCTGAGGTCTTCGTAAAGCAATGCGCGCGGCGCCATCTCGCCGACGCGGCGGTTGATCACGTTCCACACGCGCGACAGATAGGCCACGTCCTCGGCCAGCGCCTCGGCGGTCTGCCCTTCGGCATTGGTGCGCACGATATAGCCCATGTGGCCGTGGTTGGCCGACAGCTCGGTCACCAGCCCCTTGAGCCGGGCGCGCTCGGCCTCGTCCTCGATCCTGGCCGACACGCCGATCACCTTGGACTGCGGCAGCAGCACCAGATAACGGGAGGGAATGGAGATCTGCGTGGTCAGGCGCGCACCCTTGGTCCCGATGGGGTCCTTGACCACCTGCACGACGACATCCTGGCCGTCGCGGACCAGTTCCAGGATCGAGGCCGGCGCCGGCGGCGGCAGGGAGACTTCCTCGCCGGCGGTGACCGCAGCGGGGGGCGCCGGGCGCACGATGTCGCTGGCATGCAGGAAGGCCGCCCGATCGTGGCCAATTTCCACGAAGGCGGCCTGCATGCCGGGCATGACCCGCTGCACCTGCCCCTTGTAGATGTTGCCCACGATGCCGCGCCGCCAGCCGCGCTCGATGTGCAGCTCCTGCAGCATTCCATTCTCGACCACCGCCACCCGCGTCTCCCGCGGGGTGACGTTGACCAGGATTTCCTCGGACATCACTTCACTCCGAATTGCGTGAGCAGGCGCGCCACGTCGTGCAGCGGCAAGCCCATTACACCGGAATAGCTTCCGGAAAGGTGGGTGATGAAGGCCTCGCCGCGGCCCTGGATGGCATAGGCGCCGGCCTTGCCCATCGACTCGCCGGTGGCCACGTATTCGGCGATCGCCCGGGGGGTCAGTTCGGCAAAGGTCACTTCCGACACATTCAGCACCTGGGCCTGGCGTGCACCGGAGACCAGGGCGACCGCGCTGGCCACGCGATGGGTGCGCCCGGACAAACGCGCCAGCATCGCACCGGCATCGTCGGCATCGACCGGCTTGCCAAATACCACGTCGTCCAGGATCACCTCGGTATCGGCGCCGAGCACCACCCCATCCTGCCGGCGGTCGAGCTGGGACAGGCCAGCCTGGGCCTTCTCTCGCGCCACCCGCTGCACGTAGTCCAAGGCCGCTTCGCCCGGCCCGCGCTGTTCAGGTACATCGAGGGTCAGCAGCTCGAATGCCACGCCCAGACGGGCCAGCAGTTCGGCACGCCTGGGGGATCGGGATGCGAGGAACACCATAGCCGACAGGATAACCCGGCGCAGCTGACTGAACGGGCGCCAGCGACCCGCCCAAGGCGCCAACCCCACCCGCCCGGACGGTGCGTTCATCGCCTGAGCAATACCTTCTTCATCACGCACCACGACAGGACTCACCATGCACACCACGCTACGCCCGCTGCTGCTCGCCCTCACGCTCGCCCTGGGAGGTACCGCCATGACAGCGTCCGCACAGACCACCGGCCCGTCCGGCTACACCCTACCCGCTGACGGCACCCTGCTGTCGATCTCTTCACAGGCCGAGGCCAGCCGCGCACCGGACATCGCCACGATCTCCGCCGGCGTCGTCACCCAGGCGGCCGACGGCAACACCGCCATGCGTGACAACGCGCGTCAGATGACCCAGGTCATGGCGGCGATCAAGCAGGCCGGCATTGCCGACAAGGACATCCAGACCAGCGGCGTGATGCTCAACCCCCAGTACGACTACCGCGACAACCAGACGCCGAAGATCACCGGCTACCAGGCCACCAATACCGTCAGCCTGAAGGTCCGCAAGATCGCCGATCTGGGCCAGGTGCTCGATGCGTTGGCCGCCCACGGCACCAACCAGATCAACGGTCCGACCTTCGAGATCGACGATCCCAACCCCGTCTACGACCAGGCGCGCCTGGCGGCCCTGAAGCAGGCCCAGGCACGCGCCGAAACCTACGCCCGCGGACTGGGCCTGAAGGTGCGCCGCGTGGTCAGCCTCTCAGAAGGCAGCACCGGCGGCGGCCCGCGCCCGGTGATGATGATGGCCCGGGCCAAGGAGGCCGACAGCACCCCGGTCTCCCCTGGCGAGACCACGCTCAGCGTCAGCATCGAGGCGGTGTTCGAACTGGGACGCTAACCACGCGCAGGGGCGCGCAGCCACTTGCCTTGCCAGGTTCCAACGCGCAGAGTCGGAAGCGCGGCCGTCGCAACCCCCTTCGCGGCGGTCGTGCGTTGATTCCGAAACATGTCCCGACAACGGAGGTGGTCCATGGTTCGCACGTATCCGCATGACACAGAGGCCGGGCTCAACCCCGCGCGCATCGGCGGGATCGCCACGGCGATCCTGGTGCACGCGGTGGCGCTCATGCTGTTGTTGATTCCCGCCACCCTGCCCCCACTGGCCCAGCGGTTGCCCGATCGGCGCCCTCAACTGGAGATCATCAAAAAGCCGGTCGAGGTGCCCGTGACGGCGCCGCCGCCGGCAGATCCCAAGGCCCCCATCGCCGCCCCACGCACACCGACAACGGCCACGCCGGTCGTTTCCCCACCTGCACCCGAACCGGTCGAGATCACCCAGGCAGATCCGATGCCATGGACGCCACCGGCCACCATCGCGCCTGCAACACCCACCAGCGCCGCGCCGGCACCGTCGACGGGCCCGATCAGCGCCTCACACCTGTCCTACGTCAGTGCGCCCGCGCCCCACTATCCACGCGCGTCCATCGCCCGCCGTTCAGAAGGCACGGTGATGCTGCGCGTGCTGGTGGACGTGGACGGCAAGCCGCTGGAGGTGGTGATCGAGACCAGCAGCGGTGATCGGGAGTTGGATCGCGCCGCGCGTCAGCAGGTGCTGGACAACTGGCGGTTCCAGCCCGCCATGCAGGATGGTCATCCGGTCCAGGCCTACGGTCGGGTCCCTGTGGACTTCCGCCTGCGTTAATCTGCGCAGCGTGCGATGCCAGAGCGCCGGGCCATGTCCCGGCGCTCCGATTTCAGGCACGGTGATAGGGGTGATTGGCGAGCATCGCCGCAGCGCGATACAACTGCTCGGCGACGATCAGGCGCACCATCATGTGTGGCAGGGTCAGCGGGCCGATCGACCAGGTCTCATGCGCGGCGGCCAGCACGTCCGGTGCGTGGCCTTCCGGACCCCCAATGAGGAACGCCAGGTCACGGCTCTGACCGCGCCAGTGCTCCAGGCGCTGGGCCAGGTGTTCTGACGAATAGGGCTTGCCGGTCACTTCCAGCGCGACGATGTGCGCGCCCTTGGGCAACGCCGCCAGCACGCGCTGGCCCTCGTCCTCGATGGCGCGTTGCGCGACGCGGTGCTTGCCGCGCAGCCCGGGCGTGACTTCGACCAGTTCAAACGGCAACCAGTGCGACAGGCGCTTCTGGTATTCGGCAAAGCCCTGCGCAACCCAGCCAGGCGCGCGCTCGCCGGTGGCAATCAGTCGGGCTTTCATGCTTGATGCCGGACGCGAGTGGAAAACAGCACAGCGTGCCTGGGCGAGTTGCGATCATCGCGATCGGGGGGATTCGCGCTCTGCTGGCCGCTCACGCCTTAAACGCTCACTCCAGTTCTTCCGGCGGCTGGTCGCCAACGGTCCACAGGCGTTCCAACGCATAGAACTCACGGACGCGCGGCAACATGATGTGGACGATCACATCGCCCAGATCCACCAGGACCCACTCGGCCTCGCGTTCACCCTCCACGCCCAGCGGCATGACATCGAGCTTCTTGGCGAACTTGACCACCTCGTCGGCGATCGACTTCACGTGCCGCGTCGAAGTCCCCGAGGCAATGACCAGGTAGTCGGATACGCTGGACTTGCCGCGCACGTCGATCTCGACGACATCCTTGGCCTTGAGCTCATTGACGGCTGCATGCACGGTGGCGAGCAGGTCCGGTAGCGCAGGAGGCGGACTGGGCAGACGGGTCTTGATGACTTGGGCTTGGCTGGACAAAAGAGAGACTTGGCTGATCGACAGGACGCGATTATAGCGCCGACGCCCCGTAGAGACCGTGGGCCTGGATGAACGCGGCGACAGGCGGCGGTAGCAGAGCCTGCCAGTTGCCCCCCGTCGCGATCCGCTGGCGCACCTCGGTGGCCGATTCGGCCTGCAGCGGCTGGTGCAGCGCCATCACCCGCCCCGCGGGAGCCGCGCGCAAGGCGGCGGGGTCGTCGACCCAGCGCCCACGCATGCTCTGGGCCAGTGGTGCGGGCATCGTGGACAGCGCCGATTCGCCACGATCGGCGATCACCAGATGGGCCAGCCCCGGGAGTGCATCCCACGCATGCCAAGTGCTCAGGGCCAGGAAACTGTCCGCGCCCATGAGCAGGGCCATCGGCGCCTCCGGGCCTAGCTCACCACGCCAGCCGCGCAAGGTGTCGACCGTGTAGGAGGGACCTGGCCGGTCCAGTTCCCGACGATCCACGCGAAGCAGCGGATCTGCGAGGGCAACGGCTTCCAGCATCGCCAGACGCTGGACCGAACTGGCACCCGGCGGTGCTCGGTGCGGCGGGTCGGCGGCAGGGACCAGCGTGACGGTACAATCGAGAGCACGCCCGGCGGCGTGCGCAATGGACAGGTGCCCGTTATGAAACGGATCGAAGGTGCCGCCGTAGATCAGCGTAAGTGGGACCGGCATCTGCATGGGCGTTCTCGATGAGCCGCGCTCCGGTCGAGCGCGGAATCAGGCCACCAGGCGCGTTGCGGCGCCATCGGCGATGGCCAGCAGCAGGCGTTCGAGCGACACCCAGGCGTCGCCTTCGGCGCGGCCCTTGGCGATGCGGTCGATGCGCGAAGCCTCGGCCACCAGACGCGCCCAACGCGCGGCGCTGGCGTGCCGCTGCAGCGCACGCTTGAACGGTGCCTGCCGACTTTCCCAGATCCCCTGTCCCTTCATCTCAGCGGCCAGATTGCCGCCCCGCTCGGCGGTGCGGGCCAACTGGGCGGTACTGAGCAGGTTGCGCACGATCATCGGCATCAACGCCGCCACCGCCTCGCCCTCGTCGCGCAGGCCCTGGAGCATGCGCGAGGCCAGCGCGGCATTACCCGACCAGGTGACCTCGATCAATCGAAACACGTCGAACCGCGCCGCATCGGCCACCAACGATTCCATCGTCGCCAGATCCAGCGCCTGCCCCTGGGCCAACAGGGCCAGCTTGTCGATCTCCTGCGCGGCGGCCAGCAGATTGCCTTCCACCCGCTCCACCAAGCTGGCGATGGCATCGCGTTCGGCGCGCAAACCCTTGGCCCGCAAGCGCGCCTGGACCCAGCCGGACAACTCGTGGGGCTTGATCGCCCAGGCGATCGACAGCACGCCGATCCGCTCGATCGCGTCGGCCCATTTGCCGCGATGCGCCTTGCTCCATTCGCCGGCGGTGACCAGCAGCACCACATCCTGCGGCGGGCGCGCGCAGAAGGCAGTGATCACCTCGGCGCCTTCCTTGCCAGGCTTGCCGGTCGGTAGGCGCACCTCGACCAGGCGCCGGGCGCTGAACAGGCTGGGCGCATCGAAACTGGCCTGCAGGCCGGCCCAATCCACTTCGCGCCCCTCCACATCGAACACTTCGCGTTCGGCGATGCCCTCGGCACGGGCACGGGCACGGATCGCATCGGCCGCTTCCAGCACCAGCAAGGCCTCGGGCCCTGCGATCAGGTAGGCCGGCGCCAGTGCGGCCTCGGCCCCCTGCGTCGCCAGCCGGTCGGCAGGCAACTCCATGTCAGGGCGTCGGGGCGACGGGTTCGTCGACGGGCACGGCGGCGGGCGTCTGGATGCTCGCACCGCCCGGACGGCCAACGCCACGCACCACGCCATCAATCCGGCGCAGGATGGCCTGGGCCATGTCGCGCCGCAGTTCGTCGGACAGGATTTCCTTTTCCGAGGACGTACCGGTCAGGTTGGTCGACTGCGCCACGTAGTCACGCGACAACTCCACTACCTGCAGGGGCACCAACTCGGTGCCGTCGGCACGCCGGAACTCGAAGATCGCCGCATACCGCAAGCTGTACTCCTGCGCGCGACCATACTGGTCCAACGCGATGGGACGATTGCCCCAACGCTCGGACTTGATGTCCAGGGTCGCCACGTTGTCACCGGCATCTTCGGCAGCGGGAATGGCGCCAGCGGCCTTCAACCCGATTGCCAGATCCTCGGCCAAGGGGCTGTAACGGGTCTTGGAAACGACCTTCACCGGCCCGAGATCGGACGGCAGGGCGATCTTGCTGCGCAGGTGGAAGCCGCAGCCGCTGAGCGAAACGGCGAGCAGGATGACGGCCAGCAGCCGCAACGTCGGGGTCGGATTCATGGCAGAGAGTCTGGACGAGGCGCCCAAGGGCGGCAACTGGACGGACCAAGAGACTGCCCGACCCAGCGTGAACGCGGCTTGAGACCTCACCCGACGACCAGGTTGACGATCTTGCCCGGCACCACGATCACCTTGCGGATGGCGACCCCTTCCAGGAACTTGGCGGTATTGGGCTCGGCCTTGGCCAGCGACTCGATCAGGTCCTTGGGCGCATCGGCGGCCACCTCGATGGTGCCGCGCAACTTGCCGTTGACCTGCACCGCCAGGGTGACCGAATCGCGCACCATCGCGGACTGGTCGGCCTGCGGGAAGGCAAGGTCCTCCAGCAGCGTTTCGCGGTGGCCCAGCAGTTGCCACAGCGCGTGGCTGGAGTGGGGGGTGATGGGGTTGAGCAGCAGGACCGCCGCCTCCAGCGCTTCCTGGCGCACCGCGCGGCCCTGCTCGCTGGTGTCGTCGAACTTGCCCAGCGCATTGGACAGCTCCATCACTGCGGCGATGGCGGTATTGAAGCCGTGACGCTTGCCGTAATCGTCACCGACCTTGGCGATGGTCTCGTGGGTCTTGCGGCGCAGCGCCTTCTGCTCGGCGCTCAGCGCAGCCACATCCAGCGCCGGCGCAGTGCCGGCCTCGGCATGGCGCTGGGCCTGGGTCCACAGCCGGCGCAGGAAACGAGACATGCCTTCCACGCCCGCCTCGTTCCATTCCAGCGACTGCTCGGGCGGGGCGGCGAACATCGAAAACAGGCGAACGGTGTCGGCACCGAACCTATCGACCATCGCCTGCGGGTCCACGCCGTTGTTCTTGGACTTGGACATCTTCTCGACGCTGCCGATCTGCACCGGCTGGCCGTCGGCGGCCAGGGTCGCGCCCACGATGCGACCCTTTTCGTCGCGCTGCACGTCCACCAGTGCCGGGTTGATCCAGTCCTTCGAGCCATCCGCGTTCTCGCGGTAATAGGTCTCGGCGATCACCATGCCCTGGGTGAGCAGGTTGGTGGCCGGCTCGTCGCTGTCCACCAGCCGCGCGTCGCGCATGAGCTTGTGATAGAAGCGGAAGTACATCAGGTGCAGGATCGCGTGCTCGATGCCGCCGACATACATGTCCGCGGGCATCCAGTAATTGGCGCGCTTGTCGACCATCGCCGCCGCGCCGGGGCTGGTGTAGCGCGCCACGTACCAGCTGGACTCCATGAAGGTGTCGAAGGTGTCGGTCTCGCGCTCGGCCGCACCGCCGCACTCCGGACAGGTGGTCTTGCGCCACTCCGGGTCGGCCTTCAGCGGGGACTTCACCCCGTCCAGGGTCACGTTCTCCGGCAGCACGACCGGCAACTGGTCGTCCGGGACCGGGACCGCGCCGCAGCTTTCGCAATGGATCACCGGGATCGGGCAACCCCAGTAGCGCTGGCGGCTCACGCCCCAGTCGCGCAGACGGTAGTTGACCCGGCGCTGGCCCTGGCCCTTGCGCTCGAAGCGCTCGGCCAGCGCCTCGAAGGCGCCGCGGAAATCCAGTCCATCGAACTCGGCCGAATTGACCAGTTGGAACTCGCGGGTCTTGTCCGAATACCAGTCGCGCCACTCGGTGGCGTCGTAGCTGGCCTCGGCCTCGTTGCGCGGTTCCTTCAGCTCGATCACCTGCACGATCGGCAGCGAATACTTGGTCGCGAACTCGAAATCGCGCTGGTCGTGGCCGGGCACGGCCATCACCGCGCCGGTGCCGTAGCCCATCAGCACGAAGTTGGCGACCCACACCGGCACGGTCTCACCGCTGATCGGATGCACGGCCTTCAGGCCGGTGTCCATGCCGCGTTTTTCCTGGGTCTCCAGTTCGGCCTCGGAGACGCCGCCCAGCTTGAGCTGCTCCAGGAACGCGGCCAGCTCCGGATGGGTCTCGGCGGCCTTGAGCGCCAGTGGATGCTCGCCGGCGATCGACACGAAGGTCACGCCCATCAGCGTGTCCGGGCGGGTGGTGAACACCATCAGCGGGTCATGCCCACCTTCCACGTTGAACTGGATCTCCAGGCCTTCGGAACGACCGATCCAGTTGCGCTGCATGGTCTTGACCGACTCGGGCCAGCCGTCCAGCGTATCCAGGCCGTCCAGCAGTTCCTGGGCGTAGTCGGTGATGCGCAGGAACCACTGCGGGATCTCGCGCTTTTCCACCAGTGCGCCTGAGCGCCAACCGCGGCCGTCGATGACCTGCTCGTTGGCCAGCACGGTCTGGTCCACCGGGTCCCAGTTCACCACCGAGGCCTTGCGATAGGCCAGACCCTTGCGCAACAGGCGGGTGAACATGCGCTGCTCGTGCACGTAGTACTCGGGGGAGCAGGTGGCGAATTCGCGCGTCCAGTCGATGGCGTAGCCCAGCGACTTGAGCTGCTCGCGCATGTGCGCAATGTTGGCGTAGGTCCACTTGGCCGGCGCGGTCTTGTTCTTGATCGCGGCGTTCTCCGCCGGCAGGCCGAAGGCGTCCCAGGCCATCGGCTGCAGCACGTTGTGGCCGGTCATGCGCTTGTAGCGGCTGATGACGTCGGAAATGGTGTAGTTGCGCACATGGCCCATGTGCAGCGCGCCGGACGGATACGGCAGCATGGACAGGCAGTAGTACTTGGGCTTGTCGGAGGTCTCGCTGACCTCGAAGGCCTGGGTCGCGTTCCAGAACTGCTGCGCGGAGGTTTCGACCTGCTTGGGGTCGTAGGCGTGGGTTTCGGGAACGGCGGACATGGCGGAAGGCTTCGGACGCAGCTGCAAAGCAGGAAAGCGTACCGCAGCGCACCACCGGCTGCACCCGCTGGCAGCCCGGCTGCCGTTCAGACCGTCATCGAGACAGGCCGCTGCCCTGCCCCGCCGGCCCGCCAAGTCCGGCCATGCCGGCCCAGGCCATCCAGGCCAGGATCGACAGGCGTTGGCTCAGGCCATCGGGCATCAGCAGCGGCCCGATCAGCGCCAGGACGGCCATCGCCAGGCCTAGCACCAGTCCATCGCGGGCCAGCCTCTGCCAGGCGACCTGCCCGCGCAGCCCCAGGCCCAGCAGCAATGTTCCGGCCAGGGCGCTGGCCCACCACAGCACCCAGGCGGTGGCGTGCAGGCGCGTGGAGCGGCCATCGAGTTGCTGGGGATCCAGCCGGAACAGCCCCATCGCCACGAACCCCAGCGCCGACAGGAACATCAGCTGCGCCCCGATCCGCTGCGGCCACGGGGCCTTGAGCGGCAGCCGCAGCCGCAGGCTCAGTGCGCCCAGTCCGATCAGCGCGCCAGGCAGCGCGTAGCCGAGCAGATTGAACAACTGCGCGCGCGGGATGCCCAGCGCGCCCAACGCCGCGGTCGGATAGATCATCTGGGAATACCCCGGCAGCAGCGCACCGAAGCCGAGGACGCTGCCCAGCCAAAGCAGCGCCGCCAGGGGCGCCGGAGCGGCATGCAGGAGGCGCAGGCGCGCCGGGCTCATCGCCGGTTCCCGAAGGCCAGGCGTGCGGTCACAGGGAGGTGTCGGGAATCGCAGGTCATGGGCCCGGCAGGCTAGCCGTCCCGGGCCGGCTGTCAATGTGGCCGGCGCCACGCCTTGTATCCTCCGCCGCCCGGCACCATGTGCCCGTCATTGCCTTTGCGAGGAATCCAGCCCACATGAGCGCCCAGCCGCACGTCTTCAACGCCACTACCGACACCTTCGAGGCCGAGGTCCTGCAGCAGTCCCTGCAGGTGCCGGTGATCGTCGACTTCTGGGCGAGCTGGTGCGAGCCGTGCAAGACCCTGGGACCGATCCTGGACAAGCTGGCGGCCGAGTACCACGGCGCCTTCAAGGTCGCCAAGGTCGATGTCGACCAGGAGCAGCAGCTGGCGGCGATGTTCCAGGTGCGCTCGATTCCCACCCTGGTGGTGGTCAAGGACGGCCAGGTCCTTGGCGCGATCCCCGGCGCCCTGCCGGAGGGCGAGCTGCGCAAGGTGCTCGATCAGATCGGCGTGCAGCCGGCCGCCAATGAGGAAGAGGCCGAGCCAGAGGAACTGCCCCCGCTGTCTCTGGCCGAGCAGATCGCCGAACTGCGCAAGGGCATCGCCGCCGAGCCGGACAAGGACGAGTTGAAGCTGGACCTGGCCTTGGCCCTGCTGCGCAGCGGCGAGGTGGAAGAAGCCGGCGGCCTGCTGGAAAACCTGCCCGCCAACCTGGCCACCGACGACCGCGCAGTCAACGCGCACGCCCGCCTGGCCTTCGCCGCCCAGCTCAAGGGCGCTCCCGATCCGGCCGCGCTGGAACAGGCGCTGGCGGCCGACGAGGGCGACCTGCGCGCGCGTCACCTGCTGGGCGTGCACAAGCTGGTGGCCGGCGATGCCGAAGGCGCCCTGGCGCAGTTCATCGAGTTGCTGCGCCGGGACCGCGCCTGGGAAGACGGCCTGGCCAAGAAGACCCTGATCGACGCCTTCCGGGTGATCGAGGACGAGGACCTGGTAGGCACCTATCGTCGCAAGATGTCCGCGTTGCTGTTCTGAGCCAGGGCGCACGCGGCGCAGTTTCCGGGGCCACGAGCATCTGAAAATCCGTGGGAGCCGCGACAGCGGCGATCAGGCTTTCTCCGCAAAGCCCATCGCCGCTGTAGTGGCTCCCAGGCGTGTTTCCAGCGTCCGGGAAGTCATCGGGCAACGCCACTCCATACTAATGCGTATGTTAGCCTCGCCTCCCGCCTGATCTCCGCTCTCGGCCGCTGATGAAACCCTCCACCCTGCGCCACGGCCTGAATCTGTGGCCACCGTTCCTGTTCACCGGCATCCATGTCGCGGCGATCGCGCCGGACTGGCGCCATGCGCGGGTGGAACTGCGCATGCGGCCGTGGAATCGCAACTACGTGGGCACCCATTTCGGGGGCAGCCTGTTCGCCATGACCGATCCGTTCTGGATGCTGCTGGTGATGCACTGCCTGGGCCGGGATTACTTCGTGTGGGACAAGGCCGGGGAGATCGAGTTCGTCAAACCCGGACGCGGCACCGTGAGCGCCGATTTCCGCATCGATGCGGCCACCCTGGATCAACTGCGCCAGACCACCGCCAGCGGCGCCAAGCACCTGCATTGGTTCGAGCTGGACGTGGTCGATGCAGACGGCGAGGTCGTGGCCCGGGTGCGCAAGCAGCTCTATGTCCGGCTCAAGCCGGCCGCGCGCAGCGCGCCGGCCGAGTCCTGAGCCGCCCCCGCCTTTCAGCGCTCAGTCGGCCCGCGAGGCGGGCAAGGGGATGCTCCAACGCGCCTGCCCGTCCTGCGGCGCGAACAGCGGCATCGACAGGGTCTTGTGTTCGGCATCCAGCTGTAGCGCACGCCCTTGCCTGAGCGTTTCGGGCAGATCGTCCAGGGTCTTGCCCGGGTTGGCGCGCAGCCACAAGGCCACCGACACCAGCCGGGCCTGCGCGACACCATCCTGCAGACGTCGCAGGTGTGGGGCGAAATCCGCTGTTTCCATGTTGCTCAGCACGCAGCCGGCCGCGTTGGCGATGCAGCGCACATTCCAGCCAGTCCCCAGCTCCGCCGGCACGGTAACCGGCTTGTCCGCCTTCACCTGCGCCTGGCCAGGCGCCTGGCAGGTCCACGCCGGACGCACGGCCATGCGCGCCAGGGTCTTGCCCGGGTCGAACAGCCAGCGCCCTTCGGCTGCGCCCGCGCCCTCGACCAGCCGCCAGCCACCGGCTTGCACATTGGCGCTGATGTAGGAGAACTCGCCCTGCATCGCCGCGCAGATGCCGCCCTGCGCGAACGGCGCAAAGGCGTCCTGGCAGTCCTCGGGCAACGCGGCGTCGGCCGGCATCTGCGCCAGCATCTCGGCGAACAGGTTCGCCGAGCCACGCAGCATCGCCAGCGAGATCATGCCGTCGGCCAGCGTGTCCGGGCGTTTCCACAGCATCCGCGCGGTCCTGGCGTCGCGGCAGACGCCGGCCAGCGCCTCGGTGCGATGTCCGCGCACGAAGGCCAGCGCATGCCCGGTCTGTGGCGCGCCCAGTGCCTGGTAGGTGGGCATGGGCATCGTCAGTCCCAGCGGAAAGGGGTTATGCACATAGTCCGCCTCACCCAAGGCCTCCACCCGCGCGCTCAGGCCGGCGTTGCGGGCCACCAGTGCGGCGTAGGCGGCCTGGTTGCCGCGTACCCGGGCCAGGCAGTCCTGGTCGGTCCAGCTGCAGGCCCGCAGCCCCGGCACACCATTGACCTGCTCGTGCGGCCACTGCTTCTCGGCGGTGGTGACAAAGCCCTCCGGTGACTTGGCATAGGCCGCCAGGTCGGCTTTCAGCACCGCCGCCTGTTCGTCGGCGGGCACCGCGTACGGAAGCAGCCAGAGCTGGGCGAAGCCGTTGCGGCCGGCAGGCGGTTTGCTTGGCGTGAGGGCCTCCAGCGCCGCACGCTCGGTCCGCGTCGGGCCCATCGCCCGGGAGATGCCATAAGCCCCCAGCGCCAGCACGACGACCGCCAGCAGGGTGGCCCCGATCCACTTCAATACCCGCACCATCACCACACTCCTTTCCTGTCCTGGCGCGCGCTGCGCGCCTTGAGCGCGCCATACAATACCGGCATGTCCGCCCACACCCCACGCCCTTCCCTGCAGAGCCTGTTCCTCACCGGCCTGCTCACCCTGTTGCCGATCTGGCTGACCTGGGTGGTCGTCAAGTTCGTCTTCGTGCTGCTGTCCGATGCCAGCAAGCCGCTCGTCGAGCCCATCTCCCGCAGCATCGCCAATGATTTCCCCGGCGTGGCGTCGTGGCTCAACGGACAGTCGGTGCAGGCGGTCATCGCCCTGGTCGCCACGCTGCTGGTGATCCTGCTGGCCGGTTTCCTCGCCCGTCGGGTGGTCGGGCAGACGCTGCTGCGCTGGTTCGAGGCCCTGATCCTGCGCGTGCCGCTGGCCAGCACCATCTACACCAGTTCGCGCCAGTTGCTGGACATGCTGCAGACCAAGCCCGGCAGCACCCAGCGCGTGGTGCTGATCGACTTCCCGCACCGGGAGATGAAGTCCGTCGGCCTGGTGACGCGGGTCATGCGTGAGGAAGGCACCGGCCGCGAACTGGCCGCCGTCTACGTGCCCACCACGCCCAACCCGACCAGCGGGTATCTGGAGATCGTGCCAGTGGAACTGCTCACCCCGACCGACTGGAGCGTGGACCAGGCCATGAGCTTCATCATCTCCGGCGGTGCGGTGGCGCCCGATTCGATGCCCTTCACCCGCGCTGGCGATCAGCGCCGGTGAGCGTGGTGGCGCGCACCCTGGACGACCGGGCGGTGCGATTGTTCCTCGCACTGGCGGCGTTCCTGTGCGTCAACGCGGTGCTGGCCGAGTTCATCGGGGTCAAGATCTTCGCCCTGGAGGACACCCTGGGCATCGACCCGCTGCAGTGGAACCTGTTCGGCCAGACCGGCTCGCTGAGCTTCACCGTCGGCACGCTGCTGTGGCCGTTCGTGTTTTTGCTGACCGACACCATCAATGAGTTCTTCGGCCGCCGCGGCGTGCAGTTCATCTCCTGGGTCGCAGTGGCGCTGATCGTGTACGGGTTCGCGTTCGCCTATCTGGCCATCCATGCCGCCCCGGCCGCGTGGTGGGTGACCGTGGCCGCGCCGCAGGGCGTGCCGGACTACCAAGCTGCGTTCGCGGCGATCTTCGGCCAGGGGCTGTGGTCGATCGGCGGGTCGATCGTGGCCTTCCTGCTGGGCCAGCTGATCGACGTGTGGGTGTTCCACCGCATCCGCACCGCGACCGGTGAGCGGCATGTGTGGCTGCGCGCGACCGGGTCGACGGCGGTCTCGCAGCTGGTCGATAGCTTCGTGGTGATCTACATCGCCTTCGTGCTGGGCCCGCAGCATTGGTCGCTGCCGCGCTTTTTCGCCATCAGTACGGTCAACTACGGCTACAAGATGCTGGCGGCGGTGGCGATGATCCCGTTGCTGTACCTGATGCGCCACGCGATCCGCGCCTACCTGGGCCATGCTCTGGAAGAGCGTCTGCGGCTGGAAGCGGCCGATGGCTGACCCGCACGCTTGGCTGAGCGCTCTCCCGAACCTCTCGCCACCGGCCAGGCGCATCACGCAGCTGTATCGGAAGCCCGCGCCCCCAGTCAGGAAGGCGCTGCCGTGGCTCGCTAGAATGCCCGCCATGAAGCCTGTCCTGATTCCGGCGCTGGTGGCGCTGGTCACTGCGCTGCCCGGTGCCGCACATTCGCCCACCGGCGCCTCGCCCCGCGGGGCCTCATCGGCCCTGCCGGCACCCGCGCTGCCTGCCGCCCCTGACGCGCCGCTCTCGCTGGCCGCGCTGGCGCCGGACGCCGATCCGCAGGTGCCGGCGCTGGGCCTGTCGGCGATGCAGTGCGCGCAGGCGCACGGCACGGGCGTGGATGCGCAGCGGCTGGCGGTGATCGATTACAGCCGTTCCTCGCTGACGCCGCGGCTGTGGGTGTTCGACTTAGGCAAACACTAGCTGCTGTACAAGGAGCTAGCGGCGCACGGCCGGGGTTCGGGCGGCGATGTGCCGACCACCTTCTCCAACGCCGACGGCACGCACGCCTCCAGCCTGGGGCTGTTCGTCACGCGGGATACCTACCAGGGCAAGAACGGCTATTCCCTGCGCATGCAGGGGCTGGACGCGGGCTTCAACGATGCGGCCATGAGCCGCGCGATCCTCATGCACGGCGCGCCCTACGTCAGCGCCGAGGCCGGCAGGAAGATGGGCCGCCTGGGCCGCAGCTGGGGCTGCCCGGCGGTGCGCGCGGCGATGGCCAGGCCGATCATCGATGTGATGAAGGATGGCCAGTTCGTGTTCTCGTACTACCCACAGCAGGCCTGGCTGACCCGCTCGTCGCTGGCCCAGTGCGCGATGGCGCGCCTGCAGCGCGCGCCCAAGGCCGATCACGGCACCGCGATCGCCGCGCGCTAGGCTGATCGCCACTTCGGGCGGCCAGCAGTAGGCCACGATGCGGCGCTATGCCAAGGTGTTGAGTCTGATCGCGCTGGTGCCGCTGCTGGCGCTGGCGGCGGTGCCGTTCTGGGGCGACAAACAGTCGCGTCCGATCAATACGGCCGCGGCCGATCTGATGACAAGAGCGCCGGGCCGATGGCGGTGATCGTCAGCCTGACCGAACAGTGCGCCTATGTGTATCGCAACGGCATCCTGATGGCGTGGAGCACGGTGAGCACCGGCAAGGCCGGCTACGAGACGCCGACCGGTGTGTTCACCATCGTGCAGAAGGACAAGGACCACCGCTCCAACAAGTACAACAGCGCGCCCATGCCTTACCAGCAGCGGCTGACCTGGGACGCGGTGGCGCTGCACGCCGGCGGCCTGCCCGGCTATCCCGAATCACACGGCTGCGTGCACCTGCCGACCGGCTTCGCGCAGAAGCTGTTCGACGCCTCGACCATGGGCATGGTCGTGGTCGTGGTCGAAGCGGGACATTCGGCCGTCGACCTGGTCCACCCCGGCGCGCTCAGTCCGATCGACCCGTCCACCGGCAAGGACGTGACATGCCCCTGCTGGAGGACGGCCAGCCCTGGCGCTGGGATCCGTCGCGGGCGAGCAAGGGCCCGCTGTCGGTAGTGCTCAGCCGCACCGACCGGATCCTGTTCGTCTACCGCGACGGGGTGGAGATCGGACGCACCCGCATCAAGCTCAGTGGCCCGGACCTGCGCAGCGGCACGCACGCCTACGTGGTCAAGGCCGGCTACGTGCTGCCGGCCGCCGGCAGCGCGACGCCGGCGCGCCGCTGCCCGAGGACCTGGCCCGACAGGTGGTGATCCCCGAGGCGTTCAAGGCCCAGGTGCTGCCGCTGGTGCAGCCGGGCACCGTGCTGGTGGCCACCGATGCCAGCGTGCTGCCGCGGACCACGGGCGTGCATCTGCAGGTGATCGAAGCCGATCCGCCAGAGCGCTGATGCGGGCGACGGGCTTCGCGTCAACAAGCAAAGCCCTGCCAGGCACTAATGCGATGCAGGCTTGAGCCGCGCCTCGCACAGCCCCTTGGGCGTCCAGTCCTGGACCACGGTCGTGGCCGGCTGCGTAGCGTCGTGCAGGATCAGCACCAGCCCGCGGCGCAGCTGATCGCCGGTGGCCATCAGCGCCATCGGCGGGCCGCCCGGAATGATCCGTCCGGTGTCGCCCGGCCGGTCCAGGACGATGCCTCGCGGCGTCTCCAGGCAGGTCTCGCCGCTGAGCGTGAACCAGGCCTCCGGCCCGGAGTGCACATGGGTGCGCGAGACCATGCCGGGCGTGAACACCGCCTCCATGTACTGCGCCGCGTACGCGTGGCGCGGATCGACCGGCAGCGGCCCGATGCTGGCACGATGCGTCGCCCCGGCCGGCGGCGTCCAGTCCTTGCCGGCGATGGTCATCAGCCAGACCTCGCCCAGCGATTCGAGTATCAGACCGTTGGGCGAGCGTGCCGCCTCGGCGCTGGCGCGGTCGGGGAAGCGGTCGATCTGCCAGTACGGCGGCTGCGGCAAGGGGTCGACCGGCTGCTCGCCGATGATCCAGCAGCCGACCTCGCCGGTGCGCTCGGCCACCGGCCTGCAGCCCTGTGGCGGCATGGGGTGCGCCATGGCGGTGGGCGCGGCGGCCGGGGCCGGCATGCTCACTGCCAACCAGGCCACCAGCGTGGCGCCGAAGCCTATCACTCGCATATGCTGTCTCCTCTCGTCAAAGGTCTCTCACGACAACGCGCGGGGCCGTCAGGCCAGGCCAGCGCGCGCGATCAGACCCGCAGTCCGCCATGGCGCGCCATGCCGGCGGCCAGCACGAAGATCAGTCAGCACGATCAGCCCCAGCTGGAAACGGATCGCCCCGCGCACCCGGGCGGGCTCTGCCGGCGACGGCAGGAAGGCAGCATCGCCGGTCAGCGCGCGTCGCCAGCGCAGGAAGCGCAGCGTGGGCCACAGCGACACCAGCGCGGCCAGGACGAAGCAGCCCAGCTTGGCGTGGAACCAGGGGTTGTGCAGATGGAAGTCCGCGCCCTTGATGCCACCGAACACTCGCCACAGGCCGGCGCCCAGCAGCAGCGCGGCCGTCAGCCCATAGCCCCGGTCCACCCGCAGCAGCCGGCCGACGCAGGACGCGTCCAGCGCCCGCGACAGCAGCACCGATTCGGCCACGAGCATGGCGATCAGGCCGAACAGCAGCAGGTGATGCAGGGCGGCGAGCGCGAAGTCCATCCACGTGGCGGCAGCTTCCGGCGGAGTCGGCCGATACTGGACGCCGCCGGCCGCCCCAGGCAGTGCCGGTTGTCACCAAATGCACGCATCGCGGCGCCCGCGGCAGGTCAGCCCAGGTCGCCGATCACCACCTGCGCGGCATTGTGTCCTGGCGCTCCGGTCACCCCGCCACCGGGATGGGTGCCGGCCCCGCACAGGTACAGGCCCGGAATCGCGCCGCGATAGCCCGCCTGGCCCAGCGCAGGGCGCGATGAAAACAGTTGGTTGAGGGTCAGGGCACCATGGAAGATGTCACCGCCGACCAGGCCGAAGTCGCGCTCCAGGTCCAGCGGGCTCTTGATCTGCCGGCCCAGGACCGAGGCGGCGAAGCCCGGCGCATAGCGCTCGACCGTGGCGATCATCAGGTCGGCGACCTCTTCGCGGTGTGCGTCCCAGCTGCGCCCATCGGCCAGCTCCGGCGCCACGTGCTGGCAGAACAGGCTGGCCACGTGCTGGCCCGGCGGCGCCAGCGAATCGTCCAGCGTGGAGGGAATCAGCAGCTCGACGATGGGGTCGCGTGCCCAGCCATGCGCCTTCGCATCGAGGTAGGCCCTGTCCATGTATTCCAGCGACGGCGCCAGGATGATGCCGGCGGTCAGGTGGTCGCCTTCACCTGGCAAGGCGGTGAACGAGGGCAGCCGGTCCAGCGCGACATTCAGCCTGAAGGTGCCAGAGCCGCAACGCCAGTGGCGCATGCGTTCAGCGGTCGGCTGCGGCACGTGCTCGGCGCGCAGCAGGCGCTGGTAGAGCAGCTTGGGATTGACGTTGGCCACCACGCAGCGTGCGCGCAGGATCTCGCCGGTGTGCAGGCGCACGCCAACCGCGCGCCCGCCTTCGACCAGCACCTCGTCCACGCCGGCGTCGGTACGCAACGTGGCGCCGGCCGCGCGCGCCGCAGCCGCCATGGCCTGGGTGATGGCGCCCATGCCGCCGATCGCATGTCCCCAGGCCCCCTTGACTCCATCAACCTCGCCGAACACGTGATGCAGCAGCACGTAGGCGCTGCCCGGCGTGTAGGGACTGGCGTAGTGGCCGACCACGCCGTCGAAACCAAGCAGCGCTTTGATCGGCGCGCTCTCGAACCAGCGGTCCAGGTATTCGCCGGCCGAGAGCACGAACAGATCCAACAGTTCCTGCCGCAGGGTCTGGTCCAGCAACATCAGCCGGCGGCCCAGCTGCGCGCCGCGCAGCAGTTCGGGCAGGGCCTTCCACCAGCCATCGCCGGTGATATTCGGCGGCGGCTGCAGGGCCAGCGCGCGCAACACATCGGCCATGGCCTCCAGCCGCGCTTCGTAGGCCGGCAAGGCCTCGGCGTCGCGCCGGGAGAATTTGGCCACCTGCGCCTGGGTCTGCCCGGCGCCAGTGAGCAGGAACTGCCCATCGGGCAGCGGCAGGAAGTTGCCGCGCCTGCGCTGGACGATGCGCAGGCCTTGGCCGTGCAGGTCGAGGTCGGCGATCACCTTGGGCTGCAGCAGCGAGACGGTGTAGGAGGCCACCGAGTTGCGAAAGCCGGGATGGAATTCCTCGGTCACCGCCGCCCCACCGAACACCCCGCGCCGCTCCAGGACGGTCACCTTCAACCCGGCGCGGGCCAGGTAGGCCGCGCAGGTCAGGCCGTTGTGGCCGCCACCGACCAGGAGGACGTCGCAGGACGTGGCGCCGCGCATCAGGCAGAATTCCGTGACGGCTTACACAATCTGCGGCTGGCGTTCATGACGTTGCACGGATCAGGGGAAGGACCGAAATGGGACACAACATGCCGGGCAGGACCGAATGCGCAGGGTAGCGTGAACACAGATCGTCCCCAACACAAACCCATCGCCTGATGCGCGCGCTGAGATCCATCCGCCGCAGCCGGGCGCATGTCGGTGAGCGCGTGTTGACCGGCATCGGGGCCGCCGCACTGGTCGTGTTGCTGACCCTCTCCGGCCTCACCGCGCCGCTGGATCGCGGCCTGTTCGACCGCCTTGCCGGCGCACGCCATGCCCAGGGAGAGCAGCAGGTGGTCGTGGTCGCCATCGACGCCCCCAGCGTGAGTCAGCTCGGGCCATGGCCATGGTCGCGACGCGAACTGGCGAATCTGGTGGATCGCCTGACCGCCGCTGGCGCCCGCGCGATCGGCCTGGACCTGCTGCTGGCCCAGCCCAGCCTCTACGATCCCGAAGGTGATGCGCTGCTTACACAGGCGATACGCCGCAACGGTGCGGTGGTGTTGCCGGTCATGGCCGACCTGCCCGCGCCGCCGCAGCCGGCCACGGCCCTGCTGCCCGCCCCGAGCCTGGCTGAGGCCGCCGCGGCGCTGGGCCATGTGGAAGTCACCACCGACCCCGATGGCATGCCACGCCAACTCGACTTGCATGCGGGGCTGGGTACGCCACGCTGGCCTGCGTTCTCACTCGTGCTCGAGTCCCTGGCGACCCACGGCACTGCGCTTCCCGCCCGCCATGCCAGACACCGCGCCGTCGCCACATCCGACGCACGGCCGGAGACCTGGTCGGGAACCGAAACGGTCCTGCTGGCCTACCCGCGTGGCGGTGGCATCGAGCACGTCCCGGCCGCCGGTGTCCTGGACGGCCGCATCGGCGCCGAGCGCCTGGCGGGGCGGGTTGCGATCGTCGGCCGCACCGATGACGCCGCGGCCGGCGAGATGACGGTGCCCGGCATGGCGCACCAGTTGGCGCCGGTGGATATACAGGCCAATGCGGTGGCGCGCCTGCTTGAGGACCGCGCGATCTGGCCCATCCCGATCCTGGCGCAGGTCTCGCTTGCCGTTGTCCTGGTCTGCCTGCCCCTGCTGCTGCTCGGACTGCCGGGCATGCACACGCTCTGGGTGCCGATGGGGCTGGCCGGGGCCCTGGTGGGCCTGCTGTGCTGGGCCTTGCTGCTGGCCGGCGCGTGGTTTCCTCCCATGGCCGCCCTGCTGGTCTTGATGATCGGTGTGGTGACCGGCGTGCTCGGCAGTTGGCAGCGCACGCGCCACCGGTCGCGCCTGGACTCAGGCACCGGAACCGCCAACCGCGCCTGGTTCGACACCCGTCTGGAGCGCGATGTCCGCACCGCGCGCCGTCGCGGACGGCCGCTGTCCTTGCTGCTGGTGGAGGCGCGCGGCCCCGGGCCGCAGTTGCCCGGGCAACGCGGGGAGCTGGCCCTGCCGCTGGCTGCCGCCCTGCGCCTGCGCCTGCGCCGGCCCGGCGATCTGATCGCCCGTCTCGATGCCGGGCGCTTCGCCGCGCTGCTGCCGGACACCGGCGCCGACACCGCCACCGCGCTGGCCACCGCGCTGATGGTGGACCTGGAAGGCCGGCCCGGCCGCCCCGGGCCAGCAGCCCGTGGCAACGGCCTGCGCATCGGCCTGGCCACGCTCCACCCCGAGGACGCCCGCGGCAGCGACCTGTTGCTGCGCGCCACCCGTGACCTGGTGGCCGCCCGCGACCCGCTGGCGCCCTGAGCCCAGACCCTGGCCGGGGCCCATGACCTTCGACACCGGCCGGCCTCCCGGCGCCACGTTACAGTCCCACGATTGCCCGGACCACCCGCGGCAAGAGCGACTTCACGGTTATCCAAGGGAGCCTACGTGCGCACGTCCAAGACCAAGATCCTGCTGCTCACCCTGTCCATCGCCACCGCACTGGCGGCCTGCAAGCAATCCGACGACCAGGCCCCGGCCACCTCGACCCCGCCTGCCGACGCGCCCAAGGCCCTGACCCTGGACGATTCCAAGCTGCCGCCGCTCAACAGCTTCAAGGCCAGCGACCTGGACAAGAACGCCAACGTCTGCACCGACCTGAACGCCTACGCCAACCAGAACTGGCTGGCGGCCAACCCGGTCCCGGGCGACCGCACCAGCTGGGGCAGCTTCGAGGTATTGAGCGAGCGCTCGGAAGCGGTCCAGCACCAGCTGGCCGAGCAGGCCGCCGCCGACACCAACGCCACCGGCGTGGAGAAGATCGTCGGCGACTTCTGGGCCACCGGCATGGACCAGGACAAGATCGAGCAGCAGGGCATCGCGCCGATCCAGGCGGAGCTGACCGCGATCGACGGGCTGACCGACCAGGCCAAGATCACCGACTACCTGCGCACCAGCGCGGCCAAGGGCCAGAACATGCTGTTCGGCTTCGGCGCCAACGCCGACTTCAAGGCCTCGGACATGAACATCGCCTACGCGATGCAGGGCGGCCTGGGCCTGCCCGATCCGGAGTACTACACCAGCGCCGAGAACAAGGCCAAGCTAGAGGCCTACCAGGCGCACATCGCCAAGACCCTGGAGCTGGCCGGCATCGCTCCGGACGCCGCAGCCGCCCAGGCCCAGCAGGTTATCGACTTCGAGACCCGCCTGGCCAAGGTGTCCAAGAACAGCACCGAGCTGTCGCGCCATGTCGAGTTGTTCTACAACCCGGTCACCCTGGAAGAGGCCGACAAGCTGACCCCCAACTGGTCCTGGACCGAGTTCTTCAAGTCCCAGGGCGTGACCCCGCCGGAGAAGTTCTCGCTGGCCATCCCGGCCTTCCACGAGGAAGTGTCCAAGATGCTGGCCGATACCGACCCGGCCGCCTGGCAGGCCTACCTGCGCTTCCACACCATCGACGAGGCCAGCCCGTACCTGAGCAAGCCGTTCGTGGATGAGAACTTCGCCTTCTGGAGCAAGACACTGCGTGGCCAGAAGGAAATGAAGGACCGCTGGAAGCGCGTGCTGGGCACGATCAACCGCCAGGTCGGCGAGACCATGGGCCAGCTCTACGTCAAGGTCGCCTTCCCGCCGGAAGCCAAGCAACAGATGGAACAGCTGGTGGGCAACCTGCGCACCGCGCTCAAGGCGCGCATCGAGAAGCTGGACTGGATGAGCCCGGAGACCAAGGAAAAGGCCATCGCCAAGTGGAACACCTTCACTCCCAAGATCGGCTATCCGGACAAGTGGCGTGACTGGTCCGGGCTGAAGACCAGCCGCGAGAGCTACATCGGCAACGTGCTGGCCGCGCAGGAATTCAACTACAAGTTCGACCTGTCCAAGATCGGCAAGCCGGTGGACAAGACCGAGTGGGGCATGACCCCGCAGACCATCAACGCCTACTACAACCCGCAGCAGAACGAGATCGTGTTCCCGGCCGCCATCCTGCAGCCGCCGTTCTTCGATCCCAAGGCCGATCCGGCAATGAACTATGGCGGCATCGGCGCGGTGATCGGCCATGAGATGACTCACGGCTACGACGACCAGGGCGCGCAGTTCGGGCCCAGCGGCAACTTCGAAAACTGGTGGACCGATGCCGACAAGCAGGGCTTCGAAGCCCGCACGGGCAAGCTGGTGGACCAGTTCAACGGCTATACGACAAGCGATGGCGGCAAGGTCAAGGGCGACCTGACCCTGGGCGAGAACATCGCCGACCTGGGCGGCCTGAACACCGCCTACGACGCGATGAAGGTCGCCGAGCAAGGCAAGCCGGAACCGGAGATCGATGGCCTGACCCAGAACCAGCGCTTCTTCCTCAACTGGGCCACGGTGTGGCGCCGCAACTTCACTCCGGAAGAGCTGGCCGTGCGTCTGAAGACCGATCCGCATGCCCCGGCCAACTTCCGCGCCAACGGCGCCCCGTCCAATATGCCGGCCTTCGCCAAGGCGTTCGAATGCAAGCCGGGCGATGCCATGGTGCGCGCGCAGGACAAGCAGGTCGTGATCTGGTAAGCCACCGCGCCCCTGGCGCACGGCGACGCGGCGTCATGCCGCGTCGTCACTTATTTCCCATGTGCCGCAAGGCACCTTCCATCGGCCGCGAAAGCCAACGAGTCCCGAATACGTGAACGCACCGAAACTGATCACTCTCTCCCTCGCCGTGAGCCTGGCCCTGTCGGCCTGCAACAAGCACGAGGACACCACGCCGGCCCAGGCCTCGACCCCGCCGGCCACCGCCGATGCCAAGCAGGCCCCGTCCTTCGATGTGACCGAGCTGGACAAGGACATCAACGTCTGCGACGACCTCAACGGCTTCGTCAACGCCAAGTGGGTCAAGGCCAATCCCATCCCCGACGATCGCACCAGCTGGGGCGCCTTCAACAAGCTGGCCGAAGACAGCCTCAACACCCAGCACGACATCGTCGAGGCCGCGGCCAAGAACAAGATCGCGCCCAGCGACTCCATCGAGCACAAGATCGGCGCGCTCTATGCCGCGGGCATGGACCAGGCCGCCATCGACAAGGCCGGCTACACGCCGCTGCAGCCCACCCTGGACGCCATCACCGGCCTGAAGAACAACCAGGACGTGGCCAAGTACATCGTCGACCGCTACGCCCAGGGCGACGGCCAGGTGTTCGAGTTCGGCTCCGGTGCCGACTACCAGCACGCCGAAACCCAGATCGCCTACGCCAACGAAGGCGGGCTGGGCCTGCCGACCAAGGACTACTACACCGATCCCAAGTACACCGACATCCGCGACGCCTACATCGCGTATATCGCCAAGTCCTTCGAGCTGACCGGCACCGACCCGACCGCGGCCAAGACCCAGGCCCAGCAGGTGTTCGATCTGGAAAAGCAGCTGGCCGCCGCCTCGCTTTCGCGCGTGGACGCGCGTGATCCGAAGAACCAATACCACTTCGTCTCCGTGGCAGAGGCCGACAAGGTCACCCCGCATTTCTCCTGGGAGACCTTCTTCAACGCCCAGGGCGTGAGCATCGACAAGGGCTTCTCGCTGTCCCAGCCTAAGTTCTTCGCCGAGTTCGACAAGCTGCTCGCCAAGGCGCCGACCGATCAGTGGCAGGCCTACCTGCGCTTCCACGCCATCGACGGAGCGGCCAACGCACTGAGCCAGCCGTTCGTGGATGCCAGCTTCGACTTCTGGGGCAAGACCCTGTCCGGGCAGCCCCAGCAGAAGCCGCGCTGGAAGCGCGTGCTCGGTGCGGTCAATCAATCCATGGGCCAGGCCCTGGGCCAGTTGTACGTGGCCAAGGTGTTCACCCCGGAAGCCAAGACCCGCGCCACCGAACTGGTGGACAACGTGCGCAACGCGCTGAAGGCCCGCATCCAGCACCTGGACTGGATGAGCGAGGACACCAAGGCCAAGGCGATCGCCAAGTGGGACACCTTCCTGCCCAAGATCGGCTACCCGGACACCTGGCGCGACTGGTCCGGCCTGGAGATCAAGGCGGACGACTACTACGGCGACCTGCAGGCCGCGCAGAAGTTCAACTACCAGTACGACATCGCCAAGATCGGCAAGCCGACCGACCGCAAGGACTGGGGCATGACCCCGCAGACGGTCAACGCCTACTACAACCCCACCGACAACACGATCAACTTCCCGGCCGCGATCCTGCAGCCGCCGTTTTTCGACGCCAAGGCCGACGACGCCATCAACTACGGCGGCATCGGCGCGGTGATCGGCCACGAGGCCAGCCATGGCTTCGACGACGAGGGCAGCCAGTTCGACGGTGCCGGCAACAACGTCAACTGGTGGACCAAGGACGACCGCGCCAAGTTCGACGCGCGCACCCAGAAGCTGGTGGACCAGTTCGACGCCTACACCCCGATCAAGGACAAGCCGGACCTGCACGTCAACGGCAAGCTCACCCTGGGCGAGAACATCGCCGACCTGGGCGGCTTGAACGTGGCCTACGATGCCCTGCACACCGCCATGCAACAGCACCCGGGCGAAGCCGACCAGAAGATCGACGGCTATACCCCGGACCAGCGGTTCTTCATGAACTGGGCCCGCGTGTGGCGTGGCGACATCCGCGAAAAGCAGGCCATCGTCTACCTTAACGCCGACCCGCATGCGCCGATGCAGCTGCGCGCCATCGCCGCCCCGTCCAACATGCCGGCCTTCGCCAAGGCCTTCCAGTGCAAGGCGGGCGACGCGATGGTGCGTCCGGACGACAAGCGCGTGGTCATCTGGTAAGCCGTCCCGGCTCCTGCGATACCCCAGCAAAGGCCCGGCACGTCCGGGCCTTTGCTGTTCCCGCGGCGCGCTCACCGGGGCCGCGGTTAAGCTGGGAATTGGAATCACACACAAGGAACGTGCCGTGCCTGTCGAGGAACTCACCGGTGGCCTGCTGAGTGGCGCGCTGCGCCTGATCTGGTGGCTGCTCTCTGACCTGTTGCTGGAAGTGCTGATCAAGGGGACCGGGTACCTGGTGCTGCGGTGGCTGCGCCCCGGCTCGAAGCCCTCCGAAAGCGCGGCGACGGTGGCCGGCCTGTGCGCCTGGGCCGTGCTTGGCGGCATCGGGTTCTGGCTGTGGCACGCACACGCCGCCTGACCGGCTGAGTCCGTCCTGCACGGGTGAAGGCCTCGCCCACTTCGCGCGCCAACACGTTGCTAGAATCCGCGCCTTCGACCGCCCGGAAGCTCTTCGACGATGATGCAGTTGCGCAACGCCCGTACGCCCACCCTGCTCGCCCTGGCGCTGATGATCGCGCTGGGCAACGGCGAGGCCCTTGCCGCCAAGAAGAAGAAAGCCCCGGCCAAGAAGGCCCCGGCGGTCAGCGCCGAGTGCACCGATTTCTACGCCGCGGCCAACGCCGACTGGCTCAAGGCCAACCCGCTGCCGGCCGGCGTGGGTGCCGTCTCGGCGTTGGGCAACATGCGCGACTACAGCCTGCAGCAGCAGAAGGCACTGCTGGACGGCGCCATGCAGTCCCCGCAGGGCCAGGTGCAGAAGCTGCTCGGGGATTTCTGGGCCAGTGGCCTGGACGAAGCCGCCGTCGAGGCCGACGGCGCCAAGCCGATCGCGCCCCTGCTCAGCCGCATCGACGGGATCAAGAAGACCAAGGAAGTCCCGGCCGCGATCGCCGCCCTGCACCAGGTCGGGATCCCGGTGGCCTTCAACTTCAGCCCGGACGTGGACCTCAAGGCGCTGGACCGGCACATCGGCTACTTCATGCAGGGCGCGCTGGGCCTGCCGGATCCGGCTTACTACACCCGCACCGACGCCGAGACCCGTGAGCTGCTCGGCCGCTACCGCGCCTACATCAAGCAGATCCTGGCCCTGACCGGCACGCCAGCGGACCAGCTCGACGCGCAGTCCGCCCTCGTGCTGGATCTGGAGACCCGCCTGGCCCGCGCGTCGCGCCCGCTGGACCAGCTGGCCAATCCCTTCAACAACTACGCACCGGTGGCGGTCAAGGACCTCAAGAAGCAGTACCGCAACCTGCAGCTGGACGATTTCCTGGAAGCCCAGGGAGTCAAGGACGACATGGTGTCCCTGGCCGACCCGGCCCTGTTCTCCCAGATCGACGGGCTGGTCAAGAGCCTCTCGCCCGAAGAGTGGAAGGCCTATCTGCGCTGGCGCGTCGGCGATGCGATGGCCCCGTACCTGGCCAAGCCCTGGCGTGATGCCTCGTTTGCATTCCGTGGCCGCATCCTGGAAGGCAAGCAGGCGCCCGATCCGCGCTGGCTGCAGGTGCTGGACGCGATCAATACCGCTGCTGGCCCGATGCTCGGCCGCGAATACACCGCGCGTTACCTGCCCAAGGACAGCCGCGACAAAGCCGAGGCCATTGCCAGCGGCGTACGCGAGGCGCTGGGCCGGGCGCTGGAGCGCAACGCATGGATGAGCCCGCAGGCCAAGGCCGAAGCCAAGGCCAAGCTGGCCAAGCTGGACATCGAGATCGGCGCGCCAAAGCGCGACCTGGACTACAGTGTGCAACCGATGGGGCGCGGCAGCTTCGGCGGCAACATGCTGATCGCCAGCACCTGGCGCCACCGCGAGGAGATGAAGCGCATCGGCAAGGGCAACGCCGAGCGTCGCTGGAACGTGCTGCCGCAGCAGCCCGCCCTGGCCTACGACCTGGCCCAGAACCGCCTGATCATTACCGCCGCGGTGCTGCAACCGCCGGTGTTCGACGTCAAGCGCGACACCTCGGCGCTGTACGGCGCCTTTGGTGGCCTGGTCGGGCACGAACTCACCCGCGGCTTCGACGCCAAGGGACGGATGATCGACGCGGCAGGAGAGCTGCGCGACTGGTGGACTCCGGCCGACCTGAGCGCCTGGAACGCACTGGGCGCGCGGGTGACCAGCCAGTACAACGGCTACGCCTACCCGGGCCTGACCGCGACCAACGTCAACGGCGCCCTGACCCGCGACGAGAACCTGGCCGACCTGTCCGGCGTGGAACTGGCCTGGGACGCCTACACCGCCTCCCAGTCCGCGCCCAACATCGGCGCCAAGCAGACCTTCTTCAACAGCTGGTCGCAGCTGTGGGGCCAGCAGGTCGCGCCGGAAGAGGCCACCATCCGCCAGGCCAGCGACACCCACGCGCCGGGCCCGGTGCGCAGCAATGGGCCGCTGCAGGATCTGCCCGCATTCGCCGAGGCGTTCTCGTGCAAGGCCGGCACCCCGATGGTCCGCCCGGAGGCCGACCAGATCAGCATCTGGCGCTGATCGTCGCTATCGGCAAGGCAACAAAAAACGCGGCCGATGGGCCGCGTTTTTCTTTGGATGACTCGGATCCTCCGGCCTACTTCACCACCCGGAATCCCGGATTGCGGCGGCGCCCGCCCCCACGCCCGTTGCGCCCAAACGGCGGCTGCCCGCGCCAGTAGCGGATCAGCAGCCAGCCGAACAGCATCCCGCCCAGATGCACGAAATGGGCCACGCCCGGCTGGCGACCGGTGTAAGCGAAGAACAGCTCCATCGCGCCATAGATGATCACCAGGGTCTTGGCCTTGATCTCCATCGGGATGGGGAAAATGATCATCCGGTGCTCGGGGAACAGCATCCCGTAGCCCAGCAGCAGGGCGAACACCGCGCCCGAGGCGCCCAGCACCGGTGCCGGGAACTGCCCCTGGTGCAGCAGCAGCGTCCCCACGATCACCTGCAGCACATTGGCTCCGATCAGGCTCACCAAGTAATAGGTGGTGAAGCGCTTCTGTCCCCACACCGCCTCCAGTGGTGAGCCGAACATCCACAGCGCAAACATGTTGAAGAAGATGTGGCCGATGTTGGCGTGCATGAAGCCGGCGGTGACCAGCTGCCAGGGCATGAAGCCGCCACCCTGCACCATCTCTCCGCTACCGATCGGCCAGAGCAGCATCGGGGTGGTCACCGCGTCGGGCAACACCATCTGCAGCAGGAACACCACCACGTTGGCGATCAGAAGGGCCTTGGTGGCCGGCTGCAATCGGGGAAACATCGTCGACAACCTCGTGCATGAAAATCGGGCTGCATCATACGTGCGGGCAGCCCAACGTCCTTGCAAGGCGCGGCTTTCGATCCTGTCAGGTGCGTTGGCGGGCCATTCCTCGAACGGCGCGCGTCAGTAGCTCGCGCCGACTCACTCTTGGCCCCAGATCTGCTCGTCGATCGACGCGGCGGCCTTCTGGCCGATCACCCGCCCCTTGACCACCTTGACCCCTTCGGCGCGCAGCCGCTGGCTCTGCTCACGGTAGCCGCGACTGCCCTCGGGAAAGGCCACCCGGCCGCTGGACAGCAGGATCCGGTACCACGGCAGGTCCGGCGCCCCGTACTTGCGCAGCACCTGCGCCACCAGCCGCGCCCGCCCCGGCAGCCCCGCCCGGCGCGCGATCTCCCCATACCCGGCCACCTGCCCGGCCGGCACGGCGCGGATGGCCTTGAGGATGGCCGCGGCGCGGGCTTCGGGGGTGGAGAGGTCGGTGGCCATGGATGGATTCTAGGCTAGGCTTGTTTTGTTGTTCGAGCGCATCCCGATTTGTTGACTTAGTGCAGAAGCAACGGCTTTCGTGCGGTTTCGCCGCCCGACCTACCTTCTTTGCTTGTGCAAAGAAAGCTAGGCAAAGAGGCACTTTTCAACAGACGCATGTCTGGTCAACACACTCCGGGCGGCACGCGTGCGCTTCGCGCAGGTTCGCTACGGGCCGATGGATTTTTGGATGGGACATCCTGTCCCGTGCAAAAACGACGTGCATCCATGCACGTCGCCCTGCGGGTCTTTGCCTCGCCCTTTCGCTGTGCCTCACGGAGGATTTCAGAGCGCAAGCAAAAGCCAGAGCCCTGGCTTTGGCTCTTTACTTTTGCCTTGCCGTTGCTGTTGCTGTTGCTGTTGCTGTTGCTGTTGCTGTTGCTTGCAGCTTCACCTGTCTGAGCCGTAAAGCGAGCCGAGCATCGCAGAAGAAGATGGCCGCAGAGTCGCCCTGTCTGAGCGAAGCGAGTTTGGGCGACGTGCCATCTTCTTCGAGAAGCACAGGGCACCGCCGCGCAGCGGCGGCGAGTGTTTTCAATCCCCTCTTTGGGACCGGCGAGTAGCGGTTTTGCTTCCTTTTGCCAAGACAAAGGGAAGTCGCGCCCGCAGGGCGTGAAAGCTCTTACCTTGCCCCCAGCATCGCCACCTCGACTGTTTAAGTCGTAAAGCATGCCGAGCACCGAAGCGAAACAGTGCCGAAGAGTCTGAGCGAAGCGAGTTTGGGCGCCGCGCCCCGCTTCGCGAGTAGCACGGAGGACCGACGCATAGCGTCGAAGCGTCTCCGCTACGAGCCGCAGTTCTGTCTCCTTTTGCCAAGACAAAAGTAAGTCGCGCCCGAAGGGCGTGAAAGCGCTTGCTCCTACCCTATCTCGAAAAACCCTATCACCGAATGCAAAACGGGAAGCCCCAAGGCCTCCCGTCCCAGCAATCCATCAGGCGACAAAAAGGCTTACGCCCACCCCATCACCTGCAACCCCTTCAACATCAGCCACGCAATGGCCCCCGCCGCCGGAATCGTCAGAATCCACGCCCACACAATGCGCTCGATCACGCTGACCTTCAGCGCCTTGGGATTCTTGGCATAGCCCACGCCCATGATCGCCGTGGAGATGCTGTGGGTGGTCGACACGGGCATGCCGAAGTGCGCCGCGGCGGTCAGGATGGTCGCCGAGCTGACCTCGGCGGCGAAGCCGTGGATCGGATGCAGCTTGACCATCTTGTGACCCAGCGTCTTGATGATCTTCCAGCCACCCGAAGCGGTGCCTGCCGCCATCACCACCGCGCAGGTCAGCACAATCCACAAGGCGACGTCGGCGCCACTGGCCGCCGGATCGGGATGCAGGAACGACAGCCACGACGGCAGGTCGTTCAACACCCCGCCCTGCTGGGCCCCGAACAGGGTCAGGGCGATGATGCCCATGGTCTTCTGCGCATCGTTGTGGCCGTGCGCGTAGCCCATGTAGGCGGCCGAGGCGATCTGGGCCTTGCCGAAGAACGCATTGACCCAGCGTGGCCGCGCCAGCCGGCGCAGCATGCCGCCGGCGCGACTCATGCCGGCGATGATCGCCCACAGCAGCAGCATCATCAGCACGCCCAGGATGAAGCCGGCGATGGGCGAGGTGATCATCGGCACGAAGACCTTCCACAGCAGGCCCTTGTTCTTGAACCAGCTGCCGGCGTGCTGCGACCAGATCAACGCATCCCAGTTGTTGTGCGCGGCCGCCAGCGCCGCGCCGCACAACCCGCCGATCAGGGCATGGCTGGAAGAGGAAGGCAGGCCTTTCCACCAGGTGATCAGGTTCCACACGATCCCGCCCAGCAGCGCGCACAGGATGACCTGGGAGCTGGCATCCACCACCTCGGTGTTGACGATGCCGGTGGCGATGGTCGCGGCCACCGCGGTCCCGGTCAGCGCACCGATCAGGTTCATCACCGCGGCCAGGGCGACGGCCCAGCCCGGGGCCAGCACCTTGGTGGCCACCACCGTGGCGATGGAGTTGGCTGTGTCGTGGAAGCCGTTGATGAACTCGAAGACCAACGCGGCCAGGATCACCACCAGCACGAGCGTCAGCATCGCGGCGCCTCCAGGGAGCACAGGGCGCGACCCGGGATGCCCCGGCCGCAGGGGGAAAGGAGCTGCCACATGACGATCAGGAGTTCTTCAGCACGATCTGGTACACCACCGCGCCGGCTTCCTGGCAACGGTCGATCGCCTTCTCCAGGATCTCGAAGAACTCCTTGAGCAGGAACATCTGCAGGCTGTCCAGCCGGCCCGAGTAGATGTCCCGGTACAGCTCCAGCATCAGCCGGTCGGCCTCGTTCTCCAGCGCGCGCAGTTTTTCGTAGAGCGAGGTGACCTGGTCCAGGTTCATCTTCGGCAGCACGTTGACCATCTGCTGGACCACGCCGGCGGCCTGCTCGAGCATCGCCGCGCGCGGGGCGAAATCGATGTGCTCCAGGTGGGTCACCGCCAGTGAGTAGCGGTCGGCGAACTTCTCCACCTGCTTGGGGATCTTGTGCAGGGCCGACCCCAGCGCCTCGATGTCCTCGCGCTCGATCGGGGTGATGAAGCTGTCCACCAGCGCTTTGCCGATCTTGTCCGACGCCTGGCGCTCGCGCTGCCTGGCCAGCTTGAAGGCGTCCAGCGCCGGCTGCCGGTTGGCGCCCTTCATCATGGTGTGCAGGGCCTTGGTGCTGTCGTGCGCGGCGTCGGCCGCCTCGTCGAGCAGGGTGTAGAACTGCTGGCCGGAGCCGAAGATGGTTTGCAGGGAAAACATGCGTCGGGGCACCTGTCGCCGGACGGGGCGACGTCGAAGCCCACAATTATGACGGTTTGATGACCCCTCGTCACAGTCTGATCGCCTGACAGCCTTGCAAGCGCTTGATTCACGTGGGGTTGCCCCACACTGGGCCCCTGACGCCCGCCTTTGCTAGACTCCTCCAGCGCCCTGAACGGGGCGCATCTTATGGACGACGACCCTTACCCCCCCGCGGCCCCCTCGCGCGCCGCCCTCGCCCGGATGACCTCCGCCCCCGCCACTGACCTGGAGGGCGCTGCGTGTTCGAGCTGTTGATCGTCGTTTTCCTGATCGTCCTCAATGCCTTCTTTGCTTTGTCGGAGATGGCACTGATGACCTCGCGCAAGCTTCGCCTGAAGCAGATGGCCATCGAGAGCCGCGGCGCGCGCGTGGCCCTGGCCCTGGCCGAGCATCCGGACAACCTGCTGTCGACCGTGCAGATCGGCATCACCCTGATCGGCGTGCTGGCCGGCGTGTTCGGCGGTGACGCCATCGGCGCGATCATCGCTGGCTGGCTGGCCGGCTGGTTCCCCGGCGCGGAGAACTACACCGCGCCCATCGGCGTGGGCACCGCGGTCACCCTGATCACCGCCGGCTCGGTGATCTTCGGCGAACTGATTCCCAAGCGCCTGGCCCTGACCAATGCCGAGAAGATCGCCGCCGTGGTGGCCATCCCCCTGGACTGGCTCTCGCGCTTTGCCCGCCCGGTGGTGGCCGTGCTCGGTGCGATCAACCGGGGCGTGCTGCGCCTGTTGGGCATCAAGGACGACGCGCGCCACGCCGTGACCGAGGAAGAGATCCGCATGCTGGTGAGCGAAAGCCACGAGCAGGGTGTGATCGACGACGACGAGCGCAACATGGTCAACCGCGTCCTGCGCCTGGGCGACCGCACCGCCGACAGCCTGATGACGCCGCGCAAGCGCATCGTCTGGCTGGACGTGGCCGCCCCGTACGAGCACAACCTGCAGACCATGCGCCAAGCCCAGTATTCGCGCTTCCCGGTGTTCCGCGAGAACGACCAGGAGGTGGTGGGCGTGCTGGAGGTCAAGTCGCTGCTCGACCGCATCGCCGACCACTCGCCGGAGCTGTTCACCGAGCTGCGCGAACCGCTGTTCGTGTCCGAATCCACCCATGCCATGAAGCTGCTGGAGATCCTGCGCGAGGAGCAGCAGTCCCTGGCGCTGGTGGTGGACGAGTACGGCGAGATCCAGGGCATGGTGACCCTGGCCGACCTGATGAATGCGGTGATCGGCCGCTACCATCAGGCCGCCGAGAATCCCGATCCGGACGCCCTGGTGGTCACCCGCGAGGACGGCTCGCTGCTGATCGACGGCTCGCTGTCCAACGACGACCTGCGCGAGCTGATGGGCGGCGTGCAGCTGCCCGGCGCGGACGAGCGCGACTACCACACCGCTGCGGGCATGGTGATCGAGCAGTTCGGTCGCATCCCGCATACCGGCGAGCACTTCGAGTGGGCCGGCTGGCGCATCGAGGTGGTCGACCTGGACGGGGCGCGCGTGGACAAGCTGCTGCTGCAGAAACTGCAGGACGAAGACGATGACGACATCGTCGGGTGACGGTTCGACCCAATCCCACCACGCCGAGACCACCCGCAGCCTGCTCGATGACATGGCCCGCGGCGATCCGGCCGAGCGGCTGCGCCTGGTCGACCTGCTGGCCGACCTGAAGCAGAGCGCCTTCGGCATGCTGCTGTTCATCGGCGTGCTGCCCTCCTTCATCCCCATTCCCGGCGTGGCCGGCGGCCTGAGCGGGCCGCTGGTGATGCTGGTCGGTGCACAGCTGCTGCTGGGCCTGCGTAAGCCCTGGCTGCCGCGCTTCATCGCCATTCGCGGCCCCCAGCGCCAATCGGTCGTGCGCTTCCGCAACGCCCTAGCCAAGCCGCTGCGCTGGCTGGAGAAGGTCGTGCGACCGCGGTGGGCGGGCATGCTGGACAGTCGTCTGGCGGGCGCGTTCACCGGCCTGCTGCTGCTCCTGCTTGGCGTGCTGCTGGCCTTGCCGATCCCCTTCACCAACTACCTGTTCGGCCTGTTGCTGCTGGTGTATGTGTTCGCCCTGCTTGAGCGCGACGGGATGCTGATGCTGGGCGCGTGGGTCCTGGGCGCGGCGGCGGTCGTGGTGTTCGGCGTCTCGCTCAAGGAGCTGGGCCAGGTCGCGCTGCACTGGCTGCAGACCAGGATGTAGCGCCCTCCCTGCGCGGCGGTCAGACCAGCAACTGGGCGAACTCGCTGTCGTTGAGCGGATACCCCAGCCAGTAGCCCTGGGCCAGGTCGCAGCCGCGCTCGCGCAGCAGGTCGAACTGCCCCTGCTTCTCCACGCCTTCGGCGACCACCGCGATCCCCAGCGAGTGGGCCATGGCGATGATCGCCGTGGTCAGGGCCAGGTCGTCGGGATTGCGCTGCAGGTCGGTGATGAAGCTGCGGTCGATCTTGACCCCGTCCACCGGCACCCGGCGCAGGTGGCTCAGGCCGGAAAAGCCCGTGCCGAAATCGTCCAGCCAGACCTTCACTCCGGCGCGGTGCAGCTTGGCCAGCATCAGGCTGGCGTGTGCCTCGTCGCCGATCACCGCCGTCTCGGTCAGCTCCAGGTGCAGGCGGCCGGCGGACAGGCCGGTTTCCTGCAGCACGCGCGACACCACTTCGGGCAGGTCACCGCTGCGCAGCTGGCGTGGCGAGACGTTGACCGAGACGAACGGCAGCTCGCCCCCCGACGCGCTGGGCAGGCCCCAGCGCGAGGCCGCGTCGCATGCCGCGCGCAGGACCTGCGGGCCGAGCTGCTCGATCAGACCGCTCTGCTCGGCCACCTCGATGAACACCGACGGGGGGATCGCGCCCAGTTCGGGATGCTGCCAGCGCAGCAAGGCCTCGGCACCGACGATCAGGTTATCTGCCAGTCGATAGAGCGGCTGGTAGACCAGCGAGAGCTCGCCGCGGTCCCACGCCCCGCGCAACTCGGCCTCCATGCGCACGCGGCGCTCCACGGCCTGATCCATCGCCCGGCTGTAGAAGCGGTAGCAGTTCTTGCCCGCCATCTTGGCCTGGTACATCGCCACGTCGCCGTTCTTCATCAGCGCGGTGGCCCCGGTGGCGTCTTCCGGGAACAGGGTGATGCCCACCGAGGTGCCCAGGTAGACCTGCCGACCCTGCACGCTCAACGGCAGGCTCAGCGCCTGGACCATCTCTTCGGCCAGGGCCGAGGCCGCCTGACGGACATCGCCCCCCTGGATCAGGATGACGAATTCGTCGCCACCGAAGCGGGCCACCATGGCGTCGTCGCCGCCCAGACGCTGGACCGCTTCGCGGATGCGCGCGGCGAAATGCAGCAGGACCTCGTCGCCCGCCTCGTGCCCCAGCGAATCGTTGACCCGCTTGAAGTCGTCGATGTCGGCGAACAGCAGGGCCAGGTCGCGACCAGCGACGCGGCCGAGCATGATCCGGTGGTCCAGGCTTTCACGGAACGCCAGGCGATTGGTCAGGCCGGTCAGCGCGTCGGTATAGGCCATGTGCCGCACGTCGCGGTCGTGCCGGGCGATGCTGTCGCTCATTTCGGCGAAGGCGCGGACCAGTTCGCCCACCTCGTCCTGGCGGTCGCTGACCGGGCGCGGCACGTCGTAGTCGCCCACGCCGATCGCCCGCGCCGACTGCGCCAACAAGCGGATCGGCCGCACCAGACTGCGCTGCATGTAAGCCACCAGCACCACACCGACCAGCAACAGCAGGCCCAGCATCGTCGCGATCCAGCCAAAATGGCGGCGCCCTAGCGCATCCAGCCGCGCACGCAGCACCTCGGCGGCACGCTGCTCGCTGGTGCGTGCCTCGGCCAGCGAATAGCCCACCCGCACGCCGCCCAGACGCGAGTCGCCCAACTCGATCACCTGCGAGACCTCCACCACCTTGTCCGACCACTGGGTCAGCAGCCCATTGCTGGCCAGGGCACGCGCGGCCAGCGGATCCTGCATCGGCTGCCCATAGGAGGCCATGTCCCAGGAGCCGTCGGTGACCAGGTTGCCGTCGTCGTCGTAGACCAGCACATAGGCCACGTCGGGCTGGCGGGTGGCTTCGCGCACCAGGGTGCCGATGGCGTCCAGGTCGGAGTAATACATGGGATTGGCCAGCGAATCGGCCAACTGCTGGGCCATCGCGGCACCGCGCCGGGTCAGGCCTTCGGAAGCCATCGACTGCACGGCCTGTCGACCGAGCTGGTCCACCTCTTCCTGCATGGCGCGCTGGCGCTGCAGGACCACGGCCATCAGCCCCAGGACCATGACCAGCGCCACGGACAGGCCCAGGGCCAGCTGCGCCTGCAGGCCGAAACGCGTCCGGCGCGTCATTCGATGTGCTCGCGGACGTGGGCCGCGGCCTGGCGGACCCGCTCCAGCGCGCGCAGCGACTCGGCATCCAGGTCGAGGAAGCGCGTGGTGCCGAAGAAGCGCCGTAGCGCGTCGCTTGCCTGGGGATCGCGCGCGGCGTCCAGCAGCACCTCATGAAGGCGCGCACGCACCTCGACGGGAAGCCCCGAGCGCACCATCTCCACCGCGCGCGGATAATCGTCGCTGCGCGCAAGCACCCGCATGTTGCGTCGGAAGCTCTCGGGCATGCGCCGTGGGTTGTCCCAGTCCAGGTTGCTCAGCGCGCCGGCATCGACCATGCCCTTGTCCACCCAGGCGGCGATGTTCAGCTCCGAGCGCGCGAACACGTAGCCAACCGAATCGGCATCGGGCCGATCCTGCGGCGAGAGCAACAGTTCCATCGGCAGGCCGGCTTCCAGCGCCATCGAGGCCGGGACCAGATAGGCGCTGGTCGAGCCCACGCCCTGCAGCGCCAGCGCATGGCCACGCAGGTCGGCGACGGAGGTCAGCCCCGAATCGGCGCGCGCGAAGATGATCGTGTGGTAAGCGCTGGCCCCGCCACGCTCGGTCAGCAGGAACGGCTCGGCCCCGCCGCGGCGTGCCAGCTCCATGCCGGTGCCGGAGGTTTCGGTGACCCAGTCCACCCGGCCACGGCGCAGATAGCTGCTCATCTGGCGCGCGTCGCGGGCCATCAGGATGCGCCCCCCGGTGATGCCCACATCCCGCATGTGCGCCACGACGTAATCCAGCAAGGGCTTGAGCTGTGCGTAATGCGCCTTGGGATCGTCGCTGATCCGCCCCAGGACCAGCACGTGGGGGTCGTCGCTGCCTGGCACCGGTGCCGCCATCACCGGCATCGCCATTACCGTCAACAACAGCAGGACACGGACAAACCAGGTACGCAAGGGACACATCGTGCGGCAAATGACGGGCCAGCCTAGCGGAAATACCCGCTACCCGACAGAGTTTTTCACCCCACCTTCACCCGCAAGCCTGGCCATCCTTTGGGCGTCGGCCAGGATGCCGCGCAGCAGCCGGACCTCCTTCTCGTCCAGGTCGGCGCGCAGGTACAGACGGCGCAGCTTGCGCATGGCCGAGTCGGGCGCGCGCCCCTTGTGGAAATCGATCTGCTCCAGGGTCTCGGCCAGTTGCGCGAAGTACCCTTCAAGCTGCGCATGGGTGGCCAGGTCCGTTCGCGATTCGGGGACGGCGGGCGCGGCCAATACCGCCGGCGCCGCACCACCGCGCAGCGCCAGCCGGGTCTCGTAGGACAGCACCTGGACGGCGGCAGCCAGGTTCAGCGAGCTGTAGTCCGGGTTGGCGTCGATGTGGACCGCCGCGTGGCACAGCTGCAGCTCCTCATTGGTCAGGCCCGTGCGCTCGCGGCCGAACAACAGCGCCACCGGCGCCTCGGCCGCCACGTGGGCCAGCCGGCTCGCGGCCTGGCGCGGCGTGTGCTCCTCCAACTGCACGCGGCGACTGCGCGCGGTGCAGCCCAGCACCAGGCGGCAGTCCGCCACCGCCGCGGCCAGATCATGGGTGACCACCGCGTCGGCCAGCAGATCGTCGGCGCCGGCGGCGCGACGGTAGGCCTCGTCACTGGGGAAGTCTTCCGGCTGAACCAGAATCAGCTGGGACAGGCCCATGGTCTTGAGCGCGCGCGCGGCCGCGCCGATGTTGCCGGGATGCTGGGTGCCGACCAGCACGAAACGAATGCGTGCGGCGGCGATCGGGTCGATGGAATCCATGGGCGGCAATTCTAGAGGCTGGCGTCCGCCGGCGCGTCCCTGCCCCGGGCGCCAATGCGGCGCCGGACGGCCCGGACCCGGCCGAAATGCTAGAATGCGCGGTCCGGCCGCCGCGCCGGTACTCGCTCTTTCCACCCGCCGCGTCCCGCGCCCTGCCTGTCCTCGAGGTTGTTTCGCATGTTGAATCCCGTCGTCACCGTCATGACCAAGGCCGCACGCATCGGGGGCAACGTGTTGCTGCGGAGCATCAACAAGCTCGACGCGCTCAACGTGGTCCAGAAGGGCCGCATGGACTACGCCAGCGAGGTCGATGCCGACGCGGAAAAGGCGATCATCAAGGAACTGCGCCGCGCCTACCCCGATTACGGCGTGATCGGCGAGGAAGGCGGCGTGGTGCCCGGCAAGAACCCGCGCTACCACTGGGTCATCGACCCGCTGGACGGCACCAGCAACTACCTGCACGGCTTTGGCCACTACTGCGTCTCCATCGCCCTGGTGGACAACGGCGAGCCGACCGACGCGGTGATCTTCGACCCGTTGCGCAACGAGCTGTTCACCGCCAGCCGCGGCGCCGGCGCCCAGCTCAACGAGCGCAAGATCCGCGTGGCCGACCGCAAGGACCTGGGCGCCACGATGATCCACACCGGCTTCCCGCCACGCGAGCGGGCCCGCGTCGGCGCGCACCTGGAGTGCGTGCGCGAACTGCTCAACCACGCCGAGGACATTCGTCGTACCGGCTCGGCCGCGCTGGACCTGGCCTACGTGGCCTGCGGCCGCGCCGACGCCTACTTCGAGGCGGGCGTGAAGGCCTGGGACATCGCCGCCGGCGTGCTGCTGGTGCGCGAGGCCGGTGGCAAGGTCAGCGACTTCCGCGGCCGCACCCTGGCCCGGATGGACGACGGCACCCAGGCCGAAGGCCGCCAGGTCGTGGCCGGCAATCTGCGCGTCTCCGAGGCGCTGCAGAAGGCGGTGATGCAGTCGGGGTATGCGGCGGCGTTTGCTTGATGGGGGTTGCACGGGGCGCTTGGGCGCATCTGTTCCGGGTTGTTGATCGCGTCAAAGCAAGAGCTTTCGTGCCGCTGCGCAGCCCGACCTACTTTCTTTGCTCGTGCAAAGAAAGGTAGGCAAAGAAACACGCCCCGGGCGGCACGCCTGCGCTGCGCGCAGGTCCGCTGCGGGCCGAGGGATTTTTCGAAGGAACATCCTGTCCCCTCGAAAAACGCCGCACATCCATGTGCGGCGCCCTGCGGGTCTTATCCTGGTCCCTCCGCCGTGCCTTACGGGGGACCTGGAAGCACGAGCAAAAGCGAGGAGCGAAGAACAAAGTCCCTGGATGACCAGACATTCGTCTGTTGTAGCGCATCTCCCGCTTTCGCGGGAATGACGATCTGAAAGGTCGCCTGGACTCTCTCGTCCTCGCCCTTCTTGCCGTTGCCGTTGCCGTTGCCGTTGCCGTTGCCGTTGCTCAAGAGCCTCTGCTCCTGCACTTCGCTTTACCTGCCTGAGCCGTAAAGCACGCCGAGCACCGCAGCGAAGCAGGGCCGAAGAGGCGCCCTGTTTGAGCGAAGCGAGTTTGGGCGCCGTGCCCTGCTTCGCGAGGAGCGCAGGGGATCGGCGCGTAGCGCCGACGTGCGTCCCGGCGAGAAGCGGTTTTGGCTACTTTTGCCGCGTCAAAAGTAGCTCGCGCCCGCAGGCGCGAAAGCTCTGCTTCTGCTTCAAAGCCTCTGCTTCGGCCTTTGCTCGAAAGCCTTTGCTGCAGAGCCCTTGCCTGAAGGCCTCCAAGCGCCCAAGGCGGCGCAACGCCTCAAGCCACCCCCAACCCAGGAATCGCCACGATCGTCTCCGGATCGAACCCCGCGATCCGCGCGAAATCCTTGCCGCGCTCCACGTAGTCCCGGTACATGCCGAAGCTCGGCGCGCCCGGTGACAGCAGCATCACGCCTTGCCCGTCCAGCATCGCCTCGGCCTGGTGCATCGCCATCGCAAGGTCAGGCGCGGACGCCAGGGCACAACCACCCTGGTCCGCAACCTGCTCCAGCAACGCGTGGATGCGCGGCCCGTTGGCGCCCATGGTCACGATGCCCAGCGGTGCCTGCGTACGCATCGCATCGGCAAAGCCGTGCCAGTCCAGGCCGCGATCATGGCCACCGACCAGCAGCGCGATGCGCTGCCCGGCGAAGCACTCCAACGCCGCCAATGTGGCGTGCGGCGTGGTGCTGATCGAATCGTTGACGTAGGTGACGCCAGCGCGCGCGCCGAGGGTCTGCAAACGGTTGGGCAGCGGTTGGAAGCTCACCGCCGCCGGCGCCAGCGACGTGGCCTCGATGCCCAGCGCCTCGATCGCCGCCAGCACCGCGCACAGGTTGCCGCGGTTGTGGCGGCCGGGCAGCGGCACCGCGCGGGTGTCGAACACCTCGGCATCACCGCGGAACAGCACATCCCCACGCAGGTGCCAGCCATCCTCCCGATTGAACCAAATGACGCGGCTGTCGGGCAGGTCGAGCCGCGCCAGCACCGGATCGCGCGCATTGAGCACGGCCGTGCGCGGCGCCGCGCGGGTCACCAGCGCCAGCTTGTCCTCGATGTAGCGCTGCTCGCTGCCGTGCCAGTCCAGGTGCTCGGGAAACAGGTTCAGCACCACCGCGACTTCCGGCCGCACGCCGCCATCGGCGACCGCGCCGGTCTGGTAACTGGACAGCTCGATCGCCCAGAGTTCCGGTGCGGGTTGCGGGTCCATCACCTCCAACAGTGGCAGGCCGATATTGCCGGCCAGTGCGGTGCGATGGCCGCCGGCGCGCAGCAGGTGGGCCAGCAACGCGGTGGTCGTGCTCTTGCCCTTGGTGCCGGTCACGCACACGGTGCGCGCGTCGGGATGCTCTGCGAACCACAGCGCCGTGCCGCCCAGCAGGTGCGCACCGGCGGCCTGCGCCTCCAGGGCTTCGGGCGAATACGGGCTGATGCCCGGCGACTTGATCACCACATCGAAGCCGCCAAGCGCCGCGCCGCTGACGTCAGACCGCGGAAACAGCAGCGCGTCATCCAGCGCCGCGGCCTGCTCGGCTTCGGCTGCGCTGCAGAACAGCGTCAGCGGCTGGGCGGGCAGCCGGCTGCGCAGCAGGGCATGGGCCGCGCGACCTTCGCGCCCCCAGCCCCACAGCGCGATGCGCTGGCCCTCAAGCTGCGAAATTCGCACGCAGCTGGTCCCACAGCGCAGGCGGGACGCGGTGCTCGCCTTCGGGCTGCAGCAGCGGGGCGATCTGCAGTTCGGCCGCGTCCAGCTGCGGGGCGATCTGACGATTGAAGCGCGCCACCAGTGCGTCTTCGCGCCACTCCGGTCGCTGGCCCAGCGCGGCCATCGCCGCGCGCGATTCGCGCCCTTCGCCCACGCACTCGAACGGCTTGTGGTCCTGGTATTCCAGCAGCGCGTCGAAACCGGCCGTCTGCGCCACGTCGTCCAGCAGATTGCGGCCGAAGATGTTCAGCAGGCGCGGCTTGGGCATGAAGTTGCTCAGCGCCAGGAACACGAAATGGCACTTGGGGCACATGCCGCACCAGCGATTGACCGGACGCTCGCCGAGGATGTGGAAGTTGCGATTGCAGCTGGAGAAATGCGCGTCGTAATGATCGGTCTTGGCGAACTGCCGCGCCACCGCCAGCTCGGACAGCGGCCGCAGCAGCGAGTAGTACGCCAGGTCGGCGGCCACATGGCGTTGCACGTGCGCACCGAATAGCGACTCGAACGCCCAGCCCTTGGACCACTGGTGGTTCACCTCGCCCGTGCCGGGGATCAGGCTGCCGTAGCTGGCCGAGCGCTCGTTGGAAAACACCACCTGGTCCACCCCACGCAGCAGCGCGGCCACCACCAGGATCGCCGAGTTGATCGCGGTGACCGGAATGTGGCCGTTATAGGCGCCCTGGCGATTGAGCTCGAACAGTGCCGGCGCCAGCGCGCGGGTGATGTTGAGCGTCGGCAGGCCGGTGCGTGCGGCGCAGGCGGCGATCAGCTGCGAACCGCCGACCCAGCTGACGGTCTGGGCCACGCCCGCCTGGCGCAGCGCCTCGATCGTCACCAGCGAATCCTTGCCGCCGCCGATGGCCACCAGCGCATGCGACGCCAGCCCCAGGGCGGGCGCTGGCGCGGTGTCGGCGGCCTCGCTGGCCGGAAAACGAATGCGCCCGTGCAGGTCCAGCCCGTTGCGGTAGGCAAACTCACCCAGGCCGTGGGTATAGATGTCCTCCATCATCGCCGCGGTCTCCGCGCCGATGGGCTCGCCTTCGATCACCAGCTCCGGCGGCACCGCCGCCTTGTAGTAGCTGACGCCGGCGATCAGGTGCAGCAGGCGCAGCGCCCGCTGCACGGCGCGCGCGGGCGTGTCGTCCAGCGCGAACGGCGCGCCGGGAAAGCGCACCGTCTCCACCAGCTCCGGCCCCTGGTCGAAGGCATAGCGCAGCCGTGCCTCGCCCGTGGCCGCATCGAAGTCGCAGCCGACGAAACGGAACTGTTTGACGCTCTCGCGCTGGAAGGTCCACTCAGACATCAATGATTGCTTCCTTGGGCAGCTCGCGCTGGTTGTAGGTACTGGCCATGCTGTAGCCGTAGGCGCCGGCATCGGCGATGAGCATGACATCGCCCGGCGCGGTCGCCACCGGCAGCGCGCGACGGCGGCCGAACACGTCGGAGGACTCGCAGATCGGCCCGACCACGTCGAAGGCCGTCGTATCGGCCTGGCCCAGGCGGCTGAGGTTGAGGATGTCGTGCCAGGCGTCGTACAGCGCCGGGCGGATCAGCGCATTCATCCCCGCGTCCAGGCCCACGCGGCGTACGCCGTCCTTCTCGATCACCTGCGTGGCGCTGGCCAGCAGGACGCCCGACTCGGCCACCAGGTAGCGGCCCGGTTCGATGGCCAGACGGAACGCCGGATGCACGGCCTTGACCTCTTCCAGACCTCGCGACCAGGCGTCCAGGTCGAAGGGCTCGTCATCGGCGTGGTACGGGATCGGCAAGCCGCCACCGATGTCGATCACCTCGATGGTGCCGATGCGGCGGGCAAAGCCGGCCAGCTCGTCACACATCAGGCGCCAGTGGCCCTCGGCCTCCACGCCGCTGCCCAGGTGCGCATGCAGGCCGGTGATGGTGATCCCCAGCGTCTGCGCCAGTGCGACGAACTCGTCGATGCGCGCGGCCGACAGGCCGAACTTGGACGCCTTGCCGCCGGTGTTGACCTTCTCGTGGTGGCCATCGCCATGGCCCAGGTCCACGCGCAACCACAGCGTGCGGCCTCGAAAGACCTCCGGCCAGCGCTGCAGGGCCTCGACATTGTCGAGCGTGACATTGACGCCCAGGGCGAAGGCGGCCTCGTACTCGTGCCTGGGCGCAAAGCTCGGGGTGAACAGCACGCGCTTGGGATCCAGCTCCGGCACCGAGGCGAACACCAGCTTCAGCTCGCCGTGTGAAACGCACTCCAGGCCGAAGCCTTCCTCGACCAGCGTGCGCAGGATCACCGGGTGCGAATTGGCCTTGATCGCGTAGTAGCGATGATCGATCTGCGGCATCGCGGCCAGCGCGCGGGCGCGCTCGCGCACGGTCGGCAGGTGGTAGGCGTAGGTCGGCGTGCCGGCCGGGGCCAGCGCCAGCAGCGCCTCGCGCTGATCGCGCCACCACGGCGTCGGGCGCGGACGCACCGCGCCGTTGAGCTCGCGCCAGCGCAGGCCGAACACGCTGGTCTCCTCCACCGGCATGGCGCCGCTGTCGATCAGTTCGCCATGCAGGATCGGCAGCAGGCCGTCGGCATCGGCCTCGTCGATGACGAAGGTCAGGTTCAAGTCGTTGGACGACTGCGAGATCAGGTGCACGCGCTCCTTGCCGAACGTTGCCCAGACATCGGACAGCTTGTGCAGCAGCGAGCGCATGCCGCGCCCGACCAGGGTGATGGCCGCGCACGGCGCGATCACCTTGACCCGACAGATCTCGGCCAGATCCGAGGACAACGCGGCCAGCACGTCGGTGCTGACCAGGTTCTCGGACGGGTCCAGCGACACGGTGACGTTGGTCTCCGACGAACCGATCAGGTCCACCGACAGCCCATGCTTGCGGAAGCGGTCGAACACGTCGGCCAGGAAGCCCACCTGCTGCCACATGCCGATGCCTTCCATCGACACCAGCACAATGCCGTTGCGGCGGCTGATCGCCTTGACGCCCGGCACGGTCAGCGCCTCGCCGTCGATGCTGGTCCCGGGCAGCTCGGGGCGTTCGGTGTCCAGGATCGCCATCGGCACGCCGGCGTCGCGGCACGGCTTGATCGAGCGCGGATGCAGCACCTTGGCGCCGGTGGTGGCGATTTCCTGGGCCTCGAAGTAATCCAGGCGGGTGAGCAGGCGCGCGTCCGGCACTTCCTTGGGATTGGCGCTGAACATGCCCGGCACGTCGGTCCAGATCTCCACCCGCCGGGCCTTGAGCAGGGCGCCGAAATACGCGGCCGAGGTATCCGAGCCACCGCGGCCCAGCACGGCCGTGCCGCCGTCGCCGTGGCGGGCAATGAAGCCCTGGCTGATCAGCAGCCGCGTAGGCTGGGTGTGGAAGCGCGCGCGCCAGTCGTCGCTGCCGCGCGGATCGCACGACACCGACAGGCGCTGCGCCCAGGCGCTCTGGTTGGGGATGGCCATGGCGTCGAGCCAGTCGCGCGCATCGCACCAGCCGATATCCAGGCCGCTGGCCGCCAGGTAGGCGGCACCGATCGTGGAGGACAGCAGTTCGCCCTGGCCCAGTACCTCGGCCTGCCAATCCAGCGCACGCGCGGCCGCGCGCGGATCGACCGCCAGCGCGCGCAACGCGGCCAGGCGCTGCCCCAGCACCGCCTCGGCATCCAGTTCCAACTCTGCCAGGAACTCGCGATGGCGCAGCTCCAGCGCGGCCACCCGCGCCTCGGTATCGGTGGCGCCGTCGGCGATCGCGGTCAACTCGTTGGTCACCCCGGACAGCGCCGAGACCACCACCAGCACCCGCGCGTCATGCTCCTGCGCCCGTTTCTTCGCCAGCATCCCGATGGTGTCCCAGCGATGACGACGCGACACCGAGGTGCCGCCGAACTTGAGCACGATCCAGCGATCGTTCGGGGGGGAAGCTGACATGGGGTGAGTGGGGTTCACGATTGGGGAGGAAAACCCGCCCGCGTGGGCGGAACCGCCGATTCTAATGGAACCTCCCGACCGGGGCGTGCTATCAACCACCACAGGGCGTCCCGCGTGCCCGACCTTCCCGCTCCGCCGACAGGATCCACCGCATGATCCAACGCCGCTACCTGCAACTGGATGTCTTCGCCGACCGCCCCGGCGCCGGCAATCCGCTCGGCGTGGTGGTCGATGCGCATGGACTGGACACGGCCGGCATGCAGGCCCTGGCCGCCTGGCTGAACCTGTCCGAGACGGTGTTCTTCCAGCCGCGCGGTGGCTATGGCGCGGACTATCACGTGCGCATCTTCACTCCGAAGGGCGAGTTGCCCTTCGCCGGACACCCCAGCGTGGGCGCGGCCTGGGCCGCGCTGGAACTGGACCTGGTCAACCCACAGAATCGTCAGCCCGGCGCGACCACGGTGGATCTTGTGCAGCAATGCGGTGCCGGCCTGCTGCCGGTCCGGGTGTCGGTCGTTGATGGGAGGCGCCAGATCGCCGTGCGCACGCCGCGCGCGGTGCATCGGCGCGATGTCCCCACGCCGGCCTGGCTGCTGGCATCGACGATGTTCGGCGCCGCGCGTGGGTCGCTGGCGCCGGTGCTCTACAACAACGGGCCGGACTGGTGGCTGCTGGAACTGGCCAGCGAAGCGGCACTGCGCGCCCTTGAACCCGATCTGGCCCGCATCGCCCAGTTGCCCGGCAAAGGCAAGCTGGCGCTGTTCGCCCGCTGCCAGGACCAGCCCTATGCGCTGGCCGTTCGTGCCTTCGCGCCCGGGGTGGGGGTGGCCGAGGATCCGGTCACCGGCAGCGCCAACGGCGCCATTGCCGCCTATCTGCACGCTTCCGGCAGCCTCCCGGGCCAGGAGGGCCGTTATGTGGCCAGCCAGGGACGCGAGTTGGGACGCGACGGCGTCGTGCAGTTGCGCGTCGACCATGAGGACGAGGTCTGGATCGGCGGCCAGGTGCAACCGGTGATCCAGGGCCAGCTGGTGTGGTGACCGCCGCGCCGCGATCCCGACGCTACCTCCAGTTGGATGTCTTCGCCGACCGGCCAGGCGCTGGAAATGCCTTGGGCGTTGTGGTGGATGCCGAAGGCCTGGAGACGGCCGACATGCAGGCCATCGCCGCGTGGCTGGCCCTGCCGGAAACCGTGTTCTTCCTGCCGCCAGGCGCGGATGCGGACTACCACATCCGCATCTTCACCCCAGGCTGCGAACTCCCCTTCGCCGGGCACCCCAGTGTCGGCGCGGCCTCTGCCGCCCTGGAACTGGGGCTGGCACACGACCGCGCAGGCGCCCTGATCCAGCGCTGCGCCAAGGGTCTGCTGCCGGTCCGCGTGCAGCGCGAGGGCGACACCCGACGCCTGCACGTGCGCGCACCCCGCGCGTTCCAGCGCCGAACGGGACCCGAGCACGTCGCTGCGCTGGCCCGCATGCAGCAGGCATGGCCTGCGTCGGCACATCCGCCGGCCCTGTGGGACAACGGCCCGGGCTGGTGGCTGGTGGAGCTGGCCGACGCCGCCGCGCTACGCGCCCTGCAGCCGGACCTGGCCGCCATCGGCGCCCTCTCGCGCGACAGCGATGCCACCGGCCTGGCGTTCTACGCGCTGGAACCGGGCGACGACCATGACATGGTCGTTCGCGCGTTCTGCCCGCTCGACGCTCCGGGCACGCCGGAAGACCCGGTCACCGGCAGCGCCAACGCCTGTATCGCCGCACGCCTGCATGCCGAAGGCCGCCTGCCGGGCCATGCAGGCCGCTATCGCGCCAGCCAGGGCCGCGAGGTCGGGCGCGACGGCCGCGTGGACGTCCAGATCGACGACCAAGGCGAGGCCTGGATCGGCGGTCAGGTGCAATCGGTCCTTCAGGCCCGGCTGACTTGGTAGACCGCCCGGGTGCGCCCGGCTTGCTACCCTGCACGCCCGTTCCGCTCCTGTCATCCCCCGATGCCTTTGCGCCGTTTTCTCCAGGTCGATGTGTTCTCGCCGCGTGCGGGCTGCGGCAATCCCCTGGCCGTGGTGCTCGATGCCGAGGGGCTGGACGAGGCCGCCATGCAGGCCATCGCCCGCTGGACCAAGCTGCCGGAAACGACCTTCGTCTTCCCCGCATCCGACGACGGCGCCAGCTATGGGCTGCGCATGTTTGCCCCGCAGAAGGAAGTCCCCTTCGCCGGGCATCCCAGCGTCGGCACCGCGCATGCCGCGCTGGCCGCGGGCATCGCCCAGGTGCGGGACGGAATGCTGGTGCAGGACGGCATCGCCGGGCGCCTGCCCTTGCGGGTCGACACGATCGACGGCATCCAGCGCATCGCCATCCGCGTGCCACGCGCTTCGGTGGCGGAAATCGTCGATGCGGGCGACGCGCGTCTGGCCCCGGCCATCGCCGACTGGCCGCTGGGTGCGCTGCCGCCCGCGCTGATGGACGGCGGCCGCAAATGGTGGGTCGTGGAACTGGCCGACGAGACCACCCTGCGCGGCCTGGCGCCGGACTGGGACGCCATCGCCACGCTGGCCGAGTCCACTGGCGCGATGGGCGTGTTCGCCTACGCCCGCGTCCCCGGCAACGCCGACTATCAGCTGGCGGTGCGCGCCTTCGTCGGCAATGGCCGGCGCTTCGAGGATGCGGCCTCCGGCGCGGCCAACGCGGTGCTGGCTGCGTGGCTGGACAGCCGCGGCGCGCTGCCCGGGCGCGATGGCCGCTACGTGGCCAGTCAGGGGCGGGAGGTGGGCTTCGACGCCCTGTTGGAGCTGCACATCGACAGCGATGGCGAGGTCTGGTCCGGCGGCCAGGTGCAGACTGTCGTCAGCGGCCACCTGGACTGGTAACCCGCCGCGCAGTGCCCCTCCTGCATGCCCGATCCGACGGCCACGATGCCGAAGACGCATCGCCAACGCCCGGCGATTTCGCCCACAATGCGCACCGCCCCATGACCCGCGGGCGCCCCTTCACTGCCCCACATCGGCCAATCGGCCAGGATGACCGGCGACATGAGTGATCACCCGCGCAAGGCGACCGGCACCATCGAGCGTGCGCTGGACGTGCTGGAGGCCATCGGCACCTCGCCCAAGGGTGTCACCTTCGCCGAGATCGCCCAGCAGGTGCAGCTGCCGCGCACCACCGCCTACCGCATGCTCAGTGGCCTGATCGAGCGCAACCTGGTCCGGCGCGAGTCTTCGCGTCGCGCCTACCGGCTGGGTTTCGGCGCGCTGCAGCTCAGCCGCGAGTCGCATCCGGCGCCGCAACTGGTGGTGGCCGCCAACATCGAACTGAACTACCTGCGCGCCATCACTGGCGAAACGACCTGCCTGTGGGTGCGCGATGGCGTGGAAGTCATCGCGCTGGAGCGCACCCCGGGCGCGCACCGCTCGCAGGGCGACACCCATGTCGGCCAGGGCCGGCTGCTGCACGTCACCGCCGCCGGCAAGGCCTTGCTGGCCGCCATGCGCAATGGCGAGCGCAACCCGCTGCTGGCGCGCCTGGACATGACCCCGTTCACGCCCAACAGCGCGACCAGCCGCGACCAGGTCGCCGCGATGATCGCCAAGGTCAAGGACGCCGGCTACGCCATCGACGACGAGGAGAGCCGCCTGGGCGCCCGCTGCGTGGCCACCGTCGTGCGCGACATGCAGGGCCAGGTGCGCGGCGCGCTGAGCCTGTCCGGGGCCACCGCGCGCTTCACGCCCGAACGCATGGCCCAGTTCGGGACCGAGCTGATGGAGGCCGCGCAGCGCATCGGCGAACGCCTGGCCGGCACGGTGGAAGTCACCTATGACGATCAGGTTCAGCGCGTCGCCGGCGCGCCGGCACGCGGGGCGGACTTCGTCACCTGGTCGGCGAGCCACGGCTGCTGGTATTGGGTCGATGTCCACAGCGGCACCCTCCATCGCGCCGATGCCGGCGGTGACCGGATCCTGGCCTCGCTCCCGGTCCAGGCGCGCGGCCTCAATGCGACGCCGAGCGGACTGGAAGTGATCCACGGCGAAGGCATGCTGCGCCTGGACTTCGAAGGTGCGCTGGCGCAGCGCCAGCTCGAATCCCGCGGCCATGCCGCCCCCATCGCCGCGTGCGTGCAACCGGACGGACGCGAATGGCAGGTCACCCCCGATCCGGCCGGCGGCTATCGCATCGCGACCTGGCTGCATATCGGCATCGCCGTCCCCGGCTGGCGGATCGACGACCGCATCGACGCGCTGTGCTGGAATCCCGACGGCACCCGCCTGTTCGCTGCCAGCGCCACCTCCGGCACGCTCTATGAGATGCGCCCGGGCGATGCACGCATCCGCCGCCTCGCCGTCATCCCTAAGGCGTCGGGCGAAGTGCGTGGCCTGGCGGCCGACGCGCACGGCGATGTCTGGGTGGCCCTCTACGGGGGTTGGGCCGTGGCCCGGTTCTCTGCAGAGGGCGGCATGATGCAGGAAGTAGTGGGCCTGCCGATGGCGTGGCCAACCAGCCTGGCCGTGGGTGGCGATCGCCAGCTGGCCATCACCGCTGCGGCAGGACCGGACCCGGACGCGCCCGAGGAGGCCACCGGGTTATATCTGCTGACCCGCCCCGCTCCTTGAGACGGGCAAAAGCAAGGGGCCTTGCGGCCCCTTGGTACGGCAGATCCCCCGTACTTGCTGGAGTTGCTCAGTCCTGCACGGCGACGACGTCCACGTGGACGCGGATGCGGTTGCCCGGGTGATAGGCGGTGCGAGTGTGGTACTGGCGGCCGGCGTATTCGTAGGTCACATCATAGCCTTCGACCTCGCCATCGCGGCGGTCGGCGACCGGCTCACAGACCCGAACCGTGCCGCGGGAGGTGTGGGTATTGTCGTAGACAGATTGCCCCGCCACGGTGCCGGCGGCAGTGCCCACGGCCGTGCCGAGCAATTGACCCGTGCCACCACCGAAGCGGCTGCCCACCACGGCGCCAACCACACCGCCAACGATGGTCGCCGCGGTTCGCCCACCCTGGGTGGGTTGGCGGTCATTACCGCCATCGTAGTAATCCCCGCCGCGCGTGTAGGTGTCGTCCGCAGGCCGGTCGTAGCACTGCTGCGAGGGCGGAGGCGGCGGCGCGATGATCGGGTCCACGCGCACCACGCGGGCATAGTCGTCGGCGCCGCTGTCACGATCGTCATACCCATCGCGCGCGTCGCCGCGTTGCGCGTCGCCGGCCGCGTAATGCTGGCTGTAGTAGTCAGCGTAGCGAGACTGAGCCGATGCCGGGCCAATGCACACCAGGCCAAGCAGGAGAACGGAACAGGTCGAGCGGATCATGGTGGAGTCTCCAGCACCAGTGTGGCGCCGGAGCATCGTCGATCCAGCGGGGTGAAACGGTCCTGAACCGGCCAGGCCCGCGTTGCCGCATTCAACCCTGCGACAGCTGCCGGCGCCCGGCAACGTCGTTTGCCTTAGCTGGCGAACTCGGTTTCCAAGCTCATCGGCACCGCCTTGAGTGCCTTGGAAACCGGGCAGTTCTCCTTGGCGTTCTCGGCGATCTCCTTGAACTTGGCCGCATCGATGCCGGGCACCACCCCCTTCACCTTGAGCCGGATGTGCGACACCGTCGGCCCGCCTTCCATCGACAGATCGACCTCGGCACGGGTATCCAGCGAGGTCGGCGGCGAGCCTGCCTCGGTCAGCATGTTGGACAGCGCCATGGTGAAGCAGCCCGCGTGCGCTGCAGCAATCAGTTCTTCGGGATTGGTGCCCTTCTGATCACCGAAGCGGCTATTGAAGCCGTACGGGGTTGCCTCCATCAGGCCGCTCTGCGGCGTGGAGATGCTGCCCTTGCCGGACTTCAGATCGCCTTCCCAATGTGCGGTGGCCGGACGTGAAATACCCATGGCGTTGCTCCTGTCTGGAACGAGAGAAAGGAGTGGCAGGCTAACGCCCAGGATGTGAGTACACCGTGCGCCGCGCGTGGCATCGCACATGCGCGGCGCGCTGCTCCTGGCGCGCCGCGGTCACGACCAAGCACGTGCTGTGCGCGCCGGCGATTGACCCATTAGTCGAAAAATCGCTGGAAAGACCCGAAAAAAGCCGTTTTTCCCCTTGGCGCGCGCGGACTCTTGCCCTACATTCCGCATGCCGACCGTTTCGGCCCGAATACTTCACCCAACACGGGACATCAGGACACATATGGCAAAGACCACCAAGAAGGTAGCGCCGAAGAAGGCCGCCAAGACCGCCGCCAAACCCGCCGCTCCCAAGCCCATCAAGGAAACCCTGACCAAGTCCGGCCTGGTGGCGCACATCGCCGAGACCAGCGGCGTGGCCCCGAAGGACGTCCGCGCGGTGATGAGCTCGCTGCAGGCCACCGTCCAGGGCTCGGTCAGCAAGAAGGGCGCAGGCAGCTTCACCCTGCCAGGCCTGCTGAAGATCAAGACCGTCAGCGTCCCGGCCAAGCCCAAGCGCAAGGGCATCAACCCCTTCACCAAGGAAGAGCAGTGGTTCGCCGCCAAGCCGGCCTCCACCAAGCTCAAGTGCACCTTCCTGAAGACCCTGAAGGATTCCGCCGCCTGATCCACAGGCGCGTTTCCAACAGGCTTCCAGAACGGGATGGCGCGAGCCGTCCCGTTCTTCGTTTGGGCGGCGCTACAACGGATTGATCGGGCACTCATCGTCCCTGCGCCAGGCTGTGGCGCATGTCCACCGTCTCTCACGACACCTCTCCGGCCCGGCAGGCGTGGCGCGCCATTCGCCCGTTGCTGTTGATGGGCGCACTGGGCCTGGCCGCTGCGTGGGCCTGGCGCCAGCCGTTCCTGGAGACCCCGCGCATGCTCTGGCGGATCTCGCGCATGGCGCCGGCGTCGGCCCTGCCCTCCCCAGTCGACGGCGTCAGCGCCCGCCGCATCGCAGACACCTTCGGCGCGCCGCGCGGTCGCACGCGCACCCATGCCGGCGTGGACATCTTTGCCCCACGCGGGACGCCGGTACGCAGTGCCACACCCGGCGTGGTCACCTCAATGCGCGATGGCGGACTCGGTGGACGCCAGGTCTGGGTGCTGGGGCCCGGCCGCGAGCGCTATTACCACGCGCATCTGGAAGGATGGGCCGATGGCCTGCACGAAGGACAGAGCGTCCTGCCGGGGACTTTGCTGGGTTACGTGGGCGACAGCGGCAACGCGCGCGGCACGCCGACCCACCTGCATTACGGCATCTACGGTGCCGACGGGGCGCGCGACCCGCTGCCCGCGTTGCGTGCCGGCGCGGAGCAGGAAAGGCTGGAACACTGAGTCGCGCCCTGCCCGCTCGCCGCCGGCTCTGCGGTTTCCTAACGTGGGCGCATGCCTTCACCGCCGTGAGCGCCATGCACGAGCAACGCCCCCATCGCTACCGCATCACCATCACGCCCGTTCAGGACGACGGTTATCCCTGCGTCGACCGCTGCAGCATCGAGTTCGAACACCGCGCCAGCCAGGACTGGCTGCGGCTGATGCACCACTCCCAGCGCCACCGTCAGCTCAGTGCCGATGAGCGCGCCGCGACGCTGGTCGCCAGTCGCGTCCTGCGCGACCTGGCCCATGCCCATCGGAACGCGCAGGAAGATCCGTTCGACACCCTCGAACCGGTGCTCGACCGCTTCATCGCCGGGATCGACCCACGCCGTTGAACCCAGCGCGGCGGCGCCAGGCCGCTGCCGCTAGACTGCGCCGCATCGTCGCTGACGGAACCTTCGATGCGCATCGCGCTCCTCCTTGCCTTGAGCCTGTCGTTTGGCGCCTGCTCGTGCAGCCGCAAGCCCGACCCGGACGCCATCCACCGCGATGCGCGCCCACAGCCGCCAGCGACCGCGCCGCATGCCGTCGATGCAGCTGAACTCAAGGCGCGCCAGGCCCGGGCCGAGGCCTTGCAGGCGCAACGCGGCGCGATGTCCGAAGCCGGCGATCTGATGCAGAGTTACCTCGGTGCCCTGGCAACCGGCGACACGGTGGCAGCAGATGCGCTCTGGGTGGGCGGCAAGCCGCCGCCCGTCCCGGATGATGCCGCTCTGCGCGCGCTGGGGCCGCGCTCGATGCGCATCAACACCGACGCACCGGTTCCGCTCGATCCGGACCAGATCCCGTCCCCGTCATTCGAGGTCCCGGTGCGGCTTCGCGTCGCCGATCGCGATGGTGGCGTACAGCAGTGGCGCGGCTGGTATCGCGTACGCCGTGCGGCGGACGCCAGCCACTGGGAAATCACCACGGCCTCCCTCCATCCGCAGCTCGATTGAGGCCCGGTTCACCGCGCGTGCTTATCGTGTCCAGCACGAATCCAAGCGCAGCCACTCGGGATACTCGCATGAAGCCATCGATCGTCACGCGCATCCGCGCCGGCGTTGTCGCCTTGGCGCTGGTAGCCGTCAGCACTGCGGCGGCCGCCTGGGCACAGGGCAAGCCTTCCCAGGATCTGGCCGTCTCGGCCGAGCAGGTGGAGGGCTACCTGCAGTCCGAGTTCCCACGGCAGTTCCAGGCCCTCGGCGGGCTGGTCTCAATGACGGCGAGCAACCCGCAGCTCACCATCCCCGACGGAGGCGATCGCGTCCAGATGCAGTTCGATGCCAGTGCCAGCGGCAATCCACTCGGCCGGGTGTGGCTGAGCAGCGGGCTGCGCTACGACGCCGACAAGATGGCCGTCTTTCTGGACGCGCCCAGCGTCGATCGGGTAGTCCCGACCCATGGCGGCGAGCTGCGCAGCCGCGACCGCCAGCTGGTCAGCCTGTTCCTGCAGGACTACGCGAGCACTGAACCGCTGTATCAACTCGATCCGAAACTGCTGGCCAACTTCGGCAACCTGCGTGTGGAATCCACGCGCGTGGAGGGCGGAAAGATCGTGGTCCATTTCAACCAGCCTGTCGGCATGCCGGAGTTGAACGATGCGCCGTGACCGAATCCGGGGGCGTCTGGCCCTGCTTGCCGTGGGCGCGACGGCGCTGACTGCGCTTGCCGCGTGCGGCCCGTCCGCCAACACCGCCAGCCCGACATCAACGCCCGCAGCGCCCGATGCGTCCGTCGCCGCGATCACCGAGCCGCAGGCCTCGCCGGTGCCTGCGGCCATCATGGACAAGGCCGAGGGCGACCTCACCGCTCCCGACCAGGACCCCAAGGCCGCAAGCATGGCCGCCACGCCCGAGGCGGCCGAGGACACGGTGCGGCGCTACTACGAGGCCATCAACGACAAGGACTACCCACTGGCCTACGCCCAATGGGGCAACGATGGCGCGGCCAGCCGCCAGAGCTATGAGGTCTTCTCCAAGGGCTATGGCAAGACCGCGTCCGTGCAGGCGCAGGTCGGCAAGGCGTTCGACCAGGAAGGCGCGGCGGGATCGCGCTATATCCGGGTGCCGGTGGAACTGGCCGCGGCCCAGACCGACGGCAGCGTGCGTCATTACCGCGGCAGCTTCACCCTGCGCGCAGTGATGGCCGATGGCGCCACGCCCGAACAGCGCCGCTGGCACCTGGACTCGGCCGAACTGGAAGGCTTCGAGCCGGACGCCGTCGCCTCGACTGCTCCCGCGAAGGACACAGCGCAGTAGCTTCGAGCGGAGGTTGGAGCAAAGAAAAGGCGCGATCGGAAGATCGCGCCTTTTGGTCTTTGAGGGCACCGCGTTCTGGTCGCCCCCCCTCCGCGGATTCAGCTCGCCAATGCGTCGGCGATCGCCTTGCTGAAAGCAGGGATATCGTCGGGATTGCGGCTGGTGATGAGCTTGCCGTCGACCACCACCTCGCTATCCTCCCAGCGTCCGCCGGCGTTGGTCAGGTCGGTCTTCAACGACGACCACGAGGTCAGCCGACGGCCCTTGGCCAGCCCAGTCTCGGCCAACATCCACGGGCCATGGCAGATCGCCGCCACCGGCTTGTCGTCCGCCGCGAATGCCTTGACGAAGGCCACCGCCGCCGCCTCGCGACGCAGGTGGTCGGGATTGATCACCCCGCCCGGCAGCACGAGCGCGTCGTAATCGCCTGCATTGGCCTTGCCGAGCTGTCGATCGACCTTGACCGATTCGCCCCAGTCCTTCTTGTCCCAGCCACGGATGCTGTCCTGCCCGTCCAACGCCACCACATCGACCTTCGCGCCCAGCGCTTCCAGGCGACGCTTGGGCTCGGTGAGCTCGGATTGCTCGAAGCCGTCGGTGGCCAGCATGGCAACGGTCTTGCCAGTCAGGTCGGTCATGGGAAAACTCCGGTTGAAAGAGGATCTCCATGCTGGTCCTGCCGGCATTCGATGCCCATGAACATCGGCGCCACGCGCGCAGACGCGGCCTGAACGTCTGCGCTCACCCCATGTGCCAGCCGTGGCTGACCAGGATGCTCTGCCCGGTCAGCGCATTGCTGGGGAATGCACACAGGAACTCCACCGTGGTGGCCACGTCTTCCAGGGTGGTGAACGTGCCATCGACGGTATTGCCCAGCATCACCCGCTTGACCACCTCGTCCTCGCTGATGCCCAGGCGCTGTGCCTGTTCGGGGATCTGCTTTTCCACCAGCGGAGTCCGCACGAAGCCCGGGCAGACCACGTGGCTGCGCACGCCGTGCGGCCCGCCTTCCTTGGCCAGGGTCCGCGCCAGGCCCAGCAGGCCATGCTTGGCGGTCACGTAGGCCGACTTGAGCGGCGAGGCCTCGTGCGAATGCGCCGAACCCATGTAGATCACCGTGCCGCGCTTGCGTGCGTACATGCCGGGCAGCACCGCCTTGGTGGTCAGGAAGGCGCCATCCAGATGGATCGCCAGCAGCTTCTTCCATGCCTCGAAAGGAAACGCCTGGATCGGATGGACGATCTGCACACCGGCATTGGCGACGAGGATGTCCACTGGCCCCAGCGCCCGCTCGACCTGGGCCATGCCGGCGTTGACGGCCGCCTCGTCGGTCACGTCCATCGCCACGCCAAGCGCACGACCGCCATCGGCCTGGATCTGCGTGGCGACTTGCTGCGCGCCTTCCAGGTTGAGGTCGGCGATGGCAACGGCGGCACCGGCGCGCGCCAGGGACTGCGCCAGGGCCTTGCCGATGCCGCTGGCAGCACCGGTGATGGCGGCGACCTGGCCTTCGAGGGAACGGGACATGACACGACTCCAAGGAGGATTGCACGGCAGTGTCGCGCATGCGACGCCGCCCGCCTATGACAGGCGTGCCGGCCTAGAGTTCGAAGCGGTAGCTGAACTTCACCAGCAGCTGCTCGTCGTCGTGCAGCCGCAGCGCGTCGCTCAGCAGGCTTCCGATGGCATCGCTGCGATCGGTCTCGTCGTAGCCACCGCGGGCATAGACCACGTACAGGTCCGACATGGGCGCCACTTCGTAGCGATAGCGCACTTGGAAGCCCAGGTTGCGCACGCTGAAATCCGACACGTCCTCGTCGCTGCGCAACGCCCGCGTTCCCACTACGCGGTAGGCACCGCTGGCGTCGGCGTCGATGGCCAGCGCCTGCAGCTTCACCCGCAGTTCCTGGCGGTTGGCCAGGTTCCAGGTCAGCCCGGCGTTGAGATGCCACTCGCGCCCGCTGTATAGGCCAACCAGATTGTCGCGCTGCCACACCGACCAGGCCGGCGTATGGTCGGCGTAGCCCCCCAGGTACACGCTGAAATCGTCATTGATGAAATAGGTCGCCGTGTAATCCACGCTATAGCTCAAGGCGCCCGGATCGGAGATGGCACCACGCCTGGTCCACAGCTCCAGCTCATGCGCCCAGGGTCCTTTTCGCGGACGGCTGTACTCGTAGACCAGCTGGGTATTGAATGGCTGCTCGACCGAACCATGCCCGCGGGTCAGCAGGTCGTCGACGCCGGCATCGTTGAAATTGGCCTGGATGTATTCGACGCTGCCATCGCGCAGGCGCCCCTGGCGGCTGATGCGCAGCTGCTTGTTGAGCACCTCGCCGTGGTCGTTGTTGACCTGGCTGATCCGCCAGCGCCAATCCTTAGACGAATAGCGCGAATCGGCCGGCTGGTCCGGGAAGCGTCGACGCACCTCCCAGTGCGCGTAGTTGAGGCTGTTCTGCGACAGGTAACCCGCGTCGTTGAGCTGCAGGTCGCTGCCGAAGTGCATGGCGATCCACTGTTGTCGCCAGCCGCGGTCCATCTCGTAATCGGCCCACACCGTGGCCCCGCTGTCGCGGTTGGTCGCGCCCTGCTGATCGATCTGGCTGCCGATCAAGCGCGTGCGCACATTCCAGCGCGCGTTGGGCCGCCAGTTGTGGTCCACGCCCAGCACCGTCGCCTTGCGGTCCAGCCACGGACGATCGACCTGGGTCAGCATCAGCCCGAGGTTCTGGTCGGCGAAATCGCGCACCAGCCGCAGTGCGCGGAAACTGCGCCCTGCCTCCCCGTCCTCGTCGGCGTAGAACACGCCATACTTGGTCGCCCCCAGGCTGCCATTGATCTTGACCGCCGCGGTGATGTCGGCCGCCCCGCGCCCATCGTCCGAGGGACCGCCGATGCGCCGGGTATAGAGCAACTGACTGAAGTCCGAGGGGGTGGTGAATTCGAACAGTCCCTGGTTCTCGGTGAAGAACGGGCGCTTGTCGCTGACGTAGGTTTCGGTGGCGCCAAAGTTGACCACCAGGTCGTCGCTCTCGACCTGGCCGAAGTCCGGGTTGACCGTGGCGGTCATCTGAAACTGCCCGTTGGGCTTCCAGAACACGTCGACTCCGCCGTCCAATGCCGTGTCCCCGTGCGCGCGGTCGTACAGGCCCGAGACATAGGGCGTGACCGCCAGCAGCGATTGCGCGTAGTCGGCGACCTCCACCGGGGCGAACTCGGACAGGAAGCGCGGCCGGTCGAAGCTGGCCGCCGGCCACGCCATGCGCTCGCCGGTCGCGCCGATCACCCGGTCCACGTACAGCTTCATCCGGCGCGTATCACCGGAGGCCTTGTGCATCGGCGCGGTATACCAGGGGATCAGCACCTCCACCGACCAGCCCTGCGCGTCCTCGCTGACGGCATGACGCCAGCTACCGTCCCAGTCGTCGCTGAAGGTGTTCTCGTTGGTGATCACCGCATCCTTGATGCCATCGGTGGAGGAGACCACGAAGTTGTAGCCGGTCCTGCCATCGCCATCGAAGTCGATCATCAGGTTGACCCGGTCGACCTGGTCTTCGAAGTCGCGGCGCACCTTCTGGCGGGTGCGCGGCACGCCTGGCGGCTGCACGCAGCGCACGGCCACGGCCAGTCCATCGGGGGTGGCCAGGATCCACGCCTCGGTCGGCTGGCTGCCCGGCGCGCGCGTCAGCGGCTGCACCTGGCGGAAATCGGTGACGTGGCGGGCCCCGGCCCACTCGTCCGGATCGATCCGTCCGTCGATCTCCACGGCGCCGGCCTGCCAGGCCAGCGCCAGCCCGATCCCACCGGCCAACATTGCAATGCGCATGCGCGCCTCCTCCCTTTGGGCCGATGCCCGTCGGAGGTGAAGACTAGGCACCGGTCGGCAGGACGCCGACTGGCATCAGTCATTGCAACCTTTTACCGTCCCGACGCATCTGTGCGGTCACGGCAGGCCAGAGGCCGGCGCCGGATGGCGCGCAAAGTCCCTACTCAGCGCTTGGGCTGGAGCATGGTCCCGGTGCAGTTCTTGGAGCCGCAGCGACAGGCCCAGATCTTCTTTAGGCGCGCGGTGTGCGGCTCTTCCAGGGTGATGCCGTAGTTGTAGGTCAGCTCTTCGCCGGCCTTGATGTTGCGCAGCGCCTCGACCACCACCTGATCCTTGCGCCGGTCCTTGCCGTCGTGCTCGACGATCAGCGCCTCGCAGTTGGGGTCGCAGCTGTGGTTGATCCAGCGTGCGCTGTTGCCGCCGCGCGCGCCGTCGATGACGTATTTGTCGTTGAGCGTGAACAGGAAGGTATGGCCGCTCTCCACGTCACCGCCACTGTCGCGGTCCGCCTGTGCATGGGTCCGCCGCTCGCCCTTGTATTCGATCAGCCGCTCCCCCTTCTTGATCGGGGCCACGGCGAACATGCCGTTGCCGTGGATAACGGATTTGCGGGTGGCGATCTTGCGCGGCATCGAAAGGTCCGAAGGTGTAAGTGACCGGGGCATTGTGGCCGCGGTGCCCGCTTCGTGCCACTGGCGCCCCCTTTGGCCGCTCGCAACCGTGCGCCGCGTCTTGAGTTTCGAGATCCCGGCCGAGACCGCGCCCATGCAGACACGTCAGATCTTCGCTCCCATCGTGGCCCTGACCAGCGTCCTGTGCCTGGCTGCCTGCCACGACAGCACCGCAACCACCCAGCCCGACACGCAGGCGCAGGCCAGGGACCTGGCCGCACGCGGCGAATACCTGGTCCGCATCGGCGGCTGCAACGACTGCCACACCCAGGACTACGGCGCGCGTGGCGGAGACATTCCGACATCGCAATGGCTGCTGGGCAACCGCGAGGGCTTCGTCGGCCCCTGGGGCACCAGCTACGGCACCAACCTGCGTCTGACGGTGGACCGGCTCGACGAGGCCGGATGGCTCGCCTACACCGCTACCCTGCAGGCGCGCCCGTTGATGCCGGCCTACATGCTGCGGCAGATGCATGAAGAGGACCGGCGCGCGATCTATCACTTCATCCGCGCGTTGGGGCCGGCCGGGACGCCGGCGCCTGCCGCGCTTCCGCCTGGCCAGACGCCCGCCCCGCCCTATCTCCAGTTGGTGCTGCCGATGCGGGAAGCGCCCGCCTCCTGAACGGGCCCGACCCCGCCGTTTGAGCCGCGCGGACCGAAAGCGTACAATTTCGGTCCAGTTTCGATCTGTCGCCCCGCGCGACCCACTCCCATGCTGCGCGTCACCAAACTCACCGATTACGCCACCGTGCTGCTGACCGTCCTGGCCGGCCGTACCGGCGAAGTCCTCAGTGCCACCGAACTGGCCGAGGCGTCCGGCCTGGAAGCCACCACCGTGAGCAAGGTGCTCAAGCCGCTGGCCCAGGCAGGCCTGGTCGAAGGCCTGCGTGGCGTGCATGGCGGCTACCGGCTGGCGCATCCGGCCGTCGACATCTCCCTGGTCCAGATCATCGAGGCCATGGAAGGACCGCTGGCCATCACCGAGTGCAGCCAGCAGGACAGCCAATGCGGCATCGCCCACCAATGTGGGGCGCGCGCCAACTGGCGCCTGATCAACGACGTGGTCGCCGACGCCCTGCGCGGCATGACCCTGGCGCAGATGCTCCAGCCTGCGCCGCCCTCCCCTTCCACCGAGACACGCCGGCGCTCCATCGCCGCGCGCGTCGCCAGCTGAAACCGTAGGCAGCCCACATGGCCACCGAAGCAACCCAACTTCCCGAAGCGCCGCTGCGCAACGCCGAGATCGTCCAGCAGCTCGGCCGCCGCTATGACGCCGGCTTCATCACCGACATCGAGTCCGACTCGCTGCCCGCCGGCCTGGACGAGGACATCGTCCGTGCCCTGTCGGCCAAGAAGGACGAGCCGGAGTGGATGACGCAGTGGCGCCTGGAGGCCTACCGCCACTGGCTGAAGATGCCGATGCCCGAGTGGGCCAAGCTCAAGATCGCCCCGATCGACTTCCAGGCGCTGAGCTACTACTCCGCGCCCAAGGGTCCCAAGTACAAGTCGCTGGACGAGGTGCCGCAGGAACTGCTGGATACCTACGACAAGCTGGGCGTGCCGCTGCACGAGCGCGCCAGGCTGGCCGGCGTGGCGGTGGACGCGGTGTTCGACTCGGTCTCGGTCGGCACCACCTTCCGCAAGGAGCTGGCCGAGAAGGGCGTGATCTTCTGCTCGATGTCCGAGGCGATCAAGGACCATCCCGAGCTGGTCAAGCAATACCTGGGCTCGGTGGTGCCGGTCGGCGACAACTACTTCGCCGCGCTCAACTCGGCGGTGTTCTCCGACGGCAGCTTCGTGTTCATCCCCAAGGGCGTGCGTTGCCCGATGGAGCTGAGCACCTACTTCCGCATCAACGCCGGCCACACCGGCCAGTTCGAACGCACCCTGATCATCTGCGAGGACAAGGCCTACGTCTCCTACCTGGAAGGCTGCACCGCGCCGATGCGCGACGAGAACCAGTTGCACGCCGCGGTGGTCGAGCTGGTCGCGCTGGAAGACGCCGAGATCAAATATTCGACGGTGCAGAACTGGTATCCGGGCGACGAGGAAGGCCGTGGTGGCATCTACAACTTCGTCACCAAGCGTGCCGAATGCCGCGGCGATCGCAGCAAGGTCACCTGGACCCAGGTCGAGACCGGCTCGGCGATCACCTGGAAGTACCCGTCCTGCGTGCTGCTCGGCGATGACGCCTCCGGCGAGTTCCACTCGGTGGCGCTGACCCACCATCGCCAGCAGGCCGACACCGGCACCAAGATGATCCACATCGGCAAGCGCACCAAGTCCAAGATCGTCAGCAAGGGCATCAGTGCCGGCCGCGGCCAGAACACCTACCGCGGCCTGGTCAAGGTGGACAAGGGCGCCGACGGCGCGCGCAACTACACCCAGTGCGATTCGTTGCTGATTGGCAAGCAGTGCGGCGCCCACACCTTCCCCTATATCGAGGTGAAGAATCCCGGCGCCACCGTCGAGCACGAGGCGACCACCTCCAAGATCAGCGACGACCAGCTGTTCTACTGCCGCGCGCGTGGCATCAGCGAGGAGGACGCGGTGTCGATGATCGTCGACGGCTTCTGCAAGCAGGTCTTCCGCGAGCTGCCGATGGAGTTCGCCGTCGAGGCCAAGAAGCTGCTGGAAGTCTCGCTGGAAGGCTCGGTTGGATGAAGGGAATCAGACTAAGCATGTTGAAGATGCAAAAGCTTTTCCCAAAGAAAGGAACGCTGCACAGTTGTAAAACTAATCTTTCGCGCCAAAAGTTTGCTGAAAGCCAGATCACTCTGGCAAACACGCTAATGGCGGGAGGAATGCTTTCTGCACTTGCTCAGGTAGCAGCGATAGCAGATCACCGTCGCATTGATTTTCATTTTCTTGGCTGGATGGCCTTCACCACCTCATTTTTTGTCTTCGCTCAGGCACTTCGCCAGCGCGGCCTACGTCTAATCGACCAAATAGAGCTGAAGACATTGCGCACAAAACGGACATCATCATGCTGAAGATCGACAACCTCCACGCCGCCGTTGCCGGCAAGGACATCCTCAAGGGCCTCTCGCTGGAGGTGAAGCCGGGCGAAGTGCACGCCATCATGGGCCCCAACGGCGCGGGCAAGTCCACGCTGGGCAACATCCTGTCCGGGCGCGATGGCTATGACGTCACCCAGGGCAGCGTGCAGTTCGAAGGCGCCGACCTGCTTTCGCTGGAGCCGGAAGAACGCGCCGCGGCGGGCATCTTCCTGGCCTTCCAGTACCCGGTCGAGATCCCGGGCGTGAACAACACCTACTTCCTGCGCGCGGCGCTCAATGCCCAGCGCAAGGCGCGCGGGGAACCTGAGCTGGATTCGATGCAGTTCCTCAAGCTGGTGCGCGAGAAGCTGGCCGTGCTGCACCTGAAGGACGAGCTGCTGCACCGTGGCGTCAACGAGGGCTTCTCCGGTGGCGAGAAGAAGCGCAACGAGATCTTCCAGCTGGCCGTGCTGGAGCCGAAGCTGGCAATCCTGGACGAGACCGACTCGGGCCTGGACATCGATGCGCTCAAGGCCGTGGCCGAAGGCGTCAACGCGCTGCGCAGCGCCGGCCGCTCGTTCCTGGTCATCACCCACTACCAGCGCCTGCTGGACTACATCAAACCGGACGTGGTGCACGTGCTGGCCGACGGCCAGATCGTCCAGACCGGCGGGCCGGAACTGGCCCTGGAGCTGGAAGCCCACGGTTACGCCTGGCTGAAGGACCGCGTGACCCCGGAAACAGCCGCATGAGCGCCTTGCTGGACTCCCTGGCAGCTGCCTTCGCGGGCGATGCCGCGCGCCGTTCTGTGCTGGATGACGCTCTGGCCGCCGGCCTGCCGAGCCAGCGCGATGAGGCGTGGAAGTACACCTCGCTGCGCATGCTGGAGCGTCGCAGCTTCGCGCCGGTCGAGACGGCGCCGGAGGTGGATGCCGCGCTGCTGGCGCACATCCCCACCCCGCGCCTGGTGTTCGTCAACGGCCGCCACGCCGCATCGCTGTCCGACCTGTCGGGCCTGGGCGATGGCGTCAGCGTGCAGCGTTTGTCGCAGGCGCTGGCCGACGGCGGCGATACCGCGCGCTTCCTCGCGCGCCGGTTCGAGCGCAACGACGAGATCTTCGCCCGGCTCAACGCCGCGCTGGCCGCCGAAGGCGTGCTGCTGCGGGTCGAGGCCGGGGCGCAGGTCGCCACGCCGCTGCAGCTGGTCTTCGTGGGCGCGAGTGAATTAAACAGTCCGCACATGGATGTGCGGGCTTCTGCGAGGGACTCGCATGGTGACCGCGCCTGGCACCTGCGCAACTTGATCGAACTGCGCGCCGGTGCGCGCCTGCAGGTCGTCGAGCATCACCTCGCCGCCGGCGAGCACGCGCACCTGTCCAACGCGCTGACCCACGTGCATCTGGCCCAGGGTGCACAGCTGGTCCACGCGCGCGCCCAGCACGAGGCCGAAAAAGCCACCAGCCTGCTGCGCACCGATGCGGTGCTGGCACGTGAGGCGGTCTACAAGCGCGTCGATCTGGAACTGGGCGCGGCGCTGTCGCGACATGAGCTCAACGTGCGCTTGGAAGGCGAAGGCGCGCGTCTGGATGCCAACGGCGTGCTGCTGGCCGGCGGTCGCCGCCATGTCGATACGCGCCTGGGTATCGACCACATCGCCCGCGACACGAGCTGTGGCCTGACCTGGCGCGGCCTGGGCGCCGGCCGCGGTCGCGCGGTGTTCCATGGCGGCATCCTGATCCGCGAAGGCGCAGACGGCACCGACGCCCGCCTGTCCAACAAGAACCTGCTGCTGTCCGACACCGCCGAGATCGACACCCAGCCGGTGCTGGAAATCCACGCCGACGAGGTCCAGGCCGCGCACGGCGCGACCGTGGGCCGGATGGATGCCAATGCGCTGTTCTACCTGCGCTCGCGCGGGCTGCCGCAGGCCGATGCCCAGCGCCTGCTGACCGCGGCCTTCTGCCGCGAGCCGCTGGCCGTGCTGGAAGATGAAGCCCTGGGCGCGCAGTTGACCGGCATCCTGGACACGGCGCTGCGCCAGGCTGGTGCCGCGTGAACATCGTGCAGCAACCCGCCGCGGACGCCGCCGCGCAGTCCGGGACGCCCGACTGGAATCGCATCCGCCTGGATTTCCCGCTGCTCACCCGCGCGGTCAACGACAAGCCGCTGATCTACTTCGACAACGCGAACACCTCGCAGAAGCCGGTCGAGGTGATCGCGGCGGTCGATGGCTTCTACCGCCGCCAGAACGCCAATGTCAGCCGCGCCGTGCACGCACTGGGCACCGAGGCTACCGACGCCTACGAAGGCGCGCGCAAGACACTGGCGCGTTTCATGGGCGTGCGCGCCGACGAGTTGGTGCTGTGCAGCGGGACCACGTTCGCCATCAACCTGGTGGCCTATTCCTGGGCGCTGCCGAACCTCAAGGAAGGCGATGTCATCCTAGTTTCGCGCATGGAGCACCATGCCAACATCGTGCCGTGGCAGCTCATCGCCCAGCGCACGGGCGCCAGGCTGGAGGTCGCCGAGATCCTGCCCGATGGCAGCCTGGACCTGGACGCGCTGTACAAGGCCATGACCCCGCGGGTGAAGCTGCTGGCCGTGGCCCACGTCTCCAACGTCCTGGGCACGGTCAATCCGGTGCGCGAGATCTGCCGGGCCGCGCGCAAGGCCGGCATCGTCACCGTCGTCGACGGCTCGCAGGCCGCCCCACACATGGCACTGGACGTGGCCGCGATCGGCTGCGACTTCTATGCGATGACCGGGCACAAGGTCTGCGGCCCCACCGGCACCGGCGCGCTGTGGGCGCGGCGCGAGCTGCTCGATGCGATGCCGCCGTTCATCGGCGGCGGCGAGATGATCAAGGAGGTGAGCTTCGAGCGCACCACCTTCAACGAGGTGCCACACAAGTTCGAGGCCGGCACGCCCAACATCGCCGGCTTCGTCGGCCTGGGCGCGGCACTGGACTACCTGGGCGCCATCGGCATGGACGCGATCCGCGCGCGCGAGGCCGAGTTGCTCGCCCACCTCACCGAGGAACTGCAGCGCATCGACGGCCTGCGCATCTTCGGCACCGCGCCGGACAAGGCCGCGGTGGTGTCCTTCCTGATCGATGGCGCCCACGCCCACGACCTGGCCACTCTGCTCGACCTGGATGGCGTGGCCGTGCGCTCCGGCCAGCACTGCGCGCATCCGCTGCTGCAGTATTTCGGCGTGGCCGCCACGCTGCGCGCCTCGCTGGCCTTCTACAACACCCACGAGGAGATCGAGGGCTTCGTGGCCGCACTGAAGAAGGCGCGCACGCTGCTGGGCTGAGCGCAGGCGCCGTTTGCGCCTGGTGGCAGGGGCTCTTGTAGAGCGGAGCTTGCTCCGCTGGGGCTTTCTTCCTGACTTGGTCGGAGAGCAGCGGAGCAAGCTCCGCTCTTGTGTCTTGAAGTGGGCCCTGATCAGACAAACTTCCCCGGAGATTCCGGGAGGTTCCGGTGATGCCGTCTCCGCTCTGAAGCCATGGAGCTTGCCAAGTAGATCGCGCACACCGGAGCCGTTCACCGCCTGAAAGCTTGAACGGTATCTTCGGC